>JAESGR010000132.1_pt1 | contig 125443 bp, 127 predicted proteins | sample 9269771 | NCBI WGS metagenome assembly JAESGR01 (sample SAMN15739572, study PRJNA653492) | algae metagenome | isolation source: Chroococcus sp. CMT-3BRIN-NPC107 and co-occurring heterotrophs from well... | place: USA: Clark Mountains Wilderness, California | collected 2010-04-18
CCCGGCATCCCGCGGGCGGTCTTTTCGGCCCCTAAGCATACGCCCGGTCAGCCGCCCGGGAGCCTCGGTTACCGGCCGAGACCTCGGGACCCGCCCCTCCTCTCCGACAACGGTGCCCGGTTCGCGACCGCCGTTTCCCTCGCCGGAGAGGACTGCTAGGACGATAAGCACATTAGGAATACATTGTCAAGGGAGCTCGTGACGGCCGGGCTTGCCGTCCGGCTCGCCCTCGACACTCCGTCCGGCCACGCTTAAAGACACGCGCGCTGTCTCAAGCGACTGCAGCACCTCGGAGAACCCGCATGCAAGCGCAGCCGTTCAGGGTCGGCGTGGCCGGCCTCGGTACGGTCGGCGCCTCGGCCCTTAAGATCATCGCCCGGCAGGACAACGCGCTGACCGAGCGCTCCGGCCGGCCCATCAGGGTCACGGCAGTGTCGGCGCGCGACCGCGCGCGTGACCGCGGGCACGATCTCGCCCCGTATCGCTGGTTCGACGATCCGGTCGCGCTCGCACGCTCGGAGGAGGTCGACTGCGTGGTCGAACTCATGGGCGGCGCGGATGGGCCGGCGAAGGCCGTCGTCGAAACCGCGATCGAGCACGGCAAGCATGTGGTGACGGCCAACAAGGCGCTGCTGGCGCGCCACGGCCTCGATCTCGCGCGCCGGGCCGAGGAGAAGGGCGTCGCGCTCGCCTTCGAGGCATCGGCCGCGGGCGGCATCCCGATCGTGAAGACTCTGCGCGAGGCCCTCGCCGGCAACCGCATCACCCGGATCTACGGGATCCTGAACGGCACCTGCAATTACATCCTCTCCCGCATGGAGAGCGACGGGCTCGACTTCGCGACCTGCCTCTCGGCGGCGCAGAAGCTCGGCTACGCGGAGGCCGACCCGACCTTCGACATTGGCGGCTTCGACACGGCGCACAAGCTCGCCCTCCTGACCTCGCTCGCCTTCGGGACCGAGATCGACGCCGAATCCATCTACGTCGAGGGCATCGAGAGCATCGCGCCCCTGGACCTGAAGATGGCGGACGAGCTCGGCTTCCGGATCAAGCTCCTCGGGGTCGCCGAGCGCAATCAAACCGGGATCGAGCAGCGCGTCCATCCGACGATGGTGCCGAAGAGCTCCGCCATCGCGCAGGTGATGGGCGTGACGAACGCCGTCACGATCGACGCGGACGCGGTGCGCGAGCTGACGCTGATTGGTCCCGGGGCCGGCGGGGATGCGACGGCCTCCGCCGTCGTGTCCGATATCGCGGATGTCGCGTCAGGCACCATCTCGCCGCCCTTCGGCCGGCTCACCTCGCGGCTCGACAAGGCCGAGCGGGCGCCGATGCAGCGCCACGAGGGCGGCTATTACATCCGCCTGACCGTCCACGACCGCCTCGGCGTCGCGGCCGGCGTTGCGAGCCGCATGGCGGAAGCCAGGATCTCGATCGAGTCGATCGTGCAGAAGCGCCCGTCCGGCAGCCTGCCCCCATCCGACAAGCATGGGCGCGGCGCCGAGCCTGTGCCGCTCGTCCTCATCACCTATGCGGCGACAGAAGCCGCGATCCGCGAGGCGCTCGAGAAGATCGCGGCCGACGGCCTTGTTTCGGAGGAGCCGCAGGTCATCCGGATCGAGCGGGAATGAGGCGGCCGCGCGGAGATCGGCCGTGATCCTCCGCGTCTGGCGGGCCCGCAGCATCGGCGCGGGCGTCGCCGGCTACCGGCGGCACTTCGAGACGAACGTCCTGCCGCACCTGCAAGGGCTGCCCGGCTTTCAGGGCGCAACGCTGTCGCAGCGGCAGGCCGGGGATGCGGTCGAGCTGATGGTCGAGACACGCTGGGACTCGCTCGAGGCGATCCAGGCTTTTGCGGACGGGGACATAGAGAATGCGGTCGTCGAGCCGGAAGCCCGCGAGGTTCTGATCGACTACGACGAGCGCGTGGCGCATTACGAGATCATCGCGGAGACGGCGCGCGCCTCTTCGCAGGATTAGGGACGGACAGCCGCAAACCATGCCAGACACGAAACCCGCCAAGAGCATCCTTATCGAGCGCATCCTCACGCTCGAACTCGTCCGCGTGACGGAGCGCGCTGCCGTGGCCGCCGCCCGCCTGCGGGGGCGCGGTCAGGAGAAGGCGGCCGACCAGGCGGCGGTGGACGCGATGCGGCGCGAGCTGAACACCTTGCCGATCGACGGCACGGTCGTGATCGGCGAGGGCGAGCGCGACGAGGCCCCGATGCTGTTCATCGGCGAGCGCGTCGGCAACGGCTCGGGCCCGAAGGTCGATATCGCGGTTGATCCGCTCGAGGGCACGACGCTCTGCGCCAAGGACATGCCGGGCTCGATCGCCGTCATGGCGATGGCTGAGGGCGGCACGCTGCTCGCCGCGCCCGACGTCTACATGAACAAGATCGCGATCGGCCCCGGCTACCCGAAGGGTACGGTCGATCTCGACTGGTCGCCGGAGGAGAACATCCGCTCGCTCGCGAAGGCGAAGGGTGTCGAGCCAAAGGACATCACGGCCCTCATCATGGAGCGGCCGCGGCACGAGGATCTGATCCGCCGGGTGCGTGCGCTCGGCTGCTCGATCCGGCTCATCACCGATGGTGACATCATGGGCGTGATCTTCACGACCATGCCTGAGAAGACCGGGATCGACATCTATCTCGGGATCGGGGCGGCCCCCGAAGGGGTGATCGCTGCGGGCGCGCTGCGCTGCATCGGCGGCCAGATGCAGGGCCGCCTCGTCCTCGACACCGAGGAAAAGCGCGAGCGCGCCAAGAAGATGGGCGTCGAAGACCCGGAGAAAAAGTACGAGGTCGACGAGCTCGCGCGTGGCGACGTCGTCGTGGCCGCGACCGGGGTGACGGACGGGGCGCTGCTCGAAGGCGTGAAGTTCGGCCCGGAGCTCATCGAGACCGATACGCTCGTCTACCGCTCCGCAACCGGCACGGTCCGCCGCATCCGCGCCGAGCACCGCAACCGGGCGAAGTTCCACCTGGAGGCCTGAGCGCCTCCTCAGGAGGCGAGGGCGCGATCCCGCGTTTCGGCGAATTCGAAGCCGTTCCGCCCGCGCATCTTGGCCCGGTAGAGGGCGGCATCCGCGGCTCCGATCAGGCTCTTGGGGTCGTGCCCATCACGAGGCGCGATGGCGACGCCGAGGCTGGCGCCGATCCGGATGTCGCGCCCGGCGATGTCGAAGGGCATCGCCAGCGCCCGCACCATCCGGCGCGCCAGGAGTTCGGCCTCGTGCGGTCGGCTGCAATTTGCCTGAACTACGACGAACTCGTCGCCGCCGAGCCGGGCCACGAGGTCAGTCGGGCCCGTCAGGCTCTCGAGGCGCGCCGCGACCGCTCGAAGGAGCGCATCCCCGATCGCATGCCCGTGCTGGTCGTTCACGGGCTTGAAACAGTCGAGATCGAGATAGTGGACCGCCACCGCTCGCCCGGGATCCTGGTCCAGGGCCGTCTGCAGGCGCTCCTCGAGAAGACGTCGGTTCGCGAGCCCCGTCAGGGCATCGTGCTGCGCGACCGCGAGCAGATGGTGGCGAAGCATGCTGTTCGTCGTGGCGGTGCGGGCGATGTAGCGGACGGTCTCCGTGCTGCCGATGCCGAACACGCAGATCACGAAAGCGACAACCTGGTGTGGAAGGTGCCCGGACAGAGCCAGAGCGGCGCTTGGCGGGGCGACAGCGAGAGCGAGGCTGGTCAGCGCGATCCAGGGCTTTATCGAGACGCGGGCCACGACGCCCGCACCGTAGCCGAAAATGAGCGCGATGATGAAAGCGTCGGTGGGACGGAGGTCGAGCGCGAAGGCGCGGGCCGTGAACAGGCCTAGTGCTCCGGAAAACAGACAGAAGCTTGCCGCGAAGGCCGCTTCCCAGCGCCAGCCTGACCTCCGGCCGGCCGGTTCCCCGTTTCGCCCCAGCCTGTAGGCGAGAAGGGTCGCGGCTCGCGCGACAAGAGCGATACAGCACAGGCCGAAGAGGCCGGTCAGCGCGCGGTCACGTGCCTCCCTGACCACCATGCTCCCGAGGGGGAGGAAGGCGGTCGTCATGACAAGGAGCGGGATCCAGCCGTGGAAAAGCTGGCCAGTGAGCTCCTGCCTCACGCGTCCGGATAGGTCGTCCCGCGCCAGCGTCGGGAAGGGTTTACGCAAGACCGTCACTCGGATCAGACGGATGCAGGCTTACGCTCCCGGCCTGAAGCCCCGCTTGAGCGGATCGAGCGACCCGCTCCTTTCCCGTTAACGAACTGGGAACCCTCGCGGCCCGCGAACGTCTCTGCTCGGACCAAGTTATCGCTCGACAGGGGAGGGCTGCGATGCGGTTCGAGATCTACAAGGGGCATAACGGCGAGTGGCGCTGGCGGCTCCGGGTGCAGAACGGGAACGTCATTGCGGATTCGGCGGAAGGCTATGAGCACCGGAGCGATTGCGAGCGTGGGATCGAACTCGTCAGGTCATCCGCTTCCGCCTCCGTCGTGGACATGTCGGCCAAGATCGCGGGCGAACACGGCAAGGCCGGGTGACCGCGGGACGACCGCATACCTGTCCCTGCTTCCCGTCCTCGCGGCCGCGCTCGCCGTCTCGCCGCAGGTCGCGCTTGCGGCGGCCCCGCCCTGCGATGCAAGGACGCGTGCCGCCGTTCTCGAGCGGGCGCTCGGGCCGGACGGTTCCGTCACGCTGACCTGCAGCCTGCGTCTTGGCCCCGAGGACGTCATCACCAAGCGGATCATCCTGGAAGGGCGGGCGGCGAGCGGCGTCCAGATCGATTGCGGCGGCGGGCGGATCGGCCGCCCGGAAGCCGAGCCTCCATTCCCGAGGTTCACCGTCGAGGTGCGGTCCCGCCCGCCCGGGGGCGCCGCGCCGGACTGGGAGCGCCCGTCCGACGTCGCGATCCGGAACTGCACGATCGCCGGGCCGGTCCGCATCTGGGGCATGGCCATCAATGGCCAGGGCGAGGTCCTGAAACTGTCCTCGCGCGCGCTCGGCCACACGGAGCGCGCCCAGGCCGCCGCCCCGACGGGGATCGCGATCGAGAGATCCACGCTGCAATCGGGCGGCGCGATCCCGCTCTATGTCGGGCCGGGCGTGACCGGCGTCGCGCTTCGCGACTCGCGCATTCTCGGGCGCTCCGTCTCCGTCGGCGTGTATCTCGACGCCGAGAGTGCCGGGAATACGATCACGGGCAACACGTTCGAGATCGAGGCCGGGCGCGAGGTCATCGCCGTGGACGGGTCGGCGCGGAACCGCATCACGGACAACACTTTCCGGATCGGCTGGCGCGGCGGCATCTATCTGTACCGGAATTGCGGGGAGGGCGGGACGATCCGGCACCAGACCCCGTCCTTCAACACGATCACGGGGAACCGCTTCACCTATGGCCTCCCCCTGCACCTGCCGGCGATCAGCGTCGGCTCGCGCGAGGGCTGGCGTCTCTATTGCGGCGAGGATGCGGGCTATCCCTTCGGCAGTTCGGCCGATAATGGGGACCACGCGACCGACAACGTGGTGGAGAACAACGTCGTCGAGTAGCCTAGGGAGCCGTCCGTGTCCGATCTCGCGCCCCGTCTCGACCGTCGCCGCTTCCGCGGGCTCGCGGGCCCTGTTGCGGAGGCGCTGGCGGCGATCGACAAGGCGGCGCTGGATTCCGGGCTCGATGCCGAACTGCTCGAACTCGTCAAGCTCCGCGCCTCTCAGATGAACGGCTGCGCGTTCTGCCTGCAATACCATCTCAACGCGGCCCGGGCGCAGCAGGTCGCGCGCGAGAAGCTGGACCTCCTCGTCGCCTGGCGCGAGGTCGACGTCTACACCGAGCGCGAGCGGGCGGCGCTCGCCTGGACGGAGGTGTTGACCGAGATCGAGCTCGGTGTCTCGGACGACGATTTCGATGAGGCGCGCGAGGTCTTCTCCGAGAGCGAGCTCGCGCATCTGTCCGCCGCGATCGGCGCGATCAACGCCTGGAACCGGATCAGCGTCGGGTTCCGCTTCGCGCCCGAGCTGCCCGGCCCCCGCATGGTCGAGACGGTCTCGTGAGTGCCCTCGCCATCCGCCCGCTCGCGGCGGCCGATCGCCCTGCCTGGGAACCGCTCTGGGCCGGCTACCTCGCGTTCTACAAGGCGACCGTCGCGCCCGAGGTGACCGACACGACCTGGGCGCGGCTGATGGATCCGGCCGAGCCGATGCACGTCCTCGGCTGCTTCGATGGCGAAAGCCTCGTCGGCATGGTCCACTTCATCTTTCATCGTTCGACCTGGACGGTGGGAAACTACTGCTACCTGCAGGACCTGTTCACGGCCGAAGCCGCGCGGGGCAGGGGAGCGGGCCGGGCGCTGATCGAGGCCGTCTACGAGCGGGCTCGGGAAGAGGGCTCGAGCCGGGTCTACTGGCTCACCCACGAGACGAATACGACCGCGCGGGGGCTCTACGACAAGGTCGCCGACCAGCCCGGCTTCATCCAGTATCGCAAGATCCTGTGACGCCGTAGCGGCGGCCACGATGGCGCGGGTGTCCGCGCGCGCGGCCTCGTCTACACTCGACCCCATGTCCGAATCGCTCGCGAGCCTGGCTCCGGCCTTCCGGCCCGTCCACGGCGTGACCCGCTCCGTCTGCGGCCGGCCCTGGCTGGAGCGGCTCGATCCCGCTTCCTCCCTCATCGCGGCGGCGATCGCGCAGACGCACGGCGTGCCGGACGTGGTGGCGCGGGTGCTGGCCGGGCGCGGCGTGTCGGTCCAGGCCGCGCCGTCCTTCCTGGCACCGCGGCTCCGCGACCTGATGCCGGACCCGAGCGCGCTCACCGCAATGGAAGACGCGGTCGCCCGCATCGCGGATGCCGTGCAGCGCGGCGAACGGGTCGCGATCTTCGGTGATTACGACGTCGACGGCGCCTGCTCGGCGGCGCTGATCGCGGAATACCTAGAGGGCTGCGGGCTCAGGGCGCCCATCCACATCCCGGACCGGATCACAGAGGGCTACGGCCCGAACGTCGAGGCGATGCGGGCGCTGGTGGGCGAGGGCGCCTCGCTCATCATCACGGTCGATTGCGGCACGGCGGGTCATGAACCGCTCGAAGAGGCAGCCCGGCTCGAGGCCGATGTGGTCGTGCTCGACCATCACGGCGCGCCCGAGACCCTGCCGGCCGCCCTCGCCATCGTGAATCCGAACAGGCAGGACGACCTTTCCGGGCTCGGCCATCTCTGCGCGGCCGGCATCGTCTTCATGACCCTGGTCGCGCTCTCGCGTGAGCTTCGGCGGCGCGGGTTCTGGCAGGGCCGCCCCGAGCCGGACCTGCTCGCGGCGCTCGACCTCGTGGCGCTGGCGACAGTCGCGGACGTGGTGCCGCTGACCGGGCTCAACCGCGCCTTCGTGCGCCAGGGCCTTGCCGTGATGCGGAACCGCCGCCGGCTGGGGCTGGCAGCCCTGATCGATGCGGCCCGCGTCGAGACCGCGCCCGAATGCTGGCATCTCGGCTACTGCCTCGGCCCGCGCATCAATGCCGGCGGCCGGATCGGGGATTCCTCGCTCGGCGCGCGCCTCCTGATGACCCAGGATCCCGGGACGGCCGGTACCATCGCGGCTACGCTTGAGCGCCTGAACGAGGAGCGTCGCGCGATCGAGGCCCGCGCGGTCGAGGAGGCGGAGGCCGAGGCCGGCAAGCGCCTCGAGTCGGAGCCGGACGCACCGGTTCTCGTCCTCGCCTCGCCGGACTGGCATCCCGGGATCGTGGGACTGGTCGCCTCCCGCCTGAAGGAGCGGTTCGGCCGGCCGGTCTTCGCCTTCGCCAAGAAGCCGGACGGCACCGCGACCGGGTCCGGCCGCTCGGTACCCGGTGCCGATCTCGGCCGCGCGGTCCGCCTCGCCACGGAGGACGGCGCGGCCGTCAAGGGTGGCGGACACGCCATGGCCGCCGGCGCCACGATCCTCGCGCGCGACCTCGACCGATTTCGCGATGCGATTGCAGCCGCGCTGCCCGCGCGCGCGGCCGAGGAGCCGGCCGATCCGCTCATGATCGATGCCGCGCTGTCGGCCGGCGGCGCCAATGTCGGCGCCGTGCTCGCGATCGAGAGCGCCGGCCCTTTCGGCCAGGGCCAGCCCGAGCCGGTCTTCGCCTTCGGGCAGCACCGTCTTGTCGACGCTCGCCAGGTCGGCCAGAACCATGTCCGGGCAACCTTGAAGTCCGGCGATGGGTCGAGCCTGCGGGCAATCGCGTTCCGGGCTGCCGACAAGCCGCTTGGCCGGGCGCTCCTTGCGGCGGTCGGCCAGCCGATCCATGTGGCGGGGACGCTCTGCATCGACCGCTGGGGCGGCGGGGAGCGCGTCGAGCTCCGCATCCTCGACGCCGCGCTGCCCGGCTAGGATCAAAGGATCACATGAAGCGCCTCATCCTGCTTCGCCACGCCAAGGCCGTTGGAAAGGATGCGGCGAGCGATTTCGATCGTGTTCTTGCGCCGGACGGCCGCGCCCAGATGGAGGCAATTGCCGCCCATCTCGCCTCGACCCCGTGCGACCTCGCGCTGGTCTCGCCATCCGCCCGCACGCGCGAGACCTGGACCTTGGCGCGCCGCCCGGACGTGCCCGTCCGCCTCGACCAGCGCATCTACGAGGCGAGCGACCAGCAATTGCTAGCAGTCGCGCAGGAAGCCGATCCTCAGGCCGGATCCGTGATCCTGGTTGGGCATAACCCGGCTTTCGAGGAACTCGCGCTCGACCTCGTCGGTGCCGGTGAGCGGGGAGAGGCCGCCGAGCGCCTCCGCGGCGGCATGCCAACCGCCTCGGTCGCCGTGATCGAGTTCGATGTCGATAGCTGGCGGCAGCTGTCCCGCCGAACCGGGCGGCTCGTCTCGTTCGAGACCCCGGCCTCCCTCGGCTCACAGCGCAAGGGCTGATCGAGCCACCGCCGGCCGCTTGCGCGGGAGGCGGCGCGGTCCCAAGTTCCGCCTGAGACCAGCTCCGCCTGTGGCATCCATCTTCGACATCGCAAGCCGCGCCGGGTCGGCGGCCCAGTCCGCGTTCGAGGCGGGGCAGAACCTGTTCCAGCCGACGCTCCGGCTCGGGGTCACGGGGCTTGCGCGCTCCGGCAAGACGGTCTTCACGACCGCGCTCGTCCATCATCTCGTCCGTGGCACGCCGCTTCCGGCCTTTCGGGCGGCCGCGGAAGGGCGGATCAGGCGCGCACGGCTCGCGCATCAGCCGGACGACGACGTCCCACGCTTCGCCTACGAGACGAACCTTGAGACGCTGATCACGGAGCGGCGCTGGCCCGGCTCGACGACCCGCATCTCCGAGCTGCGGCTCGATATCGACTTCGAGCGGCAATCCCGCTGGCGCTCCGGACCGGGGCGGCTCACGCTCGACATCGTCGACTACCCGGGCGAGTGGCTCCTCGACCTTGCTCTGATCGACCAGGACTTCGCTGAATGGGCGCAGGCGACGGTGGCCTCCGCCCGCCGGCCCGAACGCGCCGCCATTGCGGCGCCGTGGCTGGCCGAACTCGCCGCTCTCGATCCAGCCGGCCCGGCCGACGAGGCGGTCGCGGCGCAGGCCGCCGACACGTTTCGCACTTACCTGGATGCGCTCCGCGCCGATCCGGAGGCGGTTGCGACCACCCCGCCCGGCCGTTTCCTCATGCCGGGCGACCTCGCCGGCTCGCCAGCGCTGACCTTTGCACCGCTGGACCTGGCTCCTGGAGCACCGATTGCGTCCGGCACGCTGGCCGGGCTCATGCAGCGGCGCTTCGAATCGTACAAGGCGAGGGTGGTGCAGCCCTTCTTCAGGGAGCATTTCCAGCGTGTCGACCGGCAGATCGTTCTCGTGGACGTGCTCGCGGCCGTCGATGCCGGTCCGACGGCGCTCGCGGAACTCGAGGAGGCGCTCGACCGCGTGCTCCTCGCCTTCAATGCAGGACGCAATACGCTCCTGTCGCGGCTCTTCTCGCCGCGCGCGGACCGGGTCCTCTTCGCGGCCACGAAGGCCGACCATATTCACCACACGAGCCATGACCGGCTGGAGCGCCTTCTCCGCCACCTCGTTGGACGGGCTGTGCGCCGGACCGAGGCCGCTGGCGCCCGCGTCGGTTCCGTCGCGCTCGCCTCGGTGCGGGCGACACGCGAGGCCTCGGTCGAGGACGGCCGCGCGACGCTGAAGACGGTCGTCGGGACGCCCGAGGCCGGCGAGCGGATCGGGGACGAGCTGTTCGACGGCATGGAGGAGGCGGCGATCTATCCGGGCGAACTGCCGGCCGATCCGGCCGAGGTTTTGGCAGGAGCGGTCTCGCCCGGCTCGCTCCGCTTCCCGCGCTTCCGGCCGCCGCTGGTCGCTGCCGACGCGGCAGGCCGGCCCGGGACGCTGCCGCATATCCGGCTCGACCGCGCGCTCGAGTTCCTGATCGGAGACAGGCTCGCATGAGCGGCGCCCCGCGTGCCTTCCGGCTGAAGGAAGGCTCCCCGTCGGAGCGGCAGGAATCCGTCCTCGTGACCGAGGAGCCGCTCGAGACGATCGAGGCCGCCGACGGCGTGCCGGTGATCGCCGAGCGCAAGCGCCGGCCGCCCTGGGTTGCGATCCTCGTCTCGGCCGTGGGCGGACTTGTAACACTCGCGATCGGACTCGGGATCGAGCGGCTGATCTCCGACCTGTTCGCGACCGCGCCCTGGCTCGGCTGGGTCGCGCTCGCGCTCGCCGCCATCGCGCTCTTCGCGCTGCTGGCGGTCGTCATGCGCGAACTCCGGGGCGTGTGGCAGGAGCGCCGTCTCGAACGGCTGCGCCAGGCTGCGGCCGATGCGCTCGCGATCCGGGACCACGAAGCGGCAAAGACGATCGCGCGCGAACTGGCCGACCTCTACCAGCTTCGCATCTCCCGGGTCATCGGTCCGCGCGTCCGCGACGTCGAAGACGAGATCATGGACGCGGAGGACCGGCTGGGACTGGCCGAGCGAACGCTCATCGCCCCGCTCGACGCCGAGGCGAAGCGGGCCATCGCCGCGTCCGCCCGGCAGGTCTCGGTCGTGACGGCGATCTCGCCCCGGGCGATCGTGGACGTCGCTTTCGTGGTCTATGCGGCGGCGAAGCTCCTGCGCCGGGTGGCGCGCATCTACGGCGGGCGGCCGGGCTTCTTCGGCGGGCTGCGGCTCGCGCGCGCCGCCGTGAACCACCTGGCCGTGACAGGTGGGGTCGCGGTGGGCGACAGCATCGTGCAGCAGGTTCTGGGGCTCGGGCTCGCGGCGCGGGTTTCGGCGAAGCTCGGAGAGGGCGTGCTGAACGGCCTGATGACGGCGCGGTTCGGCCTCGCGGCCCTCGAGGTGTGCCGGCCGCTCCCCTTCATCAAGGAGGAGCCGCCGCGCATCGGCGATGTCGCCGGGGAACTGCTCTCCCGCGCGGACGACACGGCAGCCGGCCCGCTCTGACGCGGCAGAATCTGCCGGGCTCGCCGCGGTCCGGGCCGATTCCGCCGACCTGCCGAGAGTCAAACCCTGGAAGATCAGTGACTTAGATCTGGCACAGCGGTTGCTCGGCACTCGCCGTCTTTTGCCCGCGCGCTCCGCGCCGGGCTGGGAGGGTTGCGGGTCATGGGTATTCTGGGTGCGTTGTCGACGGCCGTGTCTGGCCTGTCTGCCCAATCCTACGCGTTGGAGAACATCTCGGGGAACATCGCGAATTCGCAGACGGTCGGGTTCAAGCGGGTCGATACCAGCTTCGTCGACCTGATCCCGGATTCGCCCGTGAAGCGTGCGGTGTCCGGCTCCGTCATGGCCAACTCGTCCCTGTCGAACACCATCCAGGGCACGCTCAGGACCACCAACGTCTCCACCAACATGGCGCTTTCGGGAGACGGCTATTTCGTCGTGGCGAAGAACGAGGGCTCCGAGACCCAGCCCATCTTCAACAGCATCAACCAGTATACGCGGCGCGGCGACTACAAGCTCGATGCGAACGGCTACCTGGTGAACGGCGCGAGCCGGTATCTGGTCGGAACGACCTACAATCCCGCGACCGGCGCCGTGACGGGTTCCTCCACCACCCCGATCCAAATTCCGGACACCTCGATCCCGGCGAAGCAATCGACCGAGATCCTCTATTCCGGCAACCTTCCGACGATGCCCCGGCCCGACAAGTACGATCAGAGCGTGCCGGGCTCCGATCTCCTAGGCACCGGCTATGCCACGGATCCGGCCCTCGGAGTCGTGCAGAAGCAGGACGTGACGCGGTTCCTGAGCTCGACGATCCCGGGCGGCGAGATCACGCTCTACTCCGGCAATGGGACGCCGGCGACGGCGCAGCTGCGCTGGGCCAAGACGGCCGATTCAGACTGGATGCTGTTCTACCAGTCGAACTCGACCGCGGCCGGTGCAACCGACCCGGTCTGGACGAGCATCGGCGATTTCCAGTTCGACGCCCAGGGCAAGATGACGGCGCCAACCGCCCCGGCGAGCTATACGGTATCCGGCATGACGGTCGACGGCGTCACGGTCGGCGACGTAACGCTCAATTTCGGCGAGAACGGCCTGACGCAATACGGCGACGTGAACGGCCAGGCGACCCCGACCCTCACCCAGGACGGCTACGGCTTCGGCACCCTCGCCGGCATCCGCGTCTCGACGGACGGAACGATCGTCGGCAGCTACACGAACGGCCGGACGGCCAAGCTCGCCCAGGTCTCCGTTGCCCATTTCGCCGCCGACGACGCGCTGAAGCGCGAGGACGGCAGCAGCTTCACCGCGACCGCGGAATCCGGCGCACCCACCTTCGGGATGTTCGGGACGACCCTGACGGGCGCGGCGGTCGAGGAGTCGAATACGGACATATCCGACGAATTCTCAAAGATGATCGTAACCCAGCAGGCTTACTCAGCGAATACACGCGTGATGTCCACGGCGCAGCAGATGCTCCAGGACGTCATCAACATCGTTCGCTGAGGCATCGGCTCAGGCTTGGAGTAGCGCCCCGTGAGCATATCCGGCGCCATCAGCACGTCTTTGACGGGTCTGAAGGCCACGCAGGCCGGGATGGATCTCATCTCGACCAACGTCGCGAATTCCGGGACCGTCGGATATACGCGCCGCGAGCTGGTCACGAGGGAATCCGTCGCAGGCGGCCGCAGCACGGGCGTCAACATCGTCGGCGCGCAGCGCCTTCTCGACACGCTGCTGCAGAAGCAGATGCGGCTCGAGAATGCCGGCGCCGGCTACACTGCGGTCAAGGCGAGCTACCACACCTCGCTCGACGGGATGTTCGATGCCCCGGGCGCCCGAGGATCGCTGCCCGGCCTGATGAGCTCGCTCTCGAGCGCCATCTCGGCGCTGGCCAGCAACCCGTCCGCCTATGCCAATCGGACCCAGGCCATCTCGGCTGCGTCCGACCTCGCGGCCTCGCTGAATTCGCTCTCCGGACAGGTCCAGACCCTGCGGCAGACGGCCGAGGATTCCCTCTCCGCGGCCGTGTCGCAGGCGAATTCGCTCCTGCAGCAGATCTCCGCCGTGTCGAGGCAGATGGGCGTCGATCCCGCGAATGCCGCGAGCCCCGCGCTGCAGGACCAGCGCGACATGCTGATCGATCAGCTCTCGCAACTGATGGACGTCCAGGTGACGCCGCGAGAGAACGGTGTCGTCTCTCTTTCGACCAGCGGCGGGCTGCTCCTCTTCGACGGGCAGCGGCCGGTCACGCTTGGCTTCGACGCCCAGTCCCCGATCGGACCGCAATCCGCCTATGATCCAGATCCCGCGAAGCGGAATGTCGGGACCATCACGGCCGTGAACGCGCAGGGAGGACGGACCGACGTCCTCGCCTCGGGCATGATCCGCTCGGGCCAGATCGCAGCACTCGTCGAGTTGCGCGACGAGGTGCTCCCGCAAGCTCAGACCCAGCTCGACGCGCTCGCGGCCGGGCTCGCCTCCGCGATGTCGGACAGAGCCGTGCCCGGGACGGCCCTCCCGCCCGGACCGCCCGATGGGTTCAGCATCGATCTCGCGGCGCTGCAGAACGGCAATCCGCTCACCGTCTCGGTCACGAGCGGTGGGGTGGCGCGCACGGTCACCTTCGTGAAAACCGGCAGCGCGGCTGCCGCTGCCGCGGCCACCGCGTCCGGCAACGGCGTGGTCGGCATTGATTTCTCCGGCGGGGTGGCGTCGGTTGCAACCCAGATCGGGACGGCGCTCGGCACCGGGTTCACGGTGACCGGGACGGCGCCCTCCACCCTGCAGATTGTGGACGACGGCGCCACGGGCAACACGGATGTAACGGCACTCTCCGCGCGGGCGACCGTCACGGCGACGCAGGGCGGCGGCATCGAGCTGCCGCTCTTCACTGACGGCGGCACTCCTTATACGGGATCCTACGAGAAGGGGTACCAACTGACCGGGTTGTCGGCCCGCCTGGCCGTCAATCCGGCCGTCAAGAACGACCCTTCGCTGCTCGTCGCCTACACGAGCACAACCCCGGCCGGCGACACCGCGCGGCCCGACCACATCCGTGACGCACTGATCAAAAACCCGCTCTCCTTCACCGGGGCTGCCGGGATCGCGGGCTCGAACGCTCCGTGGACGGGGACGGTGTCCGAATTCGCCAATCAGCTCGTCGCCACGCAAGCCACGAACGCCATCTCGGCCCAGAATCTCGATTCCGGTCAGAAGGTGGTCCTGAATGCCCTGCAGAGCCGTTTCTCGGAGCAGTCCGGCGTCAACATCGACACCGAGATGGCTCAGCTCATTCAGTTGCAGACCGCCTATGGGGCTAATGCACGGGTCATGACGGCCGCCAAGGAGATGCTCGATATGCTGATGAGGATCGGCCTATGAGCATCACGGCCTACGGCACCGCGGCGTTCAGCAACTCGCGCGCGACCCAGACCTTCCAGGGCGCGAAGACGAACCTCACGGAGCTGCAGATGCAGCTCGCCTCCGGCAAGGCCTCGACCACCTATTCCGGGCTCGGCGTCGGCGGCGCCGGCGCGAGCCTCTCGCTGCGCACCCGCATCACGACGCTCGACACCTACGCCTCGAATATCCAGGACGGCCAGCTTCGCCTGAAGCTGATGAACCTGGGCCTCGAGCAGATCACGGATCTCGCCTCGGGCCTGTCCACGAGCCTTGCTGCGTCGGCGAGCGAGAGCCCGATCGGGGCGACCAACGTCGCCGTCTCCGCCCAGAGCGGCTTCCAGACCGTGATCGACATTCTCAACACGGACGTATCGGGGCGTTATCTCTTCTCCGGGCGCGCGGCCGACACGGAGCCGGTCGCCTCGGCCTCGCTCCTCCTGGAAGGCGATGCGACCCGCGCCGGCCTGAAGACGCTCATCGCCCAGCGAAAGGCCGCCGATCTCGGCGCGACCGGCCTCGGCCGGCTCACGCTCTCCACGACCGCCTCCGACGTCACGCTGGCGGAGGAGGCCGCAGGCCTGCCCTTCGGGATGAAGCTCGCGAACGCAGGCGCAACCGGGACCGGCGTCACGGCCGCGCTCGGGGCCGGGCCGCCACCCGCGGTCGCAGTCTCGGTGACGGCCCAGCCCGCGACCGGGGATGCGATCAGCATCGGCCTGACCCTGCCCGACGGAACGCTGAAAACGATCAAGCTCGTCGCGGGAGGTGCAAGCGCCTCCGGCGAGACGGCCTTCGCGGTCGGCGCGACGACGGACGACACGGCGGCGAACATCCAGGCTGCCCTGAACACGGCCATCACCGAGATCGCCCAAGCGGAGCTGCCCGCCTCGTCGGCCATGAGGGCGGCGAACGAGTTCTTCGCCGCGACCCCGTCGAGTCCGCCCCCGCGGGTCAATGGCCCGCCCTACGACACCGCGACGACGCAGGTCGCCGGGACGGCCGCGAACACGGTGATCTGGTACCGGGGCGACGATTCGGCCTCCCCGCGCGATACGGCGCCCGTCAAGATCGGCGACAGCCGGAGCGTCGGGATCGGGGCGCAGGCCAACGAGGACGCCTTCCAGGCGGTGCTCGCCAGCTTCGCCGTGCTCGCCTCGGACAGCTTCCCGGCCGACGATCCTTTGGATCCGCACGCACTGAAGCGGTACCAGGCGATCTCGGCGCAGATCACGGCCCGGCTCAACGTTCCCGGCCAGCAGAAGGTGTCGGACATCACGACCGAACTCGCGGTCGCCGGCGGCGCTATGGGGCAGGCCGCGAGCGATCTCAAGATCACCCGGAACCAGGCCCAGGACTCGCTCGACGGGATCGAGAACGCGGATCCGAACGAGGCGGCCATGAAGCTGCTCGCCACGCAGACGCGGCTGCAGGCGAGCTACCAGACGACCTCCGTTCTGCAGAAGCTCTCGCTGGTGAACTACCTCTAGGCCCGCCGCTACTCGCTCGCGGGCTCGGGCTGCAGGAAGGGTTCGACGACACCCTTCAGCTTGATCGTCATCGGGTTGCCGGCGCGGTCGCGCGCCTTGCCGGCCGCGACCCGAATCCAGCCTTCGCTGACGCAATACTCGTCGACGTTGGTCTTCTCGACCCCGTTGAACCGGATGCCCACGCCGCGCGCGAGGAGGGCCTCGTCGTGAAAGGGGCTGTCAGGATTGGTCGAGAGACGGTCGGGCAGCGTGTCGGTCATAAGGTTAGGTCCGAAAGGTCGGGCGGGCTTAGCGGCTGGTGCCGATCAAGCCAACAGCGGCTTCTCAGCAAGCCTCGCGATTGCCGCGTGCGCCGTCGCACGCGGCCCGCCCATGCCGGCCGCTAAGCTCCACGACTACTGGAAACAATCGGGGGAGGTCGGCCATGGACTGGACGAGAAAGTTCAAGCCCGAATACGACTACGCCCGGGGCTGGATCAAGAACGAGGCCGCCTTCGAGAAGGACTGGCAGCCCATCGTCAAAGGCCTCGCCAAGCTGATGACCGATACGGGGTTCGACGTCGCCGAGGCCGATTCGCTGACGAAGCTCCGCGCCAAGCTGAAGCTCGGCGCCCCCGGACTGCCCGGCCATAACAGCCCGACCGAGGACATGGCGATCCTGCAGGCGATCGGGGCGCTCGGCCCGAAGGGAGTCGTGACCCTCGACGCGGACCGGAAGATGCGCGCCGCCGCACTGAAGATGCTCCGGCACGTCTACCTCCTCAGCAAGGCCGGAAACCGACACGTCTGGGTGCACTCGCTCCCCAAGGTGTTCACGGACTGGCCCTCCGACCATATCCACGCGAACGGAACGACGCCGGGCGCGCTGAAAACCATCCTGCGGAGCAAGCGGGAGCAGTTCACCGAGGCGAATAAGCGCCACCTCTCCTATGCGACGCAGCATGCCCTGTCCTGGTGTCACAGGACGACGATGCTCCTGACCTCGGCGGCGAGCACGGGCAAGAACGCCAAGAAGCGGGATGCGTCCCGCGCGATCGTCAAGCGCTGGTTCGCCGATCCCGGAACGAGCGAGAGCGACCTCGACACCTATATCGGGAACCTCACGAGGGGGTTCAAAGACATCACGGGGATGCTGAACCGCGGGCAGTTCATCCTCACCGACTGGGTGCCCCTCCGCGGTGCGACAGCGGCGGGGGATGTCGAGTTCCTGAATGCGGAGGCGTTCACTTTCCGCAGCAATGCGGAAGGCCTCGACGTGGTCTATGTCGAGCAGTCATTCTTTGCCAAGCACGCGGGCAATGTGCTGCACGGACCCAAGAACTGGACGCGCATCGTCGTGCACGAGCTCACGCATCTCGTCTGCGGAACCGAAGACGTGAATATCGGGAACGCCCGCTACGCCTGGTACGGGATCGGCCCGCATGCCGGATTTCCCGGCTCGGCCGCAATCCGCAACGCGGATAGCTGGGCATTCTTCTGCGCAGATTGCGCCGGAGCCCTCACGGACAGCGAGCGCAAGACGGCGCTCAAAATCGTATGAGCCCGCGCCGCGCCTGGCCTGCGCTCGCCGCGCTCGCCATCATCGCCGCCATGCCGGCGTCAGCCCAGGAGAGAGCCCGGATGACCGACAATCCCCAGGCGAGCCGGCCGGCCCCGCCGCGCGTGAGCCCGGTCGAGCACAAGGGAATCCGCTACGAGCAGGATCTGGAGAGTTCGCGCTACGGCGGGGGAGGGCTCGGCGGGTACCTGGTCGCGCGCGACCCGAAGACGGGTGAGCGGCTCTGGATGCTGCAGGTCTATGACGTGAAGGACCAGACGCCCTCGGGTGTGGACGCAATCGGGCTCTACTTCCGGAGCATGAAGCTTGTTCGCGGAAAGGACGAACTCGAGATCGAGGACGAGGCAGGCCGCCGCTTCCGCGTGGACGTGGTTGCCCGAACGGTGGCGCAGGTCTCGGCGCCCACCGAGCGGAAGACGTCGCCCCCGCCGGCTGGTCCGAAGCCGCGCCCGCCGGGTTAGCCGGCGAGCGCGGGAGGTCGATCAGTTCCCGACGGCGCCGGTGGCGGCGTCCACGGGCACGACCTTGCCGCCCTTCACCAGGCCGACGACCAGGACGGCGTTGGAGCCGCCCTTCGCGTCGACGCTGTTGATGTTCGACGGATTGCGCTCGACCGGCAGTTTTCCGAAGGCCTCCGACAGCTTGGCATGAATCGCGGCCGCATCGGTGGTGGTGCCCGCGAGCTTCATGGCCTCGGTCACGGCGTTCAGGCTCGTGTAGTTGAGCGAGGCTTCCGTCCCGGGATCGCGGTTATAGGCCTTGCGGTACTTCGGCACGAAGGACTTCGCGCCCGGCCGGGCGTCGTGGATCAGCGGCAGGGTGCCGATCGCACCTTCCAGCAGCGACATGTCGCCCCCGAGCACCGCTGCCATCTCGTCGAGCTTGGCCTGGTCCATGACGATGAAGCCGCCCTTGAAGCCGAGTTCGCGCGCCTGTTTCACCACGAGCGCGGTCGGCTCGGACGCGCCTCCGATGAACATGACGTCGGGGCTCGCCGCCATGACGCGGCTCACGCCGGAATAGAAGTCGGTGTCCTTGTTGTAGGACATCGGGTTCTCGGCCACGACCGTGCCGCCGGCGTTCTTCCAGGCCGGCCCGATCAGCGCCGCCCAGGCCTTGGCGTAGTCATGGTCGGCGCCGGCCATGCCGAGCTTCTTCCCGAAGGCCGTCATCTCCGTCTTGATGAAAGGCTCGACATAGCCCGCGAAGGAAGGCGGGATGCGCAGCGTCAGCTTGTTCCCGCGCTCGGTCATCTGCGGCACGCTCGTATAGGCGCCGATGATGAATCCGTCCTGCTCGTTGAACGCCTGCATGGCGAAGTTGCCGCCGGAATGCGGGCAGAAAACGATCGGAGCCTTGTACTGCGAGCGCAGGCGCTTCGCATTCACGGCCGCCTCGGACGGCGAGTATTTGTCGTCGAGGGCCACGACCTCGATCTTGTATTTCTTGCCGCCGACCTCGAGGCCGCCAGCATCGTTGATTTCCTTGGCGGAGAGCTCGAGGCCGGAGAGCGTGTTCTTGCCGTAGAGCGCAGCCCCGCCGGAGAGCGGGCCGGTCCAGCCGATGGTCACGGTCTCCTGCTGCGCGAGGGCGTTGCCGGCCATCGTGCCGAACATGGCCGCCGCCGCGACACCCCACACAACGCGTCTTGTCATCCTCATGGGTCGTCTCCCTGTTCTGACCGGTCGTCTGGCCGGTTGCCTTACTGTTGGTTGTAACCTGCTCGGCTCACGCGCCGATATAGGCCTTGCGGATACGCTCATCCCCGAGGAGCGCGTCCGGCTGGCCCTCCATCACGATGTGGCCGTTCTCGATGACGTAGGCCCGGTGCGCGATCTTGAGGGCCGCGAAGGCGTTCTGCTCGGCGAGCAGCACCGTGGTACCCGCCTCGTTGATCGCCTTCACGGCCGCGAGCACCTGCTTCACGACGAGCGGGGCAAGCCCGAGCGAGGGCTCGTCGAGGAGGAGCACCTTCGGCCGGCCCATGAGCGCCCGGCCGATGGCCACCATCTGCTGCTGCCCACCGGACAGCGAGCCCGCCGTGTCGTGCTGCTTCTCGCGCAGGATCGGGAACATCCCGAAGACCTGCTCGAGGATCGCCTTCGAGCCCTCCGGATCCTTCCGGTGCACATAGGCCCCGAGCATCAGATTCTTATGGACCGACATCCCGGGGAAGAGCTTGCGGCCCTCGGGGCAATGGACGAGCCCGTCCGCCACGATCTGCGACGGCCGGCGGCCGGCGAGCTCGTGATCCCCGAGCCGGATCGAGCCGGCCTTCAGTCGACGCAGGCCGCTGATCGCCAGGAACAGGCTCGACTTGCCGGCCCCGTTCGCGCCGAGCATCACGACAAGCTCGCCCTTGTCGACATGCATCGAGACGCCTGAAAGCGCCCGGTAGCTGCCGTAATCGAGAGTCGCGCCCTCACACCGCAGCATAATCAGCCCCGAGATACGCTTCGATCACCTTCGGATCCCTGGAAACCTCTGCGGGCGTGCCTTCCGAGATCTTCTCGCCGTGGTCGAGCACGACGATGCGATCCGCGAGACCCATGATCATGCCCATCTTGTGCTCGATCAGCCCGACGGTCAGGCCGCTCTCGGCCATCTTCCGGATGAGCCTCGCGAGACCTTCGGTCTCTTCCGGGTTCACGCCCCCCGCCGGCTCGTCGAGGAGCACGATGCGCGGCTCGGTGGCGAGCGCGAGCGCGAAGGCGACGCGCTTCTTCTCCTCCTGGCTGATATCGGCCACGACCCGGTTGGCCGCATGCTCCAGCCCGACGAAGCGCAGCGCCTCCTCGGCCTTGGCGCGGCACTCGCGCTCGTCGGCCTTCAAGCGCTTCGTGTTGAGCACCACGTCGAGGAGCGTCGAGCCCGTCCTCAGCTTGTGCCCGACGATGAGGTTGTCGAGCACGCTGGCATCCTCGAACAGCGTGGTCGTCTGGAACGTCCGCGCAATCCCGCGATGGGCGACACGGTCGGGCCGCATCCCCGTGATGTCCTCGCCGTCCAGGACCACGCGGCCTTCTGTCGGACGGTAGGTCCCGGCACAGAGATTGAAGAAGGTGGTCTTCCCGGCGCCGTTCGGGCCGATGACGGCCGTGATGCGACCCGGCTCGAACTTGGTCGAGACGTCCTTGACGGCGGCGAGGCCGCCGAAGCGCTTTGTGAGGTTGTGGACCTCAAGCATGGGCGGGCCTCGCGTCGGCCTTGGCCGGCTCGGCGCCGGGCTGCGCCACGGGACGGGCGCCCGCCTGGCGAGCCTGGCGAGCCTTGAGGGTGCCGATGATGCCCTTCGGCAGGAACATGACGAGCACGATGAGAAGCGGGCCGAAGACGAGCAGCCGGTAATCCTGCAGGAATTGGAGCGACTGCGTCGCCCAGGTGAGGGCGATGGCCCCGAGCACCGGCCCGGAGAGGGTCCCAAGCCCGCCGACCAGGATGAAGGCGATCATGTCGAAGGCGTTCGCCTCCGAGGCGATCTGTGGGCCAATGAAGCGCACGAACCCGGCATAGAGCCCGCCCGCATAGCCGGCATAGGCCGTCGAGATCACGAAGGCCGTGACCTTGGTCCGCATGAGCGGGATGCCGAGCGCCTCGGCCAGGCCTTCGCCGTTTCGGATCGCCACGAAGGAGCGGCCGAGCAGCGAATGGACGATCCGGTCCATGACGGAGAGGGCGATCACCAGCACCGCGAGCACGAGATAGTAGTTCGCGAGCGGCGTATCGAAACGGATCGGCCCAATGGGGGAGGGCGCCGGAATGCCGATGACGCCGACGACGCCGTGGGTCAGCGCATCCCACTTCTCGATGACTAGCCAGATGATGAGGCCGACGCAGAGCGTGAAGATCGCGAAGTAGTCGGCCCTGAGCCGGAGCGAGACGATCCCGGCGAGGAACCCGAACGCGGCCGCGACGATCCCGGACAGGAAGAAGGCCAGCCAAAACGGCACGCCCCAATCCACCGTGAGCAGGCCGAGCGTATAGGCGCCGATCGCCATGAACCCGGCATGGGCGAGGTTGAGCTGGCCCGTATAGCCGAGGATCAGGTTCAGCCCGATCGTCGCGATGGCAAAGATGAACGCCAGCGCCATCACGTAGATGAAGTAGTCGTTCGGCACGAGGAGCGGGTAGACGATCGCGGCCGCGAGGGCCGCGAGCGCAACCAGCCGGCCGGATAATGCTGTAGTCATCGGGAGGGCGCCGGAAAGAGGCCCTGGGGCCGGAGCGACAGGATCGCGACGAGCAGCGCGAAAGCAATGATGTCCTTGAGGTCCGTCGAGATGTAGAACGCCCCGAAGCTTTCCGCGAAGCCGATGATCATGCCGCCGAGGATCGCGCCCGGCACGGAGCCCATCCCTCCGAGGATGATGATCACGAAGGCCTTCAAGATCACGAGGTTGCCCATCGAAGGCGAGATCAGGTTGATCGGCGCGAAGAGCACCGCCGCGATGGCAGCGAGCGCGCCCGAGATCGCAAACGTGATCAGCGACACCTTGGTCAGGTCGATCCCGACCAGCGAGGCGCCTTCCCGGTTCTGCGCCATCGCGACGATGGTGGAGCCCGTGGTGGTGCGTTTCAGGAAGAGGTGAAGGGCGATCATCAGGCCGATCGCGCCGGCGATGATGAGGGCGCGCTGGATGGGCAGAACCGTTCCGGCCACCCGCATGATGCCCGGATAGGGCGGAGCAAGGCGGTGGAAATCGGCGCCCCAGATCGCGTGCGCTATCGCCTCGATGAAGAGCAGGAGCCCGATGGCCGCGATCATGTCGTGGAGGGGCGGAGAATCCCGCAATCGGCTGAAGATCAGCCGCTCCGAGAGCATGGCGATGGCTGCCGTAACCACGGCCGCACCGGCCAGTGCGACCCAGTAATTCGCGCCGAGCGAGCCGACGAAGAAGAAGGCCGCGTAGGCGCCCGCCATGAACAGGGCGCCGTGCGAGAAGTTCGGAATATGCAGGATGCCATAGACCAGCGTCAGCCCGAGGGCGACGAGGCTGTAGATGCTGCCGAGCGTCAGCCCGTTCAGGATCTGCTGGAAGAACAAGCTGAGATTCAAAACGGCGTGACCTCGATGGCCGGCACGCCGCGACTGTTCCCGCGGGCGAATGCGAGAAGAGCCGGAGCCGGGTCGTTTCCTCAGTTGACCCGGTTCCGGGCCGCGGGCGCGAGCGCCCAGGGACGCGGCTCTTGCGCCGCATCTCGTTGCGGAGGAACCTGTCTCAATCCCCGAGGGTGGTCAATCCGCCGGGGCTATCAGCCACACTGGACGAAGGGCGGATGGGACCCGGCTGACCTCAGATCAGGTCGGCGCGCCCGAGCTTCGCCAGCTCGACCTTCGCCCGGAGCTCGATCTGCGCGATGATCCCGTCCAGGGCCGGGTCGCCGCTCTGTCCGGCCTCGGACAGCGTGCGGGCGATGCGGCCAAGATCCGCGGCCGGGACCTTTCCGCCGAGGAGCGCCGCCTTCAGCTTGTCGAGCCCGTCGAGGAGGTCGTGGCCGCGCCGCGCCGACTTGCGCCGCCGCTCCCCCGGATCCTCTTGGGACTGCAACTGCAGGATCGCGTCGAGCGTCGCGAGAGGGGCCGACGCTCCCGCCGAACCAGTACCCTGCGCGGTTTTCTCGCCGAGGCTGAACCGCGTCGACGCAGCCTCGCGCGGCCGTGCAGCCGTCGCGATCCCCGCAGCCGCAAAACGCGGATCGATGCGCATGAACGAGTTCGCCCCGGAGCTCCAACCGAGGCCGGAGCATCGGATGCGCAGGGTTAACGCTTTCTGAAGAGCCCGGCAGGTTCTGCCGGGCGGGGCTGCGCAAACAGCCGGCGGGCGAAAAGCATCGGCGCGAACGGGCCGAAAATCCTCAACACGATCAACGGCTTGCGAAAGCAGCCTGTTTGGCACGGCCCTAGCACGGGAAGGGCAACAGAACCGGTCCTCCATGTTCGCCATGCTCAAGCGACCTCTCTCGCTCCTCCTCCTCGCCTGCTCTCTGGCTATCGCCGGGGCGGCGCCGGCCTCCGCCCTGTCGCGCATCAAGGATCTCGCGCAGGTCGAGGGCGTGCGCCAGAACCAGCTCGTCGGTTACGGCTTGGTCGTTGGCCTGAACGGCACGGGCGACACGCTGAACAACGCGCCCTTTACCAAACAATCCTTGACCGCGATGCTGGAGCGGCTCGGCGTGAACACGCGTGGCGCGACGCTCCGGACCGCGAACGTGGCGGCCGTGATGGTTACGGCGAGCCTTCCGGCCTTCGCGACCCAGGGCACCCGGCTCGACGTCACCGTCTCGGCCCTCGGCGACTCGAAGTCGCTCCAGGGCGGGACGCTCCTCGTGACCCCGCTGCTCGGCGCCGACGGCGAGGTCTACGCCGTGAGCCAGGGATCGCTCACAATCGCAGGCTTTCAGGCCGAGGGCGACGCCGCCAAGATCACGCGCGGGGTGCCGACCGTCGGCCGGATCGCCAACGGGGCCGTCATCGAGCGCGAGGTCGAGTTCAAGCTGAACGCGCAGCGGACGCTCCGCCTCTCCCTGCGCAATCCGGACCTCACGACGGCGAAGCGCATCGCCGCCTCCATCAACGACTTCCTCGGCGCGGATACGGCCGAGCCGACAGACCCCGCGACGATCACGATCAACATTCCCCCGAAGTACCGGGGCAACATGATCCAGCTCCTGACGGAGATCGAGCAGCTCCGCATCGAGCCGGATCAGACCGCCCGCATCGTGGTCGACGAGCGCTCCGGCATCATCGTCATGGGCCGCGACGTCCGCGTGTCCCAGGTGGCGGTCGCGCAGGGCAACCTCACGGTCACGATCTCCGAGCAGCCGGAGGTGAGCCAGCCGGAGCCCCTCTCCGATGGCCAGACCGTCGTCGTCCCGCGCACGAACGTGAAGGTCGACACGGGAGACAAGAACAAGCTCGCCATCGTCCGGGAGGGCGTCACGCTGCGCGAGCTCGTGGACGGGCTGAATGCTCTCGGGATCGGGCCGCGCGACCTGATCTCCATCCTGCAGGCAATCAAGGCGGCCGGCGCGCTCCAGGCCGATATCGAGGTGATGTGATGGTGGCACCCCTGGCCATGCTCGGGCTTTCCCTCGCGGCAAACATCGTCAACGGGCTTACGGGCTCGCCCGCCGGCGCGGCAAAATCCGGCGAGGCGGACAAGACCCGCAAGACCGCGGACGATTTCGAAACCATGTTCCTCGAACAGAGCCTCGAGCGCATGACGCAGGATATCGGCGAGGAAGGGCCGCTCGGCGACAATGGCACCGGCGGCGGCGTCTACAAGTCGATGCTGTCCAAGGAATACGCGACATCGATCGAGAAGGCGGGCGGGCTCGGCATCTCGGACCAGATCTACAAGCAGATGCTCCGGATGCAGGAGGGGGCAGGCAATGACGGCGCCTGAACCATCCGGCCGGGCGGTCGCCACCCGCGAGGAGGCCGAGCGGCTTCTCGCGACCCTGACGGGAGCCCTGGACGAGCTCGAGGGATATCTCGAGGCCGAAAGCGAGCTGATCGCTGCGGGCCGTATCCGCGACGGCCTGGCGGGCGAGGCGCGCAAATCCGAGCTCTCCGCCGCCTATGTGCTGCAGCTCCAGCTCGCGAAGGCGAACGTGGTCGCCCTGGCCCGGCTGGCGCCCGAGGCGCTGAGGGTGTTCCGGGCGCGTCAGGCGGCGTTCGAGCGTGTGATGAACCGCAACCAGACCGTTATCGCGACCGCACGGGCCGTGGCCGAGGGCTTGATCCGCTCTCTCTCCGAGGCGGTGCAGCGCGAGGCACGGCCCACCGTCTATGGCGCGCCCGCAAGACCGTCGCTTGTCGCACAATCCGCGTCGCCGCTGGTCTTCTCAGGACGTTTTTAACGATTGGCCGGCTAGTACTAGGTCGCGCCTAAGATGCCGGAAAATTAACCGCGCGTTTAAACCTCCGATTCACGCCCGAAGTGTATCCACGGACGTTGCAGCAGAAAGCTGCGTCGAAGTGGATGTTCGGCCATGGACGTGGTTACGAGCCCCAGATTCTCCGTCTTGCCTTCGCCGGGCGACGCGCCGCGGGTGACCGCCCCGCCAGCTCCGGATGCCGTCAAGACCGAGCTGCCGGCGAAGGCGACCGTTCAGCAGACGGTCGCACCTCAAAAACCCGCGGAGCAGAAGAGCGGGCCGGAGCCCGATCCGGCCGGCGACGTGTCGCGCGACGTGACCATCGACCCAAGCACGCAGGAACTCGTGTTCCAGACGATCAACGAGCGGTCAGGCGAGGTCGTGCAGCAGGTGCCGGACAAGGCGCTTCTGCGCATCCGGGCCTATACGCGCGAGCAGCGCGACGCGGAAGCCGAGGCTGAGAGCGAGCGGCACCTGTCGCGGATCGCCTGAAGGTTCCGTTCACCTCGAACCCGGCCGGGCAGGCCCGTTTACTTCCCGTTTGTACATCGCCCGGCATTATCCGCCGCGTCTTCAGGATGAAGGCGTGCCGCAAGGCAGAAACCAGAAGGGTTTTCTATTATGGCTGGTACCGTTATTTCGAGCGCGGTTCGCAACAACCTGCTCGCGCTCCAGAACACCACGTCGATGCAGGCGACGCTTCAGAACCGCCTTGCGACCGGCAAGAAGGTCAACTCGGCGCTCGACAATCCCTCGAACTTCTTCACTGCTTCTTCCCTCAACGCTCGGGCCTCCGGCCTGAACTCGCTGCTCGACGGCATGTCGACCGGCATCAAGACCCTGGAAGCTGCCGACAACGGCATGAAGGCCATCACCAAGAACATCGAGTCGATGCAGGCGAACGTTCGCGCTGCCCGCAGCGACAAGTCGTTCAAGGGCACGTCCTTCACGCTCGACACCGTCAACATGGGCTCGAACGCACAGAAGTCGATCAAGTTCTCTGGCGGCGCTGTCGGTGAGACAGAGGTGAGCGTCGACGCGATCATCGCGGATGTCGGCGGCTCGCGTTCGACCAAGTCGACGACGCTCGCTTACACGGCGCCGGCGGCGGCGGCGAAGGCGACCTACAAGGCCGCTGCCGCCTACAACACTGGCACGGGTGCCACCGAAGCGCTGGTTCTGACGTTCAATGGCACGAACACCAACGTTTCCTTGACCTCGGCTGACAACACCGTTGCCAAGGCCGTTACGACGATCAACACGGCCATCCAGGCGGATGGGCGCACCGATATCGAAGCATTTGACGATGCCGGTACGCTTTCGATTCGCACCACCGGCAATGTTGACGGTGCCATCACCGTCACCGGTACCGGTGAGGGTAACGTGTTCGGCGTGCAGGTCGCAGCTGACGGCTCAGACGGCGTCCACTCCTTCACTGTCAACAACAAGCAGGTCACCCTCACCTCTACCGAGAACACCATCGGCGCGGCTGTCACGAAGGCCAACGCCGATCTCGGCGCCGACAACACTCTCGAGGCGTTCAACGACACCGGCAAGCTCGGCTTCCGGGCCAAGTCCGCTGGTGTGACCACGATCACGATCGCCGACGACGACACCTCGACCGCTGCCGGCCTGTTTGCAGCCACTGTCGCGGGTACTGCGCCGACGACGGCCGGTAAGGTCCGCACCGTCGACGAGCTCGCCACGGCGATCAACGAGAATGCGTCGCTCAAGGGCAAGGTGAAGGCGTCGAACGACGGCGGGAAGCTCCGCATCGAGAACATCTCGACCGAAGAGCTCAAGGTGGTCGGCGCGACGGCGACCGGCGTCAACGGCGGCACCGGTGCGGCTAACACGCAGACGATCGGCGGGAACGACGTTCGTAAGAACCTGATCTCGCAGTTCAACGACCTGCGGACCCAGGTGGACAAGCTGTCCAACGACGCGAGCTTCAACGGCATCAACCTCCTGAAGGCTGACAAGCTGAAGATCACGTTCAACGAAGACGGGACGAACAACGTCGAGATCCAGGCGAAGAGCGTCTCCGGCAAGATCCGTAGCATCGATACCTCGGACAGCTCGCTTGGGATCGGCGAGGCTAAGGCTGACGAGTTCTCGGACGACTCGCAGCTCGATGCCCGGCTGGATGCCCTGAGCAAGGCTGTCACGACGCTCGCGACCCAGTCGTCGAGCTTTGGTTCGGCCCTGACGACCATCCAGACCCGTCAGGACTTCACCAAGTCGATGATCAACACCCTGCAGGGTGGCGCTGACTCGCTCGTCAACGCCGACCTGAACGAGGAGAGCGCGACCCTGCTCGCCCTCAACACCCGCCAGCAGCTCTCGCAGACGGCTCTGTCGCTCGCGAGCCAGGCGGACCAGGCGGTTCTTCGTCTCTTCTGATCGAAGAGTCGACAACGCAAATGGCCAGCGGGGCTTCGGCCCCGCTGGCCACATTCGTTACGAATAGCCAAATACGGAAAGCAGCTTTAACCCTTCGTTAGCCATAACTGGACCATCAAGGCGAGAGCGGGTTTATTTTTGGAGCCCGCGATCCAGGTAGGATCTCGCGATGGCGTCGAACGGAATCGTTCTCTCCTCGAGCGTGCGCACGAATCTGCTCTCGCTGCAGGACACGACGACCCAGCAGGGTATCGTCCAGAACCGGCTTGCCACGGGCAGGAAGGTCATCTCTGCGCTCGATAATCCGACGAACTTCTTCACCTCGGCCGGCCTGACCCAGCGCGCGAACGACCTCAACGCGCTTCTCGATGGCATCTCGAACGGGGTGAAGACGCTCGAAGCTGCATCGAACGGCGCAACCTCCATCACCAAAGTCATGGAATCGATGCAGGCGAATGTTCGCCAAGCGCGCCAGGACAAGTCGTTCAAGGGTCCCTCGTTCAACCTCGACACCCTGAACACGGGCTCGTTCACGGCGAAGACGATCAGCTTCTCCGGCGGATCCGTGGGTGCGGCGCCCGTCACGATCGATGCGGTGATCGCAGATGTCGGCGGTTCGCGCACCACCCAGTCCACGACGGCCGCCTACACCGCACCGACCGCAGCGGCGAAAGCCACCTACACGGCGGCTGCTGCCTATTCCACGCCAGGAGCCACGCAGTCCCTGGACATCACATTCAATGGCACGATGACCACCGTTGCCTTGACCACGGCGGAGACGACGATCGGGGCGGCCGTGACGGCGATCAACAGCCAGCTCACGGCGGCCGGGCGGACCGACATCGAGGCATTCAACGCCAGCGGCACTCTCCAGATCAGAACTGTCGGCAACGTCGACGGCTCGATCACGATTGCTGCCGGCGCAGCCGAAACGGCCATCTTCGGCGGAGAAACGTCGGTTGCGGGCTCAGACGGCCAGCACTCATTCACGGTGAACGGAACGCAGGTCACCCTCACGACCGCGCAAGTCACGGTGGCCCAGGCGGTGGCCAAGGCGAATGCGGATCTTGGACCGACGCACGCCTTCGAAGCGTTCGACGACAGCGGCAGGCTCGGTTTCCGGGCCAAGTCCGCGGGCGTGACGGCGCTCACGATCGCGGATGGCGATACCTCGACCGCAGCAGGCCTCTTCGCCGCCGCAGTGGCCGGCACCGCCCCAACGACGGCCGGTAAGGTCCGCACGGCGGACGAGATCGCAACCGCCATCAACGAGCACCCGCTCCTGACCGGCAAGGTGCGTGCCTCCCTGGACGGCGGCAAGCTCAGGATCGAGAACCTGTCTACGCAGGAGATGACGATCGTGGGCGCGACCGCCACGGGCATCAATGGCGGAACCGGGCCGGCGAACACGACCAAGGTTGGCGGAAACGAAATCCGCAAGAACCTGATGGCGCAGTTCAACGACCTGCGCGACCAGCTCGACAAGATTGCCGGCGATGCGGGCTATAACGGTGTGAACATTCTCCGCGGCGACAAGCTCAAGGTCGTGTTCAACGAGCGCGGCACGAGCAGCATCGATATCGAGGCTAAGAACAAGACGGGTCTGTCGGGTGTCAGCACCGCGTCGAATTCGCTGAATATCAGCGCCGTCACCGAGGAAGAGTATTCCAGTGACGATCTTCTGGATGCGCGGTTCAACGCGCTGAAGGACTCGATGTCGACGCTGCAGGCCCAGTCCTCACAGCTCGGCGCGAATCTTGGCGTGGTGCAGATCCGCCAGGACTTCACGAAGCAGATGATCACGACGCTGAAGACCGGGTCCGATTTCCTCGTCAACGCCGACATGAACGAGGAGGGCGCCAACCTCCTCGCCCTCAACACCCGCCAGCAGCTTTCGCAGACGGCCCTCTCACTCGCCAGCCAGGCGGATCAGGCAGTCCTTCGCCTCTTCGGCTGAGGACGCCTTCCAGGAAGGAGAACCAGGATGGCTCTCAAGGTCGAACTGAAGCCCAACGAGCGGATCATCATCGGCACGGCGGTGATCCGCAACGGCGACGCGCGCACGCGGCTCTTCATCGAAGGCGAGGCGGCGATCCTGCGCGAGAAGGATGTCTTAACGGCGTCTACGGCCGACACGCCCGCCAAGAAGATCTACCTGGCTTTGCAGCTGATGTATTTGCAGGGAGACCTCACGGCTTCCGAAAAGGTTTACTTCCCGCTGGTACGTGAATTCCTCGCAGCCGCCCCCAGCGCGCTGCCGCTGATCGACGAGATGAATGGTCTCGTTCTCGACGGCGAATCCTACAAGGCCCTCAAGGCGGCGAAGAATCTCGTCGCCTACGAGAAGGAATTGATGTCGAATGCAGTACGCGGCAGCCAACGCCTACGCGCAGGCGGCGAAGTTTGCGCAGCCGCCCCGTGAGCTCGAGGCGGCACTGCTGCTGAAGGCGGCGTTCAAGCTTCAGAATCTCATCGACGACTGGAGCAAGGCCGGGACGGAACTCGCGCCGGCTCTCACCTATAACGGGCGCATCTGGTCGATTCTCGCGACGTCAGCGACGGAGCCGACGAACCCGCTCCCCAAGGAAATCAAGCAGAGCATCGCCCAGCTCGCGCTGGTCATCTTCCAGCGCATCTTCGATGTGAACGAGGAGCCCAGCCCGGATAAGCTGAACCTTCTCGTCCGCATCAACCGCGACGTTGCAGCCGGGCTGCGCGGACAGGGCTGACGCTAGGCTTCCCCGAGCACTGCCAGCGTCAGCCAGAGCGCCGCCAGCGCCGGCTTCGCACCGCCTTCGATCTCGACCGTGACGTCGTAGCCGAGCAGCACCTCGTTCGCCCGGCGCCGTTCCAGGCGCGCGAGGCTGAACCGGCCGCGTACCCGCGCCCCCGATCGAACCGGGGAGAGGAAGCGCACGCGCTCAAAACCGTAATTCACGCCCATGCGCCGGTTGGCGATTTTCGGAAGAGCCTCCTGCCCGAAGGCGGAGAGGAGCGACAGCGTCAGGAAGCCGTGCGCGATCGTCCCGCCGAAGCTCGTCTCTGCGAGCGCCCGGGCCTCGTCCACATGGATGAACTGGTGGTCGCGCGTGACCTCGGCGAAAGTATCGATGTCGGCCTGAGTGACCTCGCGCCAGTTCGAGATGCCGAGCTCCTGCCCGAGGCGCGTTTCAAGTTCGTCGATCGTGATCATGGTGCGTGTCGAAGAGGGGAGGGCGCGTTTGTCCGCCGGATGATTCAGCCGGCGAGGTGGATGCGCCGCGAGGGGGTGAGGACCTCGCCGTACTCCCGGGCGAGCCGGTCGACCAGCTCGGCCGCAGGCACGACCGCCTTCACGGCGCCGATGCCCTGGCCGGAGCCCCACACGTCGCGCCAGGCCTTCACCTGCTTCCCGCTCTCGTCGCGGTTGCCGAAATCCATCTTCACCGCCTCGATCTGGCCGAGCGCGTTCGGGTCGAGCCCCGCGGCGACGATCGACGGGCGCAGGTAATTGCCGTGCACGCCAGTGAAGACGGGTGAGTAGAGGATGTCGTCCGCGCCGCTCTCGACGATCATCTGCTTGTAGCGCTCGGGCGCGTTTGCTTCTTTGGTGGCGATGAAGGCCGAGCCGACATAGCCGAAATCCGCGCCCAGGATCTCGGCCGCGCGCACCGCCTGCCCGGTCGCGATGGCTCCGGAGAGTGCGACAGGGCCGTCGAACCACTCCCGGATCTCCTGGACGAGCGCGAAGGGCGAGATCGTGCCGGCATGGCCGCCCGCGCCTGCGGCGACCGCGACTAGCCCGTCGGCCCCCTTCTCGATCGCCTTCCGGGCGAAGGTCCCGTTGATGATGTCGTGCAGCGTGATGCCGCCCCAGCCATGGACCGCATGGTTCAGGTCCTCGCGCGCACCCAGGGAGGTGATCACGACCGGCACCTTGTAGCGGGCGCAGACCTCAAGATCGTGCTCGAGCCGCGTGTTCGAGCGGTGGACGATCTGGTTCACGGCGAAGGGAGCGGCCGGCCTGTCGGGGTTCGCCCGGTCATGTGCCGCGAGCTCCTCCGTGATCCGCGCCAGCCATTCGCCGAGCATCGATTCCGGCCGGGCGTTCAGGGCCGGAAAGGAGCCCACGACCCCCGCCTTGCACTGCGCGATCACGAGATCCGGGTTCGACACGATGAACATCGGCGACGCGATCACCGGGATGCGCAGGCGCCCGTCGAAGACGCGGCGCCAGTCGGCGGCGGCTCGGGTGTTCAGAGCGTCCATGGGTCGGCCTTCCTGACGTGTGCGCGGGATCCTTACGCGATCGTCACGCCCCCGTCCGCCACGATGACCTGCCCGGTGATGAAGCTCGACGCCTCCGATGCCAGAAAGGCCGCGACGGGCGCGATCTCGTGCGGCTCGCCGATGCGGCGGAGGGGCGTGGCGGCATTGCGCTGGGCGACGCGGGCCTCGTCCTCCCAGAGCGCCTTGGCGAAATCGGTCTTCACGAGGCCGGGCGCGATGCAGTTCACGCGCACGTTCTTCGGGCCCCATTCGATGGCGAGATTGCGGGCGAGCGCGAAATCGGCCGCCTTCGATATGCCGTAGCCGCCGATATTCTCCGTGCCCCGGAGGCCCGCGATCGAGGAGACGATGACGACCGAGCCGCCGCCGCGTTCGGCCATGCCGGGCAGGACAAGGCCGCAAAGCCACAGGTTCGACTTCACGTTCGAGCCCATGATCTTGTCGAAGGCGTCGTCGGAGAGCGCCGTCATCGGGCCGTAGGTCGGGTTTACGGCCGCGTTGCAGACGAGGATATCCACGCGCCCGAACCGCTCCACCGTGCCCGCCACCAGCGCCTCGACCTCCGGCTTCCGGCCGATGTTGCAGGGGATGATCGCCGCCTCGCCCCCTGCGGCCTTGATCGCCTCTGCCACCGGTCGGCAGGCCTCTTCCTTGCGGCTCGACACCACGACCTTGGCGCCGAGCTGCCCAAACAGTTCGGCCGTCGCGCGGCCGATCCCGCGGCTCGATCCAGTAACGATGGCGACCTTGCCGGCCAGGGAGAAAGGCGATGGGATCATGAGGTCACTGGCCGAGCTGAGGTCGATTGATGTTCCTGGTCCGGAACGAGCGCGTGAAGCTGCTAGCCACGTATTTCAGCGGGCTCGGAATTGCCTCGGCGGCGATCGGGGGCATCGGCCAGGTTGTGAATTCCGGCACCTTCGGAGTCAGTTGGGGCACCGGGGCTTGGATCATCGTCAGCCTAGCCCTACATTCGGTTGGCCAGGTCTTGCTGGGAAGGCTGCGGGAATGACTGACGTGAACTTCGGACAGTTCATCGGTCCGTTGATGTTCGCTGTCCTCGGCGTGGCAGCCTACTTTGTCGGCGACTGGTTTATCCGCAGATCGGACCGCCCAGTGCGCTGACGGCTGTGACATCGAGTTAGCCATTGCTCGCAATTTCCCAGCCGCGCTCGGCAAGCAGCGTCGCGCGCTCGCCATGCGAGGTTGCGTCGGCGGAGGACGCGTTGCCCTTCTTGCCCCTTGCGATCACGCCCTCGAGGATCACCGCGATCCGGAACAGCGAAAAGGCGAGGTGGAAGGGCGTGATCGTGTCCGTCCGACCGGTCCGCCGCGCATACATCGCCAGGTACTCGTCCTGCGTGGGTACGCCCAGCGTTGCGAGGTCGAGCCCGCGCATTCCGCGGAAGGCCTCGGGCGGGTTGATGTAGGGCAGGCAATTATACGCGAGATCGGCGAGCGGGTGGCCGAGCGTCGAAAGCTCCCAGTCGAGGATGCCGATCACTCGCGGCTGGCTCGGGTGGAAAACCATGTTATCTAGTCGGAAATCGCCGTGGCAGATCGCGACCTCGTCGCTCTCCGGCACGTGACGCGGCAGCCACTCGGCAAGCTTGTCGATCGCCGGGTTGTCGCGCGTACGCGACTGCTCCCATTGCTTCGACCAGCGGCCGATCTGGCGGGCGAAATAGTTGCCGGGCCGCCCGAAATCCGAAAGGCCGATCGCCTGCCAATCCGCCATGTGCAGTCGGGCGAGCGCGTCAGCCATACCCTCGTAGATGCCGGCCCGCTCCTCGCGCGGCAGCTCCGGCAGGGTCGGCTCCCAGAAGATGCGGCCGCGAAGACGCTCCATCAGGTAGAAGGGCGTGCCGATGACGTCGCGATCCGGGCAGAACAGGATCGCGCGCGGTACGGGGACGTTCGTCTTCGATAGCGCCTCGATCACCCGGAATTCGCGGTCCACCGCGTGCGCCGACGGTAGGAGCTCGCCCGGCGGCTGCTTGCGCAGCACGTACTCGCCCTTGTCGGTGACCACCAGGAAGGTCGGGTTCGACTGCCCGCCCCGCATCTGGCGCAGCTCGACGAGCTTTTCGCCCAAGCGGTCCCCGAGAAGCTCGGCGAGGCGGGTCGTGTCGAAGCGATGCGCCTCCCGGACGGGGATGGTCTCGGGCAAAGCTTCGGGCGGTTGGCTCACGACTGGCCCGATGACGGCGCGAAGCTGTCGCGCGCGCCACTATTGGCGCCCTGGTGCTTCTTGAGCTCGATCTTGGCGACCGTTTCCCGGTGCACCTCGTCCGGCCCGTCCGCCATGCGGAGCGTGCGCGAATGCGCGTAGGCGGCCGCGAGGTGGAAGTCCTGGCTCATGCCGCCGGCCCCATGGACCTGAATGGCGCGGTCCACCACCGTGCAGGCGACGTTCGGCGCCACGACCTTGATCATGGCGATCTGCGCCCGCGCCGCCTTGTTGCCGACCGTGTCCATCATGTGCGCGGCCTGGAGCGTCAGCAGCCGCGCTTGGTCGATCTGCATCCGCGATTCCGCGATCCAATGGCGGGTGACGCCCTGGTCGGCGATTGATTTTCCGAAGGGGTGACGCGTCAGCGCACGCCGGCACAACGTTTCGAGCGCGCGCTCAGCGACGCCAATCGAGCGCATGCAATGGTGGATGCGGCCCGGCCCGAGGCGCCCCTGCGCGATCTCGAAGCCGCGCCCTTCGCCGAGCAGGATGTTCGACTTCGGCACGCGGACATTCTCGAAGATGATCTCGGCATGGCCGTGCGGGGCGTCGTCATAGCCGAAGACCGAGAGCGGCCGGACGATCGTGATGCCGGGCGTGTCCATGGGCACGAGCACCATCGATTGCTGCTTGTGCTTCTCGGCCGACGGGTCCGTCTTGCCCATCAGGATCGAGATCTTGCAGCGCGGGTCCGGCGCGCCGGTGATCCACCATTTGCGGCCATTGATGACGTAGTCGTCGCCTTCGGGGCGGATCTCGGTCTGAATGTTGGTCGCGTCCGATGACGCGACCGCCGGCTCCGTCATGGCGAAGCAGGAGCGGATCTCGCCCTCCATCAGCGGCTTCAGCCAGCGCTCCTTGTGCCCCTCCGTGCCGTAGCGGATGATGGTTTCCATGTTGCCGGTGTCGGGCGCCGAGCAGTTGAACGGCTCCGCCCCGATCGGGGAGCGGCCCATGATCTCGCAGATCTGGCCGTATTCGACGTTGGTCAGCGCATCCGGAAAGTGCTGCTTCGGCAGGAACAGGTTCCAGAGCCCGGCGGCCTTTGCCTTCCGCTTCAGCTCCTCCATGACCGGCGGGATCGTCCAGCGATCCGCTGCCTTGTTCACGAAATCCTCGTATTCGTGCTCGGCCGCGTAGACGTGCTCCTCCATGAAGGCGGCCACGCGGTCGCGCAGTTCCTCTGCGCGGGCGCTCATGGGGGGGATGACGACAGTGCTCATGGAATCAGGCCGCCTTGAAGAGGCCGCCGGCTTCGGCGACGCGGGACAGGTGGTGGTCGGCATCGCCGAAGGCGGTGTCGATCATGGTCATGCGCTTGAAGTAGTGGCCGACCGAATACTCCTGGGTCACGCCGACGCCGCCATGCAGCTGGATCGCCTGCTGGCCGACGAAGCGGCCCGAGCGCCCGATCTGCACCTTGGCGGCCGAGACCGCATGCGAGCGCTCGCCCGGGTTCTCGGCTCCCGACGCCATGGTCGCGTAGAACGCCATCGAGCGCGCCTGCTCGATCATCACAACCATGTCGGCGGCGCGATGCTGCAGGACCTGGAAAGAGCCGATCGGCACCCCGAACTGCTTGCGGGTCTTCATGTACTCGACGGTGAGCTCACGCATTCGGTCCATCACGCCGACTGCCTCGGCGCAGATCGCCGCGATGGCCTCGTCCACCACGCGCTCGACGACCGGGAGGGCGTTGCCCGGATCGCCGAGGATTCCCTCCGGCCCGACCCGAACATTGTCGAGGCTGATCTCGGCCGCCCGCATCCCGTCCTGGGTCGGGTAGCCGCGCCGGGACACGCCGGGAGCCTTCGCGTCCACCAGGAAAAGGCCGATGCCGTTTCGGTCGCGCCGGGACCCGCCGGTCCGCGCGGTGACGAGGAGCTTGTCGGCCGAGTCGCCGTGCAGGACGACGCCCTTTTCGCCATTGAGCACGAAGGCGTCACCCTCTTTCTTCGCAGTCGTCGAGACGTCGAAGAGGTCATAGCGGGAGCCGCGCTCGATCTGGGCGAAGGCAAGGGTCGTCTCGCCCGCCGCGACCTGGGGCAGCAACTCCGCCTGCTGCGCTTCGCTCGCGCCGTGCCGCAGCAGCCCGCCGCCGAGGATCACGGTCGAGAGATACGGCTCGACCACGATGCCGCGTCCGAACGCCTCCATGACGATCATGGTCTCGACCGCACCGCCGCCGATGCCGCCATGCTCCTCGGCGAAGGGCACGGCAAGCAGCCCCAGTTCGGCGAATTGGCGCCAATTGTCCCGGCTATAGCCGTCCGTCTCGGTGATGAACTTCTTGCGGCTCTCGAAGTCGTACCGGTCGGCGATGAAGCGGTCGACGGAGTCCTTCAGGAGGCTCTGCTCTTCGGTGAGGTCGAAATCCATATCTGCCCCGTGTCATGGCCGGGCTCGACCCGGCCATCCCGATTGGATGAGCGCCGGCGCCCTCACAATTTGAGATGCCCGGGCCGAGCCCGGGCATGACAAGCGCGAGCCTTAGAGGCCCAAAATCGCCTTCGCGATGATCTGGCGCTGGATCTCGTTCGAGCCGCCATAGATCGAGACCTTGCGCCAGTTGAAATAGGTCGGCGCGACGGAGGCGGCCCAGTCGGGCCCGATCGGCGGCTCGTTCGGCAGGTGGACGTCCTCGCCCTCCGGCTCAGGCACGTAGGGAAGGGCGTACGGCCCGACAACGTCGAGCAGGAGCTCGGTCGTCATCTGCTGGATCTCCGAGCCCTTGATCTTGAGCACGGAGGAGGCCGGGTCGGGCTTGCCCTTCTCTCGCGTCCGCTCGGCCGCGACGACCCGAAGCTGTGTCATCTCGAGCGCCTTCAGCTCGACCTCGACGGCGGCGAGCTTCTCGCGGAAGCGCGGGTTCCTGATCATCGGCTCCTCGCCGATCCGCTCGATCGAGGCGAGCTCGCGGATGCGGCGCAGGCGCTCCTTGGAGACGCCGACCCGGGCGATGTTCGTCCGCTCGTTGCCGAGCAGGAACTTCGCGTAATCCCACCCCTTGTTCTCCTGCCCGACGAGGTTTTCGACAGGCACCCTCACGTCGTCGAAGAAGACCTCGTTCACCTCATGCCCGCCATCTAGGGTCTCGATCGGCCGCACCGTGATGCCGGGGGTCTTCATGTCGATGAGCAGGAAGGAGATTCCCTCCTGCTTCTTCGCGGCCGGATCCGTCCGGACGAGGCAGAAGATCCAGTCGGCGTGCTGGGCGAGCGTAGTCCAGGTCTTCTGGCCGTTGACGACGTAATGGTCGCCCTCGCGCACCGCCTTCGTCTTGAGCGAGGCGAGGTCGGAACCGGAGCCAGGCTCCGAGAAGCCCTGGCACCACCAATCGTCCATGTTGGCGATGCGGGGGAGGTAGTGCTTCTTCTGCTCCTCGGAGCCGAAGGTGTAGATCACCGGGCCGACCATGTTGACCCCGAAGGCAAGCGGGGCGGGCGCCGGGAAGGCCTGAAGCTCTTCGAGGAAGATGTATTGGCGCACCGGGTCCCAACCCGTGCCGCCATACTCGACGGGCCAGTGCGGCACGCCCCAGCCGTGCTTGTTCAGAATCCGGGTCCACTCGACGAGTTCGGGCTTCGTGAAATGGCGGCCGGCGATCAGCTTTTCGCGCAGCTTCGGGTCGAGGTTCGCCTGGAAGAAAGCCCGCACCTCCTCGCGGAACGCGTTCTCCTCAGGCGTGAAGCGCAGATCCATCCCTTGTCTCCTCCGCCCGGGGGTGCGGCCCGAGCTTGCTTTCTCTTCGGCCAGCGAACCCTGCGCTGCCTGAATGACTCATCAGCGCACGCGTTGCCAGAGGCCGCCCGCCGTCTCCAGCGTCGCGTACTTCCCACCGGTCTTACGGCCGCCGAGCGTCGTCTCGTAGAAGCGCTCGATAGCGAGCAGGTCCGGCAGGATGCGCGGCGCCCTGTCGTCAGGGAAGAACGCGTAAAGGGGCTCGTCCGTATGCGCCGAATACTTTTCCTGGTCCCCGTGCAGCACCAAGGGCCTGCCGAACCGGCGGTTCACGTACATCTGGACGTCGAGCAGTTCCTTGCCGCGGACATGCTTCTCGCCGAGCCGGGTCTCCGAGACGAACACGGTGTCATGCGGCGAATCCTTGTCGACGATCGCGTAGAGATCGTAGTCGCCGTGGATATAGGTCGCGGCTGAGATGAGCGAGCTCGACGAGAACATCACGCAGCCGTAATGCTTGTGCTCCGGGTCCATCTGGACGCCGTAGAGCCCGCCGGAGGGATAGTAGGTCTTCGTCGGCCGGCCGCTCGCGTCGTAGATGTCAGCCGCGACCCTGGGGGCGAACTTCGCCCATTCCTCGACGGCCTTGGCGTGCTTTCCCCCGTTATACGCGGCAAAGCCGACGATGTTCGGGTCGGTGACGAGGCCCGCGGTTTTGTAGATCTTCCCGTTCAGGATGACGTCGAAATCGGCAGTCTTCGCCTTGCAGTCGAGCCGTTTGGCCGAATAGCCCTTCTTGTCCATGTAGGGCAGGGAATGCTTGTTCGTGGCGCGTACCAGAATGTAGACCTCGAACCATCGCGCGGCCTCGGCGAATACCTCCGAGTCCTCGTCGCGCATTCCTTGCAAAACGCTGGCGCACAATGTTGCCGTCATGACCTCCCCCCACGCGAAGGTGAACGGCCGCGAGCGTACGCCGTCCAACGCAGGGTGAAGGTGCGCCGCGTCACGCAGCACCGCGCTGGGCGAGGGTTTCGGCGGCCTTTCGGCGCTCCTCGTCGCGCAGTTCGAGCTTGGACAGCTTGCCGACGGCGGTGCGGGGCAGGGCAGGGCGGATCTCGAGGGCCTGGGGCATCTCGTGGCGCCCGAGCTTGTCCTTGAGGAAGGCCTGGAGCTCTTCCAGCGTGAAGGGCTCGGCGCCGTCGCGGAGCTTCACGAACGCCTTCGCGCTCTCGCCGCGATAGCTGTCGGGAACGCCGACCACGAGGACCTCGTGCACGGCCGGATGCTCGTAGATCGCCTGCTCGATCATCTGCGGATAGACGTTGAAGCCGCCCGAGATGATCATGTCCTTCTTCCGGTCGACGATGAAGAAGAACCCATCCTCGTCCATGTAGCCGATGTCGCCGGTGAGGAACCAATCTCCCACGAAGGCGGCGTCCGTCTCCTCGGGACGGTTCCAATAGCCTTTGGTGACGTTCGGACCGCGGATGCGGAGCTCGCCGACCTCGCCGGGCGGCAGCACCTTCGATGGATCTGCGAGCGAGCAGACGTCCATCTCGACCCCGGGAAGCGGCAGCCCGATGGTGCCGGGCTTCGTCGCTCCGGCCGAGAGGCGGTTCGTCCCGGCGGGCGAGGTCTCAGTCATTCCCCAGCCCCCCACGAGCCTATGCCCGGTGAGCCGCTGGAACCGGTCCGCCACCTCGACGGGAAGCGGCGCACCGCCCGAGCCGCAATAGGCGAGCGAGGAGAAGTCGCGCGTCTCGATGCCGGGCACGGCCGAGAGCGCGATCCACATGGTCGGCACGCCCGGGAAATGGGTCGCGCGGCCGATCTCGATGTCCCGGAGCGTCTGCTCCACGTCGAAGCGGGCGCGCAGCATGATCTCCGCGCCGCGCTTGAGACCGCGGAGCAGGATCGTGGTCAGGGCATAGATGTGGAACAGCGGCAGGACGCACAGGATCCTGTCATGCTCCGTCCGGTCCTTCGGAATCGCCCCGAACCAGTTCGCGTACATCGAGACGGCGGCCGTGAGGTTCGCGTGCGTCAGGATCGCGCCCTTCGGCATTCCCGTGGTGCCGCCGGTATATTGCAGGAGCGCGATGTCCTCCGGCCGGATCTCGGGGAAGCTTCCAGGCCGCTCCACCCCCGCCGTGAACGACGCAAAGGTGACGACCCGCGGCCGCTCGCTGATGGGGGAGGGCTGAACCGGGCAGGGGCCCCACTCGGAATCGTCACCGACGACCAGAAGATCGACAAGGCCCGCTTCGAGAAGCTTCTCGGCCCGCTCGTACATGCCGCCAATATTGGTTGTGACGAGCGTGCGGGCGCCCGAATCCTTGAGCTTGTGCGCGAGCTCACGTTCGGCATCGAGCGGGGACAGGTGGACGAGACGCGCCCCCGTTAGGGTGGCGCCGAAGAAGCTCAGCGGGTGGTAGGGCGTATTTGGCAGATACAGCGCGACGGCCGAGCCCTGTCCGATCCCGGCCCGCATGAAGGCGCCCGCAACGATCTCGGCCTGCCGGAGCAAATCGCCATAGCTGATCCGGTGGCCGCGGAATTCGAGGGCTGGGTTCGGACCGTATGTCGCGGCGGCCTCTCGCAGCAGTGCCGGAAGCGTGGAGGTCTGGACCGGCATGTCCCACGACATGCCCGCCGGGTAGGATTTCTCCCAGGCGAAGGGGCGGCTGCTCACGCCCATCGTCTGCACCGAACCTTGGACATCACGCTTCCTCGACCTGTCCTAGGGCCCGTTCTGCCGCGGGTTCCCGTCGACCATTATGCCCGCCCGGTGCCAAATCCAAGCGCGCCGGGTGCGACTTTCGCGAGCAGCCGCGGCCGCGCTTGTGTCCCGCCCGAGCCGGGGTGATATGGACCCAACGAAAGCCTCCGGGAGAGAGCCCTCATGCGCGAAGCCGTCATCGTGTCCACCGCCCGCACGCCGATCGGGAAGGCGTACCGCGGCGCCTTCAACGACACGCAGGGCCAGGCGCTCGGCGGTCACGCGATCCGCGAAGCCGTGAAGCGCGCCGGGATCGATCCGGCCGAGGTCGAGGACGTGGTGATGGGCGCGGCACTGCAGCAGGGCTCGACCGGCGGCAACATCGCCCGTCAGGCTGCGCTCCGCGCTGGGCTGCCGTCCACGGTTGCCGGCCAGAGCATGGACCGGCAATGCGCCTCCGGCCTCATGGCCATCGCCACCGCCGCGAAGGAGATCATGGTCGACGGCATGCAGGTCGCCGTGGGCGGCGGGCTCGAGTCGATCTCGCTCGTCCAGAACGAGCGCCAAAACCGCTGGCGCGGCGCCGATCCGTGGCTCGTCGAGCACGTGCCACAGCTCTACATGACCATGCTGGAAACGGCCGAGATCGTGGCCGACCGTTACGGCGTTTCGCGCGACGCGCAGGACGAATATGCCCTGCAATCGCAGCGCCGCACGGCCGAGGCGCAGGATTCCGGCCGGTACAAGGACGAGATCGTGCCGATCACGGCGAGCATGGTCGTGACCGACAAGGCGACCGGCGAGACCTCGAGCCGCGAGATCACGCTCGACAAGGACGAAGGCAACCGGCCGCAGACCCGGCTGGAGGACCTCCAGAAGCTGCAGCCCGTGTTCAAGAACGGCCAACGCGTGAAGGAGGGCCGCTTCATCACGGCCGGCAACGCCTCGCAGCTCTCCGACGGTGCCTCGGCCTGCGTGCTGATGGAGGCGAAGGAGGCCGAGCGCCGCGGCCTGACCCCGCTTGGCGCCTATCGGGGCATGGCGGTTGCCGGATGCGATCCGGACGAGATGGGCATCGGGCCGGTCTTCGCCGTGCCGAAGCTCTTGAAGCAGCACGGGCTCACGGTCGACGACATCGACCTCTGGGAGCTCAACGAGGCGTTTGCCTGCCAGGTCCTTTATTGCCGCGACAAGCTCGGCATCCCGAATGACAAGCTGAACGTCGACGGCGGCGCGATCTCGATCGGTCACCCCTACGGCATGTCCGGCGCTCGCATGACGGGCCACATCCTCGTCGAAGGCAAGCGCCGGGGCGCCAAGTATGGCGTCGTCACGATGTGCGTCGGGGGCGGGATGGGTGCCGCAGGCCTGTTCGAGGTGTTCTGAGCTCAATCTGGCGCGCAACTTTCTAGTTGCGCATTACGCTTTGTGCGGCTACTCCGATCGGCAACCGGGAGGTTGCGCGTGTCGGACAGCATCGAGAAGACGATCGAGCTCAGGGCGCCGGTCGAGCGCGTGTGGCGCGCCCTGACGGATCACGAGGAGTTCGGAGCCTGGTTCAAGGTCAGGCTCGACGGTCCGTTCGTCGTCGGGGAGCGCTCCCGCGGACAGATGACCTATCCCGGATACGAGGACCATCCTTGGGACGCCCGGGTACTCGTCATGGAGGCGCCGCGCCTTTTCGCCTTCGAGTGGCCGCACGTCGAGCGCCCGGACGAGGACCTGACAAAGGCCCCCTGGACCCAGGTCGAGTTCCGGCTGGAGCCGCTCGGCGCCGGCACGAGGCTGACGGTCACCGAATCCGGTTTCGAGGCGCTGCCGCCCGATCGCCGGGTCGAGTTCATGCGCAGGAACGAGGGCGGCTGGGCTATCCAGGTCGAGAACATCAAGGCCCATGTCGGCGGTTGACGAGCGCCTTTCCGCGGTCGACCCGGCCCGAATCTTCGCGGCTCTCGGCGACGACACGCGGCTATCCCTCCTCGCCGACCTGAGCGCGGGCGGTCCGCGCTCGATCGCGGCGCTCTCGGCAGACCGGAAGCTGACGCGTCAGGCGGTGACGAAACACCTGCACGTGCTGCAACACGCCGGTCTGGTCGCGAGCATCCGCGTCGGGCGCGAAAGCCGCTACACCTTCAGGCCCGATCCGCTCGGGATCGCCAGAGACTATCTCGACCGCGTCTCCGCCCAGTGGGACGAGGCGCTCGGCCGCCTCAAATTGCTGGTGGAGGCGCCTGCAGGGGAGGGTTGACGTCCGCGCACCCCCGCCCTTGCCCCGGCCCCGATCCTCCCGATACACGCCTCGCCAGAAGAGCGCTCATTTCGGGAGGCAGGGACGTGGCCGACACACAGAACGGCGTGGCCGATCTCAAGATCGAGGACGGGATCGCCATCGTAACCGTGAACAACCCGCCCGTGAACGCGCTCGGCGCCGCGGTGCGCGACGGCGTTGCGGCGCGGATGCGCGAGGCGGCCGCCGATCCGGCCGCGAAAGCGGTCGTCCTGATCTGCGCGGGGCGCACCTTCTTCGCCGGCGCGGACATCACCGAGTTCGGCAAGCCGCCGCGCGGCATCCCGCTCGGCGAACTCGTGGCGCTCATCGAGGACATGCCGAAGCCGGTCGTCGCCGCCATCCATGGCACCGCGCTCGGCGGCGGGCTCGAAATGGCGCTCGGCTGCCATTATCGAGTCGCGGCGCCGTCCGCGCGCGTTGGCCTCCCCGAGGTGAAGCTCGGCATCCTGCCTGGAGCTGGCGGGACGCAGCGCCTGCCGCGCATCGTCGGCGTCGAGCGCGCGCTCGAGATGATCACGTCCGGCGAGCACGTTCCCGCTCCGAAGGCGAAGGAAGCCGGCGTCGTCGACGAACTCGCGCCCGAGGACGGCCTGCGCCAGGCGGCGCTCGACTTCGCCCGGCGCCTCGTCGCCGAGGGGAAGGGCCCCAAGAAGGTCCGCGACCGCTCCGACAAGGTCGAGGCGGCGCGCGGCAACCCGCAGGTCTTCGCCGATTTCGCCAAGGCGAATGCCAGAAAATTCCGCGGCTTCGAAGCGCCTGCCGCCTGCATTGAGGCCGTTAAGGCCGCGGTGGAGCTGCCCTTCGAGGAGGGCCTGAAAAGGGAGCGCGAGCTGTTCCTGAAGCTCGTCTCCGGCACGCAGTCCAAGGCGCAGCGCTACGTCTTCTTCGCCGAGCGGGAGGTGCGCAAGATTCCGGACCTGCCGGACGACACGCCCACCAAGCCCGTCAATTCCGTCGGCATCATCGGGGCCGGCACGATGGGTGGCGGCATTGCCATGAACTTCCTCAACGCCGGCATCCCGGTGACGATCGTCGAGATGAAGCAGGACGCGCTCGATCGCGGCCTCTCCATCATCCGCAAGAACTACGAGGCGACTGCCGCGAAAGGCCGGCTGAAGCCGGAGGATGTCGAGAAGCGCATGTCCCTGATCCAGGGAACCTTGGATTTCAACGAATTATCGAAGCCCGACCTCATCATTGAGGCGGTGTTCGAGAACATGGAGATCAAGAAGGACGTGTTCGGCCGGCTCGACAAGGTCGCCAAGCCCGGCGCGATCCTGGCCTCAAACACCTCGTATCTGAATGTGGACGAGATCGGGTCGGTCACGAGCCGGCCGGAAAGCGTCATCGGGATGCACTTCTTCTCGCCGGCGAACGTGATGAAGCTCCTGGAGGTCGTGCGCGCCGAGAAGGCGTCGAAGGAGGTGGTCGCGACCGCCGTGAAGCTCGCACCCAAGATCGGCAAGCTCGGCGTCTTGGTCGGCGTCTGCTACGGCTTCGTCGGGAACCGTATGCTGGCCGAGCGGCAGCGCGAGGCGAACCGGCTGGTCGAGGAAGGCGCGATGCCGTGGGACGTCGATCGCGTCCTCTACGACTTCGGCCTGCCGATGGGCCCCTTCGCGATGAGCGACCTTGCCGGGCTCGATATCGGCTGGTCACGCGAGACCTCGAAGGGTGAGACGCTACGCGAGAAGCTGTGCGAGATGGACCGTCGTGGCCAGAAGACGGGCGCCGGCTTCTACGACTACGATTCGAGCCGAAAGGCCTCGCCGTCGCCCCTCGTCGAGCAGATGGTCCTCGACCATTCGAAGGCGAAGGGTATCGCGCGCCGGCAGATCTCGGACGCCGAGATCCTGGAGCGGCTGATCTATCCGATGATCAACGAGGGCGCGAAGATCCTCGAGGAGGGCAAGGCCATCCGCGCCTCGGACATCGATATGGTCTGGATCAACGGCTATGGCTGGCCGGTCTATCGCGGCGGGCCGATGTTCTACGCCGACACGGTCGGCCTCAAGAACGTGCTCGCCCGCATGGAGCAGTGGGAGCGCGAGCTTGGCCCCGAGTTCAAGCCCTCCGAGCTCCTGCGCCGCAAGGCGGAGGCGGGCGAGACGTTCACGGGCGCCGCGTAGCGTTAGGATCGTGGCCGGGCTCGACCCGGCCATCCTCTGAGTCACCCCTCTGCGCCCACCTTCGGCGGCAACGCAAAGAGCGTGACGAAGCGCTCCACCACCGCGCGATCACCCTCGATCGCGAGAGCGCCGCTTCCGATCAGCGCGTCGAGCGGCACGCCGCCATAGACCGCGCCCGCGACGGCAGGTGGCGTGCCTGTGATGACCACCTGCGCGCCCTCCGTCGTGCCGCGCTCGATCTCGACGCCGTCCTTTCCCACGCGGGCGAGGAACCGGCTCTCCCCGAAGCGGAAACCGATCCGCGCGGCGAAGCCCCTCGCCCGCGCCGGATCGAACATCGTCCTGAATGACAGGAAGAGCGAGGTGGCGCTGAGCGGCAGGCTCGGGTCATGCGTGGGCGAGCGCGCGGCCCAGCGCCCGAGCACCTGGAAGATCGGCTCGCTCTCGTAGCCCCAAGGCGTCAGCTCGTAGACTTGGACGGAGGCCGGCGGCGGCAGTTTCCGGCGCACGAGGATGCCGGCAGCCTCCAGGCTCTCCAGCCGCTGGGTCAGCACGTTCGCGCTGATGCCGGGCAGGTCTGCCCTGAGTTCGCTGAACCGCTTCGGGCCGAGCATCAGCTCACGCATCACGAGCAGTGCCCAGCGCTCGCCGACGAGGTCGAGCGCATGCGCGGCGCCGCAGGCGTCGTCATAGAGACGTCTGCCCCTGTCAGTTATTTTTTCTGACTTCATAGTTGTATTATATAACTTATGCGGCTAAGGTCAATGGATCACCGAAGGGAGAGGGCGCCGATGGCCAAGCTGATTTTCGTGAACCTGCCCGTGACCGACCTCGAGCGGTCGGTCGCGTTCTACGAGGCCGTCGGTGCAACCAAAAACCCTCAATTCAGCGACAACACCGCCGCCTGCATGGTCTTCTCCGAGACCATCCACGCCATGCTCCTGACGCACGACAAATGGCGCCAGTTCACCAGCAAGCCGATCGCCGACGCGCATGCGAGCGCGCAGGTGCTGATCTGCCTGTCCGAGGACAGCCGAGACGGCGTCGATGCGGTCGTGGGCAAGGCCGGCGGCGCCGGCGGGACGACCGATCCGACCCCGACCCAGGATTACGGCTTCATGTATGGCCGGAGCTTCGAGGATCCGGACGGCCACATCTGGGAGGTGATGTGGATGGACCTCGAGGCAGCGAAGGCCGCCATGTGCGGCGACGAGCAGGCCGCCTGAACAGAACGGGAGTGACGCCGTGCAGCGCGCCGCCGCCATGTCCCATTCCGACTTCCTGTCCGGAGCCCCGGCGCTCTGGACGGGGCGCGTCCTGAGCGGGCTCGCGATCCTGTTCTTTCTCATGGATGCGGCCATCAAGATCCCGCCGATCCCGCCGGTGATCGACACGATGGGCCAGCTTGGCTGGCCGACCGACGCCGGAACGGTCCGCATCCTCGCCGCGCTGATGCTCGGATCGGCCGCGCTCTACGCGTGGCGGCCGACATCGGTCCTCGGTGCGGTGCTGCTGACGGCCTATCTCGGCGGCGCCGTCGCGACCCATGCCAGGATCGGAAGCCCGCTCCTCAGCCACACGCTGTTCGGCGTCTATGTCGGGATCATCGCCTGGGCGGGCCTGTGGCTGCGCGAGCCACGCCTGCGGGCGCTCATCCCGGTCGCCAAGTAGGCCCTGCCAAGATCATCCACATCCCAAGGAGTACGACGATGCGCGTCATGGTTCTGGTCAAGGCTACACAGGACAGCGAGGCGGGGCTGATGCCCTCGACCGAGCTCCTGGAGGCGATGGGCAAGTTCAACGAGGAGCTGGTCGCGGCCGGCATCATGCAGAGCGGGGACGGCCTGAAGCCCTCGAAGGAGGGCAAGCGGGTCGCCTTCGACGGCCCGAGCCGGACGGTCATCGACGGCCCGTTCCCGGCGACCAGTGAGCTCGTGGCCGGGTTCTGGATCTGGCAGGTCAAGGACATGGAGGAGGCCGTCGCCTGGGCTAAGCGCTGCCCGAACCCGATGCCCGGCCCGAGCGAGCTCGAGATCCGGCCCTTTTACGAGATGGAGGACTTCGCCGAAGCCCTCACGTCGGAGGTCTCTGAGATCTTCGATCGCACGCGGGAGAAGCTTGCAACGAAGTAGGCGCACCGGACAAACGAGAGATCACCAGGAGGAACACAGATGAGCTACGTCGATGGATTCGTCATTCCTGTGCCGGCTGGAAGCAAGGAGGAGTTCCGCGAGCACGCCGCGCGCTTCGCGCCCTTGTTCCTGGAACATGGCGCGACCCGCGTGATGGAGTGCTGGGGCGACGACGTGCCGGACGGCAAAATCACGGATTTCAAGGGGGCCGTGAAGGCCGAAGCGGGAGAGGTCGTCGTGTTCTCCTGGGTCGAGTGGCCCTCAAAGGAGGCGCGGGACGCCGGTAACAAGAAGCTCATGGAAGATCCGCGCATGGGTGGAATGGGCAGCGAGATGCCGTTCGATGGGAAGCGCATGATCTTCGGCGGCTTCGTACCGATCGTCTCGCAGGGGAGGTGACGCGGTGGCCCCGATCACGCCCTGCCTCTGGTTCGACGGCGTCGCCGAAGAGGCCGCCCGGTTTTACGCCGCGATCCTGCCGGATAGCCGGGTCGACCGGGTCAACATCTCCCCCGCCGACACGCCGTCCGGCCCGGCCGGCAGGGTGCTGACCGTCGAGTTCACGCTGCGCGGGCAGCCCTTCCTCGGCCTGAACGGCGGACCGATGTTCAGGTTCACGGAGGCGGTGTCCTTCATCCTGGATTGCGAGGACCAAGCCGAGGTCGACCGCTACTGGTCGGCGCTGACCGAGGGTGGCCAGCCGAGCCGATGCGGCTGGTTGAAGGACCGCTACGGCCTGTCCTGGCAGGTGGTCCCGCGCGAGGTTCTCGCCATGCTGCGGGACGGGGAGGACGGCCGCGCGGCGCGGGCCATGAGCGCCATCATGGGAATGGGCAAGCTCGACGTCGCGGAGATTCGCCGGGCCTATGAGGGTGGGGCATGAGCCTCACCCTCTACGCGCATCCGTTCTCGTCCTACTGCCAGAAGGTCCTGATCGCGCTCTACGAGAACGACACCCCGTTCGCGTACCGGATCCTGGGAGCGGAGGATCCTAGTGCCTTCTCAGAGCTGCAGCAGCTCTGGCCGATCGGAAAGTTCCCGGTCCTCGTCGATGCCGGCGAGACGCTTGCCGAGTCCAGCATCATCATCGAGCATCTCGACGTGTTTCATCCGGGTCCGGTGCGCCTTCTGCCGAGGGATCCGGCCGAAGCGCTCCCCGTCCGGTTCATGGACCGGTTCTTCGATAGCTACGTGATGAACGCGATGCAGGTGCCGGTCGCGGAGGCGCTTCGGGCCGAGGGCGGCCGGACCGAGCTGGCCAAGACGGAGGCCGCGAAGGCTCTCGATACGGCCTATACGTGGTTGGAGACGAGGTTATCCGGACAGGTCTGGGCCGCGGGAGACAGCTTCAGCATGGCCGATTGCGCGGCCGCGCCTGCGTTGTTCTACGCCGACTGGGTGCACGAGATCGGCCCGCACTTCCCGGCGCTGCGGGCCTATCGCTCACGCCTTCTCGAACGTCCGTCCTTCGCCCGCGCGGTGGAGGAGGCGCGCCCGTATCGGCACCTCTTTCCGCTCGGCGCGCCCGACAGGGATTGAGCATCCGCCCGGGTCGGCGGCGGCCCGACCCGGAACCCTCTGGCCGCGCCCTCGTTCAGCTAAGCTTCCGGAGGGAAATCATGAAGAAGCTTTTACTCGTGCTGCTGCTCGGCCTCGGCCTGACCGGAGGGGCGGCGACGATCGGCGCGTCCACGCCGGCCATGGCGCAGGGCAAAATCTATTATGGGCCTGGTGGGCCGGGTTACGGCTCCGCTGCCCGCCCGTATTATCCTGGCTATCGCCGCGGCTACGTCGCCCCGCGTCCCTATGGCTATCGCCGCGGCTATCACGGTCCGCGGCGTGGCTATTACGGCCCGCGCCGGGGCTACTACCGCTACTGAGCGCGACCGTTCGCGCTGACCTAGACCGCGAAACAGAAAGGCCGGGCTGAGCCCGGCCTTTCCATTGAGAACACCTTGCTGAAACGCAGTCAGTGCAGAAGCGACTGGTCCAGGGTCACGAGCACGAGCACGCGGTTGTCGACCGTCAAAAGGCCGCGCACGAAGGTCTTGGACGGATCGTAGGCGACCTCAGGCGCGGGATGCAGTTCGTCCTCGCTCATCGTCATGATGTCGAGCACCGCATCCACCAGGAAGCCGAGGGTTTGGTCCCCGATCTGCGCCACGATGATCGCGTGCCGCGCGCTCGGCTCGGAGACGGGCAGCCCGAGGCGTGCTGCCAGGTCCACGACCGGCAGCGTGGCGCCCCGCAGGTTGATCACGCCGCGCAAGTAATGCGGAGATTGCGGCAGCGGCGTCGTCTGCGTCCAGCCGCGGATCTCGCGCACCGACATGATGTCGATGCAGAATTCCTGATCGGCGATCTTGAACGCGATGAGTTCCTCGCGCTTCGCCGTTCCTGACTTGACCGCTGCAAGCATCTTGATTCCACGTCCGTGTTGGGAGCGATCAAACACGAGAGAAGTTAAAATGATTTATCTGGCGCCTCAGAAACGAGGCCCGGTGCGGGTGAGATCAGTCGCGACCTCTAGGCCACCTTGCGGGGAACGAGACGCAGGCCGGAAATTGAGGTCTGCGCGCCCTCGGCGCCGGACTCCGAGTATTCGGCATCCTCGTTGACGCCCCACACGTCGTAGAGCCGCTCGCCTGCAATGATGTTCCGGGCGGTCAGGATGCCCGTCATCATGGCGTGGTCCTGGTTGTTGTACTTGTGCATCCCGTTCCGGCCGACTGGATGGAGCGTCGGATAGTTCAACTCCATGTCGAGGCGGATCGCCTCGACATGCTCCCGGTAGGCGTCGTCGTACACCGGATAGGCCTTCGGCTGGCGCACGATCGCGGCGTCGATGATGTCGGCCGGGTCAATCAGCCCGATGCGGCCGATCTCGTGCGCGGCCAGGGCCACGAGCTCCTCGTCCGGCATCGTCCAGAGCCCGTCGCCCTCGAAGCAGAAATATTCAAGCCCGAGGCAGGTATGGTTCTCGTCCGGAACCATCTCGGGCGACCAGGAGCGGAAGTTCTGCACCCGGCCGACGAGCACGGACGGGTCATGGATATAGACCCAGTTGTCCGGGAAGGTCCGGTCGGATTTCGCGATCAACGCGACGGTCAGGAAGTCCCGATATTTCAGGGCGCGAGCCTGGAAGAAGCTGATCGGCTTCGGGGTAAGCGCTTCCGCAAGCTCCCGCAGCGGGGCCGAGGACACGACGTTGCGGGCCGTGAAGGTCTCGCGCGTGCCGTTCGAGCGAAGGGCCGTGACCGTCCAGATCCCGCGGTTCTGGTCATAGGAGAGACCGTCGACCTTGCGGTCCAGGAGAACGTGGCCGCCCAGCGTGCGGATCTTTTTCGCGGCGGCTTCCCACATCATGCCGGGGCCGAGGCGCGGGTAGCGGAAGGACTCGATCAGGGTCTTCACGACCTCGCCATTCTTCGCCTTCTTCCGGCCCCAGCCGAACGAGCGGGCGAGCCCGTCGATGATCGCGGTGCGGAGGTCCAGGCCCTTGATCCGCTGGGAGGCCCAGTCCGCCGAGATCTCGTCGCAGCCCATGCCCCACACCTTCTCGGTGTAGGTCTTGAAGAAGATGGAGAAGAGACGCTCGCCGAACTGGTTGCGCACCCATTCGTGGAACGTCTTGGGGCTCGGGATGGGGCGAAGCCGCGCTGCCGCATAGGACAGGACGCAGGCGGTCGATTCGAGGATGCCGAGATTGCGCAGGGCCTCGAGTGCTTTCAGGGGATAGGCGTAGAACTTACCCTTGTAGTAGATGCGCGACAGGCGCGGCCGCTCGATGAAGTCGTCCGGCAGGATCTCGTTCCAGAGGTCCACCACCTCCTTCTGCTTGGAGAAGAAGCGGTGCCCGCCGATGTCGAACAGGAAGCCGTTATGCTCGACCGTGCGGCTGATGCCGCCGACCTGGTTCGGATCGGCCTCGAGCACCACGACGTCGAACCCGGATTTCGCCAGCGTATAGGCGGTGGTCAGGCCGGCTGGGCCCGCGCCGATGACGAGGGTGTCGGCGTGGCCGCTCATGATTTGACCCCGAACGAGACCGGCGCCGCCTGCGAAAGGCGCGACCGGAAGGTGACGAGCGATTGCCCGGTGAAGGAAAAGCTGGCGGCGAGGACAGCGCTCGCGCCAAGCGCTCCAAGCGCGGGGAGGGCGGGAACAAGCGACCGCAGGCCCAGGAAGACCGCGAGATTGAATCCTTGCGCGCAGAGCGCGACGGCGGCGTAGCGGAGCCCCTCGGCGTGGGCGCGCCGGCCGCTGGCCCGGAAGGTGAAGCGCCGGTTGAGCTGCCAGGTGACGAACGTGCCGATGGACAGGGAGACGAGTCGCGCGGCTGCATCCGATGCGCCGGCCGCTGAGCAGAGCGAAAACACGGCCGCATCGCTCGAGAGCCCAATGCAGCCGACCGCAAGAAAGCGGGGCAAGCTGAGGGCGAGGCAGCGACGGATGAGAACGTCAAGTTGCGAGAGGTCGGGCCGCCCTTGCGGCCCGGCCCGGGCGGGAACTGAACTCACACAGCCACTCCGGTTCGGACGAATCGTGCCGGAGAATGGTTGACGTCCCGTTGAGCGGACCGGCCACGCCGTTAACGAAAGGCGCGCGTTAGCGGTGCGGTAAGCCGGGTCGGCGAAGCTCGCGAAGCCTCCTCGGCCAGAGCCGGACGATCAGAAATGGAACGTTTCGCGACGGGTGCTTGGCTGGACAGGGCGGTCCTGCGCCTCGCGGCCGCCGCCATGCTCGCGGCAACGACCGCCGGGGTCACCTTCGGGTTCGCAACCCGCACCGGCCCCTTCGGCACGCTCGATCTCTGGGGTCGTCCGCTCGGGACCGACTTCACGCTGATCTGGAGCGCCGGCCGGATGGCGCTCGAGGGCAAAGCCGCGGCGATCTACGATTGGACGCTCCTGGCCGAGGCGGAGCGGGCAACGCACGGAACGAGCGACGGGCCATTTCTCGGTTGGCACTACCCGCCCCTGTTCGTCCTTGTCGCGGCCGCGCTCGCCCCGATGAGCTATCTCGTGTCGCTTGTCGTGTGGCAGGCGACGACCCTCGCGGCTGCCGTCGCGGTGGCCTGGCGCATCCTGCCCGGCCGCGACACGCTCCTCGCGGCCTTCGGCTTTCCGGCGGTGTTCGTCTGCCTCGCACATGGGCACAACGCCTTCCTGACGGCGGCCCTCTTCGGCGGCGGGCTGCTCCTGCTCGAACGGCGCCCATTCGCGGCGGGGCTGCTCTTCGGCTGCCTCGCCTACAAGCCGCATTTCGGAATCATTCTGCCCCTGGCGCTTGCGGTCGGGGGTTACTGGCGTGCGATCCTCGGGGCGGCACTCTCGCTCGCGGTGCTCTGCCTCCTGACCCTCGCCGTCTTCGGCCCGGAGGTCTGGTGGGCTTTTCTCGCCTCCACGGGTGCGACCCGCGCGATGGTGCTCGAGGAGGGCGGAACCGGCTGGTACAAGATCCAGAGCGCCTTTTCATGGGTGCGCATGCTCGGTGGCTCGGTCCCGCTCGCCTACGCGGTCCAGGGCGCAGTGACGGCAGCGGTGGTCGCGACCACGACCTGGATCTGGTTCGTCCGCGCGCCGTTCCGGCTTCGTGCGGCCTGCCTCCTCATCGGGTCGCTTCTCGCGACGCCGTATCTCCTTGACTACGACCTCGTGCTTCTCGGCCCCGCCATCGCGCTCCTCGCCGCGCATGGTCTCGAGCACGGATTCCGGCGCTGGGAGGTGAGCGCGCTCGCCTTCGCCTGGTTCGTGCCCCTCGCCACGCGCGTGCTCGCCTTTTTTGGCAACGTGCCGGGCGGGCTCCTCGCGATGGCGGTCTTGTTCGTCCTCGCGGCCGGTCGGGCAATGCGCGAAGCTCCCCAGTCGCCGACGTTCAGTCCCATCGCAACCTCGTCGAGGTGAACCACGGCTCCCGTCGCGGGTTCATGTCCCGCGACAAGGAGAAGAGGCCGATGGACATCGCGTTGGACAAAGTGTGCGAGCTCATTCTGCGGGCGCGCGCGGTCGACGTGAAGGAGGGTGTGACCGATCCGGATTCCGGTTCGAACGCCGTGGATGACGGGATGGCGGGTGTGTTGAGCGAGGGCGGGGACGATCCGAGCGAGGAAGAGATCCGGGAGGTCATCGCCGGGCTGAACGACGACGAGCGGCACGATCTCGTAGCCATCATGTGGATCGGCCGCGGGGACTTCGAGCCCGAAGAATGGGGCGAGGCTCTTCGGACGGCTCGCGAACGCGAGCAGCGCGATACGGCCGATTACCTCCTCGGCATCCCGAACCTGCCCGACCTCCTGGACGAGGGGCTCGCCGCACTCGGGCGAAGCTGCGCCTGACACCTGGCTGACGCTCTGCGCAGTCGAGGATCGCAGGGCAGTCCTGCTTCGATGCGCGCCGCGTGGCGCGTGTCTTGCCCGTCTGCCCGTCGATGTTAAGACGGGCCATGCGGTCGCTCCTCGCCGGACCGCCATTCGGCAGAAACCCCTCCGCCTCTCTCGCGCTCCTCGTTGCCGTCACGATGACGGGGACGCTCGGTCTGCACGTCTTCGTGCCGGCTCTGCCCTTCGTAGCGGGCGATCTCCACGCGACGCCCTTCCAGACGCAGCTCACGATCACCCTGTACCTCTGCGGCCTCGCGGCTGGGCAACTCGTTTACGGCCCGATCTCTGACGCGCTCGGACGCAGGCCCGTCATCATCGCCAGCCTGAGCCTCTATCTGCTGGGTTTCCTGGCCGCGATCCCGGCCCCGACCATCGGGCTCCTGATCGTCGCGCGCGTGCTGCAATCGCTCGGCGGATGCGGCTCCCTCGTGATCGGTCGCGCCATGGTGCGCGACGTGTCGACGGCCGAGGACGCCGCACGGCAGATCGCCGTCTTGACCATCGCGATGACAATCACCCCGGCCTTGGCACCGGTTTTGGGCGGCGTGGTCACGACCTGGATTGGGTGGCGCGCCGTCTTCGTCGTCCTGGCGGTCCTGGTGGGAGCGCTTCTGGCGCTCGTGATCCTGACCCTGCCGGAGACGAACCGCCGGCCGGTCTCGGCACCCGGTATCGGGCCGATCCTTGCCGGCTACCGCCGGCTTCTGCGCTCGGCGAAATTCCGCAACTACCTCGTCGCTGGGTCATGTGGTGGTACCAGCCTCTACGCCTTCCTGGCGGTCGCACCCTTCCTCCTCACGGATGTCCTCGGGCGCCCCGCAGCCGAGGTCGGAGCGTATTGCCTGATCGTGACGGCCGGGATGATCGCGGGCTCCGTGCTCGCCCGGCGGATCGCGGGGCGGGTCGAGATCAGGCACGCGGCGCGGCGCGGCAATCTCCTCTGCCTCACCTCCGCACTGGCGCTGCTCGCAATCGACCTCTCCGGGCAGCTTTCGGTGCTCACCCTGCTTGCGCCGCTCGTGATCTATTCGGTCGGGATCGGGGTTGCGAGCCCGAACGCCGTCGCCGGCCTGATGAACGTCGATCCCGATGCTGCCGGCTCGGCGTCCAGCCTCTATGGGTTCAGCCAGATGGCGTTCGGGGCCGGCTTCACGCTGATCGTTTCGCTCTGGCATTCGGCGAGCGCCACGCCGGTCGCCGCGACCCTGATCCTCGCATCAGTCCTGGCTGCGCTCGCGCTGCAGCGCGTCTAGTTCCCGAACAGCTTGCCAAAGAGCTCGCTCAGCGGATCCTGGCCGGACTGACCAGCGGCCTGGCGATTGCCGCGGACTCCGGCCGCGGAGGCTATCCGCGTCCCGGGCGAGCCGGGCAGCGGGACGGGCTGCGTGCCCTGGAGCGCCGCTTTCATGAAGCGGCTCCAGACCTCGACGGGCAGATTGCCGCCGGACACCTTCTTGGTCGGGGTGCCGTCGTCGTTGCCGAGCCACACGCCGGCGACGAGGCTGCCCGTATAGCCGACGAACCAGGCGTCACGGAATTCCTGGGTGGTGCCCGTCTTGCCTGCCGCCTCGTAGCCGGGGATCTCGGCCTTCCGGGCGGTGCCGGTGAGCAGCGTCTCGCGCATCATGCCGTTCATCATGGCGACCGCGGAGCTGTCGATGACGCGCCCGAGCCCGCCTTCCGTGCGTCGGTAGATCGGCTTGCCCCCAGGACCCTGTACCTCGGCGATGATGTAGGGCACGACGCCGAGCCCGCCATTCGCGAACGCCGCGTAGGCGCCGACGAGCTCGATCGGCGACACCTCGGACGTGCCGAGCGCGATGGAGGCGTTCGGCTGCAGCGCCGACGTGATGCCGAGCCGGCGGGAGACCTGGACGACCCGCTTCGGCCCGACCTCCAGGCCGAGCCGCACCGCGACGGTGTTCAGGGACAGCGCCATCGCGTCGCGCAGGGTCACGGGGCCGCGATAGTCGCGCGAATAGTTTTCGGGGTTCCAGCCTTTCACGGAGACCGGGCCGTCCTCCCGCACGGTGTCCGGCGTGAGCCCTGCCTCGATCGCCGCGAGATAGACGAAGGGCTTGAAGGCCGAGCCGGGCTGCCGCTTCGCGCTGGTGGCGCGGTTGAACTGGCTGTCCGCGTAGTTGCGGCCACCGACCAATGCCCTGAGCGCCCCGTCGGGTCGCATGGCCACGAAGGCGCCCTGGCCGACGTTGAACTTCTGCCCCTTCTGCGCCAGTTCGTCGGTCAGCGAACGTTCCGCCGCGGCCTGCAGGCCCAGGTCGATCGTGGTCTTGACCGTGATGTCGGTCTCGACCGTGCCGACGAAATCGTCGAGGACGTCCATGACGAGGTCGGCTGCGTAATTCGCCGAACCCGCGCCCGCACGGCGGGTCGGCTTCGCCGGCTCCATGAGGGCCGCCTTGTGCTGCTCGGGCTTGATGTAACCCTCGTCCGCCATCGCGTTCAGCACGAGTTCGGCCCGTGCCCGTGCCGCGTCGGGGTTGCGGTTCGGCGCAAGGCGCGACGGCGCCTGGACGAGGCCGGCGAGCGTCGCCGCCTCCGCAACCGTGACCTCGCGCGCGGGCTTGCCGTAATAGCGCTGCGCCGCCGCCTCGACGCCATAGGCACCTGCGCCGAAATAGACGCGGTTCAGGTAGAGCTCGAGGATCTGGTCCTTCGTGTATTTGTGCTCGAGCCAGAGCGCGAGGATCGCCTCCTGGATTTTGCGGGACGCCGTGCGCTCCTGGGTCAGGAACAGGTTTTTCGCGAGCTGCTGCGTCAGGGTCGAGCCGCCCTGCGACACGCCGCGGGACGTGAGGTTGCGGACGGCCGCTCGGGCGATGCCGAGCGGATCGACCCCGAAATGGCCGTAGAAGCGCCGGTCCTCGATCGCCACGAAGGCCTTCGGCAGATAGGACGGCAATTCCTTGATCGACACCGTCCGCCCGCCCGTCTCGCCGCGATTGGCGAGCAGGGAGCCGTCGGAGGCGAGGATCGCGACGTTCGGCGGCCGCTTCGGCACGGCGAGCTGGTCGATCGGGGGCAGCTGAGTCGCATGGTAGGCCAGTAGACCGGCGACTCCGATCATGCCCCAGATCGCGACGACGAGCGTCCAGGAGATCAGCCGACCGATCAGCGACCGGCGCCGGGGACCCCGGCGAGAGCCTCTGCTCCGCCCGTCGTCGTCCCGCCCCGACCTCGCCATCGTTCCTCCGGCCCGGTCGCTCCGCGACAGCCTGATCCCCACATCACTAGGCTCGCCGGATTCGAACACCGGCTCCCGTCGCTCCCGGCGGCGCTCCGGCCCCTGACGCATCACGCTCCCCGCAAACCCCGCCGCTCGCGGGACACGCTCGGACACAACACCATAAAATGCGGGGCTTTAAGGCAGCGTAAAGTCGCGACCCTGGCCCGGCGCCCGACCCTGTGCTTTGGTCCGGCCCGACCACGACCTCGAGGGTTCTGATGAGATTCGCCGTCCTCTTCGCGTCCCTGCTCGCTGCCACCGCCGCCCTGCCGGTCGGGGCGCAGCAGCCCACTTCGCCCGGGCCGGACAGCGAGCAGAATGTCCTGATGCGATCCGTCCTCGAGGCGCTGCGCCAGAACACGGCCGCTCTGCAGAAGAACAGCCAGGCCCTGGAAACCTTCTCGAACCGGCTCGAGAGGGTGGAGGCCGCAACCCGCAACGTGCCGCCCGCCATGGAAGGCATGCGGACGGACATCATCGCGATCCGGGCCGGGCTGGACCGCCTCGTTGCGGCTGCGAGCGGTAAGCGCCCTGCGGCGACCTTGCGCTTCTCGCCCTTCGCCTGCGGCAACGAGGCCGAGGCAAGCTGCGCCGCGAATGCGTGCAAGTCGGTGGGTTACGCGAATGGTGTCGCGGTCGTCGCGAACCGCACCGGAACGGGTGCGAATGTGCGTCCTACCAGCATCGCCGAGGCCACCTGCTACGAGTGACACGAACCTGTCAGAGACGTATCCGGAGAGGCAGCGATTTCAATCAGCGCGTGCACCGTCCCTAAACGGAATTGAGGTTAGGAGAGGCGAGTGTAGCCGTCTGGTTGAGAGCATCATGGTTCGCTTCGTCAGAGTTTGCGTTGCCGTCGCGGTTGCGTTCACCACCTTCGTCAGCGTTCTTCCGGCTAAGTCTCAGGCCGAGAAGCCCATCCTCACCGTTTCGGGCAAGGTGAATGACGACAAGGGTGCCGTGGTCTTCGACCGCGCGTCCCTCGAGCAACTCGGCACGGTCGCCATCGAGACGACCACTCCGTGGCATACCGGAAAGGTGCGGTTCGAAGGCGTGCCCATGGCGGTCCTGATGAAGAAGGTCGGGGCGAGCGGGACGACTGTAGAGGCTTACGCCCTCAACGACTACTCGACCCTGATCCCAGTCGAGGATTTCGAGAAGTACAACGCCATCCTCGCGATCCGAAAGGACGGCGAGTACATGCCGGTGCGAGACAAGGGCCCGCTCTTCATTGTCTATCCGTACGACTCGGATCCGGAGCTGAAGAACCAGAAATTCTATGGCCGCTCCGCCTGGCAGGTGAAAGAGCTCAGGGTGAAGTAGGCCTTGCCCTACTCTCGCACCGCGACACTGGGGGCCATCAAGCTTGCGTTGATGGTCATCATCGCCGTTTTTGCGGCGGCGACCTTCTACACGTCGGTCATCATCGGCGACCGTCAGACCGCGTTGCGGAGCATCAATCGCTACAATGTGGCGTGGCTCGCGAGCCAGGGTTCGACGGAACTTGCACGGTTCATGGAGCGCCTGAGCTCCTGGGCCACTCCGGGCAGCACCGTCGATGCGGACCAGGTGCGGCTCCGCTTCGACATTCTGGTCAATCGCCTGCAGCTCTTCAACGACGGCGAATTCAGTGGTTTCGTGGGCGGGGACCCGGAGCGCGGAGCCATCGTTGCAGCCTTTGCGGAGGCGTTGCAGGCTGGGGACAAGCTCCTGGATACGGCTCATCGACCGGAGACGCGGGAGCACTTGCGGCAGCTCTTCGTACCGCTCGAGAGCAAGCTCTCGCGCCTGGCTGCCGAGGCGCACCGATCGAGCTCCGAGCGAGCCGCGAGGGACCAACTCGATCTTCTTGCCCTACACCGGACGTTTTCGGGCCTCGCGATTGGCCTGATCTGCTGCGGGATCGCGCTTCTCGGCCTGGTGCTCTTCAATAATCGGCTGCTGGCGCGAGCGCACAAGCAGCTCGGCGCCGTCACCGACGACCTGCGTCAGACCTCGGACCAGCTCAACATCGCCTTGGACAACATGAGCCAGGGCCTGTGCATGCTCGATCCAGAGCGTCGGCTCACGCTGTTCAATGCTCGATTCATCTCGCTCTTTGGGCTCGGCACGGAGGGCGTCGCCGAACTCGCCAGCCTCGCTGACCTGCTGCGGCGAAGCCCTTATCTCGGGGAGGCGCAGCAGATCGAGGACGCGCTGCCCAAGGCGGGCCGGTCGCACAGCGCGCTGCTCGTGCTGGGGAACGGCCGATCCATTTCGGCGATGCATCAGCCGCTGCCCGACGGGGGATGGGTCGGCACCTACGAGGACATCACCGAACGGCGGGAGGCGGAGGCTAAGATCGCCCATATGGCGCATTTCGATGCGCTGACGGACCTCCCCAACCGCGTCGTGTTCATGGAACGGCTTGGGGCGGCGCTGTCACGCGTCCGCAGGGGCGGCCAGAGCTTGGCCGTGCTCTCCATCGATCTCGACCGCTTCAAGTCCGTCAATGACAGCCTGGGTCACCCAGTTGGCGACAAGCTCCTCTGCGAAGTGGCACGGCGCCTCGCCGGCTGTGTTCGCGACGGCGATACGGTCGCGCGTTTCGGCGGCGACGAGTTCATCGTCCTCCAGATCGGGGACCAACAGCCTCGGGATGCCGAGGCGCTCGCGCGCAGGCTCGCCGACGCCGTCGCACGCCCCTACATGATCGAAGGTCGCGAGATCGTCATCGCAACGAGCGTTGGTATCTCGGTCAGCCCGACGGACGGCACCGACGCGCACCAGCTTTTGAAGAACGCGGACCTCGCCCTGTACCGTGCGAAGCACGAGGGACGCGGGACCTACCGGTTCTTCGAACCCGTGATGGACAGCGAGCTGCAGGCCCGCCGCTCGCTCGAACTCGACCTCCGGCACGCGCTGGACCGCAACGAGCTGGACATCCACTACCAGCCCATCGTCGATCTCAAGACGGGAACCGTCGCCGGGTACGAGGCCCTGCTGCGCTGGAACCACCCCGAGCGGGGCATGGTGTCCCCGGCGACCTTCATCCCGCTCGCCGAAGAGATCGGGCTGATCTCGGCGATCGGCACCTGGGTGCTGCAGAGAGCCTGCCATGAAGCGGTGCGCTGGCCGGATCATGTCCGGCTCGCTCTGAACCTTTCCCCGGTGCAGTTCAGAAGCCGCGATCTCGCCGGGATCGTCTCGGCCGCGCTCGAGGCGTCCGGTTTGCCCTCCCACAGGCTCGAGCTGGAAATCACCGAGACGGTGCTGCTCGACGAGAACGATTCCACGCTCGCGATCCTGCACGAGCTGCAGGGGCTCGGCGCCCGCATCGCGCTCGACGATTTCGGGACCGGCTTCTCGTCCCTGAGCTATCTCCGCAACTTCCCGTTCGACAAGATCAAGGTCGACCGGTCCTTCGTGCGCGACTCGGATCGGCCGGACTGCATCGCGATCATCCGCTCCGTGGCCATGCTCGCCGCCAACCTGCACATGGCGACGACCGCCGAGGGCATCGAGACGCCCGAGCAGCTCGACCGCGTGCGGAAAGTCGGCTGCACGGAGGGGCAGGGCTACCTGTTCGCGCGCCCGAAGCCCGCAAACGAGCTGGACCACAACCTCGAGGGCTCTTGGGCGGAGCCGCCCAGGCTGAGCATCGTGCGCCAGATCGCGTGAGGGCTTTCCTTGTGTCGCTACCCCGTTACGAAGGCCCGGCGCAGCAGGCCGCGCATGGCGCCCCTCATGCTGGCGCTGGCGGCGACGTGGTGCATTGGCCGCGAGAACAGGGACACGAGAAGGTTCGCGCGCTGCTCGGCGCTGGGCTCGAGCTGCAGCAACAGCTCCCCTCCGTCCCGCCGGGTGAGCCGGGCCGCCACATTGCCGACGGACGGGATCTCGACGTGCACAAGGCCGTCCGGCTTCAGAAGCAGGCTCTCGGGCCGGAGACGCGCCCGCGCGCTGCCGAGCGACAGCCCCGTGACGACGCATTCCGTCCGCCGGCCCTCTTGACCGATCCAGCCCCGGAGGTCGGTGTCGAACAGAAGCTCGGGTCGCGGCAGCTCGAAACAAACCAGGAAGCTGATGAAGGTCAGGATCATCGAGATCCCGGCCCAGATCAGGTTGAAGTAATCGAGCGGCGAGATCTCCGCCGCGGAATACGGTCCGACGAAGGCCCAGACGATGCTGCCTGCGGAGAGGAGGGACATGCCTCCGAACAGGGCCGCCATGCGCCAGCGCACGATCGTCCTCGAGCGGTCGCCTCCCTTGTCGGTCACCTTGAAGGGGCGCCCGAAGGGCCGCACCATCGCGGTGAGAAGCGTGATCGTGACCGCGAGTGCCGTCACGGTGTGCGTCACTTCCATGAAGAGAGGCAGCGTCCGCGAGCGTGAGACCCAGCCGTTGTAAGCCCAGAGCGCGAGCAGCGTCGGCAGGCCGTAGCGGAGGAAGGACAGGTAATCGGCGTGAAAGGCGGGCAGCCCCGCGAACCAGTAGATCGCGGGTGCGACCAGCATGAGCACGATGAACGGCTTGCAGAGCCAATTCAGCACGCCGTGGAAGAAGTGGATGCGTTCCGTGAGGCTGTAGCCGGGGCCGCGCATCGGGCCGGCCTTCAGAAGCGCGACCTGGATGGTGCCGAGGCACCAGCGCGTCCGTTGCGAGACGTATTCGGGCAGCCCCTCGGCCGAGAGGCCGACGCTCAGCCGCTCGTTCAGCCACCGCGTCTTGTACCCGCGCCGAAGCAGCGAATAGGTGAGGTTCAGGTCCTCGCAGATGGCCTCGTGCGGGAAGCCGCCCATCTCGTCGAGCCGGTCGCGGCGCACGATGAACGACGTCCCGACGCAGAAAGCGCAGTCCCAGGCGTCCTTCGCCGGCTGGAACACGTCGAAGAAGATGCGCTGGTCGTCGACCCAGCTGTCGGTCGCGTGCAGATTATGCTGGATCGGGTCGGCATTGTAGAAGAACTGCGGCGACTGCACGACCGCGACCTGCGGATCGCCGAAGAGTCCGACCATGCGCTTGAGGATGTTCGGCTGCGGCGCGAAATCGGCATCCAGCACGAGGATCAGGGGTGCGCGGGTCTCGGCTGCCGAGACCGCGAGCCCGTTGTTGAGGTTGCCGGCCTTGGCGCCGTTGTTGTCCGGGCGCGTCACGTACCGGGCGCCGACCGTGTCGCAATAGTCCTTCAGCCAGGGGCGGCGCGTGTCGTCGAGCACCCAGACGGCCTTCGGGCCATAATCGATCGCGAGCGCCGGGAGGATCGACTTTTCCAGCACGTCCAGCGGCTCATTGTAGGTGCAGATGAAGATGTCGACGGCCGGCCAGAATCCCGCCTCCGTCAACCGCGCTTCGGCAAAGGCCGCCTCCGCGCTGCGGTCCGTTCTCCGCAGAAGGATGACGATCGAAAGCAGGGTGTAGGAGATCGCGACCAGCTCGAAGGTGAAGAACAGGTACGGCCAGAGCGACTCCACGGAGGGCTCGAGCCTGGGCAGCGTATCGTGCCAGCGCCAGACCGCGTAGGTGACGACAAGAACCGCCGTGAACCCGCCGAAGAGAGCCCGATCGGGCGCGCGCTCCGGGACGAGCAGCTTCGCCATGGCGAACAGGCCGAGGAGGATGCCAAGGTCCAGGAGAAGGACCGCCGCGGCATCGGCCGGAGACGCGAACATGGGGCTACTCGCGTTTTCCGGTGAACGGGTTCCAGCCCTGCGCGGCGATCGCGGCCCAGGCCGTCGCGCCGAGATGCGGGCGACGGAAGTAGAAGAAGTCGGCCTCCTTGCTCTGGGGCCCGATCTTCAGTCCGGTCGTGACCCGCTCGCCCCGTGTGGCGTAGAGCCAACCTGACGGCGACAGGTCCTGCCGCAGCCCCTCCAGGAGGTCGGCCGCGCGCTCGCCATATCCGAGGACGCGGTAGGTGAGGGCCGCCTGGGCCGTGCCCTCCACCCAGAGACCGTCGCGGTCATTGTCGAAATCGAAGCCGCCTGCCACGGACAGGCTCCGTTCGGCGCAGGAAAGGGCGGCGCGCCAGGCCGCCGGAGCCTGCGGCAGGAGGAGGGGCCAGAGCTGCGTGTCGAGCGCGAGATGCACCGGGCTCGCGAGAGCGCCGTCCGGGTTCGTGCCGAGGACGAAGCAGCCATCCTCCTTCCGGAACGAGCGCCCCAGGAAGGCGCGTGAGGAGCGGGCGGCTCCGGCGAATGTCGCCGTTCCCGTGATCCTGTCGTGCCATTCCGCGATCGCCGCGATGTCGACGTTGTGCTCGGTCGAGGCCCAGGCGAGGCGCGTTTGCTTCGGGTCGAACCCATCCAGGCCGCCCGTGAAGCCGATGCCGTCGGGCGCGGCCGTGTTCGCCGTGATCCAGCGCAGCAGGCCGCCCGCGGCATCGAGATACGACTTGTTCTCGGTGGCCTCGAACAGCGTGAGAAGGGCGAGGGCGCCCCAGGCGAGGTTCCCCGTCGCGCTGCCATCCTGGTAGGCATCCTCGGCCCAGAAGCCGGGCCGCTCCTCCCACCAGCCTGGAAGGAGCGCCTTCTCGCCCTTGGCGACGGGGCCCGCCCGGTAGGCATTGCGGAGCCGGCCATCGCGGAACGTGCGGTCGTTCGCCGTCGCGAGGAGGAGGGCATCGCCGATGCGGGCGGCGTCCTTGGCTTCACCGCAGGCGACCAGTGCGATTGCCGCGACCGCATTGTCGTACACGAACGCGGAACTGCGCAGCGGCGGAGGGAGCTCCGCCTCGCCCGGCCCCGGCCGGTGGCTGGCCACGAAGACCGAGACGGCTCCGGGAGCTGTTGCCCGCACCCCGTCCGAGAGGCTCCTGCAAAGCCGATCCCCGATCGGTTCGGCCGCGGATCGCGCCGGCGTTACGGCCGCGAGAGCGAGGCTCAACGCCGCGCAGCAGGCCAGACCAGCCCGAGCCGCCGCGCTGGGCACGGCGCGCCGGCTCAGCGCGCGGTCTCCGATTTGCGCAGATCCGAGCGCACCACATCGGCGTTCGCGCTCGTGAACAGCGGTGCCGAGAATGCTTCGGCAAAATGGGAGCTGATGGAGCGCCACACGACCGACATCGACGGAACCCAACCGTTCGCGCGCGTCACCGTCACCCACTTGCCGACATCGCATGCGACGCCGGTATAGCTCTGGCGATCGCTTCGCTCCGGCCGGACCAGCACATAGAGCTCCCGCCGCTCGGTTTGCGGAAATGGCACGGCATAAAGCTCGTCCATCTTGTCGCTCGCCTTCGGCAGGATTTCGCTGACTGTTCCGAAGAGCGGTCCCGTATCGCCGGCGCCGCTGATCTCCACCCGCGTGCCGACGCTCATGTTCTGTGCCTGGCGGTAGGAGAAGATGGCGACGATCGAGGCACGGTTGCAGTCGACGACGCTCGCGAGAGCGTCTCCGGCACTCACGTGGCGTCCCGCGGCAGCGCCGACCTGGAGGATCTTGCCGCCGACCGGCGCTTCCACCGTTGCGGAAGCCAGGCTGGCGAGGCGTTCACGCTCTGCGTCCAGCAGCTTCTGCTGGTCGCGCAGGCTCGCATCGAGCTCAGCTTTCTCGATCGCGAGGCGCTGCGCGTCGAAGGATATGTCGCGCCGCTTCTGCGAGAGCGTCGCGAGCCCGGCGAGGTCCTCGCCCACATAGACGCCGCTGCGCAGCGCGTCCGCCTGCGAGAGCTTCTGGTTTAGGCGCGCGCTCGCGGCGTCCCGGTCATGCAGGGCCGCCGCATATTGCTGCTCGGCCGGCTTCAGCATCTCCGGGCTGGCGACGTTCCGTGCTACCATGGTGCTCTGGCGCTCGATGACGGATTTCTTCTCCTGGCCGGAGGACACAGAGGCCGCGACCCGCGACCGTAACTCGGCGATCTGCTGGTCGAAGATGGTGGCAATCCGGGCCGACTGATCCTTGATCGAGCGGTCGAGCGCCGCGAGGTATTCCACGTTGGACGCGTGCTTGCGCTCGGCGGCAAGCGCGCGTTCGCGGGTTTCCGCGGCCTTCCCCTCCAGCGTGATGAGGGTCGAGCGATCGACGCGCGGATTGGAGATCCTCGCGACGCTCTGACCTTTCTGGACGTCGAGACCCGCCCTGACGGACACCTCCTCGATGTCCCCGGCGACAGGGGCCGTGAGAAGCGCCACCGGCGCGTTGATCACCGCTCTGTCGGACTGGTCGGCGACGAGCGGCGGGACGACCGCCGTGACCATGAGCAGCGAGAGGATGGCGGCGACCGAGACGCTCGAGACGCGAAGAATGGTCCTGTGTCGTGCCGATCCATTGCCGATTTCAGAGCTCATACAGCTACTCCCGCGAGCCATGGCGACGTGGTGCCCCGGGCCACTTCGAGGCCCGAACGCGGTTCATTGTGCAGTGCAGAAAGCGGCAGAGTCGGGATGGTTGCGCACAAAGTGCCGGGCGGAGTGGGGTTTCGGGCCAGTCGATCCCGCCTCAAACCCAGATCATCGCCTTAAGCGTCTCTTAACAATGCCGTTTTCGGGAGCGGCATCCCCCGGGTATGTCAGATTGACGCGCGGTTCGGGCCAATACTGCCGACCCCTATTCGGGAAGTGGCGGCGGTAAATTCTTGTGCATCTCTTGGCGAGGAATGGACCGAAGCGCCTCTTTTCAGATCAGTCGTTCTTTGTAGCCTGTCCGAGCATCGTTGTTCCATTTGGCGCGGTGTGGCGGAAGAAGGCGGCGAGCTGATCGAGGCTGCCCCGACGCGGGTCCGTCGCCCGCCAGGCGAGCGCGATCGTGCGGGTCGGGCCCCCTCGTTCAAAGGAGCGGGATATGACGAGGCCGCTGGCGTCCGTTCCTTCCTCCGAGGCGAGGCGCGGCATCAGCGTATAGCCCGCGCCGGCCGCAACCATCGAGCGGAGCGTCTCGAGGCTGGTCGCATGCCGGCCTGCATGCGGACCCGCGGCGCAGGCCGCGAGCGCCTGGTCGCGGAGGCAATTGCCTTCCTCGAGGAGGAGCAGTTCGGGCCCGGCAAGCGTGTCGGCGCGGAGCGCCCGGGCGCGGGCGAGGGGGTGGTCGGCCGGGCAGCACAGCAGGAAGGGCTCATCGAAGAGCGGCGCCAGCGTCAGCCCCACCTCGTCGATCGGGGGCGAGAGGAGGACGGCATCGAGCCGTCCTTCCCGGAGGGCGTCGAGCAAGTCTGCGGTGCGACCCTCGGTGAGTGTCAGGAGCAGGTCGGGGAAACCCTGCCGCAAATCCCGTAGCACGCGCGGGAACAGATAGGGCCCGAGCGTCTGGATCGCTCCGAGCGCCAGCCGTCCCGACAGCGCGTCCGCACCCTCCTGTGCGACCACGAGAAGCTTCTGCGCCTCCGCCAGAACGGCGCGCGCCTGCCGGGCGACGGCTTCGCCGCGGGCCGTCGGCAGCACCTTCCGGCTCGTGCGCTCGAACAGCGTCAGCCCGAGCGCCTCTTCGAGGCGGCGGATCTGTGCGGAAAGGGACGGCTGGCTGACGTTGCAGCGTTCGGCGGCACGTCCGAAGTGGCGCTCCTCGGTGACCGCGACCACATATTCCAGGTCCCTGAGCGAGAGTGCGGCAACATTCATAGACAGAGCCTATCGAATCTGGAGAAATGTTGCATTTGTCTCAGGGGTCGCAGGCGGGTCATAAGCCACCTGCACATTCGTCCAGCTCCAAGCTGCCCTTCCCGGGGCCGGGCACACATGAGGAGGCGTCAATGGCGGAAGACAACAGGACCCTGACCACGCGGCAGGGCCATCCCGTCCGGGACAATCAGTCCATGCGGACCGTCGGCGAGCGCGGCCCTGCGACGCTCGAGAACTATCAGTTCATCGAGAAGATCACGCATTTCGACCGCGAGCGCATTCCGGAGCGTGTCGTTCACGCGCGTGGCGCCGGCGCCCATGGCTGGTTTGAGGCCTATGGCAAGATCGGCAACGAGCCGGCCTCCAAGTACACCCGCGCCCGCGTTCTGAACGAGACCGGCGTGAAGACGCCGATGTTCGTGCGCTTCTCGACGGTCGCCGGCGCGAAGGAGAGCCCCGAGACCGAGCGCGACCCGCGCGGCTTCGCCGTGAAATTCAAGACGCTCGAGGGCAACTGGGACCTCGTCGGCAACAACCTGAAGATCTTCTTCATCCGGGACGCCATCAAGTTTCCCGACATGATCCATGCCTTCAAGCCCGACCCGGTGACCAACCGGCAGGAGGCTTGGCGCTTCTACGACTTTATCGCCATGCACCCTGAAGCGCTGCACATGGTGACCTGGCTGAAGTCGCCCTGGGGCATCCCGGCGAACTATCGCGAGATGGAGGGCTCGGGCGTCAACACCTACAAGCTCGTCAACGACAAGGGCGAGGCGGTCCTCTGCAAGTTCCACTGGGTGCCGAAGCAGGGCGTGCGAAACCTGACCTCGAAGCAGGCCTCCGAGATCCAGGCGAAGGATGTCGGGCACGCGACGCGCGACCTCTATGACAACATCTCGGCCGGCAACTTCCCCGAGTGGGAATTCTGCGTGCAGATCATGCCGGACGGCCCGAACGACCACCTCTCCTTCGACCCGCTCGACGACACGAAGCGCTGGCCCGAGGACCAGTTCCCGCTGCTGCCGGTTGGCCGCATGGTGCTGGACCGCGTGCCCGACAACTTCTTCGCCGAGGTCGAGCAATCGGCCTTCGGGACGGGCGTCCTCGTCGACGGCATCGACTTCTCGGACGACAAAATGCTGCAGGGGCGGACGCTCTCCTACTCCGACACGCAGCGCTACCGTGTCGGCCCGAACTATCTGCAACTGCCGATCAACGCGCCTCACCCGCACGTCCAGGCCCACACGAACCAGCGTGACGGCCAGATGGCGTTCTACGTCGACAAGGGTGGCGAGAGCCCGCACGTGAACTACGAGCCGAGCTATCTCGGCCGCGGCTTGAGGGAGGCGCCCAAGCCCGAGAAGGACTACCACCAGTTCGTGGAAGGCCATCTCGGCCGGTACCAGACCACCCGCGCGCAGGATGACTATACCCAGGCTGGCGTGCGCTACCGGACTTTCGAGGACTGGGAGCGCGAGGACCTGATCTCCAATATCGGCGGTGACCTGAAGGAGTGCCCCGAGGAGCTCGGCCTCAGGATGGTGTGGCACTTCTGGCATTGCGACGAGGATTACGGACGCCGCGTCGCCGAGGTGGCCGGGCTCGACCTGGAGAAGGCCAAGGCTCTTCCGCCGCTGCCGGGCAAGCCGGCGCCGGGCCAAAACCGCCAGGGCCCGACCTATACGGACGGCAAGCTCGAAGGCGGCCCGCAGCTTCAGGCTGCCGAGTGATCCTGTGATCCGCTGATCCCGAGATCAGCTGAGGGTTATGGCGGCCGGCGAGAGCCCGGCCGTTCTTGTTCGCGCTACCGTGCCCTGCCGGGCCGGAGGACGCGCCAGGCCATGAGGTCGCCGTCTCCTGTGATCACTGGCTCGAGCCAGGGGACTTGCGCGCCGGAGGCAAGTGCGTGCGCGAAGCTGCCGGTCTGCCCTTCCGTCCAGCTTCGGCAGAGTGCCACGAGGTCGGCGCCTGTTGCGTCCGCCTCCGCCTTCATGTCCCGCTCGGATCCGGTGAGCGCCCGGAGCGACGCCGCGATTCCATCCGCTGCCCGATGATAGGGAGCGGCCACGACCGAATACGGCGTGTAGAGCAGGATCCCCGTCCCGAGATCGATGGGCGCCAGCACGGTAGCGGGTCCGAGCCTGTTCAGGTTTCTGAGCTGGCGCTCCTCCGCGCAGTCGGAGATGTGGCGGGTGATCGCGACGGGGGCTCTCCGTCCCAGCGCGGCCTGAGCCGCGAGGAGCGGGAGCGTCACGACCTTGCCGAGCATGGCGAGGGCCAGCGCGAGGCAGAGGGCTACACGGGCGGGCTTCTCTCGACGGGCGACGGCGGCAAGAGCGCGGTCGAGCGCTGGGCCCGCGACCAGCGGCAGGATCGCGGATGCGACATAGATGCCGCGCAGCTGGATCGCCGCGACACTAGCGCCAAGGGCGAGCAGCCCGGCGAGAACCGCCTCGCGGTAGGCGACAGCCGAGGATGCGGCGCCACGGGCTCGCACCAGGGCGAGACCGGCGCCGATTGCCAGCGGCAGGATGCCGCCGACCACCATCTCCGGGCTGTAGATCAGGGCTTTCGCCAGCGGCAGCGCCTCGGCCACCATGCCGAGCCATTCCCGGCTGACGATCTCCGGCAAGTCGCCGAGCGGGTTTGTCAGGCAGCCGGAATACAGGGCCAGGAAGGGGATGAGCGTCGCGGCCCCGATCAGCGCCGCGATCAAGAGCCGGGACGTCCTGGTCCGGAAACGCGTGCCCAGCAGTGCCGCGGCGACCGCACCGCCTCCGCTTAGGCAGGAAAGCAGGAGCCAAGGAGGGGAGAGCGCATCGCAATGCGGCGCGAGCCACCGCGCCGGGTCCGTCTCCAACGCGAACAGCAGGGGAGAGGCGAGCGCCAGCGAGGCTCCGAACGAAGCGAGGTGCGGGCCTGCCTGACGGAGCCCTAGCACCCAGGCGAGCGCCGCAGCGACGCCCGCGCCCGCCACGAAAGGCAGCGCCTCCAGCCCGATCGCCAACGAGACGGCGGCGAGGCTGCCCGCCGCTATTCCGCGGAACACGGCCGCGCGTGCCCCGCTTGGCGGATCGCACAAAGCGGCGACAACACCGAGGATCGCCAGGATCTGCACGTTGTGGTGGTCGATCCGGCCGGGCGCAAAGAGCCCGATCGTCACCATTTGCGAGGCCGCGAGGACCGCGAGCCAGGCGGCCCGGCGTCCGAACCAGCGAGCTGCGAGGAACCAGAGCGCGCCGAGATAGATGGCGAGAAGGCAGACGGGCCAGATCGCGGCGACGAGTCCCGCCGCCAGGCGTTCGCCTGTGAATGGCGCAAGCGTCAGGATCCCCAATGCGAGCGGCGCATCGACGATGCGGGACCAGTGCATCGCGATCCCCGTAGGGGGGAGAAGGCGATGCTGCACCTTGTCGGACCAGCCCTGGCCGCGGAGGAGGTCCAGCACCTGGACGAGCCGCATCGCGTCGTCCGTGTCCGGCAGGCTGAGGTCCCGGACGATGCTTGCAAGGGGCGCGTTCAGGACGACCATGGCCGCGCTGAACAGGGCGAGCACCGGAAGGAGGAAATCGAGCGGGAGCGCGCCGGATCGGCCTTCCTCGGCCCCGGTCCGGCTCAGGTGCTCCGATGCGGCATTGTTCATGGCGACCCCGCGACGCCCGACCCTGCCGCAACCCGCTTAGCACCGGCTTAAATCGGCTGGCCGCGCCCGTGCCGTCCTGCCTGCCTTTCCGGTAAACTGGACTGAGGAGAGGCCCATGTCGCAGCCGGTGCGCCAGCCCGGGACGGTTGACGCGTTTTTTGTCTGGCAGGAGAGCCAGAGCGAGCGGTACGAACTGGTGGGCGGTTTTCCCGTCCGGCTCATGGCTGGCGCCAGCAACGCGCACGACCGGATCGTCGTCAACCTTCTTGCCGAGCTCAGGAATCAGCTCCGGGGAGGGCCGTGCCGCCCGTTCACCGGGAACGGGAGCGTCGAGACCTATCCCGGCCAGATCAGACGGCCGGACGTCGGGGTCGATTGCGGTCGCTTCGACCCGCACGGTTGCCGAGCCGCGGAGCCACGGCTCGTCGCCGAAGTCCTATCCCCCTCGACTCGCGACTTCGACGCTTTCGCCAAACTGACCGAATATCAGGCCGTCGCGACGATCTCTCACGTCCTCCTCGTCGAGCCGAACTTAGCCGAGGTGGCCCTATGGTCGCGCGCGGACGAGGGCGCCTGGATCGCGAGCCGGATCGAGGGGCTGGATGGCGTGGTTCAGCTTCCCGCGATCGGCGTCGCGCTGCAGATGTCCGACCTCTACGAGGGGATCGAGTTCCCGGAGACCCCCTCCCGGCTTGTCTCAGGCGAGCCAGCTAGCGCCCGCCGGTCGTCCGGATGATCAGGCGTGCGAGGGGCGCGCCAGTCAGGATGACGAGAAAGATGCGGATCGCTTGAAGCGCCATCACGAAGCCGACATCCACATTCGACCCGATCGCGATGATGGCGATGGAGTCGATCCCGCCGGGCGTGGTCGCGAGGAACGCCGTAAGCGGGTCCGTCTGCCGCACCTGAATGAGGAGCCAGGCCGAAAGGCCGCCAAGCGCGATGAGGACGAGCGACCCTGCGATGATCTGGGGGAGGGCGCGCCAGGCGACGGACAGCGTCGCCCTGGTGAAGCGCAGGCCGACATACCAGCCGACCACCGCATAGGCGAGCGCCAGGACAGGAGCCGGGATCGTCATCGCGACAACCCCCGTCGCATGCAGCACGGCACCCAGGATCATCGGGCCGAGGATGGCGCCTGCCGGGACCCGCAGGCGCTGCGCTGCGAGCGCGCCTACGGCCGCAACTGCGAAGGTCGCTCCCACCTGGGCGAGATTGCCGAACAGCTCGGCCGGCTGCCCCGCCTCGGGAAGCTTCGGGGCCGCCCCGGATGGCAGCAGGAGCCGCGCCACGATCGAGGCGACCACGACGACGCAAACGACCCGAACGTACTGCATGATGGCGACGAGGCGCGGGTCGGCGCCGGCGGCATCCGCCATGCCGACCATGGCGGAGGCGCCTCCCGGCGACGAACCCCAGGCCGCGACCGAGCCGGGCAGCGAGCCGAAGCGGCCGAGGAGCCAGCCGACGATCCCGCCCGAAACGATCCCGCTCCCGACCACGAGCAGCATGGCGAGCCAGTCCTGCGCAACGGAGGCGACGATCGCTCCCGTGATCGAGTGCGCGATCAGGCAACCGACCATGCTCTGCGCCGCAAGGAATGGGAGACGGGGGATGCGGATCAGCGCGCCGGACGCGCCGAAAGCAATGCCGGCGATCATCGGCCCAAGCAGGAGGGCGGCCGGGAGCCGCGCGGCTTCGAACAACGCGGAGAGCCCGTACGACGTTACCGCCAAACCGACCCATTCGAGCCCGAGACGCATCGTTCCGCCGCTCGAGCGGGGAACGAAGCCCACCGTTTTCCTTTTCAGAGGCGATCGGCTATGGCCGCCTGCCTGTCCGGAGCCCGCGTTCCCTGATGTATCCGAAGCCCCGTCCGTCACTGTCGCCGAACACCTACGAATTCGAGTCGTTCCCCCTCGTGAAGCCGACGGGCTTCCGTGAGTACGACGCCCGCTGGTGGTTCGGCCACCCCGCTTCGGACAAGCCCCCCGAGCTGAACCTAATGGGCGTACAGGCGCTGGGCATGGGCCTGGGCACGCTCATCGGCCGCATGGGCGTGAAGCGGGAGATCGTGACAGGGCACGATTTCCGCAGCTACTCCTCCTCCATCAAGTATGCCCTGATCACAGGATTGATGGCGGCGGGCTGCAAGGTCCACGATATCGGGCTCGCCATGTCGCCTATGGCGTATTTCGCGCAGTTCGCGCTCGATGCGCCGGCGGTCGCGATGGTCACTGCCTCGCATAACGACAATGGCTGGACCGGCGTGAAGATGGGTGCGCAGCGCCCGGTCACCTTCGGGCCGGACGAGATGGGCCAGTTGCGCGACATCGTGCTCGCGGCCGATTTCGACCTCGCGGGCGGCGGCTCGTACCACTTCGTCGAGAACTTCCCCGAGCGCTACATTCAGGACCTCACCTCGCGCCCGAAGATCAAGCGCAAGCTGAAGGTCATCGCGGCCTGCGGCAACGGCACGGCCGGAGCCTTCGCGCCCCGCATTCTGGAAGCGATCGGCTGCGAGGTCGTGCCGCTCAATGCCGATCTCGACTTCACCTTCCCGAACTACAACCCCAACCCCGAGGACATGGAGATGCTCCATGCCATGGCGGCGGCCGTGCGGGAGCATGGGGCCGACGTGGCGCTCGGCTTCGACGGCGATGGCGACCGCTGCGGCGTGGTGGACGAGAAGGGCGACGAGATCTTCGCCGACAAGATCGGCGCGATGCTGGCACGCGACCTCACGCGCGTGCACGGCCCCTCGCAGTTCGTGGTCGACGTGAAGTCGACGGGTCTCTTTCTGACCGATCCGGTGCTCAAGGAGCTGGGCGCGAAGACCGATTACTGGAAGACTGGCCATTCCTACATCAAGCGGCGCGTGAAGGAGCTGAACGCCCTGGCCGGGTTCGAGAAGTCCGGCCACTTCTTCTTCAACGCGCCGGTCGGTCGTGGCTATGACGACGGGCTGGTGACGGCGATCGCCGTGATCGACATGCTCGAGCGGAGCCCCGACAAGACGATGTCGCAGCTCTACGCCGAGCTGCCGAAGACCTGGGGCTCGCCCACCATGGCGCCGCACTGCGACGACGAGAAGAAGTATGGCGTGGTGGAGAAGGTGGTGAAGCGCTTCCAGGACATGAAGGCGAACGGCGAGACGGTCGCCGGCCAGCCGATCCGCGACCTCGTGACGGTCAACGGCGTGCGGGTCGTGTCGGAGGACGGGACCTGGGGCCTCGTGCGCGCCTCGTCCAACAAGCCGGAGCTGGTCGTTGTGGTCGAGAGCCCCGTATCCGAGGCGCGGTTGAAGGAGATGTTCGCGGCCATGGACAAGGTCCTGCGCGAGAACCCCGAAGTCGGGGCCTACAATCAGACCCTCTGATCAGATGCCGGGGCTAGAGCTCAGGCGCCGGCCGCGACCCTCAGGTGTTGGCCGGGCAGGGCGCCGGGGCCGTGACTCGCGTGTTGTTGCGGATCGGCCAGGGCGTCGATTCCTCGAGGTTGATCGTGCCCGTGATCGCCTTCCCGAACAGGGGCGTGTACGGCAGCTTTGTCTCGATCAGGATGTAGAAGGAGGGCACGGCCGCTGACGAGGGCGTGCTCGCCTTTGCGTTCTGGAAACCACTCGGCACATCGTAAGTCTGAGTGTTCGGCTTGGGCACGGCGCCCGTTCCACGGGGGCAACTCCAGTCGACATTACCCCTGAAGGTTGTCCCGTCGGTCGTTTCCACCCTCATTTGACTAACGACCATCTGCAGCTTGGAGGCGTCGTAGGGCTGCATGACGACGGACGCCGCCTGGAAGATCTCCAGCATGTCCGCCTCTGAGAGAGCCTGCCTCCGCGAGGACAAGTCCGCGAGGCTTCGGGACAGCAGAGTAAGCTTGCGATCGACGTTCACGGCGAGCGTGACCTCGCTCATCCCGAGAAGCATGGTGACCATCACCGGAAGAACCAGCGCGAACTCGACGGCGGCCACACCGGCCACGGAGGAGCTGAGCGCCGCGAGACGGCCAGCGAGCGGCCGCAACGCACGCTCGAGCAGGTCGCGGCCGAGACGGATCGGTAGGCTGGTGTCGCTCATTGATACGGCTCCGTCCGGAACGTCGAGGCAGCCATGATGAGCCGGTTGCCGCTCCTCAGCCCTGTATTGTAGCCGAAGATGTTGACGTAGACCGGATATTCCATCGCGGCGCGAACAACGCAGATCTCGTCCGCACCGGGCGGGTTGTAGCCGAACGAAGATGTGTCGAATACACCGTTCTTCACCGGTGGTGTCATCACCGCAGTTGAGTAGCTGGTGAATTTCTGGACATCGACGCGGATAAGCCTGTTGCAGTCGAACACGGCGGTCACGTTGTTGCAGACGTTCTCCTTGAATTTAGTGAGAGCTTCGGCCTGGGTGAGGCTGGTGGACCCCCGCTGGAAGCTGCCGGTGTAGATTTGTCGAGCGGCGTTCGCGACGGCAGTCTCCAGGACCTGCGTGGACCAGAAGGTAAGGGCAACCTCGAGAATTCCGAACAGGAGGCCGAAGAAGAACGGCGCAATCAGCCCGAATTCCACCGCGAGCGCGCCGGAATCCGAGCGCCTGAAACGACTGAGAAGGCGCGGCTTCCGCCGTTCCGTCGCATCGCGGCTGCGCCAGACAAGGCTCAGCGACATGGGTCGACATCTCCAGAGCCGGCCCGATGAGGCCGCCCGAGACGGTTGTAGCTGACAATGCTTGCAGGAACGTTAGACCGATCCTCGACAGGTCGCGCCGGTCCTTAGCGCGAGGACACGAAAGCCGAATGTTGGTCGACCTGCCCCTTCACCTCGCCAAAGTAGCTGTTCGCATCCCCGAGGGCCACGGATGGGTGGCAGACGGGCGTGCAGGAATAGGTCTGCCGCTCCAGACCGCGCTGGACCGTGAGGGTCGAGTCGTTCGGAGCGGAGACGCTCACCATGGACTCGCCAATCATCCCGCCCGAGGAATCGAGCGCGATGAAGTTCGTTACGCCGAAGCTCTTGCCGGTGAGAACGACGACGCCGTTCTTCTGAATGGCGATGTCTGCGACCCCCGGGTTGCCGATGATGACGGTCTGCGTCTTCTCGGGCAGCTTGATCACCTTGGCGCGATCGACCGAGACGGAGAGCTCGCCGCGCGGCATCTGCGTGCCAGCCTTGGCGGTTTCCGCCCCAGTTGCTCTGGTATCCGCCATGTTGCGGTTGTCGGTCGCGTCTACGGCCGCGAGCGGGAGCGTCCGCACGCTCTCGCGTGCGAGTGCCGCGGGCGTCGAGAGAGCAAGCGCGAGCGCCGCGCCCTGTGCACCCCTCAGAAGCCACATCCTCGTGCTCATGGCCGGATTCCGTCTCAATCTTGACGCCCCAAGCTATGAGGCCGGAATGGTGAAGATTGGGTTAGAGGGGGGGTCACGCCGAAGGGGAGCCGCCGCGTCCTAGTCCGTCAATGAGATCGCTATAGAGGCAACAGACATCCCACGTTCCAGGCAATTCAGGGGCTTAGTCAAAGAAGAAGTGCGTTGTTCCTAGCGACTATTCAGATCATAGCTGGTTAACCATCGAAACTCTCTTGTCCCTGGCGGCGTGATCCCGCGTCCCTTTTAACTATGTCGAAACGGGCCGCCCGTAAGGTCGTGGAAGTTCCGAGCGGACCTGGATGCAAAGGGCCTTCGGACGTGAAGGGCACGACCAGGACAGGAGCTAGGATCATGACCACATTGCTGAACCGTTTCGTGAAGGACGAGTCCGGTGCGACCGCGATCGAGTATGGACTCATCGCCGCGCTCATCGCCGTCGTCATCATCAGTGCGCTGCGTACGATCGGCACGAACCTGAACACGGCGTTCGTCAGCATCGGCAACGGCCTCGTCACGAGCCGCTAAGCCCGCAAGCGCCCTTCGCACGGCTCCGGCTCAAGCCGGAGCCGCTCGCGTTCCGGGTCACACGCAGGCTCTGATGTTCACTATTCTCGAGATCTCGGTACTCGTCATCTTCCCGGTCCTCATGGCCTATGCGGCCGTGAGCGATCTGCTGACGATGACAATACCGAACCAGCTCTCGATCGCCTTGATCGCGGGCTTTCTTGCGCTTGCCTGCATCGGAGGAATGCCGGCACAGGCTGTCCTGCTGCATGTTCTCGCAGGCGCCCTCGTCCTCGCCGTCACGTTCGGGATGTTCGCGGCCGGCTGGATAGGCGGTGGAGATGCGAAACTTGCCGCTGCCACGGCTCTCTGGCTCGGCTTCGGCACACTTCCCGACTACCTGTTTATCGCAGCTCTCGGGGGGGGAGCGCTGACGCTGGCCATCCTCCTCCTGCGGCGCTATCCATTGCCCAGCTTCGCGCTAGGCTGGACCTGGCTCTCGCGAATTCACGACACCCGCTCAGGCGTGCCTTATGGGATCGCGCTCGCCGCCGCCGCTCTCGTCGTGTACCCGCAATCCGAGATCTGGACGGCTGCTCTCGGCCGCTGAGCCTTGCCGATCGGGCAAGCTCGTCTGAATGTCTCGCCGGCGCCCCCGTCCGGACCAGGGGGCCCAAGAATCTCCACGTCGCCGCAAAGCAATGGTCGGCGTGAGCGGAGCGTTAATCGTCTGATCTTCTGAGACGTTCGATTAACCATGTTTTGACGACTCACGGATGATGATCGGCTCGACCGATTGTTGCGTCTGGAAACGTCATTCCATGAAGCCCGCCCGCCTTATCGTACTCGTCACGGCACTTGGGGCGGCTGGCGTCGCCGCCATGATCATGATGCGCTCTGGCGAGCCGGCCCCCATCGTGGTCCAGACCGAGACGGCGCCCTCCAAGTCCATCGACGTGCTCGTCGCGGCAGCCGATCTGCCCGTCGGCCAGCTATTGAGGCCGGGCGACATCAAGTGGCAGCCCTGGCCGCAGGACCTCGCCCCCGCCGGCGCCATGACGCGCGACGGCGCCCCGAACGCCGCGAAGGAGTTCGAGGGAGCGCTCGTCCGCATGAGCTTCCTCGGGGGTGAGCCGATCCGGAAGGAAAAGCTCGTCAAGGCTGACGGCTCGGGCTTCATGTCCGCGATCCTCCCATCCGGCATGCGAGCCCTCGCAATCTCGATCGATACCCGCGGGGCCACCTCCGCGGGCGGCTTCATCCTGCCAAACGACCGAGTCGACGTCCTGCGAATCTACCGCGACGAGGAGGCCTCCAAGGCCGGCGGAAGCGACGTTCAGGTCGCGGAGACCGTCCTTTCGAACATCCGCGTCCTCGCGATCGGACAGAACGTGCAGGAGCGCCAGGGTGAGCGGGTGGTCACCGGCGAGACCGCGACGCTCGAGCTGAGCCCCTCGCAGACCGAGACGCTCGCCCTCGCTCAGCGCACCGGCCAGCTCTCGCTGGCGCTGCGGAGCCTTGCCGATGCCAAGCAGGTCGCAGCGCGCGAAGACCGCTCCGAGGCGGGAATGACCGTGATCCGTGCGGGTGTCGCCCGCTCGGCCCCGAAGCCGCGCTGAATGATGCGAATTGCGGAACCGAGCCAGATGACGATGAAGAGGTCACTTTCTGCGTCGCTGCGCAGCGTCGCGCTTGCGGCGACCGTCCTGGCCGCCTCTGGCGGGGTCGGCCTCACAGCCGAGCCGGCCTACGGCTCGGCCGGCGGCGGCACCGTCGAACTCGGCTCGGGCGCTGCGCGTCGCCTCGATCTCTCGATTGGCCGCTCGGTCATCGTCGAGCTCACACGAGACGCCAAGGAAATCTTCGTCGCCAACCCGGCGGTCGCGAACGCTGTCGTGCGCTCGACCCGCAAGCTCTTCCTGCTCGGCGTCGCGAATGGCTCGACCTCCGTCTTCGTGATGGACGCCGAAGGCCGGCAGATCGCGAGCCTCGAGGTGAATGTCGGCCGCGATCTCAACGTGCTGCGTCAGACGCTCCGGACCACCATCCCGAACGGCCGCATCGACGTGAAGCCGGCCGGAGATTCGATCCTTCTCACCGGATCCGTCAACTCGGCAGGGGACGCGCAGCAGGCTGTCGATGTCGCCAAGGCCTTCGTCGGTGGCGGTGGCGGCGGTGGCGGGGGTGCAGCCGGCGCGACGGGCGCGGCTGGAGGAGCAGCGGGCTTCTCGGGCTCCGTGATCAACGCGTTGACCATCGTCGGCCGCGATCAGGTCATGCTGAGGGTCAGCGTGGTCGAGATGGCGCGCTCGGTCGCCAAGGAACTCGGCGTCAACGTTGGTGGAAACTGGAACGTCGTTGACCTCGCCGCAGGTGCAGGCGCGGCGGTGGCGAAAGCAAACCCCGCCTCCAACCTTGTTGGATTCGCGTCTGGTGCGATCGGAGCTTTGGGCTCAGACGGCGCGACCATTCAGGGGCAGTACGGGAATCGCGACTACAACGTCGGCGGAACCTTGAAGGCACTCGAGCGGGCCGGCGTCTCTCGGGTCCTCGCCGAGCCGACGCTCGTCGCGATCTCCGGCGAATCCGCGACCTTCCTCGTCGGCGGCGAGATCCCGATCGTGATCAACACTTGCGGCACCGGCGGCACGATTGTCGGCTGCACGCCGACTGTCACCTACAAACAATACGGCGTGTCCCTCGCCTTTACGCCCATCGTCCTCTCCGAGGGCCGGATCAGCCTGAAGGTCTTCACCGAGGTCAGCGAGATCGATCGCGAGAATGCCGATCCTCTCACGCGCACGCCCGGATTCCGCACGCGGAAGACGACCACCAGCGTCGAGCTGCCTTCCGGGGGCACCATGATGACGGCGGGCCTGATCAGCGTGCAATCCGCGCAAACGATCTCGGGCGTGCCGGGCCTGATCAACCTGCCGATCCTCGGCACGCTGTTCCGCTCCCGCGACTTCCAGCGCCGCGAGAGCGAGCTGATGATCATGGTTACGCCCTACATCGCCAAGCCCATGGAAGCCGCCCAGGCCAAGCGTCCCGATGATGGCTTCGTGGACGCCTCGGACGCGCAATCCGTGTTCCTCGGCCGCATGAACAAGCTCTACGGCGCCGCCGGCCCGGGCGCGCCTGCCGCCGCACCGCGCTCCGGCCGGTTCGGCTTCATCACGGACTGACCCAACCGTCCTCCGAATCTGGCCGAAAAGAACGCGAGACCCACGAACATGGCTCAGAACCGCAAGCTCGGCAGGCGCATGGGCGCGCTCGTCGCCCTCGGATCGATTTCGGCGGCGCTCGCCGGCTGCCAATCGACCCCGTCCGACGTGACCGGATCGGCCTATCCGGTTGATGTCCGCGACCGGCACCCGGTCGTGCTCGCGAATGCCCCGCGCGTTCTCGACGTCTTCGCGGATGCCTCGCGCGGTTTCAGCGAACGCGAGCGGGCCGACGTCGCGGCCTTCGTGGCGGAATATCGCCGCTACGGTCAGGGTCCTCTGGTCGCGCAGGTACCGGTCGGGGTCTCGAATGCGAGCGCAACCCGCGCAGCGGTCGAGAGCATCCGGGGTGCGGCAGGCGTTCGGGTCGCAGTCTCGACCTATCGGCCGTCCGATCCGGCACTGGCGTCGCCGATCCGGCTGACCTTCCATCGCCTGCAGGCGAAGGTCGGGTCGACCTGCGGTCTCTGGCCCCAGGACCTCGGGGTCGCGGACGCTGACTTCTCGTACAGCAACAAACCCTATTGGAATCTCGGCTGCGCCACGACGTCCAACTTCGCCGCGCAGATCGCTGATCCGGTCGACCTCGTGCGTGGGCGCCAGATGACCCCGCCGGACACCGGACGCCGGATGTACAACATCGAGAAGCTTCGCCAGGGCCAGGACCCCACGACCACCTACAAGACGGACGAGAAGAGCGTCCGGCAGGGAGTCTCGCAGTGATCGCATCGGGAGATTCCTCCAGCTTGCCCGAGGTCGCGGAAGCGGCAGATCGGCTAATTGCGCCGCTGCCGCGCGTCACCATCCAGGCCTTCTGCGAGACCGCCGGGGTGGCGGATTCGATCGGTGCGGCGGCTTCGGACCGGCGCATGCAGAAGGCGCACCTGAAGGTGCAGATGGGCGGCGCTCCGGCTGCCGTGGAAGCCTATCGGCACAATCCCACCCCGAACGTGATCGTGCTCGAGTTCCAGGGCGAGCGCTCCGGGATCCTGGGCGCGCTCGACCAGCTCTCCACGGTCTGCGATCCGGGCACGAAGGTCCTCGTCGTCGGCCATGTGAACGACGTGGTCCTCTACCGCGAACTCATGCGGCGGGGCGTCAGCGAATATCTGATCGCCCCGATCGATGTGCTCGACTTCATCCAGGCCGGTTCCGAGCTGTTCTCGACGCCCGGGGCCGAGCCGCTCGGTCGCACGATCGCGGTTGCGGGCGCGAAGGGTGGCGTCGGCTCCTCGACGATCGCGCACAACCTCGCCTGGAGTGTCGCCAAGACCCTCTCCACCCAGACCGTCATCGTTGATCTCGACATCGCCTTCGGGACGGCGGGGCTCGACTTCAACCAGGACCCGCCGCAAGGCGTGTCGGAAGCGGTCTTCGCCCCGGACCGGCTCGACGCCAATCTGGTCGACCGCCTCTTGTCGAAATGCAGCGACAATCTCAGCCTGCTCGCTGCGCCTGCCATGCTCGATCGCACCACCGACCTGACCGAGACGGCGGTGGACGGCCTCGTAGATATCCTGCGCAGTTCCGTGCCGACGATCATCCTCGACCTCCCGCATACCTGGAGCGCCTGGTCGAAGCGGCTCCTGGTGTCGTGCGACGAGATCGCGCTCGTCGCGACGCCCGATCTCGCGTCGCTGCGGAACGTGAAGAATCTCTACGACCTGCTTCGGGCCGCACGCCCGAACGACGCGAAGCCGCGCGTGATCCTGAACCAGGTGGGCTTGCCGAAGCGGCCCGAGATCGGCGCAGCCGATTTCGCCAAGGCGATCGGCACGGATCTCGCGGCCATCATCCCGTTTGATGCGGCGCTCTTCGGCACCGCCGCCAATAACGGGCAGATGATCGCCGAGGTGCAGCCCACGGGTAAGTTCGCCGAGATCTTCGCCGGTCTCGCGGCCGGCATCACGGGCCGCATCGAGCCCAGGCGGTCCCGGTCCAGCCTTCTGGACCCGCTCATCTCAAAGCTCGCGCGCCGCAAGGCATCGTGAGCGACGGGGCGCGCGAGTAGGAGTAGCGTCAGATGTTCGGCAAGCGATCCGCGACAGCGACCCCCGCCGCGGCGCCGGTCCCGCGGCCAATGCCGCGCGAAGCCGCGCCGCCGCAATCCGTGCCGGTTCTGGCCGAGCCGGAGCTCGCGCAACGCCCGGTCGAGATCTCCATCCCGGCAGCCATGCCGGAGATGCGGAAATCCGACGAATATTATCAGACGAAGAGCATGATCTTCGGCGCGCTGATCGAGGCGATCGATCTCGCGCAGCTGTCGCGTCTCGACCAGGACTCGGCGCGCGACGAAATCCGCGACATCGTCAACGAGATCATCGCGCTCAAGAACGTCGTGATGTCGATCGCCGAGCAGGAAGAACTGCTCGATGATATCTGCAACGACGTCCTCGGCTATGGCCCGCTCGAGCCGCTGCTCGCTCGCGACGACATCGCGGACATCATGGTCAACGGCGCGGACAAGACCTACATCGAAGTCGCCGGCAAGATTCAGCTGACCAACGTTCGCTTCCGCGACAACCAGCAGCTGATGAACATCTGCCAGCGGATCGTGAGCCAGGTCGGCCGGCGCGTCGACGAAAGCTCCCCGATCTGCGACGCGCGCCTCCCCGACGGCTCCCGTGTCAACGTGATCGGTCCGCCGCTCGCGATCGACGGACCCTCCCTCACCATCCGTAAGTTCAAGAAGGACAAGCTCACGCTCGACCAGCTCGTCCGGTTCGGGGCCATCTCGCCGGAAGGCGCACGCATCCTCGAGATCATCGGAAAGGTGCGCTGCAACGTCGTGATCTCGGGCGGCACCGGCTCGGGCAAGACGACGCTCCTGAACTGCCTGACCAACTATATCGAGCGCGACGAGCGCGTGATCACCTGCGAGGACGCGGCGGAGCTGCAACTGCAGCAGCCGCATGTGGTGCGGCTCGAGACGCGGCCGCCGAACCTCGAAGGGCAGGGCCAGGTCACGATGCGCGACCTCGTCCGGAACTGCCTTCGTATGCGGCCCGAACGCATCATCGTGGGCGAGGTGCGCGGACCGGAGGCTTTCGATCTGCTCCAGGCCATGAACACCGGCCATGACGGCTCGATGGGAACGGTCCACTCGAACTCGCCGCGCGAATGCCTGTCGCGTGTCGAATCCCTCATCACGATGGGCGGGTTTTCTCTCCCCTCGCGAACCATCAAGGAAATGATCGCGACCTCGATCGACGTTATCATCCAGGCAGCCCGCCTGCGCGACGGCTCGCGCCGCATCACGCACATCACCGAGGTGATCGGGATGGAAGGCGACGTGATCACCACGCAGGACATCGTCGTCTACGACATCAGCGGCGAGGACGCTTCGGGCCGGCTTGCAGGGCACCACCGCTCCACCGGAATCGGCCGCCCCAAATTCTGGGAACGCGCGCGCTATTTCGGCGAGGAGGGCAACCTCGCGGCGGCGCTCGACGCGATGGAAGCGAAGGAAGAGGCCGCGTGACCATCAAAGCGCCGACGCGGCCGGGAGAGGCGTAGCCATGGATATGAGCGTCCTCGCCTCGATCGTGCTCGCGGCCGTTGCGGCCGGCGGGCTCGCCTATGTCTTCGTCTACCCGCTCCTGTCAGGTGAGGCCCGGGCCGAGAAGCGGCACAAGGCCGTCATCGGCGAGGGCGAGCGCCGGGTCGAGAAGGTCGGGCGCGGCGGGGATCGCCGCGAGCAGATCGCGCAGAGCCTGAAGGAGATCGAGGAGCGCGAGAAGAACCGCAACAAGCTTTCGCTCGAGCAGCGTATCGCACAGGCCGGCCTGACCTGGAGCAAGGGTCGGTTCTTCATGATCAGCGCAGTTGCAGGGCTGACGCTCGGGCTCGTGCTCTTCTCGACGAGCGGCAACCCGATGCTCGCCGGCGCCGGGGCCTTCGTCGCCGGCCTTGGCGCCCCGCGCTGGTTCCTCGGCTTCATGAAAAAGCGGCGTCTGACCAAGTACCTGGACGAGCTGCCGAACGCGATCGACGTCATCGTGCGCGGCATCCGGTCCGGCCTGCCGCTCGGGGATTGCCTGCGCATCATCGCCAGCGAGGCGCAGGAGCCGGTGAAATCGGAGTTTCGGTACCTCGTCGAGCAGCAGACGCTCGGCCTGTCGATCGGCGAGGCCGTCGCCAAGCTCTACGACCGCGTGCCGGTGGCGGAGTCCAACTTCTTCGCCATCGTCATCGGCATCCAGCAGAAGTCGGGCGGCAATCTTGCGGAGACGCTCGGGAACCTCTCCCGCGTGCTGCGTGATCGCCGCAAGATGAAGCAGAAGATCATCGCGATGAGCATGGAGGCGAAGGCTTCGGCCAGCATCATCGCCGCGCTGCCCTTCGTGGTCGGGCTGCTGACCTACATCACCAGCCCGACCTATATCGAGCTTCTCTGGATCACGTTCACGGGCAAGATGATGCTGTGCGTCTCGGCCGTGTGGATGACCTTCGGCGTCCTGGTGATGCGGAAGATGATCAACTTCGACTTCTGAGGAGGAGCGGCATGGTCTCGTTACTCCTCGCCAAGCTGGCCGAGCCGCAGGTTCTCGCGGCGCTGCTGGCAGCCTTCGCGGCCGGCGCGACCGTGATCACGCTCGCGATGCCTCTCGTCGAAGGCAATGCCCTCAACAAGCGCATGAAGGCCGTCGCCGACGAGCGCGAGCGCATCCGCGCCCGCGAGCGGGAGCGCATGCTCAAGGGCCAGCAGAAAGTCTCGCTCCGGCAGGAGCCGAAGGCCTACATGAAGCAGATCGTCGATCGCTTCAAACTCTCGGACTGGCTCGGCACCGAGACTGCGAAGCAGAAGCTCGTCAGGGCGGGATTCCGCGGCCCTCAGGCCGAGATCACCTTCCTGTTCTTCAGGCTGATCGCCCCGATCGGGTTTCTGATCTTCTCGCTGTTCTACCTTTTCGTGATCAACGATTTCGGCCAGCCCGCCATCATCCGGCTAGGCATCTCAATCTTTGCAACCTTCATCGGTATCAAGAGCCCGGAGATCTTCCTTTCCAACACGACGAGCAAGCGGCAGCTCTCGATCCGCCGCGCCTGGCCGGATGCGCTCGACCTGCTGCTGATCTGCGTCGAGGCGGGCATGTCGATCGAGCAGGCCTTCCGGCGCGTGAGCCAGGAGGTCGGCACGCAATCCGTCGCCCTCGCCGAGGAGCTCACGCTGACGACGGCCGAGCTCTCCTACCTGCAGGAGCGACGGGTCGCCTACGAGAACCTCGCCACCCGCACCGGGCTGGAGAGCGTGAAGGCGGTCACCACGGCCCTCATCCAGGCGGAGCGCTACGGCACGCCGCTCGGCACCGCGCTGCGGGTGCTCGCGCAGGAAAGCCGCGACATGCGCATGTCGGAGGCCGAGAAGAAGGCCGCCGCGCTTCCGCCGAAGCTCACCGTGCCGATGATCCTGTTCTTCCTCCCGGTCCTGTTCGTGGTCATCATGACCCCGGCCCTGATCCAGGTGTTCGGTTGGAAGTAGCCTCCGCGGGCACGAGGCGGGATGTGCGCCTCGCCTCGGCGTAGAGGTTCCAGACGATGCCGCCGATGATGAGCGCGGCGCCCGCGAAGACGAACGGGTCCAGAGCCTCGCCGTAGAAGTACCAGCCGACGAGCGCGATCATCGGGATGCGCAGGAAGTCGAGCGGCATCACGACCAGCGCGTCACCGTAGCGATAGGCCTGCGTCAGGCAGAGATGCGAGGCGAGGCCCGTCACGGAAAGCAGGAGCGCTCCCACGATCTGCGGAGCCCCCATGCGGAACACGAAATGCGGGTCCGAGACCGCAAGGCTCAGCGGAAGCTGCAGCAGGTTCATCCAGAAGAGGATCGTTAAGGTCGAGACCTTGCGGGTCAGCGCCTTGGTGGCGACCCCGGTCGCCGCGAAGGCGAAGGCGGCCGCGAGCATGATGAGCGCCGCCGGCTGGAACGCCTCCTGGCCCGGCCGCAAGATGACGAGGACGCCGATCAGGCCGAGCACGATCGCGCCCGCCCGGCTGAGCGTCATGCGTTCCCCGAGCAGCAGGACGGCCAGGATCGCGAGCCAGACTGGCGCCGTGAACTCCAGCGCGAAAACGGTCGCGAGCGGCAGAGCGGCGACCGCGAAGTTCCAGCCGTATTGTCCGCCATAGTGGAAGAGGTTCCGCGCGACATGGAGGGGGAGTGGGCCAGGCCGAAGCTTGCGCCTGAGCTCGGGCCGCACAGCGATGAGCGCGAGCAGGATCGCGAGCCCGCCGGAGTTGCGGATCGTCAGGATCTCGAAGCCGCTCAGGCGACTGGCCAGGAGCCGCACGGCGATGGCGGTCGCGGAGAAGCAGATGACCGCCCCGGCCATCCAGGCGAGGACCAGGGTGATGTTGCGCCTGTTCAAGGCGCCGGCCCCGCACCTCCGTTGCCGCCGGCCAGGAACAGCCGATAGGCGGGATTCTCGGTCTCGTCCGTGTACGGGTAGCCAAGCTCAGCGAGCGCCTCGACGAATTCGGTCCTCTGCGCGGCCGGAACCTGGATGCCGGCGAGGACGCGACCGAAATCGGCGCCGTGGTTGCGGTAGTGAAACAGCGTGATGTTCCAATCCGGCTTCAGGCTTTCCAGGAACCGGAGGAGAGCGCCTGGTCGCTCGGGGAACTGGAACCGGCACAAGACCTCGTCGGGCAGCCCGTTCACCCGTCCGCCGACCATGTAGCGGATGTGGAGCTTCGCCATCTCGTTGTCGCTCATGTCGACGACGGGAAAGCCTTCAGCCCTGAGCGTTTCGATGATCTGGTGCTTCTCGCGCCCGCCGTCGCGCAGCTCGACGCCGACGAAGATGTGGGCGGCGTCAGCGTCCGCATAGCGATAGTTGAACTCGGTGACGGCCCGGTTGCCGAGGAGCTGGATGAAGCGGCGGTAGCTGCCCGGCCGCTCAGGGATGGTGACGGCGATCAGCGCCTCGCGGCCCTCGCCGATCTCGGCCCGTTCCGCCACATGCCGCAGCCGGTCGAAATTGAGGTTCGCGCCCGAGTTGATGGCGACGAGGGCGCCGTGTCCCGCGCGCCCGCGCTCGGCATAGGCCTTCAGGCCCGCGAGCGCGAGCGCGCCGGCGGGCTCCGCGATCGCGCGTGTGTCGTCGAAGATGTCCTTCATGGCCGCGCAGATCGCGTCGGTATCGACCGTGATCACCTCGTCGAGGAGTTCGCGGCAGAGCCGGAAGGTCTCCTCGCCGGCCTGCCGGACCGCGACCCCGTCGGCGAAGAGCCCGACCCGGTTCAGGATCACGCGCTCGCCCGCCTCGATGGCCGCCTTCATGGAGGCCGCGTCTTCCGGCTCGACCCCGATGATGCGGGTTTCTGGCCGCAGGAAGCGGACGATCGCCGCAACCCCGGCCGCGAGCCCACCGCCGCCGATCGGGACGAAGAGGGCCTCGATCGGGTCCGCATGCTGGCGCAGGATCTCGAGCCCGACCGTGCCCTGGCCGGCGATGATGGCCGGGTCGTCGAAGGGGTGGATGAAGATTGCGCCCGCCTCCGCCTCGAGCCGGCGGGCATGCGCGTAGGCTTCGTCGAAGGCCTCGCCATGCAGCACGACCTCCCCGCCACGGGCGCGCACGGCCTCGACCTTGATGGCAGGCGTCGTGGTCGGCATCACGATGGTCGCCTTCACGCCCCGGCGTGCTGCCGCGAGCGCCACGCCCTGGGCATGGTTGCCGGCGGAGGCGCAGATCACGCCGCCGGCCAGCGCCTCGGCGGACATGCCGGCGATCTTGTTGTAGGCGCCTCGGATCTTGAACGAGAAGACGGGCTGCAGGTCCTCGCGCTTCAGCAGCACGGGCGCGCCGAGCCGCGTCGCGAGCCGCGGCATCGGGTCGAGCGGGCTCTCGACCGCGACATCATAGACCCGCGCGGTCAGGATCATCCGAGCTGTGTCGTGCATTCTCCGGCTTCTGGTGCAATCAACGCCGCCCGGCAAGCGGGCGCGCCTTGCCGCAGGAGCAGACCCATCGCCTCCTTCAGGGCTCACCTCGCAACCTGGTTCCTGCGCCGCTTCGTGAAGCCGCGCACCCGGCGGCCGCTCGACATCGAGCGAATGCGCGCCCGGGGGGCCTTGTTCGAGACGGCGCCACCGGCGGGCACGAAGGTGAGGCCGGCTCGCGTCGGCGGCATCGCGGGCGAATGGCTCGAGCGGTCCGCCGCGCGCGCCACGCTGCTCTATCTTCACGGCGGCGCCTATGTGCTTGGCTCGCCGGCCACTCACAGGATGCTGGCCGGGGCCTTCTGCCGTCATGGATTCCGCGTCTTCGTGCCGGATTACCGGCTGGCGCCGCAGCATCCGTTTCCGGCCGCTCTCGACGATTGCGAGGCCGTCTATCGCGGGTTGATCGGCGAAGGCGCGGACCCAGCCTCGCTCGTGGTCGCGGGCGAGTCCGCCGGGGGAGGGCTGACGCTCGCCCTGCTTCTGCGGCTCCGCGACGGTGGCTTCCCGCTCCCGCCTGGCGCGGCCGTCTTCTCCCCGTGGACGGACCTCGCGATCAGCGGGCGATCGATCGAGACGAACAACGGCGCGGAGGGGATGTTCTTCAACACCAACCTCCGTCCGCTCGCGGAGATGTATCTTGCGGGCGTGGACCCCCGCACGCCGGAGGCTTCGCCGCTCTATGGCGACCTGCACGGCCTGCCGCCGCTCCTCGTCCATGTCGGCGAGCGTGAGCTTCTGCTCGATGATTCGACGCGCTTGGTCGAGCGCGCTCGGGCCGCCGGCCTCGACGTGACCTTCAAGCGTTGGCCGGCCGTGTCGCATGGCTGGCAGCTGCTGCAGCGGATCGTGCCGGAGGCCGCGCAATCGGTTGCGGAAGCGGCCGAGTTCCTCCAGAGCCGAATCGCGGCCGGCGCGCGGCCTGCGGCGCGGGCCCGTCCCGAAGGAGCCCTGGCGAAGGTAGGCTGAGCCGTGTCAGAGCCAATCGAGATCCTGGTCGACGCCGATGCCTGCCCGGTGAAGGATGAGATCTTCCGGGTCGCGGCGCGGTACGGGGTGAAGACCTACGTGGTCTCGAACTCCTTCATGATGCTGCCGAAGGACCCCATGATCGAGCGGGTGGTCGTCGGATCCGGGCTCGACGTCGCCGACGATTGGATTGCCGAGCGCTCCGCCCGCGGCAAAGTGGTGATCACGGCCGACATTCCGCTCGCGCACCGCGCCGTGAAGGCCGGCGCCGACGTGATCGCCCCCAATGGCCGCGCCTATACAGAGTCCAGCATCGGGGCCGTGCTCGCGACGCGCAATCTCATGACCGAACTGCGGGAGGCGGGCGCGGTCACGAGCGGCCCGCGCCCGTTTTCGAAAAGCGATCGCTCCGCCTTTCTGCAGGCCCTGGACCTCGCGATCGTCAGGCTCAAGCGGGCCGGCTTCGGCGTCCCGCCCGCCTGACCAGAGCTCACGCGACCGATGGTCGGTTCGTGCGAGGTTGACGCTTTCTGAACGTGCCGTTTAGCCTCCGTTCATCTGCCACGCAGGGCGGGCAACCCCCTCGGGCATCGCCGAATCGCCCCGGGAGGTCGGGCTGGAGGAGAACCGGGTTCGGGCAATCTTCGGACGGGCTGACCGGCCTCCGGGGTCTAGTCTCGAGGGCAGTTACAGAGGGGGCAGCGTCCGGCGGACGCTCGGCTTCACCAAACCTTAACCAAGCCGGCTAAGCTTGGCCGTGAAATCGACCACAGGAGAGCTGATGCCGGGACGACGGCTGCGGCAGCCCTATCGAAACTGGAATGATATGTGGAACCCGCTGGCCATGCTGGCCGCGGCTTTCGTGCTCCTGTGGGCGGTGATCCTCTTTCCCGCCTGGGAGAGGGCAGGCGGCGCCGGGGAGCCGTCCTTAAGCAAGCCGACGCTCGCCTCCCGCGCGATCAAGCCGACCTGAGAACGCCGTCCGCTCGCGGCGCGAGCGGACATCCCGCGCCCGTCGAGGGCGCATCTCACATGGGAGAGAGATCCATGACACGCACCCGCCTTTCCGCCCTGGCCGCTCTCGGGCTTTGCCTGAGCACACCGGTCCTTGCCGCGACCGAGGCGCCGCAGCTCCTCACCGAATCCGGATCCTGGCAGGCCTATAAGTCGGCCTCTGGGGGCTCCGGCTCCTGCTACATCCTGTCCACGCCGACCGCGCGTCTGCCCGCCGGCCTGAAGCGGGGCCCGGCCTATCTCTTCGTCTCCCGCAGCCCGCGCGACGAGATCGCGCTCGAGCTTGGTTTTCCGCTGGATTCGGATGCGGTCTCGACCCTCTCGATCGGCTCGACGGAATTCGAACTCGGCGAGCAGAAGGATCAGGCCTGGCTGCTCAATGCCGACGAGCAGCGCCGTGCAGTCGCGGCGATGAAGAGAGGCGCGACCGCCAAGGTGCAAACCACCTCCGAGCGCCAGAACGTGACCGAGGACGTCTACTCGCTCGAAGGCTTCACGAAGGCGTACGACACGATGATGAGCGATTGTAAGTGAGGGAACGAGCGCCTCATGCGAGGGCGGTCCTGACGGCGACGCTGAGCCGGGCATAGCCGGCTTGGCTGAGGTGCAGGAGGTCGGGATCGAGGCTCGGCGGCTCGCCGGGCTTGGCTCCAAGCGCGGCATCGGACGCGAGGAGGACCGCGTCCGAGAAGGCCATGAGGCCTCGCGCCAACGCCGCGTTGAGCGCGAGCCGATCCGCCTCACGGAAGCCCGGCGTCTCGCCCCGACGCGGCACCGTCACCAGCACGGAGCGTGGCTCGCCCCAGAGCGTGCGAGCCCGGCGCAGCACCTCGAGGATTCCGTAGGCTATCGCCTCCGGCAGGTCGCCGTCGCCGAGATTGTTGGTGCCCAGCAGCAGAACCAGCTCGCGCGGCCTGAGATGACCGACCGGCACCGCCTCGAGGCGCCAAAGCGTGTTCTGAGTGCGGTCGCCGGGGAGGCCGAAATTGAAGATGCGCCGGTCGGGGAAAGCTTCAGGGTAGAGTGCCGGAAGCCAGCCGGCCGCGAGGGAATCGCCAAGCAGCACCAGATCGGCAGACGCGGGAATGCGCGCCTTGATCTCTGCCAGCCGCTTCAAGGCGGTCGCTTTTGCCGGGGGCAGGGGCGTCAGCAAGCGCGCAGGAAGCTCCGCCTCGCTCATCCCGGCTGCCCGGGCTGGCGCAGGCCGGCGCGCTCGAGGATCTGCCGCCCGAGCCGGGGCGTGTAGTGAAGGTTGTCGAGCCAGATCTCCGTCGAGCCTTTCGTCGGATCGAACGGGTAGGGCGTTCCGAGATCGGCCAGGTCGAGAAAATGTGCGCCGTGCTCCCGGGCGACCCGGGCCGTATCGGCGCGCCAGCGGGCGAAATCGTCGACGAGGCCGAATTCCGACATGATGCGCCGCTGCGCTTCGCTGACCGGCGCGAGGTAGATCGCCACCTCTCGCCGTCCGAAGGCGGTGAGCGCCTGCTCCAGATGCGCCAGCGTTTCCGGGCGGTAAGACGCCGTCGTGCGCCGGCGGATCGCGTCGTTCTGGAGCGTCAGAGCGGGCGCAAGGGGAGGGGTGATGCGGAAGCCGTCGCGCGTCCAGCCTCCGGGATCATCCCCGCCCGCGACCTTGTCCAGGAAGCTGCCCTCGACCGCGTATCGGCTGACGATGCTCCCAAGCCGGGTGTTCCAGCGCCCGGTCGCCTCCATGAGCGTCCGGCTGAGCTGCGCCGAGGGCGGGTCCCGGCGGGAGAACATGAAGTAGTCGAGCCCGAGCAGAACGCGTTCGACCTCACGTCGAGAGGCGACGACGCTCGCGACGATCGGCAGTTCGTCGGCGACGAGGGCCGAGATGCCGACATTGAACACGCGGCCCTTCAGCTCGGGCGCGACGTCGCGCGGGTCGAGCCCGTGATAGACGGTCGAGCTGCCGACGAGCGCAACGTCGTAGTCGCGCGTAAGCGCCTGCAGGATCTTGGCGCGCCGGGTCTGCCGGTCCAGGAGGCGGTTCGCGCCGCCGGTTGCCTCCAGCCAGGGCGGGCTCTCGCGGAAGAGCCAATAGGCGTCGAACCAGACGACTCGGCCGACCACGAGTGCAAGGGCGGCGGCGAGCGCCGCTGCCGCGACCGCGAGCATGCCGCGCCAGCGCCGGTCCGGCATGGGCTCAGAACTGGGCATAGATGAAGTCGGCATTCGCATCGTCGCCGACCTTCAGGAGCACCGCGACCAGAACAAGCGCCAGGGCGGCGGCGGCCCAGCGCAGCGGCGGCACTTCCCGCGACAGCCTCCAGGCCGTCGGCCCGACCATGGCGAGCGCGGCTGCCCCCGCAAGCAAGGGCCAGAACGACGGCGAGGCGTGCCCGAGGCCGGCCGGCGTGAGGCCGAGAAGCCCGGCATAGACCGCCGTTGCGGCCGAGAAGCTCGGCGCGCGGAACAGCACCCAGGCGAGCGCCACGAAGCCGAAGGTCAGGGCCCAGCCGAGCGCGTTCGGCATGGAAAGCCCGGCCTTCCGCCAGACGAGGTGGATGCCGAGCGCCGCGCCATGCAGCGCGCCCCAGGCCACGAAGGTCCAGCCCGCGCCGTGCCACAACCCGCCGAGCGCCATGGTGGCGAAGAGCGCCAGCACCTGCCTTGGGAGGCCGTGCCGGTTCCCGCCGAAGGGGATGTAGAGGTAGTCGCGCAGGAAGAGCGACAGCGTAATGTGCCAGCGGCGCCAGAAATCCTGGATCGAGTTCGCGCGATAGGGCGCATCGAAGTTCTGCGGCAGCACGATGCCGAAGAGGAGCGCGAGCCCGAGCGCCATGTCGGTGTAGCCGGAGAAGTCGAAATAGAGCTGGAACGTGTAGCCGAGCGTCGCCTGCCAGGCCTCTGTGACCGTCGGGTCCGCACCCGCCGCGATCCGGGCATAGATCGGATCGACACTCGCCCCGAGCGGGTCGCCTATGAACACCTTTTTCGACAGCCCGAGGACGAAGAGCGCGAGGCCGCGCGCGACCGTCTCGGCGGAGGGGAGGGCGGTCCTCTCCCCGAGCTGCGGAAAGAGCTCGGCCGGCCGGACGAGAGGGCCGGCAAGCACCCGCGGGAAGAAGGCGATGTAGAGCGCGTAATCGAGGAGGCCGACATGGCCGGTACGGCCTGAGCGGAGGTCGCTCAGATACATGATGTGCTGGAAGGTGAAGAAGGAAATGCCGAGCGGCAGGGCGAGCTGGATGTGCGGCGGCGCGATGCCGGGGATGACCCCGATGACGCCGGCGAAGAAGTCGAGATACTTGAACAGGCCGAGCAGCAGCAGGTTCGCGGCGATCGCGACGCTCACGAGCGGCGCGCGGCCCGAGCTGACGAAGGTCCCCGCGAGCAGCCAGTTCGCGAGGATGGACGCCGCGAGCAGCGGCACGAAGCGGATGTCGAAGGACGCGTAGAACCCGAACGAGACGAGCACGAGATACGTCGTCCGCAGCCCGGGCGCGAGCCGCAGGAGGGCGAGGTGCCCCGCCCAGACGGCCGGGAGGAACACAAGCAGGAAGAGGAGCGAGTTGAAGAGCATCGAGGCGCCGCTGGACGCGCATTTCTAGGTTCCTGCCGCGCCGCTGGCGAGAGCGGCTTCCACCCCTCGGCCCGAACCCGCTACAGGAATGGCTCGAGCCGCCCGCAGAGAGAGGCGGCCCCGGAGGACCGATGCAGGCTGACTTCGCCTTTCCCGACCTGTTTCGCGCCGGGCTGCCGCAGCCGGTCGGCCGGTTCTCCGGGCTTCCGCGCTATAATTTCGTCTTCGGCCACAACGACCCGGCCCAGGTCCCGGCGGAGGACCTCGCCGCCTCCGCGGCGCGCGTGCTGAAGGCCGAAGGGCACCGGCTCGGCATGTACTACCTGGGCGACGCTCCGCAGGGCTATGCGCCGCTCCGCGAGTTCGTCGCGCAAAAACTCGCCGCGCGCAGCGGGATCAGCTGCAGCGCGGACGACGTGATGCTCACCTCGGGCTCGCTCCAGGCCATGGACCTGATCAACGCGCTCTTCATCGCGCCCGGCGACACCGTGATCCTGGAGGAGTTCACCTATGGCGGCGCGATCACCAAGGTGCAGAAGCTCGGCGGCAAGGTGGTCGGCGCGCCGCTCGATGCGGGCGGCATCCGCACCGACCGGCTCCGCGCCATCCTGGAGGACCTGCGCGAAGGGGGCATCCGCCCGAAATACATCTACACGATCCCGACGGTGCAGAACCCGACCGGCTCCATCATGAGCCTGGAGCGCCGGCACGAGCTCCTCGCGCTCTCGCGCGAATTCGCCGTGCCGATCTGGGAGGACGAGTGCTACGCCGACCTCGTCTGGTCCGGCGAGCGCCCCCCTGCGCTCTACGCGCTCGACCCGTCGCGCGTCATCCATATCGGGTCGTTCTCGAAGTCGCTCGCGCCGGCGCTCCGCATCGGCTACGTCGTGGCGGATTGGCGGGTGCTCGGGCAGATCCTCGCCTCGAAGACCGATGCCGGCTCCGGCGCGCTCGAGCAGATGGTCGTCGCGGATTACGTGCGCGACCGGTTCGACAGCCACCTCACGGAGCTGACGCCCGCCCTCAAGACCAAGCTCGACGCGATCCTCGAGGCGCTCGAGCGCGAGTTCGGCACGGCGGCCGAGATCTTCGTGCCGAAGGGTGGCATCTTCGTCTGGCTGAAGCTGCCGGACGGAATCGATGTCCGGACCTTCGCCAAGCCCGCGCTCGCCGAGGGCGTCGCCTTCAATCCCGGTCCCGAATGGGCCTGCGATCCCGAGAGCGCCAAGAGTCACATGCGGCTCTGCTTCGCGCTGCCGGAGATCGCCGACATCCATGCCGGCATCGCCGAGCTCGCCCGAATCACCTTTGAGCATACGGGCGTGCCGACCCACGGCGGCAATGTGAGGCGTTAGGCTTCCGGCAGGCTAGACGCGCCGCCTGCGCCGCCTCCGCCCGACGCGGCCATACGGGTCCTCCTGGTCGCGCGGGCGCGTCCAGCCGCCTGCCTTCGCCCAATACGCCACCCGCTCCGGCGTCGTCTTCACGCGCGCCGCAATGTTGGCCGTCGGCAGCTCCGTGATCGTGTACAGCTCGCGCGCCGCCGCCATCACGGCCGCGCCGTAGGCCGGCCCGGTCCGGCCGATCCTCTTCGCCGCCGGGTTCCGGGCCCAGCCGCGCTCCTTCATCCATCGGTACAGGGTCGCCCGGCTCACGCCGGCCTGCGCGGCGATCCGGTCGACGGGCAGGCTCGACCCGAGGACGAGATCGCGCGCGATCCCGACCGCGTCGCCGCCATAGGGCCGCCCGAACCACCGCGAGCGGAAGAAGGCCGGTGCCTTGGGCGGCCAGGCCGGCGGCTCCGGCGCCGCCGGCCGCTTCCAGCCGAAATGTTCGGCCCAGCGCCAGAGCGTCAGCCGCGAGATCCCGAGCTCGTTCGCGATCCGCTCCAGCCCGTCCCGGCTCCCCTCGACCCGCACCCGCGCCGCCTCCTGCAGCTCCGGCGGGTAGCGGCGGGGACGTTGCTTGTCCCTCCCCGGAGGGGAGGGCGAGTCGGCGATAGCCGACCGGGGCGGGGACATCTCCGTCCCCAAACTCCCACCTTCGTCATCCTGAGGAGCAGCCGCAGGCTGCGTCTCGAAGAGCCTGCCCCGGACGCGATCCGGGGACGCACCACCGTCCCGCGTGCTTCGAGAGGCGGGCTCTGCCCGCTCCTCAGCATGACGAAGCTCGCGATGGCACTTGGCGGCATTCCCCCGCCGCCAGCCGAACCGCCGCGCCCATTCGCCGACCAGACCCTCCCGTAGGCCGGACCGGGCCGCCGCCGCGCGGTAGCTCAGCCCCTCACCCACGACGAGCGCCCGCACGAACGCGACGATGTCCGCCGGATACGCCCGCGCGTTCCGAGTTGGGCTGCGGATGGGGGCGGGCGGCAAGGACGGGTCGGGAGAGGAACAAACCATGCTCTTCTAGAATATATTCCTTAGTCTGACGAAATCAAGAGAGCGCTGGACCTCTCCTGGCCGTGACGGGCGGGGCTGCTCCACATCTCTAAGTGGGCCACGGTGCGCTCTGGCCGAAAGCGAAGGGCCGCTTACGACCCAAAGGAGCCACCGCGCGCGAGAGAATTCGAGCGCCCGATTTCACTAGAAGCTACAAATCCAGCGCTCAAAATGTGAAAGGGTTCACGCTTTGGCGCGAACATGGTCCGGCGAGCAACGCGTAAGAAGCGTACCGTACCTACGTCTTGACGGCGCAGATATGCGGAAAGATAGATATGTGGTGCAACAGTACGTTAGCTCCGTTCCTAGTTCTCGTTGCCGTACTAGTTTCGCATGCTGCGGCTGCCACCCTCATGGTGAAGTGGCTCAGAAAACGATGCTCTCAAAAATATAGGTATCTCTTGATCAACACAATCTGGATGCAATCCGGTCCAGACCCTATAAACACCCTCTACTTCGAAGTCAGAGAGGAAGACAGGCCGAAAATCATGGCCGCCAGGAAGTCATTCTACGCGTTCGTATTCTTCTCGATGTTTGTTGGATCATACGTTATGCATCTGATACATTCTAGTTGTTAAGTCGTCCTATCATTGGGGACAGGCAGCCCACCGCCGCTCTCGGACGGATTGAGAGCGCGCCCGCCGAGCGGCCCAAGTCCGCTACCCACCCTTTTCGGATCTTAGCCGAACTCCGTCATCCCTTCACAACGCGCAGCACCGGCGTCGCGGGAGGCGGGTCCGGCTCGGGCATCAGGTCCGGGTAGTGGGCGAGGCACCGGGGCCCGTACTGGCGCCCTGCGGGCCTTGCTCTCTATAATCGCGAGGCGGCGGCTATCGCCCGCGTAGCTCCTACCGCCACATGCCGCTCGCCGTGTTCCTCGTCTTCGTCCTCCTCGGGCCTCCGATCGGCTTCGTCGTCTTTGTCCTCGAGATGAACGTGGCGGAGTGGTTCGGATTAGTGTCGTCCCGTTCGCATGGCGGCGGCCGGTTCACGATCGGCCTCGACGCCGTCGTCGGACCGGCGGTGATCTCGTATCTTGTCGGCGGCGTCCAAGCCCTGTTCACGGCGCTCGTCGCGTTGATTTCGCTGGGCCGCAACGCAGGGACGAGGATCGGCCTTCCGGCGGTCCTGCTCGCCTCCGGGGCGTCGAGCGTCCCGTTCGTCCTGCTCATCGGGAGATCGAGCAGTCCCGACGCCCTCGGCGCCGCCCTCTTCGTGTCGAGTTGGCATCTGGGAGCGGGCCTCGGCGCCTGGGGGCTCTCGACCATCCTGATCGGGATCGCCGGGAAGGAGACCGCTTACGGCTGGCACCGGCCTGAAGAGCGTCCGGGCGGTTAGCCTTCGCACCGGAAAGTCTTGGGATTTCAAACCCCTGTTGAGGCCGCTAGCCGGACGTAACCTGCGGCAGATCCTCTTCGGGCGACACCTAGCTCAATCGAACGCGAGGTGGATACCGATCCTTCAAGATCAACCTCGCCCAGCGTCGGCTCTTCGGCTCGGCCCGGAATGGCAGCTAACCACCCACAGCGGACCTCGCGCCAGACCACCTCCGGTGCGTCGGTGGCTCTCGCGCAGGCCCTTGTAGGGGGCGTGCCGGAGCTTGCCGTCTCCCGTCCAGCCCGCCCGGAGCGAATAGTTAATATGCCTTCTACGCAGTTGGTCAAACACGACCGTTACCTGACGCTGAAATGAAGTAGTCTTGGTTTAGTCCAGTCACTTCGAATATTATCTCAGGTCAGCCACCATGCGGTCGTTGTTGTGCTTGCTTGTCCTCACGGTTCCCGTGTTCGCAGAGGAACCTGTGCAGCCGCAGCGCATACCACCCATGGTCGAGGAGATGATGAAGCACCAACACGATGTGATGCGCCGAATGTTGCAGGCTGCTGAGGCTCAAGAGCGCGGCCAACTGCCTGACGCACCGATCTTCAGGCGAGAACGCGTAGACAATTTGCCCCTCGATTTAGCGTTGGACCTCGCTAAGGCTGCCCTAAACGCGTGCCGCGACTTGAAGTATTCGGTAAGCGTAACCGTCGCGGGGACTACCTTTGATAGTAGAGTGGTTCTGCGGGACGACGGCGCGACACCGCGCTCAGTTCTAATGAACGACAAAAAGCTGAGTCTCGTCTTCGAGAGCGGTGAGAGGTCATCGCAAGCGCTTGAGCGGTTGCATCGCAAGTTTCGCGAGATGGGCACGAACGGCATGTCGGCCGCAGACATGCGAGACCTTCCTGGTGCTGTTCCGATTCGGGTCCGAGGCAAGCTGATAGGCGGTTTGGCGGTTTCTGGGTCGCCCACTGCTGCTAGAGATGAAGCATGTGCGTCGGCCGGTATTCAAGGCGTTGGGGGCCTCGACGGCTAGTCGTGGGGCGAGACCGCCTTCAGTTCAAGGCACGCCGCTCTGCACCTGGCCATAGCTGAGGTCCGCTCTCCACCCTAAGCGGTCCTTAGCACATCGACCGGTAAACCGACCGACTTGGGTCTCAGTCGGGGCAGGAAGGTCTGCTCGATGCCGCGTCGGCTCGTACGGTTCGCTCTTATCGCGCTGCTCGCAACAGGTGGCGCGTACGTTCTAGCCCATGCGTGGCTCGGAGAACGGGCGACGTACCGCTACAGGCTCACCATCGAGGTGGACACGCCTGACGGGCTGCGAACCGGATCGAGCGTCATCGAGACAACGACGGTAGACGGCACAAGCTCCTGGGGTCCGCCGGAGAGCCGGTTAGTTCGATCATACACACGCGGCGAAGCGGTGTTCGTGGACCTCGGCCGAGGTCGCAATCTGATTGCGCTATTGGCGCGTGGGGATACAGGCGAGGAGAGGGGCGATCTCCATTGGCTTGTCCCCGGCGTTTTCAGCAAAAATCCAATCCGCGACAGAAGTGTAGCTAAGCTGCCGGGCATCTACACCGTGCCTACGCACTTAACTCCTACGCTCATGAGCTTCGAGGATGCCGCCGATCCAAGAAGCGGCCGGATGGTACCTAGATCAGACCTCAGCCGCGTGCTTGGTCCTGGATACACCTTCCGCCAAGCCACCGTAGAGATAGTACCGACCGGCTTTTGGCCTGTTAGTGCGTTGGGCCTCTCAGGTGAACCGATCACCCGCAGCATCGCCTCACGGCTGCCCTGGTTGGATCGCCTTGAGCAGTATCGAACTGATCCAACGAATCCCTTCACCAACACGCTGCCGAGATACGTCGGCCTTCTCAGGCGCGGCTTCTGATCGCGTTAGCAGGGGTCGTCGGGAGACAAAGGTCCCCGGTGGGCACTCACCAAACCGTCTTTTCCTATCGCGAACTGTCCCCTTTCCACCCAACTCGGAACTCGCGCCCTCGTCAGCGCCGTCCAGTTCAGGGGAGCAAGCGGAGCTAGTTCACGGATCAACGAGGTAGCGCCGAGCGGAGTGTCTTTCCTGAACCTCCGCCGCTCCTCCGTGTTGAGGCCGGATGACACGTCTCGGCCTTCTGCCCTCCATCCTCATCGGCGCTGTGGCGAGCGCGCGCTCTATGACGCCGACGGCGGCTTTGGCAGCGGCCCGGCTGTCGGGGCGGCGCACGCCGGGGCGGCTCGTGCTGCTCGACAAGCCCCTGTTCACGTTCGGCGCGCTCGCCATGGGGGCGGGCGAGCTGGCGGGTGACAAGATGAGGTCGGCGCCGGATCGGACCGTGCCGCTGGGCCTCGTCGCGCGCGGCATGAGCGCCGGCATCGCGGGCGCGGCCCTCGCGCCGCGCGGCCGTGAACGGCAGGGGGCGGCCGTCGCGGTCGCGACCGCGATCCCGCTCTCCTACGGGACGCTCGCCGCCCGCAAGCGCGCGATGGCGCGCATCGGGCAGACCCGCAGCGGGCTGATCGAGGACGCGCTGGTGGTCGCGGCCGCGGCCGCGATCGTCGCCTTGGCCGTCCGCCGGCGCTGAGGGATCCTCACCCGCGGAGCGGGGGAGGGGACCGCCGCAGGCGGTGGAGGGGGCGTGCCGGTCACGAGAGAACGCCCCCTCCGTCAGCCGCTGCGCGGCTGCCACCTCCCCGCGATGCGGGGGGGGATCCCGCGCTCCCTCAGTCGTCCGCCTCGCGGCCGCCAGCCCCCCGCAGGCGGGGGAACATCCCGGGAGCTCCGCGCAGGCCGCCGCGATCGTCGGCAGGACGTGCGCGGCGTCGTCGCCGCGCAGAACGTCGCGGGCGGGGAGGCGCAGGACGCGGATGCCGCGCTCGGCGAGCCAAGCCGTGCGGTGCTCGTCCTGGGCGGCGCGGATCGGATGATCGTGCGCGGCGCCGTCGACCTCCAGCGCGAGCCGGGCTTCCGGGCAGTAGAAGTCGAGCACATAGGGCCCGACAGGGTGCTGACGACGGAAGCGGAAGCCTGCGAGCGTTCGGCGGCGAAGCTCGCGCCAGAGGATCGCCTCCGGGAGCGTCATGGCGCGGCGGAGGCGGCGCGCGCGGTCGACGGTCTTCGAGGGCGCGCGCATCGCATGCCTCCGGGCTAGGTGCCCCCTCCACCATGCTGCGCATGGTTCCCCTCCCCCGCAAGCGGGGGAGGAGCCCGCCGCGCCTAAGCCGCCTTGTCCCGCGCCTGGTAGGTCTTGATGTCCGTGAAGGTCACGTCCTCCCAGCGCTCCTGCTCGTAGGTGAGCTGGTAGGCGGAGGGGGCGAGGAAGACGGGGGCGCCGTCGAGGTCCTTCGCCATCGCCGAGAGGTGCGCGTCGGCGAAGCGGTCCACCTCGCCGCGCTTGTCCGACATGATCCAGCGGGCGAGCGTGAAGCGGCTCTGCTCGTAGTCGATCGGGATGCCGTATTCGGCCTTGAGGCGCTCCTTCAGGACGTCGAGCTGCAGCGCGCCGACGACGCCGACGATGGCGGGGGAGCCGTCGGCCGGCAGGAAGAGCTGCACGACGCCTTCCTCGGCCATCTGCTGCAGGGCCTCGCGCAGCTTCTTCGCCTTCATCGGGTCGGAGAGCTTGATGCGGCGCATGATCTCGGGCGCGAAGGACGGCACGCCGTTGAAGGCGAGGTCCTCGCCCTCCGTGAGCGTGTCGCCGATGCGCAAGGTGCCATGGTTCGGGATGCCGACCACGTCGCCGGCCCAGGCCTCGTCCGCGATGGCGCGGTCCTGCGCGAAGAAGAATTGCGGCGACGAGAGCGAGATCGGCTTTCCGGTGCGGACGAGCTTCGCCTTCATGCCGCGCTCCAGGCGGCCCGAGCAGACGCGCATGAAGGCGATGCGGTCGCGGTGGTTCGGGTCCATGTTCGCCTGGATCTTGAACACGAAGCCCGTCATGCCGGTCTCGACGGGCGTGACGAGGCGCTTGTCCGCCTCCTGGCCGCGCGGGGAGGGGGCGATCTCGGCGAGGGAGTTGATGAGGTCGCGGACGCCGAAATTCTTCAGGGCGGAGCCGAAGAAGACGGGCGTCAGGTGCCCTTCGCGGAAGGGTTCGAGCTCGAAGCGCTTCAGGCCTTCCTGGGCGAGCGTCACCTCCTCGAGCCAGGTCTCACGTTCGTGTTCCGGCAGGAGTCCCACGCATTTCGGGTCGTCCGGGCCCGTGACGGGCATGGGGGCCTCGTCGGCATCGAGCCGGCGGACGAGGTTCTGCGCGAGGTCGAAGGTGCCGGCGAAGGACTGGCCGCGGCCGATCGGCCAAGTCACGGGCGCGGTGTCGAGCGCCAGCGTCTTCTCGATCTCGTCGAGGAGATCGAAGGGGTCGCGGCTCTCGCGGTCCATCTTGTTGATGAAGGTGACGATCGGGATGTCGCGGAGCCGGCACACCTCGAAGAGTTTGCGCGTACGCGCCTCGATGCCGCGCGCGGCGTCGATGACCATGACGGCGGAATCGACCGCCGTGAGCGTGCGGTAGGTGTCCTCCGAGAAGTCCTCGTGGCCGGGCGTGTCGAGGAGGTTGAAGACGCGGTCGGCGTATTCGAAGGTCATGACGGAGGTCACGACGGAGATGCCGCGCTCCTTCTCGATCGACATCCAGTCGGAGCGGGTCGAGACGCGGTTCCGCTTCGCCTTCACCTCGCCGGCGAGCTGGATCGCGCCCCCGAACAGGAGGAGCTTCTCGGTCAGCGTCGTCTTGCCGGCATCCGGGTGCGAGATGATCGCGAAGGTGCGGCGGCGCTCGGCGGGCGCGGGCGTGGCGGTATTCATGGCGGAAGGTCTTCGGTCGGACAGCGGCAATCTGTCCACAGGCTTAGGGGCTCAGACTCTTTGTGCGCTGCAGCTTTGAACCCATATTGGCCTTCCCTGCAACGTACCGAAAGGAGGTGATCGAGTGTCTCATTGTCATATGGTGCGGTCACTGATCGCCGTGACCCTGACCTCCGCCTCCATCGAGGCGCGGGCGTAAGGGTTTTCCGGCCGCGCTGCGAAGCGCCGCCGCCACGGATGTTCTGACCGTGCAAGACAATGGAAGGGCCGCCCGCAGGGGCGGCCCTTCGCTTTTGAAGAGCCGTGTCGGCCTATCATGGCATGCCGCCGTGCCGCGCAGGGCATTGCGCCGCCGCGTCGGCTAAGCTCGCCCAATCGCGCGTTCTCGCGCGGAATGCTGGAGCCGATCCGAATGAGCAGCTCGCCCGAATATGTCCCGCCGAAGATCTGGACCTGGAACAAGGCCAGCGGCGGCCGCTTCGCCAACATCAATCGGCCGGTCGCCGGCCCGACGCATGACAAGGAGCTGCCGGTCGGCAAGCACCCGCTGCAGCTCTACTCGCTCGGCACGCCGAACGGCGTGAAGGTCACGATCATGCTCGAGGAGCTGCTCGCGGCCGGCCACACGGGCGCGGAATACGACGCCTGGCTCATCCGCATCAGCGAGGGCGAGCAGTTCGGCAGCGGCTTCGTGGACGTGAACCCGAACTCGAAGATCCCGGCGCTGCTCGACCGCAGCGGGCCGAAGCCGATCCGCGTCTTCGAATCCGGCGCGATCCTCGTCCATCTCGCCGAGAAGTTCGGCACCTTCCTGCCGACGGAGCCCGCCGCGCGGGCCGAGACCCTGTCGTGGCTGTTCTGGCAGATGGGCAGCGCGCCGTTCCTCGGCGGCGGCTTTGGGCATTTCTACGCTTACGCGCCGACCAAGATCGAATACGCGATCGACCGTTATGCCATGGAGGTGAAGCGCCAAATGGACGTGCTCGACCGGCGGCTCGCCGAAATGAGATTCATCGCGGGGGACGAGTACACCATCGCCGATATGGCGATCTTCCCCTGGTACGGGGGCCTGGCGAAGGGCTGGCAGTACGGCGCGGCCGAGTTCCTCCAGGTGCAGGACTACACACACGTGCAGCGCTGGGCCGATGAGATCTGGGCCCGCCCCACCGTGAAGCGCGGCCGCATGGTCAACCGCATCACGGGCGAGCCGTCGGAGCAGCTGCACGAGCGCCACGACGCCTCGGATTTCGACACCAAAACCCAGGACAAGCTCGCGGCGGCGAGCTGATCAGACCTCGCGCTTCCGCTCGATCGCGGCGATGCGCTCGGCATCCTCGGGCTGCAGGTAGGCCCCGCGCTCGAGGATCTCGAGGGTGTATTCCTCATAAGAGAGGCCGATGCGTTCGGCCCGCGCCAGGCGCTTGAGGGCGATCTCACGCGGCTGCTTCCAGGCCGCCTTGTGCGCGGCTTTCCAGCGGAAGTAGCGGTACGGGTTGCCGTCGCCCCATTCGGGCCCGTCCGGATCGAGCGGCGGGCCGCCGTTGTGACCGATGCGCGGCAACTCGGGTCTCCCGGAAAGTGCGACGGCATGAACAGTGCAAAGTTCGCTTGCCCCAGATCCTAGATCGGCCCCTCAGGAAAGCCCATCGCTTCCGGCCGCCGCGGCTGCACAGTCCGTGCGCATTTGGACCGGACCCAGCGAAGCTGCGCGACGTTCCCCTATGCCCACCAGATCGGACCGAGAACTCCGAGCAAGGACCGAATGCGCAATCAATCCCTGGATTTCCTGAAAGCTCTCGTTCACGCGCCATCCCCGAGCGGCTACGAGCAGCCGGCGGCCGAGATCTATCGCCAGTATACCGGGAAGTATGTCGATGATGTCCGCACGGACATGCATGGAAACACCGTCGCCATTCTTAATCCCGGTGCGTCAGTCCGTGTGATGCTGTCGGCACATATGGACGAGATCGGTTTCGTTGTTCACTGCATCGGGGAAGACGGGCTTCTCCATTTCAGCCCCATCGGGGGCCATGACGATGTGGTGGCCGTCGGGCAGCGCGTCTGCGTGCACGGGCGGGAGCGCGTCAGCGGCGTCGTGGGAAGCAGGCCCTTCCACCTCCTGGAGCCGGCGGAGCAAGGCACCCGGCCCAAGATGAAGAACCTCTGGATCGACATCGGAGCCACCTCCCGTGACGAGGCCGCCTCGCTGATTCAGCTTGGCGACTCCATCACGTTCGAGCAGGAATTCCGCCCGCTGATGGGGGATCGGGCCGCCGCGCGTGCCTTCGACAACAAGGCGGGCTTCTTCATCGTCGCAGAGGCGCTCAGGGTTCTCGCCGAGGGTCGCGGCCTGCATCCCGATGTCGGGGTGTACGGGCTCGGAACCGTGCAGGAGGAAATCGGCTCGCGGGGGGCGAAGACCGCGGCGTTCGAGATCAATCCGGTAACCGGCCTCGCGATCGACATGGATCATGCGACCGACATCCCGACCCTGAGCGAGCGGGAACATGGCAAGCTGGTGGTCGGAAAAGGACCGACGATCTCGCGCGGGCCGAACATCAATCCTACGGTGTTCAACCTTCTCACCAGGGCGGCGAAGGAGGAGGACGTACCGTACCAGGTCTCGGTCTTCGCCAAGGCGACGCCGACCGATGCTGGTGCCATGCAGGTCACCCGGGGCGGCATGGCCACGGGGCTGGTCGGGGTTGCGATGCGCTACATGCACACGCCGTCCGAGACGCTGAGCCTGACCGACGTCGAAAACTGCGCGAAGCTCGCTGCCGCCTATTGCCGCCTGATCACGCCGGACACGGACTTCACGCCGCGGCTGTGACGTCCCGTAGAGCCAGGGTGAGGTGGGCGGCGGCGCTCAGCCCTTGAGCGTCAGCCGCCCGCCTGCCATGTCGAAGCCTTTCAGGCGGCGCAGAAAGGACATGCCGAGGAGGCTCGTCCCGAGGCGCCCCTCCGGCACCACTACGGCTTCCACGTCGCGGACTGCGATGTCGCCGACGCGCAACTCGCGGATGCGCACGGGGGCGACCATGACGTTGCCGTTCGCGGTGGAGATCGGCCGGCTGTAGGCGCCGGGGTTCGGCCTGATGCCGACCTTCGCGGCATCCTCCGCCGAGAGCGCGACGAGGCTCGCGCCCGTATCCACCATCATGCGAACCGTAAGCCCGTCGACCTGCGGGTGGACGAGGAAGTGCCCGCGCCCATCCGCCTGGAGGACGAGCACAGGATCGGCTGGCGGGATGTAGCCCCGATCGGCGGCCCGCGCTGGGGGTTGTATCGAGCCCGAGGGCCGAACGAGCTTGGCCACGCGCTCGCCGGCGAGGCTGGCTGAAAGTGCAACCGCCACGAGCGTGCCGGTGGCCCATAGGATGGGGCGCGTCATCGTGAAGACTCCGCCCCCACTCCGCGCCGGTCGCCTCTGCCGAAGGGTTAAGATGGCAGGCGAACTGCTCCCGCTCGCCGGGCGTGGTTGCCGGACGTTTTCAGTTTCACGTCAAAACCGCTTCGCCGGAGGGCGCAGGGGCGGGCTGTGCAACTGGATCTTCGACCTCGAGCACGGTGAGGTGCCGCACCTCGCCAGAGCGGGTCGTCCAGTCGATGCCGTCCCCGGCCTTGATGCCGATCAACGCGGCGCCGATCGGGGTCAGGACCGAGATCCTGCCCTGCGCGATGTCGGCCTCGGGCGGATAGACGAGGGTGACCTGCTGCACGCGTCCGGTGGTCTCGTCGCGGTAGGACAGGCGCGAGCCCATGGCGACGTGGCCCGCAGCCCGCTTCGCCTTCGTCAGCACATGCGCGCGCTCGAGTTCGAGCTGCAGAAACTCGGCTACCTCCGGCATTGAATGCTCGGCCGAGCCCACGAGCCGCGACAGGGCCTCGTGGTCCGCTGCCGTAAGGGTGATGCGGGGCTGGCGGGTCGAACGGCGCGGGGCCGTTCCGCTCTGCTGGGGCATGGGCTCCTCCTTGGGACAGGATTGTTGGCGAACTGACGCGAAGCGTCGACGAGCCGGACTCGCGGGCCCGCCGAAATCTCGCGTGACAACGATGTGAAGAGGCGGCCCCGAATCCGGGCCGCGACAACGCGCCGAACCCGGGGCTAACAGCCCGCGATGAGCTGACCTGCCCGGTGAAGCGGGCGGAGGAGGATCGCCAGATCGATCATGAGGGGAGGCTCGGCCATTCGGGCCGGGATGTCAACGCGCGCAACAGGCGCGGAGCGCTGCATTCAGGCGTAGAGCAGCTCGAGCGTGCGCGGGTCGGGATCGCCGTCGCAATAGAGGGCGAGCGCTGCCCTGAATGCGCCTTCGCGCTTCTCCGCCGCGTGGTCGAACAGCGTCATCGAGGAGCGAAACTTCAGGTCGTCCGGCGAGCCGAAGATCGCATGGAGCGAGCGGTCCTGGTGCGCGAGGACGGCCTGCGTACACGCGATCAGCCGCGGCCCGAGGACGGGGTGGGCCAGGTAGGCCTTGGCCTCCTCGAGCCCCGAGATGCCGTAAATGCGCGCAGTCGGCGACGAGCCGAGGCCGGCAAGCTGCGGGAAGACGAACCACATCCAGTGGCTGCGCTTCTGCCCGGCCTCGAGCTCTGCGAGTGCGCGCTCGTAGATCCCGCCCTGGGCGTCCAGAAAGCGCTTCAGGTCGAATGGGTCGGGGGCCTGCATGGGGTGGTCCTTGATCCGCTCGGTGTATTCGCGGTCTTACCGGTGATGCTACAATTCGAGCGATCGGCAGCTTCAGCCATTCACCACCGCCCCAGGTCTTTCAATTCGTCTCAAATTCAACCGGCTTTCCCCGTCTTTTCGATCTCAGGTTGAAGGAAGCAGCAACACTCTGCAGCCAGAAAGGATCCGTGATTTAGGCTGAATGTTGCTGATGACGTGCAATCTTCGTGACCTTGCAAGATCGTTCCGGACGAATGCTGACGGTGGCGTCGTGCTGTTGTTCGCGCTGGGCCTGCCTGCCCTCTCGATCCTCGCGCTCGGCGCAGTAGAGATCTCGGAGATCGCCGGCGCGAAGTCGAAGCTGCAATCCGGGGTGGATTCCGCGGCCCTGAAAGGGGCGGGAGAGCTCAGCACCGACCAGACGGCGGCCACGACGGAGCGGACCCGCCAATTTGCGGATGAGCGCGCGGACCGCATGCTCCCCCGCTGGACGGTCGGGACCGAAGTTCTCGCAAATGCGGGGCTCGGCTCCATGAAGGTCACCCAGGAAGCGACCCGCCCGTCCTTCTTCGGAAGCCTGCTGCCGCCCGGCGGCTTTCACCTGCGCGCCACCGCCACGGCCACGAACCTGAGCAGGACCCCGCTCTGCATCCTGGCGCTTCAGGGGAGCGGAGCACAGGTGGCGTCCGTGCAGAACAACGCCGCGATCTCGGCGGCCGGCTGCCTTCTCCAGAGCAACCGGGACGTCTCGGCGACCAACAACGCACGGATCACGGCCGGAAAGGTTCAGGCCGCGACCTCGGCGAGCGGCAACATCTCTCCGGCACCCATGACGGATGTTCCGGCGCGGGCGGACCCATTCGCGGCCATGCCGATCAACGTGCCGACCAGCTGCACCACAAACTACAATGTAAGCATCGGATACGGCACGTACAGCATCAATCCGGGCGTGCATTGCGGCACCATCGACGTCTACGGGTCAGCCGTGATCAACCTGAATCCCGGCGAGCATTACTTCGTGGGCGGCTCGCTCACGATGCGGGGTAACGCCCAGGTCTCGGGAACCGATGTGGTGCTGGTCTTCAAGGGGCAGTCCGCCATCGACTTCTCGGGCAATACCGTGCTCAATCTCGAAGGACGGACGACGGGTACTCACGCCGGCTTCGTCATGGTCGCAGACCGGAGCTTCACCGGGACCATGACCGTCTCCACCTCGAATGCGCGCAAGCTCCTCGGGACGATCTACCTGCCGAACGGCATTCTTGCCGTCTCTGGGATCACCAACACACGCGTCGCCGACCTCTCCAAATGGACGATCGTCGTCGCGAACAAGCTGGAGGTCACCGGCGCGGCCACGCTCACGATCAACTCCGACTACGTGGGCGGCGGATCCGTACCGGTCCCGTCGGGAGCCGGCCCGAAGCTCGGCACCGGAACACGGCTAGAGCAATAACGCGGATCGGCGAGGGACGGGCAGTCGGTTGCCGCAGCCCGCCCGAGGTCTTGACAGCCGAAGAGCCTCACCTAACTCATCAGCCGCCAGGGCCTAAGGGCCTGGCATTGCGGGCGCCGGCGGTGTCCGGCGCTCTCATATCCATGTTGCTCATCGGAGGATATGGCTATGGGCTTTGATTTGACGCCTCTTTATCGGTCGACTGTCGGGTTCGACCGCATGTTGGACATGCTGCAGCAGGCCGCGCGCGCTGAAACGATGGCGAGTTGGCCGCCCTACAACATCGAGAAGACAGGCGAGGATGAGTACCGCATTTCAATGGCGGTGGCAGGCTTCGCCGAATCCGAGATCCAGGTCGTCCAGCAGGGCAATACGCTGCTGGTCTCGGGGCAGAAGCATCCCGAGCCTGAGGGCGTGGATGTCCTGCATCGCGGGATCGCGACGCGCTCGTTCAAGCAGAGCTTCAACCTCGCCGACCACGTGAAGGTGCTCTCCGCCAATCTGGAGAATGGCCTCCTCACGGTCGAGATGAAGCGCGAGGTGCCGGAAGCCTTGAAGCCGCGTCGCATCGAGATCGCGGCGGGGGGGCAGGCGGCGATCCGTCAGGACAACGCCGCGCAGCCTCAGATCGCCGTAGCCAAAGCCGCCTGAGGTCGACGCGCTTCCGTGTGAACCCGCAGGCTTCGGCCCCGCGGGGGAGCGAAGCCATGTCTTGAACAAGGAGGATAGAATGGCAGTCAGGGATCTTATTCCATGGGGCCGGACGCGATCCTCGGTTCCGGCCACGGGAGCGGGCAGCGAGTTCAGCCCGTTCCTGACCCTCCATCGCGAGATGAACCGGCTGTTCGACGACGCGTTCAGCCGCTTCGAGACCGGTATGCCGTCCGTCTTCGGCCGCGGCCCCTCCTGGCCAAGCCTGGAGGTGAACGCGACCGAGAACGAGGTGCGCGTCTCGGCCGAGTTGCCCGGCCTCGAGGAGAAGGACGTCGAGGTGCTGGTCGACGGCGACGTCCTGACGATCCGGGGCGAGAAGCGGTCGGAGACGGAGGACAAGGGCCGCCACTTCTCGGAGCGCTATTACGGGCGTTTCGAGCGCAGCCTCGCGCTTCCTTTCGAGGTGGAGGACGGCAAGGCTCGGGCGGCCTTCAAGAATGGCGTCTTGACCGTGACGCTGCCGAAATCGGCCCGCGCCGAGGAACGCGCGAAGCGCATCCCGATCGCGGGCAGCGACACGACTAGGCATTGAGTCTTGATCCGGTCCGGGCGGCATCGGGCCGCCCGGGCCTCCTTCGCCGCAAGACGGAGGACGTCATGGAGAGAACGGAAGAGACAGGCTCGACCCGCAACCGCATTGCACCCGGCTGCCGTCCCGATGGGGCGCGCCAGCGGCCCTCGCTTGCGGAAGCGCTCGCCAATCCGGCCGCCTTTTATGCAAGCCCGCGCGATCTTGCGTCCGACCCGGAGCTCTGGCCGGACGAGAAGCGCGCGCTGCTCCTGTCCTGGGCGCGTGATGCGCTCGCGATCGAGCAACTCGCCATGGGGGGCTTTTCCGAGATCGCGGCGCAGTCGCGCGCCGAGGCCGTCATCGATGCCCTGAAGCGCCTCGATCCTCACGCCGCAGACGAATACCGGAGCGCGCTCGCGGCGATCCGAGGCGAGCGGCGGCAGCGCAGGCTACGCCGGAGGGCGGCGCAATGATCCCGTTCCATCCGGGCGATTGGGGCGGGCCGGCCGATTGGTTCGGCAGCCCTGGCGACGACCGCCGCCGGCCGGACGAGCGCAACCGCGAGACCGTCCATCGCTGGGCGGTCTCGGTCGCCTTTTGTATCTGCTTCGCCAGTCTCGCGCCCGCAGGGCTCTTCCCCCATGTGCTTGCGGGATTGCTGGGCGTTGCCGGGCTCGCTTCGTTCGCGCTTGCCTGCCTCCAGCAGCAGGATCCGCGCGCGCCCAATCTCACGGGCTTCGACGAGGCTGCCTGGTCGTTCCTGGCGAGCCTCGCGCTCGGGTTCGGGCTGGGGCCGCCGCCGGCAGCTTGAACGGGGCTCACGTCGCGCCGTGCGACTCCACATAGAGCGCGTAGAGCGAGTGGCAGGCGGCCATGTAGAGCCGGTTGTTCTTCGGCCCGCCGAAGGTCAGGTTGGCGCAGCGCTCGGGCAGGCGGATGAAGGCAAGCGCCTTCCCCTGCGCGTTGAACACCATCACGCCGTCGAGGTCCTCCGAGCGGCCCTTCAGGCCGAACACCTTGCGGCCGCCGACCTCGGTCGGCTCGGAGGCGAGTGCGCCATTTGAGCCCCAGCCGCACCAGAGATTGCCGTCCCGGTCGACCTTAAACCCGTCGAGTGCACCCTGGTCGGCGGCATCGATGAGCTTCGTCCTGTTGCCCACGCTTCCGTCCGCCGCGACATCGTAGCTCCAGATGCTCCGGTTCGGCGTGCCTCGCCATTCGACGACATAGAGCTTTGTCTCGTCGGGCGAGAAGGCGAGCCCGTTCGGGTTGAGGATGTCGGTGATGACGGCCGTAAGCTTCCCGTCGGGCGTGAGGCGATAGACGTTGGTCGTCGCCTGCTCGGGGCGGGCGCGGCTTCCCTCCCATTCGCCGTTGATCCCGAATACCGGGTCCGTGAACCAGATCGTGTCGTCCTTCTTCACGACGATGTCGTTGGGGGCATTCAGCCGCTTCCCTTCGAAGCTGTCCGCGAGGACGGTCGTCGTGCCGTCCTTCTCCGTCCGGGTGATGCGGCGCGTGACCGAGTGCTCGCAGCTGAGGAGCCGACCCTGCCGGTCGCGCGTGTTGCCGTTGGCGTAGTTCGCAGGGCCGCGGAAGACGGAGAAGGTCCCGTCCTTCTCGTCGAATTTCATGATCCGGTTGTTCGGGATGTCGCTGACGAGAACGTACTCGCCCTCGGGGAAGTAGACCGGCCCCTCGGCCCAGCGCATCCCCGTCGCGACTTGTTCCAGCGTGCTCGAATAGATCCGGTATTTGGCGAAGGACGGATCGAGGATCTGGATGGCGGGGTCGGGGTAGCGCTGGTTCGGCGTGAACGGGAAGGCCTGCGCGTCCGCCGGGCGTGGCACCATCAGAGATGCGGCAGCGGTGCTGCCCGCCGCAAGAAGACTGCGTCGTGTGATGCCCACCAAATCCCTCCCTTGTCGCGGGCTTGCGCCGCTCGCGCCTCTTATTTCGGGCGCACCTGAATTGACGGGCGCGGAGGAGGGGGAAGTCAAGCGAAGTTCATGATCCCGCCCGGCCCGCTTGCCGGCGAACGGTACATGCAGGCGCCCGCGCAATGCCCCAGGCTTGGCGAAGTCTTGACATCCTGACTAAAATCCTATAACGAAGCACAACCTTCCCTCGCCGAGGGAGCCGCCGTGATCACCGGGTCTGGATCGGTGCGGGGGAGGGGCGGTGTCCCGAGGTTGGGTCCGGTGACCCTGGCTCCCGGGCGCTCTGCCGGTCGGCTTCGGCTGCCCGGCGGCTCGAAAAGAGCCGCGACGCAAATCGGCCGGCGGTCTCGATCGCCGACCGCGGGACGCCGGGAGACCGGTTTTCCAAACAATCAGGGTCTCGCGGCGTCCCGCGTCCCCTCATCCGCCGATCGCGACCCGCGATCACCCCGGCCTGGCGCCCGGACGATCCCTCATGCCCACACCCCCCAAGGAGCGCGCCCATGTCCAAGCTCGCACCCCCCTTCATGCCCCCGAAACGGGTCGCCGAGGCCCGCGAGATCGCAACCGGAGCGAAGTGGTTCGTGAACTGCCCCGAGATGCGCTGCCGCGCGGAAGGGCGCTGCTCCGGCGCGCTCCGCAAGTACCACGACGGCGGGCCGCGCTGCTATCCGAGCTGCCTGAAGCTGGCCCTCTCGGTCGTGCTCGACCAGGAGAGCGCGAGCGCGGAGGATCACGAGGCCCTCCGCATGCTCCTCGACGAGGACGGGGCCTTCTGGGCCGGGTTCGACAACCCGAACGTCGGAGACTGCCCTTCCGCGGGCCTCATCGACGTCCTGGTCGTCCTGGCGGAGCCGCTTCCGCAGCCGGGATCAGCCCGGTTGGCCTGAGTGCGCGAGGATGGCGGCGAGGCCAGCGAGGAGCGTCTCCTCCTGGCCGCGCTGCTCGACCGGAATCCCCTCGCGGCCGAGCGCCTCGACGTAAAGGTCGGCGCGCGGCGCGTCGGCGACGATTGTCACCTGCGACGGTCGGCCGAAAAGGCGGAACGCTCCGGCGATCTCCTCGCCGGTGAGGAGGCCCGAGAGATACGGCCCGAGCTTCTCCGCGCTGAGGCGGCCGGTGAGGGTCGCGGCCCGGGCGGCGAAAAGCGCGTTGAGGAGCCCGCCTTCGGCGCCGCCGCGAAGCGACGAGGCCGCGAGGCCTGCTGCGAAGCCGGCCGGATCGGCTGGATCCTGAGCGGGGCGGCCGACCATCGAGTGCTCGCGGAGCAGCGCATACAGCTCGCCGGTCAGGAAGGTCGCGAAGAACTCGACCTTGCCACCCTGCACCAGGGCCCATTTGCAATGCGTGCCGGGCAGGCAGACCAGCCCGTCTGTGACGCCCGATCCTAGAAGATGCGTTTCCTCGCCGCGCATCACGTCGGCCGCGCCGTTCCGAAACGAGGTCAGGCCGGGCACGATGGCGGCTGTGCGGCCGTTCCCAATGTCGATGCGGGTCAGGGCAGCCGCGATCTCCTCGGAGCCTGCCGGGCAGGCGGCATAGGGCGCGAGCGCCCAGCCTTCGCGGCTCCCCGCCATGCCGACAAGCACGACCGGCAGGTCCGGCTCGGCCGCGAGCCAGGGGCCGCATTGCCGGGCGAAGACGTCCGCGTGCTGCCCGGGCTTCAGGCGGGATACGCCCTCGTCCGATTCCGAGCGGGCGAGAACCGCCGTGCCGTCGACGAGGAGCGCCCGGACGCGGGTCGTGCCCCAATCGACCGCCACGAACCGCATGGGAGTTTCCGAGCCTAGAAGCTGACCTTCAGCTTCAGCCTGGCCTGATGCCGTTCGAAGTTGTCGAGGTCCAGGGAGCCGGGCTGGCCCTTGGCGTGGCCCGTCACCTGCGCGTTCCAGGCCGCGGAGAGGGACACCTTGTCGGCGATCTGCCAGTAGAGCGTCGGTCCGAGATAGAGCGCCTGGCCCTCGAAGCTGCCGAAGGCCAGTCCGTCATATTTGCGCAGGTAGCGCAGCTCGCCGCCGGCAAAGAGGGTGGGGCTCAGCCGGAACGTGACCGCGCCCGAGACCCCGAAGGTCGATTCCCGCTCGGTCTGAGTCGGATCGCCGTCCGGCTCCACGGAATATTTCGGGCGGAAGCGCTCCGGCTCGTAGCTGAGGTTGAGAGCCGCAAAGACGCGGTCGGGAACGAGTTCGGTATCGGCGCTGAGCCGCGCTTCGAGCGCCGTCCGGGTGCCGCGCTGGCCGCTATCGTCTTCCACGAACCCAAGCTGCGGCTCGAGGGACAGCGCCAGGCCGAAGCCGTGCTGCTCCCGATTCACGAAGCGGTACTTGAACTCGGCTCCGACCTGGCCCACGCCGCCGGTGCTGCGGTCGTCGAGGCCCTGCACGCCGCGAATGTGGAAGCTGTCGAACGTGACCGAGCCGGCGAAGCTGAAATTCTCGAACGGCACGTATTCGAGTTCGAGGCCTGGGCTCCAGACCCGGTACCTCCCGCCGCGCCGTCCCGCTCGGAGCTGCGTGTCCAGGCTAAGCTCGGTCTCGCCAACATCGCCGATATCGCTGCCGGTCGTGAAGCCGAACAGGTCATCGCTCTCGGTCTCGTTCTTCTTCTCGCCCTTTTTGTCGTCGTCGTCCCTCTTTTCGTCGTCCGGCTGCGCGGTCCCTCTGAGCGCCGCGGTTCCCCTTGCAGACGACCGAGCCGTTGCCGGAAAGGGGACAGAGGCGGCAAGCGCCGCTCCGAGGAGCAGAACGGCCGGAAGCAGGGGCGTCGAACCCGGCTTCGCCATGCGGACGGGAGGGAAAGAGCCGGGAAGGGGCTTTGCGATTGCTGTGAGCATGGGACGGCACCGCGGAGCCCGGATCGAAGCGCCGAGCCTCTGATTCGCTACCCGCTGCAAGCCCCGCGCGAAATCACCGCCAAGTCACACAAGAGAATTTCCACAACTCAGCCGGGCGAAAGAGGCGGCCGACGGGCCTACCGCGTGCCGAACATGCGATCGCCCGCATCCCCGAGCCCGGGGACTATATAGCCGTGCTCGTCGAGCCTCTCGTCAATGGCAGCGGTCCAGATCGGCACGTCCGGGTGCATGGCCTGGAAATTGGCGATGCCCTCCGGGGCGGCGAGCAGGCACACGATGCGGAGCTCCTTTGCCCCGCGCTCCTTCAGGCGGTCGACTGCCGCGATGGCGGAATTCGCAGTCGCGAGCATCGGGTCGAGCACGAGGACCTGGCGGTCGGCGAGGTCGGAGGGCGCCTTGAAGTAGTATTCGACAGCCGAAAGCGTCTCCGGGTCTCGGTACAGCCCGATATGCGCCACGCGGGCGGACGGCACGAGGTCGAGCATGCCGTCAAGGAAGCCGACGCCAGCACGCAGGATGGGGGCGAGGACGAGCTTCTTGCCCGCGAGTTGCGGCGCCTCCATGCGGGTGATCGGCGTCTCGATCTCAACGGTCTCAATCGGCAGGTCGCGGGTCACCTCGTAGAGAAGCAGCATCCCGATCTCGTTGAGGAGCTGCCGAAAGCCCTTCGTCGAGCGCGTCTTATCCCGCATCAGGGTCAGCTTGTGCTGAACCAGCGGATGGTCGACGACGGTCACGCCCTGCATTCGGAGCCTCGTGCTGCAACGGCTCATCTGACCCGACCCGCGAGGGGTCGGCAAGCCGGCAGGGCTCAGAACACGGTGCCGTCGCTGATCACCTGGATGGGCGGCTCGCCTCCCAGGCGCCTGTCCCGGGCCAGCCGGCGGCCTGTCGCCCAGGTGCCCCCCTCCAGGACCTTGGCGAGCGGGAACGCCTCGGCCGAGAGATCGAGCCTGCGCCGGACCTCCTCGGCTACGCGGTCGAGGAGCGCGACGGTGAGCGCCCGCCATTCGACGACCAGCGGCGAATCCACCGCATGCGGCCGGGATGCCTGCGTGGGATCGCGGAAGGCGAGAACGCCCGTGTCGATGAAAAGACCGCCGTTGCGGTATTCGGGAAGGCCCGTCAGCCCGTCGAGATCGGTGACCACGATCCCCGCTTCCTCCAGCGGTTCGATCAGCGAGTAGGCCAGCCATTGCGAGAGCTTGTGGAAGGGGACGAGCCCGGTCGTGGGATCCTCGGTGCGGATTGCGGGATGTCGCCACGTATCGCCGAGGTCGATGCCGCCCAGCGTGATGCGCCCGGGCCAGACGGGGCCGAGATGGAGCAGCAGCGCCTCCAGGATCGCGGGAGCGGCGATCCGTTCGCTCGGCGCGCGCTGGACAAGGTGGTCGAAGAGCCCGCCCGGCCGTGGATCGTCGGCGATGCCAAAGACCTCCGGGTTATCCTCCACCGCTGCCCCGAGCCGGTTCAGGAGGGACGTCCGGCCTTCCAGACCGACGAGAGGGTTTTGCGCCGACACCTGCATGCCGCGTGCGAGCTCGGTGACCGATACTGACGCGAGCGTGGACGCATCCGCGCGGAACGGCTCCTCGGGCCGGGCGGAGAAGGCGCCGCCGATGAACATGTCGAAGCTTGCGACCGCGAGGCCCTCCGATCGGGAATACGTCTCGCCTGTGCGGCCTTCCTCGTAGCGCCAAGAGGCGCCGGCTCCCGCATCGAGGAGCACGCTCGTGATCGCGAGGTCGAAGGCGGCGCGGGCGCGCTCGCGGGCATCCTCCCAGCGTATGGCTTCCGCCAGCGTGCCCCAGCGATCGAGCCCACCGGCCGCGAAATGCCGCCAACGCGCGTGAAGCGGAATCTCGAGCGTGGGGTACTCGGCCCGAATGGTCTGGACGACCTCCTCAGCGCACGGGCCAAGCTTCTCCAGGTCGACTGCAAAATGCTCCAACTCGCCCGCCAGCCCGAGGCGGAGGATCGTGCCGGCGCGGTCGCGAACGGCGGCCGAGGAGAGAAGGCTGCGTGCCGCGGTTTCGTCGGAGAAGGTGGCGCTGTCCGGCAAGGGTCGATCCAGAGAATTCGGTCAATAGCCCTGCAGCACGACCACCTTCGGCGTGCCGGGGAGCGTTTCGCGGGAGAGGGTCATGGCGGCGCTGTCGAGGCGGCCGGTGTCCCACGATTTGGAGCGCGCCCGGTCGAGGAAGCGGTTCAAGGTACTCTGGCCGAAGAAATGCATCGGGATGATCAGCTTCGGGCTCATGGCGGCGAGCACTTCTATCATGCCCTCGATGTCGAGCGTGTAGGACCCGTCGACTGGCACCAGCGCGACATCGATCCGGCCGAGCTGCTTCAAATGCTCGGGCGTGAGGGTGTGATGCAGGTGCCCGAGATGCGCGATGCAGAGGTCGGCTGCTTCGAACACGAAGATCGAGTTGCCCTCCCGAATGGTCTCGTCACCGCCCCACTGCCTGATGTTCGTCACCACATTCCGGATCCGCACGTCGGCGAAGCGTTGATCATGGGCAGGAGCGCGACCGCCGTCCGGGTTCCAGCCGCGCAGCACCGTCTTGATGCCGGGATCCGGGCGGTTCGAGTAATGAGTCGAGTGCGCCCGGTTCATCGTGGCGATGTCGGGCGTGACGCTTGGCCGGACGTAATCGTTGTAATCCGTCGCGATCTTCACCCCAGCGGGCGTCTCGATGAGGAAGGTCGCGTGGCCGACATAGGTCAGGCCGACCTCGTTCTGCGCAAGCGCGGCAGGGATGATAGGCAGCGAGCGCCGGGCGATCAGCCCAGGGCATCCCTCCTCTGAGGCCACGCTCCGCTCCGGGGCAAGGAGGGCTGCGCATACCAGAACCGCGGCACAGAAGGCCCAACCAAGCTTGAGTCGCATGACCCTTCTCCGCAAGGTGCGTGCGAGCCTTGCACAAGGCTTGCCGGTCTGGCCAGCCTCGGCCACCCCGGCTCTGCTCAACTCTTCGCGCGACGGCTCGTCGCTCTCCAGGACAGGTGAATGCTAGAGACGCTGGTCGCCCTCCTTGCCGGGGCGGTGCTGCTGGTCCCGCTGACCCGGCGTGCGGGTTTCGGGTCGATCCTCGGCTATCTGGCGGCGGGCGCCGTTATCGGGCCGGCCGGCGCCCGGCTCGTGACCGATGTCGAGACGATCCGACACGTCTCGGAACTCGGCATCATCATGCTGTTGTTCCTGATCGGCCTCGAGCTGCGGCCGCGCCGGCTTTGGGTCATGCGCCGATCCGTCTTCGGGCTCGGGGCGGCGCAGGTCGTGCTCACGTCATTGGCTCTCGCCGCGCCTATCGCGTGGCTCGGCCTGTCCTGGACAAGCGCCCTGGTATTGGGAGCAGGGCTCGCGCTCTCCTCGACCGCCATCGTGCTGCCCATGCTGGCGGAACGCGAGCTCTTGGGGCTCACCTCCGGCCGCGACAGCTTCGCCGTACTGCTCTTCCAGGACCTTGCCTTCATCCCGCTCATCGCGCTCGTGCCGCTGCTCGCCGGACAGAGCCTGCCGGATCACCTGCCCTGGCTCACGGTCGCAAAGGCCGTCGGAGGGGTGGCGCTCATCCTGGTCGGCGGAAGCTTTCTGATTCCGCGGCTTTTCCGGATCATCGGTGGGGCCAAGACGCCGGAGGTGTTCACGGCGGCGTCTCTCCTGACGGTTGTCGGTGCGGGCGCGATCGCGCACGCGGTCGGGCTCTCGACCTCGCTCGGCGCCTTCCTGGCCGGCGTGCTGCTCTCGGATTCAGAGTACCGGCACGAGCTTGAGGCCGACATCAAGCCATTCGAGGGCCTGCTGCTCGGGTTCTTCTTCATCTCCGTCGGCATGTCCGCCAATCTTGCTCTGGCCGTCGAGCAGCCGGGGCGCATCGCGTTGGGCCTCGTCGGCCTTCTCGCGATCAAGATCGCGATCTGCTTCCTCATCAGCCGCCTGTCCGGCCAATCCGCCCCCACTTCCGTGCGGTTCGCGCTCGCGCTGCCTCAAGGCAGCGAGTTCAGCTTCGTCCTGTTCGGCATTGCGGTCGCAGCCGGCGCGCTGAGTAGCAGCCTCGCCGACGAGGCGAACCTTGTGGCCGCCTTGTCGATGGCCGCGACTCCGCTCCTCTTCGCGCTATCGGAACGGCTGATCATGCCACGCCTGACCGCCCGGCCCGAGCCGGTCTACGACACCGTCAAAGACGAGGACGTGCCGGTCATCATCTGCGGGTTCGGCCGCATGGGACAGATCGTCGGTCGCGTGCTGCGCATGCGCGGCATTCCGTTCGTCGCGCTGGAAAAGGACTCGGAGCAGATCGAGGTCCTGCGCCGCTTCGGCAGCAAGGTCTATTTCGGCGACCCTTCCCGCCCGGATCTCCTCCGCGCGGCTGGGGCCGAGCATTCGCGCCTGCTCGTGAACTGCCTGCCGGAGATCGAGGAGAACATCGAGCTCGTGGATGTCGTCCAGCGCAACTTCCCGAATCTCACAATCATCAGCCGGGCCCGCAACCGGAGGCACGCCCACCTGCTCATCGACCGCGGCGTCAAGGTCTTCGTGCGCGAGACCTTCCACTCCAGCCTGCGGCTCACGGAGCACGTTCTGGCAGCACTCGGCGTCCCGCAGGCGGAGGCCCGGCGCGCGGTCGACATCTTCCGCCAGCACGACGAGCGCGCGCTGGTCGAGACCCATCCCTTCTACAACGACGAGCAGCAGATCATCCAAAGCTCGAAACAGGCCGCGGCCGAACTGACCCGCATCTTCGAGGCGGACCAGGAGAGCAGCGCCGCCGCCAGGGTGGAAAGGGCTGCCATCCGGGAGGCCTGACTATGCCGGCTGGGGAGATGACGACACCCGGGATCCTGTTCGATACCGTTGCCGCGGCCCTCGACTGGATGGGCGTAATCGTCTTCACGATCTCAGGCGCCCTCGTCGCCTCGCGGAAGCAGATGGACGTCGTGGGCTTTGCCCTCCTCGGAACCGTCACCGGGATCGGCGGCGGCACGCTGCGCGATCTCCTCCTCGGGAACGCGCCCGTGTTCTGGGTCCAGCAGCCCGCCTATTTGGTCGTCTGCTTGCTCGTGTCGGGGCTGGTCTTTGTCACGGCCCATATTCCGCAGAGTCGGTATCGCCTGCTTCTATGGTTCGATGCGCTCGGGCTCGCACTCTTCGCGGTGACGGGTGCGGAGCGCGCGCTCCTCACAGGAGCGGGGGCCGTGGTCGCGATCGCGATGGGCGTGGTCACCGCCACCTTCGGGGGCATCATCCGCGACGTGCTGGGGGGCGAGAGCCCAGTCGTGCTCTCGCGCGAAGTCTATGTCACGGCTGCCCTGATCGGCGCGACAATGTTCGTTACGCTGGCTGGCCTCGGCACCACGCGCGAAGTCGCGCTCGGGGCGGGGCTGCTGGCCGGCCTCGTTGTGCGGGGGGCGGCCTTGAGGAACAGCTGGTCCTTGCCGCGCTACCGCGAGCGCCCGGGACGCAGGCCCGAGGAGCTCTAGGGGCGTTCACCGAGGAGCTGCTTTGGTGTCAGGCAGCAAGCGCTGACCACGTTATGCCGTGACGTTCTCACGGCGCGAGGCCTCCCGAGCCGACGTCCGTCTCCGGTCGAGCTGGCGCATCACCGGGGTCACGGTCGCTCCGTGCAGAAGGACGGAGATGAGGGTCACGAGCCCGACGACGCTCCAGAGGAGGTCGGCCCTCTCGAACTCGGCCCGGCCTAGGCCGTAGGCGAGGTAGTAAGCCGAGCCGAGGCCGCGGATGCCGAAGAACGCGAGCACAGCCCGTTCTCCGGTCGGAAGCCGAAGGCCCGCGAGGCTGATCCAGCCAGCCGCCGGCCGAACGATGAAGATGATGATGAGAGCCAGCACCACAGCCTCCCACCCGAGTCCCTGAAGCAGCCCGCCCACGCTGATTGCACCCCCGAAACCGACAAGGAGGACCATCATCAGCAGGCGCTCGAGCTGCTCGACGAAGTCGTGCAGCTTCTCGTGGTACTCGTGCCCGCGCTCGACGGAGCGGAACGACAAGGCTGCGACGAAGACGGCCAGAAAGCCGTAGCCATGCGCCAGCTCCGCCAGGCCGTAGGCGACGGCCGTGATGCCGAGCGCGACGAAACCGTCCCCCGTGCGGGACAGCTTGGCGCGGTTCGGGAGACGGAACGTCACCCAGCCAAGCACGCGGCCGACCGACCATCCGACGACAAGGCCGGCCGCCAGCTTCCAGAGCACGTCCACGGTGAGCCAATGCTTCAACCAGGCCTCTCCAGTCTGTGCCGAGATCGCGATCGCGATTGCGAGATTGACGAACGGAAACGCCAGCCCGTCGTTGAGGCCTGCCTCCGCGGTCAGGGTGTAGCGGACCTCGTCTTCCTCGCCCTGTCCTGGCGGCCCGACCTGGACGTCGCTCGCGAGCACCGGGTCGGTGGGGGCGAGCGATGCCGCGAGGAGGATGGCGGTCGCGAGCCCGATTCCGAGGAGAGGAGAGGCGGCGAGCGCGATAGACGCGATCGTGAGCGGCATGGCGATGACGAGGAGGCGCCAAGTCGGGCGACTACGCGCCCAGTCCAGCGGGCGGTCCAGCTTCAACCCAGCACCCATCAGGGCGACGATGACCACGATCTCCGTCAGGCGCTCGATGAGTTTCAGATGCTGCTGCGGGAGCGGCGCGTCGCCCAGGAGGTTGGTGAACGCGAAGACGAGCGCGCCAAGGCCTACGCACATGATGGGCAGGGACAGGGGCAGCTCCTTGAGGAGCATCGGCATCCAGGCCGTGAGAAGCACGACGAGCCCGAAGCCTGTCAGCACGACGATGTACGGATCCATCCGCCGCGAACGTCCGCTACTGGACGTTGTTCCTAAGCGCCTGGTCCGTTCCGGAGGACCTCAGCGGGCGCTCACGCCATGTTGATCCGGCGGCGGCCCGCCGGCTAGTGGATCTCCGGCTCGCCGATGCCGCCCGCGCCCTCAAGGAAGTCGAAGTCGCAGCCCTCATGCGCCTGCCGGACGTGCTGGGCATAGAGCCGGTTATAGCCGCGCGGGTAGTCCTTCCGCGGGGCGGTCCAGCCCTTCAGCCGCCCGGCGATCTCCTCGTCCGACAGATGCGCGTGGAGGCGCCGCCCGGCAACGTCCACCGTCACGAGATCGCCGTTGCGCAATGCCGCGAGCGGGCCGCCGATCGCGGCCTCCGGCGAGACGTGGAGGATGCAGGCGCCGTAGCTCGTGCCCGACATGCGCGCGTCCGAGATGCGAACCATGTCGCGCACGCCTTGCGCCAGCAGCTTCTTCGGCAAGGGCAGCATGCCCCATTCCGGCATCCCCGGCCCGCCGATCGGGCCGGCATTCCGGAACACCATGACGTGGTCGGGGGTCACGTCGAGGTCCGGATCGTTCACGGCCGCCGACATCTCGTCGTAATGGTCGAAGACGATCGCCGGACCGGTATGCTGCAGCAAGTGCGGCTCGGCGGCCGGCGGCTTGATCACGCAGCCATCCGGAGCAAGGTTGCCGTACAGGATCGCTGTACCGCCCGAGGCGGCGATCGGCTTGTCGAGCGGCCGGATGACGTCGTCGTTGTAGACGGCGGACTGCGCGAACCCTGCGCCGAAGCTGCCTGAAACCGTCCTCGCCTCAAGATGCAGCATGCCCTCGAGCCGCTTGAACAGTGCCCGCGTCCCTCCCGCAATGTGGAAATCCTCCATCAGCCAGGCGCCCGATGGGCGCAGGTTCGCGATCACCGGCACGCGCCCGGCGAATTCGTCGAAATCGCGCAGGCTCACCTCGACTCCCGCGCGCCGTCCCATCGCGACGAGGTGGATCATCGCGTTGGTCGAACCCGCGAGCGCATTGTGGACGACGAGCGCGTTCTCGAAGGAGCGCCGGTCAAGCATGCTGGACGGCGTCAGGTCCTCCCAGATCATCTCAACGATCCGCCGCCCGCATTCGGTGGCCATCCGGGGATGCGCGGCGTCGGCGGCCGGGATGGAGGTCGCGCCCGGGAGCGTGAGCCCGAGCGCCTCGGCGATGATCGTCATTGTGGAGGCGGTGCCCATCGTCATGCAGGTGCCAGCCGAGCGCGCGATGCCGGCCTCCATGTCGTTCCATTGCTGATTGGTGATGGTGCCGGCTTCCTTCTCGGCCCAGTACTTCCAGACATCCGAGCCCGAGCCGACGATCTGCCCGCCGAAATGGCCGCGCATCATGGGTCCGGCCGGCATGAAGATCATGGGCAGGTCCATACTGATCGCGCCCATGATGGTCGCAGGGGTTGTCTTGTCGCAGCCGCCCATCAGCACCGCACCGTCCACTGGGTGCTGGCGAAGCAACTCCTCGACCTCAAGGGCGAGGAGGTTGCGGTAAAGCATCGTGGTCGGCTTGGTGAAGCTCTCGGAGAGGGAGAGCGCCGGCAACTCGACCGGGAATCCGCCGGCCTGCCAGACCCCGCGTTTCACCTCCTCGACGCGTGCCTTGAAGTGTTGGTGGCACTGCTGCAGGTCGCTCCAGGTGTTGATGATGCCGACGACCGGCTTTCCCATGAAGTCCGGTGTCGAATAGCCCATCTGTAGCATGCGGGAGCGGTGCCCGAAGGAGCGCAGGTCCTGTGGGGCGAACCAGCGCTGGCTGCGGAGGTCGTCGGGGGCTTTGCGTTTCGTCATAGGTTCGCTCACCTCCCGTTCGCCTTGCGCCAGGCCGCGAACTGGCCAGGCGTCTCGGGGTCTGTCGGCGGATAGAGGCCGAGGATGGAGCGGCCCTTGCGCACCTCCTCCGTCACGAAATCCTCGAACGCCGTCATCTCGACGCCCTCGTCCGCAAGCTCGTCGGCCATATGCGCCGGCAGCACGACCACGCCTTCAGCGTCACCGACGATGATGTCACCGGGGAAGACCGGAGCCTCGCCGCAGCCAACGGGCACGTTGATGTCGATCGCCTGCAGCCGCGTCAGGTTCGTCGGGGGAGCGGGGCGCCGGTGATAGGCGGGGATCGCGAGCCCGGCGATCTCGGGCGAGTCCCGGAAGCCGCCGTCGGTCACGATGCCTGCAACGCCCCGCATCATCAGCCGGCTCACCAGGATACCGCCGGCCGAGGCCGCGCGCGGGTCGCCGCGGCTGTCGATCACGAAGACGGCGCCCGGTGGGCATTCCTCGACGGCCTTTCGCTGCGGATGAGCGCGGTCCTGGAACACCGATATCGGGTTCAGGTCCTCGCGCGCCGGCATGTAGCGGAGCGTGAAGGCTTCTCCGACCATCGGAGCGGCGCCCGGGTTCAACGGATGCACGTCCTGTATGAACTGGTTGCGCAGCCCGCGTTTGAACAACGCCGTGGTCAGCGTCGCGGTCGACACCGTTTTCAGCTTGGCGCGAGTCGCGTCCGACAGCATGCGCTTCCTCCAGAAACCCGGCCGTTCTCATGCGGCCGGGCCCCATCTAGCGTTCCGCCAGCAACTTGCGCCAGCCACCTTCTTTCCTCACCCGCATCTTTCGGGCAGGGCTGGGGAGGAGCGAGGACAAGCGATGGCTAGGGCAGGTCTCGACGACCCAAAGGCGCTGCTGGTGCGCCTCTTCGAGGCGGCGATCGCTTCGGCGCAGCCGGCGCGGGTCATGCTCAGCCACCTGCCTGAGCCGCCGCGCGGCCGGACGCTGGTGATCGGGGCGGGCAAGGCATCGGCCGAAATGGCGCGGGCGCTTGAGGAGCACTGGCCGGGCGAGCTCTCCGGCCTCATCGTCACGCGCTACGGCCATGCCGCGCCGACCCGCCACATCGAGATCGTCGAAGCATCGCACCCGGTGCCGGACGAGGCGGGCGAGCGCGCTGCACGGCGCATGCTGGACCAGGTCCGCGACCTCACGGCCGACGACCTCGTAATCTGCCTCATTTCCGGTGGCGGCTCGGCCCTGCTGGCGCTTCCAGCCGAGGGCCTGACGCTCGCGGACAAGCAGGAGATCAATCGCGCGCTGCTGCGCTCCGGCGCGAATATCGGCGAGATGAACATTGTCCGCCGGCATCTCTCGGCGGTCAAAGGGGGCAGGCTGGCGGCCGCTTGTTACCCCGCGAAAGTCGTGACGCTCGCGATCTCCGACGTGCCCGGCGACGAGCCGGCCGTGATCGCCTCAGGCCCGACAGTGCCGGACCCGACCACCTGCGCCGAGGCGCTCGCGGTCCTCGCGGGCTACGGGGTTGAAGTTCCGGCGGTCGCGCGCGAGATCCTGGAGGGGGGGCGAGGCGAAACGGTGAAGCCCGGTGACCCGCGCCTCGCCGCATCCGAGTTCCGCCTGATTGCCACACCACAGATGGCGCTGGAGGCTGCTGCCGGGGTCGCTGAGCAGGCCGGGATCCCGGCCTACATCCTCGGGGATGCGATTGAAGGCGAGGCACGCGATGTCGGCAAGGTTCTGGCCGGAATTGCTCTCCAGGTTGCCCGGCAGGGGCAGCCGTTCGCAAAGCCTTGCCTGCTGCTGTCAGGCGGCGAGACGACAGTCACGGTTCGGGGCGATGGCAGGGGAGGGCGCAACGTCGAGTTCCTGCTCGGCCTCGGCCAGGCGCTTGCCGGCCATCCGGGCATCCACGCGCTCGCGGGCGATACGGACGGGGTCGACGGCGCGGAGGAGGTCGCGGGTGCCTACCTTGCGCCGGACTCGATCGCTCGGGCGCTGAGGCAGGGCAGCCGGATCGGGGACAGCCTCGCCCGCAACGACGGGCACGGCTTCTTCGAAGCTCTGGGGGACCAGATTGTCACCGGGCCGACCCTGACGAACGTGAATGATTTTCGCGCCATTCTGATTGCGGGAGGCACTACACCGCCCACCAGCCGACGACGAGGATCAGCGCTATGATGAGCCACGTGGCTTGTGCCTGGTGATCGAGGTCAAGGAGCAAGGTCGCTAGCCAAACCGCGCCCAGTATGCCGAGCCGGATTGCGGCAGCGGGAAAGAGGTGTCGCATAGCTCCGATACGCTCACATCGTCGGCAGCCGCTGCTTCAGGCCCTTCACGTCCGCCCATGGATCGGCCCTTAGACTCGCCACCCGCGCTGGCACCGTCCGGACCGTGAACGACTTCGGATCGAGGCTCGGGACGATCTCGTCCCAGGTGAGCGGGACAGAGACGGGCGCCCCTTCGCGGGAGCGTGTCGAATAGGGCGCCACCGCCGTCGAGGTGGGATCGTTGCGCAGGTAGTCGATATAGATCCGGCCCCGCCGCTCGGCGATCGACTGCTTGGTCAGATAGCGGTCGGGCGCGTCCTTGGAGAGCGCGTCCCCGACGGCCTTCGCGAAGGTTTTCACGTCGCGCCACTCGTAGCGGCGCTCGATCGGCACGACGAGGTGCAGGCCCTTGCCGCCCGTCGTCTTGGGCACGCTTCTCAGGCCCATCGCGTCCAGCCGCTCACGCAGCTCGTGGGCGGCCCCGACCACGTCCGGAAAGGTCAGGCCCTCGCCGGGATCGAGGTCGAAGATGACCTGGTCGGGCTTGTGCGGCTGGTCCACATGCGAATTCCAGGGGTGCAGCTCGAGCACGCCCATCTGCACGAGCGCGACGAGGCCCCGGGCGTCCTCGAGATAGAGATACGGCTCCTCGAAACCTTCGATCGGGATCTGCTTCAGCTCGGCCGGCACGCCGGACCCGGCATGGCGTTGGTAGAAGCATTTCTTCGCCCGGCCGGTCGGGCAGCGCACGAGCGTGATCGGCCGGCGCGCCACGTGCGGCAGCATCACGGGTGCGACTGCGAGATAGTATTCGGCAAGGTCGCGCTTGGTGACCCCCTGCTCGGGATAGAGCACCTTGTCCGGGCTGGTGAG
>JAESGR010000133.1_pt1 | contig 125130 bp, 112 predicted proteins | sample 9269771 | NCBI WGS metagenome assembly JAESGR01 (sample SAMN15739572, study PRJNA653492) | algae metagenome | isolation source: Chroococcus sp. CMT-3BRIN-NPC107 and co-occurring heterotrophs from well... | place: USA: Clark Mountains Wilderness, California | collected 2010-04-18
CGGGCCGACGACGCCGTTGAACTGGCCGTTGTGGCCGCGCGTGTATTCCTCCCACCACGCGAGGCGATCGAGGAGCTTCTGGCCGACCTCGGGCGTGACCGCGCGGCGGGTCAGCATGTACTCGACGCCGTGGATCTCGGGCGTCTCCGAAAGGATGGCAGTGCCGCCGTGGCGGACCAGGATGTCCATCGCCGCGCCGAGGGCTGGGTTGGCAGTGATGCCCGAGAAGCCGTCGGAGCCGCCGCATTCGAGGCCGATCTTCAGGTGCGCGGCGCTGACCGGCTCGCGCCGGATCGCGTTCGCCGCCGGCAGCATCGACTCGATTGCCGCGATGCCGGCTGCGATCGTCGCGCGCGTGCCGCCGGTGTCTTGCATCACCAGGGTGCGGAGGCCCTCGCCGGGCTGCAGGCCCTGGGACTCGACCAGCCCGGCGACCTGATTGCGCTCGCAGCCCAATCCGACGATCAGCACCGCCGCGAGGTTGGGATGGCGCGCGTAACCGGCGATCGTCCGCCGCAGCACGTCGAAGTGCTCGCTCGGGCTCGACATGCCGCAGCCACTGGTCTGCGCGAAGGCGACGACACCGTCGACGTTCGGGTACGCGGCGAGCCGCTCGGGCGTGAAGTGCGCGGCGATGTTCTTGATGACCGTCGCCGAGCAGTTGACCGACGACAGGATGCCGACGAAATTGCGCGTCGCGACGCGCCCGTCGGCGCGGACGATGCCCATGAACGTCGCGCGCTCGGCCTCGGGCACGTAGGCGACCGGCTTCACGTCCTCGCAGAACCCGGGGTCGCGGTCGAAGTCGACCAGCGTGACGTTGTGCGAATGGACGTGCTCGCCTGGCTCGATGTCGCGCCCGGCGACACCGATCACCGTGTCGTACTTCTTCACCGGCTCGCCGGCGGCGATCCGGCGCGCGGCGATCTTGTGCCCGGCGGGCACCTGGGCGCGCAGGCGCAGGCCGAGCTCGGGCAGCTCCTGGCCGAGGCCGAGCGGTTGGCGCGCGACGAGCACGTTGTCGTTTGCGTGCAGTCGGATCAGCGGGGTGCCGGGTGTGGTCATGCGTCGTGCTCGTGAGGTCCGGGAGGCGTCAGCCCTTCATCAGCTCCTTGAGCTTGAGCTTCTCGATGAGCACGGTTTCCTTCTTGTAGGCCGCGGCGACGTACTTGGCATAGTCGGGGCCGTCGAGGTACATGACCGGCGCGTCGATCTTGTCGCACGCGGCGATGAACTCGGGGCTCGCCACCGCGGCCTTGAACGCCTCGCGCAGCTTCTTCTCGATCGCCGGATCGAGTCCCTTGGGCGCGCCGATGCCGTTCGGCGCGTCGACGACCACGTCGAAGCCCTGCTCGCGAAGCGTCGGAACCTCCGGGAAGTCATTGGTCCGCTTCTCGCCCCACGTGGCGAGGAGACGGAGCTTCCCGGCCTTGACGTGCGGCGCCCACGAGCTCGAGTCGGCGAGCGCGTCTATCTGGCCGCCCAGCAGGTCCTGCAGCGCCGGCGCGCCGCCCTTGTAGGGGATGTGGTTCAGCTGGATGCCGGCGACGAGCGCGAACTCCTCCATGCCGACATGGGTTGCGCCACCGGTGCCGGCGCTGCCGTAGGTGATCTTGCCGGGGCTCGCCTTTGCCGCGGCCACGAAGTCCTTCAGCGTCTTCCACGGCGCCTCGGCGCGCACGGCGACGCCAAAGGTCTGGCCGGAGGTACGGGCGATGTAGGTCAGGTCCTTTATCGGATCGATCTGCACCGTGCCGAGCTGCGAGAAGCGGGTCACCGAGATCGGGATCTGGCCGATGGTGTAGCCGTCGGGCTTGGCCGTCGCCATCGTCTTGAGGCCGATCATTCCCGAGGCCCCGGCCTTGTTGTCGACGATGATCGTCTGACCGAGCGACCTCCCCGCGGCTTGGCACAGCGCGCGCATCGTCAGGTCGGCGGTGCCGCCCGCTGGCCAAGGGCAGATGAAGGTGATTGGACGCTCAGGGTAGGAGGCGGCGAAGGCGCGCGGCGCGGCGGCGATCAACGCGGCGGTGCCGAGGACGAAGTGGCGGCGGGTCTGGGGCATCGTTGTCTCCGTGGAATCGTGGGCGAAATTGTCGTTCGTGAGAACATTGCGATCCAATGAAGAAATCGACTCTCTTCATTCCCTTTCGGTAATGTAGTTTCGATGCCCGACATCGACCGCGTCCTGCGCTCGAACCTGAAGCTGCGCCACCTGCAGCTGCTCGTCGCGCTCGACCAATTCCGTCACTTGGGCCGGGCCGCAGAGTTCCTCTCGCTTACCCAGCCCGCGGTGTCGAAGTCGCTCGCCGAGATCGAACGGATGTTTGGCCTCGACCTGTTCGTGCGCTCGACTCGCGGTACCGAGCCCACGGCCTACGGCGTCACGGCGGTTCGCTTCGCCCGCTCCGTGCTCGCCGACTACGACCGCACACGCGACGAGTTCGCCGCCGTCGCGAGCGGCGCCGCCGGCCGGGTGAGCGTCGGCGCGATGGTCGTGGCGACGCCGGGCCTGCTGGCGCGGGCGGTCAAACTGCTGAAGGCCCGTTCGGCGCAGACGCGCGTTGCCGTCGAGGAGGGCGACCTGACGCGGCTGCTGCCGCGGCTGCGCGTCGGCGAGCTCGATCTCTTCGTGGGCCGGCTCGAGCCCGGGTACGCATCACCGGATCTGGAAACGGAGCCGCTGTACGACGAGCCGATGGCGATCGTTGCACGGCCCGACCACCCGCTCGCGACGGTGAAGCGACCGAGCTGGAAAGAGCTCGCCGCGAGGCCCTGGGTGGTGCCGCCGTCGTGGGCCTCGTCGCGCATCAAGCTCGAGCAGATGTTCTATCGGCACAAGCTGGATCCGCCCGTCGACGTCGTGGAATCGGCGTCGTTCCTGGTTACGCTGGCCTTCCTGAGGGAAAGGGCGGCGATCGCCTTTGTCGCGCGCGGCGTCGCGCGCTTCCTCGAGGGCGAGGGGCTCGCCGCGACGCTCAAGGTGCGCGTGGCGATCGAGCTGCCGCCAGTCGGCATCATCACCATGCGCAATCGGATGCGCACGCCGACCTGCGAGCAGCTCATTGGGTGCTTGAGGGAAGCAGCGCGCTGAACTTAGGTTCACGGGCCCAAGTGGCCTTGAGTGCATTCCGTGGCCGAGCCGACCGAAACCCGCTTGCCGGGCTGCGCCGTCCGGGACATCGCGGTCCCTGCTTCGTTGCTTCGGGCAACTCTTGGTTGACCTGGAGCGCAGTGGCTGTCGCAGTCAGAAAACCCGTTGTCTGCTGCATCCCGAAAGCGGCAGCTGGGTGACCCCAGGTGACTTAAAAAGCAATCCGAACATGCGTCGGCTCCTTCGCTTCATCAGCCGCCAACGCTAGCAAGCGGAATGGTTCGGCGGGCGATCATTTCATGTACGCTCGCATGTGTTATTGACACGGCTCGCAACTGTGTTGAACTCAACAGAAGACGAGGATCTCAGCGTGGGATGGACTCCCAAGTTCGGGTAGATCGGGACCCGTTGGCGTGGTTACGACCATCGCTTTGGCCGGCCATTCGTTTCGATACGCGAACCAGCCACCGCCCGGCTACAGGATCCGACACACTCCGTGCCGCTGGGCAGTCACTCCGGATTGCTCTGCAGGATCTTGGAAGTGGCGCTCGGAGATGACCGTTCGGTCGGTGAGTAGCGTCTACAAACTTGATTTATTGCCAGCAGCTGGTTTTCCTTGCCGATCTCGGTCTGTACGTGAGGTACGGCAGAGAACCGAGAAGTGTTGTTAGGTGCGTCATTGACATTACGCACGGCCCGAACGATTAACTAAGGAGCGAAACGTGACCTCATCCTTTCTGAATTCACTGCGTTTGGGGAGGCTACTGGTATGTGTCGGCGCGTTGACAGCCGCCGGTGCCGCACTGGGCCAGACATACCCGTCGAAGCCGGTCCAATTGATAGTGCCGTTCGCGGCGGGAGGGCCCCTCGACATCGGAGCACGTGTCATTGCCAAGGAGCTTCAGGCCAGCCTGAAACAGCCATTTCTCGTCGTTAATCAGACGGGTGCATCCGGGAACATCGGCGGCGCCGCTGTTGCGAGGTCGGCGCCGGATGGCTACACGATCCTCTTGACCGCGGATACCTCGATGGCAGCGAACCCGGCGCTGTATGGGCCGCGCATGGGGTTCTCTGTGGAGCGTGACTTGCGTCCCGTGGGGACCATGATGGCGGCAGGCATGATGCTCGTCGTTCATCCGTCGCTTCGAGTCCAAACTGTTGCCGAGTTTGTCGCACGAGGGAAAGACAAGGGGGTCACTTACGCGTCGGCGGGCAACGGTGTGCCAGCTCACTTGCTGATGGAGCAGATGGCTCAGCTTACTGGAATCAAAGCTACCCACATCCCTTACAAGGGAACCGCGCCAGCGATAAACGATCTAATTGGTGGCCAAGTCGAAAGCGGCTTTTTGGTGACACCAGGCGTGATACAGCACGTAAAAACAGGCCGGGTGACGCCGCTTGCAACGTCTGGCGCTGTCCGGTCTGAACTTGCACCGAATGTGCCCACGATGGCGGAACTCGGGCTGCCGGGGCTGACCATGGAGCTTTCGTATGTCGCGATGGTGCCTCAAGCGACGGCCGTCGAAATCGTGAACCTTCTAAACGATCACCTCCGCCGGGCCACGCAATCCGAAGCGTTCCGAACATTCATGCGCGAAAACGATCTGCGCGCCATTCCTGACACTCCCGCGGATACTGGCCGGCGACTAGCCGCCGCCACGGAGCGTTTCTCGGCCCTGATTAAGGCGCGCAACATCCGCGTGGATTGAGATGCGCTACAGCGCAGGGGAGGTCACTAAGGCGAAGCCCACCGCCTGCTCGCTTGACGGTACGTTCGGGGGTGTTGTACCTGCGCATGGCTGCGCAGTAGAAATGGTCTACAGCGGCGCGCGGGAATGCCCAATTTCCTCTTGAGGGTTTCGACACCCCGGATTGTCCGCCAGCGTCCGCAGAGCTGAAAGAACTTGGGAAGCCGCCGAGGCTGCGTTCAAAGCGCGCGAGTTTCTCAACCTGTTGCCTCCCACAGCGAGAGGATTCCATCGTGCTCGGTAGTTGGCTGCGCGAGTTCCGCATCGAACTTTGACGAGTTTCTGCCCCAGTCGCTCCAAGCTCTCGCCTCAGGTAGGCGGGAGCGGCTTGGACAGCGATCCTCAAAGGACTATCCGCGGTCGTAACCGGCTCCACGAGCGGCATCGGGCTCGGCATCGCCAACGCACTGGCCAGGGCCGGGGCGAAGGTCATGCTGAACGGCTTTGGGGATCCCTCAGAAATCGAGCAGATCCGCGGCCGCCTCGAAATGCAAGCTGGGACTCGCATCGCCTACTCGGCCGCTGACATGACGCAGCCATCGCAGATTCGCCAGCTGGTCCACGAAGCCGAGGAACAGTTAGGTTCGGTCGACATTCTCGTCAACAACGCCGGAGTCCAGTTCGTATCCGCCATTGAGGAGTTTCCCGACGAGAAGTGGTCACAGATCATCGCGATCAACCTCTCCTCGAACTTCCACGCGATCAAGGCGGCACTACCCGGGATGAAGCGTCGCAACCGCGGACGCATTATCAACATTGCCTCGGCGCACGGGCTGGTCGCATCCCCATTCAAGGCCGCCTACGTGGCGGCTAAGCACGGTGTTGTCGGGCTGACCAAAACCGTCGCCCTCGAGGTCGCTGAATCGGCGATCACGTGCAATGCGATCTGCCCCGGGTACGTCCGAACGCCGCTCGTAGAGGCGCAAATTAGTGACCAAGCCCGAGTTCATCAAATGTCCGAAGAGCAGGTCATCAAGGAAGTAATCCTGGCTTCACAACCGAACAAGCGGTTTGTGGAGCTCGAGCAATTGGGCGCGCTTGTGGTCTTCCTCTGCACCGACAGCGCGGCCTCGATCACTGGGGCGGCGTTGCCGGTCGAAGGCGGCTGGACTGCTCGCTGAGAGGTGCACCATGAGGTCAGCACCAGCCCTCGACCGCGGCAAGATCGTCAGCGCGGCTGACGCGGTCGCCCTCGTACGCTCCGGCGACACGATCGCGACGTCCGGCTTCGTCGGCATCGGCTTCGCGGAGGAGATCGCAATCGCCCTTGAGGAGCGGTTCCTCGGCACCGGACAACCAAGCGGACTGACCCTCGTCTACGCCGCGGGGCAGGGCGACGGCCGCGACAAGGGACTCAACCACTTGGCACACGAAGGTCTGGCTGCGCGGGTGATCGGCGGACACTGGGCACTGGTCCCCAAGCTGGGCGCGCTTGCCACTGCCAACAGGATTGAGGCCTACAACCTGCCACAAGGCGTCATCTCGTGCCTGTTCCGCGATATTGCGGCAGGCCGTCCCGGGCACCTGAGCCGGATCGGCCTCGGCACGTTCGTCGATCCCCGCCTCGGAGGCGGCCGCATGAACGCTCGAACCACAGAGCCGCTCGTCGAGCTGACGACACTCGGCGGTGCCGAAAGCCTCTTCTACAAGGCTTTCGCGATCAACGTGGCGATCATCCGCGCAACAACCGCCGACCTCGACGGCAACCTGACCATGGAACGCGAGGCGCTGACGCTGGAGACGCTCGCGATGGCAATGGCCGCGCACAACAGCGGCGGCATCGTCATCGCCCAGGTCGAGCGCACGACCGAGCGTGGCGGGCTCAATCCGCGCCAGGTCAAGGTTCCGGGCGTCCTGGTCGACTGCGTCGTGCAGGCCCGGCCCGAGAACCACTGGCAGACCTTTGCGACGGCCTACAGCCCGGGCTTCAGCGGCGAATTGCGGGTGCCCGCCGGCAACCGCAACCCGCTGCCACTCGACGTTCGCAAGGTGATCGCCCGCCGGGCCGCGCTCGAGTTGAAGGCGAACAGCGTCGTGAACCTGGGCATCGGCATGCCGGAAGGCATTGCAGGCATTGCAGTGGAGGAGCGCATAGCCGATCTGCTGACGCTCACCGCAGAGCCTGGCGTCATCGGGGGCGTACCGGCGAGCGGACTCGACTTCGGCGCCGCGGTCAATACGCAGGCCGTGATCGACCAGCCCTACCAGTTCGACTTCTACGACGGAGGTGGCCTGGACCTCGCGTTCCTCGGCCTCGCGCAGGCGGACGCCGCCGGCAACCTGAACGTCAGCAAGTTCGGCACGCGCATCGCCGGCGCCGGCGGTTTCATCAACATCAGTCAGAGCGCGAAGAAGGTCGTCTTCGTGGGCACCTTCACGACCTGTGGCCTCGACGTCGAAGTGGCCAACGGCCAGATCCGGATCCGCCGAGAAGGCAGCGAGCGCAAGCTCGTGCAGCGGGTCGAGCACGTCACGTACAGCGGCAGCATTGCGCTCGCGCGAGGACAGGAAGCGCTCTACATCACGGAGCGTGGCGTGTTCCGGCTCTCGAGCGCCGGACTCGAGCTCGTGGAGATCGCGCCAGGCGTCGACCTTGAGCGCGATATCCTCGCGCAGATGGGATTCGAGCCGCAGGTGGCACAGCCCCTGGCGATCATGCCGGCGACGATCTTCGCGCCCGAGCCGATGGGTCTTCGTGACGTGCTCCTGAGCCTGCCGCTGGACAGGCGCTTCGCGTGGGACGCAGAGCAGGGCATCTTCTTCGCGAACTTCGAGGGGCTCACGGTGCGCGAGCCCCGCGACGTGATGGCGATCCGAGCGGCGCTCGAGCAGCAGCTCGTGCCGCTCGGGCGCAAGGTGCCAGCGATGGTCGACTACGACAACTTCAGTGTGCTCCCCGACGCGCTGGATCCCTATTGGGACATGGTACGAGACGTGGTCGAGCGCCACTACAGCCGGGTTACGCGATACACCACGAGCGCGTTCCTGCGCGCCAAGCTGGGTGATGCGCTCGAGGAGCGTGGCGTCGCGCCGCACATTTTCGAAAGCGCGGAGGACGCGCGGCGGCACCTCGAGATTGCTCCCGCCGCTCTTTCCACGAGGAGCGAGGCGGGCCCATGACCGCCGAAGAACTGCTCGCCCAGCACGGCGCCGCAGGCATCTAGCCGGGCTGCCGGCTCTCGCGATCCCGACGTCGTGGCTCTTGCGGGCTAGATCCTTTCTGACTTTGCAATGGGAAGACGCGCGTCGTAGTTAGATCCTGTCGACGTGATCCACCCAGTAGCCGGCGAAGGGGATGAGTTTCTCCTGTAGGGCCGCAGAGGCGGGCGACTGGCCGCTAGACCCCGAAGCGTGTTCACCTGGTATCCACGTAGCCGACGTCCTCGACCGGGACGAAGATGCCACCCGAAGATCCTTTTATTCAGTCAATCTACTCCTCTTGCAGCACAGACATCCCTGAATAAGCCGAGCTCGCTGAGACGTCATCCCTTGCGCCTTTCCTGCTCCAAGCTTTCTAGGAGGAAAGGCGCGGCCACCTGCCCGTTGATCTTGCAATCAAGGAAGATCGGGCCCTCTGGGGCGCAGAGCATCGGTTGCAGCCGCCGTAGCTCTTCGAGGGTACGCACGGTGTGAGCTTCGAAGCCGAAAGCCTCGGCAACGGGCGCGAAGTCAATATCCGGGAACTTCGACAACGCGAGGGGCATGTCGCGCATCTTCAGGAAGTGCAGTTCGGCGCCATACGCGCAGTCATTCATCAGCACCACAACGAGCGGCAGGTCTTCTCGGACCACCGTCTCAAGCTCTCCCATGGTCATGAGGAAACCACCGTCGCCCATAAAGAGGACGGTCGGCCGCTCCGGTGCGCCGCAAGCGAAACCAAGGGCGGTGCCGAAGCCCAACCCGATCGACGCAAAGTCACTCGAGTGCTTGACGTGCGAGGGACTCTCGACAGAGACCCAAGGTACGACCTGTAGAAAGTTTCCGACATCGTAGACAACGTTGCGTTCTCTCGGCAACAAGGCGTCGAGTTCCACCGCCACTGCGCGCGGGTCCATAGTTCTGGGGCTTTGCACAGCCACGAAGTCCTCTGCCTTACGAAAACCGGCCAGAAGCCGGCGGTTCTCGTCCGAGCGCAAAGGCATGTCGGCAGCCGCTCGTTCCGGTATGAGTTGGATCAGTTCCAACGCAGCCTGCTTGGCATCGCCCACGATCGATACGTCGGCGTGAAACCAACGGCCGATGTTTGTACGCACCGTGTCGACCTGAATAATCGGAATGCCCTTGGGCAGCGATGTGTCGAAGCTAGTCGTTCTCTGGTTCAGTCCGGCGCCAAACACGATTGCGCAATCGGCATCGTCGATCAGTCGCCGGCCACCGGTGTGCGAGAACGAGCCAAGGATGCCGCAGTCGAAGGGGTGATCACGAAACATGTCTTGCGCTTTCATGGTCGTGGCGAGCCCAGCTCCCATATGGTCAGCCAGACGTACCAGCGCCTCTTTCGCGCCGGCTCTGTGCGCCCCAAGCCCGGCCACGATCAACGGCTTTCGACATGCTCCTATTAGCGCAGCGGCCGCGCGCAACGCACCTTGGCGCGGCGCCTTGTGGGTCCGTGCGGGCGAGATCCACGTTCCAGGGTCTGTCGCCTGGGCGTCCACGATTGCGAGTTGGATGTTGCTGGGTAGAAACAACGCGACACCGCCTGCATATGCGGCTTGAGCTGCGTTTGCGAAAGTGCGTCGTGCTGAGGTCGGGTCTGTAGCGATAAACGAGCGGATCCCGGCGGCCTGTATGACTCCGACCGCGTTGAAGGCTTTCGGCTCCGGACCCACCCCATTGGGCGTGGGGAGGCGATTGGCTGCCTCTCCGAAAATGAGCAGGATGGGGGAGCCGGTCCGCTGTGCGTACACGGAGCCCAACACCGCGTTGGCAGTCGCGGGTCCGCGGCCGATGATGGCAATGCCAAGCTTGCCAGTGGCGGACGCGTAGCCTTCGGCCATCGCCACCGCATTGTTCTCGTGGCGAGCCCCACGAAACTTCACCCCGATTGAGTCGAGCGTCGTTACAAGCAGCGCCGTGTCATCACTCATGAGCCCAAAGACGGTCTCGACCCCCATCCTCTTGATGTCGTGGGCGATCGCTTCATATGCTGGGATCTGGTGATCGGCATTGGCAGACATGTTTGCTCGCTTTTCAGTTCAGAAGCACTCAAGTTCGGGGGGCTATCAACACTTCCCCGGTGCTCTAGCCGCATGTTGACTGTGGGTACGTCCGACGTCAACTGACTTGCCGCACAGCGAACCACCGTTATGAAACCCCGGACCCTCAGCAGGGCGGCCGCGCGCGGATAGTGGTCGGTTCTTCCGTTCGAGGACGCAGCGGACCGGTGGCCCCGGCAGTTCTCTGCGGTGAACCAGAGGCGAGTAGGCGAGCCGTCTTGAGCTTGTCGTCGGGGCAGCTCAGAGCCTCCGATCGCGGGAGGTCCGTGTTCCGTGAAGCCGCTGGGCGGGCTGCACCTCGGGCGGTTAGTACCCCCTTAGCGGCGCATTGCGAGCATCGCCTGACTCACTCGCGACTGCGGCACACGTTGCAGGGCATTGCTGATCCAAGCCGCTACATCAACCAGCGCGTCTAGATCCACGCCGGTCTGTGCACCCAGGCCGTTCAGCAGATAGACGACGTCCTCGGTCGCTACGTTACCGCTGGCGCCCTTCGCGTAGGGGCAGCCGCCAAGGCCCGCAATCGAGCTATCGAATACCCGCAAGCCGAACTGGAACGACGCATGAATGTTCGCGATCGCCATGCCGTATGTGTCGTGGTAGTGGCCGGCGAGCTTGTCGACCGCCAACCGCTGGCCGACGGCCTCGAGCACGCGCAGCACAGTGGCCGGGGTGCCAGCGCCGATCGTATCCCCGAGAGACACTTCGTAGCAGCCCATATCGTAGAGACGCTGGGCCACCTCCGCTACTTGCCTAGGCGCGATCGGGCCGTCATACGGGCATGCGACGACGCACGACACGTAGCCCCGAACCCTGACCCCTGACGCCGCGGCTGCTTTCAGCACGGGCGCGAACCGGTTCATGGACTCATTGATCGAGCAGTTGATGTTCTTGCGTGAGAACCCTTCAGAGGCAGACGCAAACACCGCCACCTCCTTAGCACCTGCTGCCGCCGCAGCTTCGAAGCCCTGCAGGTTGGGCGTGAGGACCGCATAGTTGACGTCGGGCCTGCCGACCAAGCCGCTCATGATCGCCCCGTGGTCGGCCATCTGCGGCACCCACTTCGGCGACACGAACGCCGCGACTTCGATGTCGCGCAGACCGGCCTGTATCAGTCGTTCGATCAACGCAAGCTTGGTCGCGGTCGAGACGCTCTGCTTCTCGTTCTGAAGGCCGTCCCGCGGACCCACCTCGACTATGCGAACGTTGTTCATCGTCATCATCAGCTCCTCGAAGAATTCGCGGACCGAAGTGGGTCGGCTCGCGTGCTTCTTTCGATGTCCCTACAGGCGCCGGGGCGCTGCTACACGGACTCGAGGCTCAGCAGCTCGCCACCTTCCCCGACTTGGTCACCAACGGCGTAGAGGAGCTCCTTCACGACCCCGTCACGCGGTGCGGTGATCGTGTGCTCCATCTTCATTGCTTCCATCACGGCCAGCGGCTGACCAAGTTTGACGCTGTCACCGACCTTGGCGAGGAGAGCGACCACCTTGCCTGGCATCGGCGCTGTGAGTCGGCCTCCCTCCGCGACAGCGCCGTCAGCGGCGTGCGCAATTGGGTCGATCTCGTGCACGGTCGCGGTGCCAGTGCCAGCGAAGATGCTGAGGCGCTCACCGCTCGCATATACCGTGAGCGCATGCCGGACGCCTCCCAGCGTTACGTCGAGTTTGTTGTCGCCACGGGATCGGGCTTCCAGCGGCCAGCGGCGGTCCTCGACGATGAGCTCGAGGTTGCCCCGGCGGTCCCTCTCAAGTCTGGCGATGTGGTGCGTGCCAGCGGCTTCGATGTCGAAGCGTCGCAGCGCAGCTCCATGCATCCGCCAGCCGTCGCGTCGCGACCAGGGATCCTCTGCTTCGAGCCCCTGCTCGCCCGCGAGCGCATGTGCGACGACCGCGGAGGCGACCAGCTCGATCGGCAGAGGCGCGACTTCGAACAACGCTGTCCGCTCGCGCTCGATAAGAGCGGTGTCAAGGTCGGCTTCGGCGAACGATCTGCTGCGAACCACCCGCCGCAAGAAGGCAACGTTGGTGTTCAAGCCGACGATGTGCGTCTCTGCGAGAGCTTGGTCGAGGCGGGCGAGCGCCTGCTCCCGGTCCGCACCCCAGACGATCAGCTTGGCGATCATGGGGTCGTAGTGCGGCGAGATGGCGTCCTGTTCACGGACGCCTGAGTCAATGCGCACGGGCGCGCGCTCGAAGGCTAGAGCGCCTGCCGGCGTGCGGTAGACCTCCAGTTGCCCCGTCGCAGGCATGAAGTTGGCTTCGGGGTTTTCTGCAGAAATGCGCGCCTCGATGGCATGGCCATTGATGCGCAGGTCTTCCTGCCCTAGCGGCAGCGGCTCGCCCGCGGCGACCCGCAGCTGCCACTCCACGAGGTCCAGCCCGGTGATCGCCTCTGTCACTGGATGCTCGACCTGCAGCCGCGTGTTCATCTCCATGAAGTAGAAGCGCAGGTCACCGTCCGATGTCGGTTCAGCGATGAACTCGACCGTCCCAGCGCCCAGGTATCCCACGGCCTTTGCCGCCGCGACCGCCGCTTGCCCCATCTCGCGCCGGCGCGCCTCGCTCATGCCAGGAGCAGGCGCCTCTTCCAGAACTTTCTGGTGACGGCGCTGCACCGAGCAGTCTCGTTCGAACAGGTAGACGACGTTACCTTGCGTGTCGCCGAACACCTGAATTTCGATGTGGCGCGGCCGATTGACGTAGCGCTCCACAAGGACATCATCATTGCCGAAGCTGTTGATCGCCTCGCGGCGGCAGGAGTCGAGCGCCGCGTCGAACTCGCCGCTCGACTGCACGATCCGCATTCCCTTGCCCCCACCGCCGGCGCTCGCCTTGATCAAAACCGGGTAGCCGATGCGGTCGGCTTCGCGCTTGAGCATCTCAGGCTCCTGCTCGGCGCCGTGATAGCCTGGGACCAGCGGAACGCCGGCCTTGCCCATCAAACGCTTGGACTCGGCCTTGAGCCCCATCGCCTTAATCGCCGACGCCGGCGGGCCGATGAACGTAAGTCCGGCGCCGGCGCAGGCCCGTGCGAAGCCTTCGTTCTCGCTCAGAAAGCCGTATCCCGGGTGAATGGCCTCGGCTCCCGTCTTCAGCGCAGCTGCGATGATCCTTTCGCCAAGTAAATAGCTTTCTTTTGGCGAAGGTTCGCCGATCCGCACGGCCTCGTCGCATGCAAGCACGTGCTTGGCACTTGCGTCGGCATCTGAATAGACAGCCACGCTGCGAATCCCCATCTTTCGAGCAGTGGCGGCGACTCGGCACGCGATCTCGCCGCGATTGGCGATCAGGATCTTCTTGAACATGTGTTTACCTCGTCGGGAGATCGGGCGCCATGGTGAGCCACGCAGGCTTGCGCTTCTGGAGGAATGACTGCACTCCTTCCCTGCCCTCTGCACTGGCGCGAATATCAGCAATGCGTCGTGCGCTGTCTTCCCGCACTTCACGGTCAATCGGGACGCTAGCAAAGTCTTGGACCAGCTTCTTGCACGCACGCGCGGCGAGAGGACCGTTGCGGGCCAAAGCCTCGACGACTGCAGCCACTTTTGCGTCGAGGTCCTCCGTGTCCGTCAACTCATGGACGAGTCCCAGCCGATGCGCCTCGCTGGCGCCGAACCGCTCGGCTGTTACGAAGTAGCGCCGGGCTGCCTGTTCGCCGAGCGCGCGGATGACATAGGGGGCGATTGTCGCCGGCAGCAGTCCCAGCCGTGCCTCGCTGAGACAGAACGCCGCTGCATCGGACGCTACCAGGATGTCGCACACCGCGGCCAGTCCGACGCCGCCCGCATAGCAGTCGCCATGGACGCGGCCGACCACAGGCACTGGGCAGCTGTAGATCGTCCACAGCATGTCCGCGAGCGCCTGCGCGTCAGCGCGGTTCTGGTCCCAGCTGTAGCCGGCCATTTCGCGCATCCAGGTGAGGTCAGCACCTGCGCAGAAGGCCTTGCCGCGCCCACCCAGCACGATCGCGCGCAGATCGCCCGCGGCGCCGAGCTCGGCGAAGGTCGCTTTCAGGTCGGCGATGACGTCCTCGTTGAACGCATTGCGAACGTCAGGCCGGTTGAGCCACACCCGCGCGACGGCACCGTCGCGCTCGATCACGAGGTTTTCAGTAGACGTGGTCATGGTTGTTTTTGGCTACATACGGAAGATGCCGAACCTGGCGTCCGGGATCGGCGCGTTGAGGCTTGCGCTGAGCGCGAGCGCGAGCACGCGCCTTGTGTCCGCCGGGTCGATCACGCCGTCGTCCCAGAGGCGCGCCGTGGCGTAGTAGGGATGCGCCTGACGCTCGAACTGCTCGAGAACCGGCTTCTTGAACGCCGCCTCTTCTTCAGCCGACCAGTTGCCGCCCTTGGCTTCGATGCCGTCGCGTCGCACCGTCGCCAGCACGCTCGCAGCCTGCTCGCCACCCATGACGCTGATGCGAGCGTTCGGCCACATCCAGAGGAATCTGGGCGAGTAGGCGCGCCCACACATGCCGTAATTGCCGGCACCGAAGCTGCCCCCGATGATCACGGTGAACTTGGGGACGTTCGCTGTCGATACCGCGGTCACCATCTTGGCGCCGTGCTTTGCGATCCCTTCGGCCTCGTACTTCCTGCCGACCATGAAGCCCGTTATGTTTTGCAGAAAAACCAGCGGAATCTTGCGCTGGCAGCACAGCTCGATGAAGTGCGCGCCTTTTTGCGCCGACTCGGAGAACAGCACGCCGTTGTTGGCGACGATGCCGACCGGCATGCCCTCGATGTGCGCGAACCCGGTCACCAGCGTCGTTCCGTAGCGCGCCTTGAACTCCTCCAAGGCCGAGGCATCGACGATGCGCGCGATGATCTCGCGCACGTCGAACGGCTTTCTCGTATCGGTCGGGATCACGCCGTGCAGCTCGCTTGCCTCGAACAGCGGCGGGCGCGGCGTTTCAAGGCGCATGTCGACTTGCTTGCGCCAGTTCAGGTGGGCGACCGCATCGCGAGCGATCGCGAGGGCATGCGTGTCGTTGTGGGCCAAATGGTCAGCAACCCCCGAAAGCCGCGTGTGGACGTCGCCGCCCCCGAGATCTTCGGCGCTGACGACTTCGCCGATTGCCGCCTTCACGAGCGGAGGTCCGGCGAGGAAGATGGTGCCCTGGTTCTTCACGATGATCGACTCGTCACTCATCGCCGGCATGTAGGCGCCGCCCGCCGTGCACGATCCCATCACCACGGCGATCTGCGGAATGCCCTGCGCGCTCATCTGCGCCTGGTTGTAGAAGATGCGCCCGAAGTGGTCGCGGTCCGGGAACACCTCGTCCTGGTTGGGCAGGTTGGCCCCGCCCGAGTCGACCAGATAGATGCACGGCAAGCGGTTCTGCTGGGCGATCTCCTGCGCGCGCAGATGCTTCTTCACCGTCATCGGGTAATAGGTTCCGCCCTTTACCGTCGCGTCGTTGCACACGACCATGCACTCAACCCCCGCAACCCGCCCAATCCCCGTGATCAGCCCGGCGGCGGGGGCGTCGTTGTTGTACATGTCGGTCGCGGCAAGCGGCGCCACCTCAAGGAACGGCGTGTCGGGATCGAGCAGCATCTCGACCCGGTCGCGCGGCAGCAGCTTGCCGCGAGCGACGTGCTTGGCGCGAGGCCCTTCCCCACCGCCGAGCGCAACCTTTGCCAGGCGGGTGCGCAGGTCATCGACCAGCCCGCGCATGAGGGCGGCGTTGGTGCGGAAGTCTTCGGTACGTGGATTCAGCTTCGAAACGAGTGTCGGCATTTGGTCTCCCGGAATTTCTTGTTTAGTTCAGTTGATCTGGCTCAAAGAAGCTTCGTATCGTTCCTGCCAAGGCTGGCCACCGTTGACGCTGACCCCCACGCGACGCAACAAACCGTCCGAGAGGCCATAAACGAGGCCGTGCACCTCGATACGCTGCCCCCGGTACCAGGCGCGCCGAAGGATCGTTGTGCGGCAGACATTGGCGACCTGCTCGACCACGTTCAGCTCGACCAGGCGCGCTCCGCGTATGGAGTCGCTTTCGTCTGTGTCGAGACGCGCCGAATGCTTGTTGGCGATGTCCTCGATGTGGCGTAACCAGTTGTCAGCGAGTCCGACCGAGCGCTTCTCGGCAACCGCCTGTACGCCCCCGCAGCCGTAGTGCCCGACGACCATCACGTGCTCCACCTTGAGGGCCTCAACCGCGTACTGCAGGACCGACAAAAGGTTCATATCGGAATGCACGACGACGTTGGCGATATTGCGGTGAACAAACACTTCGCCGGGATCGAGCCCTAAGATCTCGTTCGCCGGGACCCGGCTGTCGGAGCACCCGATCCAAAGATAGCGTGGCGACTGCTGACGCGCTAGCCGGGTGAAGAACTCTGGGTCGGACGCGAGTCGCTGGTTCGCCCAGGATCGGTTATTTCCAAACAGGTTATCTAGGCTGCACATTCCTGATCCTTAAACGCCCGATCAGATCGGGGGGCGAGGTGTCCTGAGGCCCGCCACTTTCGCCAAGCGCCAGCACGCAAGACGCCGGGTCGACAGCCGCGACAAGCTCTCACGGCGGGTGGCCTCCGACAGCATCAGTTGGCTCCTGCCAACAGATATGCCATCGCCTTTTAGCCGCAGAACCTGCGGCTGGGATCTCTCTTGGGAAGTGGGTGATGCGCACATGTTTGGGGAGGACACCCATGAATGACAACACGTGCGCACGCGGAGTAAAAGAGGCAATCCGCACAGCGAAATGGTAGGCTCACTGACGTTGACACTACCGTCTATACGTCCAATCATGCCGACCAAGCCACTCAAACGCCGCATGACCGCCATTACGCTTCCGGGTCTCGTTCACCCGCACGATCTCACCACCGATCGCCAGTTCTCCATGAACCTGGCGCGCGGCCTGGAGGTGCTGCGTGTCTTCACGTCTGCGCAGCCGCTTTTGGGCAACCGCGAGATATCGGACCGTACCGGGCTGCCTAAGCCGACTGTGTCGCGACTCACCTACACGCTCACCCTGCTCGGCTACTTGGCTCGCGACGCGGCGCTGCAGAAGTACCGCTTGGGCAGCGGGGTGCTCTCGCTAGGCTACCCGCTCCTCGCGACGATGCACGTGCGCCAGGCCGCGCGGCCATTGATGGAGCAACTCGCGCGAAAGACAGGTTGCACCGTGAACCTGGGTGCGCGGGATCGAGCGAACGTGGTCTACCTTGACACAGTACGTGCCGACCGTGGCAACCAGCAGCTACCAGACATCGGAAGTACCCGCCCACTGCTCGCTACCGCCATTGGCCGGGCGCTCATCTTGGCGTGCCTGCCGGGCGAACGTGCGGCCATTCTTAACTACCTCAAGGTACACGACCGCGCACTGTACGAAAGCCACCGCAGCTCGTGGGAAGCCGACCAGAGTGCCTTTTCCGCGGTCGGCTACTGTCACTCGCGCGGCGACTGGGACAAGGACCTTCATGCTGTAGCCGTTCCAGTGCGCGCGCAAAGGAGTGAGCAGCCGACTGCAATGAATTGCACGCTATCTGCCTATCGCATGCCAAAAGACAAGCTGGTGAACGATGTAGTGCCTGAACTACTCGACACCGTGCGACAGCTCGAATCCATCCAAGGGTTGCGTTGATCGACAAAGCCCCAGCCCCGCCCGCTGCGTAGCCATGGCGCTCGTGAGCGAAAGCCCTTCCCGTGCATTTAAGGAGTTCACCATGTCTATTCTTCGTCGTAGGATTTTGGCAGCTGCTGTTCTGTCCGTGGCCGCGGCCACTCCCGCGGCAGCGCAGGAAAGCTTTCCCAGCAAGCCGATCCGAATCATCGTGCCGTATAGCCCGGGGGGTGTTTCAGACGTGATAGCGCGCCTCGTTGGTGAAAAGCTTTCGGCGAAGTATCAGCAGCCGGTACTCGTGGAGAACAAGGCGGGTGCGGGTGGAGCCATCGGCACCGATCTTGTGGCGAAGGCGCCGCCAGATGGTTACACGCTTCTGCTGGTGAGCCCTGGGCACGCCGTAGCCCCCATTGTCCAGAAAGGCGTTACCTGGCATCCCGTTCGCGACTTTCGCGCGATTGCCGGCTTTGGTGTCGTGCCAAACGTGTTCGTGGTGCACCCGGACGTGCCCGCGAAGAACATGGGGGAGTTGGTTGAACTGGCGCGAAAGAGCTCAGAGCCGCTGACGTACGGTACCGCCGGCATTGGCACCTCGAACCACCTGTCGGGAGAGCTATTGGCGCAGCAGGCCGGCATCAAGCTGACCCATGTCCCGTACAAGGGGCAGTCTGACGCCATGAACGACTTGCTCTCCGGCCGCATCACCATGATGCCTCTGACGCTCGCCCTAGCGATGCCGCACATCAAAGGCGGAAAGCTGCGCGCGCTGGCGGTAACGACGGCGCGGCGTGCGAGTTCGATGCCTGAGCTGCCGACCGTTGCGGAAGGCGCGAAACTGCCGAATTACGAGGTGAGCACCTGGCTTGGACTCGCTGCGTCTGCCAAGGTGCCGGATTCAATTGCACGCAAGCTGTCGGCGGACGTGGCGGAAGTTCTCAGGCTGCCCGACATCAAGGGAAAGCTAGAGACGATCGGGATGGAATATGCGCCCCAACCAGCAGCGGAGTTTGATGCCCTGGTGAGCCGCGAGTTCGCCAAGTGGACCCAGGTCATGAAGCAGGCCGGCATTCAGCCGCAGTGACTAGGAGAACGAAAATGTTGCGCACCCCAATCTGTGATCAGCTGGGCATTCGCTACCCGATCTTCGGCTTTTCGCATTCAGTTGATGTGGCTGTAGCCATTGCGGAGGCCGGTGGCTTCCCGGTGGTTGGCTTGTCGCGCGAGCTGCCCGACGAGGTCCCACACATCCTGGCTGACCTAGAGCGCCGCATGGGCGACATGCCGTACGGCATCGACTTGATGCTGCCCTCCAACGTGCCGAAGGCCGCAACGCTCGATGAACTGCGCGCGACCCTGCCTGCCGAGCACGTCGAATTTGTCAGCGACCTCCGACGACGTTTCGACGTGCAGCCGCCTGAAAAGCCAAGCTTCTTCACGAGCGTAGTGCGATCGGAGGCAATGTTCAATGAGCAGATCGAGGCGGTTTTGGCGTCCAACGCTCGCGGCGTGGCGACCGCCATCGGCCTGCGAGCCGACCTAATCGATCGTGCCAAGGCACGGGGCAAGCTGACCTTCTCGCTGATTGGATCCGTCGCGCACGCCCGGAAGGCGATCGCAATGGGAGTGGAGGTTCTTGTGGCGCAGGGCTACGACGCGGGTGGCCACACGGGCCCTGTTGGCACTCTCTCTCTCCTGCCGCAGATCATTGCTGTCGCCGGCGACCGACCGGTCTTGGCGGCTGGAGGCATCGCGACGGGCGAGCAGATTCTTGGCACGATCGCCATGGGGGCGCAGGGGGGTTGGCTCGGCACCTTGTGGATGGGAGCACGCGAGAACCACACTCCACCAGCTCTGCTTCAGAGGTTGGTTGAAAGCAGAAGCGAGGACACCGTAATTACTCGCGCCCACAGCGGTAAGCCCTGCCGCGTGGTCCGCAGCGAGTGGATCGACGCGTGGGCCGAACAGGGAGCGCCTCAACCGCTCCCGATGCCCCTGCAGCAGGTACTCACCGGGGATGTATTCGCTTCCGTGCACGAACACAACAACCCCCGATTGATCTGGGAGGCGGCGGGCCAGAGCGTATTTGCAATCACCGGCGAAAGCACCGTCGCGCAGCAGATGGCCACGCTTGTGGATGGCTTGAACAGCGCCTGGGGTCGCCTCGAACGTCTGGCCGTGTCCTAACGCAGCGCGAGCACCGCTGTGGGCACGGGATCCGGAGTTGGGGCGCACCGCCCGAGCGCCGGGCGTCCGATTCACCTGCGGCGTAGCCGCGAGCCGAATGTTTCATCCCGGCTGGCTAATCTCGAGCTTGCTCGAACAACATAGTGGGCAAGATGCTCGCAGATCGACCGGAGTTCCACATGTCACGGTTCGCCACGCTATTCAACCCACGATCGATTGCGGTGATCGGAGCGTCCCAGGATCTAGCGTCGGTGAGTGGGCAACCAATCGCGCACCTGATCAAGAAGGGATTCGCCGGCCGCGTGCTGCCTGTAAATCCCCGCTACCACGAGGTTGCTGGCTTCGCTTGTTACCCGAACGTGGCTGCGCTGCCCGAGGCCCCAGACGTTGCAATCATCGCAGTCGCTGCGAAGCGCGTTCCGGACACCCTATCCGAACTCGGGCGAAAGGGCTGCCGCTTCGCCGTAATCCTCTCCTCTGGGTTCGCGGAAGCGGGCGCAGAAGGGGCTGAGGCACAAAGTAAGCTCACCGAAATCGCGCGGGCGCATGGGATGGAGGTGATCGGCCCGAATTGCCAGGGCTACATGAACATCACCGACGGTATCCACGTGGGATTCGGCGCGCCCTATGGTCTTACGTACCCGGCCGGGAGGCTGAGCCTCACGTCGCAGAGCGGGGCTTTCGGCAACTCGATCGTGATGCTGGCGAGCGCCGACGGCGTCGGCTTCCGTCACTACGTGTCAACCGGGAATGAGTCGGTCACGACATCTCTGGATTTGATGGAGGCCATGATCGAGGATGATGGAACGGGTGTAATCGCCGGATACGTTGAGGGATTTAAGGACGCCCATCGGCTGCTTGAGGTTGGGCGCCGCGCTTTGAGCGCAGGGAAGCCGATGCTGATATGGAAGGTCGGAACGTCCGAGGCCGGCGCTAGGGCAGCGGCCTCGCACACGGCCAATCTCGGAGGGGCGGTAGCGCTGTACCGAGCCGCCTTTCGCCAGGCGGGCATCATCGAGGTCAACGACATCGGTGATTTGGCTGACTGTGCGAAGGCGCTGTTGTCGGGGCGCGTACCACGCGGTAATCGCCTGGCCATCGTCACGATTTCTGGCGGGGCTGGAATCGCAATGGCAGACCGCGCCACCCAGGACGGTGTTGCACTTCCGCTCTTGTCTGAAGACACTGTAGCGGCGCTCCGCAGCGTGCTCCCGTCTTATGCCGCTGTAGCCAATCCGCTTGACGTGACGGCTGCGCTCTTCAGCGACGTCAACCTGCTGCGTGCCACGCTGGAGCGACTCGTAGCGGATCCGGGCGTCGACATGATCGCGCTTGCATTGGCAGCCGCGAGTGGCAACTTGGCGATTGAACTCGCAAACGAGGTGGTGCGTGTCTCAGGGGAGACAGGGGTCCCGATCTTCGTAGCCTGGAATGCCGACGCGGAAACGAACCGCGCTGCATATCAGATCTTGGACGATGCAGGCATCCCGCGCTACACATCCCCCGTTCGATGCGCGCGCGGCATCGGAGCGCTCTGGGCCTATGCCGCCGCACGGCAGCGAGCTGCGCAGCTGCAAGGGGAGGAGCCGCTCGTCCTGAAAAAGCCAAACTGGGTTCAGTCGCTTCAGGGGCGCACGACTGATCTCACAGAGTTCGAGTCTAAGCAGCTTGTGGCGGATTACGGAATCTCCGTAACACGGGAGAAGCTGGCCCGGACCGCTGACGAGGCAGTCCGGCACGCGCTATCGATCGGCATGCCAGTAGTCATGAAGATCCAATCCCCCGACATTCCGCACAAGACGGAAGCTGGAGGGGTACGCGTGGGCGTGCCCAGCGAGGCTGAGGTCCGCCTAGCTTACGACCAGATTCTGTCCAACGCGAAAGCGCACGCGCCTGCAGCAGTGATCGACGGTGTGCTCGTCCAGGAGATGGTGGTTGGCGGAGTCGAGCTCATCTTGGGAGTAAGCAACGACCCGCTCTTCGGACCCGCTGTGATGGTGGGCCTTGGAGGTGTCTTTGCTGAGGTGATGAAGGACGTCAGCTTCCGGCTGGCGCCGATCGCACGCAGTGAGGCAGAGGCAATGTTGAAGGAATTGCGCGGATTCCCCTTGCTAGACGGTGCTCGCGGACGTCCGAAGGCCGATGTGGCGGCGGCGATTGACGCGTTGCTGCGGCTTTCCGCGTTGGCAGTCGATCTGCGCGGCTGCCTTTCCGAACTGGACATCAACCCGCTTACGGTCCTGTCTGCTGGTCAGGGCGTACGGGCCCTTGACGCACTCGTCAAGCCCCGTGGGTGAGCCCAAGGAGCTCAGGTCCGCCTCGGGGTGCTTCAACGAACGGCTATGGCCTTACGCTGGTCAATGCCTTTGGGGCGACTCCGGAGGAGTTGCAAAGCTAGACCCCGGGTCCGGCTGCGGCATTGAGCAAGCCCGCTCGGAGCGGTAGTTACTAGTGCGTCCAGCGGGCGTAGATGCCTCAGCGGCGACCTAGTAGGTATGGGGGCGAGGGGGGCCGGCAAAAGGCGTTCGGGTACACCGGGGGCGGCCAAGAGCAGACCACCGGTCAATGAAGGGCAATCTGAGTGGAGATAGTTCGATGAAGGTTCTGGTTCCCGTCAAACGGGTGGTCGACTACAACGTCAAGGTTCGCGTCAAGTCCGACTCCTCGGGCGTCGACACCGCCAACGTGAAGATGAGCATGAACCCTTTCGACGAGATCGCTGTCGAAGAGGCGGTTCGCCTCAAGGAGAAGGGCGTCGTCACGGAGGTGATTGCCGTTTCCTGTGGCGTGCAGCAGTGCCAGGAAACGCTGCGCACCGCGATGGCGATCGGCGCCGACCGCGCGATCCTGGTCCAGCACGACGGCGAACTGCAGCCGCTGGCGGTCGCGAAGATCCTCAAGGCGTTGGTCGACAAGGAGAAGCCGGACCTCGTCATCCTCGGCAAGCAGGCCATCGACGACGATTGCAACCAGACGGGCCAGATGCTTGCCGCACTTGCCGACCTGCCGCAGGCCACCTTCGCCTCCAAGGTCGAGGTCGCGGACGGGTATGCCAGCGTGGTGCGCGAGGTCGATGGCGGTGCCGAGACGCTCAAGATCAAGCTGCCCGCGATCATCACGACCGACCTGCGGCTCAACGAGCCCCGCTACGTGACGCTGCCCAACATCATGAAGGCCAAGAAGAAGGCGATGGACATCGTCAAGCCGGCCGATCTTGGGGTCGACGTCACCTCCCACTTGAAGACGCTCAAGGTCAGTGAGCCGCCGAAGCGGCGCGCCGGCGCGAAGGTGGCCGACGTCGCCACGCTAGTTGACAAGCTGCGTGACGAGGCCAAGGTCATCTGACCCGACCGGCTCGTGCGCTTACAGGCGCGGGCTAGCCACCGATCAAACCACGACACCGAGACTGCCCATGCCATCCCTCGTCATCGCCGAGCACGACAACCAGAGCATCCGCACGGCCACGCTGAACACCATCACGGCCGCAGTCCAGTGCGACCCGGACGTGCACGTGCTCGTCGCTGGCGCCGGGGCCGCTGAAGCCGCTGCTGCTGCCGCATGCGTCGGGGGTGTGAAGAAGGTCCTGCACGCCGACAGCGACGCCTTCGCCCACGCGCTCGCCGAGAACTTGGCGGCCCAGGTGCTCGCGCTCGCATCCGGCTACTCGCATATCTTGTTTCCCGCCACGGCGGCCGGCAAGAACGTCGCTCCGCGTGTTGCCGCCAAGCTCGACGTTGGCCAGATTTCCGATATCACGAAGGTCAACTCACCCGATGCGTTCGAGCGTCCGATCTACGCCGGCAATGCGATCGCGACCGTCCAGAGCCTCGACCCGGTGAAGGTGATCACCGTGCGAACAACCGGGTTCGACGCTGCCCCCGCGGCCGGCGGCAGCGCGGGCGTGGAAAGCGTCGCCCCTGTCGGTGACTCGGGGCTGTCGAGCTTCGTTAGCAGCGAGATCGCCAACAACGACCGTCCGGAACTCACTTCGGCGAAGATTATTGTCTCGGGCGGACGGGGGCTCGGCAGCAGCGACAAGTTCAACGAGGTGCTGACGCCGCTCGCCGACAAGCTCGGTGCCGCACTCGGGGCGAGCCGTGCCGCGGTCGATGCGGGCTATGCGCCGAACGACTGGCAAGTGGGCCAGACGGGCAAGATCGTGGCGCCGCAGCTGTACATCGCAGTGGGCATTAGTGGGGCGATCCAGCACCTTGCCGGCATGAAGGACAGCAAGGTCATCGTGGCGATCAACAAGGACGCCGAAGCGCCGATCTTCAGCGTGGCCGACTATGGCCTCGAGGCCGACCTGTTTGCTGCGCTACCTGAGCTGGTTTCTATGTTGTAGCTGTCCGCCTAACGGATTGCTGGTCGTCCCACCGTTACGGAACAGAAGCCAAAGCCTGGAAGATCAAAATGGAAGCCGACCCGACACATGTCACGCCCTTCGATCTAGCGCGGTTTCTACGATCCGCAACAGACACCCTCGGCCGGGGTGCGGTCCTGGTAGGTGAGGACGCACAGCGATATGAAACTGACGTTAGGCTGAAATACTCCGGCCGATGCATCGCCGTACTTCGGCCCGCAAGTACTCACGAGGTTGCGAAGGCGGTCACCCTATGCGTTAGCGAAGGAGTGGCCATCATTCCGCAAGGAGGGAACACCAGCTTGTGCGGCGGCTCGGTACCTCGCTCAGCTGATCGCCAGCAAGGGCCGACAGTCGTGCTCTCACTGGCGCGCATGAATCGCATTGTCTCTCTCGATCCTCTGCGATACAGCGTAACGGTGGAGGCCGGCTGCATCTTGCAAACTGTGCAAGAGGCCGCGGAAGGCGCGGATCGTCTCCTCCCGATCGACTGGGGTGCAAGGGGAACCGCAACGGTGGGCGGTGCGATCTCCACCAACGGCGGCGGGATGAATGTTCTGAGGTACGGGAACACACGTGAGCAGGTACTCGGCATCGAAGTCGTTCTGCCGGATGGTCGCATATGGAACGGGCTTCGGTCTTTGCGGAAGGACACCTCAGGCTACGACCTAAAGCAGCTCTTCATTGGAGGTGAGGGCACTTTGGGCATCGTCACGCAGGCAACGCTGAAGCTCTACTCCCGACCGACAACCTCTCAATCGATGCTCATGGTTCTGCGCTCCATCGAGGAACTGCCCAGACTGCTGCAGCTTGCACGAGATACCTGCAGCGACGACTTGCAATCTTTCGAGCTCTTGCACGGCCCCATCCTCGGGCGGGCACTTCGTGCTCAGCCGAACATGGCGTTTCCGGTTTCAGCGAACGAGAAATGGTATGTCTTACTCGCTTTAGCGGGCCGACTGCCCGTCGATGGAAAGCTCGAGCAGCTTTACGAGGCAGTCGAAGAGAAGGGCTGGATCGGTGAGGCCGTAATTTCTCAAAATGGCCAGCAGGAGCGAGATCTGTGGGCTCTTCGCGATGAGATGATGCCCTTTCGACACATTCGAGGGCAGATGCTGAAGTGGGATGCGTCAGTCCCCATTGACGTGATCCCTGAGTTCTTGTCGAAGGTTGAGGCTGCCGCTGCCGCGACTGACAGCAGAGCACAACTGGTCTCCTTCGGTCACGTCGGGGATGGAAATCTGCACACGTCCATCTTCTTTGAGAACGTCTTTGATCCTGAAGAGGTGGCGGAGCAGGCCCATCGCATGCTTGCGGCAGTGGACTCGATTATCTGGTCTCTCGGGGGATCCATATGCGCTGAACATGGAGTCGGCGTCGAGATGACGAGTCGACTTTATGGCCAGAAGCAGCCTATCGAGATCGAGCTTATGAAGCGCGTAAAGGGTCTGTTTGATCCTAGCGGTCTGTTCAACCCCGGTGCTGGGCTGAATTGACGAGTCCTGGACCAAGCTAACGCTTTGTTTGTGGTACGAATATCTTGAGGAGTCTTTTCATGATCCGCAGAACACGTTCTTTATTATGTCCGACGAGCACAGCAAAAAAGGTGCTCGGATGTTGTCGCGACCCGATTGCCAAGACGCCCAATCTCGATCGGCTAACTGACGTGGCACCAAGTTCACGTCGGCCTACACCAACTCCCCCGTTTGTGTCCCTGCCAGAGCGTCCGTCGGAACGGGGCGGTATGTTCACGACGTTCGGTGCTGGGACAACGCTACTGCCTGCAGCGGGACTCCCCCAAGCTGGGGCCACCGGCGCAACAAACCCGACATACAACGCCCACGGCTTCCCAGCTGATTTGGTCCCTTCGACTCGAACATTGCACGAGACTCGAATATGCAGTTGAATTGATTCACCCAGCCCGCCCAACGCCGCATACGCGGAAGTGCGCACGGCAGCCGTCGCACTCGCTTCGGGACTCCGGGGAACAACGGTTCATTAGTGAGAGATCCAGATGAACGCCACTCGTAGTGCTCTTTGCGCCGCGTGCGCCTGCTCCGGCCATGCGAACCTACGAGTTTCGGACAGAGGAGACGGTCACGACGTGGCGCTCGAGGCCCGAGGGTAACTTGCGAGCACGTTGGAAGACGTGGAGCAAGCCGACAAGGTCGACCTCCGGCGCGTGTGCCCTGACAAACTGACCTCCTTGCGTCCGGGCCGAAGACGGAGCCTAGCGCCGGACGCGACAAGAAGCGATGATCACGGTGCGTCGATGGCTCGCTTTTCTACGCTGGTGGCCCCGCGTCAGCCGCCGGACCTTGCGCGCCGACGCCATCGCTGGGCTGACGGGCGGGATCGTGCTGGTGCCCCAAGGGGTCGCCTTCGCCACCATTGCCGGCATGCCGCCGGAGTACGGGCTCTACGCGGCGATGCTCCCGTCCGTGGTTGCGGCGTTCTGGGGATCATCGTGGCATCTCGTCTCCGGGCCGACGACCGCCATTTCCATCGTCGTGTTCGCGACGATAAGCCCGCTTGCCGTGCCAGGCAGCGCCGACTACGTGCGGCTGGTGCTGACGCTGACCCTCCTCGTCGGCGTATTCCAACTGCTGCTGGGCGTACTGCGCCTGGGCACCGTCGTGAACTTCGTGTCGCACACGGTGGTGGTGGGATTCACCGCCGGCGCCGCCGTGCTCATCGCGGCCAGCCAGGCACGCAACTTCTTCGGCGTCCCAATCCCGCGCGGCGCCGAGTTCTACGAGGTGCTGCTGGCACTGCTGCGGCAGCTTGAAAACATCAACCCGTACGTCATTACGGTGGCGCTCGCGACAGTGTTCGCCAGCGTGCTGACACGGCGCTATGTGCCTAAGATTCCGCACCTGATCACGGCGATGCTTGTGGGCAGCTTGGCCGCAGCTTTGCTGAACGCGGCTTTTGGCGCGGAGCGGACTGGAATCGAGTCGATCGGGGCCTTGCGCGTGGGGCTGCCGCCGCTATCGATGCCCGACTTCTCACCGTCGACGATCTCCCAGCTCGTGCCGATCGCGCTCGCCGTGGCCTTGCTCGGACTCACTGAGGCGGTGTCGATCGCTCGTGCTATTGCGCTCAAGTCGGGACAGCGCATCGACGGCAGCCAGGAGTTCATCGGGCAGGGCCTCGCGAACCTGGTGGGGGCATTCTTTTCCGGCTATGCCTCCAGCGGCTCATTTAATCGGAGTGGGCTCAACTACAGCGCTGGCGCGTGCACGCCACTGGCGGCGGCCTTTTCAGCGCTTTTCCTGCTGCTCATCGTGCTCTTCCTCGCCCCCCTTGCCAAGTACCTGCCGATACCCGCGATGGCTGGCATCCTCTTCGTCATCGCGTGGGGACTCATCGACTTCCACCATATCGCCGAAATCGTGCGGGCCAGCAGACAGGAGATGACGGTGCTCGCCGCCACCTTCGTTGCTACCCTGACGCTCGATCTCGAATTCGCGATCTACATCGGCGTGTTGCTGTCGCTCATGCTCTACCTCAACCGCACGTCGCGGCCGGGGATCGAGGAGGTGCGACCACTCCCCGGAATGCAACCGCCGATCTTCGGGCCGGGTTCAATGGAGCCCGAATGGCCGGCCGTGAAGATCATTCGCATCAACGGATCAATCTTCTTCGGCGCCGTCAATCACGTGCAGGAGGCGTTCAAGGCGATCGACGAGCGCGACCCGGCCAAGCGCCACCTGCTGCTCGTGGCGGCTGGCGTCAACTTCGTTGACCTTGCAGGGGCCCAGCTGCTCGGACAGGAAGCGCGCCGGCGGAGGGCGCTCGGCGGCGGCCTCTACATCTTCAACATGAAGGCGGAGCCGCTCAGAATGCTGCGCCAGAGCGGGCAATATGACGTTATAGGCTCAGAGAACTTTTTCGAGCTGGGTCAGGACGTCGTGGAAAACCTGGTTACAAGGCTCCGTTCCGACACGCGAGTGGCTGAAGCATCGCCGAAGCGTCGCGAGTCGGGGGCTGCCGGGGAGGAGGAAACTGCGCTATAGGCTTTATAGGCGGGCGTGCATCTGCCTCCGCTTTGGTACAAGCGGCGGATCGCGCGGCCTCGAAAAGGGCAAATCGAACCGCGGGATGCTGCCCACCGGCCAAGGGCGTCGGCAACTCAGACGAGTTCCGGACACAGTGGCTCCTTGTGGCCGCCCAGACAGTTGCCACGAACTACGCTTCCGCACGTCCGCTGCAGACGGTCGCACCCGCTGTCTCGCTGAACGTACTGCACATGGCACCCGAGCGATCGATTCGTGCGCTCGAGGAGGACCTGCTCGATTTTGCCGTGAGCTTCGATCTCGCCCATGGTCGATCGATAACTGCCCAACTACTCTTCAATGATCGCATGGTCTGCGCGATGCGGGAAGGACACCCACAAAGCACTGGTCGCATGACGCTCAAGCGGTTTCTGGAGGCCCGCCATCTTCGGGTGGCTATGAGCCCGACCGACCTCCCATTCGTTGACAGCAAGCTGACCGCGAAGGGTCTGAGCCGCAGGATATCGCTGAGCGTCCCGCAATGGCTTCTCGTGCCAGCCCTTCTGCGGGAAACGGAACTGATTGGCGTCATCACTGAACGTCTGGGCACCAAGCTGACCGAGCAGGGGATCGTCTGCAGGCCACTGCCATTCGAGTCTCCAGAGTTTGTTTGGAGCCTTTCTTGGCAGCAACGTCACGCTCGAAGTGAGGCGCACACTCGGATGAAGGCGTTGATATTGGATCAAGCAAGTGCGCTTGTGGTTTGAAGCAGACTCAGCTCGGGCTTACCCTGCAACTCCGCAGGCAACGTGGGCTTGGCTCCAGCCGCAACGGACGTAGTGGTCATCAATGACGACGTTGCTAGTGCCGGGATTCATGGCTGACGCCGACTTGTGGGGTGACGTCGTTCCGTCGCTGCAGGCGCGTGCGCCGGTTCACCACGCGGATCTGACTCAGGACGAGCATCGCGTCAATGGCGCAGCGCGCTCTTGATGCCGCTCCGCCATCCTTTGATCTCGTCGGATTCTCCACGCAGCCACGACGAAGCGAAGGAGCTCCAATCGGGAATTGCAGGAGCGGCGCTGCGCGTGGTCGAGGACTCCGGACATATGGTCCCGATGGAAGCGCCCCAATCCCTGATGGACCTTGTCCTGCCATGGCTCGAGAGCACCGAGCATGCCGTCGTTAACTGACCGTTAAATAAGCTAGGAACTGCGGGCCTTAGTTCCCGAATCGAGACTCGACGTCCGCGGAACTCACTCGAAGGCAGCCGGGCCAAGCAGCGCTTCGCTGAAACAATCCTTGAGATAGGACCCGTCCCGCGGGGGCATGACCCAAGGAGCCCTTCGTTCCGACCTTCCCTGCGAAAACAGCGGCCCGGACTTGGAATAGACACGCTCGCTCAGGTCGTTTACCTCCCTCCATTCTCACTAGCGAAGTGAGATAAAGACGCACGCTTTAGCTGCCTCGCCAGGCCTTTGAAGCAGTTCAAGCGGGGTGCTCGCACCGGGGCAACGGAGGCGCTGCAAAGGGTCAAACGCTTGCTGCAGCCTAGCGGCCTCTGAGATTGCGGTTGCGAGGTGCGGGCTTAAGCGCCTTCAGCCGAAGCTCTAGATTGCGCACGTGGTGCTCTACCATGCACGCCAAATCCACTCCGATCACTCGCAAGCGCCCGGTATGGGCAGCGATCAAAAGGCCGATCATCTCGTCGAACAATCCCGCCACCTCCATGTCGAGCTCGGCGGACGAGACGCCGGCTTCCTCGAGCTTGGTCCGATAGATCCCGAGCGTCTCCATCAGCCGCTGATTTAGTTCGCGGTTGGATTTAGCACTGATGCCACGCGGCCGTGTCCCCTCCCTCAGGTAGAGGCTTAGATCAAGGTCGCTCGGGTTTTCGTCGTAGAAATGCACGAGCTCCCTAAACGCTGCAGCCAATGCTTGCAGGGGATCCGCGCACGCGTTCGCAGCTGCCCTGACGCGCTCGAACAACTGCTCGAGCGACTCCTTTAGGATGTCGCCGTACAGCTCTTCCTTGCTCTCATAGTGGAAGTAAATCGCGCCGGTCGTGTAGCCCGCCTCTCGGGCGATCTGCCGGACCGAGGTCACGTCGAGGCCATGCTCGGCGAACAGCTTCTTCGCGGCGTTTCGTATGAACTCCCGCTTGACGCTGGCCACCGCAGCCTGCCGCTGTTTCTTTGCCGGTGCACTTACGGCCATCGCACTGCCAAGTGAAAACCCTCGATATTGCCAACATAACAATGTTATGTGAAACTCACGATGCAACTTACGAGGAGACTCCATGGCAGTCGTTGAGTACCACACCGAAGAGCGCATTGCGTACGTTAGATTGAACCGTCCCGAGGCGAAGAACGCGATCAGCAAGGAAGTTCATGACGCGCTGAACGCTGCCTGGGACCGCATCGCCGCGGACGACAGCGTCGACGTCGTGATCGTGACTGGCACCGGCGACGCCTTTTGTGGCGGAATGGACCTGAAGACGCACGTCACCCAGTACGTCAATGCCACCCCCAAGATGATCGCGGACTGGGTCGAGCTCGGCCTAGGTGGTCTCACCCGCGGCAAACATCGCTTCAAGAAGCCCGTGATTGCGGCCGTCAACGGCTGGGCGCTGGCTGGAGGCTTTGAGTTGGCGTTGTCGGCCGACATTCGAATCGCCTCCGATCAAGCGAAGTTTGGCTCTTTCGAAGCGCGCCGGGGTTTTCACCACGGCGACGGTGGCCTTGCCAGGCTGGTCAACTTCTGCGGTGTCAGCATCGCGATGGAGATGGCTTTGACTGCCGAGCCCATTGATGCCCACCGGGCGCTGCAGATCAACCTGGTCTCCAAGGTCGTCCCGCACGATCAGCTGATGGGTGAGGCCACCCAGGTGGCGCGCACGATCCTGCGCAACGATCAAACGGCCGTTCGCAGCGCCAAGCAGGTGATCCTGGACATGATCGGCCGCAACCTCGACGATCAGCTCTACAAGGAGGCGATCGCGTCGTACACGTTGATGGCCAATAACCCCACGGTCCCAGGCCTGCTTGCGAAGTTTTACGACAAGACCGACAAGGGTCGCCACGGCGCGAACAAGACGGAGCTCTGATCAGCTAGGGTACTTCGCCGCCGACCAGCACCTCCCCGGGTCCGCGCTCCGGGTCGGGTGAGGGCCAGGACGACCAAAAGCGTCGCTGTTGCGGAACGATCGGCACGAGATGCCTCATTGACTAACTTCCGACCAGTAGCGCTTGCGCAGCTCGCCCGTGAGCAGCAGGTCGCCTGGTTGGACTACCTCCTAGGTGAAGACAAACGGGCCGGAACCACACCGGGAACGTGTCCGGGCCTACTGGCTACGGTCGACGCTCCGAGTAGAAGATGGCCAGGGCCATGAGTGCTGCTCCCATGATCTGCAAGAGACCAAGGCGCTCGCCATAGAACATCCAGTCGAACAGAATTACGAGCGCGGGATAGATGAACTGGAACACCGCGACGCGGTCCGCGCTCAACCGGGCAATCCCGGCGTAGATGAGGCTGTAGGCCAATCCGGTGTGAATTAGGCCGAGCCCGGCAAGCCAAGCCCACGAGGAACCCCACGCGGGCCAGCCCTGAGTAGTGGGCCACGCAACCAGGGTCAATGTCCCGATCGCGCACTGCCACCATGCCAGCACGCCAGCCGGTACAGCACCCGCGCGGCCGGCGATCAGCGTGACGCAACCCGTACACAGCGCGCCGAAGAGGCAGAGCAGAATACCGACGGAGTAGCGCGAACTGAAGTTCTCGCCAGCGGTATGCGTGCTTGGCGTGAGCTCATCGAGCAATCCAGTCGCGAGCACGAGCCCGACCATGGCGAGGGTGACAGCGAACACGCGATGGCGGGAAGGTCGCCGCTTCAGGAACCAGACGCTTAACACCAGCACCCACAAGGGTTGCACGTGAAAGAGCACACTTGCTATACCCGCAGAAGTGCGCTCGATAGCCGCGAAGAACAGGGCCCAGGCGAGCACCATCAAGAGCGCGGCGCTCAGGATCCATGGCCCGGTCGAGCGCGTGAGCTTCAATGCGGACGCTTCCTTCCGGATCGCCAGCCACGCCGTGATCCCCAGAAGACCGAAAGCGCACCTGAACCATGTCGCCGTGATTGGGCTGGCATTCGCCTCGTGCACGAAGACGCCGATGGTCCCCAACAGCGCGCTGCCAAGGATAAACGGGAGTGCGCCAGACCCTTGAAACTCGGCGTGCGGTTGACGCTGCGGAACCGCACTCTGGAGAGCGAGGCCGGCTGGCGGGAGCTGTCGGTTCATCGAGTCAGTGTGAATTCGTACCGGACAAGAGGAAAGCTCATAATTCGGCGCAATGCCATTCGATAATCGAATGCGCGGACTGAGAGATGCCGCAAGACCTTCGGATCGACTGGCTCAGGAGCTTCGTTGCCGTCGTCGACGCGGGGTCGTTGTCGGCCGCCGCATCGCTCGTGCATCGCTCACAGTCCGCCGTGAGCATGCAACTCAAGAAGCTGGAAGCCGCTGCAGGACGTCAGCTCTTGCTGCGCGGCCCTCGACAGCACGAGCTCACCCCGAGCGGCCAGACGCTCCTGGGCTACGCCCGGCGCATGCTGGACCTACATTCGGAAACGCAAGCCAAGTTCCACGAGGAGGCGCTGACGGGTCGCGTCCGTCTTGGAGTGCCCGACGACTATGCCAAGAGGTACCTGACACCCGTGCTTCAGCGCTTTGCTCCTTCGCACGGAGGTGTGGAGATCGAGCTTGACTGCGAGCAATCCACTTTACTGATCCCCCGCGTCGCGCGGGGCGAGTTGGACCTAGCGCTGGTCTCGCGAGATCACTCGAGGCGCGGGACCCTGGTCTTTCACGAGCCGATGGTGTGGGTCGGCTCGCCCCGGTTTGAAGCCTGGAGCCGCGATCCGCTGCCTATCGCCGTGTACGAAAGCGCAAGCCTTGCCAGACGCAGTGCAATCAACTCGCTAGCCCTACAGGGGCGGCGCTACAAAGTCGTCTACCACAGCTCCAATCTGGCTGGTCAGATCGCGGCTGTGGAAAGCGGGCTTGCCATTGCAGCGCTGACCAATTGCAGCGCTCCAGATGATCTGCAAGTACTCGGTGCGGAGCATGGACTGGGCCCACTTGCGCCCATGGAAGTGGCGGTCTATCGAAGCCGGGCATCGCACGGTTCTAAAGCGGTCGACCGCCTGCACGCCCTACTCGTGAATACGTTGAGGCAGGCCGGGACCGAGTGACGCGTGCCTACAGCGCGGACCCATTCCTGAGAACTCGCGGTCCTCACCAGTTCGGCGCGACCTGATGCTTCGACCTGGTGGCCAACACGTACGGGAGTTTGGTCCTCCACTGCCGAAGTAGGTGGCCGCGCCGTTCAGCGACCCGCCCGCTGTGCGTGGAAGGATAGGTTGGGGGGTCGTCTCGGACGAGCGCGAAGATCACTCGCATTGATTGGGTGAATGTATCCATGCCAACATGCGATTTCGCGCGAGTCTGCGCGGTGGCTACGATCAACGCCAACCTGACAGTACCCGTGCCGACAGATCCTACCGCGCGCGATGGTTCCGCCCGCTGGTTGACGATCACGGTGCGATGCAGCGAACTAATAGTGCACGAAAGATCGAGCAAGGACATGCAGAGATTTGAGAACCTCATCGCCGGCGAGCGCAGGTCATCGACATCCGGCAAATGGCTCAAAAGCCTCGACCCGTATCGCAACGAGGACTGGTGCGAGATCCCCGACAGCAATGCGGACGATGTCAACGCCGCAGTGGCGGCGGCGCGCGCTGCCTTTACGTCGCAGGCGTGGGGTGGACTAACGGCCACGGCACGTGGCGTTCTGCTGCGAAAGCTCGCTGACCTGATCCTCGAAAACGCGCAGAAGCTTGCCGAAGTCGAAGTCCGGGACAACGGCAAGATGCTGAACGAGATGCTGGTGCAACTGCGCTACATCCCGCAGTGGTTCTACTACTACGCCGGCCTAGCCGACAAGATCGAAGGCAGCGTATTGCCGATCGACAAGCCCGATCACTTCGTCTACACGAGCTGGGAGCCCTTGGGTGTAGTGGCCGCGATCACGGCCTGGAACTCGCCGCTGCTGTTGCTCACTTGGAAGCTCGCCCCGGGCCTCGCGGCTGGCAATACCTTCGTCGTCAAGCCTTCGGAGTTCGCCAGCGCCTCGACGCTCGCCTTCGCCGAACTGTTCGCCGAGGCCGGCTTTCCCCCGGGGGTCGTAAACGTCATTTGCGGGACGGGCCAAGGCGTTGGAGCCACGCTCGCGTCGCACCCGGACGTGGCGAAGATCGCCTTCACCGGATCCGATGCAACCGGACGAGTAATCAACCGTACGGCCGCGAGCGATCTCAAGCACGTGACGCTCGAGCTCGGCGGCAAGTCTCCCAACATCGTGTTCGAGGATGCCGATCTCGACGCCGCAGTCGCAGGCGTTGCCTCTGGCATCTTCGCGGCCGCGGGCCAGACCTGCATCGCCGGCTCCCGTCTCTTGCTGCAAAGGTCGATCTACGACACCTTTCTCGACCGGGTGTGCTCGTTGGCGAGCAGCATCAAGATCGGTAACCCGCTTGACCCTGAGACCCAGATGGGCCCGTTGGCGAACCTGCCGCAGTACAAGAAGGTGCTGAGTTGCATCGCCGATGCAGAGAACGAAGGGGGCAAGCTAGCTTTGGGCGGCAAGGCGCACTCCCACGCCAGCGGCGGTCTCTTCGTGCAGCCGACCATCTTTCGCGATGTCGACAACCGCTCGCAGCTGGCGCAGCGCGAAGTGTTCGGTCCAGTGCTGGCCGTGATCCCGTTCGAGACGGAGGCCGAGGCACTTGAACTGGCCAACGGCACGAGCTTCGGCCTAGGCGCCGGCCTTTGGACCAAGGACATGGGTCGCGTATTTCGCTTCAGCAAGGGCTTGCAGGCCGGCACGGTGTGGGTCAACACCTATCGCGCGCTGAGCTACATCGCACCGTTCGGCGGTGTAAAGGCTAGCGGCCTGGGTCGAGAAAGCGGTCAGGAAATGATCAAGGCCTACATGCAGACTAAGACCGTCTGGATCAACAACTCGAGCCAGACTCCCGGCAATCCTTTCATCATGCGCCTGGGCTGAGCGTCCCACGCAGGCGCGCGCCCACCCCATTTATCAGCGGGTCCGGCCGGCAGGCCAGCCGCTACATGGCGAATGAGCCCACACCATGGAGACAGCAATGCGCACGACACATCGCAGACAGTTCAATACAGGTGCGCCATGAAAGCCGTCTATTTTCTGGGAAGTCGGCAGATCGAAATCCGCGATGTTCCCGACCCGACGCCGGGCGCGGGCGAAGTGGTGCTCGAGATCAAGGCTTCGGGCATGTGCGGCAGCGACCTCAAGTACTACCGGTCGGCCGGCGGCGCCGATTCGATCGGCTTGGGCAAGCGCTCCGCCTCGCCTGTGATCGGAGGACATGAGCCCTGCGGAATCGTCGCCGAGCTTGGACCGGGTGTCGTACCCAATGCGGTGGTCCGCAGGGGTGCGAGAGTCATGAACCATCACTATGCGGGTTGCGGCTGTTGTCGGCTATGCCGCAGCGGCTGGACGCAGATGTGCGACGACGGCGCCATTACCTTCGGCGCCAACGGCGACGGCTCGCATGCGCGCTACATGAAAGTCCCGGCGGATTCGCTGATCGCCCTGCCTGATGAGCTCTCATTCCGTGCCGGCGCCGCGATCTCCTGCGGCACCGGTACGGCCTGGGGTGGTCTCGAGCGACTCGCTCTGCGCGGGAACGAGACGATTGCGATCTTCGGCCAAGGTCCCGTGGGGCTTAGTGCGACGCAGTTGGCCAGCGCTTTGGGCGCCCGCGTGATCGCCATCGACATCGACGCTGGCCGGCTCGAGCGAGCCGGGGAATTCGGCGCGGATGTTCTGATTGACGCCACCAGCAATGAGCTGGTGGAGATGATCCTCCAGGCAACAGGCGGTCGGGGCGTCGAGTGCGCGATGGACTGCTCGGGATCAGACGTTGCCCGGTCGCAGGCGATCCGCAGCGCTGCAAAGTGGGGACGAGTCGTCTTCGTCGGAGAAGGCGGCCAGGTGACGATCGATGTCAGCAATGACATGAACCGCAAGCAGTTGTCCGTCTTGGGCAGTTGGACATTCAGCAAGAACGGACAAGCCGATTGCACCCGTTTCGTGACCTCCAGAGGGATCGACGTCGACAGCCTGTTCACCCATTCCTGGCCGCTGGAGCAGGCAGTGGAGGCTTACGAGCTGTTCGACACGCAGAGTACCGGTAAGGGAGTTCTCCTTCCGGCCTGAGCCCGACGGCTGAGGCAGGCCTGCATCCGCTTCGGGCAAGGCGTTTTCTTCACCGCGGGAGGGAAGGTTGCGCGGAACCGCAGAGCTGTCAAGGCACGCCGACGATCGCCGAGTCCGGTTTGATGCACGGTGGTCCGCGGGTCATCGTTGAGGGTCGGCATGCGCCGCGGCAACGAGCGAGCTGTCGTTGCCATTGCATCTGATCGGCGCTGCTACTGACGTCGGATCGATCGCCTACGCACGTGGACCCTATAGGTGATCAAGGTCTGCCGCCTAGGCTGCCGCATCCTTTACATCAGAATCCCTGAGCGTAACCTCGTAAATCAGCGACCAATCTTCGAATAGCTGATGCTACGCTCCGGAGAAACGACGACCCAGCCAAGGGCTACAGGTCCCTCATCCCGTGACGCTCGCTTTCGGCTGCAATTTGATGGCCTCAACACTTCCGGCACCGGGCGCGTCGCGACGTTACATAGGCACGCGATCCCATGACTGCTCACTTCATGTCCCCTGACGACATCAGGGCAAAGTTCTCCAGCGCCATGTCCGATATGTACCGCCTCGAGGTGCCTCAGTACGGCACGCTCCTGGACCTGGTGGCCGACGTGAATGCAGCCGCGATGAAAAGCGACGGTGAGCTGAGCAAAACGCTTGCGGAGCAGGATGAAATCGATCGTTTGGCCGTCGAGCGGCATGGTGCGATCCGGGTTGGGACGGCGCAGGAGCTTTCGACGCTGCGCCGCATCTTCCGTGTCATGGGCATGGAGCCAGTCGGGTACTACGACCTGTCCGTGGCGGGTGTTCCGGTCCACTCCACGGCTTTCCGCCCCGTGCGGACAGAGGCACTGAAGAGCAATCCATTCCGTGTCTTTACCTCCCTGCTTCGCTTGGAACTGATCCAGGGCGAGTACACGCGCCGGCAGGCCGCCGCGATCCTTGGCAAGCGCGAGATCTTCACGGCGCGCGCACTGGAATTGACCGAACGCTGTGAGCTGGCAGGTGGGCTCATGTCAGCAGAGGTGGAAGAGTTCGTGGCGGAAGTACTGGAGACCTTCCGATGGCACGGCGACTCGACCGTCGACTTGGCTACTTACGATGCCTTGCACGACGCGCATCGCCTCGTCGCAGACGTCGTGTGCTTCAGGGGCGCGCACATCAACCATCTGACGCCGAGAACACTCGACATCGACGCTGCACAGGCCGAAATGGTTCGCCGCGGGCTCGGCTCAAAGGACGTCATCGAGGGCCCTCCGCGGCGCAAGCACCCGATCCTGCTGCGGCAAACCAGCTTCAAGGCCTTGGAGGAGAGTGTGAAGTTCCAAGGTGAGAGCGCCGGCACCCACACGGCTCGTTTTGGGGAGATCGAGCAGCGCGGCATGGCACTCACCCGAGAGGGCCGGCGGCTCTATGACCGGCTCTTGTCCAGCGTGCGTGACTTCGGGAGAGCAGGAGCTTCGGGCTCTGGCTACGCCGCTCGTCTCGAGGAGGCCTTCTCGCAGTTCCCCGACGACCTCCCCACGATTCGCACTCGCGGCCTAGCGTTCTTCGAGTACCAGGTCAAAGATGAGGCGGCCTTCGATAGTTATGCATCCTGGGATTTGGATTTGATGGTGAAGGACCGAGTGATCGCGGCGCTTCCCGTCACCTATGAGGACTTTCTGCCAGTCAGTGCCGCAGGCATCTTCCAATCCAATCTCGGGGACGCCGAGCAGAAGAGCTATTCGGGCTCGGCCGCACAATCGGCGTTCGAATCAGACCTAGGTTGCGCGGTTCTTGACGAGATCGCCCTGTACGAGACTGTGGAAGTCTCTTCGATCGGCGCCTTGGAAGCGGCGTTCGAGCAGCGCAGGTTAATAGCGCGGAACTAGTGCGCTTCGAGGTCCGCAATGAACGCGGACACTACCTTGCTCACCTTCCGCCCCTTGTGGGCTGTCACCACGACGATTTCGCCGGCCGCTTCTATGTCCGAGAGCGGAACGAACACCACATCCCCCCGTGCACCCTCACTGACCGAGCGTCCGACAAGACAAAAGCCAAGTCCAGAGGCGACCATTCCCAGGGCGATGTGAATCTCGTCGGCGTAATAGGCAACGGCGGGTGTCGCACCGGCCCCACGCAGCAGCGCACTCACGTCCTCTGCATACTGGCTCTGGCGAATCTTGGGGTAGACGATGTAAGGCGTTGAGTCCAATTCCGCGGCCGAGATCGCCTTGCGCCGCGCCAGCGGATGTCCCTTAGGAAGTGCGGCGACAAAGGGATCGCGTAGGACGATCTCGTATTCCAGTCCATCCACTCGCGCATACGGTCCCAAGAAGCGAGACAAGCCAATCTGGATCCGGCCCGATAACAACTCGGGTGCCTGCTGTTCCGACTGCATCGGTAGGAGCTCCAGGTGCACGTCGGGGAATCTTTGTCGGAAGCGACGGATGGAGCGCGGCAGCACTGAAAACATGGCCGACCGAGCGAACCCGATGGCCAGCCAGCCGCGCTGGCCCGCCGCGACCCCAACCACTTCCTCCTTGAGGCGCGCGGCTGCAACGATCAACTCCTTGGCCCGAGGGTAGAAGTGCTGGCCTAGCTGAGTAAGTTCCATCGGACGGCGGGAGCGATCGAACAGGTCGCCCCCGATCTCTGCTTCCAGCTGGCTCATTTGCATGCTCACCGCGGTCGGGGCGATGAACAGGGTAGTGGCTGCTTGGGCGACGCTTCCGGTCTCAACCACCTCGCAGAAGTACCGCAGCTGCTTAAGGTTCATTTAATTTGAGCCTAAGCTCACTTTATAGAAGCCATCACCAGTTTACCCTGTCATAGCATCGAACCGAGGTTTCATCAGCAACGTTTGCAGAGGTCCCCATGAAAGAAAAGTTGGTTGTTGCCGCGCTCGCGGCTTTCGGCTGCGTGGCCGCGTCCGCCCAGGGCCTCACGGGTGCCCTGGCAAAGATTGCGGAGACCAAGACCATCGTGATCGGCCACCGCGAAAGCGGCATTCCGCTGTCATACGTCGATGACAAGCAAAAGCCTGTGGGTTACGCAGTCGACTTGTGCATCCAGGTGGCGGAGGCAGTGAAGCAGCACCTGAAAATGCCGAACCTCGAGGTGAAGTTCACCGAAGTCAACGGCTCTACGCGAATCCCCCTGATCGCCAACGGCACGGTCGACCTGGAGTGCGGTACCACGACAAACAACGTGGAGCGCCAGAAGCAAGTCGCTTTCTCGTCCACGACCTTCATTGCCGCAGCCCGCTTCGCTTCCAGGAAAGCGGACAAGCTGAACGATGTCGCAGACTTGAAGGGTCGAACGGTCACAGCCAATGCGGGCTCCAACAATCTGGAGCTCGCGAACAAGCTCAACACGACGCGCAACCTCGGTATGACCATCCTGCCGGCGAAGGACTTCGCGGAAGGCTTCCTGATGGTGGAAACCGGCCGCGCGCACGCGATGATCCTTGACGACATCCTGCTGGCCGGCGCGGTGGCAAACTCGAAGGACCCCGCACGCTACGCGATTTCGTCGCAAGCGCTGTCGGCGGAGCCTTACGCGATCATGATGCGCAAGGACGACCCCGCGTTCAAGAATCTCGTCGACGAAGCCCTGAAGCGCATCTACACGTCTGGAGCGGCCGCCAAGCTTTACGCCAAGTGGTTTCAGTCACCAATCCCTCCCCGTGGAATCACCCTGAACCTGCCCCCGAGCAAGGCAATCCAGGAAGTGTGGAAGAAGCCGATCGACGCTGCTGATCCGGCTGCCTACGCCGTCGAGTAGGCGCCCGCGGGGCGCTAGGGTGGATTACGACTGGCGCTGGAGCGTATTCCTCCAGCCGACGCTCAGCGGGACCATGAGCTACGCGGAGCTACTGCTCCGCGGCGCCGGCCTTACCGTTATCACAGCCATCCTGGCGTGGGTGATTGCGCTGGGGCTCGGCACTCTGATCGGTGTGTTGCGAACTGTCCCGGTGCGAGGTCTGAATCAGATTGCGCGCTTCTACGTTGAGGCGTTTCGCAACGTCCCGTTGCTGCTGCAGCTGTTCCTCTGGTACTTCGTGCTTCCCGAATTGGTTCCAGAGAGCTTAGGGAACTGGCTGAAGACACTGCCCTTTGCGTCCTTTTACGTGGCCTTCATTGGCTTGGGCCTCTACACGGCGGCGCGCGTGGCGGAACAGATCCGTGCCGGTATCCAGGCCATTCCGCAGGGGCAGACCAACGCCGCGCTGGCGGTCGGCCTAACCCTACCCCAGGTGTATCGCTTCGTGCTCGTCCCCCGCGCCTATATGACGATGCTTCCGACGCTCACGTCAGAAGGGCTGGCCATCATGAAGAACACTTCTGTGGCCTTGACCATCGGCCTGGCGGAGCTGACCGCGCAAGCCCGCGCAATGCAGGAATACACCTTCCAGGTCTTCGAGGCGTTCACAGCCGCCACGCTCATGTACTTCGCTCTCAACGTCGTTGTCGTGAAGTTCGCTCGCTTCCTCGAAAGTCGGACTGTGCACCGGACGTGAAGCCGAACCTCACTCCATCCCTGCGCCTGAAGACGGCGGGTTTATGACTAGCTTTGACTGGAACGTTATCGGGCGTTCCCTGGGCTACGTCCTGATCGATGGCTTGGGGTTCACCGTTGCGCTCACGTTAACGGCGACGGTTGGCGGCATTTTGCTGGGGATCGTCCTCGCCCTCATGCGCCAGTCCAAGCTCTCCTGGATCAGCCTGCCTGCGAAGGTGTACATCGACGTCGCGCGTGCACTTCCGTTGATCTTGGTCATCTTCTGGATCTACTTCCTCCTGCCATATGTCGCACAGTGGGTGATCGGCTCCTCCCGACCTGTCAGTGTCGGCGCTAAGACGTCGGCCTTCGTCACGTTCACGCTCTTCGAGGCCGCGTACTTCGCGGAGATCATTCGCTCTGGGATCCGGGGCATCCGCCAGTCCCAAGTCGATGCCGGCTACGCGTTGGGCTTGCGGTACCACCAAGTAATGGGAAGCGTCGTGCTGCCGCAGGCACTTCGGAACATGTTGCCGGTGCTCCTGACGCAGATGATCATCATGTTTCAGGACTCGTCTCTCGTCTATGTGCTGTCGCTGACCGATCTCCTAGGCGCAGCGAGCAAGGTTGCCCAGCGGGATGGCCGCCTTGTCGAGATGTACGTGTTCGCCGCCCTCGTGTACTTCACGATCTCTTTCACTGCATCGCACCTTGTCCAACGACTGCAAATCCGCGTCGCCACGCCTCGCTGAACCGCGCACCATGATCAGCATCACCAACGTCACTAAGAATTACGGCCCAGTCCGCGTACTGACGGACTGCAGCGTCTCTGTAAAGAAGGGAGATGTGATGGTGGTTTGTGGGCCCTCCGGATCCGGTAAATCCACTCTCATCAAGTGTGTCAACGGCCTTGAGCCGTTCCAAGCGGGCTCCATCGAAGTCAATGGAGTTTTGGTTGGTGACCGCCGAACAGATCTTCCCGACCTGCGGCGAAGCGTTGGCATGGTGTTTCAGAGCTTCGAGCTCTTCCCGCACATGACCGTGGTTGAGAACCTCTGCCTCGCCCAGCGCAAAGTGCTCAAGCGGTCGCAGGCCGAAGCGAAGACGAGGGCACTCGGACTCCTGCAGCGGGTCGCGATGGAGGCTTTCGCGGGCAAGTATCCGGCGCAACTCTCGGGCGGCCAACAGCAACGAGTGGCTATCGCTCGGGCGCTGGCCATGGATCCCGCGGTAATGCTGTTCGACGAACCCACCTCTGCGTTGGACCCGGAGATGGTGGGTGAGGTGCTTGATGTGATGGTCACCCTCGCTAAAGAAGGGATGACCATGATGGTCGTGACCCATGAAATGGGATTCGCCAAGCAGGTTGCCAACTGGGTCGTCTTCATGGACGCGGGCAAGGTTGTCGAGCTGTCGGCCACGGAGCAGTTCTTTAAACAACCCAAGAGCGAGCGCGCGCGTGACTTCATTTCGTCGATCTCCAGACATTGATCCGCAAAGCGAACCCAATACATGAGCGAATACCTTCACCATCGATCATCTAGCCGTCTCACACCGCAGACCGAAATGCTCGCCAAGGCTGCCGTCGCTAATCTGCAAGGCTGGGACGCCGCGGTCGCGGAGGTCAAAGAATGGCCCGGCTACAAGCCGTTGCCACTTTGGGCCTTGGACAAGACGGCGGCCAAGCTTGGTCTAGGCAAGGTGTACTACAAGGACGAAAGTCAGCGTTTCGGACGCGAGTTGGCCAGCTTCAAGGCATTGGGCGCGCCGTATGCCGTTTACATGCTGCTGGCGGACGCCGTTGGGGCAAAGACCGGAAAGCGCCCAACGGCGACGCAACTGCGCGACCGCGAGTTCGCCGAGATCACCCAAAGAGTCACGGTCTGCGTTGCCACCGATGGCAACCAGGGCCGTGGCTTGGCGCACGCAGCGAAGGTCTTCGGCTGCCGCTGCGTGATCTACATCCACGGCCATGTGAGCCCCGGCCGCAAGGAAGCAATGGAGTCACTGGGCGCGATCGTCATCCGCATCGATGGCGAGTACGAGGCGTCGGTGAAGCGCGCCAAAGAAGACGGTCGCATCAACGGCTGGCACTTCGTGAGCAGCACGTCGTGGGACGACTTCAACGAGCCGCTGCCGCGTCACGTCATGAATGCCTACATGGTGATGGTCGAGGAGGCCCTGGACGCCCTCCCAGACGTCAGCAAGGTCACGCACGTATTCATGCAGGGCGGTGTTGGAAGCATCGCGGCCGCGGTTTATATGGGCTTCGCCCAGCGGACCAAAGGTCCGATACCCCGCTTCGTGATGGTGGAGCCACTCCAAGCCGACTGCCTATACCAGAGCGCCGTTAACGGTAAGCCAACGCCTTCCTCAGGCAATCTGCGGACCATCATGGCGGGGCTGGCGTGCCGAGAGGTTTCTCCCGCGGCATGGTCGATTCTCGACTGGTTGTGCAGTGACTACCTCGCCATCCCGGATGACTGGGTCGTTCAGGCGATGAAGTCGCTGGCAGATGGGGGCGGTGATGTACCAATCGTAAGCGGCGAATCTGCATCCGGCGGCATGGGCGTCCTGCTAAACACGCTGGTGGATCCAGAGCTCAAGCAAAGGCTTGGCCTCGGTTCTGACAGCCACGTCCTTCTATTCGGATGCGAAGGCGCGACGGATCCTGGAATTTACGAGGACATCGTCGGGCTTTCCGCGGCAGAGGTTTTCCGGCGTCAAGAGACCGCCGCGCGGTGAGCAGCAAGAACCCTGATGGCCGCTTGACGGAGCTCGCTGCTGCGGCAGGCTTGGACTTGGCATCTGTGTGCGTCCCCGGAGGCGCGTACTCCCCCGCGGTGCGACAGGGCGACACTGTTTACTTGAGTGGTCAGATCCCGAAGGTCGGTGCCGGTGTGGCGTTTGTGGGCGCTGTCGGTGGGGAGTTGCCCGTTGACCTCGGCAAGCAAGCCGCGGGTGTGTGCGCCTTGCGACTTCTGGGCGTCCTGCAGAGCACCTTGGGATCGCTCCAGCAGGTAGCAAGGATTGTTCGTGTGAACGTATTCATTCAAGCTGCGCCAGGCTTTGACCGTCACAGCGAGGTCGCCGATGGCGCGTCTGCGGTCCTCGCAGACGTACTGCAGTGCGAGGCTGGTCATGCCCGGACCGCTGTGGGTGTCGCGTCCTTGCCGCGCAACGCGAGCGTCGAGGTCGATATGACGGTGGGGCTCGCAGTCTCGAGGTAGCCGCTGCTGACCAGCGTGCGTCATCCAGTACGTCCGGGTGGACATGCAGCGACACCTTCATGCTCTGCGTCGCGACAGCGCGTGGTGCTGAGGTGCTTGCGACATCCCCGCGCCGCTGTTTGATCTTGACGCATCCCCGGTTGTCTGCGGATGCGTCTGACGATTAGCAAGCTACCGGAGACGTTCCCACGATGAAACTAGACACACTTCGGTCAGCCTTCTCTGGGCGCCTGCATACCGAGCCGGCCGACATGGTGGCGTTCCTGACAGACTGGCGTGGCAAGTGGACGGGTCGAGCCATCGCTGTGGCTCAGCCCGACAGCACCGCCGACGCGGCAGCAGTGCTGCGTTGGTGCAACGAGCAGCGCGTTCCGGTCGTCCCGCAAGGGGGCAACACGGGCCTGTCTGGGGGCGCCACTCCCGACGAATCGGGCCGTTCGCTCGTGATGTCATTGACTCGGCTGAACCGGGTCCGTAGCGTCGATCCGGAGAACAACACGATCGTCGTCGAGGCGGGTGTGACGCTGCAGCGCGTTCAGCAGGCCGCACTCGACGCCGGGCGACTATTTCCGCTCAGCCTGGCGGCTGAAGGCACGTGCACTATCGGCGGCAATCTGGCGTCGAACGCGGGTGGCGTGCAGGTGCTGCGGTATGGGAACGCACGTGACCTGTGCCTCGGGCTCGAAGTCGTCACGCCCGAAGGCGAGATCTGGGAGGGCTTGCGAGGCCTGCGCAAGGACAATACCGGGTACGACTTGCGCGACCTGTTCATCGGCAGCGAAGGCACGCTGGGCGTGATCACCGCGGCCGTGCTGAAGCTGTTCCCTCGTCCACTCGCCCGGGCTGTGGCTTTCGTGGCAGTACCCTCACCTACCGCCGCCGTCGAGCTTCTGCAAAGGGCTCAAGCGCGTCTCGGCGCGGGGTTGACGGCCTTCGAGCTGATCGGTGACGCGTGCATTGCTCTCGTCGAGACGCATGTGGAACACGCCCGACTGCCGCTGGCCGACCGATCGGATTGGTACGCGTTGCTCGAGGTTTGCGGCAGCGACGAGGGACAGGCGAGCACCGCCGTAGAAGGTCTGCTCGAAGCGGCGTTCGAAGATGGGATCGCAACGGACGCGGCCCTCTCGACGACCATCGCCCAGCTCCAGGCACTCTGGGCGCTGCGAGAAAACGTCTCCGAGTCGCAAGGGGCCCACGGGAAGACGATCAAGCACGACATCTCACTTCCGATCTCGCGCATCGCCGAGTTCATCGCCAGCACAGACGGGGCCATCGAGCGGGCATTCCCGGGAGTGCAGATGGTCGTTTTCGGCCACCTGGGCGACGGAAACCTGCACTACAACGTCTCGCCCGCCAGCGTATACGCCGGGCCCGAGCACGCGGACGCCTTTGTGGCCCTGGAAACACCGATCAACCGACTCGTACATGACGCAGTGGTGGCCCGTGGTGGCTCGATCTCGGCCGAGCATGGGTTGGGCGTGTTGCGCCGAGACGAATCGGCCCGCTACAAGAGCGCTGTGGAGCTGAAGATGATGCGTGCTGTTAAGGAGGCGTTGGATCCCTTGCACCTGATGAATCCGGGCAAGTTGCTGCTGCGTTGAGGATGAACGATCTTCCTAGCGACAACTTTGTACGTTGTTGATAGCACCGGATACCGCCGGCGAAGCCGAGCGTGCTTGGCGGCAGTGAGGCTTATCGCCGGACCAGGAAACGCCCGTTCCGGCGATGGCGGTGAAGCCCGGCGGCAGCGCTCTGCCAACCCCGATTAACCCCTCGACGATTTGCCTACCCGGGCAGGGGAGACACGGGGCGCAGTGGCATCAATCGCCGCGAGGAATTCGCCCAGTGGGGTCGCTTACCTCGGAAGATCGCCGACGGCCTCTGGTCCAGTGCACGCCTTGTCGGGAAACCACCCGGTGCCAGCGCTTCAACTTTCGCCTTTCGCCGGATCTCCCCGCCGAGGCTGGATTCCCTCCGGCCAAAGGCGTGGCTGCGTCAAAGGCGCTAATGGTCAGTCGAGGGTGATTCCAAGGTCCCCTACCGCCTTCTTCCACCGGACCGCCTCCGCGTGCACATAGGGGCCGGTTTCATCATCCGTGGCATCAGGCACCTCGGCTCCTTGCTGCTTCCAGGCCTCCACGACCGACGGATCCTTGAGCGCCGCTCGCACGGCCTGCCGGAGCCGTGAAAGGACTTCAGTGGGAGTGCCTTGTCGGGCCCACCATCCGTACCAGATCGTGGCGTCCATCTCTGGCCCGCCTGCCTCCTTCATGGTCGGTGCGTCTGGGAACAAGGGAGTACGCTTCGCGGCCGCCACTGCGATCAATCGGATTCGCCCGCCCCGAATTTGAGAGGCAGAGGTGCCGAGCCCATCGAACATGAGCTGGCATTGACCGCCGATCAGGTCAGTCATTGCCGGCGCTGTGCCCCGGTACGGAATGTGGGTCATGTACGTGCCGGTTAACCGCTTGAACGATTCACCGACGATGTGCTGCGCCGTTCCATTGCCCGATGAGCAGTAGTTGATCTTGCCCGGATTTGCCCTCGCATAGGCAATGAGTTCCTTGACTGAGTTGAAGGGTGCATTGTTGGTCACGACCAGCACGCTCGGCACGCGCGCGGTGAGAGCAACAGGTACGAAGTCCTTATCTATGTCGTAGCCTCGCTTCGGATAAAGACCCTCAGACATTGGCTGATGCACGCCTCCGGAGAGGAACGTGTAGCCGTCCGCAGGCGCCTCGAATGCGGCGCGCACACCCACGGTCCCTCCCGCACCCGGGCGGTTGTCAACCACAAACGTCTGCCCGAAGGTTTCAGATAGGCGGGTTGCGAGGGGCCTGGTGAAGATGTCCACGCCTCCGCCCGGTCCATATGGCGCAATTATTCGCACGACCTTGTCGGGCCACGCTGCGCTGGCCAAATCGAAAACGACAATGAGCGCCAAGCCGGCCAGGCATTTTGAAAACGTGCTATTCATCGTTCGTCTCCATCAGTTCAAAACATCGGGGTGGGGCCAGAGTTGCGCGCAACACTGGGGTGAGGTCAACGAAACCGCGCGACGGTAGGTCGCAGCGTGCGGCGGGACACCGCACCAACTCACGTGGCGTCACGGCTTCAATCGCTTCCAAGTCGCGGTTGCGAAGGCAACAACTTCCCCCGCAGAGTCAGTCATGCAGGAACGCAAGTAGGAGACACCCCGTCCTTCCTTGATGAACTCACCCACGGTATGTAGAGAGCCCTCTCTCGCCGTCTTCACGTACTGCGTCTTCATCTCCAGAGTCACCCCCGATCCCTGTACATGGTTGAGCAGATGACCCATCGAGATGTCCATGACGGTAGCGATCAGTCCACCGTGAAGCGACCCTTGAGGATTGAACATGAAGTCCTTTGGCTCGAAGCGCACGATGCACCGTTGATCGATGTACTCGATGCGCAAGCCGAGCAACTTCGCGAGGAAGAACTCGCCGAACGCCGGACTGTGCGAGCGCAATGCCTGCTCGAAGGCCTGCGTGGCTGCATGCTCATCCATACGCACCCTCGTACTTGACGACGCGGCGCCGGGCCAGTTCACTCACCTGATCGGCTGTAAACCCCAACTCGTCTCGCAATACCGAGAGGGTGTGTTGCCCCAGCAGTGGTGGCGGCCGGTGCACGTCGTCGTTTTGATCATCAAAACGGATTGGGCTGTCGATGTTCCTGACAACGCCCGCGGTCGGATGCCGCATTTCGATCACCATCCCTCGCGCGACCAACTGCTCAGCCTCGCAGACCTCTTTGACGGAGCGAATGTCTCCGTATGGAACGCCAGCCGCCGAGAGCCTTTCGATCCAGTAGCTCCGCGGCCTCGTGGCGATGGCCGCCGACACGATTGGAATAAGCTCATCGCGGAGCCGGACACGGTCGGCCGCCTTCAAGAAACGTTCTTCGCCTGCCAAGTCAGAACGCTCGATTACGGCGCAGAAGAGCTGCCAGAACTTGTTAGTGGCGACCCCGATGTTGATCCATCCATCCGAGGCCTGGAACGTTTCGTAGGGCGCGATCGTGGCGTGAGTATTGCCGCGACGCTTGGGAGTCTCGCCGGTCGTGAAGTAGATGCCGGCATTGAATGTCAGCAGGGACGCCATACAGTCCAGCATGGAGACATCGACCTGCCTCCCCTTACCGGTTCTCGAGCGCTCCAGCAGAGCGGCCATGATTCCCTGGGCGGCGAACTGTCCGGTCGTCAGATCAGCCATCGATGTACCGACCTTGGTCGGCGGTCCATCCGGGTCACCCGTAATGTCCATGATGCCCGACTCGCCCTGAATGATCAGGTCGTACCCGGGTCGGTTGGCATCAGGCCCGGTCCGTCCGAAGCCGGTTATGGAACAGCTGATGATCTTTGGATTCATCGCCCGCAAATCCTGGTGGTGGAGGCCCAACCGTTCCATCGTTCCCGGCCGGAAGTTATCGATCAACACATCGCACTGCCCCGCGAGCCGACGGACGATCTCGACACCCTCAGGATCCTTCAAGTTGACGGCGCAGCTGCGCTTGTTCCGGTTGACCGAGAGAAAGTACGCACTCTCCCCGCCGACGAAGGGCGGACCGAACACCCGGCTGTCGTCGCCACAGCTCGGCTCCTCGATCTTGATCACGTCCGCGCCGAGGTCGGCCAGGAGCATCGTGCAAAACGGGCCCGACACCACTCGACTGAGATCGAGCACCCGGACGCCATCGAGCGCTTTCACGACTACACCATCAGCTCTGCGAGCGACTTCATGTCGTCAACCCACAGGTCGGGCTGGTGCGGCGTACGGCCGAATGGGCGCTTCCGACGATCGATAAAGGCGCTATGCATCCCCGCCGCCTTGGCACCAACGCAATCGAAGGCGTGATTGGCGACAAAAAGCACTTCGTCCATCTCCACGGCCATGAGCTCCGCGGCCTTGGTGTAGGTCGCGACGTGTGGCTTAAACGAATTGGCCTCGGCGACGGAAATCACCCGGTCGAAGGGGACGCCGTGGTACTCCTTCGCCGTTTCCAGCATGTCACGGTCACCATTCGAGAGCACCACGATCTTGTAGCGGGTCTGCAGCTTCGCGAGCGCCGCAGGAACATCGGGGAAGCACTTCAGCTTCTCGATGCAGCTGACCAGGTACCGGACCTCGTCGTCGCTGTACTCGATTTCGGCGCGATCCAACGTGTAGGCGACAGCGCGAAAGCCGATCTCGCGATACGGCGTGTGCTCCTTGTGCAGCAACGCATCGATCATGGAGTTCTCGAAGTGCGTGCGACGCCACCAGGTGACGAACGACCCAGGGTTGCCGGTCCAGCCCTTGTCCTTCAGGAACGGGGCTGCGAACTCGGTCAGCCCCTTCTGCATGTCGACGACGGTGCCGTACTGGTCGAACATCACGACCTTGATCTTGTCCTTCAGGATTTCCGCCGTGGTCATCTCGATATCTCGCTCGCTAAAGTTAAAGCGCAAGCCGGAAATTTAATTAGTCTGCGAGCATCGGTCCAATCGATGGTTGAAATAGCGTTATCGGTTACATGGATGGCCGCAGCGAGGTGGCCGACGCTGCAGTCAGCTGGCGTGGCGCTAGGCGGGCCACGCTAGCGGAGAAGGAGTAGCCCGGGTCACAACGAGCTCAGAGAACTAGGAGGCGACGTGACCATGAGGCGACGCTGGTCGTCAGCCGAGAGGGCTGGATGTCACCCGACCGCGGATCGCAATGCGCCTACTTCATGCCTCGCACTGGCTGTACTTACTGCTTCGCCTTGCCTTGGGCGCGGTCAAGTGTTCTCCGGGCTCGCTCCACGACGGGGCGGTCGATCATTTGACCGGCGACCGCGACGGCGTGACTCGTCCTCGTGGCCTCGAGGATCTGCTCAGCCCACTCCAGCTCTGCCTTACTGACGGCATAGGCCTGCCGAGCCCAGTCGACTTGGCAAGGATGAATACACATCTTGGCACCAAAGCCCAAGCTACGTTCGAACTCAATGTCGCCGTCGAGATCCTCGCGACTGCGGATCGCCGACGTCACACCGGCAATCGGTGCTGGCAAGCCGGCACATCGGGATGCGACGGCGAGTCGCGAGGCTGGGTAGACGGCGCCCCAACGTCCTGGCGCCAGGCCCATCTCGGTTTCGTAGTCCATGTTGCCGAACGCCAGACGAGCCACACCGGCAAGCGATGCCAGCTCGACGGCTTGCTCGATCCCTCGTGCCGTCTCCACAAGCAGGACGGCGACCACCACCTGTGCCGACGAAAGAAGAACTTCCGACAGAGCAGAGCCCATCTCCGCACCGGAAAGCATGAGGACGATGTTGTGCAGGCCACTGAGCGACCGCAGGTCTTCCTTGAAGGCCTCGGATTCAGGTCGGTTGACTCTTACGACGGGAAGAACCGCGTTCTGCGGCTTAGCAAGCCACTTCGCCACCTCGTCCCGGGCGCGGCCTTTTTGATCCGGGTGGACGGACGCTTCGAGGTCAAGGATCACGGCGTCGGCACCACTATTCCACGCAGAGCTGAAACGATCCGGTCGATCGCCAGGAACGAAGAGGAACGTCACGGCCTGGCCCAGCCGTTCTGCAGTGCTGTCGTACGTCATCCCCACTCCGATAAGTGTTCATGCCCGGATGAATCATCCACCAGGCGCGGTAGGCGACTGTTCGACCCGGAATGATGGCTATAGTTGTATTGACTGGATGAATGCGGGGTGTCGCCGTGCGAGTGAATTTGAGATCGGTCGACATGAACCTGCTGGTCATGTTCGATGCCCTCATGGCGGAGCGTCACGTGACCCGTGCAGCTTCGCGCGCGGCAATGAGCCAGCCCGCCATGAGCAACGCGCTCTCGCGACTGCGTACGTTGTTCAAGGATGAACTCCTCGTACGGACCGCCCACGGCATGGAGCCAACGGCCCGTGCCCTCGAGCTCGGTGATTCGGTAAGGCAAATCCTCGCGCAGACCGAGCGGATTGTTCAGAGCGATGTGCGCTTCGATCCTTCGTCCTCCGAACGAACCTTTACGATGCGGATGTCTGACCTTGTCGGCTACCTCGTCCTACCGGGCTGCCTACACCGGCTGCAGACGGTCGCAGCCGCTGTCTCGCTGAACGTACTGCACATGGCACCCGAGCGATCGATTCGTGCGCTCGAGGAGGACCTGCTCGATTTCGCCGTCAGCTTCGATCTCGCCCATGGTCGGTCGATAACCGCCCAACCACTCTTCAAGGATCGCATGGTGTGCGCGATGCGGGAAGGACACCCACTAAGCACCGGTCGCATGACGCTCAAGCGGTTTCTGGAGGCCCGCCATCTTCGAGTGGCTATGAGCCCTACCGACCTGCGGTTCGTCGACAGCAAGCTGACGGCAAAGGGTCTGAGCCGCACGATATCTCTAAACGTCCCGCAATGGCTTCTCGTTCCAGCCCTTCTGCGCGAGACGGAACTGATTGGCGTGATCACTGAACGTCTTGGCACCAAACTGACCGAGCAGGGCGTCGTCTGCAGGCCACTGCCATTCGAGTCACCAGAGTTTGTTTGGAGCCTTTATTCGCAGCAACGTCACGCCCGAAGTGAGGCGCACACTTGGATGAGGGCGTTGATATTGGATCAAGCAAGTGCGCTCGTCGTTTGAAGCTGACCCAGCTCGGGCTCAGCCTGCAACTCGGCAGGCAAGATGGACTTGGCTCGGACGGCAACGGACGTGCTGGTCACCCATGACGACGTTGCTAGTGCCGGGATTCATGGCGGACGCCGACTTGTGGGCTGACGTCGTTCCGTCGCTGCAGGCCCGTGCGCCGGTTCGCCACGCCGATCTGACTCAGGACGATAGCATCGCGTCAATGGCGCGGCGCGCTCTCGACGCCGCTCCGCCGTCCTTTGATCTCGTCGGATTCTCGATGGGCGGATATGTTGCCCGTGAGATGGCACGCCTCGCACCGGTGCGGGTGCGCAGTCTGGTGCTTATCGCGACATCTGCGCGAAGCGACACTCCGCAGCAGGCACGACGCAAACTCGCAGCGGTAACGCAACTCGCGTCGTCGGGACAACAATTCCGGGGCCTTAGTCGCGCGTCAATCGTCTCATCACTTCAACCTGGCCGATCGACCGACGCAAGACTTATCGAACGGATTCGGGCCATGGGTGCCCGCCTCGGTCGCGACACATTCCTTCGCCAAGCGACGATCAATCGCCAGAGCGATCTCGACCGACTCGCTGCAATTCGCTGCCCGACGCTCGTGGTCTTCGGAGAGCACGATCGACTACGCAGCCCCGAGGAAGCAAAGGAGCTGCAATCCGGAATTGCAGGAGCGGTGTTGCGCGTAATTGAGGACTCCGGACACATGGTCCCGATGGAAGCGCCCCAATCGCTGATGGACCTTGTCCTGCCATGGCTCGCGAGCACCGGGCATTGCCGACCTTAACTGAGCGTAAAGCGTAGGAAGTGCGTGCCTCGGTTTCCGAATCCAGACCCGGTGCCTCGGCGGAATCACTCGAAGGCGGTCCGGCCAAGCAGCGCTTGCCGAAACGATCCTTCAGATAGGACCCCGTCCCCCGCGGGCATGACCCGAGGAGCCCGCTCCGTTCCGACCTTCACCTGCGCAAACAACGGCCCGGACTTGGAATAGACACGTCTCGCTCAGGTCGTGTACCTCTTCCTCCGTTCTTACTAGGGAAGCGGAGAGAAAGCCGCAGGCTTTGCTGCGTCGGGCAGACTGGTGCCAAGAGCCGTGTGCGTCGGCTGCCCGCCGGCTCTTGATAAACCTCCTCCTCAAGCACCACGATGGCGTGGTTGAGAGGCTTCTTGGCAGCAATGGTGGCCAGACACCCCAGCTGGATCAGCAGTTCACCGTCTCCGGCGATCACGAGCACAGGCCGAAAGGGTTGCGCCAGCGCGAGACCTAGGCCGACCATGCTCGCAGCACCCATTGCATTCCACAGCGGGCTTGCCAACGGCTCGATCGACATCGAGTGCGGTGCCACGCTCCCTGGGTTCTCTCCGCGTCGGGCACGATCACCATATCAACCGAGCCGGCCGCAGGTGTCTCGCGCAGGCGGATGCTCACCTCCACGCATAGCGCAGATTCGCACCACTCCGAACGGGCCCGTCGCGACCTATCACGCCGTGTTCTGCCCAACGACCACGCCACCTCGAGTGAATCGGTTGCCGCCATCGCCAGAACATGCGCCTCGGAGGCGCTAGCGCTGCGGTAGATCATCTTGTTGGCGCGCCCTGCCCTGGAAACCAGTTGAGGCGGCGGCAGCGCTGTTGAGCTTGAGTGCTTGATCGCTGGCTGGGAGTTGCTGCCTAACGTCGCGAAGTGGCTGAGGGCTGACGTGGCGGCTTACGCAGGTTGACTCAGAACGCCGCGATGCCGGTGATCGCCCGGCCGAGGATCAGCGCGTGCACGTCGTGCGTGCCTTCATAGGTGTTGACGACCTCGAGATTGACGAGGTGGCGGGCGACGCCGAACTCGTCGCTGATGCCGTTGCCGCCCATCATGTCGCGCGCCATGCGGGCGATGTCGAGGGCCTTGCCGCACGAGTTGCGCTTCATGATCGAGGTGATCTCGACCGCCGCCGTGCCCTCGTCCTTCATGCGGCCGAGGCGCAGGCACCCCTGCAGCCCGAGCGTGATGTCGGTCTGCATGTCGGCGAGCTTCTTCTGCACCAGCTGGTTGGCGGCGAGCGGCTTGCCGAACTGCTTGCGGTCGAGCGTGTACTGGCGGGCGCGGTGCCAGCAGTCCTCGGCGGCGCCGAGCGCGCCCCAGGCGATGCCGTAGCGGGCCGAGTTGAGGCAGGTGAACGGGCCCTTCAGGCCGCGCACCTCGGGGAAGGCGTTCTCCCCCGGGCAGAACACCTCGTCCATGACGATCTCGCCGGTGATGGAAGCGCGCAGGCCCACCTTGCCGTGGATCGTCGGCGTGGCAAGGCCCTTGGCGCCCTTGTCGAGGATGAAGCCGCGGATCGCGCCTTCGTCGTCCTTGGCCCAGACGACGAAGACGTCGGCGATCGGCGAGTTGGTGATCCACATCTTGGCGCCGCTCAGCGAGTAACCGCCGGGCACTTTTTTGGCGCGCGTGATCATGCTGCCCGGGTCGGAGCCGTGGTTCGGCTCGGTGAGGCCGAAGCAGCCGATCCATTCGCCGCGGGCGAGCTTCGGCAGGTACTTCTGCTTCTGCGCCTCGGTGCCGAACTCGTTGATCGGCACCATGACGAGCGACGACTGCACGCTCATCATCGACCGGTAGCCCGAGTCGACGCGCTCGACCTCGCGAGCGACGAGGCCGTAGCAGACGTAGTTCATGCCGCCGCCGCCGTACTGCTCGGGGATGGTCGAGCCGAGCAGCCCGAGCTCGCCCATCTCGCGGAAGATGTTCTCGTCCGTCGTGCCGTTGCGGAAGGCCTCGAGCACGCGTGGCAGCAGCCGGTCCTGCGCGTAGGCGTGGCTGGCGTCGCGCACGGCGCGCTCGTCTTCGGTCAGCTGCTGGTCGAGCAGCAGCGGGTCTTCCCAGTGGAAGGATGCTTTCATGGATGAGGCCCCAGTAATTAGTCGATGAAGGCTTCGGCGGCCTTGATGACCGGAGACCACTTGGCGGTTTCGTTCCGCAAGTGGTTGGCCAAGCCTTCCGGGGACGCTTTGTCTTTGCTGACTGGAAGAGCTCCCAGCTTTTGCATGCTGTCCCTGAACGAAGGATCGGCGACGCCGTCCTGAAGGGCTTTGACCAAGCGGTCGAGAACAGGCTTCGGTAGGTTCTTGGGGGCGTAGACGCCATGCCAGACGGTGACTTCGAAGTCAGAGAGGCCCTGCTCGCCGAGTGTGGGCAGCTCAGGCAAGGTGGGCAAGCGGTCCTTTGCCGTGCTCCCGTACGCCTTAACGCGTTGTGTCTGGATGGGCTGGAGAGTGGTGGTGATTTGGTCGCACAGCAGATCGACGTGACCACCTTGCAGATCAGTCATGGCCGGAGCAGCGCCCTTGTAGGGAACGGTGGTCATCAAAACCTTTAGTCGGCTCATCAAGAGCAAGCCACAAAGATGTGAAGCGGTTCCGATGCCCGCATGGGCCAGATTGACGCCCTTACCGTTGGTGGCCACGTAACGCTGCAAGTCCCTGAAACTCGACGGCGCAAGGTCGCGCTTGCCCACGAGCGTCATCGGCACATCTGCGACCTGGCCGACATAGTCGAAGTCTTTCGCGGGATTGAACTTGAGGGATCGTGAGAGGCTAGGCAGTGTTGCCATGCCGATGTTGTGAATGAGAAGCGTGTAGCCGTTCGGCTCGGCGCGAAGCACGGCCTCGGTGCCGATGATGCCGCCGGCGCTAGGACTGCGGTTTTCGACGAGCACCTGCTGGCCGAGTGATTTGCCCATCGAGACGGCGAGGTGCCTCGCAACGACATCGGTGGGACCACCCGCCGCGAACGGTACAACGAGTGTTACGGGCTTGTCAGGGAAGCCCTGTGCGGCAGCGGAAGTGCAGACTCCGAGAGTCAAGAACAAGGTTGCAATGGCTTTCATGGTGTCCAAGTGGGTTCGCTCGATGGAGGAAGGATGCGGCTGGGCGGCAGCGCTCGGGCCGTTTGTCGCCGGCGCGCGCCGGCGAGGCCGGCACACCGGCGCTACGCAACGGCCTTGTTGGAAGACGGCAGCTCTGCGCTACTGTCCAGAAGCGGATCGCGTACAAGCACGCGTTCGCGGTAGAGCTCCGAGATTTCCTCGTCGCTGAGACCCGCGAAAGACCGCAGAACGTCTTCGTTGTGCTCCCCGAGAAGATCAGTTCGCAAGTCGGTCTCGACGTTCCAGGCGGAAAACCGCGCCGCCGGACCTGGAATGTCGAAATCGCCGATGTACGGGTCGCTTACGCGTCGAACGACGCCACGTTCGCGAAGGTGCGGATGCGCCATGGCCTCGCGGAGCGTGAGGACGGGAGCGCACGGGATTCGGCTCTTTTCGAGTTCCTCGATGGCCGCCGCCCGGGTGGCAAACCCACTAAGCCACGTCTCCAAAAGTGTCTTCAAGGCTTCGTTGTTGTCGCGGCGCAGTGAGGCGGTGGCAAATCGGGGATCGCTGAGGAGCTCGGGCATACCAAGCGTCGTCGCGAAAGCCTCCCATTGGTGAGGCAGCGTTGCCAAAGTCAAGTAGCTGCCATCGCCGCAACGGAAGATTCCGGTGGGCCCGCCATCGGGGTGTTGGGAACCGGTGCGAGTGGGTGTGTAGTTCTTCCGCAGGCTGACTCGAGGCACCGCGACTTCGTGCATGTTGAAATAGGTGTCGAGCAACGACGTTTCGATAAACTGGCCTTCCCCTGTGCGCTCACGGTGCAGCAACGCGAATCCGATCGCCATGGCAGCTGCCACTCCGGTCGACGCGTCACCAATGGCCATCGTGATCAGCGAAGGTGCTCCGTCGGCATCTCCGATAAGGTCCGTGATGCCGGCGTATGCCTGAGCGACGTAGTCGTATCCTGGCTTTTGCGCCAACTCACCCGTCTGCCCGGCCAGCGAGATCGAACACATGATCAGGCGCGGGTTGAGCTTCCTGAGCTCCTCGTAGCTCAGCCCCGCGCGTTCCATCACACCCGGCGAGAAGTTCTCCACGACGACGTCGAACTTGGGGATCATCGACTTGATGATCGCGCGCGCTCGCTCGCTCTTGAAGTCCAAGGCCAGGCTCTTCTTCGAGTGGTTGTGCTGGACGAAGTAGGTGCTCTGCGAGCATCGCTTGTACTCTGGCCTGGTTGAGCGCAGCCCCCCAATTCGGGTCCGGTCCCCGAAGGGCGCGAGCTCCAGCTTCACCACTTCGGCACCCATCTCGGCCAAGATGCGGGTGCAGGTCGGGCCGGCCACGATTTGCGTGATGTCGAGCACGCGGTAACCGGTGAGCATAGGTTTGGATGTCATGACTTGGCCTGCGTTTGCTTGGATCCGAACAGGTTGTCCCAGCGCTCGCCAGTGGGCTTGGCGCCTGATTTGTCGACCTTCTCTTGCAGCACAGCGAGTCCGCGCTGGACCGCGGGACGGGCGCGCACGGCGCCGTACCACCGCTGAAGATTCGGAAAGTCGGCGATGTCCTGCCCCTGCCACTTGTGGGCCCGCAACCACGGGTAGGTCGCCATGTCGGCGATTGAATACTCGCCGGCAAGGTACTCGACCTCTGCGAGGCGACGGTCAATGACTGTGTAGAGACGCTTGGCTTCGTTGGTGTAGCGATCGACTGCGTACGCGATCTGTTCTGGGGCGTACTTGCGAAAGTGATGGGCTTGGCCAAGCATCGGGCCTACGCCGCCCATCTGGAACATCAGCCACTGCACCACGTCGTAGCGTTTGCGCATGTCCTCCGGCATGAATTGCCAGCCGGACTTTTCTGCGAGGTACATCATGATGGCGCCAGATTCGAAAAGCGCGATCGGCTGGTCGTTCGGGCCGCCGGGGTCCACCAACGCTGGGATCTTGTTGTTCGGGCTGATCTTGAGGAACTCAGGCTTGAACTGGTCGCCCTTGCCGATATGCACCGGGATCACGTTATATGGAGTGCCCAGCTCCTCGAGCAGGATGGAGACCTTGTAGCCGTTTGGCGTGCTCCAGAAGTACAGATCGATCATGGCGAACTCGGTGAATCGGGCCGCAATGATCGAAGGTCCTGAGCCGGCGCGCCAATAGGTTGTCGCGCTTGGGGCATCCGGCAAAGATATGGTGCGCGCCCTGCGTGGCTCAGAATGCCCCATGGAAATCCGGCAGCTCAAGTACTTCGTGCGGATCGTCGAGCTCGGCAGCGTGTCTCGGGCGGCGGCGGACCTCTTCATTGCCCAACCCGCTCTCAGTCACCAGATCTCCAACTTGGAGGGTGAGCTGAACGTCAAGCTACTCGCACGCAGTGTCCGGGGCGTGAAAGCGACAGAGGCCGGCGAGGTGTTTTACCGACATGCCCGCGCCCTGCTACGCCAGATGGAGCGCATGCGAACCGATGTCCAGCACGCTGGCGATCACCCCCAGGGGGTTGTCTCAGTCGGGCTGCCCACCAGCGCCGCCACGATCCTCGCCCCGCCGCTCATTGCCGCATGCGCGGCCAAGTTTCCCGACATCCAGCTTCAGATCACCGAGAGTCTGAGCGGTCACTTGGAGGAACTGGTGGTCAATGGTCGCGTAGAGATGAGCCTGCTCTTCGAGCCCGTGATTGCCGGCGCAGCTGGCGGGAGTGGCAAGCTCGCCCGCCACTTGGACGTGCGCCCGCTGCTGGTGGAGCAGTTGTTTCTTCTCTCGGCTAGGGGCATCGGCGACTCAGAACGGGTCTCTCTGCGGGACGCAGCGCAACAGCATCTCGTGCTGCCCACCCGTTCGAACGTTACCCGGCAGATCATCGACGCCGCCTTCCAAAGCGGTGGCTATGAACCGAGGATCCTCGCGGAGCTTGACTCGCTAGTGACGATCAGGGCTGTTGTAGCTAGCGGTGTGGGCGCGACGATCGGCTCGGCGTCAATTCCGGGGGGAACTGCAGGGTTGAGACTTCAGCAAATTGAGGAGCCCGAACTGCAGCGCCGATTGTCGCTGTGCACGTTCGACATCATGCCGTTGAGCAGTGCAGCGCATCGAATGGTGGAGCTCATCGCTGAAATCGTCGATCAGCTTGTCAGTGCCGGTGAATGGCCGGGAGCCGTGAAACCACCACAGCCATAGGGCGACGCGATACCGCCACGTCAAGAACGTATTTCCGAGAGGCGTGGCTACTACCTAGACTGCAGCGCTTTGCGGTGGGTACATGACATCAGGAATCCTCCAAGGCGTGGTCGTTCTTGACTTGACACGCTTCTTTTCGGGACCCCAGAGCACCCTGTTTCTCGCAGGCCTCGGCGCTGACGTCATCAAGATCGACGACCCCAAGACGGGCGACCCGACGGCGTTCGCCCCCCCGTTCGTTGGACCAGAGGGGGTGAGTTTCGAACGCAAGACCGACTCCGATATGGGCATCGCCTACTTGAAGCGCGCGCGCGGTAAGAAGTCGGCGACGCTCAATCTCAAAAGCGTCGAAGGACGAGATATTTTCTTGCGCATGGTCAAGGGCGCAGACGTTGTTGTCGAGAACTTTAGCGCCGGAGTCGCGGATCGGCTCGGCATCGGGTATGCCGCGCTAAAGGAGGCCAACCCCCGAATCGTTTACTGTTCTCTGACAGGCTACGGGTCGACCGGCCCGGACAAGAACCTTAAGGCGTACGACCTCATGGTCCAGGCGGCTGTGGGCATGATGAGCATCACCGGCCAAGCGGGCGCGCCACCCACGAAGGCCGGATCACCGTTGTCAGATGCGATCGCGGGTGTATTCGCCGCCATGGGCATCGTCGCGGCGCTCTTGCACAGAGATCGGACGGGTGAGGGCCAGTCCGTCGACGTCTCGATGGCTGACTGCCTTTTCTCGCTGTTGTTCGATGAACCGCTGGATTGCTACTCCAAGCTTGGCCTGCAGCCACGGCAAGGGAACCGCATCATGCGGTTTTCGCCCTTCAATGCGTACAAGACTGCCGACGGATGGATCACGATCGGGGCAGCGACTAACGAAGATTGGGTGTCATTGCTAGAGGTGATGGGCCGCACCGAACTCACGGACGACGCTCGAATGATGTCGGTGAGCTGGCGCCTAGCGAACAACGAAGCCGTGGACCTGATCGTGTCCCAGTGGGTATCGCGCCTGGCCACTCGGGACATAGAGAAGCTGCTCGCAGACGCCAAGATCCCCTGCAGCCCTGTAAGAACGATCGAGGATGTCCTTAAGTGGGATCAGATGATCGAGCGGGACATGTCGGTGCCGCTATGGAACCCGCTGAGCAACTCGCTCATGGGTGCCTCCGGGTCCGGCTTCCCAATCAAGTTTGGTCAGGCTTCGGCGCGTTTCGGCAAGTCCGCACCGATTCCAGGTGGGGACAGCGACGAGGTGCTTGAACGCATGGCCGGGCTGACGGCCGCGGACGTACAGGCACTTAGGGCGCGGAAGGTCGTCTGACGAGCCTTGGCGGTAGTCTGCCGACTCGTCGCGCCAGTGCGTGACCGCGGCTCGTAGTCGGCGTTTGCTGGCCTGACGCTCAGTCGGAGAGCCGCGCCAGTTCCTCTTCCATGAAGTCCAGCCGGTCTTTCCCCCAGAACATCTCCTGGCCCACGAACATCATCGGCACACCGAACACGCCGCGCTCGATGCCGGCGTCAGTGCTGCGTGCGAGTTCCTTGGCCGTCTCTTCGCTGGCGCTGGTCGCTTCGAACCAATCTGGGTCGACCCCGAGGTGTTCAACGATTGGCCGCAACCCCGCGTATTCAACGATGCCAGCGTCACCGCGCTCCCAGTACGCATCGAAGACATGTTCGACGAACTGAAGCTCCATGCCCTTTTGGCGCATGGCGAGCGACCCGCGCAGGACGCGACTCGACTTGATCGGGAACTGGCGGGGGATTTGGAAGGGCAGGTTGTACTTTGCCGCCCAACGCATGAGGTCTCGCTTGCGATACCTCAGCTTGGACTTAGGCTCCTGCATCAGCTCGTATTCATTGTTGCGGAAGACGTAACCGACGTTGTAGGGATGAAGCACAAGCTCTGCATCGTGCCGAGCCAGGATTGGCTTGATTAGCTTCAGCGCGAAGTACGTGTTCGTGCTTCCGATGTCCCAGTACATCTCTACTTGCTTCCGAGCCATACGATCCCTTGTTGCTTGCGATTGACGTTCCCGCACTCTAGGACTTCCGGGATCCAGAAAGAAATACTGAATGGCGATTGCGGTATAGGTACCGCGTATAGGAGGTCGAACGCCATGAGGCAAGCTTCCTCGGTCAGCTCTGCGCCAACAGTGCCGGGACCCGGAGTTTCTCGCGTGCACGTCACGTGAAAGGGGTGGTGTCGCAGCGTCTGCACAACTGTCCACCGCCTTTGCGCCGTGCGATGCTAGGCTTCGGAAGCGCCCACCTGCATAAGCTCCAACGGCCGTAGCACGTGCTCGCCGCCCCGGCACTGGCAGGCATTCTTGCGTGTACCGCAATCGTGCACTGCAACAGATCCTCCTTGTGTCACCAATTCCTCGCGTCCTAAGCTCTATGCCTCGCCGCGATCACGGTGCCAAGGAACGCATGTCTGCCTCTGAACGCCACCGTGATGGGCATTCTTCTACGGGCGGGCCATCGATGCCTCCTCGACCCCGATTGCGCGACCATCATAGACGTGACATCGAGTGGTCCAAGATCGAGCCCGACTATCGCGCAGGCTTGCTCTCCTTGCGGGACTTGGCCGCCAAACACGGATGTTCGCACTCTGCCATCGTCAACTTCGCAAGAAGGAACGGTTGGTCTCGCGAAACGTCGTCCACTTCTTCTCCGGTGTGCGCCGTCGACTCAGCGTGCGTCAGGTCGACTTACAGCTCGGCTACTGCCTCTGGTGTGACGATGACCATGTCGTTGCTCTGGAGCATCGCGCACGATGCCTGAACGGGCTCAGTCGACACGTATTCGAGGACACCTACGGTGTGACCGGCTCGGTACGAACCCCCGGACCGGACCCAATCGCGCTTCGGCAGCAGTCGCTCCTTGGCCCCGCCAATCCCCTCATCCACCACCACATTGGTAGACAAGCAGGACTAGAACGTGAAAGCACATTCGTCGACCTTTTCATACATGAGGCGGGCCGGGCTCGCCATCGCGGCCCAAGCCTCCGGCTCGGCCGGGCTCGCTAGGGCCAGGCTAAGTCGGGCGAGTGGCGACTATTGCGCGCGATGGACTCGCCGATTGGAATAGATCCTTGTTGTAGAGCATGCACTCTTCCCCATAAGCTCGAACAAACTTGCCAACTCACCCCGAGCGGTAGCTGGTATCGACAGGAGACTCCGTGACCCAGCCTTCAACACACCTCGACGCCAAAACATTCGGGCGCGGCCGAACGAGCTTTCCAGCTCTTGCAAACTGAAGCCGATGGGCGCCCTTTCCCATCTGCGAGTACTGGACCTCTCTCGAGTGCTCGCTGGCCCTTGGGCGAGTCAGATGCTCGCCGATTTGGGGGCCGACGTGATCAAGGTCGAACGGCCTAGCCAGGGAGACGATACCCGCAACTGGGGACCGCCGTGGATTGAGGACCCGATCTGGGGGGATGTTCCCCAGTCGGCGTACTTCGTAGCTGCAAATCGCAACAAACGCTCAGTAGCGATTGACTTGGCCACGACAGAAGGCCAGCGTCTGGTCGTCGCGCTGGCGGGCCAGTGCGACATCCTGCTGGAGAACTTCAAGGTCGGTGGATTGCGAACTTACGGGCTCGACTACGAGAGCTTGCATGAGCTCCATCCGAAGTTGGTGTACTGCTCGATCACGGGGTTTGGACAGACCGGACCCTATGCAAGCCGACCGGGTTATGACTTCCTAATTCAGGGAATGGGCGGCCTCATGAGCATCACCGGGCGCCCAGAAGGCGAACCTGGAGCAGGCCCAATGAAGGTGGGCGTGGCACTGACGGACATACTCACCGGCTTGTATGCGACTGTGGGCATCCTCGCAGCGCTCGCGCATCGCGAAAGTACGGGGTGCGGCCAGCACATCGACGTCGCTTTGCTCGATGTTCAGGTGGCGTGCCTAGCCAACCAGGCAATGAACTACTTGGCGAGCGGTACACAACCCGCGCGCCTGGGTAACGCCCATCCGAACATCGTTCCGTATCAGGACTTCGTAACCCGCGATGGTTATGTGATCGTCACCGTCGGGAACGACACGCAGTTTCGACGATTCTGTGACGCGCTGGGTAATCAGGGGTGGGCTGACGACCCGCGTTTCGCCACGAACTCGGCGCGGCTGGCCAATCGTGACGAGCTGACGCGACTCATCGGCGCAGAGATGCGCAAGTTCGACAGCGCCCATTGGCTGGAAGTCCTGGAACGCCGATCGGTTCCGTGCGGGCCGATCAACGGAATGGCGGACGTTTTCTCGGATGCCCAAGTGCTGCACCGGAAGATGAAAGTCGCAATTCCCGGCGCTGCTTCCGGGACGTCAATGGTCGGCAATCCGCTGCACCTTTCGGAGACTCCCGTCGAGTACCGGCGGGCTCCGCCCCAACTCGGGGCCGATACGCAAGAAGTCCTGCGAGGCCTTCTCGGCCTCGACGAGAGCGCAACGTCCGACTTGGCCGAACGGCAAATCATCAACCTCTCACAGCAAGCCCAACATGTCCGCTAACAACTCCCTTCGCGCCAACATCAATCGCCGGACCTTCGTGGCGGCAACAGGCGCCATTGCGTCCCTGGGCTACCTTCCAGGCGGGTTCGCGCAAGGCAACAAGCAGATCCGCGTTGTCATCCCATATCCACCAGCTGGACCGACCGACATCGTTGGCCGCATCGTGATCCAGGCGCTATCGGAGGAGCTGGGACAGACGTTTGTCATCGAGAACAAGGCCGGGGCCAGCGGGATGATCGGCGCAGACGTCGTTGCCAAGGCGCCCCCGGACGGTACAACCCTCTTGATCAATGTGTCGGGGCACGTCATCAATCCTTCGCTCTACGCGAAGATGAGCCACGACCCGTTGAAAGACTTCCGAGGCATCACGCGACTCGCGAGCACGCCCATCCAACTAGTCGTCGGCGCCAATTCGCCCTTCAAGAGCGTCGATGATGTGGTCAAGGCTGTGCGGGCCGAGCCCGGGAAACACACTTTTGCGTCCTCGAGCAACGGAACCCCCGGCCACTTGATGGGAGAACTCTTCAAAGACTTGGCCAAACTGGATGCCCTGCACGTGCCTTATAAAGGCGCCGCTCCTGCGCTGACGGACGTCATCGGCGGACAGGTGTCGTACATGTTCGACTCCATGCCGTCTTCCATCAACTTGGTCAAGAGCGGGCGCCTTCGCTCTCTGGGCGTCTCGTCGCCGCACCGCGTACCTGCTTTGCCGAACGTGCCGACCTTCGCGGAACAGGGATTTCCAGCTTTGAACCTCAGCACCTGGTACGGGTTCTGGGCGCCGGCTAAGACGCCGGACGCGACAATTCAGCGGCTGTACGACGCAACGAGCAAGGTTCTGGCACTGCCGGCGACCCGTACGCGCATTCAAGACGCTCTCGCTGAGCCGAACGGCGAAGACCCCAAGAAATTTGACGAGTTTTGCCGCGCAGAGGCGCAACGCTACGCTGCAATCGTCAAGAGCGCCGGCATCAAGCCTGAGTGATGTCCGCCGCGCAACACGCCAAAGTCCTCATTCTCGGATCGGGACCGGCCGGCTACACCGCCGCGGTCTACGCCGCGCGCGCCAACCTCCACCCGTTGATGGTCACTGGGGCGGCCCAGGGCGGGCAACTTATGACCACGACGGATGTCGATAACTGGCCAGCGGACGTTCATGGGGTACAGGGTCCCGAGTTGATGCAGCGGTTCAAGGACCACGCGGAACGATTCAACACCCGCATGGCTAACGACCACATCCATTCCGTCGATCTCTCGTCACGGCCATTCAAGCTCCGGGGCGACACTGCCGAATACACCTGCGATGCGCTCATCATCGCCACAGGAGCCTCTGCCAAATACCTTGGGCTTCCGTCCGAGCAGGCTTTCATGGGACGGGGGGTGTCCGGCTGCGCGACGTGCGACGGGTTCTTCTACCGTGATCAGACCACCTGCGTGATCGGCGGCGGCAATACCGCAGTCGAAGAGGCCCTATATCTGTCGAATATCGCCAGCAAGGTCTACCTGGTTCATCGGCGGGACAAGTTCAAGGCTGAGCCGATTCTGGTTGATCGGATGTTGGACAAGGTGGCCGCCGGCAAGATCGAGCTGAAGGTCTTCAAGACATTGGAAGAGGTCGTAGGAGACCAGGGCGGTGTTACCGGCGTTCGGCTCAAGGACACTCGAACGAGCGAGTGCGAAGAAGTCAACCTGACCGGCTGCTTCATCGCGATTGGCCACGAGCCAAATACCGGCATTTTCAAGGGCCACCTGGAAATGAAAGACGGGTACATCCTGACGCGAACAGGCCTGCAGGGGCTTGCCACCATGACAAGCGTACCCGGCGTCTTTGCCGCGGGCGACGTACAGGACCACGTGTATCGACAGGCGATCACGAGTGCCGGAACTGGTTGCATGGCCGCGCTGGACGCCCAGCGCTTTCTCGAGCAGGCTGCCTAGGCGCTCTTACCCTGCGTTGAGCGCTTCTTCGCGCGGTCTGCGGCCACCTTGTCGGCTGCCTTAGACGTTGTCCAAAAAGCGCCAACGTGAGCGAGGAAACCTTTTGCGCTCGGCGTCAAACCTCGGTCCTTCAGCATGATGACCCCCATCGTCCTGCTCAGCTCGGGCTTCACGAGGGGGCGCGACACCAAGCCGGCGCTGAGGGCTGAAGGGACCGCGGCACCCGGGACAAGTGCCAGGCCCACACCGGCTTGAACGCACTGCATCAACGTGGCGAATTGATGCACCGTGACGGCATGATGAAGGTTCAATCCTTGAGCCGAGGCCAAGCCATCCAGGAGCCGACGCGTCTGGGCCTCTTTGGGCAACGACACCAAAGCAGCATCTTGGAGGTCCTCGAGGCTCACGCCCGTCCGACTTGCCAACGAATGTGTGCGCGGCATGACGACGTGAAACGCCTCTTGGCCGAGCTCGATCGAGGTGATGTCGTCGGCAATGTCCTGGATGTATGTGATCCCGAGGTCGGCAACGCCGCTCCGAACGTCTTCCAGCACGGTGCCGTGCACCCCCTCCCGGAGCTGGATCTCCATCCGTGGGCGGGAAAGCCGGTACCCTGCCACCAAACGTGGCAACTGGGTATAGGCGACCGACATCACCGCGGAGACGATGATCCGGCCTCGCTGCTCATCGGCTATCTCGCGCATGTTCTGGAACGAGATGCGCAGGTCCGAGAGCACACGATTGGCGAGCGCGATGAACTCTCTGCCCGCGGGGGTCACCTCGACACGGCGCGTTGTCCGTCTAAACAGCTCCAGGCCTACGGCGGCTTCGACACGCTGGACCATTCGTGTCAATGCAGGCTGTGATACGTTCAACGTAAGCGCCGCCGCCATGAAACTACCGCAGTCGCCGATAGTGCACACCGCCTGCAACTCACGTGAGCTCAGGTCTGGCATAGACGAAACGTTCATCGGGGAGCACGATTAATGCGTGTACCGAAATGATATTCATTATCCGGACCCTGTCGGCAAGAAACCCACGCCACCGCGAAGTGGTTCTTGAGACCTGAACCCGGGCACCGCCTCGCCCTATCGCGAACACATGGAAACCCACACAACTAGCGGCCGAATGGCCTTCCTCGAGTTGCTTCAAGACGAAGGCGTCACCCACGTCTTTGGCAATCCAGGGACTACCGAGCTCGCCCTGATGGAAGCGATGCCGGAGGCTAGCGGCCTCAACTACGTGCTCGGCCTTCAGGAAGCCGTCGTTGTGGCGATGGCCGACGGATTCGCTCGAGCTTCGGGTCGACTCACCGCATGCAACCTGCACTGCACGCCCGGACTGGGCCACGCCATGGGAGCCCTCTACAACGCCAAATTTTCGGGCTCCCCGATCATCGTCACTGCTGGGCAGTACGAGATCGGCTACGGCCTCCTAGAGCCCATGCTGTATGAGCCTCTGGTGCCAATCGCTCAACCGTTAGTGAAATGGGCGTATGAGATTCAAAGGGTCGAAGATCTCCCACGCGTCGTCCGCCGGGCGGCGAAGGTCGCGCTCACGCCTCCGTGCGGGCCGGTTTTCCTCAGCCTTCCCGGCAGCATCCTCGACGACGACTGGGAATTCCAACTCGGGCAGCGGACCCGCGTGGTCGCACATGGGTTGCCTCCTAGTACCGTCCAACAGGAATTGATCGATGCGTTCATCCGAAGCGATCGCCCGCTGATCATCGCGGGCCGCGAACTAGCAGAGCAGGACGCAATGGCGGAGGCGGCTGCGCTCAGCGAACTCCTGGGAGCCCCCGTCTTCCACGAGCCCGTGCCGTACAACGGCCGCTTTCCGTCTCGGCATCCGGCGTTCATGGGAGATCTCACTCGGAATCAGACGAAGGTTCGTCAAACCCTTGCCCAGCACGACCTGCTGATCGTCTTGGGTGCAGATATGCTGCGCATGTCCGCCTTCAGCACAGCCGATCCGTTCCCCTCGGGACTCAAGGTTGTCCACATAAGCGAGCGAGATTGGGAGCTCGGCAAGAACTACCCGACCGACCTTGCCGTCAGGGCTGGTGTCGGCGAAACGCTTCGGGCGATCCTCCCGCGGCTGCGAGAGTCTCAAAGCATCGATCAGGCAAAGGCGGCGGCGGCGCGACTCCGCTCCCTCACGGGATCGAATTGGTCCGCCAATCGCGAACGCCTGCTGTCTGAGCGCCCCGTTCCGACTCAGGGGCAGATGATCGACGCGCTTTTACTTGTGAAGACCATTGCCGAGCACCTGCCGCGCGAGAGCATCATCGTCGAGGAGGCTCCTACCACTGCGCCCACCCTGGCGTCGGTGGTGCCGGTGGAACACGGTCGGAACTATCTTGGCCTTGCCAGCGGCGGACTGGGCTTTGGGATGGGTGGCGCGGTCGGGGCATCACTCGCGCGTCCGGGCATACCGGTCGTGGCAGTGATCGGCGATGGCAGCGCCATGTATGCCATCCAGGCGCTGTGGACCGCGGCCCATCTGAAGCTGCCCGTGAAATTCCTGATCGTGAATAACCGCTCCTACCGGATCATCAAGGAGCGCATGGTCGCGATGCGCAACTCCGACCAATTCCTCGGCATGGACCTCGTCGATCCGACGCTCGATTTCGTGGCCCTGGCAAAAGGAATGGGCGTCGACGCGGCTCGCGTGGTCGAGATGGGAGATCTTGGCGGCGCTCTCGCCTCGGCGATGCGATCGACGGGCCCTTTCCTTCTCGACATCGTCGTCGACGGCGGTACGCAGCGCGTGACACCGCGCACTGGCTAGCACGGTGAACGTGTCGGTCGCGGCCGCAGGGTGCTACCCTGGGCCACCGAGATCATGGGCTTTCTTTGGCGGAGACTGCGGCCGGATAAAAGGGCTCACCCGCGCCGAGCTGCGCCACGAAATCCTTGGCCAGTCGGCGCCGATCTCCAAAGCGCTGAGTGATCCCGAGCTGATCAAAGAACTCGAGGTAGTGGATCGCGAGCCCTCGACCTGTTCCGATAGCGTCACGGAATTCGGTAGTCACGAAGAAGCCGTCCTCGTGCCGCTGTGCCACCAACGCGGCCGTGGCGGCTAGTCGTGCGAGCGTCGTCCGCAAGCAAAAGCGTTCCCCGGCAATCCGCCTGACTTCACCAGTACGGCTTTTACGGTAGAGGAAGTCGCGCAATGTCTGCTCTTTGATCTGCAGCGTCGTTGCCAGCTCGCCTAAAAGCGGAGTGTGCGTGCCGAGGCGTCGCAGAGCTTCCTCCACACGAAACCACAATTGGTCGTCTTCCGGGTTGTTGGACGCTTGATGTTCCGGCAGTCGCGCGACATCGTTCGACAGGATGATCAGCTGTCTGCTGGCCAACTCACGCACAAACGCGTGAAACGCCGGCGAGAAAAGCTTGGGTGCGAGCAACTTCCGGAGTGTCGCGATTTCGATGCCGTTCGCCTGCGGGTGCCCCGCATGGAATGCACGCAGCTCGGCGAGCAAGCGCACGGTCAGAGCCTCGCCTGCACCACGCGATATGCCGATTGGCTGGGACCTACCGAGCACCATGGCGTTCGCATCGAGCAGCACCGCGGTCGCACTGTCTTCGGCCAAGTTCAGGCGCCGCGCGAATGCATGGAGATCGACCCCGGACTCGCTCAGTTCGAGTAGGCCCGCTAACACGCCAGCCGGCGAGCGACGCTCGTACGCCTGCAGCTCAGCGGTCCGCAATGCGGAGTTCCGCTTGCGCTTCGGCGCGAACGGGTCGAGCACGACGCCACCTCCCATCGTGCGGCGGGCACTCTGATCCCGTACAACGAAGCGGTCGCCGTGAAGGGTGGCGAGTGGCCTATCGGTCACCAATTGCACAAAGGCACTTGAGCCGGGCTCGATGGCACCTTCACCTGGCACGGCGATCCGCCCGGAAACGTCGGCCGTGCCGACATGCAAATGGACCGGAGTCCAGTGGGAGATTGGACCGCCAGCCGACGCCAGAACCTTCAGACGTGCATCGATGCGATTCGTTGGTGCATGCAAGTCAGGGTGAACGATGCACTCGCCTCGTCCGACCTGGCCAACACTTGCACCCACGAGGTTGAGAGCGCAGCGTTGCCCTGGCCCGGCGCGCGGCGCGCTAGAACCCTGGACCTGTATGGCACGAATTCGGACGGACGTTCCATACGGAGAAACCGTCAGGTGATCGCCGACCGCCACCTCGCCACTCTGGACAGTCCCCGTGACCACTGTTCCGCTCCCCGGCATCGTGAACGCTCGGTCAACGGGCATCCGGAAGTACTGTCCCAGAGGCAAGGGGGGGACTGGCTGCGAGCAGAGTGCGCGCAGCCATTGCGACAAGGCCGACAACCCCTCGCCTGTCACGGTTGACACGGGAAAGATCTCGGCGCATTCCAACGACGTGTTCCCGAGAATGGCCCGAATGTCCTCGGCGACGGCGTCATGACGGCGCGGTGGGACCAAGTCCGTTTTCGTCACGACCACTGCTCCTCGGCGAACATCGAGCAAGTCGAGGATTTGCAGATGCTCCCGTGTTTGCGGCATCACGCCGTCGTCAGCCGCCACCACCAGCAGCGCTGCATCGATGCCGCTTACGCCGGCGAGCATCGTGCGGATAAACCGCTCATGTCCCGGGACGTCGATAAAGCTAATGCGTTCGCGGCCTCCGAGATCCGCGTGAGCAAAGCCGAGCTCAATCGAGATCCCTCGCACCCGCTCCTCAGGCAGGCGATCCGTGTCCACGCCTGTGAGCGCCTTCACGAGGCGCGTCTTGCCGTGGTCTATATGACCCGCCGTCGCAACGATCACTCAGCCTTCAACCTTGAGTTGCGGAAGGTGGGCGAAAAGGTCCGCCTCTGACTCCAGGCAACGAAGGTCGAGCAGAAAGGCGCCGTCGTGAATGCGTCCGACGACCGGTACAGGCAATGACCTGAAGGCCGATGCGACATCGGTCGCGGAACTTGTGTTCCCACCCATCGACCGAATCCGGACTCCGGCGCTGGGCAGCAGCTCTACCGGGAGTGAACCGCTGCCCACCTGGGACTTCAACTCCACAACTTCTACTTCATAGCCCGGACCCAAGCTGGATTGCAAGGGCTGCACTAACCGGTGCGCCTGTGCTCGGATCGACTCGACAGGACGAGTCAGTAGCCTCAGAACTGGCAAGTCCTGCGTGAGGCGGTCCGGCGCTTCGTAAAGCCGAAGAACGGCCTCCAGCGCGGCGAGCGTCATCTTGTCGAGGCGCAGAGCACGCTTGAGTGGACTGCGACGAAGCCGGTCCACGAGATCTTTACGGCCAACGACGATGCCCGCTTGGGGGCCGCCTAGCAGCTTGTCGCCGCTAAAGGTGACGAGGTCAACGCCATGACGCAGCATCTCGCCCGGGGTCGGCTCATGCGGCAATCCGAATTGTCTGAGGTCGACCAGCGTTCCGCTCCCCAGGTCGGCAATCAACGGTAGGGAACGCTCATGCGCCAGCTGCGAAAGCTCTGCCTCGTCGACTGCAGCTGTGAACCCCGTAATCTGGTAGTTGCTGGCATGCACCTTCATCAGTGCCGCCGTATGCGGCCCAATAGCCGCCTCGTAGTCCTTTCGATGCGTGCGATTAGTCGTCCCGACTTCGACGAGCCTGGCCCCCGATCGCTCCATGATGTCTGGCACCCTGAACGCGCCGCCGATTTCCACGAGCTCCCCCCGGGAGACCGGGACTTCGCGGCCTTGAGCGAGTGTATTGAGCGCCAGAAAGACGGCCGCGGCGTTGTTGTTGACCGCGACCGCTGCTTCAGCGCCAGTCAAGCGAGTGAGAAGTCCCTCAACGTGATCGTCCCGCTCGCCTCGGCGACCTTCGTCCAGGTCGAACTCCAGGTTCACCGGATGCGACATTGCTTCGATCACCGCATCAACGGCGGTCGCCGGCAAAACCGAACGCCCCAGGTTCGTATGAATGACGGTTCCAGTGAGATTGAGCACGCGCCGCATCGACGAGCGAGCGCCCTCCTGGAGATGCACGGCACACGCTCCGGCGAGCTCGTGCGGCGTCGGCGGGGGATTAAGAGAACTCAGCCGCTCGCGCGCTTCGGATAACACCTTTCGCGCGGCGCTCAAGGTGCGCGCTCGGCCGTGATGCTCGACGAGCGCCTGCATCGCCGCTTCTCTCAACAAAACGTCGACTGCGGGAAGCCTCCTGCGCGGATCCTCGTTCGGCTTCAATCGAACCCCCTGTTGCCCCCGCCGCAGACCCGATCGTCGGCTCCAACTGAAGGCGGACGAGCGGACACTCGATTGCCAATGAGGCCGCGCCGCGGCGGAAAGGAGTGGGAGTCGAACCCACACGAGACCGCCAAGGCGACCTCATCCGGAGTTGAAGTCCGGCCGCCCCACCGGGGACGATTCCCTTCCCTTTTACTCGATTCAGTTCCGCTGCTTGACGAGTTCGGCCACGCGGCGAGCATCGGCGATGGCATCCTTCATCCAACCGCCGAATCCGGAACGCACCTGTCCGATCGCCCAAAGACCCGGGAGTGCGGTTTCCAGATCGTCGCTCACCACGAGATGACCGTTGTCATCGCGGCGGACCTCGGGGGGTGCTATCGCACCGTTTGGCTCCAGTCCGGCCAGCGCGAATAGACCCGTGGCGGGAATTTCGCGGACGTTCCCGTCGGCCTGACGGAAACGTGCACCGGTCATTCCGCTGTTGTCACCGATGACTTCCTGGATCGTCAAACCCGGATGCAGCTTGATCTTCGGCTCGGCCTTCGCTCGCGCGACGTACTCATCGCACGCGGTGAGCGCCTCACCAGGGTACGCGACGTGCACCGTCGCGCAATCTCGCGCCAGCAGGAGCGCGTCCTGGATGGCCCAGTCGCCACCGCCCACGACAACTACGTCTGCTTCGGCGAACATCGGGGCATCACAGTCGGCGCAGTGCGAGACACCACGCCCTTCAAAGTCAGCTTCACCCGGAACGCCCAGCTTTCTCAAGCGCGCACCGCTGGCGATCACGACAAATCGTGCCATGTGCTTGCCAGTATCCGTATCGACTTCAAAGGCGTCATCCATCGGACGGACGGCGTTGACCGTCGTCGACGTGCTCTTGACCCCGGCCTTTCTGTTGCCAGCCGCCAGCGAGCCTGCATAGTCCATCCCGGACAGGCCTTGCGCTTCCTCGAAGTGCTCGAGCGCGTTGACGTTGACAACCAAGCCGCCAAAGAACTCGGCCTCGAAGGTCGCAACCTTCAGGCCCAGTTTGCTGGCTTCCGAGGCGCAGGTAAGCCCCGCAGGGCCTTCGCCTACGACGATCAGATCAAAGGTCGCAGTCATGTTCGTATTCAGCAGGTAGTGAACGTCACGAGACGCTGGGCCAAAGGGCCACGATCGCCCGTCGATCTAGTGGACGTCGTTGGCCGACAGCCACTCCATCAGCTGCGTCTGCGTGATGGCGCCGCTTCTTGTGGCCTTCAGTTCCCCGTCGCGGTACAGAAGTAGCGTTGGGACACCGCGCACGCCCAGGCCGCGGGCAACGCCGGGATTGGCGGAAACGTCGATTTTCTCGATCGCGAGTCGCCCTTGCCTCTGCTCGGAGAGTTCATCCAGGATCGGCGCCAACGCCGCACACGGGGCACACGCGGGCGTAAAGCAATCGATGAGGACGGGAACGGGCGACGACGAGACGAATGCCCTGACATCGTCGAGAGCTGCGCTCTTCGAAAGCGTATTCATGTGGGGCGTTATCCGATATGTGAAGAGCTCACAGGTTAGGTGTCATGCCCATTATTTACAAGACCGGATTGTTTCGCGTCTCGATTCCAGTTTGTGCATAGTTGTTCTGCCAGCGTGTGTTCAGGAGCAGCGCCAAAAAGGCCGGCCGCCCTCCTAGAAGCGGGTGGCCGGTTTGTTGGGACGCTGCTTAAGCTTCGCGCTGGGTCAAGAGCGTCACGATGTGGGCGGCAACGACTTCGGCCTTTTGGCGAAGAACTTCATCGCTGTTGTTTGCGATCGGATGAGGGATCACCGCAAATGGGTAGCCAGGCAACCCGTTCAATTCACCCATCAGTTCGGCGCTACGCACGAACCGATCGGTCATGATGCCAACGGCGGGAATTCCCAGCCGCTCGGCTTCGATGGCGTCATGCAGACTGCACGACGAGCAAGACCCTCAGTCGCCCGTAGAGGCGAGAATCGCATCTGCGCCTGAGATGCTCGCGAGCATCTCAGGCGGCACAGGCTTGGTCGCGTCTGGTTTCCGGACTCGAAGGAATTCGCGAACGCCGTGTTCCTTTTTCAGGATTTCAGCGATGTGGTCGAACAGTCGCGCTGTACCGATTTTCGCGTTGTCGATCATGCCGATCACGGCACCTTCGAGCGACTGTAGCGGCGGAGCGAGTCGCAAGGCCTCCCCCTCTGCCGAAAGCCGCGGGTCCAAGACTCTAAGTGTCATACGCTCTCCTTTTCTCTGTCACTCCCGTTAGATCGTCACGGGCATCGTGACGGCCAGGGACTTCTTGCCGTACCAAGGCGGTGCAATTGCGCCAAAGCCGCCCGCAGGACCGCCTGCTGCGATGACCAGCAGATCGTCCGGCGTACGAAGCGCACGGTACGCCTGATTTTCGTCCTTGCGGCCCGCAATGGCTGCTTTTCCGACATCGCGCCATTGCTTTCGAAGCACTTGGCATCGCTCGAACATGTACTCGCGGATGTTCTGCTTGGTCCAGCCGGCAGCGTTGAAGATGTCTCGATGCTGCTTGGCAGCGACAAGAGCGTAGTTGCCCTCCCAGATCGAGTATTCCAGCATGTTGCTTTTCACAGCCGAGGCATACGTATCGAGGAGTTCCTTCGGATCGTGCGTCCACTCATTCATGATCTGGTGGGGCGACTCCACTGACATCACCGTCACAGCGGACGTTCCCTCCGGAATGCCTCGCTGCTGAGCCAGCGGGATCCACTGGCTGTCTTCTTCGTCCTCAGCGAGGCAGAAAGTGAACTTGCCGGGATGACCCAGCGTCGCACGGTCGATCTGGCCCGGTATGCCGCCGAGCACGTTCAGGAGCATTAGACGCACCGTCCGGCCAATGCTTGCGTTCGCTCGACTGCCGTTGGCGAACGCATTGTGTGTCGCGTTCATGCCGATCTGCTTCCGGATCGGGCCGTTGACCACGATCATCGGCGCCGCGCCGCCGGTGCTGCACGTGGACCCGTGAAGGCCGAATTGCGGCTCACACATGGCTTCGACGATGGCGCGGACGACCGGCATGTATTCCGGAAGGCATCCGGCCATGACCGCGGCGATCGCGACCTTCTCGGCAGTGATGCGACGGCGGCGCACCTGCTCCATCCCGATAACGTGTTCCGGCGATACGCCCATCGCCGCCACGAATTCACGTACTCGCGTTTCGGTCGGCGGAACGATCGGCAATCCGTCAGTCCAGTTGTTCCGCTGGTAGAGCTCGTTCACTTCGAAAGCGTCCTCGACCTCAAGGATCGGGCTGGAAAGGGCGGCTTCACTCATTGGGCTGGGCACCGGTTGACGCTCGACTGATCGGTCGCAGTCGCAGCTTAGACCTCGCCAACCCTCCTTTACAAGAACGATCTGTTGCGCTGGACGATTCCGATCCCGACATAGGTCGGCGGAGTGTCACCGGCAGACTCCGCGCCCGGCGTACGGCTGGCCGAATGAAGAGCTACGGTTGCAACTACGGCGATTCCGTGGGCGACGCTTGCCGCATCGGCGGCGGCGTACACGCGCCGACCTACGTCGAGCCGCTCACCACCTGGACGCCGACCTCCATCGCACCGAGCGGGCTCGCGTTCCACACCGGCGACCTCATGCCCGAGTGGCGCGGCAACCTTTTCATGGGGCACTCACCGGCAAGGCGCTCTGGGGGCTCGTGCTGGACAACCACACGGTCACCTCGCGCGAGGCGCTCTTCGCGTCGGAGCTGCTGACCTTCATCCGCCATTGCCGCGACTTTGGTTTTCCGATCGAGCAGGTGCGGGAGCTGGTCTCGCTATCGAAGAGCCGAGAGCGTGACTGTTTCGAGACGCTGAAGATTGCACAGGCGCACCTTGCAGCGGTGCGCGCGAAGATGGCTGAGCTTCGCACACTCGAGCGAGGCTTGACGCGCTTCGCCCGTTCTTGCTCCGAGATGTGCGCAGGCGGGCTCGCCGCTCAGTGCTCGATCCGCAAGCACATGATGACGCCGCAGGTGGCTAGCAAGGGCCACTGCGGCTCAAGTTCAGACGCGCGGTTGAAACCGAAAATTGCGAGCCCCGCCGGGCACGGCGCCTATTCGACCGCGATGTTTTCGCAACAGCCCGCCCCTCATGATTCAACAACAGGTGCGAGCGTCCGAGCCGTTTCATTTCTCCGTGCGAGACACGCTGGCGCGCAGCAGAGTCTGCGACCGTCGGCTTTTCTCGAGCTAGCGCCGCGCCGCACAGGTAGGGATCGCGAGCCCGACCTGCTTCCATCGCAGGGATACCTCAGCGCTGCCACCCCCGGGTGACACCGTAAACGGGTAGCGCGCCGGCCTTGGAGTACTGGCGGCTGCCCGCACGACTTCAGAGCGCTTCCCACTGGGGGAGGCAATGACGCGCGAGCGCCGTCACCCAGGACGGCTCGCGCGGATCAAAGGCCAGGCCAAACCGCGGGCTGACAACGAAGCCGGCTCGCGGGAACGCCGCACTGTCGTGCGAGCAGACGAAGGTCTCCAGATTCGTGAACGGAACGGACACGTTGTCGACATGGAGCACAGGTGCTTCAGCCGTAACCTCTTCGAGCCGCCCCGAAAGCTGGAAGCGGTACACGACGGTGCCGTAGTCGAGCTCGTACAGGCCGACAGCGTTTTGAGACTCGCGCTGTGGACAACCTAGGCTCGCGACAAGATCTGCGCGGGTGACCGAGAACGCTCGGCCATCCACCCGTTCGAACGGCTCAAGGCGCATCGCCGGCGCGCACCTGTATCGGCCGGCTCACAACATGCTTCAGCCAATCCGCTGGCTGGCTGGCAACGGGAGTTCCAGCTGCCGAACGCGCCGTGTCCGAGCTACTTCCCGTCGGCTTGCGTGAGGACGATTGAGCAAGGCAGCTCTTCGACCCTCTGCCTTCAGTTCGAAGCGGCCTGGAGCTGTCTGAACGAAGACGACGTCATCTCCCGGGGCGATCTGAAGCGCCTGCCGGATGCCGACGGGGAGCGTGACCCTTCCTCGGGTCTGGACGGTGGCGGTTCGCTGCATTGGTTGGGCCTAAGGGGTCGCGCTGAGCACCCAGCGCATGCTGGACACAGTCAGGCAGATGGGGCCAGCAGCCACGATTTCACGTGCCGACTACCCACCGGACCAACTTTCACGGGCGCGCGGGCGGTTCGCAAAAGCCGAGCGCCCGCGGCGGTTGCTGGCGGCGGCCGGTGGCTACGGTTCCGCCAGGCGCGCGCTCGCAACTATGGCCGTCGCTTGGCGGCTCCGGGGGCTGCAGACGTCAGCTCCGTGACGACGATCCGGGCCGCCTGGATCGGATCGGTGGTCCCGTGCCGGTGCCAAGCTTGCAGGGCCATTGTCGTCAGAACGCGTTCCGTCAGGTGTGGCCGCAGGATCGCCAACTGGCCTGGAAAGACGTCATCCATTGATCCTTCTGATAAGCCATTCGCACGATCCTTCCGTTCGCCTCGAGTCGACGCGCTGTGGCGTGCGCAATCTGACCACGACCTAAGAGCCGACGGCGGGCTTGGGCGCCGCCTTGAGAGCTTGGTCAGGGTCTTGGCATTGCGCTGGCCCTGATCCTCGTAGTGTTGTTCATTACGGCGTGCACGACCGCCACGGCCTTGGACAGTTCCGGGGCGGATCGCAGACTGCACCGGATGCTGAGACAATCCCTAGATGCCCTCCTGCGCAGGCATTCCCACTAGCGGCCCATCCGCCATCGCCAGCAAGCCGCGCGACGACGCATCTCTAGACGAGTTGCGCGTGCCGCTGGTCGCGACCGATCTCCGCGGCGAGGCGAATACCGCCTCCTCATGGTTTCGGCGCGAGCACCTCTCTGCCTTCAACGGCAAGACAGCCGAGCAGCTCGTTCGCGAGGGCCGAACCGACGACGTGTTGGCATACTTGCAGTCGCTGGAAGCCGGCGCGGCAGGCTGACCCTAGACGCCCGGCACTGCCGCGTTAGCGGGCGCTGAGCGCGCCGCGGGGGGCCGAAGCGGACCGGGAGGCATGCGCCACTCGGTTGACATAATCGAGCTTGACGCCCAAACGTCGTCGCCCGTTTTGTGGGGGAGTTGTCGAGACCGCTTACGCGCGAGCACGAACTGTCCAAGCCCGACTCGTGCAATCGAAGGACGCCGTCAAGCCCATATGCACGGCGATGGCGTTCCAGGACTCGCTAAGCACGCGAGCAAATCGCGCGTGCTCGGCTGCAGTGTGGGACCCCCCCACGAACTCGCTCAGACTCTTCTGGACAGTCACGGTAGCGACTTCGCCCGATTGCTGACGTTCAGTCTCCGAGCCGGTGAGCGCATGAAAGGCTTCGATGTACGTGGCGAGGTCTTCCGCTCCCGCGACCCCTCGGTCTTCCGGTCCGAAGGCAGCCTTGAAGCGGGGCATCCATGTCACAAGGGTGTGCTGGATCCCGCGTCGCACTGCGGTGTCGAGAGCTTCTTCGCCCTCGTCAAGCACTGACGCGATGCGATCGGCCGCCCACGTGACGGCGTAGTTGCGCAGGGCCTTGTCCCGGCGATCGGCCGGCCAACCCGTGGCGTCCAGCTTCAACTTGTTGATCCTGGACGCCGGCGGCGGCGCTTCTCCCAGCCGCTGCAACACCAGCTCGTCCGGCCCAAGGACGCGACCGGTGTCCTCGAAGTAACCCCCGTCGAACGGGTCGCCATCGGCAATGAAATGAGTGGCGACGTAGCGCAACCCTCGGTTGCCCAGCAGGGTTCCGTTGTTACCATGCCACCCGTGGTAATCCGACAACATGTTGCCGCGGGAGTGAGCGATCTGAGCCTGTCCGCCCCAGCCGTTCTCGGGCAGGTGCGGGAAGTAGAACAGCCATGCCTTGCGATCGCTCTCGACCGAGTAGCCGGTGCGCAACCCGCCTACCGCGTTGGACATGCAGTGGTACTTCGCGCACCGGGCGGCATCCGATGCCTCTCGATCCAACCCCAGCTTCTTCAGACCGCTCAGAAAAAAGTGCCTCTGATGGTGCCGTAGCAGCTTGGCGTGAATCTCGTAGGTCCTGTCGTGGCCGACCTCTCGGATCAGCGCCATCGTCACTGCGTAGTAGATCCCGTTGTACAGGTGGGACGCAATGCTGCATCGGTCCTCGAGCGTCCAGTCCGCCGCGGGCTTCCGGATCGGCGGCAGCTGCGCCTGCAAGTCAAAGTCAATCATCTTTGGAGATCTCCTGATCAGACAGCAGCGGCGAGCTGCGGGACGGCGACGAACAGATCCTGGACCAAGCCGTAGTCGGCGACGCTGAAGATCGGCGCCTCCTCGTCCCTGTTGATCGCGACGATGACCTTGGAGTCCTTCATCCCGCCAGGTGCTGGATCGCGCCGCTGATGCCGGCGGCGATGTAGAGCTGCGGCGCGACGATCTTGCCGGTCTGGCCGACCTGCCAGTCATTCGGCGCGTAGCCGGCGTCGACCGCGGCGCGGCTAGTGCCGAGGGCGGCGCCGAGCTTGTCGGCCAGCGGCGTCAGGACCTCGTTGAACTTGTCCCTCGAGCCCATCGCCCGGCCGCCCGAGACGATGATCTTGGCAGAGGTGAGCTCGGGCAGGTCGAGCTTGGCGATCTCGGAGCCGACGAAGCTCGACGTGGCGTAGGCGCCGACCGGGCTCACGTTCTCCACCGAAGCCGAGCCGCCGCTGGCCGGCGCCGGATCGAATCCGGTGGTGCGCACCGTGATCACCTTCATGGGATCCAGGCTCTGCACGGTAGCGATGGCGTTGCCGGCGTAGATCGGCCGCTCGAAGGTATCGGGCGAATCGACCGCGGTGATGTCGGAGATCTGGCCGACGTCGAGCTTGGCGGCGACGCGCGGCGAAATGTTCTTGCCCGAGGCGGTGGCGGCGAAGACGATGTGCGAGTAGCCGGGCGCAAGCGCCAGCACCTGCGCCGCGACGTTCTCGGCCAGGCCATGCGCGAACTGCTCGCCTTCGGCGTGCAGCACCTTGGCGACGCCCGAGATCGCTGCGGCGGCGCTGGCCGCGGCGGCGGAGCCGGCTCCGGCGACGAGCACGTGCACCTCGCCGCCGAGCTTGCCGGCGGCGGTGACGGTGTTGAGGGTGGCCAGGCGGATGCCGGCGTTGTCGTACTCGGCGACGACGAGCGCCTTGATTTCAGCCATCTCAGATCACCTTCGCTTCGTTCTTGAGCTTGGCGACCAGGGTCGTTACGTCGGGCACCTTGACGCCCGCACCACGCCTGGGCGGCTCGCTCACCTTGAGCATCTTCAGGTGCGGCTTGACGTCGATGCCGAGGTCGGCCGGCTTGAAGATGTCCATCTGCTTCTTCTTCGCCTTCATGATGTTGGGCAGCGTCACGTAGCGCGGCTCGTTGAGGCGAAGGTCGGTGGTGACCACCGCCGGCAGGGCGATCTTCAGCCTCTCGAGTCCGCCGTCGACCTCTCGGGTCACGAGGGCGTGACCGTCGGCGACCTCGACCTTGGAGGCGAAGGTCGCCTGGGGCAGGTCGAGCAGCGCCGCGAGCATCTGGCCCGTCTGGTTGCAGTCGTCGATCGCCTGCTTGCTGAGGATCACCAGGCCGGGGGCTTCCTTCGACTACCGCCTTGAGCAGCTTGGCGAGGGCGAGCGGCTGCAGCTCTTCGGCCGTCTCGACCAGGATCGCCCGATCGGCGCCGATCGCCATCGCGGTGCGCAGGGTCTCCTGCGATTGGGTAACGCCGCAGGACACGACGATCACCTCGGTCGCCACGCCCTTTTCCTTGAGCCGGACCGCCTCCTCGACGGCGATCTCGTCGAAGGGGTTCATGCTCATCTTGACGTTGGCGATGTCGACCCCGCTGCCGTCGGACTTCACCCGCACCTTGACGTTGTAGTCCACGACGCGCTTCACCGGAACAAGGATGTTCATCAGGACACGGCTCCAGAACCATACTTGCCGACGAGCAGTGAGCCCGTGGCGAAACGATCGATCGAATATGGAGCGAGCCCGACATCGGGAGTGAGGCCGAGCGTCTCCTGCGCCAGCACGCGGCCCACGGTCGGCGACAGCTTGAAGCCATGTCCCGAGAAGCCATAGCCCACTACCAGCCCCTCGATGCCCGGCAGCCGACCGAGGACCGGATTCCAATCGGGAGTGACGTCGTAGACGCCCGTCCACGAAGAGGCCAAGCCCGCGGCTTCGTACGCCGGAAAGCGCTCGGCGACCTGCGCGCCGATCTCCGCCACGTAGTCGAGTGGCACGTCGCCCTGCTCGGATTCCGATTGCGTGAGCTTCTCGCCCACAAGGCCCTCGCTCACCAGCATCTGCGTTCCGCCATAGCTGCGGCAATACAGCATGCCGGGTGAAGACAAGTCCTTGAATACCGGCATCTGATATGTATACGGTGCTCCATCGCACTCGAGCGCGAGCACTGCGTGCCGCTCGGGCAGCACCTGCATCGAGGCATTGATCCATTCCCCGAGCTCCGACGTCCAGATGTTCTGCGTGCTGACCAAGGTGTCACAGGCGAAGTCACCGGCGGTTGTGGACACTCCCACGACGCGCGTCCCTTCCGTTACCAGGCGATTAACCGTCACGCCTTCCTTGATCTTCACGCCTCGGCGCCGCGCACCCTTGGCGAAGCTCGTGGTCACCATGTAGGCGTCCGCGAAGCCCGCGTCCGGCTCGAAGCCGATGAGCGCCGCGTCGTCGAACGACGCGATCGGCAGCAGCGCGGCGGCGGCCTGGCGGTCCAGATACTCCAGGCGAACCCCCTGCTCTTCCTGCTGCGTCAGGGCCGCCCGCAGCGGCTCCAGCTTGTCGCCTTCGGCCGAGCTGATGAGATACCCGCACTTGACGAGCCCGCATGAAGCCTCCTCGTCCTCCAGATAGGCGGCGAAGTCGTTGAAGGCGTTCCAGGAGCGCCTCGCCAATTCGACGTTCTCGCGTACCGAGTAGTGGGTGCGCAGGATGCCGGATGATTGAGAGGTCGTCCCGGAGCCCACCGTATAGCGCTCCAGCAGCAACACGCTCCTGGCCCCGAGCGCAGCGAGGTGATAGGCGACCGACGTGCCGATGACGCCGCCTCCAATCACGATCACATCGTACTTTTCCAAGGGCTTCTCCCACAACTATGCAGGAGTGTTGGCCGAGCGAGGCGCGCCGCCGCCAACATAAGCAAACCCGATGCTGTTCTCAAGCCCGCAAGATAGGTGCGAGGCATTGGCGTCGTGCCGTCAGCATTCCGCTCCACGAGGGCGCGCGGCGGCGACTAATACTTAGCATCAGCCGGGCATATGAGAGACCACGAGGCTCTCGGCGTCCATAGCATCGTGCCCACAACTTGAGATGCAGCCATGGATCAGCGACGACGCTACCGCGGCATCATGACGGCCACCCCCACCCCCCTGGACTCGAGCGGCAATGTCTCGGTGGCTGCTGTCCGCGAGCACGTGGAATCGCAGATCCGCCAGGGCATCACGGGCATCCTGCCGATTGGCGGCACGGGCGAATTCATCTCGCTCACCGAATCGCAGCGCATGCAGATGCTGCAGGCCACCGTCGAAGCGGTGAACGGCCGCGTCCTCGTGGTTGCCGGCGTGCTGCATCCCGGCCTGCACGACACGGTGAAGACCGCCTGCGACTACCTCCGAGCCGGCGCCGATTCCGTGATGGTGGTGACACCTTACTACTACCGGCCGACGCAGGACGGCATCGTCGAGTACTTCCGCCGTGTTGGCGACGCCGTCGACGGCGACCTGGTCCTGTACGAGATTCCCTATCGGACGGGCGTGTCGCTGCTGCCGGAGACCGTGGAGCGGATCGTCGCGAACACCCGCACGGTCGCGATGAAGGCGTGCAACCCCGACCTTTCCCAGCAACTCCGCGTCGTCAACGCAGTGGGGCAGCGCGTCGCCATTCTCACCGGCGAAGAGGGTGTGTTTCCGCTGCATGTCGCGATGGGAGCCGTCGGCGGCATGCTGGCGGGATCGAACATCTTCCCCCGCACCTGGACGCGAATCTTCGAGCTCGCTTCGGCCGGTAAGGGCGACGAAGCGAGGAAGCTTCACGCCTCGTTGCTCCCGGCGACGGACGCCTTGTACTCGGAGCCGAACCCCGGCCCCATCAAGGCGGCCATGAACATGCTCGGCATCGAGGCTGGCACGGTCATCGCACCGATGATCGAGGCGAGCCCGGCGTGCATCGCGCGCCTCAAGGAAGTGCTACCCGCTGCGCTTGACATCGAGCGCGGCCTCGGCAACGACTCACCCACCCTGCGCTCGTCGTTCTGAGTGCAGTCTCTCCAACCCTCCGCTGAACGTCCAGGAGACCTCATGTCCAGCAAGCCTCTTCAATCCCCCGAGCGCCGGCGTGTGCTCTCCGGCCTAGGCGCCGGCGCAGCGATCGCAGTCGCAGCGCCCTTTATCCACACCTCCGCACGCGCCCAGTCCGGCGGCAAGATGGTGCTCGTCAGCTACGGCGGCTCGTATCGCACGTCGATGGAGACGGCGCTCGTCAAGCCGTCCGAGAAGGAGTTCGGCGTGCAGGTCACGGTGGTCGACACGCCAGACCTCGCGAAGGTGAAGGCGCAGCAGATGACGGGCAACATCGAGTGGGACGTCTTCGATGCGGTCGGTGCCCCGGGCGCCCAAGGCTCGAAGGCGGGCTACTGGGAGCCGCTGGACCCCGGGATGTTCGACGCCAAGGACATCGTCGGCGGGGTGAAGAAGGACCTCGTGCCCTTCTACATGTTCGCGGGCGGCATCGGCTGGGATCCGGCCAAGTTCGGTCCCGGCAAGGCGCCGCGCACCTTCGCGGAATACTGGGACGTCAAGAAGTTCCCGGGCCTGCGCACCTTCCGCAACCGCGCGAGCGAGACGCTGGAAGCGGCGCTGCTGGCCGACGGCGTGGCGCCGAGCAAGCTCTACCCGCTGGACCTCGACCGCGCCTTCAAGTCGCTCGAGCGGATCAAGCCGCATGTGGGCAAGTGGGTCGACGAGACGCCGCAATCCATCGCCCTCCTGGAGCGCGGCGAGGTGAACTTCAGCTACGTGTACGCCTCGCGGGTTCGCACCCAGTCCGCCGGCAAGTACGCCTTCAGCTTCGACCAAAACCTGCTCGGCACCGAGTACCTGGCCGTCATGAAGGGCGCGCCCAACAAGGCCAACGCGATGAAATTCGTGCAGTTCGCGATGCAGCCGGAGCGCCAGGCGGCGCTGATGTCGCTGCTGGGCAACATCCCGACGAGCCGGAAGGCCCTGCCGCTGGTCGCCGAGGACGCCCGCAAGTGGATGGGCAACGTCGACAACCCGAACAACGCGGTCCTGAACGACGAGTTCTGGGCCGACAAGTTCGAGAGCGTCACCCGCCGGTTCAAGGAATGGGTGCTGACCTGACATGAGCGCCGGGCCAGGGCGCGAAGCCGCCATCTACCTAGGGCCGGCCGTCGTGCTGGCCCTGCTGGTGGTCCTCGTGCCGCTGGCTTTCGTGCTCCAGACCAGCGTCTGGAGCAAGGAAGCCGGCTTCAGCCTGGACGCCTTTCGGCAGCTCTGGGAGAGCCCGGTGTTCCGGCGGAGCCTGGCCACCACGTTCGAGATCAGCGCCATGGCCGCGGGATTGAGCCTGCTGCTGGGCTATCCCGTGGCGATGCATTTGAGTCGCCTCCCGCCGCGTGCGCGGGCCTTCTGCATGATCCTGGTGCTCGTTCCGTTCTGGACCAGCATCCTCGTCAAGAGCTACGCCTTCACGATCATCCTCGGCAAGCAGGGGATCATCAACTCGACGCTGACCTGGCTGCTAGGCAGCGAGGTGCACATCCCGATGCTCCTCAACCGGGTAGGCGTCATGGTGGGCATGACGAACTACCTCGTGCCGTTCGTCGTCTTTCCGGTGCTCGCCAGCCTTCTCGCGATCGACAAGTCGGTTTATCGGGCCGTGGAGATCATGGGCGCCAAGCCGCCGACCGTGTTCTGGAAGGTCACCTTGCCGCTCAGCATGCCGGGCGTGCTGTCGGCCCTCGTTAGCACGTTCGTCATGTCGCTCGGCTTTTTTGTCATACCGGCGCTGCTCGGCGGCCGCAAGGACGTGATGCTCGCCAACCTGGTGGACTTCTACACCCGCGAGACGCTCGACTGGAACATGGCCGCCGCCATCGGTGTGATCCTGCTCGGCGTGGTCACGCTCATCGGCGGCACGGCGCTGCAGTTCCAGAAGTCGCGCGGACTCGCCAGGAGCATTTGATGGAAGAAGGCGTCAAAAACGATCGACTGGCCCGCCGCTGGCGCTGGCTGGGCCTGGCCATCGCCATCCTGGTGTACGCCTACCTCGTCGTGCCGAGCCTGATCGTCATTCCCATCTCGTTCAGCGCCGCGGGCGACATGAGTTTCCCGCCCAAGGCCTATTCCTTGGACCTCTACCGGGAGTTCTTCACCACGAACACCTGGATGGCCCCCGTGGTCCAAAGCTTGAAGATCGCGAGCATCACCTGCGTCGTGGTCATCATCGCTTCGGTTCCCGCGGCCTACGCGCTCGTACGATACGAGTTTCCCGGCAAGCGGATCGTGATGATGCTGATGATGAGCCCGGTGCTCATCCCGGTCATCGTGCTGGCGCTCGGGATGTACCTGTACTTCTCGCGCCTGGGCGCCACGGGTACGACGCTTGCGATGGTGCTCGGCCATTCGGTGTACGTCATACCCTTCGTCGTGGTCACCCTGGCCGCGGGCATTCGCCAGCTCGACCCTGCGATCGAGTTCGCGGCCACGATGATGGGCGCCAGCCGCACGACGTTGTTCTTCCGCGTGGTTCTGCCGCAGCTCGTGCCGTCGATCGTGGCGGGCGCGCTGTTCGCCTTTCTCATCTCGTTCGACGAGGTGGTCATCGCCTGGTTCCTGTCGACCGCGCAAACCACGACGCTGCCGGTGCGCATGTACAGCAGCATCCACTGGGGTGTCTCGCCGGTGATAGCGGCCGTGTCTACGCTGCTCACGGCGTTGTCCTTCTTCGTCTGCCTGGTCACGGTCGCGCTGCAGCCGGGCGCCACGCGTCCGGGCGCCGTCGCTGATACCGCTCCCCTCAATCCTCACGCGGTACCCGCATGACCGGCAACCACGCAAGATGAACACCCGCACCCAGTTCTTCTCGGTCGAGGACAACGTCCCCAAGCTGCTGGCTCGGGCGGCCGAGCGGATGCCGGGCCACGTCTACTGCAGGGCTGCCGGCGTGGAGGTGACTTATGCGGCACTCGCGGAACGCGTGCGCAAGGCGGCGCGCATTCTCCACGTCCAAGGCGTTCGCACGGACATGCACGTGGCGATCATGCTGGCCCACCACCTGGACCACATCGTCACGTTCTTCGCGATCATGGAGCTCGGGGCGGTCCACATCCCGATCAATACCGCCCTCAAGGGTATGGGCCTCGCGCATATCTTCGCCCACGCCCATCCCCAGATCCTGATCGCCGATACGGAGTACGCGCCGGTGCTCGACGAGGTGATCACCGAGCGCGGCCCACGGATGACGACGATCTGGCGACGACCGGCAGCCGGCGCCGCCCTCGCCGATTCGGTGCTCTACGCGGGCCCCGAACCTCGGGAGTCGTTGCCGGAGGTGGCGCAGAGCGACACCCGCCTTCGCCAGATCCTCTACACCTCCGGCACGACCGGTGCGGCCAAGGGCGTCGTGATGCCCGACCGAATGATCCGCGCTGCCGCGCTCGGATCCATGTGGATCGGCCGCATCGAGGAGGGCAGCGTGCTTCACTTCTGGGATCCGATCTACCACGTCTTCGGCACGGAGGTGCTGGTGCTGGCCCTCATGGTGCCGGTGACGCTGGCGATGGTCCCTCGCTTCAGCGCATCGCGCCTCTGGGAAGAATGCCGCGAGCACGGCGCGACGCACCTCCACTTCGTGGGCGGCGTATTGCAGCTGCTGATGAAGCAGCCGCCGTCACTTGCCGACCGGTCGCACAGGGTGAAGATCGCCTGGGGCGGTGGGGCTCCCGTCGACATCTGGCGCGCTTTCGAGGAGCGATTCGGCGTCCTCATCCACGAAGGCTATGGAATGACAGAGACCTCGAGCTTCTCGACCATCAACCCGGAGGGAAAGCTGGGCTCCATCGGCACGGCGGTGGCGTATTTCGAGGTCGAGCTGGTGGACGATGCGGGAAGGAAGACGCCGGTAGGCGAAGTCGGGGAGATCCGGGTGCGTGGTCGCGAGCCGGGTGTCTTGGTCCAGTCCTACTACAGCAACCCCGAGGCCACCGCCGCCGCACTTCGCGACGGATGGTTGTACACGGGCGACTTGGCCCGTCAGGACGCCGAAGGCCATTTCTATTTCATCGGTCGCAAGAAGGACAGCCTGCGCCGGCGCGGAGAGAACGTGTCGGCCTGGGAGGTCGAACGGGTATTCAACCAGCACCCCGAGATCGAGGAGTGCGCGCTGATCGGCGTGAGAAACGAGTTCGCGGACGAGGACCTGAAGCTCTTCGTGAAGCGGCGCAGCGACGCGCTCACGGCGGAGGCGCTGCTCGACTGGGCGGAGCCGAGGATGGCGGCGTTCCAGATCCCCCGGTTCGTAGCCTTCGTGGACCGTTTCCAGAAGACGCCCACCGAGCGCGTTCAGAAGCAGTTTCTTTCGAAAGCCATCGACGACTGCTGGGACAGGGGCAAGTAGCCATGGAACATAGCATGACGATGTCATTCGAGGCCGCCGCCGTGGCGCCCTCGATCGCACCGACCCAAGCGGCACAGCGGAGACACATGAACACAAGCAATCCACCGGCTGCGGACGTGGCGGTTCGCTTCGAAGGGGTCAGCAAGCGCTACGGCGAGACGACCGTGCTCCATCCGTTGGATCTCGCCGTGAAGCGAGGCGAGTTCCTGACCCTTCTCGGCCCCAGCGGCTCGGGCAAGAGCACCATCCTCAATATCGTCTCCGGCGCCACGCCGCCCTCGACCGGGCGCGTGTACCTGGACGGCGAAGACGTCACGAACAAGCCGCCGCGCGAGCGCGGATTGGGCATGGTGTTCCAGAACTACGCGCTCATGCCGCACATGACGGTGTTCGACAACGTCGCCTTTCCGCTCAAGGTCCGCAACTGGAAGCAGGAGCGGCTGCGTGCGCAGGTCATGGAAACGCTCGAGACGGTCGGTCTCTCCGGCTTCGCCCAGCGCAAGCCCAAGGAGCTCTCCGGCGGCCAGCAGCAGCGCGTGTCGATCGCACGCTGTCTGGTGTATTCGCCTTCCATCATCCTGATGGACGAGCCGTTGGGCGCCCTCGACAAGAAGCTGCGGGACCAGTTGCAGGGCGAGATCAAGAGCCTTCACCGCGACATCGGCACGACCCTGATTTACGTGACGCACGACCAGGAAGAGGCCCTGAATCTCTCGGACAAGGTCTGCCTAATGAACCACGGCCGGGTCGAGCACCTCGGAACTCCCTCCGAGCTGTACTTCGATCCGGTTAATCGATTCACCGCCGATTTCGTGGGCGAATCGAACATCCTCGCTGGCACCCTCTTGGAGCCGAGGCTCCTCCAGACCGCAGGTGGCATGAAAGTGCGCGTGCACAGCCGCCACCCGCAGGCCGGCGCCAAGGTCGAAGTGCTGATTCGTCCCGAGAATGTTCGCATCCTCCATGACGGCGAAGGCGCGACGGAGGAGAACGTCGCCAGCGCCGTCGTCGAGCAACTCTCCTTCGTCGGCGGGCGCACCCGCGTGCAGGCCTTGGTAGGCGGCGAACGCATCCTCGCTTCGCGCGTGTCGGCGCGCGACGAACAGGCGATCCAGCCGGGCGAGAACATTCGCCTCGCTTGGTCGCAGGCGAACGCCGTTGTTCTCGACTGATGGCGAGGATCGTCGAGGCGTTGCTGGCGCTGCTGGGCGACCGCTCCGTCCTGACGAGCGACGAAGACCAGCGCAAGTATCTGCACGACTGGCGCGATCGGCATCGCGGCCGCGCGCAGTGCGTCGTTCTCCCTCGCTCGGCGCAGGAGGTTGCGTCGGTACTGAGTCTGTGCAACGAGCAGCGCGTGGCGGTCTTCCCCCAGGGAGGCAACACCAGTGTCTGCGGCGGGTCGGTGCCCTCCGAGGATGGGGAGGGCATCGTCCTGAGCCTGGAGCGGATGAATGCCGTGCGCGAAGTGAACCCGCGCAACAACACCATCACGGTCGAGGCCGGCTGCGTGCTCGCCAAGGTGCAGGAGTCGGCGAAGGAGGCCGACCGCTACTTCCCGCTCAGCCTCGGCGCCGAAGGCTCGTGCCAGATCGGTGGCAACATCGCGACGAACGCGGGCGGCACCTCCGTGGTTCGCTACGGCAACACCCGCGACCTCGTGCTCGGCCTCGAGGTCGTGCTCCCCGACGGTCGGGTCTGGAACGGCATCCGAACGCTGCGTAAGGACAACAGCGGTTATGACCTGAAGAACCTGTTCATCGGCTCCGAAGGCACCCTCGGGGTCGTTACCGCGGCCGCGCTGAAGCTCTTCCCGCTTGCCCGCACCGTGGTGACGGCGTACTTCTCGCTCGGCGACATCCACGCCGTTGTCGCTCTTGGCGAGAAGCTGCAGAAGGAGTTCCCGGGCGAGCTCGTCGCCCTCGAAGTGATGTCGACTTCCGAGCTCGACATCGTCCTCAGGCACATCCCCGAGAGCGCATGTCCGCTGGCGGACCGCGGCCAATGGCAGTTGTTGGTTGAGCTCGCTTCCTCCGCCGATGCGGAAGCGCTGACGGGGCAGCTCAGTGCCTGCATCCAGGGAGCGCTGTCGGAAGGCCTCGTGCTCGACGCGGTGGTTGCCGCAAGCGACACACAGCGGGAAAGGCTCTGGCACCTGCGCCACAACGTGACCGAGGCCAACAAGCGCGAAGGCATGGGGCTCACCCACGACATCGCAGTCCCGGTCTATCAAATCCCCGCATTCGTCGAGCAGGCGGGCGCCATGTTGCAGTGCCGCTACCCCGGGGTGCAGGTCGTCATCGTTGGCCACATCGGCGACGGCAACCTGCACTACATCGGGATGATGTCGCACCAGGACTGGCGCGCGGTGGCCGACAAGCCCGGTTACCAACTCGGCCTGGCGCACGACCTGTACGACATCGCCGCGGCCATGGGCGGCACGTTCAGCGCGGAGCACGGCATCGGCTCGCTGCACACGGAGGAAATGGGCCGCTACAAGGACCCGGTGGAACTCGCCCTGATGCAGCAGGTGAAGGAGGTCCTCGACCCCAGGGCGATCATGAATCCCGGGCGGGTCCTGCCGCAACAGCAGCGATAGCTCATGCCGCTGCAAAACGTCCATGACTACCGTATGGCCGCCCGGCGGCGCCTGCCGCGAGGCATCTTCGAGTACGTCGACCGCGGCACGGAAGACGAAGTCGCGATGCTGGCGCTGCGAAGCTCGCCGGATGCGCTGAAGCTGGCGCCGAAGGTGTTCACCGACGTCGGCGCCATCGACTTGTCGACGACCGTCCTGGGCAGGACCCAGCGCCTGCCGATGATCGTGGCGCCGACGGCAATGGCGGGACTGCTCTGGCACGACGGCGAGGTGAAGCTCGCCCGGGCAGCACATGCCGCCGGCATTCCGTTCTGCGTGTCGACGATGTCGGTGACCGCCCTAGAGGACATCGCGGCCGGCGCACCCGGCGCCGATCTGTGGTTCCAGCTGTACATCTGGCAGAACCGGCGCATGACTGAAGCCCTCCTGGACCGGGTGCATGCGGCAGGCATCGAGACCTTGGTCGTCACTGCCGACACCGCGGCCATTCCGAAGAAGGAATGGAACTTACGCAACGGCTTCGGCATGCCGATGGTCCCCAGCCTTCGAGCGGCCATTGACTTCGCGCTGCATCCGCGCTGGCTCGCGGCCGTGCTCCTCCGCTACGCCCTTGGCCGCGGCCTGCCGATCTATTCGCACTATCCCCAGGAGTTCAAGACGCGGATCACGCGCTCGGCGGTGACCTCCGACCTGCGGATCGCCGATCGCATGACGTGGGACGACTTGCGGGACCTGCGTCGCCAATGGCGCGGCAAGCTCCTGGTAAAGGGGATCCTGCGCCTCGACGATGCGCAACGCGCGCACGAGTGCGGCGCGGACGGGATCGTCGTCTCGTCTCACGGCGGTCGCAACCTCGACTCCGCCGCGGTGCCGATTGCCGTCCTGCCGGCGATCGCCGACAAGCTGAGCAAGCGCATGGCGATCCTGGCCGACAGCGGGATTCGCCGTGGCAGCGACATCGCCAAGTACCTGGCAAGTGGCGCCCAGGCGGTGATGCTCGGCCGCGCCCTCCTCTACGGTACCGCTGCGGGTGGCGAGCAGGGCGCCGCGAACGTGCTTGCCATCCTCGAGGACGAGCTGAAACGGACCTTGGCCTTCCTGGGGGAGCCCGAGGCGCGGAAGCTGACGCCCGAGTACCTCGCGTCAGCGTGACGCCTCGCGTCGCGCAACCCAGATCGTGGCCACGAGGATGATCGCGCCGCCGGCGACGGTGCTCTCCGCCACCTGGTCGGCGAACATCAGCCACCCCAGGATCGAAGCCCAGACCAGGTCCAGGAACTTGGCTGGCTGCGAGGCGGAAATGTCGGCGACGGAGAAGGCCCTGGTCAGGCAGTAGTTGCCGGCGACGGTGAACACCGCGGCCACCATCGCAGCGATGCACTCTGCCAACGTGGGCGATTGCCAGTACATGACCGCGAGCGGAATGCTGAGAAGCGTGACGACGAGCGACTGCCACGCCACGATCACCCACGGAGATTCGACCCGCGTCAGCCGCTTGCTCAAGAGGAACGAGCTGGCGAACACCGCGGAAGCCAGCAGCATCATCAGCGCGTAGCCTCCGCCGCCGCTTTCCAGCCGCGGGCCGACTACTGCCAGCACGCCCAGGAATCCCGCCATGACGGCAACACCGCGTTCCCAGCGGAATCTTTCCTTCAGCAGCAGCGCGGCACCGAGCGTGATGAAGAGCGGCGTGGTGAAGTTGATGGCAGTCGTTTCGGCGAGGGTGATGTGGCTGACGGCCGCCATCCACAGGCACATCCCCAGCCAGTGCACTGCGCCGCGCACCGCCAGGCCGGACAGGTTGCGCGGCCGCAGATGGGCCGCGCCCGACCTGAGTACCGTTGGCAGCATCACCAGGAGCGTCGCTCCGTAGACCATCGCCAGAGCCTGGTACGGGCTCATGCGCAGAGACATCCCCTTCAAGGCGGCATTGAGCAGGCAGTAGAGGAACCCCGACGCGGCCATCCAGAGCAGCGCCTGGACGCCCGAATCCCAGCGGCTCGCAGTGCTGCGGACGCCATCCATGCGGCGGGCAAGCGCCAGCCGGAGCGGTGCGATCATGGGCGGCAGTCAGTTCCCGGTGAACTTCCAGTCGGACTGCGGCAGGTAGCTTTCCTTGATGACGCGCGGCGACGTCCAACGCAGCAGGTTCATCCAGGAGCCCGCCTTGTCGTTCGTGCCGCTCGCCCGTCCACCGCCGAAGGGCTGCTGCCCCACCACGGCACCCGTCGGCTTGGTATTGATGTACAGGTTGCCGGCCGCGTGGCTCAGCACCGTCTCGGCCTGCTGCAGCGCGAAGCGATCGGTGCAGAAGATCGAGCCTGTGAGGGCGTAGTCGCTTGTCGAGTCGACCAGCGCCAGTGTTTCCTGCCAGGCTTTGTCTTCGTACACGAACACCGTCAGCACGGGGCCGAACAGCTCATCGCGCATCAACGCGTGCCGCGGGTCAGAAACCTCGATGACCGTCGGCGCAACGAACCAGCCCGGATCCGTCCAGGTCTTCCCACCGGAGACGATCGTGGCCGCGCTGTCGTCGCGGGCCTTCTCAATGCGTGCGCCGAGCCGGCCATGCGATGCGGAGTCGATCACCGCGCCCATGAACGTCTCTCTTCGGGCGACGTCACCTACTCGCAGCTCCGGGAGCTGCTCTTGCAGGGACGCCTTGACGCGCGGCCACAGGCTCTTTGGAATGTAAGCGCGCGACGCCGCGCTGCACTTCTGGCCCTGATATTCGAAGGCACCCCGGATCAGCGCCACGGTCACGGGGGCCGCATCGCCCGAAGGATGGGCCAGCACGAAGTCCTTGCCGCCCGTCTCGCCAACGATGCGCGGCAGGCTGCGATAGTTCTCGACGTTCTCGCCGATGCTGCGCCAAAGCGACCGGAAGACTTGCGAGGAGCCGGTGAAGTGAAGCCCGGCGAAGTCGCGCGACTGCAGCACCACGCGGGTCGTCATGGCCGGGTCACCCGGCAGGAAGTTAATGACGCCGGGCGGCAGGCCCGCCTGCTCCAGCGCCTCGAAGAACCGCCAGTTCGCCAGCGCCGATTTCTGCGACGGCTTCCAGAGCGCGACGTTGCCCATCAACGCGGGCCCGCCGCACAGATTGGCACCGATCGCGGTGAAGTTGAAGGGGCTCACCGCGTACACGAAGCCTTCCAGCGGTCGCCAGTCGGTGCGATTCATCGCGCTCGCCACGGTGAGCGGCTGGTTCGCGTAGACCTTCTGCGCTTCGAACACATTGAAGCGCATGAAATCGATCAGCTCGCCGGCGGCGTCCGGCTCGGCTTGGTCCACCGTCTTGCTCTGTCCCAGCATCGTTTCGGCCGTGATGCGGTGGCGCTGCGTCGTCGCGATGATCTCCGCCGCGCGCAGGAAGACCGGGGCACGCTTCTCGAACGGCAGGCCAGCCCACTCCCGCTGCGCCCTGACAGAGCTCTCGATCGCGGCGTGGACATCCGCCTCCGATGGCCTGTGGATGCGAGCGAGCAGGCGATTGCGGTCGTGCGGGGCACGCACTTCCTCGATATCTTCCGAGAAGAGCCTCTTGCCGCTGACGACGGCCGGGATGTCGACCACCTCTGTGCTAGCGAGGTGTCTTTCGAGCTCGCTTCGGCCCGCGGCGTCAGCGCAATAGTCGAATTCGGGCTCGTTCGCAGGCCGCGGGAACTGGGGGATGGAGTTCATTCCGCGATTTTCGGGCGGGCGCCCTGGACGTCGCCCCCGTTAAGCCCTGCTTATCCTAAGAATTACCCGCCGCCGGCGCTGCCGGCGCCGCGTCGTCTGCGGGCGTTCGGAGGATGTCCTTCGGAAGGCCGAGCGCCACGCCGATCTCGGTCGAAATCTGGCGTTTGATCGCGATGCGCACGAGATCCCTCACTTCCGTGGGGAGCGTTCCGAGCTCGCCCTGCCGGTACGCCAGGTGGAATGTCCGAGTCATCCCCGGGTACGGCCGGCCATGCCGGGTGAATGCCGAAAGGGGCAGAACCCGGATCTTAGGAATGAAGTGCCGAGACTGCCAGATGCATATGGGTGTGGTGAGGGCGAAGCCCATCCCACTGGCGACCAGGCTGAGCAAGGGATCGGTCGCGTCGAACTCGCAGGTTCGTTCGAGGGCGTCACCCGTACCCTGCAGGTACTCGTCGATCTGCTGGCCGATCATCGACCGCGCGCTGTAGCGGATGAACTGCAGGTGCTGGGCCACGTCGTGGAGCGAGCCGAGCTTGTGCACCTCGAAAGTCGAGGGAAGCACCACGTAGTAGGGTTCGGTGAACAGCTGTGCTCGCGAGATCCCTGCAAATATCGTGTTGCCGGTGGTCACCGCCAGGTCGAGCTGCCGTCGCTCGATCAGGCCCTCCATCGTGGACGTGATTCCGGACCATAGCCGCAGCTGGTGGGAAGAGCTGGAGAGGGCCTTGATCAGCAAGGGCCCCACAGTCGCCGCGAAGGAGTCGACGCAGCCGAAGCGCACGATCATGCGCTTGGCGCGGCTGACGTTGCGCACGCTTTCCCTCATCTGGTCGGCGCGGGTGAGGAGCTCCTTTGCATGCTCGAACAGGCGCTGACCGGCAGCAGTGGGTTGCGCAGGACGTGTCGACCTGTCGAGCAAGGGAGTCTCGAACCTGTTCTCGAGCTGTTTCACGCGCTGCGAAACTGCCGCTTGCGAAATTTTGAGCAGGCGCGCTGCGTCCGAGACGCTGCCGGAGTCGATCACCGCCACCCAGCTCGCTAGCAATTCCCAATCGGGATACGACTGCTCGTCGCTCACGCCAGTCGCGTCAGTTCAGCCCGCGAGCAAGGCTTCCGGCCTGGGAGCAGTGAGGCCGCGAACGGCAGTTAGAGCACCCTCCACGGCCGCCCGAACTAAGGGAACGATCCGGGCGGCCTGTTCTGCGCGCCATGCGAAAGGCGGTGTCTCGTCCATGTAGAGCTCCTGGCTCATTTCGAGCTGAACCGCGTGCACGCCCGCAGCTGGCTCGCCATATCGACGAGTGATGAACCCGCCCTTGAAGCGGCCGTTCAGGACCCAGGACCAGCGGCTGCCACGGACCGCGCCGACCGCCCCGGCGGCTACTTCAGGGTCGCAGCTTTGCCCGTCCGAGGTGCCGAAATTGAAGTCGTTCAGCTTCCCATGGAACAGCCGCGGCAGGCAGCTCGCGATCGAATGTGCCTCCCACAGGAGCACATGCGGATGCCTGTCACGCAAACGCGCGAGCTCCGCCTTCAGAGCTATGTGATAGGGCCTCCAGTAGTGACCGATTCGCCGCTCGACCTCCTCGGCATCGGGCTCTCGACCCTCGACGTAGAGCGGCGCTCCGCGAAAGGTCTCAGTCGGACACAACGATGTGGAGATCATGCCGGGGTAGAGAGACTCTCCGGTGGCAGGCCGATTCAAGTCGATCACATATCGCGACACGGTTGCCGCGATCACGGTGGCACCAAGCTGCTCGGCAAAGGCATACACGCGGTCCAGGTGCCAGTCAGTATCCTCCAACTCAAGCGCGCTGCTCGTGTAGCGGTTGCGCAGATCGTCCGGGATCGCGCCGCCCACATGCGGGATCGAGATGACCAAAGGACCATCGCCCTGCGCCAGGACATAGTGGGGTGTGCTGCTCATGCTTGGCTCACGTACTGTCTCTCGTGCCATCTTCTTCCCAGGGGACACCGGAGCCATGGCTATCAAGTTTGCTTCAGCTGAGCATAAGTAGAACGACCCGGCGGGCGACGGATCGCCAGCGTCGTGTCGCGTCGCTCGCTTGACCTGCCATTTGGTCGCCACTCGGACACCTCGGTGCGCCTTAGCTCACGTGACGTAGCAAAACTTGGTTGGCCAGCATCACGCCGCGCGGTCCGCGGCCGGCGACCAGCGTCGGTCTCGATGCCCACTCCCGATAGCTCATGCTGAGGCGAACCCTCCGCAAGTGCGACTGAACGGTCGCTCCACACGAAAGGCTGCCGGTCGCGAGATTCCGTTCATGGCTCGAGAGCGGGCCTTGCTGTGCCAGCGGGTAGCGCCGCCTTTCACCCAGTCGACATAACGCATCCTGGCGCGGGATCGTCCCCACCGCTCGCTGCGACTACGCCGCCTTGCGGGTCTCCAGAATTTCGTTCGCTTGCCGGCGGCCCAGGTGTCTCAAAGCGAAGATGGCGGGCAGATGTTGGGCGCGCGGTCGCACCTTGCCCTCTTCCCAGTTGTAGACCGACTGCGCCGATGCACCGATAAGGCGGCCGCACTCGGCCGCTGACAGTCCAAGACGCTTCCGTTGCGCGGCCATGCTCTTCGCGCTGAAGCGAGTGCCTGGCGAGACGGAGTCTTCGTTCGCTGCCCATGATCCGGTCGACTGCTCTCCCCGGCCAGCTCGGCGAAGCTGGCGCTCGAGCTCTTGCATTCGGCGCTTCAGGGCGGCAATCTCGGACCGATAAATGCTTAAGGACTTCTTGAGGGAGGTAGTTTCGCGGCGAATCTCCTTGCGGGAGATGCGGGAGATTTCCTCTTTCAGAACGCACGCGATATTTGCCATGAGTGGGACCCGTCAGTTGGGAAAGCATCTTATGAGGTGACGGTGACGCGCGAGTTCCTTCCAGCGAAGCTCTTGCAATCCAGGCGTTTTAAGAGACTTTGTCCCCGACACATAAAGCCGCGCGCCTTCGGCAGGAGCGAAATCGGTCACCTGTGGCCGGACCGAAATCTTCTCCATTCCCCCAAGCTCAATGCGCGTTGGGAGAGCCCGGCTGCGGGAGCATCCAGGCGAGCCTGGTGAATCCCGCATTGCCTCTGGCTAAAGTGCCGCGTCCTTGAGCTTCTTCAAGGCTCGCGTCTTGATCTTCACTGTCGCGGGTTTGGCGGCAAATTCCCGCTCCACCTTCGTGAACGGGTCGATTCCCCGACGCTTCTTCTTGGCCGGAACGTTGATCACGTTGACCTTCAGCAGTCCGGGCAAAGTGAACGAGCCGAGGCCCTTCTTGTGCACCGAGGCGAGGATCGTCGACTCGAGCGCAGCCATCAGTGCCCTGGCAACCTTCGTCTCTGTGGCGGCGGACTCTGCCAAATGGGCGATGAGACTAGATCTGTTGAACGCTGTCTTGATGGGCTTCATGTCCGCCGGACTCGTGGACGCCTTCTTCGCGACTGGCGCCTTGCGAGCGGCCTTTTTGCAGTTGCCATGTAGTTTGTGCTTTGCCTATGAAGAGAGAACAATGAAATTGCCTTCAAACGAAGGCGGCGCGATTCTATGCCGGGCCGTTCTGCGCGAAGAGTCACGTAGCGCTCCATCGACGAATGATCGGCACTTGCTGTGTTTCATCGTGTGCCGAAGCGGCCTGGATTGGCCGCGGCACCCTGTGTGCGCAGGTGCGACGGAGGCGGAGCTACACCTTTAGAATGGTCGAGAGGTGCGAACAGCTCGTGCTCATGACGCGCCTTTGCGCCAACATACAAGTGCTTAGCGGGTCCGTCCAACGTCGACTCCTGGGTCCGCGCTTCGGGCCACCGAGGGCTCACCGCTCTCACGGCCGAATAACGGACCTGCGGCCCATCGCTCGATGGCGGCGGCGCAGGTCCTGTCCCCTGGATCCGCAGAGGCGCGCAAGGCAGCAGCAATGTGCGCCCATGCAGCCCTTGCTTGGCGCCGGCTCTCGGTCGCGTTCGCGCCGCCCTGCCGCTCGGGCCGGGGCGTTCGTTCCCTGCCTTCCTGCGCGGCCTTCTTGCGCCAGAGGCTCGGGTAACTCCGGTCCACGCCCCGGCTTGCTTGCCGAGTCGCCTCGGCATCGATGCCCCAGCCCCGGAGCTTCTCGGCGAATGTTTCGCGCCAGCGGTGCAGGTCAGCCTTGCGAGGACTGAGCCGCTTGCCTCGCTTGGACTCTGCCCGAACGCTGAGGTGAACATGCGGGTTGGCTTGGTGGTCATGGAGGACCATGACGTACTTGTGATCGGAGAACTCTGCCTTGGCAAAGTCGCGTGCAGCCCGCTGGACCGCCAGCGGGTCGGTGCCACGGGGCATGGACAGCATGATGTTGAACGCCTCGCGCCGGTGTCCGATGTCAGGGATCTGTGTTCCCCCGTAGCGCCAGTCATCGCTGATCTCCTGCAGGGCGTCCTTGCCGGTCACCCTGCGGCCAAGCTCGTCCTCGATCTCAAGCCGGCCGTTCTTCGCGATGTAGCGAAAGTGCGCGGCAATCGCTTTCACGCCGCGGCCGCCACCCGTCACCTTGACCATGACCTGGGGCGCTCGCCGGACTGTCGCGGCGATACGCTCGCGCATCACAGCCGCTCGCTGACGCGAGCTCAAGGCCGAAAGCCGTGGCTGCGAAGGCTCACGAACCACCCGGTTGCCAGGGTAGAAAAGACGATCGCCCCACGTGAGCAGGACACCGTCGATCTTGGACGAGTCAGGCATGGTGTCTCCTTGAGTGCTGCGCCCACTGCGTGGCAGCCGGACGCGGGCGCAGGTCGGCAAGGACGGAGGACGCAAGGGAGATGTGGTCGCGCACGACATCTCCCACGCTGTCCAGACGAGCGCGGTATTGCATGGCCGCCTCCACTGAGCCGTGACTGAGCAGCTCGCTCAGGTGGCGGAGGTCCCGAGCCAGGGTCGACAGTTCGGCGCAGGAGGCTACGAGCGCCTCGACGTGTGACTTTGGGCTAGCAGAGGCGGAATAGGCCGGGATGCCGGAGACGACCCCGGCGACAAACTCGCCCATAGGCAGCCCCCTCGCTTGCGCCGCGGCAGCGAGCGCATCAGCGTCCTTGCGCCACAGACGAAGGAAGACCCGCACGCGTGTGCAAGGCGGCTGTGCCACAGGTGCTTGAGAGCCTCTGTCGAGCAGCCCGAGCGCATCGCCGATCAGCTTGCGGACAAAGGCCGACGGCGACACATGCTCGGCGCGCGCTCGTTCGACTAGTCGGGCTCTGAGCCCGCACAGATCGACGGTGAACAGCTCTCTCGACGAGGGTGCCATGAACCCGGGACTCCCGACATGCGAAGCGTGCAATACGTCGGCGCCACCGCCGCTATCCTGCACTCACCAATGCAGTCAGTGTGTTCTCGATCTGGGGCAATCTAAGCGATGAATCTAGCCCCTCGAATCATCGAAGGGCTGTTTGAGGTGGCAGCTTTGTCAAACGGTTTGACAAGCACGTTGCCCCTGTCGAGCGGTTTGACAAGCACGTCGCAGCCTTGTCACACGGTCTGACAAGCACGTCCCAGCCTTGTCAAACGGTTTGACAAGCACGTCGCAGCCTTGTCAAACGGTTTGACAAGCACGTCGCAGCCTTGTCAAACGGTTTGACAAGCACGTGGCCCTTGTCGACCGGTTTGACAAGCACGTGGCCCTTGTCAAGCGGTTTGACAAGCACGCGGCCCTTGTCAAGCGGTTTGACAAGCACGCGGCCCTTGTCAAGCGGTTTGACAAGCACGCGGCCCTTGTCAAGCGGTTTGACAAGCACGCGGCCCTTGTCAAGCGGTTTGACAAGCACGTTGGCCCTTGCGAAGAGGTCTGACAAGCACGTAGCAGCCTTGTCAAACGGTTTGACAGGCAGCGTCCAAAGCCACTGCATAGGGTCTCACCCTGACCAACCCAGAGCTAGGCGAGTTTGAGCGCAGGCGACGGAGCATGAGCCGTCCGGAACAGGACGATCAGGGCAGCACGGGCGTGCCGCTGTTCGGACGTCCGTCGCTCACCGCCCTAAGTCATGCGATCACGTCGCGGGCTGCGCACCGGCCTTGTACAACCCCCACGCGAAGCAGACCAATGCAGCAGAAGCGACGGTGGTGCGTACGTGATTCCAAGCCAGCCATGACTGGACATAGGCTGGCCAGTACTCCGCCGCTTGCGCCGCTGCGGTGCCCGCGAGAGCGTTGTTCAGTGGCACGTTGAACGCCACCGTGATCCCAAACACTCCGACCACGTAGAGAAGTGAGCCGGCCAAAAGCAATGCCGCAGGTACGGATGAGCGCGCCTTCCTGAACGTGGCCAAGATGATCACAAGGCACACCACGGCCGTGCCAAAGAAGGTCAAGCCAAACAGCGCCGTGGTGACCGCCGCATTGATGTGCTGCATGGCAGCCATGCCTTGCTCAGGCGGCAGCCTGGACAAGGCATGCATGATGAAGGTGGAAAAGGCGAAGAACAGCCCCGCCATGAGGCCGGTGCCCAGAGTTGCGAGCAGCCCTAAGGGGGCAAGGTACTTGGAATTCGAGGGCATGACCGATGACGTGCTGCGAAAGCAGCCATCATCCTTCAAGGCGAGAACTTGGCCGATCTGATGTGATCGGTTGCCAGTCATGGTCCCGCGTAGCAGGACGGATCAGCGCACGAATCCCTTCAGGATCAGTGCGTGTGCCGGAACCGACCTTAGTGGCCCGCCCGAAAGAGGCCGTACGTACAGCTCACCCGCCGCCTGTGGCACCGTCGAGACCACGAGTTCGAAGTCGCTTCCGCCCATCGCGACGTGCAGCCGCGGTAGGCGCTCGCTGCTTTTGAGCTCACGCTTTAGCGCCGACGGCTCGAACTCTCTCGGCGCTGGAGCCTTCACGGCCTCGTCCACTGTCTGCAACTTGGCGTCTGCTGTGACCAAGCACCTGCTAGCGCCATTTGCAAGCTCCTGACGCAGCTCAGCCACTCTGCCGCGGGTGATCGATGGGCACTGGGTGCACCAACGCCTGACGCTCTCCGGATGCTCGGAGTCGAGCTTGCGTAACGCGTACAGCTCGGCTATGCCATCGCAGCGTCCCTGCCGGTAGAGCTCGAGCAGCCAGTCCGGGGCGTCGATCAGCGCGGTGGCGAGTGTCACGTACTGCCGACTCTTGCCCAGCCGCCTGGCGATTTCTGTTTGGCTGTCGCCGCTTGCGAGACGTCTCTGCACGAATAGCGCGATTTCCAAGGGTCTTAACCCCTCACGCTGCTCGTTCTCGATCACCTGGTCGTAGCGATCTGCGGTCGTGTCCACAAAGGCAGGGATCTCAACCGCGCCAGCCAGCCGCGAGGCGCGCAAGCGCCTTGCCCCGAAGTTGAGCACCCATCGACCCGGCTCCGTGGGGCTGGGCCGGACGGAGATCGGCTGACGTACGCCGCGCTCCTGGATGGTCTGCGCCAACTCCGAGAGTGCGCCATCTTCAAACTCCTGACGTGGCTGGTGGGGATCCTCGTCGATGCTGTCAAGCGCCAGCATCAGTGGCACTCCGGCAGCCTGCATGGGCGCGTCAAGCGCCGCGAGGTCGTCAAGCTGCAGCGGCATTAACCGTCTCTCGTGTGGCGTTCTGGGCGGACGCGTTGACTAGGTGAGCGATCCTGGTCAGCGACGGCTCGATCTCGCGCCACGCGTCACGCGCTGCAGTCTTCTTTATCTCCCAGAGCACCTCGCCAGAGGCCTGCGCCTCGGCGATGCTCGAGCGCTTGGGAATCGACGCGAACGCGCCCTGTGCATCACCGATTGCAATCATCAGGTGATGGTGCTTGCGAATCACCTCAACAAAGTTCGCCCGCTGAAAGGGCGTCGGCTCGACCATCGTCGGCAGCAGGCCGATGAGGCTGAGCTTCGGGTTCAGCACTGCCTTGATCTTGCGCACACCGACGCGCTCGTGGTCGACCAGTCCCTTGACGCCGTCGAGGGCTTCCTTGTTGAGCTGGATTGGCGAGAGCGCGAAGTCCGCGGACGCCAGTGCCGAGATCAGGCGGATGTCTGGATTCGGGTGGGTATCAACGACACACACGTCGAACTGTCCGTCGACTGCCGCCAGGAACCTGCGGAAGGTACGCGCGAACGGGGTGTGCTTGTCTGGCTGGCGCTCCAGAAACATCAGATCGCCATCCGCAGGCACGAGCACGAAGGGTTCCGAAGGGATCTCCGGGACAGGGCCAGTGAGCAAGCTCGACGCACCGACCCCGGCGACGGTCGGCCGGCCCGACAGCCGAAGCGGCTTGCTCAGGTTACCTTGGTGGTCGAGATCGATCGCTAGGACTCTCTTGCCGCGGTGGACCAGGTGATGCGCCAGCAGCGTCGTCACGGCGGTCTTTCCGACGCCTCCTTTCTGGTTGCAGACAACGAGCGTCTTCATGCCTTGGCTCCGAACGCGCGGCGCGCCGGCCATCATGGGACGGCGCGCCGCGCGAACTTGCGATGAATTGGGGCTGCCGATTCATCGCCCGAAAGCTCAGTGCCTGATCTTGGCCATCTCCTCGGCCAGCACCCACAGGGCTCGGTTCAGGCTGACGCTGCGGTCGATGCTGCCGACAGGCCGGGTCTTGACTTGCCGCCCCTGTGCCGAACGTCCAGGCTGGCCACCCCGCATCATGTTCTCCTGGACACGCTGGAAGGTGGTCCACAGGCTGGAATCAACGTCGTCCACGCGCCGTGCCTCGATGAGCTGCTCGGCCGTGATCGGCGCGACCAACCTGCCCTCCTCGACCGGCTCGTACCGCAGCGCCAGGGCCGCCTTCGCGAACGCCTGCTGCTCGTCTTGCGCCAGTTGCCGGCCCTTCATCGCATCCGTTGATGCCGCCACGGCTTCGAAGTCGTCCAGCACCTGGAAGGCGCCCTCGATCACCTCGCCCTGGATGTCGCCCTTGTGCGGAATGCGGATGTCGTGGGCAACGTCGCCCACGACCAGGCCGTTGCAGCAGACGAAGCGGAACACGCCGGCCAGCATCTGGTACGAGCTGGCGCCGTCGTGGCTGTTGATAAGGATGACCTCATCGACCTCCGGGCGCACCTTGAACTGGCCGGCGTGACGCATCCGGATCATGTGCTTTATATGGACGCCTCCCGTTCGCAAGGCATCGATCGATCAGGCAACACAGGAACGGTTCGCAGCTTTATATCCGGCCTTGTTGCAGCCAATCAGCCGCGGGCCCTGATGGAATCCGCTGACTCGCGCCTCATTTAGTGTTCGAGCTCGAGGCTCAGAAGCACATGCAGGTTTGACGAGTCACGGTCCGACCTGTCTTGCCATCACTCTCAATGCCAACGCAACTTGGCGACGTTCCTCCCTAGCGAGTCTTGATCGTTGCGGCCTGGCTACTTAGGCGGGCTTCGCGCTGACGTAGCTCTTCTCATAGGGTCGGTCGTGAGCTAGGACCGCCCAGATCGTGCGAGCCATCTTGTTGGCCATCGCAACAATCACTACGTTCAGCGGTCGGCGTGACCGCATCTGCTCGACCCACGGTGGGCAGTCCTTCGATCGCATCACGACGCTCCTCGCGCCGTGGACCAGCAGCGTACGCAAGTACGTGTCCCCGCGCTTGCTGATCCCTGACAGCTCGACCTTGCCGCCGGTGCCTTTCTGTCGCGGGACGAGGCCTGCCCAGGCCGCGAACTCACGGCCGGATCTGAAGGCCTTGGCACTGCCCATGGTGGCCACGGCGGCCGTTGCGGTGAGTAGGCCAACGCCAGGAATCGCAGTAATGGCCGCAACAGCTGGATCGCTCTTCACCCACTCGCGCATGCGGCGCTCGATCGCCTCGATCTGCTCATCGATGTTGGTCAGGCCGTTCCACTGCTCGCGAAGCGTATCGATGAGGAATGCTGGCAAGCGCTCGGATACGCGCGCCAGGATGGCGGGCATGGCCTTGTCTAGCGAGGCCCGGCCCTTGGCCATCACCTCGCCATACTCCGCAAGCAGGCCGCGCAGTCCATTGACCTGCATCGTTCGATACTTGACGAGCTGCTGGCGCATCCTGTGAAGCGCGAGCATCGCCTGCTGCGTCTCGTTCTTGACCGCAACCGCCTTGCTCGGCTGCTGCACCGCTAGCCAGATTGCTCGCGCATCCGCTGCGTCGTTCTTGTTGCGGATGTTGAACGCCTTGACGTACTCCGCTGGCATGAGCCTCACCTGATGTCCGAGGTTCATGAGCTGGCGCGCCCAGTGGTGAGCTCCTCCGCAAGCTTCGATGCCGATCAGGCAAGGTGACCGATTGGCGAAGTACAGGAGGAGCTGCGCTCGCTTCAAGGGCCGGTTGACGATCTCGCCAGTGTCCTGATCGACATGGTGGACCTGGAATACGCTCTTGGCGATGTCGATCCCGACGGGCAAGTGGTTCACGTTTGGCCTCGATTCATGGGTGATGACGCTCTATCGTGACTTCGTTCGAGCGGCAGCCGCACGACCAGGTCACGAGGTAGGTGGGAGGCGTCCATACCATTTGGTGTACTCGGTCTTGCCTTCGATCCGGCTTCTGCCCTGGGCGACCATGAACGGCTCGAAGCCCTCCTTCTTCAGGCCGCGCAGGACCTCGATCGTCGGGATGTAGGTGTAGCGCTCGGAGCGGCTGGCGTGCTTGCCAGGCGCGAAGATGGACGGTGCGCCGTGGCGCATCTGGTCTTCAGACAAAGGGCTGTCGCTGCGCACGCAGAAGGTGTTGCGCGCAAAGCGCGTGGCGAGAGTGGGAGTGCTGTGCATGATGGTCCTCGATATGGTGGTAATGAGAAGGCGGGGCCTAAGCCCCGCCCTGCCTGCTCAGAACGGGACGTCGTCGTCTGCCATTGCTGCGGCCTTGCGGCCATTGCGGGCTGAGCTGTTGCCCTGGCTCGCGGGAGCGGTTGCCGGTGCGGCCGACGCCGACTGCCCGGCCTTCCTGGCCTCTGCCGTCGCCCTGCTGTCGAGGTAGTCGATCTCCTCGCAGACAAAGGACATGCCGTAGACGGTCTTGCCCTCGGCGTTCTGGTAGTTGTTGTTGCGCAGGCGCCCGACGATGTTGACGTGGCTGCCGGTGCCCAGGTACTCGGCCGCGTTCTCGGCCAGCTTGCCCCAGAGGGTCCACTGGATCGCGGTCGCCTCCTCGTCCCGGGCGTCGCCGGAGCCCCGCCGGACGTTGGAGATGACGGTGACGGTGCCCTTGGTGAGCGGGCCGTCCTTGCCCTTGACGCTGTCGATGCGGACTGCCGAGGCCAGACGGCCGTTTCTCTGTTCGACTCTGACGAATGCCATGACGTGCTCCTTCGAAGTGAAGGCGGCCGGCTTTGCCCCTTGCATTGCCCTGATCCACCTTCTGCTTGGACCTTCTCGTTCCCGCCCACGGGCGGGCGGAGGGTGGGCACGGCCCCTTCCCTCAGGGAAGGGGTGGGGGATGGGTGGTCTTCTTTCCCGAAGCAGCCGAAGCAGTGGCGCCAGTTGCCCGGCCCACCGCAGCTTTTGATCCCCCCACAAGTCCCCCTCGTGTCAGACGGGGGCGCAGCTGGGGGGAGCGCGGTGGGCGACGCTGGCGATGAAGGCTGCAATGCTCCTACAGGCCAAAGCCGAAAGCGGACGAGTGACAGCTCGCCTGGCGCGCAGGACGCCGGCGACCAGCCGCCCAACATCTGAGATCCGGCGTCACCGCGGCCGGCGTGACACCAAGCGCAGCGACTGGCGCGACGGACGAGCCGGATCGAGCACTGATTACTAGCGGCCGGGCTTCGGGCGTGGCGGGTGTCCGGAGTGGCGATCTGACCGGTGCGAAGCACCCGAAGCCTCGCGCAGGCGCGCAGCGCGATCAGTTCGTCAAGCGGGCCCGCTCACGTACTCGTGAGGGAAACAGGCCCGCGGTCTCCGGGCACGGGAATGGGCCGCCCCTTGGGTCGTCCTCAGCGTCACCGATGAATCGGGCCCCCAAGATCAGCGCGGCCGGTTCTCGGATGAGCTCTAGAGTGGTACTCCCCCCGTCGAATTTCGAACGGTGTGCCCATGTCTAGCGAACACCACTCGCGTCCCGATGGCCCAGTGCACACGCTCGAGCCCAACCCCGGCGTCGGCGGCGTCAGCGCGCGATCTGCCCTTGCCCAGAGTCGACGAACGCTCTCGTTAAGCGAGGCCGCGCAGCTGATGAAAGTGCATCCGAAAACGCTCCAGCGGATGGCTCTGCGCGGCGCCATCCCGGCGTGCAAGATGGGCCGCGCGTGGCTCTTCGTCGAACAACTTCTGCTGGACCACGTGGTGGCAAAATCTCTTTCGCGCGTGTCCGTGGGCGATTTTCAGGAGATTTCTGAATGTCGATCTACAGACGCAAGGACTCACCGTGTTGGTGGGTCAAGCTGCCGCCCATCCGCGGCGAATCGAGTCCTCTACAGCAAAGCACTGGGACTTCCGACAGGAAGCAGGCGCGCCACGTCCACGACAGGCTCGCCGCGGCCCGATGGGAGCAGGACCGTGTCGGTGTAAGGGCCCGTCATTCGTGGGAGGAGGCAGTCGTACGCTGGCTCTTGGAAACGAAGCACAAGGCCACGCACGATTCAGACAAGGCAAAGCTTCGCTGGCTCGACAACCACTTGGGGGGCAAGCAACTCGATGAGATCGACCGAACGCTGGTCGACCGCATCAAATTCGAACGGGAGAAGATCGCCAGCGGCGCGACCACCAACCGCTACCTGGCACTGATCCGGGCGATCCTGAGGCGCGCGTGCGATGAGTGGGAATGGATCGACCGCGTGCCCAAGGTCAAGCTCTTCCGGGAAGAAGCAGGACGGGTCCGCTCGCTGAGTCCGCAACAGTTCGAGGCATTACTCGTGGAATTGCCACCGCATCTCGCAGACATGGCCGTCTTCTCGGTAGCTACGGGGCTGCGCCAGGGCAACGTCAAGGGATTGGAGTGGAGGCAGGTGGATCTCGATCGACGCCACGCCTGGATCCCGGGCAGCCAGTACAAGAACCGGAGCCCGCATGCCGTGCCGCTCAACGACTTGGCCTGTGCGGCGCTGCGCAAGCAGATCGGCAAGCACCCGACTCATGTGTTCACCTTTCGAGGTCAGCCGATCACCCAGGTCGGCACGAAGGCATGGACAGCAGCGCTGAAGCGGGCCGGGATCGATGACTTTCGGTGGCACGACCTGCGGCACACGTTCGCGACCTGGCACCGCCAAGCCGGGACGCCCACGTACGAGCTGCAGCGGCTGGGGGGATGGAAGACGGCGTCCATGGTCGAGCGCTATGCGCACGTGGCACCCGAGGCGCTGCAAGGCGCGGCGGCCCGTCTGGACGGGATTTCGTTTGGCGTGGCTGACTACGGCGCAAGCGAGAAGCTGCTAACGGTCCCGGCAGCGAAGGCAAGGCTGCCGAAACCAAGGTAGATGTCATGCACGTTTTGCCTCTTTCCAGTGCAGTTCGACGGGCGGTCACCGTCCGTCTGGCTACGCTGATTTCAGAGGTAGATCGGGTGCTTTTAGCTACGTTTGCGGGCTGCGATTCAGCCGTGTCCGAAAACGGCCAGTCAGCATCGCGATCAAGACGCTTGGCGCTTGGCCGAAGCAGCTCGGCACTAGATCGCCGCGCTTGCTACGCCCGTCATTGGCTACGTTTTGGCTACGTTGAAAGAAAAAGGGGTCAGCCCGGATGAGCTAACCCCTTGATTTCACTGGTGGGCCCTGAGTGACTCGAACACTCGACCTACGGATTAAGAGTCCGCTGCTCTACCAACTGAGCTAAGAGCCCGAAAAACTGTCGCTGCCTCGGAAGGTTGGTGTGGGTTGTGCGGGGCTCGAACCCACGACCTACGGATTAAAAGTCCGCTGCTCTACCAACTGAGCTAACAACCCTCCGAGCCCACGATTATAGGCTGGCGGGTGAGGCCGGCCGGGCGTGCGGCTGCATCGCGAGCTCCAGGGCCCTGGCCGCGGCGACCATGCCGAAGGTGGCCGTGACCGCGACGCTCGAGCCGTAGCCGTGGCAGTTCAGGCTGCCGTCGACAGCGGCCTCGCCACCCGCCGCGCACGCGTCGCGGGAGGGCATCGCCACCGGCTCGCGCGAGAAGACGCAGGCGAGGTCGAACGGTCCGCTCCGCGGCGCGGCGTGCAGCTTGCGCAGGCGCTGGCGCAGCGAGGCCAGCATGGGGTCGTGGGTGACGTCGGCGAGGTCGGCGACCTCGACCCGTTCGGCCGCGCGCTTGCCGCCCGCAGCGCCGACGACGACGACCGGCGTTCCGGTCAGCCGGGCCCAGGCGGCGAGCACGGTCTTGGCGCCGACGTCGTCGCAGGCGTCGACCAGCGCCGCGACCGGACGCGACAGCAGGCCCGGCCAGTTCGACGCGTCGACGAACGCGTCGACCGCCATGACCGCACAGCCCGGGTGGATGTCCGCGATGCGCTCGCGAAGCGCCTCGACCTTGGCCTGGCCGAGCGTCCGGCCGAGCGCCTGCACCTGGCGATTGACGTTCGATTCCGACACGTGGTCGAGGTCGATGAGGGTCAGCGCCGCGACGCCGCTGCGCGCCAGCGCCTCGGCTGCCCACGAGCCGACGCCGCCGACGCCAACGACCGCCACGTGGCAGGCGCGGATCCGCGCATAGCCGGCCTCGCCATACAGCCGGCGCAGGCCGCCGAAGCGGCGTTCGAGGTCGACATCGCCGACCGCGCCGCCTGCCACCACGCTGTCGCCGAAGAGGGCGGGCGCGGCCGCCGAGGCTGCGGCCGCGGTCACCGCAAGGACGCCAGCCGCTCCTTGCCGGCCTGCGCTGCCTCCGAGCGCGGATAGGCCTTGATCAACTGGTCGATGGTGAGGCGCGCCCCCTTGGCGTCCTTCAGCTCGGCCTGGCAGTTGGCGATCGCCAGCATCGCCTCGGGCGCGCGCGGGCTGTCGGGAGACGACGTGACGAGCGTGCGGAAGGTCGCGATCGCCTCCTTGTAGTCGCGCTTGCCGTACTGCGCGTTGCCGAGCCAGAACAGCGCCGAGTCGCGGTAGCCGCTGTTCGGGAAGCGCCGCAGCAGGCTGGCGAAGCCGCCGGCGGCGCGGTCGAACTCGCCGCGCCGGAAGCCGGCGAGCGCCTCGTCGTAGCCGCGCTTCTCTTCGGGGTCGACCGAGAACTCCTGGTTGTCGACGGTCACCTTCTGCGGCTCGACCTTGCGGATGCGCTCCTCGACGCCCTGCTGGATGTCGATCTGCTTGCGCTGCACCTCGGCGACGTCGCGCGCGAGCTGCTCCATCTGGCCGCGCAGCCGCGCGTTGTCGCCGCGCTGCTGCTCGATTACGCCGTTCAGGTCGAGGATGCTGCGCTTGAGCTGGTCGATCTGGGTCGCCATCTGCGACGCGAACTGCGCCATCTGCTCGGCCTGCCGCTGACGCGCTTGCTCGTTGCTCTGCTCGAGCTTCTGGCGCAGCTCGAGGATCGCGCGACGCGCCTCGTCGTCGTCGAACAGGCCGGCGTGCGCCGGCAGCGCCGCGGCCGCCGCGGCGACGAGCACCGCGGCGCCGAAGGACCGGCTGCGCAGGGCGCGCATCAGCGGCTCGCCAGTTCGGCGCGGCGGTTCTTCGCCCAGGCCGCTTCGTCCGAGCCCTGCACGGCCGGACGCTCCTTGCCGAAGCTGACCGGCTCGAGCTGCGAGTTCTGGACGCCGAGCAGGGTCAGCGACTTGACCACGGCCTCGGCGCGGCGCTGGCCGAGCGCGAGGTTGTACTCGCTGCTGCCGCGCTCGTCGGTGTGGCCCTCGACCGCCATCTGCTTCTTGCGGTCGGCGGTCAGCGCCTTCGCGTTCAGCTCGATCACCGGGCGGAACTCGTCCTTGACGATGTAGCTGTCGAAGTCGAAGTAGACGATGCGCGGCAGGTTCGAATTGGCGGCGGCGTTGTTGGCGGTCACGTCGACCGGCGCGACGCGCGTCTGCGAGCTCGCTGCGCCGCCGGCGGAGGCGGAACCGGAGCCGGTGCCGCCCGCGCCCGCGGTCGTGGGCGTACGCGACTCGACCGGCGCCTCGTCGAGCTTGACGCTCGAGCAGGCGGCGAGCGATGCCGCCGCCACGAGGCTGAGGAGATGTCTGTGATGGATCTTCATGGCTTTTCCTTTGCTTGCTTGATGGCCTGGATCGGTGCCGCGGAGACGTCGGCGACTAGCGCCCGTAGGGGCCCCACACCGGCTCGCGCAGATCCGCCGTCTGGGACGGCAGGCGAGCCTTGATTTTCCCATCGAGCGTGCTCGTCATCAACACGCTGCGCCCCTGGGCCTTCGTGGCATAGATGAGCAGGCGCCCGTTCGGCGCGAAGCTCGGATGCTCGTCGTCGCTGGTGTCGGTGATGGTGGTCGGCTGCGCCCCCGGCGTCGACAGGTCCAGCACCGCCAGGCGGAAGGCCCCGCCGGAGCGGGTGACGTAGGCGAGCGTGCGGCCGTCGGGGCTGACCGCCGGGCTGATGTTGTAGCTGCCGGAGAACGTGACCCGCTCCGCGTTGCCGCCGCTGCCCGGCATGCGGTAGATCTGCGGGCTGCCGCCGCGATCGCTCGTGAAGTAGATGAAGCGGCCGTCGGCGGTGAAGCGCGACTCGGTGTCGATCGCGTTGCTGCTCGCCAGCCGGCGCGGCTCGCCGCCGCCGCGGCCGATCAGGAACAGCTGCGAGCCGCCCTCGCGCGACAGCGTCACGGCGAGGTTCTGCCCGTCGGGGGCCCAGGCGGGCGAGCTGTTCGAGCCGCGGAAGTCGGCGATGGCGCGGCGCTCGCCGCTGGCGACGCTGTGCACGAAGACCACCGCCTTCTGCCGCTCGAACGAGACGTAGGCCAGCTCCCTCCCGTTCGGCGACCAGGCCGGCGAGATGATGGGCTGGCCGCTGGTCAGCGCCACCTGGCCGTTCTCGCCGTCCGCGTCGGCGACGCGGAGGGTGTAGCGCGAGCCGGCCCGCGTGACGTAGGCGATGCGCGTCGAGAAGACGCCCTTCTCGCCGGTCAGCTTCTCGTAGATGAAATCGGCGATGCGGTGCGCCGCCAGGCGCAGCTCGCCGGCCTCGACGGCGTTGCTCTGGCCGCCGAGCTCGCTGCCCTTGACGACGTCCCAGAGCTTGAAGCGGACGTCGAAGCGCCCGTCGGCCAGGCGCGTCACCGAGCCGGCGACGAGCGCGTCGGCGGCGCGCGAGCGCCAGTCGCTCATCGCCGGGGCGCTGGTCTCGTCGAGGGCGGCGCTGGCGTCGATCAGCCGGAAGGCGCCGCTCCGCTCCAGGTCGGCGCGGATGATGGCGGCGATGGACTGGCCGCCCTGCTCGTCGTTGCGGAAGCGGACGACGGCGATCGGCAGCTGGGTGGCGCCGACGCCCGAGATCTCGACCCGGAACTGGGCCCACGCGGGGACGGCGAGGAAGAGGCCGCCGGAAGCGGTGCAGAACTGGCGTCGATCGACCATGAGGAGGGCTGACCCGGAATGAGGCTGTTGGTTCAATGCTCTCGGCGGCCGGCCTTTGGCAAGCCGCGTGCGAGCTCTTCCATTTTCAGGTACCGCCAGTAGGTCCCCTCGGCGATGTAGGCAGCGACGACGAAGCCGGCGGCACCGTCGAGGAAGCCGCGCCGCACGAGATAGGAACGGACGAAGGCCCAGGCGCCGTGCGCGAGCGCCGGCGCCAGGCCGCCGCGATGGCCCTGCGCGACCTTGTCCTCGGCCCGGCCGCTGCTGTAGCGGTTCAGCTTGGCGAGGGCATCGTCGAGGCTCGGCATGGTGTGGTGAAGAAGGTCGCCGGCGAGGCGGCCGACCGATCCGTCGACCTCGACCCGCTCGTGCACCCGGTCGGCCGAGAAGCGGGCGCGACCGCGCCGGAACAGGCGCACGACCCGGTCGGGATACCAGTCGCCGTGGCGGATCCAGCGGCCGCCGAAGCACGACAGCCGCGACAGCTCGTAGGCAGCCGGTGCGCCGGCGCCCTCGCCCGGCGAGGCCAGCGCGGCGCGCACGCTGGCGGCGAGCTCCGGCGAGACCCGCTCGTCGGCATCGATCGCGAGCACCCAGGTGCCCGAAGCGAGCTCGAGCGCGCGCTGCTTCTGCGCGCCGAAGCCGGGCCAGTCGGTCGTCGTGACGACGTGGGCGCCGAAGCGGCGCGCCCGCTCCGCCGTGTCGTCGCTGCTCTGCGAGTCGACGACGATCCACTGGTCGGCGAACGCCACCGAGGCCAGGCAGGCGTCGATGTTGGCCGATTCGTTCTTCGTGATGAGGATGACCGAGAGGGTCGCGGGCGGCATGCCGTCTCGTTGCAAGCGGCGCGATTGTAGGCAGGGCCGCGCCGAGGCCCATCGATAATCGCCGCCCATGCCCCCTGCAACGCCGCCGCTGCGCGCGCGCATCGCCCGCATCGTGCCGTTCTTCGCGAGCAGCCGGCGCGGCTTCGGGATCGCCTTCTTCGGCTCGGTCGTCGGCGCCCTCACCGAGCCCGTCATCCCGCTGCTGCTGCGCTGGCTCCTCGACAACGGCTTCCAGCTCGGCAAGGTGCCGCTGTGGACGGTGCCGGTCGCCGTCGTCGGACTGACGCTCATCCGCGGCCTGGCCGGCTTCGTCGCCCAGTACGGGATGTCGTGGGCGGCGAATCGGGGCGTCCTGGTGATGCGCCAGGCGATGTTCGCGCGTCTCCTCGATGCCGAGCCTTCGCTGTTCACGCGCAATGCGGCGAGCAACCTGATCACGACGCTGACCTTCGAGGTCCAGAACGGCGCGACCCAGCTCGTCTACGCGCTGCAGAGCCTGGTGCGCGACTCGCTCACCCTCGTCGCCATGATCGCGGTGCTGCTCTACCTGAACTGGCAGCTGACGCTCGTGGTCGCGGTGCTCATGCCGGCCGTGGCCATCGTCATGCGCTACTACAGCAAGCGGCTGCACCGGTACACGGTCGAAGCGCAGCACGCCACCGACGACCTCGCCTACGTCGTCGAGGAAAACGTGCTCGCCTGGAAGAGCGTCCGCCTGCATGCGGCCGGGTCGGCGCAGGCCGGCCGCTTCGGCGCCGTCAGCGACCGGCTGCGCCGCGTCTCCATCAAGGCGGTGCTCGCTGCCGCGACGATGACGCCGCTGACGCAGGTGCTGGCGTCGTGCGCCCTGGCGGCGGTGATCACGGCGGCGATCTGGCAGAGCGGCCAGGACCGCAACACCGTCGGCGGCTTCGTCGCCTTCATCACCGCGCTGCTGCAGCTGATCGCGCCGATGAAGCACCTGGCCGAGATCTCGGCCCCGATCACGCGCGGGCTGGCCGCGCTCGACCGCGGCGTCACGCTGATCGACTCGACGCCCGCGGAGCGCGGCGGCAGCCACGACCCGGGCCGCGCCGTCGGCCGCATCGAGATGGACGCGGTGACCGTCGCCTACCGCAGCGACCAGCCGCCGGCGCTCGATGCGTTGACGCTGCACATCGTGCCCGGCGAGACGGTCGCGCTGGTCGGCCCGTCGGGCGCGGGCAAGACGACGATCGTCAACGTCCTGCCGCGCTTCATCGAGCCGACCTCGGGCGTGGTGAAGCTTGACGGCGTCGTCCTCGCCGACTGGAACGTGGAGGCGCTGCGGCGGCAGTTCGCGCTCGTCAGCCAGGACGTCTCGCTCTTCAACGCCAGCGTCGCCGCCAACGTCGCGCTCGGCGCGACGGTCCACAAGGAGCGCGTCCGCGAGGCGCTGGCGGCGGCCAACCTGCTCGAGTTCGCCGAAGGCTTGCCGGCCGGGCTCGACACCGTCGTCGGCCACAACGCCAACGAGCTCTCCGGCGGGCAGCGCCAGCGCCTGGCGATCGCCCGCGCGATCTACAAGGACGCGCCGATCCTGATCCTCGACGAGGCGACGTCGGCCCTCGACTCGGAATCGGAGCGCCTGGTCCAGCAGGCCCTCGAGAAGCTGATGCAGGGACGGACCAGCCTGGTCATCGCGCACCGCCTTTCCACGATCGAGCGGGCCAGCCGCATCGTCGCGCTCGAGGCCGGGCGCATCGTCGAGCAGGGAAGCCACGCCGAGCTGCTGGCCGCCGGCGGCCTCTATGCTCGCCTGCACGCGCTGCAATTCAGGAGCTGAGATGAACGACCCGACCTCGTCGCCGCCGCCGAGCCGCTACCCCGTCCCGGCGCTCGCCGACCTGCCCGAGGACCTGCGCGCCAAGATCCTGGAGGTGCAGGAAAAGGCCGGCTTCGTGCCCAACGTGTTCCTCGCCTTCGCGCACCGACCGGCCGAGTTCCGCGCCTTCTTCGCGTACCACGACGCCCTGCTTCTGCGCGACTCCGGCCTGACCAAGGGCGAGAAGGAGATGATCATCGTGGCGACGAGCGGAGCCAACCAGTGCCTCTACTGCGTCGTCGCGCACGGCGCGATCCTGCGCATCTACGAGAAGAAGCCGCTGATCGCCGACCAGGTGGCCGTGAACTACCGCAAGGCCGACATCAGCGAGCGCCAGAAGGCGATGCTCGCCTTCGCCATGAAGGTCTGCAACGATTCGGCATCGATCGGCGACGAGGACTTCGCCGCCCTCGCCCGGCACGGCTTCAGCGCCGAGGACGCCTGGGACATCGCCGGCATCACCGCGCTGTTCGGCCTGTCGAACCGGATGGCGAACTTCACCTCCATGCGGCCGAACAACGAGTTCTACCTGATGGGGCGGGTGCCCAAGGACAAGCGCTGAGGCTGCCCGCGTGGCCTTGCCGTGGGAGGCATGGGTCCGGCGCGGCGTGACGCAGCCGATCGCCCGGCCGGTGCCGGCCGACGACGCGCGGTTCCTTGCCTGCAAGGGGCCCGGCCGCATCGCCCTGCGGCTGCTGCGACGTGAGCTCGAGGTCGCGCTCAGCGGCCAGGCTCGGCACGAGCGCAGTCGCATCGATCCCGGCTGGAGGCGCGCGCTCTGGATCCACGCCGAAGCGCCGCAGATCGGCGACGCCTTGATGGATCTGGCCCCCCGCAGCCTGCTGACCGCGCACGGCATCGCCGTCGACCTGCTGGCGGCGCGCACGGTGGCAGCGCTGTTCACGGGTGACCGCCACTTCGGGCGCGCGCTGAGCGATCCGGCCAGCGTGCGCGGCGCCGACCACGACTTCGCCATCGTCGACAGCCGCTCGTGGAAGGCGCTGGCGAGCAAGCGGCGCCGGCTGCCGTCGCTGCCCTGGGTGTCGCTGAAGGGCGACTACCTGGCCTACGACTACCACCGCGGCCTGCTGGCGGCGCGCCGCGTGGCGGCGCTGCTGGGGACCGAACTCGACGCGCGCGCGGAGGCGGAGCACGCGCGTCAGAAGCTCTGCCTCGGCGACGAGACATCGGCGAACACCGAGCCGGGCCACGGCACCGTGGCGCTCGCGCTCGGCGGCGTTCAGCCCGAGCGCACGTACCGGTCCTGGCCCGCGGTGGCGGCCGGCCTGCACGCGCACGGCGTCGAGCGCTTCCTGCTTCTCGGCAGCGACAACGGCCGGGCCATGGCCGAGGCGGTGCGGCAGCGCCTGCCCGAGGGAAGCTGGCTCGACCTGGTCGGCCGCACCGACCTGCACACGACGCGGCGATCGATGCGGCAAGCGAGCCTGGTCCTCGCTGCCGACGGCGGCTTGATGCACCTGGCCCTGACCACGCCGACCCCCGTGCTGGCGCTGTTCGACGCCAGCGTCGACCCGGCCTGGCGGCTGCCGCCCGGGTTCGCCGGCCAGGCCTTGCGCGCCGACCGGCCGGACGTGAACGGGATCGAGCCCGACCGGATCGAGGCCGCCGCGCTGGCGCTGCTCGGCCGTGGCGGCGAGCCGGGCCTCAACGGCCGGCGCTGAAGCCCGGCAGCGCGTCGAGGAAAGCCGCCGCGACGGTCGTCGGCGGCAGGCTCGCCAGCTCGTCGTCGGTGCGCAGCGCAACCATGCTGCTCTCGGGACGGAGGAAGTAGACCGGTTCGACTCGCGTGAAGAGCGCCAGGCCGGGCGTGCCGACGCCGACGGCCACGTGCATGAGGCCGCCGTCGACGCCGAGAAAGGCCCGGCAGGCGGCGAGCTCGCGCGCCGTGACGTCGAGCGCCCCCGCGTCGATGCGCGACACGCACGCCGCCCCGGGCAGCTGCAGCAGCTCGGCCTCCTGCTCGCGCGCCGCGCGGCCCTGCCCCAGGAGCCTGAATTCCGGAGGCGGCAGGTCGGCGGGCCACTGCGCGCAGAGGGCATCGACCACCTCCGGCCAGTGCGGATACATCTTTCGCTTCAGCCGCGCACCGAGCGCGAGCGCGATCGGATACCGCTCTTCGGCGGCGGCCGGCCCCGCCTCGCCGCGGACGACCAGCCGCGGCGCCTCAACGGGTCCCGGCGGCAGGCCGAAGAGCTGGCGGACGCGCCGGTCGGCGAAGGCGGCACGGTCGAAGCGCTCGCCGGCGTGATGACCGCGCATGGTCGCGAAGGGCAGCCGGCGGAAACGCGTCCGCTTCATGCGCAGCGACGCGGTGCGCATGCTGTCGAGGAGGATGAAGTCGTAGTCGTCGGCGCACGACGCGGCGTCGGAGTAGACGTGGCGCAGGCGCCGGTCGTCGACGAACAGCGGCGCGAGCGCCGGGGCGATGAGCAGGTCGATCTCGATCGACGCGGGGACGAGGCTGCGAGGCGCCAGGTCCATGACCGCGTCGCCCACCGTGGTCCAGGTGTAGACCCAGAGCATGCAGCGCACGCGCTGGGGCACCCGGCCCACCTGGCGATGCGCCTGGCCGGTGAGGACGAGCATGGCTTCGCGGGCGAGCGCCTTGCGCACGGCCTGGACCCGGCGGCCGAACGGCTGCTCGCGGAACTCGGCGGCGAGCGCGTTCTCGATGCCGTCGGCGAACGGCAGGCCGTGAATCGGGTGGCGCCAGCGCATGCTCATCGGCCGGCGAGGACGAGTCGTGCCTCCTCGACCACGCGCTGCGCGGCGATGGCCTCGAGGCAATCGCTGCGGCTGTCGCGGTGGTCCTCGCAGCCGGCGCGACCGCAGGGCACGCAGGCGTGAGGCCCCTGCAGCACGACCACGTTGCCGCGCCGCTGCCGACCGCTGGCGTACTTCAGGTACCCCGGTCCGGCGCTGCCGAGGGGCCCCCAGCGCATCGGGTTGCTGGGGCCGAACAGGGCCACCACGGGGATGCCGAGCGCCGCCGCGAGGTGCGTGACCGAGGTGTCAGGACCGATGTAGAGGGCCGCGTCCGAGAGCAGCGTCGTCAGCTGGGTCCAGTCGAGGCGGCCGCCGGCGTCGACCAGCCGCGGCGGGCCGGCCAGGTCGAGCAGCGCATCGATCTTCGCGCGGTCGTCGGCCGAGCTGCTGCCGGTCAGGACGACCTGCTGCCCCGAGGCGAGCAGCGCCACCACGAGCTCGCGATAGCGCTCGATCGGCCACTGCTTGTAGCGCCACATCGAGGGCGCGTGGACGACCACTGCATGCGGCTGCAGGCAGCTCGCCAGGTCGGCCGGGATGGGGGAGCCGCGGGGCGCGATCACCGTCGCACCCGGCCGCGCGGCCGCCGCGGCCGCCGGCGCGCGCCACGGCTCGAGCAGGGCCAGCTTCTCGTCCGCCGAGTGCGTGCTGCCGCGATCGCCGGCGGCGACCACGGCGTGACGCAGCAGGAGGCGCTTCCACCAGGCATGCCGCGCCGTCGACGGCACGATGCCGGCACGCAGCGGCGCGGCCAGGAAGGCATAGAAGTGGGCGCGATCGCTTTCCTGGGCGACCAGCGCCAGGTCGTAGCGGCGCCAGAGCCGGCGCGCGAGCGCCAGGGCATCGCGCCAGCCGCCGCCGCGCCGGGTCTCGATCAGCGCGGCGACGTCGGGGTTGCCGCGCAGGAGGCCGAGCGTGCCGGCGAGCCCGAGGACGTCGATCTGCGCGTCGGGCCAGCGCTCGCGCGCGGCGCGGATGAGCGGCGTCGTCAGCAGCACGTCGCCGATCTGGCGGGTGGCGACGACGACGATGCGCTGCATGGCTACATCAGGACGATGTCGTACTGCTCGGGCGAGGCAAAGGGCTCGGCGCGCAACGAGATCGGCTTGCCGATGAAGTCGGAGAGGCCGGCGAGGTGCTGGCTCTCTTCGTCGAGCAGCATCTCGATGACCGCCGCCGAGGCGACGATGCGGAACTCCTTGGGGTCGAACTGGCGCGCCTCGCGCCGGATCTCGCGCAGGATGTCGTGGCAGACGCTGCGCGCCGTCTTGACCTCGCCGCGCCCCTGGCAGGTCGGGCACGGCTCGCACAGCATGTGGGCCAGCGACTCGCGCGTGCGCTTCCTGGTCATCTCGACGAGGCCCAGCTGCGTGAAGCCGCTGACGGTGATCTTGGTGCGGTCGCGCGACAGCTGCTTCCTCAGCTCGGCGAGCACCGCGGCCTGGTGCTCCTCGCGCGCCATGTCGATGAAGTCGATGATGATGATGCCGCCGAGGTTGCGCAGGCGCAGCTGCCGCGCGATCGCCTGGGCCGCCTCGAGGTTGGTCTTGAAGATCGTGTCGTCGAAGCTGCGCGCGCCGACGAAGCCGCCGGTATTCACGTCGACGGTGGTCAGCGCCTCGGTCTGGTCGAGGATCAGGTAGCCGCCCGACTTCAGCTCGACCCGGCGCAGCAGCGCCTTGTCGATCTCGTCGTCGATGCTGAAGAGGTCGAAGATGGGCCGCTCGCCGGCGTAGTGCTGCAGCTTGCCCACCGCGCCCGGCGTGTACTCGCGCCCGAAGCGGCTGAGCTGCTCGAACTGCATGCGCGAGTCGATCCGGATCGTCTGCGTGCGCTCGTCGGCCAGGTCGCGCAGCACGCGCTCGGCCAGGCTCAGATCCTGGTGCAGCAGGGTTCCCGGCGGCGACTTGAAGGAGCGATCGCGCACCCGCGCCCACGTCGTGCGCAGGTAGCGGATGTCGTCGGCGAGCTCGGCATCGGTGGCCTCGGCGGCGTTCGTGCGCAGGATGAAGCCGCCGGAGATGGCGCCGGCGCCGGTCGCCGCGCGCGCTGCGTCGTCGGCCTCGGCCAGCGCCGTCATGCGCGCGCGCAGCTGCTCGCGCAGCTCCTGCGAGCCGATCTTCTGCGAGATGCCGATGTGGTCGTCCTGGGGCAGGAAGACCAGCAGGCGGCCGGCGATGCTGACCTGCGTGGACAGGCGCGCGCCCTTGGTGCCGATCGGGTCCTTGATCACCTGGACGGTGAGCGTCTGGCCCTCGAAGACGACGCGCTCGATCGGCGGCGGCGCCGCCTGGCCGCCCCGCCCGCCGTTCGAGCCGTTGTCGCCGCGCGCGGTGCCGAGGCCGGCGACGTGGACGTCGGCGATGTGCAGGAACGCCGCCCGCTCGAGGCCGATCTCGACGAAGGCCGACTGCATGCCCGGCAGGACGCGGGCGACGCGCCCGGTGTAGATGTTGCCGACCCGGCCCCGCTCGAGCTCGCGCTCCAGGTGCAGCTCCTGCACGGCGCCGTTCTCGACGACCGCGACGCGTGTTTCCTGGGGCGCCCAGTTGATGAGGATGTCTTGCATCGAGGTGGCAGGTGCTGCGGTCGTCACGGCCCGACGTCGAGACCGGCCTCCTGGAGCAACACGGCCGTCTCGTGCAGCGGCAAACCCATGATACCGGTGTAGCTTCCCTCGATCCGCTCGATCCAGGCCGCCGCCGTGCTCTGGATCGCGTACGCGCCGGCCTTGCCGAAGGGCTCGCCGCTGGCCACGTAGCGCTCGATGGTGTCGGGCGTCAGGGGCGCGAAGCGCACCTTCGACGTGCTGGCGAGGAGGCGCGTGCGCAGCGGTGTCGCGACGGCCACCGCCGTGATCACGCGATGCGTGCGGCCGCTCAGGAGCGCGAGCATGCGCGCCGCATCGGCGGCATCCGCCGGCTTGCCGAGGATGCGCCGGCCGATCGCGACCGTGGTGTCGGCGCAGAGGATGGGCGCCGGGGCGAGCGCCCGGGTCGACCTCCGCCGGACAGCGGCCTCGAGCTTGGCATGGGTGACGCGCTCGACGTAGGCCTCCGGCGTCTCGCCGGCGACGAGCGCTTCCAGCGCTTCCGCGTCTTCGCCCGCTCCGGGCAGCAGCATCTCGTGGCGAACGCCGATCTGCTCGAGCAGCTGGCGCCGGCGCGGACTCTGCGAGGCGAGATAGACGAAGCCCGGCGAGCTCATTCGCGGTGGTAGGGATGGTTGGCGTTGATCGACCAGGCGCGGTACAGGGCTTCGGCCAGGAGGACGCGAACAAAGGCGTGCGGCAGCGTCAGCTCGGAAAGGCGGAGCGACTCGTCGCAGCGTGCCTTGAAGGCTGGATCGAGCCCGTCGGGGCCGCCGACGACGAGCGCCGCGTCGCCGCCACGGCCCTGCCAGTCGATCAGGCGCGCTGCCAGGTGCATCGAGCTGACCCGATCGCCGTGCTCGTCGAGGGCGATGCGGCGCGCGCCCCGCGGCACGGCGGCTTCGATCCGCACCGCTTCGGCGGCCATGAGCTGGGCCGCCGTGCGCGAGCCGCGCGGCTCCGCCTTGAGCGCCTTGAGCTCGAGCCGCAACTCGGGCGGGAAGCGCTTGGCGTAGTCGTCGTAGGCGGCCTCGGCCCAGGCCGGCAGGCGCACGCCGACCGCGACGAGCACGAGCTTCATCGCCGCCGCGGGAGCACGGCCGGCGCCGCACGCCTGGCCGGCGCGGCCGCTCGGGCCCGACGGGAACGCTCTATCGCTTGCTCGCCGTCTTCTTCGCTGCCGGCCGCTTGACGCCGACGGTGCGCACGATCCGCTTGGCCGGGGCGGGCTGGCGCGGCCTGCTGCGCTTGGCCGACGAGGCACCGGCGCCGTTGGCGGGCGCCGAGGCGACGCGCTTCCCCGATGCCGGCGCGGAAGCACGCTTCGCCGGCGCAGCGTCGGACGCCGGCGGCCGGGGCGCGGCGCGGCGCTCGACGGCACGCAGCGGCCCGCCGGCTTCGGCCTTGACCAGCCGCGGCGACGGCGGCCCGCCGATCTTCATGCGCACCGGCTTTTCGCCCCACAGCTCCTCGAGGTGGTAGTACTCGCGGATCGCCGGCTGCATGACGTGCACGACGGCGGCGCCGCAGTCCACGATGATCCACTCGCCGTTGTCCTCGCCTTCGGTGCGCGGGGCCGGTGCCCCGGCGGCGCGCACCGCGTCGCGAACACTCGCTGCCAGCGACTTCGTCTGCCGGTTGCTCGTTCCCGAGGCCACGATCACCCGCTCGAAGAGCGGCGACAGATGCTCGGTGTTGAAGACAACGATGTTCTGGGCCTTGACGTCCTCCAGACCATCGACGATGACGCGCTGCAGCTTGCGAATGTCCATTCAGCTCCTGGTAGGTTGGTCCGGCCCGACGCGGGCGTAGAGCCGGTGCCGCGCAATATAGCTTCTGACCGGCTCGGGAACGAGACCGGCAATCGACTCGCCCGCGGCCACGCGGCGACGGATCTCGGTGGCCGAGACCTCCATCGGCGGCAGGTCCACGAGCTCGTGCCCGTGCCGCGCGACCTCGGGGGCGGCACCGGGCGCGACGCCCGGCCGGCCGGCGATCGCCAGCGTCACCAGGGCGAGCAGCTGGCGCCAGTCGCGCCAGGTGTGCAGGGTCGCGTACTGGTCCTGGCCCAGGACGAGGAACCAGTGCGTGCCCGGTTCGGCGGCATGCAGCTCGCGCACGGTGTCGAGGGTGTAGGTCACGCCGCCGCGGCGCAGCTCGATGCGGTCGAGCACGAACCGGGGCTCTCCCGCGATGGCCAGGCGGACCATGGCCTCGCGGTGCTCGGCGGCGGTGAGGCCGCGCGCCTTCTGCCACGGCTGCCCGGCCGGGATCCAGCGCAGCTCGTCGAGCCGCAGCTGCTCGAGGGCGGCCCTCGCCAGCGCGACGTGGGCGTCGTGCACCGGGTCGAAGCTGCCGCCGAAGAGGCCGACGCGCCTCACCGTCCGCCCGTCGGTCCGCCGCTCACCGCTTCGTCGGCCCACTCGCGGGGACGAAGGAAATCGCTGTAGAGCCGGGCTTCGGCGCTGCCGGGCTCGGGCTTCCAGTCGTAGCGCCACTTCGCGACCGGCGGCATCGACATGAGGATGCTCTCGGTGCGCCCGCCCGATTGCAGGCCGAACAGCGTGCCGCGGTCGAAGACCAGGTTGAACTCGACGTAGCGGCCGCGCCGGTAGGCCTGGAAGTCGCGCTCGCGCTCGCCGTACGGCTGCTGCCGGCGGCGCCGGACGATGGGCAGGTAGGCGGGCAGGAAGGCGTCGCCGACGGCCTGCATCACCGCGAAGCCGCCCTCGAAGCCGCCCTCGGCGTAGTCGTCGAAGAAGGTGCCGCCGATGCCGCGCGGCTCGTCGCGGTGGCGCAGGAAGAAGTACTCGTCGCACCAGCGCTTGAAGCGCGGATAGAGCTCGGGCCCGAACGGTGCCAGGGCGTCGCGATTGACGCGATGGAAGTGCGCTGCGTCTTCCTCGAAGCCGTAGTACGGCGTCAGGTCCATGCCGCCGCCGAACCAGACGACGGGCTCGCGGCCGTCGCGCGGCTGCGCCGAGAGCATGCGCACGTTCATGTGCACGGTCGGCACGAACGGATTGCGCGGATGGAACACCATCGACACGCCCATCGCCTCGAACGGGGCGTCGACCAGCCCGGCGGCGCGATGCTGCGTCGCCGAGCCCGGCAAGGCGCTGCCCCGCACGTGCGAGAAGCCGCAGCCGGCGCGCTCGAGGAGCTCCGCGCCCTCGATCAGGCGCGAGTTGCCGTCGCCCTCGAGCTTGCCGCCGGCCGGTCGCGTCCAGGCATCGCTGGCGAAGGCCTGGCCGCCCTCGGCTTCCATCGCCGACACGATCCGCTCCTGCAGCCCGGTGAGGTACTGCCGGACCCGGGCGATGTCGTTCGTGCCGCTCAAGCCGCTCGCCGTCGTCAGCGCCGGATCGCGCGCAGGCCGATGTCGCCGCGCATCTGCGCGCCGTCGAAGGCGATCTCGCCGGCGGCCGCGTAGGCACGCTGCTGCGCCTGGCGCGTCGAGTCGCCGAGGGCGGTCACGCACAGCACGCGGCCGCCGGCGGTGACGACGTCGTCGCCGCGAAGCGCCGTGCCGGCGTGGAACACCTTCAGGTCCTCGGCGTCCGTCGGCAGGCCGGTGATGGGGTCGCCGGCGCGCGGCGAGGCGGGGTAGCCGGCCGACGCCATGACCACGCCGAGCGACACGCGGCGGTCCCACTGCAGCTCGATCTCGTCGAGGCGGCGGCCGCCCGGAGCGGCGCTCGCCTGCATCAGGAGGTCGAAGAGATCCGACTTCAGGCGGAAGAGGAGCGGCTGCGCCTCCGGATCGCCGAGCCGGCAGTTGAACTCGACCGTGCGGGGGGCGCCGTGGGCGTCGATCATCAGGCCGGCGTACAGGAAGCCGGTGAACGGACGCCCTTCGGCGACCATGCCTTCGAGCGTCGGCGTGACGATCTCGTGCATGACGCGGGCGTGGACGTTCGGCGTCACGACGGGGGCCGGCGAGTAGGCGCCCATGCCGCCGGTGTTGGGCCCGAGGTCACCGTCGAGGAGGCGCTTGTGGTCCTGGCTGGTGGCGAGCGGGATCGCGCTGGTGCCGTCGCAGACGACGATGAAGCTGGCCTCCTCGCCTTGCAGGAAGGCCTCGATGACGACGCGGCTGCCGCCGCCCGGCGCCTGCGAGCCGAGCATCGCGTCGACCGCCGCGTGCGCCTCGGCATGGGTCGCGGCGACGACCACGCCCTTGCCGGCGGCGAGCCCGTCGGCCTTGACGACGACCGGCAGCGCCTGCGCGTCGAGGTGCGCGTGCGCGGCCGCGGCGTCGGCGAACACCTCGTACGCCGCCGTCGGGATGCCGTGCCGCCGCATGAAGTCCTTGGCGAACGACTTCGAGCTCTCGAGCTCGGCGGCGGCTCGGGTCGGCCCGAAGATGCGCAGGCCCCGGGCCCGGAAGATGTCGACGGCGCCGGCGGCGAGCGCCGCCTCGGGACCGACGACGGTGAGCGCGACCCCCTCGTCGAGGGCGAAGCGGGCGAGCGCGTCGAGGTCGGTGATGGCGACGTTCTCGACCTGCGGCTCGCTCGCCGTGCCCGCGTTGCCCGGCGCGACGAAGACCTTCTGCACGCGTGGCGAGCGGGCCAGCTTCCAGGCGAGCGCATGCTCCCGGCCGCCGCTGCCGATGACGAGCGCCTTCATCCGCGAAGGCTCATCCGGCGATCTCGGCGTTGTGGTGCAGCGCCTGCACGTCGTCCAGGTCCTCGATGACGTCGATCAGCTTCTGCATGCGCTGCCCGTCCTCGCCGGCGAGCGGCACGGTGTTCTCGGGCCGCATCGTGACCTCGGCCAGCTCCGCCTTGAGGCCCGCCTTCTCGAGCGCGCCCCGGACGGCCTCGAGATCGGCCGGCGCGCAGAGCACCTCGATGGCGCCGTCGTCGTCGACGATGACGTCATCGGCGCCGGCGTCGAGCGCCGCCGCCATCACCGCGTCCTCGCTGGTCCCGGGCGCGAAGACGAGCTGGCCGCAGTGGCGGAACTGGAAGGCGACCGAGCCTTCCGTGCCGAGGTTGCCGCCGTACTTGCTGAACGCATGCCGCACCTCGGCGACGGTGCGGACGCGGTTGTCGGTCATGCAGTCGACGATGACGGCCGCGCCGCCGATGCCGTAGCCCTCGTAGCGCACTTCCTCGTAGCTCACGCCCTCGAGGTTGCCGGTCGCCTTGTCGATGTTCTTCCGGATCGTGTCGGCCGGCATGTTCGCGCCCTTGGCCTTCTCGACCGCGAGACGCAGGCGCGGGTTCATCGCCAGGTCGCCGCCGCCCTGCCGGGCCGCGACCACGATCTCCCGGATCAGGCGGGTCCAGACCTTGCCGCGCTTCTCGTCCTGTCGCCCCTTGCGGTGCTGGATGTTGGCCCACTTCGAATGACCGGCCATGAGTTGGGTGCAGCCGCGCGGCGGAGTCGTTGCGTGAAGCGGCGATTTTAGAGGCCGGCCTTTAAACTGCCCGGGAGCACACAGGCGACCGTCATGACCGAACCGATCCTCCTCGCCCGCCACGGCGCCACCGAGTGCCATCTCCTGCCGCAGATGGCCAACCGGCACGGTCTCGTCACCGGCGCGACCGGGACCGGCAAGACCGTCACCCTGCAGACGCTCGCCGAAGGCTTCAGCCGGCGCGGCGTGCCGGTGTTCATGGCCGACGTGAAGGGCGACCTGACGGGCATCTCGCAGCCCGGCAGCATGAGCCCCAAGCTCGCTGCCCTGCTCGAGGAGCGCGGCATCGAGCCGCCGGCACCGGCGGCGTGCCCGGCGACGCTGTGGGACGTCTATGCCGACGACAAGGCGGCGCAGGGCCATCCGGTGCGCGCGACGGTCAGCGACATGGGCCCGCTCCTGCTCGGCCGCATGCTCGACCTGAACGACACGCAGCAGGGCGTGCTGCAGATCGTCTTCAAGATCGCCGACGACGACGGCCTGCTCCTGCTCGACCTCAAGGACCTGCGGGCGATGCTGCAGCACGTGGGCGACAACGCCGCCGAGTACCGCACCGAGTACGGCAACGTCAGCGCCGCCAGCATCGGCATCATCCAGCGCGGCCTGATGCAGGTCGGCGAGCAGGGCGGCGACCGCTTCTTCGGCGAGCCGATGCTGAACATCGAGGACTTCCTGCAGACGGCGCCCGCGCCGGCCGGCCAGGCCGGCGCTTCATCCGCCGGTGGCGGCAAGCAGCAGGGCGTGATCAACATCCTCGCCGCCGACCAGCTGCTCGCCCGGCCGCGCCTGTACGCGACCTTCCTGCTGTGGATGCTGTCGGAGCTCTACGAGACGCTGCCCGAGGTCGGCGACC
>JAESGR010000134.1_pt1 | contig 123797 bp, 121 predicted proteins | sample 9269771 | NCBI WGS metagenome assembly JAESGR01 (sample SAMN15739572, study PRJNA653492) | algae metagenome | isolation source: Chroococcus sp. CMT-3BRIN-NPC107 and co-occurring heterotrophs from well... | place: USA: Clark Mountains Wilderness, California | collected 2010-04-18
GGACATCGCCGTTCTCACCGCCGGCCAGACGATCTCCGAAGACCTCGGCATCAAGCTCGAGAACGTCACCCTCGACATGCTCGGCCGCGCCAAGCGGGTGCGCATCGAGAAGGAGAACACCACGATCATCGACGGCGCCGGCGGCAAGTCGGACATCGAGGCCCGGGTCGGCCAGATCAAGGCGCAGATCGAGGAGACGACCTCGGACTACGACCGCGAGAAGCTCCAGGAGCGCCTCGCGAAGCTCGCGGGCGGCGTCGCGGTGATCCGCGTCGGCGGCGCGACGGAGGTCGAGGTCAAGGAGAAGAAGGACCGCGTCGACGACGCGCTCAACGCCACCCGCGCTGCGGTGGAAGAGGGCATCGTTCCCGGCGGCGGCGTCGCGCTCCTGCGCGCCAAGGCTGCGGTCCAGAAGCTCACGGTCGACAACCCCGACGTGAAGGCCGGCATCAACATCGTCCTGAAGGCCCTCGAGGCCCCGATCCGCCAGATCGCCGAGAACGCCGGCGTCGAGGGCTCGATCGTGGTCGGCAAGATCAACGACAACTCGTCCGCGACCTTCGGCTTCAACGCCCAGACGGAAGAGTACGTGGACATGCTGACCGCCGGCATCGTCGACCCCGCGAAGGTCGTCCGCACGGCGCTCCAGGACGCGGCTTCGGTCGCCGGCCTCCTCGTCACCACCGAGGCCATGGTCGCCGAGCTGCCCAAGAAGGACTCCGCTCCGGCGATGCCGGGCGGCGGCATGGGCGGCATGGACTTCTAAGCCGCGCCACCCGCGCAGACCTGAACGAGGCCCCGGAGCGATCCGGGGCCTTTTTCTTGGCTTCTCCGGGGGAATCGGCGGGACACGGGGACCCCGCGGGCTCGTCCGCCGCCTGACCGAGCCGAGCCGCCGGAAAGCGGGCGCTTCACGGCTCCGTGAGGCTGAGCAGGAACCTCCACGGAAATCAAAGCGTTGCCTTGGCAGCCTACCTTTCCAAGGAGTGGAGTTCCATGAAGAGCATCACATTCGGCTTGGCCGCGGCGCTCCTCGCCGCGACGAGCCTCGCCCACGCCCAGACGCCCTCGGCCGGTGCCGCCGGCCAGGATGCGGGCCAGCAGGTCCAGCGCCCGCGGGGCGAATCCGGCGCAGGGTCGGAGGCCCGCCAGGGCGGCGGCTCCGGCGAGATGCGCCAGGGCGCCTCGGCCGAGCGCGGCGAGCGCCGGGAGAATGCCGGCCAGGCCCGCGAGACCACCGAGCGCTCCGGCCAGCAGGCCCAGGAGAACACCACGGTCCGCACCGGCTCGACCGAGCGCAGCGGCTCGCGGGTGAACGTCGAATCGCGCCAGGACAGCGTGTCGGTCCGCAACCGCACCACCGTGCGCCAGGAGGTCGACGAGCCGAGCGTCACGATCAAGCGCCGCCGGGCGGTGACCATCGAGGAGGACGAGCCGGAGACCCGGACCACGATCATCAAGCGCAAGAAGGCCCCGACCAAGAAGGTCGCGGTCGTCTCGAAGAAGAAGCGTTACGTGGTGAAGCGGAAGCCCACCTCGAACGTCGTCGTGCGCTCGCGGTCGCAGCGCGTCGTCGAGGAGGAGCCGAGCGTGCAGGTCCGCCGCCGCACGACGATCCGGCAGGAATCGGAGCCGAGCGTCTCGATCCGCAGCCGCACCTCGGTGCGCGAGTCGGCTCCGAGCGTCTCGACCGAGAGCCGCACCACGACCCGCACGCGCGAGTCGAACACCGAGCAGCGCGCTTCCGGCGCCACGGAGACCCGGAGCGAGCAGCGCAACAGCCCCGAGTCCACCGGCGCGGTGTCGGGCGGCAACCGCCGCGGCGGGCGCGACGGCGGCAATGCCGAATCGGGCGCCTCGACCTCCGGCTCCGGCGGCCAGCAGCTCCGTCCGCAGGGCGGTCAGGGCGGCGCCGCGGCCCAGTAACGGGCCCCAAGACGGTCGATACGGGAGGGGCCGGCTCATGCCGGCCCCTTTTCGCTGTCCGGATCGACCGCGAAGGATCAGGCCCGCCGCCCGCCCGGCGCGAGGCCCAGCGCCGTCACGATGGCGTCCACCACCTCGTCCGGCGTCTGGGTCACGGGCACGCTCAGCACGCGCTCGTCGGCGGCCGGCGGCTCCAGGGTCGCGAACTGGCTGTCGAGGAGGCCGAGCGGCATGAAGTGGTCGCGGCGCGCCCCCATGCGGCCGGCGATGAGGCTCTTCTCGCCCACGAGGTGCACGAGATGGGCGCCCGGGCGCCCGCCCACGAGCCGGTCGCGATAGACCCGCTTCAGGGCCGAGCAGGTCACCACCGTGCTCTCGCCGCGGGCGAGGTGGTCGTCGATCCAGGCCCCGATCGCTGCGAGCCAGGGCCAGCGGTCCTCGTCGCCGAGCGCTTCGCCGCGGCTCATCTTCTCGATGTTGGCGGGCGGGTGGAAGGAATCGGCGTCCCGGTAGGACCAGCCGAGCCGCTCGCCGAGGAGCGACGCCGTCGTGGTCTTGCCGGATCCGGCGACCCCCATGAGGATCAGGGCGGCGGGCTCCAGGCTCATGCGCCCCTCTTCCCGGTCTGGACGCCCCTGCGGCAGCCATGGCGTAAGGCGCTCATGCGCCGCTCCTCACGGTTCGGGAGGCATCGGTCCGGGCCCGTGCACGTGGCGGTCATGCGCCGCTCTTCTTGGGCTCGAGGTGGCCGCCGAAGCCCTTGCGCATGGCGGAGAGCACCTTCTCCGCGAAGGTGTGGTCCTGGCGCGACCGGAAGCGGGCATAGAGCGCGGCGGAGAGCACTTCCGCCGGCACCGCCTCCTCAATGGCCGCCATCACGGTCCAGCGGCCCTCGCCCGAATCCTCCACGTGGCCGGAGTAGCTCGCGAGGTCGCCCTCTTCCGCGAGCGCCGAGGCGGTGAGGTCGAGGAGCCAGGAGGTGATCACGCTGCCGCGCCGCCACACCTCGGCGATGTCGGCGAGCTCCAGGTCGAGGCGGAGCTCGGGCGGCAGCGCCGGGCTGTCCGCGTTCTTGAGGATGTCGAACCCTTCCGCGAACGCCTGCATCATCCCGTATTCGATGCCGTTGTGGATCATCTTGACGAAGTGGCCGGCCCCGCTCGGGCCCGCATGGAGGTAGCCCTGCTCGACCCGGGGGTCGCGGCCCTCGCGCCGCGGGGTGCGGGGGATGTCGCCGAGGCCCGGCGCCAGCGAGGCGAAGATCGGGTCGAGGCGCTCCACGGTCTCCCGGTCGCCGCCGATCATGAGGCAGTAGCCCCGCTCCAGGCCCCAGACGCCGCCGCTCGTGCCCACGTCGAGGTAGTGCAGGCCACGCGCCCCGAGATCGGCGGCGCGGCGCACGTCGTCCTTCCAGAAGGTGTTGCCGCCGTCGATCACCACGTCGCCGGGCGACAGGAGATCGGCCACCTCCGCGACCGCGGCCTCGGTGACGGCGCCGGCGGGCAGCATGATCCAGACCGCACGGGGCGGCGCGAGGGCTTCGACGAGCTCGCGCAGCGACCCGGCCGCGACGGCGCCGCCTTCTGCGAGCTGCCGGCCCGGTTCCGGGTTGCGGTCGTAGACCACGCAGGAATGGCCGTCGCGCATCAGGCGGCGCACGATGTTGGCGCCCATGCGGCCGAGGCCCACCATGCCGAGCTGCATCGCTGTTCTCCTCCGGCGGCCCGACACGCCGCGTGCCCCGTCAGAACGGCCGACGGGCCTCCTGTCAACGGGCCCCGACAGGCCGCGTGCCCCGTCAGAACGGCCAACCGGGCCGTCTGTCAACGCGCAATCCCGCCCCGCGGCCCCGGTTCCCGGCAAAGCGCGTGGACAGGGCCCCCAGCCGGGCTGCGGCGGGATGTCCGCACCGCGCGGTCTTCCCGCCCCGGGGAGCGGCGGCTCATAGGGGAAGTCCCGAGAGGACCCCGATGATTCGAGCCGATCGCGACCGCCGCCTCCGGACCGGCCTGATCGCCCTCGCCGCGAGCCTGACGCTCGCGGCCGGGAAGGCGCGGGCCGAGGCGCCGGCGTCACCGCCGCTCCAGCTCAAGGTGAGGCCCCTCGCCCCGGCGGACGCCCTGAGCCCGGAGGCCCGCGCCCGGCAGGAGCGGCTCGAGGCGCGGATGCGGCAGAACGAGTTCCTGTTCCGCTCGATCTGCCGCACCTGTTCCGACGCCGACCGCTTCGACAGCGCGGCGCCCTTCCATCCGCACGAGGTCCTGCGGGGTCCGCCGGCCGGCGCGGTCGAGTAGTCGCCGGTCGAAGCTCCTCCGGCCCATGTCCGCCGATTCGACCGAACGGCGGCTTGCCGCGAACCCCGGTGTGCATCGGCCGACCCGACCGACCAGCGGCTTGCCGCGGGCCTCGGTGTGCATCGGCCGATCCCGTCGAACGGCGGCTTGCCGCGGGCGCCTCGCCGCGCCACAAGGCCGGTCCCGCGCCTGCAACCCCGTTCCCGCGATGCCTCAGCCCCCGTCGCCCCGTCCCCTCGACGCCTATCCGAGCCGCACCCGTGCCGACATCCGCTATGCCGACCTCGACCGGCAGGGCCACGTCAACAACGCGGTGTTCGCGACCTTCTCGGAGATCGGCCGCGTGGCCTTCCTGCACGACCCGGAGCGGCCGCTGACGGTCGCGGGGACGAGCTTCGTGATTGCGCGGATCGAGATCGACTTCCACGCCGAGCTGCACTGGCCGGGGTCGGTCGAGATCGGCACCGGCGTGACCGCGATCGGCCGCTCGTCGTTCCGGATCGCGCAGGGGATCTTCAGCGGGGGGCGCCTCGCGGCCTCGGTCGCAGGCGTGCTCGTCATGACGGACGAGCGCACGCGCCGCTCCACGCCCCTGCCGCCGCGGACGCGGGCCGGCCTGGAGGCCCTGATGCTGCGCTGAGGCGGCCGGCACGCCCGTGCGGGGAGCCGATGCGGCGCCGAGGCAGCCGGGTTGCCCGTGCGGGTGCACTGATGCGGCGCTGAGGGGAGAGGCGGTTTCCCACGGCTCGCCCGGGCTGGTAATCACTCCCGGAGCGGAGGAGATCAGGCATGTCCGAGCATTCCCACGATCACGACCATTCCCATGATCATGATCACGAGCGCTGGAAGCACGACGGGGTGCGGGTCATCAAGGGCGACCGGCTCGACCCCAACACGGCGCAGACGCCGGGCATGTTCCGGCAGGCCGCGATCAACCACGCCCGGGTCGGCGCGCAGAAGATCTGGGCCGGGACCGTGTCGATCCAGCCCAACGCCAAGACCGGGGTCCACCACCACGGCGAGCTCGAGAGCGTGATCTACGTGATCCGGGGACGGGCGCGGATGCGCTGGGGCGACCGGCTCGAATACGTCGCGGAGGCGGAGGCCGGCGACTTCATCTTCGTGCCGCCCTTCGTGCCCCACCAGGAGATCAACGCCAGCCCGGACGAGCCGCTCGAATGCGTGCTCGTGCGCTCCGACAACGAGGCCGTGGTGGTGAACATCACCGACGTGGATCCCGTCGAGGCGCCCGAGGAGGTCTACTGGGTCGATCCGATCCACAAGGATCCGCGGTGAGGGGCCCTCTGCCGTCGGTCGCATGCGCCGCCGACCGGGAACACCCCGTCGCCGGCGCCGTCAGTCCCGTGCGCTGACCGAGAACACCTCGTAGCCGGCGCCGTCGAGCACCCGCACGGTCTCGACCGCGGGGCCGCGGTGCTGCGGAACCCGGGCGCGGCGGAAGACGCGCAGCGCCCGTTCCTTGGCGGCATCCAGGCTGCCGGCGCGGACGAAGATGCGCTGGACGAGCTCTCCGCCCTCCGCGTCCGGGCCGAGCGATTCGATGCGGTAGGTCTCGATCAAGCGGGGTCGTTCCTCGAGGGTCGGGAGCCCCCTATAGGATGACGCTCCGGCGTCTTGGAGACGCCGTGCCGCCGCAGGGCGGCCGCCCGTGCCGGGGCCCTCGATGGCGCCGCTCCGGGAGAGCCGCCGCAGGGGAGGCAACGATCCGTTAACCATGGGCGCGCAGGCTGCACGCATCCGATCCTGCGAGCCCTGCCATGCTCTCTGCCGATCCCCGGACCGCCACCGTGCTCCTCGTCGAGGACGACCCCGTCACCCGCGAGCTGGCCGTGCAGATCCTGCAGGCCGGCGGCTTCGCCGCGGTGGCCGCGCCCACCGGCGAGCGCGCGCTCCTGGCGTTGCGGGAGGTGGGCGCCGCGTTCGACTGGCTCGTCACCAAGGCGGACCTTCCGGGGCTGGTCTGCGGCTTCGTCGTCGCGGACGAGTTCCGGACCCGGCGGCCGGGCCGGCCGGTGGTGCTCACCTCCGACCGCCTCGCGGCGACGGGATCGGCTCCGCGCGGGGCGATCGTCGCCCGGGAGCGGGCCCCTTACGACCTGCTCGACATCCTGCGCGGGCTCGCCGCCATGGCGGCGCTCGCAGGACAGGCGAAGGCTGCGGCGCGGGCGGCCTGAACGTCGCGCCTCAGGGCGTGATGCCGGTGCCGCCGGTCAGCGGCTCGCGCAGCTCGACGATGCGCCGGTCCCGGTCGACCACCCAGGCCGTGCGGAAGCGGCCGTCGAGGTCGTCGTCGGGCTCGGAATAGACGGACGCGCCGGCGGCGCGCAGGCGCTCGACCTCCCGGTCGACGTCGGCGACGAGGACGCTGACGGCCGGCGCGGCGATGGCCGCGGTGGTCTCCGGATCCCGGTCGGCCGCACGCGGCATCGGCGCCGCTTCGGGGCTCTCCGCGATCTCGAGGAGCATGCCCCGGCGCTCCAGCACCACCGAGCGGCCCGCGACGAGGCTGCGGTCCGCGATCACGCGGAAGCCGAGCGTGTCGCGGTACCAGCGCACGGTGGCGTCGACGTCGTCGCTGCGGATGGCGGCCGAGCTCATGCCGGAGGCAGGCGCGGGCGCGCTCCGGGCCGGAGCCGAGGTCAGCGGACCGGCCGCGAGGGTGGCGAGCAACAGGAAGGCGGAGGCGAGGCGAGGCGCGCGGGCAAGGATTGTCATGACTTTCGATGGGGTTCGGGCAGGCGGACACGGGCCGCCGCCGCAGAAGCCCCCTTCTTAAGCCCCTCCGCCCGTGCGCGATGTGCGCTGGAACACATAGCCGGCAACCGGCGGCCTCAGGGACCCTCCGTCCGGTCCCGCTTGGGCGCCGGCCTTCCGACGCCGCCTCAGACGATCGTGACGCCTCGACTGGTGCGGCCCCGGTTGTCCCGCCCCGGTCGACGGTGCCCCTCCGCCCCCGGCCGGCTTCAGACGATCGTGACGCCCCCGTCCACGACCACGATCTGCCCGGTCATGTAGCTCGCGGCCGGGGAGGCCAGGAAGGCCGCCACGGGGCCGATCTCGCCGGGCTGGCCGATGCGGCGCAGGGGGGTGTAGCGGTTGCGGGCGTCGAGCGCCTCCGGATCCTCCCACAGGGCGCGGGCGAAATCCGTCTTGATCAGCCCGGGCGCGATGCAGTTGACGCGCACGTTCCGGGGCCCCCACTCGACCGCGAGGTTGCGGGCGAGCGCGAAGTCGGCCGCCTTGGAGATCCCGTAGGCGCCGATCATCTCGGTGCCGCGAAGCCCTGCGATCGAGGACACGATCACGACCGCGCCGCCGCCCCGCTCGGCCATGGCGGGGATCACGAGGTTGCAGAGCCAGAGGTTGCTCCGCACGTTCGAGCCCATGATCTTGTCGAAGGCCTCGTCGGTGAGGTCGCCGAGCGGCCCGTAGACTGGGTTCACGGCGGCGTTGCAGACCAGGATGTCGACGGGCCCGTAGCGCTCGCCCGTGCCGGCGACGAGCGCCTCGACCTCAGGCCGCCGCGAGATGTTGCACGGGATCACGTGCGCCTCGCCGCCCCGGGCGCGGATGCCCTCGGCGACCGGCTCGCAGGCCTCGCGCTTGCGGCTCGACACCACGACCTTCGCGCCGAGCGACGCCATGGTCTCGGCGATCGAGCGCCCGATGCCGCGGCTCGAGCCGGTGACGATCGCGACCTTGCCGGAGAGATCGAAGGGATGGGTGGTCATGCGGCGCGCCTGCAATGCGAGTCCGGGTTCATGGGAGCGGAGGGCCTCACGCGCCGCCCCGGCGGTTCGCGCCCGGGCTCATGTGCTTGGCGAGCTCGATCTTGGCGATGGTCTCGCGGTGGACCTCGTCCGGGCCGTCGGCGAGGCGCAGGGTGCGGGCGTGGGCGTAGGCCGCGGCGAGGTGGAAATCCTGGCTGACGCCGGCGGCGCCGCAGACCTGGATCGCCCGGTCGATCACCCGCTGGGCCACGTTCGGGGCCACGACCTTGATCATCGCGATCTCGGCGCGCGCCTGCTTGTTGCCGACCTCGTCCATCATCTGCGCGGCCCTCAAGGTCAGGAGCCGGGCCTGGTCGATGTCCATGCGCGATTCCGCGATCCAGTGCCGGGTGACGCCCTGCTCCGCGATGGTCTTGCCGAAGGCCGTGCGGGAGAGCGCCCGCTCGCACATCGTCTCCAGCGCCCGCTCGGCGACGCCGATCTGGCGCATGCAATGGTGGATGCGGCCCGGGCCCAGCCGTCCTTGCGCGATCTCGAAGCCGCGGCCCTCGCCGAGGAGGATGTTCGAGGCCGGCACGCGCACGTTCTCGAAGCGCACCTCCGCGTGCCCGTGGGGCGCGTCGTCGTAGCCGAACACGGTGAGGGGCCGCACCACCGTGATGCCGGGGGAATCCATCGGCACCAGGATCATCGACTGCTGCCTGTGCCGCTCCGCGGACGGGTCGGTCTTGCCCATCAGGATCGCGATCCTGCAGCGCGGGTCCATCGCTCCGGATGTCCACCACTTGCGGCCGTTGATGACGTATTCGTCGCCGTCGCGGCGGATCTCGGCCTGGATGTTGGTGGCGTCCGAGGACGCCACGTCGGGCTCCGTCATCGCGAAGCACGAGCGGATCTCGCCGGCGAGCAGGGGCTTCAGCCAGCGCGCCTGGTGCTCCGGGGTGCCGTACCGGACCAGCACCTCCATGTTGCCGGTGTCGGGCGCCGAGCAGTTGAAACTTTCCGGGCCGATCGGAGAGCGGCCCATGACCTCGCAGAGCTGGCCGTATTCCGCGTTGGCGAGGCCGGCGCCGAGTTCGCTCTCTGGGAGGAAGAGGTTCCACAGGCCTTCCCCCTTCGCCTTCGCCTTCAGCTCCTCCATCACGGGCGGGATCTGCCAGCGCGTCGGGGCCTCGGCGAGCTGGCGCTCGAACAGGTGTTCGGCCGGATAGACGTGCTCCTCCATGAAGCGCGTCACGCGGGCTTTCAGGTCGGCGGCTTTGGGACTCAAGGGGAAAGCCATGTCGATCGTGTCCTCGGGCGCAACGGAGTCCGGTCGTCGGAAAGGGGAGCAGGGCTGAGAGGAAATACCGTGGCGTCGTTCCCTCTCAAGCGGCCATCAGGCCGCCGAGCGCGCCGAGGCGCTCGAGGTGGTGGTCGGCATCGCCGAAGAGCTGGTCGATCATGGTGGCGCGCTTGAAATAGTGCCCGACCTTGAACTCCATGGTCATGCCGACGCCGCCGTGGAGCTGGATCGCGTTCTGGCCCACGATCTTCGCCGAGCGGCCGATCTGCACCTTGGTAGCCGCGGCCGCGCGGCGGCGCTCGGTCTCGTCCTCGTCCGCCGCCATCATGGTCCCGAACATCGCCATGGAGCGGGCCTGTTCGAGGGCCACGAACATGTCGACCGCCTTGTGCTGGAGCACCTGGAACGAGCCGATCGTGGTTCCGAACTGCTTGCGGGTCTTGAGGTACTCCACGGTGAGCGCGTGCATCTCGGCCATGCAGCCGACGGCCTCCGCGGCCAGAGCCGCGATCGCCTCGTCGACCACGCGCTCGACGAGGGGGAGGGCGTCCTCGGCCGAGCCGATCACGCCCTCGGGTCCGACGCGCACATCGCTGAGCGAGACCTCCGCGGCGCGCTGCCCGTCCTGGGTCGGATAGCCCCGGCGCGAGACGCCGGGATCGCGGGCGTCGACGAGGAAGAGCCCGATGCCGCCGCGGTCGCGCCGCCCGCCCGCGACCCGCGCCGTGATGAGGATCGCGTCGGCGCCGTCGCCGTGCAGCACCACCGACTTCTCCCCGTTCAGGACGAAGGCGGCTCCGTCGCGCCGGGCCGTGGTCGCGACGTCGTGGAGGTCGTAGCGCGACTGGCGCTCCGTATGCGCGAAGGCGAGGAGCCGCTCGCCCGCCGCGATGTCCGGGACGAGCGCCGCCTTCTGCTCGTCCGAGGCCCCGCGCCGGATCAGCCCGCCGCCGAGCACGATCGTGGCGAGATAGGGTTCGAGCGCGAGCGCGCGCCCGAGCGATTCCATCACGATCATGGTCTCGACCGGCCCGCCGCCGAAGCCGCCGTGCTCCTCGGCGAAGGGGAGGGCCAGCAGCCCGAGCTCGGCATACTGCGCCCAGATCTCGCGGCTGAAGCCCTCCTCGGTCCCGCGGTAGCGCTTGCGCGCCTCGAAGTCGTAGCGGTCGGCGAGCAGCCGGTCGACGCTGTCCTTCAGGAGCCGCTGCTCCTCGCTCAAGTCGAAATCCATCTCGTCTTCGCCCTCACATGTCCCCGACGCGCCGCCACCGCCTGTCGCGACGGGTGGAGCTACAACCCCAGAATCGCCTTCGCGATGATGTTCTTCTGGATCTCGTTCGAGCCGCCGTAGATCGAGATCTTGCGCCAGTTGAAATAGGCCGGCGCCACGGAACCGGCCCAGTCGGGTCCGATCGGCGGCTCGTTCCGGCCTTCCTCGGGCTCCTCCTGGAAGGGGAGGGCGAAGGGGCCGACGACTTCGAGCAGCAGTTCGGTCGTGGCCTGCTGGATCTCGGAGCCCTTGATCTTGAGGATCGAGGAGGCGGGATCGGGCTTGCCCCGCTCGCGCCTGCCCTCCGCTGCGACGACGCGCAACTGCGTCATCTCGAGCGCCTTCAATTCGACCTCGACGGCCGCGAGCTTCTCGCGGAAGCGCGGCACCTCGATGAGCGGCACGTCGCCGACGCGCTCCAGCGCGGCGAGCTCGCGCACCCGGCGCAGGCGCTCCTTGGAGACGCCGACGCGGGCGATGCCGACGCGCTCGTTGCCGAGCAGGAACTTGGCGTAGTCCCAGCCCTTGTTCTCCTGGCCGACGAGGTTTTCGACCGGCACGCGCACGTCGTCGAAGAACACCTCGTTGACCTCCCGGCCTCCGTCGATGGTCTGGATCGGACGCACGGTGACCCCGGGCGATTTCATGTCGATGAGCAGGAACGAGATGCCCTCCTGCTTCTTCGCCGCCGGATCCGTGCGCACGAGGCAGAAGATCCAGTCGGCGTGCTGCGCCAGCGTGGTCCAGGTCTTCTGGCCGTTCACCACGTAATGGTCGCCGTCGCGCTTGGCGCTGGTCTTCAGCGAGGCGAGGTCGGAGCCGGACCCCGGCTCGGAGAAGCCCTGGCACCACCAGTCGTCGAGATTGGCGATGCGCGGCAGGAAGCGGCGCTTCTGCTCCTCCGTGCCGAAGGTGTAGATCACCGGCGCGACCATGTTGGCCCCGAAGGCGAGGAGCTGCGGCGCGGGCGCGGCCTGCATCTCGTCCTGGAAGATGTATTGCTGCACCGGGCTCCAGCCGGTGCCGCCGTATTCCACCGGCCAGTGCGGCACCGACCAGCCCTTCGCGTTCAGGGTCCGCGTCCAGGCGACGAGCTCCTCCTTCGAGGCGTGGTGGCCGAGCACCAGCTTCTCGCGGACCTCCTTCGGCAGAGCGGTGCGGAAGAACGCCCGCACCTCGTCGCGGAACGCAATTTCTTCGGGCGTAAAGCGCAGGTCCATCACCGGCCCCTTTATGCGTTGATTTCGAACAGGCCGGCCGCGCCCATGCCGCCGCCGACGCACATGGTGACGACGACGCGCTTCGCGCCGCGGCGCTTGCCCTCGATCAGCGCGTGGCCCGCAAGCCGCGCGCCCGACATGCCGTAGGGGTGGCCGAGCGCGATGGCGCCGCCGTTGACGTTGAGCTTCCCGGGATCGATGCCGAGCCGGTCGCGGCAATAGATCACCTGCACCGCGAAGGCCTCGTTCAATTCCCACAGGTCGATGTCGTCGACGGTGAGCCCGTGCCGCTGCAGCAGGCGCGGCACGGCGAAGACCGGGCCGATTCCCATCTCGTCGGGCTCGCAGCCCGCGACCGCAAAGCCGCGGAAGATCCCGAGCGGTTCGAGCCCCCTCTTCTCGGCGAGCTTCGAATCCATCACCACGCAGGCGGAGGCGCCGTCCGAGAGCTGGCTCGCATTGCCGGCCGTGATGGTCTTGCCCTCGCCGCGCACGGGCTTGAGGCCGGCGAGCCCCTCGGCCGTGGTGTCGGGCCGCGGACCTTCGTCCTGCGCGAGCGTGACCTCCCGGTGCGAGACCGCGCCGGTCGCCTTGTCGACGACCGCCATCCGCGTGGCGATCGGCGCGATCTCGGCCTCGAAGCGGCGCGCCTGCTGGGCGGCCGCCGTGCGGCGCTGGCTCTCCAGCCCGTAGGCGTCCTGCGCCTCCCGCCCGATGCCGTACCGCGCCGCCACGGTCTCGGCGGTGTCGATCATCGGCATGTACATCTCGGGCTTGGTGGCGAGCAGCGTGTCGTCGAGCGCGCGGAATTTGTTGCGGTGGTCGTTCTGCACCAGCGAGATCGATTCGAGCCCGCCCGCGACCGCACAGGGCACGCCGTCGTACATGATGGCCCGCGCCGCGAGCGCGATCGATTGCAGGCCCGAGGAGCATTGCCGGTCGATGGTGGTGCCCGCGACCGTCACGGGCAGCCCGGCGCGGATCGCGCCCTGGCGGGCGATGTTGAGCCCCGTGGCGCCCTCCTGCATGGCGCAGCCCATGACGACGTCCTCGACCTCGCCGGGCTCGATGCCGGCGCGCTCGACCGCGGCGCGGATCGCGTGGCCCGCCAGCGTCGCGCCGGAGGTGTCGTTGAGCGCGCCGCGATAGGCCTTGCCGACGGGCGTGCGGGCGGTGGAAACGATGACGGCGTCGGGCATCGGGAGATTTCCTTGCGGGTTCAGGCGCTGCGGCGGTTGCGCGCATCGAAACGGCGCCGCTCGGCGTCGCGCAGCTCGACCTTGGAGAGCTTGCCCACCGGCGTGCGCGGGAGGGCGTCGCGGATTTCGAGTTCGGTCGGCATCTCGTGCCGCCCGACCTTGTCGGCGAGGAACGCCTTGAGCTCGTCGAGGGTGAAGGGCGCGGCACCCTCGCGCAGGGTCACGAAGGCCTTGGCGGCCTCGCCGCGGTACTCGTCCGGGATGCCGACCACGACGCATTCGGCGACGGCCGGATGCTCGTAGATCGCCTGCTCGATGGTCTGCGGATAGACGTTGAAGCCGCCCGAGATGATCATGTCCTTCTTGCGGTCGACGATGTAGAAATAGCCGTCCTCGTCCATGAACCCGATGTCCCCCGTGAGGAACCAGCCGTCCGCGAAGGCGGACGCGGTCTCTTCCGGCCGGTTCCAGTAGCCCTGCGTGACGTTGAGGCCGCGCACCCGCAACTCGCCGGTCTCGCCTGCGCCGAGCGCGCGCGTGGGATCGTCGAGCGACACGACGCCGAGCTCCACGCCCGGCAGCGGCAGCCCGATCGAGCCGGCCTTGACGGGTCCGTGACGCGGCTGGTTCGTGCCGGCCGGCGAGGTCTCGGTCATGCCCCAGCCGCCGCCGAGCCGGTGGCCGGTGAGGCGCTCGAAGCGCTGCACCACCTCGACCGGGATCGGCGCGCCGCCGGAGCCGCAATAGATCAGCGAAGACAGGTCGCGCGTTTCGATGCCGGGATGGTTGGTGAGCGCGATCCACATGGTGGGCACTCCGGGGAAGGCGGTCGCGCGCCCGACCTCGATGTCGCGGAGCGTCGTCTCCACGTCGAAGCGCATGCGCAGCAGGATCTCGTTGCCGTTGCGGATGCAGCGCAGGAGAATCGTGGTGAGGGCATAGATGTGGAACAGGGGCAGGACGCAGATCACCCGGTCGGCGCCGGGCTGCGACAGGTCCTGGCCCTCGAACCAGGCCTCGTAGCTCTCGACCGCCGCCGTCAGGTTGCCGTGGGTGAGGATCGCGCCTTTCGGGAGCCCCGTGGTGCCGCCGGTGTATTGCAGCAGCGCGATGTCCTCCGGGGACACGGCCGGCCAGGCTGCGGGAGGTTCCGCGCCGGCGATGAAATCGGCAAACCGCGTCACCTCCGGCCGGTCGGGGATCGGCGTGGTCGGCGCGGCCGAGGGACCCCAGGCCTCGTCCTCGCCCACGATGACCCGGTCGACGAGGCCGGCATCGAGGAGCTTCACGGCCATCGGCAGCATCTGGCCGATATTGGTCGTCACGAGCACCCGCGCCCCGGAATCCTTCAGCTTGTGGGCGAGCTCCCGCTCCGCGTCGAGGGGGCTCAGATGCGCGAGTCGCGCCCCCGCCTTGGCGCCGCCGAAGAAGGCGTAAGGGTGGTAGGGCGTATTGGGCAGGTAGAGCGCGAGCGGCGTGCCGGACCCGATGCCGTCGCGCAGCAGGGCAGCGGCGGTGCGGGCGACCGTCTCGCCTAAAGCGTCGAACGAGATCGTCCGCCCGCGGAACTCGATCGCCACGCGGGGCCCGTGCGCCGCCACGGCCTTGTCGAGGAGCGCCGGCAGCGTCGAGGGAACGATGGGGGCGTCCCAGCGGACCCCGGGCGGGTAGGAGCGCTCCCAGGGGCGCGGGCGGGACATCAGGCCGCCGCCCTGCTGGCCTGGCCCAGCGAGGCGAAGCCCTGGCCCGCGGCGGCGAGCCGCGCGAGGAGCGGCGCCGGCTCGAGCCCCGGATCGCCGGAGCGGGCGGCATAGACCGCGAGGCGGTCGCGGATCTGCGCGAGCCCGACCTGGTCGGCGTAGTGCATCGGTCCGCCGCGCCAGACCGGCCAGCCGTAGCCGTAGACCCAGACCACGTCGATGTCGCCGGGGCGCAGCGCGATGCCCTCCTCCAGGATGCGCGCGCCCTCGTTGATCATCGGGTAGATCATCCGCTCGACGATCTCCTGCTTCTCGATCGGGCGGCGCTCGATCCCGAGCCGTGCGGACGTCTCCGTGACGAGGCGCTCGACCTCCGGGTCGGGGATCGGCGTGCGCGAGCCGGCCTCGTAGCGGTAATAGCCCGCGCCGGTCTTCTGGCCGTAGCGCCCGGCCTCGTAGAGGGCATCCGACACCGGCGCCTTGGCGCCGCGGTGCTGGCGGATGCGCCAGCCCACGTCGATGCCGGCAAGGTCCGCCATGGCGTAGGGCCCCATGGGCAGGCCGAACTCCACGATGGCGGCGTCGACCTCGTGGGGGAGAGCGCCCTCCAGAAGGAGCCGCTCGGCCTCCGCGGTGCGCCGGTGCAGCATGCGGTTGCCCACGAACCCGTCGCAGACGCCCACCACCGCGGGCACCTTGCCCATCCGCCGCCCGACCGCGACCGCGGTCTGGAGCGCGTCGAAGGATGTGGCCTTGCCGCGCACCACTTCGAGGAGGCGCATCACGTTGGCGGGGCTGAAGAAGTGCATGCCGAGCACGTCGCCCGGGCGCCCGGTGGCCTGCGCGATCTCGTCGACGTCCAGCGTCGAGGTGTTGGTGGCGAGCACCGCGCCGGGCTTGGCGACCCGGTCGAGCGTGCCGAAGATCTCCTTCTTGAGATCCATGTTCTCGAACACCGCCTCGATCACGAGGTCGGCGTCGGCCGCCGCCTCGAGTCCGATCGCGCCGCGGATGAGGCCGAGGCGCCGCTCCACCTCCTCGGTCGTGAGGCCGCCGCGCGCGGCGGTGGCGCGGTAGTTCTTCTCGATCGTGGCGAGGCCCCGCCTGAGCGCCTCGTCCGCGGTCTCGATCAGGGTCACGGGTATGCCCGCGTTGGCGAGCGACATCGCGATGCCGCCGCCCATGGTGCCGGCGCCGATCACCGCCGCCTTGGCGACCGCGCGCTCCTTGGTGCCCTTCGGCATGTCGGGCACCTTGGCGGCCTCGCGCTCGGCGAAGAACACGTGGCGCTGCGCCTTCGACTGGTCGCCGGCGACGAGCTCGCGGAAAAGCTCGCGCTCGCGGGCGAGCCCCTGCTCGACGGGCGTGTCGAGGGTGAGCCGCACCGCTTCGACGCAGGCATGCGGGGCTTTGAGGCCGCGCGCCCGCTTCGTCAGCTCCGCGGCGGCGGCGTCAAAAGCGGCGCGGTCCGCGCCTTGCAGCTTGTCGTTCCGGTCGCGCAGGCGCGGCAGCGGACGGGCGTCGGCGATCCGGCGCGCGAAGGCGACCGCATCGGCGACGAGCTCTCCCTGCGAAACGGCATCCACAAGGCCCTCGCGGTGGGCTTCCTCCGCGCCGATCGGCTCGCCCGAGACGATCATGCGCAGGGCCTTCACGGGGCCGACCGCGCGGGGCAGGCGCTGGGTGCCGCCGGCGCCGGGCAGGATGCCGAGCTTCACCTCCGGCAGGCCGAGCTTCGCGGACGGCACGGCGACGCGGTAATGGCAGCCGAGCGCAAGCTCGAGCCCGCCGCCGAGCGCCGTGCCGTGGATCGCGGCGACGACGGGTTTCGACAGGCCCTCGACCAGCGCGATCACCTCGTGGAGCGACGGCGGCACGGGGGGCTTGCCGAACTCGGTGATGTCGGCGCCGGCGAAGAAGGTGCGGCCCCGGCAGGCGAGCACGATCGCCCGCACGCCCGAATCGGCCTCAGCGGCGCGGAACGCCTCCGCGAGTCCGGCGCGGACCTCCTGCCTGAGGGCGTTCACGGGCGGGTTGTCGGCGGCGATGACGGCGATGTCGCCGTCCCGGGCGAGATCCACGAGAGCGTTCACCTCGATCCTCCCTGAGCGGCCCCTGTCCCGGGGCCTGCCAGACCGGTTTTGGAGCGTTCCTGCCCCAAGGTCAATTTTGCACTGCGAAATCGCATTCTGCAAATTGACGGAAACGCTAGAAAGTGGTGCAGTGCTTGTCAACGCGCCTGCGGTGCCTGCGCCGACGGGATGCCAACAGAGCTTCGCGACGGCCGCCGAGGCCGCGGGAGCCGGGGATGAATCGCTTCGGGAGGTCGGCTTGGCGAAAGCGCCGGCGACGGGACGGATTGCGGCCGGCGCGAGCAAGCGACCGGCCGTCGCGGCGCCTGCGGGCGGGGAATCGGGTCGTGGCGGAGCGGCCAAGACCGCCGACGACCGCCAGTTCGTCACGGCGCTCGCCCGCGGCCTCGAGGTCCTGCGCGCCTTCAAGCCGAACGACGGGCTCCTCGGCAACCAGGACATCGCCGCCCGCACGGGGCTGCCGAAGCCGACCGTGTCGCGCCTCACCCATACGCTCACCCGCCTCGGCTATCTCACCCATATCGAGCGCCTCGCGAAGTACCAGCTCGCGCCGGGCGCGCTCTCGATCGGCTATGCGGCGCTCGCGAATTTCGGCATCCGCGAGATCGCGCGGCCCCACATGCAGGCGCTCGCCGACGAGGCCGGCGCCGCGGTGGCGTTCGGGGGGCGCGACCGCAACAGCATGATCTATCTCGCCCAGTGCCGGGCGAGCACCGCCTTCACAGTGCGCCTCGAGGTCGGCTCGCGCATCCCGATGGCGACCACCGCGATGGGGCGCGCCTATCTCGCCGCGATCCCAGGGGACGAACGGGCCGAGATCATGGACGCCATCCAGGGCCGGTTCGGCACCCGCTGGCCCGAGGTTCGCGCCGGGATCGAACGCGCCGTCGACGAGGTGGCCCGGCACGGCTTCACGATCTCGGCCGGCGACTGGCAGCCCGACGTCTATGCGGTCGGCGCGCCGCTCGCGGCCGCGGACGGGTCGGGGATCTTCGCCTTCAATTGCGGCGCGCCGGCCTACGGGCTCACGCGCGACCGTCTCCAGAAGGATCTCGGACCGCGCCTCGTGGCGCTCGTGCGCACCACCGAGGCCGTCCTGAACGGCGGCCGCCAGCCGGCGCAAGACCGGCCCTACGATCCCAGGGGAGGACCTGTTGCAGAGGCCATCGACGACATCCGCGGCGAGGCCCGCCGGCCGCGCGACCGCCGCTTCGCGGCGCGCCGCTGAAACCCGGACGGGCTGATCCCGCGATGCTGGCGCGAAGCCCCTCGAACCCGCCCCCGCCGCTGCTCGCCGTGCGCGACGTCGCCGTGCGCTTCGGCGGCATCGTGGCGCTCGACGGCATCTCGTTCGAGCAGGCCGAGGGCCAGATCCTCGGGCTGATCGGGCCGAACGGCGCCGGCAAGACCACGCTCTTCAACTGCCTGAGCCGCCTCTACACCCCGAGCGGCGGCGACATCCTGTTCGAGGGCCGCTCGATCCTCGACCGCTCGGCCCACCGCATCGCCGAGATCGGCATCGGCCGCACCTTCCAGAACGTCGCCCTGTTCCAGCACCTCTCCGTGCTCGACAACATCATGATCGGCGCCCATGCGCGCAGCCGCAGCGATTTCGTGAGCGATGCGCTCCGCCTGCCCTGGGTGCGCCGGGGCGAGGAGGAACTGGAGCGCAATGCGCGCGAACTCGCCGACGACCTCGATCTGCGCGCCGTCGCGCACCAGCCCGTCGCCGGGCTCCCCTTCGGGACGCAGAAGCGGGTCGAGCTCGCCCGCGCGCTCGCGAGCCGCCCGCGGCTCCTCCTGCTCGACGAGCCGGCGGGCGGCCTCAACCACGACGAGGTCAAGGGGCTGGGGCGCCTCATCCACCAGATCCGCGACGAGCGCGGCGTCACCGTGCTCCTCGTCGAGCACCACATGAGCCTCGTGATGTCGATCTCCGACACCGTGGTGGCGCTGAACTTCGGCCGCAAGATCGCCGACGGTCCGCCGGCCGTCGTGCAGAAGAACCCGGACGTGATCCGCGCCTATCTCGGGGAAGCCGCCGCATGATCGGGTTCCGCGCCAAAAGGGCCCCCTTGCGAGAGGCCGCCGCATGACGACGCTTCTGAACGTCCGCGGCCTGCGCGCCGCTTACGGCGACATCCAGGTCCTGCACGGGCTCGATTTCGCGCTGGAGGAGGGCAGCGTCACGACCCTGCTCGGCGCCAACGGGGCCGGCAAGACCACGACCCTCCGCGCGCTCTGCGGCATGATCCGCGCCGCGGGCGACGTCACCTTCGCAGGGAAGCGCATCACCGGCTGGGCGACCGAGGACGTGGTGCGCCTCGGCATCGCGCACGTGCCGCAGGGGCGCGGCACCTTCACGCGCCTCACCGTCGAGGAGAACCTGCAGCTCGGCGCCATGACGCGGCGCGACCGCGCCGGCGTCGCCGGGGACATCGAGCGCATGTACGGCTACTTCCCGCGCCTGAAGGAGCGCCGCCTGCAGCAGGCCGGCACGCTCTCGGGCGGCGAGCAGCAGATGCTCGCGGTCGGGCGCGCCCTGATGCTGCGGCCTCGCATGATGCTCCTCGACGAGCCGTCCTTCGGCCTCGCGCCGCTGATCGTGCGCGAGCTCTTCGACATCCTCGGCACGATCAACCGGGAGGAGGGGGTGAGCCTGCTCGTCGTGGAGCAGAACGCGGCCCTCGCGCTCGGCCTCGCGACGGACGCCTACCTCATCGAGACCGGCCGCATCGTCATGTCGGGCGCCGCCGCGACCATCCGCGAGGATGAATCGGTGCGGCGGTCCTATCTGGGCTATTAGGGAGCGGCGGGTGGAACTCTTCGTCCAGCAGGTTCTCGCGTGCGCGGCCCGCAGCGGCCGTCGTCACAGGGCATAGGGGAGGACGATGGAACTCTTCGTCCAGCAAGTCCTGGCAGGCCTCGCGACAGGGGGCATCTACGCCTGCATGGCGCTCGCCGTGGTGATGATCTACCAGGCGATCGACCATCTCAACTTCGCGCAGGGCGAGATGGCGATGTTCTCGACCTTCATCGCCTGGCAGCTTCTGCAGTGGGGGCTGCCCTACTGGGCCGCCTTCATCCTGACGATCGGGATCTCGTTCGTGGCGGGCGTGCTGATCGAGCGCATCGTGTTCAAGCCGATCCAGAACGCGCCGGTGCTGAGCCACGTGGTCGTCTTCATCGCCCTGTTCGCGATTCTCAACTCGCTCGCCGGCTTCATCTGGGACTTCACCATCAAGGAGTTCCCGACGCCCTTCGGCTCCTCGCCGCTGCTGGGCTCCGGCCTCATCGGCTCGCACCAGGCCGGGATGATCGCGGTCACCCTCGTGGTGCTGCTCTTCCTCTACGTGTTCTTCCGCTACACCCGCGTCGGGCTCGCCATGCGGGCCGCGGCCGGCAACCCGGAATCGGCCCGGCTCGTCGGCATCCGGGTCGGCTGGATGGTGGCGCTCGGCTGGGGCATGGCGGCGGCGATCGGCGCCATCGCCGGCATGCTGATCGCGCCCGTCGTGTTCCTCGAGCCCAACATGATGCTCTCGATCCTGCTCTACGGCTTCGCGGGCGCGGTGCTCGGCGGGCTCACGAGCCCCGGCGGCGCGGTGATCGGCGGCTTCTCGCTCGGCGTGCTCGAAAACCTCGCCGGCACCTACATTCCCGTGGTGGGCAGCGAGCTCAAGCACCCGATCGCGCTCGTGGTGATCGTCGCGGTGCTGGTGCTCAAACCCGGCGGACTGTTCGGCCGCGTCAGCGTTCAGCGGGTGTAGCGATGCAGCACATTCCGACCATACGGCTGAGGATGTCGCGTCAGCGTCCAGCGGGTCTAGAGATGTCGCATCGTCCGGCTTTCGTGGAGTCTTGAGGATGTCGGTTCAGGACGAGGCCATCGCCCATCCGCCGATCGCAGCCGCGGCTCCGGTGCGTTCCTGGCGCTCGGGCGTGAAGGTCACGAGCCTCGCCTGGGGGCTGGCGCTCCTCATCGTCGCGCTCGCGATCCCGTTCTTCGCCAAGAACTTCCTGATCTTCCAGCTCACCATGGTGATGGTCTACGCCATCGCGATCGTGGGCCTCAACCTGCTCACCGGCATCAACGGCCAGTTCTCGCTCGGCCACTCCGCCTTCTACGCCATCGGGGCCTACACGGCCGCGATCCTGATGGAGATGGGCGGCGTTCCCTACGCGCTCACGCTTCCCGTCGCCGGGCTCGTCTGCTTCCTGGCCGGCTTCCTCTTCGGCCTGCCGGCCCTGCGCCTGGAGGGACTCTATCTCGCGCTCGCGACCTTCGCGCTCGCGGTCGCGACGCCGCAGCTCCTCAAGTTCTCGCCCTTCGAGCACTGGACCGGCGGCGTGCAGGGCATCGTGATCATCAAGCCCGATGCGCCCTTCGGCCTGCCCCTGAGCCAGGACCAGTGGCTCTACTTCTTCACCCTCGCGGTCGGCCTCGTCCTCTACTGGGGCGCGCGCAACCTGGTGCGCAGCCGGACGGGCCGGGCCATGATGGCGATCCGCGACAACCCGATCGCGGCGCGCTCCATGGGGGTCAACACGGCGCTCTACAAGTCGCTCACCTTCGGGGTCAGCGCGCTCTACACCGGGATCGCGGGCGCGCTCGGCGCCATCGTGATCCAGTTCGTGGCGCCCGACAGCTTCACCTTCACGCTCTCGATCGGGCTTCTCGTCGGGCTCGTGGTCGGGGGCGTGGGCTGGCTCCCCGGCGCGCTCTTCGGCGGCGCCTTCGTGCTGTTCGTGCCGAACTTCGCCGAGCACGTCTCCAAGGGCCTGTCGGGTGCCGTCTACGGCGTCATCCTGATCCTGCTGATCTACCTGATGCCCTCCGGCGTCGCGGGCTTCGTCCGCACCATCCGGGGCGTCCTGATGCCCCGGGCACCGCGGAATCCGTCCGCGGCGGCCCGGGATCCCTGATCCCCCGGGCCGCCGCGGAATCCGTCCCCGGCGGCCCGGGATCCCCGAACGGCGCAGCAAGAAGCGCCGCACCACGCGAGAAGAGGAGAGGAAACCATGAATCGACGTTTCGCCCTGAAGGCGACCGCCGCCCTCGTCGGCCTGGCGGCGCTCGCCGCGACGCCCGCCCTGGCGCAGAAGAAATACGATCCCGGCGCGAGCGACACCGAGATCAAGATCGGCAACATCATGCCCTATAGCGGGCCGGCCTCGGCCTACGCGCTGATCGCCAAGACGCAGGCCGCCTATTTCAAGAAGGTCAACGAGGAGGGCGGCATCAACGGCCGCAAGGTCAACTTCATCTCCTACGACGACGGCTACAGCCCGCCCAAGGCGGTCGAGCAGGCCCGCAAGCTCGTGGAGAGCGACGAGGTGCTCCTGGTGTTCCAGCCGCTCGGCACGCCCTCCAACACGGCGATCCAGCGCTACATGAACTCCAAGAAGGTGCCGCAGCTCTTCGTCGCGACCGGCGCGACGCAGTTCGGCGACGATCCGAAGAAGTCGCCCTGGACCATGGGGTGGCAGCCCAACTACCAGAGCGAGGGCCGCATCTACGCCAAGTACATCCTGGAGAAGCACCCGCAGGGCAAGGTCGCGGTGCTGTTCCAGAACGACGATTACGGCAAGGACCTCATGAAGGGCCTCAAGGACGGCTTCGGCGACAAGGCGAAGGCCATGATCGTCGCGGAAGCCCCGTACGAGGTCTCCGAGCCGACCGTCGATTCGCAGATCGTGAAGCTGAAGGCGTCGGGCGCCGACGTCTTCGTCAATGTCGGAACGCCAAAATTCGCCGCGCAGGCGATCCGCAAGGTGCACGAGCTCGGCTGGCAGCCGGTCCACATCGTCAACAACGTGTCGAGCTCGGTCGGCTCGGTGCTGAAGCCCGCCGGCTTCGAGGCCGCCAAGGGCGTGCTCTCGACCGCCTACCACAAGGATCCCACCGATCCCGCCTGGAAGGACGACGCCGGCATGAAGGAGTGGAGCGCCTTCATGGACAAGTACTTCCCCGAAGGCGACCGCACGAGCAGCTTCACGGTCTACGGCTACACGGTCGCGCGCACCCTCGAGCACGTGCTCAAGCAGGCCGGCGACGACCTGACCCGCGAGAACGTGATGCGCCAGGCCGCGAGCCTCAAGGACGTGACGCTGCCGACCCTCCTGCCAGGGGTGAGGATGAACACCTCCGCGACCGACTTCTTCCCGATCGAGCAGATGCAGATGATGCGCTTCACCGGCGAGCGCTGGGAGCTCTTCGGCGACGTGATCGCGGGCGAGATCGGCGGCTGACGTGAGACCTAGGCGCTCATCCGCGACGTGATCGCGGGCGAGATCGGCGGCTGATCAGTTCGATCCGACAGTCTGCGCGACAAGACCCCCGCCCGGCGATCCGGGCGGGGTTTTCGCTGCCGAAGCGGACGCGTCCCGCGCCTACTGTGCCGGGGCCGGCGAGGCCGGAGCAGGGCTGGCCGGGGTGGTGGAGGCGGGCGGCGTCGGCGTCGCGGGCGCGGTCGTCGAGGCCGGCGGCGGGTTGGTGGCGTTGGTGCTGCCGGTCTGATTCGGGCCGTCGTCGCCGCAGGCGGCGAGGCCGAGGCCAAGGAGGGCGACGACAGGCAGAATGACGCGAGCGCGCATGAGGTGTCTCCGTTCCGGGTGATGCGGGGTCAACGACGAAGGCCCGGCATGGTTCGGACGGGACTCGCGCAGGCATGGCCGCCATGCAGGGCGCGGGACGCGCGGAACCGCAGCCCGGCGGGCTCGGGAGGATCAGGCGAAACGGTGTCGGGCGTTCCGTCCCGCGGCGTCAGGCGGCGTGAACGGCCCGCGCCAGGCTCATCGAGGCGCGCGATGCGAGCGCCTCCTCGTATTCCCGCGCCAGCCTCGCGCAGAGCTCGGCCGTCGCCGGAATGTCCGCGATCGAGCCGGTGCCCTGGCCGGCGGACCAGATGTGCTTCCAGACCTTGCGCTCGTGGCCCATGTCGAGCTTCGCGCCCGCGGGCAGTTTGTCGGGATCGAGGCCGGATGCGGCGATCGACGGGCGCAGGAAATTGGCGTTCACGCCGCTGATCGCCGGCGTGTAGACGATGTCCTTGGCCGAGGAGGCCAGCAGCATCGCTTTGTAGGACTCGTCCGCCAGGCTCTCGCGGGTCGCGATGAAGCGGGTGCCGAGATAGGCGAAATCGGCGCCGAGAAGCCGCGCCGCCGCGATCTCGCGTCCGTGCGAGATCGCGCCCGACAGGGCGATGAGCTTGGAGGTCAGCGCGCGCAATTCCGCCACGAAGGCGAAGGGCGAGTAGGTGCCGGCGTGCCCGCCGGCGCCGGCTGCGACCGCGATCAGCCCGTCGACGCCGGCTTCGAGCGCCTTCTCGGCGTGGCGCAGGTTGATGACGTCGTGGAGCACCACGCCGCCGTAGGAATGGACCGCGTCGACCACGTCGCTCACCGCGCCGAGGGAGGTGATCACGAGCGGCACCTTGTGGCGCACCGTGGTCTCGAGGTCCTCGCGCAGGCGCGTGTTGGTGCGGTGGACGATCAGGTTGACGCCGAAGGGTGCGGGCTTGCGTCCGGACGAGGCTTCGGCCGCGGACAACCGCGATTCGATCGCGTCGAGCCAGGCCGCGTAGCCCTCGTTGCTGCGCTGGTTCAGGGCCGGGAAGGTGCCGACCACTCCGGCGCGGCAGGCCTCGACCACGAGGTCGGGCCCCGAGACCAGGAACATCGGCGCCGCGATGGCGGGAACGCTCAGGCGGCCCTCGAAGGCGGGGGGCAGGGACATCGGCGAACCTCGTGGGCGCGGGCGCCGCGCGATTGACGCATGCCCGCTCGTCGGCTCACTTGTCGGGCACGCTCCCGGCCGGGTCAACTCCACGGCCCGACCGCCGAACCATCTCCCGGCCGGGTCAACCGCGCACCCGGCTCCCCGACGATCAAAGGTCCGCCCGCATGAAAGCCCTCGTGTGCTCCGCCTACGGCCCACCCGAATCCTTGCGCGTCGGCGAGCTTCCCGAGCCCGTCCCGGGCGAGGGCGAGATCCTGATCGACGTGCGCGCCGCGGGCGTGAATTTTCCGGACGTGCTGATCGTGCAGGGGAAATACCAGTTCAAGCCCGAGCCGCCCTTCGCGCCGGGCGGCGAGGTGGCGGGAATCGTCCGCGCCGTCGGGCCGGGCGTCACGCGCTTCAAGCCCGGCGACCGGGTGCTCGCCACGATGATCTGGGGCGGCTACGCCGAACGCGCGGTCGCCAAGGAGCGCCAGACCCTGCGCCTGCCCGAGGGCTTCGACGATGCCACGGCCTCCGCCTTCGCGCTCACCTACGGGACCTCGATCCATGCGCTGAAGGACCGCGCCGCCTTGAGGCCCGGCGAGACCCTGCTGGTGCTCGGCGCGGCGGGCGGCGTCGGGCTCGCGGCGGTCGAGATCGGCGCCGCCATGGGGGCGCGGGTGATCGCGGCGGCGTCGAGCGACGACAAGCTCGCGACCGCGCGCGAGCACGGGGCGGCCGAGACGATCAACTACGCGAGCGAGGATCTGCGCGCGCGGCTGAAGGAAATCACGAAAGGGCGCGGCGTCGACGTGGTCTACGATCCCGTCGGCGGCGCCATGACGGAAGCGGCGCTCCGCTCGATCGCCTGGGAGGGGCGCTACCTCGTCGTCGGCTTCGCGGCGGGCGAGATCCCGAAGCTGCCCCTGAACCTCGTGCTCCTCAAGGGCTGCCAGGTGGTCGGCGTGTTCTGGGGCGCCTTCGCGGAGCGCGAGCCGGAGCGCAACGAGGCGAACCTCGTCGGGCTCGTGGACTGGTTCCGGGAGGGGCGCATCCGCCCCCGCGTCGACGCGGTCTATCCGCTGGAGCAGGCCGTGGAGGCGATGCGGCGCCTCAGTCGCCGCGAGGTGAAGGGCAAGCTCGTGATCGCGGTCTCCTGAAGCTGCGGCTCAGACCCGCAGCACCAGCTTGCCCTGGTTCTCGCCGGCGTAGAGCATGTTGAGGGTCTCGACGTAAGAGTCGATGCCGCCCTCGCGCACGTCCTCGGTGACCGTGAGCGCGCCGTCCGCATGCCATTGCGCCAGCGTCTGCACCGCCTCCCGGAAGGCCGCGGGGCCGAAATCGCTGACGATGAAGCCCTGCATTTTCAGCCGGTTGAGCAGGATCGACGAGGTCGCCCGCGCATCGTAGCCGCCGCCATGCGGGTCGGCATCGTTGTAGTGCGCGATGAGGCCGCAGACCGCGACGCGCCCGAAGGTGCGCATGCGGTGCATCACGGCATTCCCCACCGGGCCGCCGACGTTCTCGAAATAGAGGTCGACCCCGTCGGGCGCCGCCTCGCGCAAGGCGCGGGCGAGGTCGCCCGCCTTGTAGTCGAGGGCCGCGTCGAAGCCGTAAGTCCCGGTGAGCCGCGCGCATTTCTCGGGCCCGCCCGCGATGCCGATCACCCGGCAGCCCAGGCGCTTGCCGATCTGGCCCACGACGGAGCCGACCGCGCCGGCCGCGCCCGAAACCACCAGGGTCTCGCCGCCCTTCGGCTCGAGGATGCGGTGGGTGCCGAGCCAGGCGGTGGCGCCCGGCATGCCGAGCCCGCCGATCCAGCGCTGCAGCGGCGCGAGTCCGGTGTCGACCGGCACCACGCCGCGCCCGTCGCTGACCGCGTAACGCTGCACGCCGAACATGCCGACGACCGCCTGGCCCTCGGGGAATTTCGGGTTGCGCGAGGCCTCGACGGTGCCGGCCGCATAGGCCCGCATGGGCGAGCCCAGCGGGATCGGCGGCGTGTAGACCGGGTTCTCGTTCATCCAGCCCCGCATGGCCGGATCGAGGGAGACGTATTGCACCCGCACCCGGAACTCGCCCTCCGCGGGCTCCGGGACGGCCGCGTCCTCGAAGACGAAGTTCTCGCGGCTCGCATGCCCGGTGGGGCGGGAGACCAGGCGGGCGATTCGGTTGGTTTCGGCCATGAATGCGATCTCCCTCAAGTCTTCCCCGGGCGCGGGGCCGCCCCGGACACAGATTGCGTCCTGCCTGGACAGGACAAGCACCGCCTGTCAACGTCATGGCCCATGACGAGCGACGAAGTCATCCGCGGCGAGGCCGCGAACCCGACCATCCTGTCGATCGAGGACCTGCGCGCCCGCATCGGCGGCGTCGTCGGCGTGTCGTCCTGGCGCGAGGTCGGCCAGGACCGGATCGACCGCTTCGCCGAGGTCACGATCGACCATCAGTTCATCCATCTCGACCCGGAGCGCGCGAAGGCCGAGACGCCCTTCGGAGGCACCATCGCGCACGGCTTCCTCACGCTCTCGCTTCTCAGCTCCATGGCCTACGAGGTGCTCCCGACCGTGCGGGGCCGCGCGATGGGGATCAATTACGGCTTCGACCGGGTGCGCTTCCTCGCGCCGGTGCGCGCGGGCAGCCGGGTGCGCGGGCATTTCACGCTCGCCGACGTCGCGATGCGCTCCGAGAAGGAGGCGATGCTGCGCCACGCGGTCACGATCGAGATCGAGGGCCAGCAGAAGCCGGCGCTCGCCGCCGACTGGCTGACGCTCGCGGTGCTGGCGTGAGCGCGGCGGGCGCAGAATCGGGAGGCCGGCATGCGGGGTGAGGTCGCGGCAATGCAGCGTTACCGCGACGCGGTGGTGCTCGTCACCGGCGCGGGGCGCGGCCTCGGCGAGACCGCCGCCCGGCGCTTCGCCGCGGAAGGAGCGCGGCTCGTGCTGTGCGACCGCGACGCGGAGGCGCTGCAAGGCGTGCAGGCCTCCCTGCGCGGCGCCGGCACCGCGGTCGAGATCCTGGCCGGCGACGTCGCCGAGGAAGCCACCGCGCGGGACCTCGTGGCGCTCGCGCTCTCGGCCTTCGGGCGGCTCGACGTGGCGGTCAACAACGCGGGCGTCTCGCATGCCTTGCGCAAGCTCGTCGACCTCACGGGCGACGACCTGCAGCGGATGCTCGGGGTCAACGTGTTCGGGGTGTTCTACGGCCTCAAATACCAGATCCCGGCCATGGAGCGGCAATGGTCCGAAGCGGGCCGGTTCGGCACGATCCTGAACGTCGCCTCGGCGGCCGGGCTCGTGGGCGCGCCGCTGCTCTCGGCCTATGCGGCCTCCAAGCACGCGGTCGTCGGCCTGACCCGGACCGCCGCCGCCGAGACGGCGCGCCGGGGCGTGCGCATCAACGCGATCTGCCCGTCCTTCACCGAGACCCGCATGGTGACCGAGTTCGCGCACGAGATGCGCGGCGGCGCCGAGGAGGCGGTGAGCCGGATGGTCGCCGCGGTGCCGATGCGCCGCCTCGCCTCGCCGGACGAGATCGTCCAGGCCATGCTGTGGATCTGCAGCCCCGAGAACAGCTTCATGACCGGCCACGCGCTCTCGGTCGACGGCGGTCTCACGGCGGTCTGAGCTTCGGGGCAGCCCGCGGCCGTGCCTTCGGTCGACGGCGGTCTAGGCGCGCGCCAGCGCCGCCGCGATTTCGGCCGCGAGCGCCGCGTTGTTCCGCACGAGCGCGATGTTGGTGGCAAGGCTCCGCCCGCCGGTGATCTCGAACATGTGGGACAGCAGGAAGGGCGTCACCGCCTTGGCCTTGATCCCGCGCCGCGCCGCTTCCGCGAGCGCCGCCTCGATATGGGCCGCGATCTCATGCGCCGGGATCTCGTCCGCTTCCGGCACGGGATTGGCGACCAGCACGCCGCCCCCCAGGCCGAGATCCGCCTTGGTCCGGACCATCGCGGCGATGGCGGCGGCCGAATCGAGACGGATCGGCACGGGGAGCGGGCTCTCGCGGCTCCAGAAGGCGGGCAGCCGGTCGGTGCGGTAGCCGACCACCGGCACCCCGCGGGTCTCGAGGTATTCGAGCGTCCGGGGCAGGTCGAGGATCGCCTTGGCGCCGGCGCACACCACCGTCACGGGCGTGCGGGCGAGCTCGTCGAGGTCGGCCGAGATGTCGAGGCTTTCCTCGACGCCCCGGTGGACGCCGCCGATCCCGCCGGTCGCGAAGACGCGCACGCCCGCGAGATCGGCGCAGATCATGGTGGCCGCGACCGTGGTGGCGCCGTGCCGCCCGCCCGCGACCGCGAAGGGCAGGTCGGCGCGGGAGAGCTTCAGGACGTCCCGCGCGGTGCCGAGCCAGTCTAGCTCCTCGGGCGAGAGGCCGACCTTGATGCGCCCTTCGATGATCGCGATCGTGGCCGGCACCGCGCCGCCGTCCCGCACCACCGCCTCCACGGCCCGCGCGGTCGCGACGTTCTCGGGGTGGGGCATGCCGTGGGTGATGATGGTGGATTCGAGCGCCACCACGGCCCGCCCCGCGTGCAGGGCCTCCGCGACCTCGGGGGCGACGTCGAGACGAGGGTGGGAGGAGGTCATGGGATCACCGGGACGATGCGGTTGAATGGGGCTCCATGGCACGGGCCAGGAGGCCTGGCGAGAGGTCGGGCCGGACGCTCGCCGCGCTCGCGATCGTGAGCGAGGCCGCAGCCGCGCCCCAGCGCGCGGCCTCCGCGAGGGCGTCGCCCTTGACGAGGCGGTGCAGAGTCGCGGCGATCAGCGCATCGCCCGCGCCGGTGACGTCGACGACCCGGCACGCGAACGCGGGGACCGCCTTCACGCCCGCCGGATCGGCGGCGAGGAGGCCGCCCGCGCCACGCGTCAGCACCAAAGCGGCGGCGCCGCGTTCGCGCAGGGCGCGGGCGGCCCCCTCGGGCGCGAGCGCGGCCCCGAGAATCGCCTCCGCCTCAGCCTCGTTGAGGAACAGGAGGTCGAGCCCGGCGAGATCCCGCGGCAGCCGCGCCGCCTTGGCGACCGAGACCGCGTCGACGGCGAGGCGGGCGGACCGGGGCCGCCCGTGCAGGAGGTGCTCCAGCACCGGGGCCGGCAGGTTGCAATCCGCGAAAATCCACGCCGCGCGGTCGAGGCCCGGCGCGGCCGCCAGGGTCGCGGGGGTGATCGCGTCGAAGATCGCCATGTCGGCGAGGCCGTAGGCGAGGCTCCCGTCCGGCTCCAGCACGGCGACGTATTCCGCGGTCGCCAGCCCCGCCGCCGCCTGGAGACCTGCGGTGTCGACGCCGGCGGCCTGCAGCGCCTCGCGCAGCCATCGTCCGCCGGCGTCGTCGCCGACGAGCGAGACGAGGCCGGTCGGGACGCCGAGGCGGGCGAGGTTCTCGGCGACGTTGCGGGCGACGCCGCCGGCGGCGCGGTCGGACGTCACCGGGTTCGAGGTGTCGCGGAGAAGCCGCGCCCGTGCCCGGTACTTGCGGTCGATCGCGGCCGCGCCGATGCAGACGATGCGGGGCGCGTCGGGCCCGGTCACGGCCGCGGCTCCGGGCGAATCCAGCGGAAGGCGAGGACGGGCGCTGTCACGGCTTCGGCTCCGGGCGGATCCAGCGGAAGGCGAGGTCGGACCCGCTCATGACGAAGAAGATCCGCACCACGTGGTGGCCCGCCACGAAGGCGGCCTCGATTTGGAGCGCCAGCGCGATGAGGCTCATCTCGGCGAGGCCTCCGGGCGAGTAGGCGAGGATCAGGGGAACGATGCCGTAGGGCGAGACGAAGCTGATCCCGAAGGCGAAGAGCAGGGTGAGGGCGAGGAGCAGGAGCGTGGAGCCGACCGAGAGCGCCAGGATGCGCAGGATCGCCCGGGGCGGCGTGCCCGCGAAGCTGCAGCCGATCGTGGTGCCGAGCACGAGCTGCGCCGCGTTCACGATCTCGGCCGGCGGGGTGAAGGTGGTCCAGCCGAGGAGGTGCACCGCCGCCGTCACCAGCATGGGCCCGAGCAGGAAGGCGGCCCGCATGCGCAGCCACGAGCCGAGCGCGGCGCCCGCGAGCGCGGTGCCCACGAGCCATGCTTCCGTGGTCCAGGGCGCGTCGGCGATCGACAGGCCGACGGGGGCGCGGGGCCCGAGGCTCACGCCCGCCAGCCACTGCACCAGGAACGGGAGGGTGAGGACGAGGAGCAGGATGCGCGCGGAATGGATCAGGGCGATCGTGCGCCCGTCGCCGCCGCGCTGCTCACCGAGCACCACCATCTCGACGAGCCCGCCCGGCATGCCGGCGAAATAGGCCGTGACCGGGTCGAGCCCGCCGAAGCGGCGGAAATAGGCCACGCAGACGACGGCGCAGGCCACCACGAAGACCCCGAGCCCCAGGATCGTCGGGATCCAGCTCAGGATGTGGCCGAAGAGGTCCGGCGAGAAGCCGGCGCCGAGCATGACCCCGATCACCATGCTCATGGGCGGCCGCACGATCGCCGGGGCGACGATGGGCGCGCGGAGCACCGCCCCGATCGTGCAGACGGTCATCGAGCCCAGCATCCAGGGCAGCGGCAGGCCGGCGCGGGCGAAGAGCCATCCGCCGGCGCCGCCCGCGAGGAGGGCGAGGGCGAAGCCGCGGTAGGGGAAGACGCGGGGCGAGAATTCCCGGAGGGTCGCGCGAAGGAGTGGGAGCATCGGGGGTTCCGGCCTGGCGCCGGACGGCGGCCCGGTCTCCAGCCGATAGGGCCGGGCGCCGAGCCCTGTCCAGGCCGCGCCGCGCATGGCGACCCGGCGCCCCGCGCCCGGCCGGGGCCGCGGACGAAGGGGCCGGGCGGCCGGCTCCCGCCCAACCGTCCGCACGCCGCCGGGGCGCCTGCCTCTCCGCCAGGCCCTCAATGCGCCATCAGGACCGGCAGGGTGCTGTGGGCGAGGATGTGGCTCGTGGCGCCGCCCAGGATCATCTGGCGCAGGCGGCTCTGCGTATAGGCGCCCTTGACGAGGAGGTCGCAGCCGAGCGAGGCGGCGGCGGACAGGATCGTCTCGCCCGGCCGGCCGGAGGTGTTCGGGACCGTCCGGGTCTCGACGTTGAGCCCGTGGCGCTTGAGCGAGCGCGCCAGGTCGGCGCCGGTGGGCTCCGGGGAGCCCCAGCCCTCGACCGAGAGCACCACGATGCGCTGCGCCCGGGTCAGGAGCGGCATCGCGAACGCCACCGCCCGTGCGGTCTCGGTGCTGCCGTTCCAGGGGATCACCACATTCTGCCCGAGGGTGGCGGGCGCCTTCGGGGGCGCCACCAGCACGGGCCGGCCGCTCTCGAACATGGCGGCCTCCGCGGTCGAGAGGCGGGGGTGGTGCGAGCCGTTGCCGGGCCGTCCCAGCACGACCACGTCGAAGGTGCGGCCGTAGGAGCCCACGAACGTGTCGTTCATCATCTCGGTCAGGCGCCAGCCGAAGCTCAGGCCCTGCACGCCGGGCCCGGCCTGCGGCACCCCTTCGGCCTGCATCACGGTCTCGAAATGCCGCTGGGAGGCGTCGGTCATCTCGCGCCGGGTGGCGGGATCGAGCAGCGAGGGCACGCCGATCGCGATGTCGATCGGCATCGCCATGGGAAGGTTGAAGCTGACCGCGAAGCCCTCGATGTAGCTGTCGAAAGCGCGGCCCAGGAGCAGGGCCGTGTCGAGGACCGGACGCAGCAGGCTGTGCTCTTCGACCGGGACCAGGATGGTCTTCATGAAGCCCTCTCCCATCGAAGGATCCGGCGCGATCCGCTGCGCCGCAGGGGCGGCCCGCGTCCGCCGGGGGATCCGCGACGGCCCGCCGGAACGGCGGGCCGCACCCATCTCACATCGAAGCGTGGCCGCGGGCAACCCCCCGCCGGGATGCGCCCCGCGGCGGGCGCTTTTGACAAACAGGTGACCGCAACGCTTTTTTGTCGATGCTCCGATGACAAGGCGCGTGTTTTCCGGCAGTGTTGCAGTTAGGAGCTAGTGTGCCGTGGCCTGACATGGCATGAGCACCCCACTTTTCTATGATAGCGGGCTTACGATGGGACGAGGCAACAACCACCGGGACAGGCGTCGAGACTTCGAGGGGGGGCCGGATCTGTGGCCGGGAGAGTTCGCTCCGCCGCCGCCGTCGCGTGAGCCGCGGCCAGCCTCCGGCGGTGGGTTCAGCAACGCCGGCCCGACCCGCGAGACCGAAGCGAAGGTCAAGTGGTTCAATTCGGAGAAGGGCTTCGGCTTCGTGGCCCTGTCGGAAGGCGGCGGCGAGGCGTTCCTGCACATCCGCCCCGTCGAGGCCGCCGGCCATACCAGCCTCGAGCCCGGCACCACCCTGCAGGTGCGGGTCGGCCAGGGCCAGAAGGGCCCGCAGGTCACCGAAGTCCTGAGCGTCGACACCTCGACGGCCGAGCCCGCGGGCTCGTCCTTCGGCCGCGGTCCCCGCGGCCCCGGCGGTCCGGGCGGCGGCCCGCGCGGCGGCGGCTTCGATCGCGGCCCGCGTCCCTCCTTCCGCTCCGAGTCGCCTCCGGTGGACCTCGAGGGCGCCGAGGAGGCGTCCGGCACCGTGAAGTGGTATGATCCCGCCAAGGGCTTCGGCTTCGTGGCCGTCGCGGGCGAGGCCAAGGATCTGTTCGTGCACCGCTCCGCTCTGGACCGCGCCGGCCTGTCCGAACTGCCGAACGGCCAGCGCGTGCGGGTGAAGATCATCCAGGGCCGCAAGGGCCGCGAGGTCGGCGCGCTCGAACTCGAGTAGTCCGCCGGTCCGGACCGGACGCAGTCATATCAGGGCGCCATCCGCGAGGATGGCGCCCTTCTTCTTGGCGCCGCTCCTTGCGTCCGGAAGGGCTCAGGCGGACTTCGCGCGCTGCGGCGCCGGCACCGTGATGCGGACCAGGATCTCCGGGTCCTCGGGCCACATGATGGCGGCGTCGAGCTGCCGCGCGAGGGCCTTCTGGATCATTCCCGTGGTGTGGGCCCGCGTGGCCTGCTTCTCGGCCGGCGTGAACCGGTCGTCGCGGATCTCGATCCGGCAGGTGGCGCCCGCGGGGCCGACGAGGAGCTTCAGAATGCCGGACCGGCCCTGAAAGGCGTGACTGATCGCGCCCGATACCATCTCGTTGAGGAGCAGCGCGATCGGCGCCGCCATCGCGGCCGGCACGGGCACCGGCTCCGTGTGCGCCTCGAGCACGATGTCGGTCCGCACGCTGTTGGCGAGCAGGTCCTCGCACAGCTCGCGGGCGAAGCCCCCTGCGTCGAAGGCGTCGATGCCGTCGTCGGGGTAGAGCAGCCGGTGCACGATCCCGAGCGCCTGGAGCCGCTCCCGGACGAGGCCCAGCGCACCCCGGACCTCCGGGTTGTCGGCCCGGCGGATCTCGTAGCCCACCAGGGACAGGAGGAGCTGGAGGTTGTTCTTGACCCGGTGGTCGAGCTCGTGGAGCAGGGTCGTCTTCTCCTCCACGAGATCGCGGAGCGCCTGCTGGACCCGCCGGCGCTCCGCGCGCTCGCGGGATTCGGCGAGTGCGCGGAGCACGGTGCCGGGCAGGCGCTCCAGACGCTGCTTGAGCACGTAGTCCGTGGCGCCGCGCTTGAGCGCCTCGACCGCGATCTCCTCGCCGAGCGTGCCCGATACGAAGACGAACGGCGTGTCGGGGCAGCGCTCGCGCGCGAGCCTCAGGGCGCTCATCCCGTCGAAGGAGGGGAGGACGTAGTCCGCGAGGATGAGATCGTAGGAGGCGCAGTCGATCGCGTGCACGAACTCGTCCTGCGCGATCACCTGGTCGAGGGTGTAGGTCAGTCCGGTTCCCCGCAGGTGCTCGGCGACGAGCTCGGCGTCGAGGCTGCTGTCCTCCAGGAGGAGGAAGCGCAGGGTCTCGGCGGCCGAAGGCGCGGGAACCCGATCCATCGGGCTACTGCAGGCCGTTGTGCGGCGGAGGCTCGTTCAGCACCGCCCAGAACACGCCGAGGTCCTGGATCGCGTCGAAGAACTCGCGGAAGCCGACGGGCTTGACCACGAAGGCGTTGACGCCGAGCTCGTAGCTGCGCACGAGGTCGCTCTCCTCGCGCGAGGAGGTCAGCATCACGACGGGGGTGTGCCGGAGGTTCGGATCGCCCTTGACCTGCGCGAGCACCTCGAGCCCGTCGACCTTCGGGAGCTTCAGGTCGAGCAGCACCACGGCCGGATCGCCGGTGTTGCGGCTCTCGTGGGCGCGGCGCCGGTAGAGGAAATCCAGCGCCTCGGCGCCGTCGCGCACCACGATGACCTCGTTGGCGAGCTGGCTCTGCTCCAAAGCCGCCAGCGTGAGCTCCACGTCCTTCGGATTGTCCTCGACCAAGAGAATCGGCTTGATCTCCGCCATGCTCAATGCGCTCCCGTTGCGGGCAGGGCGAAGAAGAAGGTGGCGCCCTTCTCGACGGCTCCCTCCGCCCAGACCCGACCTCCGTGCCGCTCCACGATCCGCCGGACGTTGGCCAGGCCGATCCCCGTGCCCTCGAACTCCTCCATGCGGTGGAGGCGCTGGAAGACGCCGAACAGCTTGCCCACATAGGCCATGTCGAAACCGACGCCGTTGTCGCGCACGAAGAACACCACCTCGTCGCCCCGGCGGTCGCAGCCGATCTCGATCACCGCCTCGGATCGCGACCGCGTGTATTTCAGGGCATTGGAGACGAGGTTCTCGACCGCGAGTCGTAGCATGACCGGGTCGGCGCGAACAGTCGCCAGCGGGCCGACCCGCCAGTCGATGCGGCGCTCCTTGACGTCGAGCGCGAAGCTGCGCCTCACCTCCGCGACGAGCACGTTCATGTCGATCGGGCGGGGCTTGAGGGAGGCCCGGCCCATCTGCGAGAAGCTCAGGAGGTTGTCGACGAGCGTGCCGGCCGTGTAGGCGGATTCGATGATGGTCTCGACGTAGCGCCGGCCGCGCTCGGAGAGCGTGCCGCCCTCCTGCTTCCGCAGGAGCTCGGAATAGCCCACGATGTGGCGGAACGGCGCGCGCAGGTCGTGGGAGACCGAGTACGAGAACGCCTCGAGCTCCTTGTTGGTGCGCTGCAACTCCTCGCTCAGGGCCGCGAGCTCCTCGGCGCGGCGCAGGACGATGCCGACGATCGCGTTGCGCAGGTCCTTCACGGTCTCGATCTCGGCCGGCTTCCAGGGCAGGGAGCGGCCGCGCACGGTCTCCTTCCAGATCTCGAAGGACTTGCGCGGGTGGAGACGGACGGGCGCGTCGGGCGGGCCCGCGCTTTCCCGCACGGGCTTCTGCGGGTCGCCGCCCCACTTCACCGTATGGATCACCTCGGGCCTGAACCAGAGCACGTAGCTCGGGTTCACCTTCGAGATCGCGATCGCGAGCAGGCCGCTCGCGCGCCCGCCGTAGGCTTCCGCCTCGGGAACGAGGCTCGCGAGCGCGTCGGTCACGAACACGTCGTCGCCGCAATGGGCGGACAGCCACTCGTAGAGGCGCCGCACGTCGGCCTCCGGGGGCGTGCTGCCGAGCAGCCAGCAGCGCTCGCCCGAGACGATCGCGGCGCCGTCGGCGCCCGCGAGGTCGAGGAGCTGCGCCGGGTGCCGGATCAGGCCGTTGATGAAGCGCTCCTCCTCGGCCATGAAGCCGAGGAGCTGCGAGCGCACGGAGCCGAGCCGCATGAGCTCTTCGGCCTCCGCGGCGCGCTCGCGGGCGGCGAGCTGGAGCGAGAAGATCTGGGTGAGGAAGTCGCAGGCGTTGCGCACCCGCAGGGGCACCCGGCGGGCGTCGCGGTTGTGGCAGGAGATCAGGCCCCAGAGCGCCCCCTCGCGCAGGATCGAGATCGACATGGAGGCCATGGTCCCCATGTTGCGCATGTATTCGAGGTGCACGGGCGAGACGCTGCGCAGCACGGAGTAGCTCAGGTCCAGCGGCTGCCGGGTCCCGGGGTGCAGGGTCGGTACGACGGGGACCGGCGCGTAATCCGCGTCCGGAATGATGCGCAGGCGGTTGCGGCGGTAGAGCTCGCGCGCCTGCGCCGGGATGTCGGAGGCCGGGAAGCGCAGGTCGAAATAGGACGGCAGCACGTCGTTGCGGTCTTCCGCGATGACGGTGCCGTTCCAGTGCTCGTCGAAGCGGTAGACGAGCACGCGGTCGAAGCCGGTGATGCGCCGGACGTCCTCGGCGGCGAGCCGGCACAGGGCCTCGACCCCGGAGGCCGATTGCAACTGCTCCACGAAGCCCCGCATGGCGGGATAGAGCGCATCGAGGCTCACGCTGTCGCCGGGCGCGACCTCCTCGAGTTCGAGCACGAGCAGATCGGCGGACGGGTGCACCACCGCGTCGAAGGCGCGCTCGCCCGCGGGCGTCGGCAGGGTCACCGTGCGCAGGTAGCGCGCGCCGTCGTCCCGGAGCTCCACCATGAGGTCGGCGGCGAGCGCGGCGTGGAGCGGGGGCGCGACCGCTTCGAGCATCCGCCCGAGCGCCGCCGCGGCGGAGCAGCCGAGGACGCGCTCCAGGTTCTCGCTCGCGTGGACCACCGTCAGGCCGGACCGGTCGAGCGCCAGCAGGACGCCGTGCGGCTGGATGCTGCCGGGGATATGGATCGGCTCCCGCTCGCAGGCCGAGAGGTCGCCGGGCGAAACCGCATGGGCATTCATGCGCGGGGCTCCGCAGCGGCGGGGACGGACCTGGCGCAGGCGATCCGGGAAGCCGGCCTCGTGCCTCGGACCGCCGGCGGCAGCGGTTGGGCCTTCGGGTCCGGGTCGGCGCAGAGCCAGGATTCCATCGCCGCGAAGGTCCGGTTCGCGGCGGCCACGACCGCGTCGTCCGCCTCCGGCGAGGAGACGCCCAGGAGCCGCGTCCCGAAGGCGCGCCACATGGCGCCGACCCGGGGTCCGTAGCTGCGGAAATAGGCGCAGCCCGCCTCGGCGGAGAGCCCGAGGCGGCGCTCGACGAGACGCGCGATGATCGTGCCGCCGAGCGTCGACCCCTCGACCACGTACATGGAGCCGAGAGCGGCGGCCGGGCTCGGCATCGCCGGCAGCCGATCGCAGACGGGCAGGCGCACGATCTCGCCCTCGCTCAGGCCGAGCGCCCGCAGGTCGCAGGCCAGGAGCCCGGCCTTGCGGCGCTCGCGGAAGAAGGCCGGATCCCCCAGCGCGGCCTCGGCGAGGGGCTCCCAGGCGGCGTGGAAGCCGTAGAAGCGCGTCAGGAGGGCCCGGTAGGCCGCCGGCGACCCGAGCCGGCCCTCGATGTCGAGCGCGCGCTCGATCCGGTCGTGCGCCGGCCGGGTTTCCGTCTTGAGTCGCTCAAGCAGAGTCAATGCCCACTCGTTTCCGCGGAAGGCGATCCGCTGCAGCCCGGTTTCTGGGAATGAGCGACTCTAGCGAGCACCTGCCGCAAAGTCACCTGCCGCCAAACCGTTCGCACGAGTGCGCGCGGGCGCTGCGGGGGAGCCGGCCGCCGGCAGCTTCCGCGTGTGCCGGACCGCTGCCGTCAACGGCTCGACGGGGCCTTCCAGAGGTTGATCCCGCTCTCGGCCGCGTGGGTGTCGATCGCGGCGAGTTCCTCGTCCGTGAAGTGCGGAATCTTCAGGGCGTCGAGCGAATTGTCGAGCTGGGCGACATTGCGAGCGCCGACCAGCGCGGACGTGACGCGCGGATCGCGCAACACCCAGGCGATCGCCATCTGGGCGAGGCTCTGGCCGCGCCGCTTCGCGATGCCGTCGAGGACCTGAACGTGGGAGAGGGTCTCGGGCTCGAGGAAGCTCTGCCGGAACGATCCGCCCTTGGCGGCGCGCGAGTCCGGCGGGACGCCGCCGAGGTACTTGTCGGTCAGCATGCCCTGCGCGAGCGGCGAGAAGGCGATGCAGCCGATTCCGAGGTCCCCCAGCGTGTCGAGGAGCCCGCCCTCGATCCAGCGGTTGAGGAGCGAGTAGGACGGCTGGTGGATCACGCACGGCGTGCCGAGACCTCGCAGGATCGCGGCCGCCTCGGCGGTCGCCTCGGGCGCGTAGGACGAGACCCCCGCATAGAGCGCCTTGCCCTGCCGCACCGCGGCATCGAGCGCCCCCATGGTCTCTTCGAGCGGCGTGTCGGGATCGAAGCGGTGGGAGTAGAAGATGTCGACGTAGTCGAGCCCCATGCGCCTCAGGCTCTGGTCGAGGCTCGCCAGCAGGGACTTGCGCGAGCCCCACTCGCCGTAAGGGCCCGGCCACATGCGGTACCCTGCCTTGGTCGAGACCACGATCTCGTCCCGGTAGGGCTTGAAGTCGGCGGCGAGGACGCGGCCGAAGGTCTCCTCCGCCGAGCCCGGCGGAGGGCCGTAGTTGTTGGCGAGGTCGAAATGGGTGACGCCGCGGTCGAAGGCCCGGCGCAGGACCGCGCGGCCGGTCTCGAACACGTCCGCGCCGCCGAAATTCTGCCACAGGCCGAGCGAGATCGCGGGCAGGTGCAGGCCGCTGCGGCCGCTGCGGCGGTAGGGCAGGCCCGCATAGCGGCCGGGATTGGCGTCGTAGGGCATGCGGCGGCTCCGGCGCGGCGGCGCGCTGAATCGATCAGCCGGGGAGGGCGCGCCTCAGGCGGTCCGGGCGCGGCCGCGGAACACGTGCTCGCGCAGGGTGCCGACGAGGCCCTTGCGGAACAGGAGCACGCTCGCCACGAAGATGGCCCCGAGGATCACGGTTACCCAGGAGCCGACCCGGTCGGCGAGCACGTTCTCGAGGCCCGTGATGATGAAGGCGCCCACGACCGGGCCCGTGAGGGTGCCGATGCCGCCGATGAGCGACATCAGGATCACGCTGCCCGAGGTCGCCCAATGGACGTCGGTGAGGGTCGCGAAGCCCAGCACCAGCACCTTCAGGCTGCCGGCGAGGCCCGCCAGGGCCGCGGAGAGGATGAAGGCCACGAGCTTGAACCGGTCGGCGTCGTAGCCGAGCGAGATGGTGCGCGCCTCGTTCTCGCGGATGGCCTTCAGGATCTGGCCGAAGGGCGAATGCACGATGCGGGCGATGAGGAGCCAGCTCAGGGCCACCACCGCCAGGATCACGTAGTAGAGCGTCATGTCGCTCGCGAGCGACAGCACGCCGAAGAGCGAGCCGCGCTGCACGCCCTGCAGGCCGTCCTCGCCGCCCGTGAAGGGCGCCTGGAGGGCGAAGAAGTAGAACATCTGCGCGAGCGCCATGGTGATCATGGCGAAGTAGATGCCCTGGCGCCGGATGGCGAGGAGCCCGACCAGGACGCCGAGCGCGGCCGCGACGAGCACGCCGAAGATCACGCCGAGCTCCGGCGACAGGCCCCACACCTTCATGGCGTGGCCCGTCGCATAGGCGGCGCTGCCGAAGAACATGGCGTGGCCGAAGGAGAGCAGGCCCACGAAGCCGATGAGCAGGTTGAAGGCGCAGGCGAAGAGCGCGAAGCACAGGAGCTTCATGAGCAGGATCGGGTAGAGCCCGAGGAAGGGCGCCACGATCCCGAGCGCCAGCACGGCGAGGAAGATCGCGGGCGCGCCGAGGCCGCTGCGGCCGGGCGCCGATGCGATGGGGGGCGAGGCCTGGGAGGTCATGGGGGTCTCTCTTTAGCCTTTTCCGAGGAGCGTGGGCGCCCGGCGCCGGGCAGGCTGCGCCGGGAAGGGGGTCGAGGGGCTCAGGCCCGTCCGAACAGGCCCGCCGGGCGGACGAGGAGGACGATCGCCATGATGACGAACACTACGGTCGCGGAGGCTTCCGGGTAGTAGACGCGGGTGAGGCCCTCGACGATGCCGAGGCCGAGCCCCGTCACGATGGCGCCGAGGATCGAGCCCATGCCGCCGATCACCACCACGGCGAACACCACGATGATGATGTTGGAGCCCATGAGCGGCGTGATCTGCACGGCCGCGGCCGCGAGCACCCCGCCGAGGCCGGCGAGCGCCACGCCGAAGCCGAAGGTGAGGGTGACGAGGAGCGGCACGTTCACCCCGAAGGCTTGCGTGAGCGCCGGGTTCTCGGTCGCGGCGCGCAGGTACGCGCCGAGCTTGGTGCGCTCGATCACGAACCAGGTCGCGAAGCACACCACGAGCGAGACGCCGATCACCCAGGCGCGCGAGATCGGCAGCACCATGAAGCCGAGGTTCCACACGCCGTTGAGTTCGGGCGGGCGGGGATAGGAGCGGCCGGACGAGCCGTAGACGTCGCGCAGCAGGCCCTCGAGGATGAGCGAGAGCCCGAAGGTCAGGAGGAGGCCGTAGAGGGGATCGAGCCCGTGCAGCCAGCGCAGCAGGCCGCGCTCGACCAGGACGCCGATGAACCCGACCACGAGCGGGACCAGGATCAGCGCGACCCAGTAGTTGATGCCGAGGCTGCTCAGCGCGAAGAACGCCCCGAAGGCGCCGACCATGTAGAAGGCGCCGTGGGCGAAGTTGACGATGTTGAGCGTCCCGAAGATCACCGCGAGGCCCAAGGAGAGCATCGCGTAGAACGACCCGTTCACCAGGCCGAGCATGACCTGGGAGGCGAGGGCGGGGAGGGGGCGGCCGAAGATCTCCATGGGACCTCAGACTGGGGCCTAGAACACAGGGCCTCGGAGGGGGAACGGCGCGGGCGTGGGGCCCGCGCCGCCGATGCGATCGGACGCTTTAGGACTTCTTCACCAGCGGGCAGCGGGACTGCTCGAGCGGCTGGAAGGCCTGGTTGCCCGGCACTTGCGCGATCTGCTTGTAGTAGTCCCAGGCGTACTTGGAGTCCGCGGGGGCCTTCACCTGGAACAGGTACATGTCGTGCACGTGCAGGCCGTCCTGACGGATCTTGCCGTTCTTGGTGAACATGTCGTTGATCGTCATGGACTTGAGCTGCTTCATCACCGCGTCCTGCTCGTCGGTGTTGGCCGCCTGCACGGCCTTGAGGTAGCTCGTGACCGCGGAATAGACGCCGGCCTGGTTGGAGTTCGGCATCTTCTTGACGCGCTCGAAGTAGCGCTTCGAGAACGCGCGGGTCTCGTCGGTCTGGTCCCAGTACCACGCCTCCGTGGTGTAGAGCCCCTGCGCCTGCTGGATGCCGAGGCTGTGCACGTCGGTGACGAGCGTGAGGAGGCCGGCGAGCTGCTGCTTCGGGGTCAGGCCGAAATCGTAGGCCGCCTTGATCGAGTTGACGGTGTCCTGGCCCGCATTGGCGAGGCCCACCACCTTGGCGCCCGAGGACTGCGCCTGGAGCAGGAACGACGAGAAGTCGGTGGCCGAGAGCGGGTGGCGCACGGCGCCCAGCACCTTGCCGCCCGCGTTCCTCACGACGTCGCCGGTGTCCTTCTCGAGCGAGTGGCCGAAGGCGTAGTCGGCGGTGAGGAAGAACCAGGAATCGCCGCCGGCCTTCACGGTCGCGGCGCCGGTTCCCTGCGCGAGCGCGTAGGTGTCGTAGACGTAGTGGACCGTGTAGGGGCCGCAATCCTCGTTCGAGAGGCGGCTCGTCGCCGCGCCGGTCACCATCTGGACGCGCTTCTTCTCGGTCGCGACCTTGGAGACCGCGAGCGCCACCGAGGAGTTCAGGGACTCGGTGATGAGGTCGACGCCCTGCGTGTCGTACCACTCGCGGGCCTTGGAGGCCGCGACGTCGGGCTTGTTCTGGTGGTCGGCCGAGATCACCTCGATCGGCTTGCCCGCGACCTTGCCGCCGAAATCCTCGACCGCCATCTTGGCGGCCTCGACCGCGCCCTGGCCGCCGAAATCGGCATAGACGCCGGACAGGTCGGTCAGCACGCCGATCTTCACGGCATCGCCCGAGAACTGCTGGGCGTAGGCCGGACCGGCGATCAGAGCCGCGAGGGCCGCGGAAGCCATCAATCCTTTACGCATCGTGTCTCTCCCTGAGGGTTGTTCGCTTTGTTGGCGGCCCCGGCGCGGATGGCGCAGGGGCCGGGTGAGGATCCGGAGGCGCGCCTCCGGACCCGGTCTAGACGCCCAGAAGCTGGGCGAGCTCCTCCTGCCGCTCCTGGAGCTGCCGCTGATCGAGCTCCATGGCGACGCGGCCGTGCTCGATCACGTAGAAGCGGTCCGCCAAGGGTGCGGCGAAGCGGAAATTCTGTTCGACCATGAGGATCGTGTAGCCCCGCGTCCGCAGCATGCGGATCGTCTCCGCGAGCTTCTGCACGATCACGGGCGCGAGCCCCTCCGAGATCTCGTCGAGGAGGAGGAGGCGGGCGCCGGTCCTCAGGATCCGCGCGATGGCGAGCATCTGCTGCTCGCCGCCCGACAGCTTGGTGCCCGGAGAGTTGCGGCGCTCCTCCAGGTTCGGGAAGATCCGGTAGATTTCCTCGACCGACATGCCGCCCTCCGCGATGCGCGGCGGCAGTTCGAGGTTCTCGGCGGCGGTGAGCGTCGCGAAGATGCCCCGCTCCTCGGGGCAGTAGCCGATGCCGAGCCGGGGGATCCGGTGCGGCGCCATCGCGATCGTCTCCTGGCCCGCGACCTTGATGGAGCCCTCGCGCCGGGAGACGAGGCCGAGGATCGCGCGCAGGGTGGAGGTGCGTCCGGCGCCGTTGCGCCCGAGCAGGCTCACGACCTCCCCCTCGCGGACCGTGAGGTTCACCCCATGGAGCACATGGCTCTCGCCGTACCAGGCGTGGAGGTTGGCGATGTCGAGGAAGGGGGACGTCGCGGCGGCGCTGCGGCCGGCGGACAGGGTGGGGGCGGCGGTCGCGCTCATGGGTGCCCTCACTGCCCGCTGCACAGGAGCGGAGAGCCGGAGCCGCCGGTCGCCCTCACTGCCGAATGGATCGCGCTCATGGGTGCCCTCAATGCCCGGTGCCGAGATAGGCCTCGATGACCCGCGGGTCCTGCGAGACCTCCGCATAGGGCCCTTCGGCCAGAACCTGCCCGCGCTGGAGCACGGTGATGCGGTCCGAGATGTCCGAGACCACGCTCATGTTGTGCTCCACCATGAGCACGGTGCGCCCCTGCGCGACCCGCTTGATCAGCGCCTTCACCCGGTCGATGTCCTCGTGGCCCATGCCCTGGGTGGGCTCGTCGAGGAGGATCAGCTCCGGGTCGAGGGCCAGCGTGGTCGCGATCTCGAGCGCCCGCTTGCGGCCGTAGGGCAGTTCGACGGCCTCGAGATGGGAGAAGGACTCCAGGCCCACCTGCGCGAGAAGCTCCCGCGCGCGGTCGTCGAGCACGTGGAGGCTCCGCTCCGACTGCCAGAAATTGTACATGGTCCCGAGCTTGCGCTGCAGGGCGATGCGCACGTTCTCGAGCACGGTGAGGTGCGGGAAGGTGGCCGAGATCTGGAAGGAGCGCACCACGCCGCGCCGGGCGATCTGGGCCGGCTTGAGGCCGGTGATGTCCTCGCCCTTGTAGAGGATGCGCCCGCTGGTCGGCGGCAGGAACTTGGTCAGGAGATTGAAAAAGGTGGTCTTGCCGGCGCCGTTCGGGCCGATGACCGCGTGGATATGGCCCTCGTGGAGCGTGAACGACACGTCCTGGACGGCGACGAAGCCCATGAACGACTTCGTCAGGCCCTCGGTTTTGAGAACGACCGTGGAGGGATTCAAACGCGACTCCGGCTGTTGCGGGGCGGCCCCGCGGGAGAGGACCGCCCCCGTGTGATAGAACGAAGCCCAAATCGGATGCAACGCCACGAACGTCGAAATTCGCATCGCCACGGGGCGGAAACCGTCGCAACGCTCAAAATTGAGGCGAGTTGCCCATCATTTTCCGGTGAACGGACCGGCCATGGCCGGGCGGGCGGCCCGGGTCAGTTCAGAATGGTTCAAATTGACAGGCCGGAAGGTCTTTGATCAGATGGTCAAATCATGAGCCCGCCCCTCGAGAGGCGGGCCTGAGGGTGAACGACGTTTTCGGCCTTGAGCGACCGCCGGACGGGCGGCGCGAGGAGGATCTCATGACGGCTGCGCCGGATATCCGTGCGGGGCGCCTCGCGCCTGGCGAATACGCGGAGAACTTCTCCGACCTCCACGCCCCCCTCGACCGGCACGAAGCCCGGGTCGCGGGCGAGCGCTGCCTGTTCTGCTACGACGCCCCGTGCGTCACCGCCTGCCCGACCGGGATCGACATCCCGCTCTTCATCCGGCAGATCACCACCGGCAACCCGCACGGCGCCGCCAGGACGATCCTGGATGCCAACATCTTCGGCGGCATGTGCGCCCGGGTCTGCCCCACCGAGACCCTGTGCGAGCAGGCCTGCGTGCGCAACGAAGCCGAGGGCAAGCCGGTGCAGATCGGCCTGCTGCAGCGCCACGCCACCGACGCCCTGATGGGAGCGGGCAAGCAGCCCTACCGGCGCGGCGCGCCGAGCGGGCGGCGGGTCGCGGTGGTCGGAGCCGGCCCGGCGGGCCTCTCCTGCGCCCACCGGCTTGCGACGCTCGGCCACGAGGTCGTGGTCTACGAAGCACGGCCCAAGGCGGGCGGCCTCAACGAGCACGGCATCGCGTCCTACAAGAGCGTGGACGGCTTCGCCCAGGCCGAGGTCGAGTGGATCCTGTCGGTCGGCGGGATCGAGGTGCGCGAGGGGCAGCAGCTCGGGCGCGACTTCACCCTCGTGGACCTGCGCCGCGACTACGACGCGGTGTTCCTGGGGCTCGGCCTCCAGGCGGTGAACAGCCTCGGGATCGCGGACGGGGGGCTCACCGGGATCGAGGACGCGGTCGCCTTCATCGAGGCCCTGCGCCAGAGCCCGGACCTCGCGACCCTGCCGGTCGGGCGCCGGGTCGTGGTGATCGGCGGCGGCATGACGGCCGTCGACGCCGCCGTCCAGGCCAAGAAGCTCGGGGCCGAGGAGGTCACGATCGTCTACCGCCGCGGCGCCGGCCAGATGGGCGCCAGCGCCTACGAGCAGGAGCTCGCGCAGGTCAACGGCGTCGTGATCCGCCACTGGGCGCGTCCGGTCTCGGTGCAGGGGGAGGGCGGGGCCCTGCGCTCCGTGACCTTCACGGGCACGCGGGACGAGGGCGGCCAGCTCGTCGATACCGGCGAGACCTTCACGCTGCCCGCCGACCAGCTCTTCCGGGCGATCGGCCAGCTCTTCGTGCCCGGGGACCTCGAGGGCTCCGGGGACGTGCTCGACCTCGCCTCCGGGCGGATCGCCGTCGACGCGGAGCGGCGCACCTCGCTCGCCGGCGTCTGGGCCGGCGGCGACTGCGCCGCAGGCGGGCGCGATCTCACGGTCGTGGCCGTGGAGGACGGCAAACAGGCGGCGCTTTCCATCGATCGCGCGCTCCTCGGGTTCGTCCCGATGGCTGCAGAATAAGGGGAGGGCTAGGACAATGGCCGATCTCAGCGTCAATTTCGTCGGCATCAAAGCCCCGAACCCGTTCTGGCTCGCCTCGGCGCCGCCGACCGACAAGGCTTACAACATCGAGCGTGCCTTCCGGGCGGGCTGGGGCGGCGTGGTCTGGAAGACGCTCGGCGAGGAGGGCCCGCCGGTCGTCAACGTCTCGGGCCCCCGCTACGGCGCGGTGCACGGGCCCGACCGGCGCGTCGCGGCCTTCAACAACATCGAGCTCATCACGGACCGCCCCCTGGAGATCAACCTCCAGGAGATCACCGAGATGAAGCGCCGCTGGCCCGACCGGGCCATCGTGGTCTCCCTCATGGTCCCCTGCGAGGAGGAGGCGTGGAAGCGCATCCTGCCGCGGGTCGAGGCTACGGGTGCGGACGGGATCGAGCTCAATTTCGGCTGCCCGCATGGCATGTCCGAGCGCGGCATGGGCTCCGCGGTCGGCCAGGTGCCGGAATACGTCGAGATGGTCGCGCGCTGGTGCAAGGCGCATTCGCGCATGCCCGTGATCGTGAAGCTGACCCCCAACATCACCGACATCCGCAAGCCCGCGGAAGCCGCCAGACGCGGCGGGGCCGACGCGGTCTCGCTCATCAACACGATCAACTCGATCATGGGCGTCGACCTCGACCGCATGGTCCCGACCCCGCACACGGACGGCAAGGCGACCCATGGCGGCATGTGCGGCCCCGCCGTGAAGCCGATCGCCCTCAACATGGTGGCCGAGATCGCCCGCGCGCCCGCGACGCGGGGGATGCCGATCTCCGGCATCGGCGGCATCGAGACCTGGCGCGACGCCGCCGAATACATGGCGCTCGGCTGCGGCACCGTGCAGGTCTGCACCGCCGCCATGGTCTACGGCTTCAAGATCGTCCAGGAGATGATCACCGGCCTCGAGGCCTACATGGACGAGCGCGGCTATGCCCGCGTGAGCGATTTCGTCGGCGCCGCGGTCCCCAACGTCACCGACTGGCAGTACCTGAACCTCGACTACGCCGTGAAGGCGCGCATCGACCAGGACCTGTGCATCAAGTGCGGCCGCTGCCACGTCGCCTGCGAGGACACCTCGCACCAGGCGATCACCCACATGGTCAACGGGGTGCGCCATTTCGAGGTGATCGACGAGGAATGCGTCGGCTGCAACCTCTGCGCCACGATCTGCCCGATCGAGAACTGCATCACCATGCAGCCCCTCGTGAACGAGGTCGACCGCCGCACCGGCCGCTTCGTGGACGGGTCCTACTCGAACTGGACCCAGCACCCCAACAACCCGATGGCGAAGCCATTGGAGCCGCTGGAGCCGGCGGAGTAGGGAGGTCGCGAATGGCGAATGGCGAGTGGCGAATGGAGGCTGGAACCATTCGCCATTCGCTGTCTGCGGATCACGGCTCGAGGTGCCTCTCCGTCCCCATTCGCCATTCGCCACTCGCCATTCGCCCCCTGCTATTCGCCATTCGCCCCTCTCGGCATCGCCCCGTCGAGCAGGATCCGCTCCAGCATGGCCCGCGTCGTCTCGTAGAAATCCGCGTCGGCGAGGCTCTGGCCCGTGATGGCGCCGATCTGGGCGGCGAAATCGGCGTAGTGCTGGGTCGTCGCCCAGATCGCGAAGATCAGGTGCTTCGGATCGACGGGCGCGAGGCGCCCTTGCGCGATCCAGCCCGCGATGGTGCGGGATTTCGCCTCCACGAGGTCGGCGAGGGGGCCGGTGAGGGCGCCCTGCAGAAGCGGCGCGCCCTGGAGCATCTCCATGGCGAAGAGGCGGGAGGCGGCCGGGTGGCTGCGGGAATAGGCGAGCTTGCGAGCGATGTAGGCCGAGAGCGCGGCGCGGGGATCGCTTGCGGCGTCGAGCTCGCGCAGGGGATCGAGCCACATCTCGAGCGTCCGGCGCAGGACCGCGGTGTAGAGCGCGTCCTTGGTGCGGAAGTAGTAGAGCAGGTTCGGCTTGGAGAGCCCGGCCGCGGCCGCGATCTGGTCGATGCGGGCGCCGCGGAAGCCATAAGCCGCGAAGACGTCGAGCGCGGCGTCGAGGATGCGCTCGATATTGGCCTCGCCCGCCCGGGTCGTGGCGCGCTCCCGTCGGGGAGGCGCCTCCTCCCGGCCCCACATCTCGTCCGCCACGCCTGCGTCCCTTGCCCGAGTGCCGAGCCCGGACCCTACGTCGCGGGCCGCCGCCGCGGCAAGCCGGCAGATCGCGCGGACCCGCTCCGCCGCACGGGGTCCCCGGACCGCCGGGGCCGGACGGCCGGGGGCACCGGCGGGCTTGCGCCCATCAGGGCTCTGGACCGCCGCCGCGCGCGGGCCTACTCAGTTGAGGGATCATTCGCCGGCCCGGCCGGCGCCAGGAGGACCGAGCCATGACCGTCGTGCCCATGAGGCGTCCGCTGCCGAACGACCTGAACGCTTTCTGGATGCCGTTCACGGCGAACCGGCAGTTCAAGAAGACGCCGCGCCTCCTCGCGGGCGCCAAGGACATGCACTACGTCACCGACGACGGGCGGCAGATCCTCGACGCCACCGCCGGCCTCTGGTGCGTCAACGCCGGCCACGGGCGGCCGAAGATCACCGAAGCGGTCCAGCGCCAGGTCGCCGAGCTCGACTACGCCCCCGCCTTCCAGATGAGCCACCCGAAGGCGTTCGAGTTCGCCTCGCGGCTCGTCCAGATCACGCCCGAGGGCATGGATCACGCCTTCTTCACCAATTCGGGCTCCGAGTCGGTCGAGACCGCGCTCAAGATGGCGATCGCCTACCACCGGGTGCGGGGCGAGGGCTCGCGCACCCGGCTGATCGGCCGCGAGCGCGGCTATCACGGCGTCAATTTCGGCGGCATCTCGGTGGGCGGCATCGTCTCGAACCGCAAGATGTTCGGGACCCTGCTCGGCGGCGTCGACCACATCCGCCACACCCACGACCCCGCCCGCAACGCCTTCACGGCGGGCGAACCCGAATACGGCGTCGAGCTCGCCGAGGATCTGGAGCGGATCGTGACGCTCCACGACGCCTCGACGATCGCGGCCGTGATCGTGGAGCCCGTGGCGGGCTCGACCGGCGTGCTGATCCCGCCGAAGGGCTACCTCAAGCGCCTGCGCGAGATCTGCGACAAGCACGGCATCCTCCTCATCTTCGACGAGGTCATCACCGGCTTCGGCCGTCTCGGCACGCCCTTCGGGGCCGATTATTTCGGCGTCACCCCGGACCTGATGACGACCGCGAAGGGCATCACCAACGGCGTCGTGCCCATGGGCGCGGTGTTCGCCACGTCGAAGATCCACGACGCCTTCATGACGGGCCCCGAGCACCTCATCGAGTTCTTCCACGGCTACACCTATTCGGCGCACCCGCTCGCCTGCGCGGCCGGGATCGCGACCCTCGACACCTATGCCGAGGAGGGCCTTCTCACCCGCGCCGCCGAGCTCGCGCCCTACTGGCAGCAGGCGATCCAGTCGCTCAAGGGCACCCGCCACGTGATCGACACCCGCAACATCGGCCTCGTCGGCGCGATCGAGCTCGAATCGATGCCGGGCGAGCCCACCAAGCGCGCCTTCTCGGTGTTCCTGGAATGCTTCGAGCGCGGCGTCCTCATCCGCACCACGGGGGACATCATCGCGCTCTCGCCGCCGCTCATCGTCTCCAAGGGCCAGATCGACGAGATCGTCGGCACCATCGGCGACGTGCTCAAGGCGGCGGCATAAAACTGGCTTTCATCCCTCTCCGCGAGCGAGAGGGTGGCCCCGCGACAGCGGGGTCGGGTGGGGTGAACCGCAGTGAGTTCGATGAATCTCGCAACAGTGCCGACCCCTGACGACGGTGGTTCACCCCGCCCGGCCGCCTCCGGCGTCCAGCCTCCACTGGCGGGGCGGGAGGGCCGCCCCGTCATCGACATCCGTGGCCTGTCCCTCACCTATGAGGCCGCGGACGGGCCGGTCTATGCCCTCTCGAACGTCGACCTCGCGATCAGCGAGGGCGAGTTCGTCTCCTTCATCGGCCCCTCGGGCTGCGGCAAGACCACGCTGCTGCGCGTCGTCGCCGACCTCGAACAGCCCAGCGGCGGGCACATCCGGGTCAACGGCGTCTCGCCCGGGGAGGCGCGGCTGCGCCGCGACTACGGCTTCATCTTCCAGGCGCCGGCGCTCTATCCCTGGCGCACGATCGCGCGCAACGTCGAGCTTCCGCTCGAAATCTTCGGCGTCCCAAAGGCCGAGCGGCGGGAGCGCGCCCGGCGCCAGCTCGAGCTCGTGAACCTGAAGGGGTTCGAGCGGAAGTATCCCTGGCAGCTCTCCGGCGGCATGCAGCAGCGCGCTTCGATCGCCCGCGCGCTCTCCTTCGACCCGAAGCTCCTCCTCATGGACGAGCCCTTCGGGGCCCTCGACGAGATCGTCCGCGACCACCTCAACGAGCAGCTGCTCCAGCTCTGGGCCAAGACCGGCAAGACCGTGCTCTTCGTCACCCACTCGATCCCGGAGGCGGTGTTCCTGTCGACCAAGATCGTGGTGATGTCGCCGCGCCCGGGCCGGATCATCGACGTCATCGACTGCGCGGCGCTCGGCACGCAGCGCACGCTGGAGATCCGCGAGACGCCGGAGTTTCTCAAGATCGCGCAGCGGGTTCGGGACGGCCTCCGGTCGGGGCATTCGTATGTCGACTGAGGCGGCCGAAACCCTGCGCATCGGCTCGGCGCCGCCGCAGGCGTCCACGGGCCGTGCGATGGGCCTGGCCAAGCGCCGCGTTCCGCTGGCGCGCCGCCTCTGGGCCGGCAATGCCGGGCCGGTGCTCGTCGTGGTGCTGGCGATCGTCGCGCTCTGGTACGTCGCGGCGGTGGCCGCCAACTGGCGCGGCGTGTCCGATGCCTTCGAGCGCGCGGGCGAGCAGCGCTCTCAAATGGAGATCCTCGCCGGTACGATGGCGCAGGAGCGCCCCGTCCTGCCGGCGCCGCACCAGATCCTGGTCGAGCTCAAGAAGACCGTGATCGACACGCCGGTCACCTCCCGCCGCAGCCTCGTCAGCCACGCCTGGGTGACCCTGTCCTCGACGCTCGTCGGCTTCGCCATGGGGGCGCTCCTCGGCATCGTGCTCGCGGTGCTGATCGTCCACGTCCGGACGCTGGAGCGCAGCCTGATGCCGTGGATCATCTCCTCGCAGACGATCCCGATCCTCGCCATCGCCCCGATCGTCATCGTGGTGCTGGGCTCCATCGGCATCACCGGCCTGATCCCGAAGGCGATCATCTCGGCCTATCTCTGCTTCTTCCCCGTCGCGATCGGCATGGTGAAGGGGCTCTCCTCCCCCGACGTGATCCAGCGCGACCTGATGCGCACCTACTCGGCGTCGCAGGCGCAGATCTTCTGGAAGCTGCGCATGCCGGCCTCGCTGCCCTTCCTGTTCGCGAGCCTGAAAGTGGCGGTCGCGATCAGCCTGGTCGGCGCGATCGTGGCCGAGCTGCCGACCGGCGCCCAGGCGGGGCTCGGGGCGCGGCTCCTCGCCGGCTCCTATTACGGCCAGACGATCCAGATCTGGGCGGCGCTCTTCGCGGCCGCGATCGTGGCCTCCACCCTCGTCGCGCTCGTCGGCGTCGCCGAGCGCGCGATCAACCGGCGCATGGGGGTGCGGGCATGAGCGCCGGGGCCGGCTCCCTCGGCTCGCGCAACGTCCCGGGCCTCGGTGCGAGCCCGCAGCGGCGGGCCGCGATCCTCACCCCCCTGGTGGCGCTGGGCTGCCTCCTCGCGCTCCGTCTCGTCCACCGCCCGGGCACCGCGGGCGAGGCCGGGTTCGCGTTCTGGGCGTTCGTCGTCGTCCTGTGGCTCGCCGCCATCGGGGCGCTCGGCGGGCTCTCGAACCTGCGCCTGCGCCATCCCGCCCTGCGGCAGCTCGCCGACCTGAGCGTCCCGGTCCTGTTCGGCGCCTTCCTGTTCTTCCTCTGGGAGGTGATCGTCGTCGGCGCCGGCGTGCCCTCGGTGCTGATGCCCGCTCCTTCAGCGATCGCGACGCGCTTTGCGGCCTCGCTGCATGTTCTTGCGGAGGACTTCGTCCAGACCTTCGTGCGCGGGGTTCTGTCGGGCTACGTGATCGGCTGCGGGTCCGGCTTCCTCGTCGCGATTCTCGCCGACCGGGTGCCGTTCCTGCGCCGGGGCCTGCTGCCGCTCGGCAACTTCGTCTCGGCGCTGCCCGTGATCGGCATCGCCCCCATCATGGTGATGTGGTTCGGCTTCGACTGGCCCTCCAAGGCCGCGGTCGTGGTCGTGATGACGTTCTTCCCCATGCTGGTCAACACGGTGGCGGGCCTGTCCGCCGCGAGCCGCATGGAACGCGACCTGATGCATTCCTATGCGGCGGGCTACGGGACCACGCTCCTGAAGCTGCGGCTTCCCGTGGCGCTCCCCTTCATCTTCAACGCCCTCAAGATCAACTCGACGCTCGCCCTCATCGGCGCCATCGTGGCCGAGTTCTTCGGCACGCCGATCGTCGGCATGGGCTTCCGGATCTCGATCGAGGTCGCGCGCATGTCCCTCGACATGGTCTGGGCCGAGATCGCGCTCGCCGCGATCGCGGGCTCGGCCTTCTACGGCCTCATCGCGCTCACGGAGCGCGCGGCAACCTTCTGGCATCCCTCCTACCGGACCTGAGGGAAGGCCGGGGACGGGGCTCGACTTTCGCCGGACTTGCGGCTCAGATGGAGCCCTGCTCCCGTTTCCCGTCCCGCGGGCGGGAGGCGTACGAAGAAGAGGGCGAACAGCCCGCCCCTGGCCTGAAGTTTGCAGAACGCAGCGTGATCCGCCGCACCGGGATACGAGGGATCCCGGGCGGCGCAGAGGAGGAGAAGACATGATCAGGACGGTACTGGCCGGGGCGCTCGCCCTCGGCTTCATCGGCGCCGCGGAGGCGCAGACCAACAACAAGGTGACGCTCCAGCTCAAGTGGGTCACCCAGGCCCAGTTCGCGGGCTATTACGTCGCCAAGGACAAGGGCTTCTACAATGAGGCCGGCCTCGACGTGACCATCAAGCCGGGCGGCCCCGACATCGCGCCCCCGCAGGTGATCGCCGGCGGCGGCGCCGACGTGATCGTGGACTGGATGCCCTCCGCTCTCGCCGCGCGCGAGAAGGGCGTGCCGCTCGTCAACATCGCCCAGCCGTTCAAGAAATCCGGCATGATGCTGACCTGCCGCGCCGAGACCGGCATCAAGACCCCGCAGGACCTCAAGGGCCGGACGCTCGGCGTGTGGTTCTCGGGCAACGAGTATCCGTTCCTCGCCTGGATGTCGAAGCTCGGCTACAAGACCGACGGCTCGGCCGGCGGCGTGAAGGTGTTGAAGCAAGGCTTCAACGTCGACCCGCTGATCCAGAAGCAGGCCGACTGCATCTCGACCATGACCTACAACGAGTACTGGCAGGTCATCGACGCCGGCTTCAAGCCCGAGCAGCTCGTGGTGTTCAAGTACGAGGACCAGGGCGTCGCGACGCTGGAGGACGGCCTCTACGTGGTACAGGACAAGCTGAAGGACCCGGCTTTCGTGGCCAAGATGGCGAAGTTCGTCGCGGCCTCCCAGAAGGGCTGGGACTACGTGCGCCAGAACCCGGACGACGCCGCCAAGATCGTCCTCGACAACGATGCCTCCGGCGCCCAGACCGAGAAGCACCAGAAGCGCATGGCGGGCGAGATCGCGAAGCTCCTCGACACGTCGAACAAGGGCAAGCTCGACCCGGCCGACTTCGACCGCACCGTCGCGACGCTGCTGTCGTCGGGCGGCGACGCGCCCGTGATCACCAAGAAGCCCGAGGGCGCCTGGAGCCACGCGGTCGTCGACGCGAAGATGTAGCGGCCACGAACCCCCTCTCCCCGCGCTCTTCTCCCTCTCCCCGCCTGCGGGGAGAGGGTTGGGGTGCGGGGCCGGTCGGAAAAGCGCGATGCATCCGGCTCTCGACCCTCCCCCTGAGCCGGGGAGGGTGCCCGAAGGGCGGGTGGGGGTTGGTCCAGGAGGCACCTCAGCGCTCGATCCTGCACCAACCCCCACCCCCGGCCCCTTCCCCGCAAGGGGGAGGGGAGGTCACGCGGCAAGATCCAGCTCCACCGACCCGCCCCTCACCCAGCCCTCTCCCCGTGAACGGGGAGAGGGGGAAGGCGGCGGGAGAGGGGGCGACATTCCAATCAAGAACAAACCGGGAGACCAAGCATGACACTCCTCATCCGGGGCGGAACCGTCGTGAACGCCGATTTCAGCCGCCGCGCCGACGTGCTGGTGGAGGGCGAGCGCATCGTCGCGGTCGGCGAGGGGCTGGAAGCCCCGGCCGGCGCCGAGATCGTGGAGGCGGGCGGCGCGCTCGTCATGCCGGGCGGGGTCGATCCGCACACCCACATGGAGCTCCTCTTCATGGGGGAGGTCTCGGCCGACGATTTCGAGTGGGGCACCAAGGCGGCGCTCTCGGGCGGCACCACCACCATCGTGGATTTCTGCATCCCCGGGCCGGGCCAGTCCCTCGTCGCGGCCTATCGCGACTGGCGCGCCAAGTCCGAGAAGGCGGCCGGCGACTACTCCTATCACCTCGCGGTCACCTGGTGGTCGGAGCAGGTCGAGCGCGAGATGGGCGAGATCGTCAACGCGCACGGGGTCAACACCTTCAAGCACTTCATGGCCTACAAGGGCGCCCTGATGGTGGACGACGACGTCCTCTTCCGGTCGTTCAAGCGCTGCGCCGAGCTCGGCGCGACGGCTTTGGTCCATGCCGAGAACGGCGACGTGGTCGCGCAGATGCAGGGCGACTACATCGCGCAAGGCAAGACGGGACCGGAGTTCCACGCCTATTCGCGTCCGCCTGAGGTCGAGGGCGAGGCCGCCAACCGCGCCATCATGATCGCCGACATGGCGGGCTGCCCGCTCTACATCGTGCACACCTCCTGCATCCCGGCCCACGAGGCCATCGCCCGGGCGCGGGCGCAAGGAAAGCGCGTCTTCGGGGAGCCGCTGATCCAGCATCTGGTGCTCGACGAGACCGATTACCTCAACAAGGACTGGGACCACGCCGCCCAGCGCGTGATGTCGCCGCCGTTCCGGCCGAAGAAGCACCAGGACAGCCTCTGGACCGGGCTCCAGGCCGGCTCGCTCCAAGTGGTCGCGACGGACCATTGCTCGTTCACGATCGCGCAGAAGCGCATCGGCAAGGACGATTTCCGCCTGATCCCGAACGGCACCGGGGGGCTCGAGGACCGCATGCCGGTGCTCTGGACCGCCGGCGTCAACACCGGGCGCCTGACGCCGAACGAGTTCGTGGCCGTCACCTCGGCCAATGCCGCGCGGATCCTCAACATGTACCCCCAAAAAGGGGTGATCATGCCGGGCGCCGACGCCGACATCGTGATCTGGGACCCGGCGGCCACCAAGACGGTCTCGGCGAAGACGCAGGTGAGCCGCATCGAGTACAACGTGTTCGAGGGCTACCGGCTCACAGGCCTTCCCGTGAAGGTGTTCCTGCGCGGCAGGCTCGCAGCCGAGAACGGCCAGGTCCGTGCCGAGCGCGGCCAGGGCCGCTTCGTCGCCCGCCCGCCGCTGCCGCCCTTCGCGGAGGCCCTGCGCACCTGGAAGAGCCAGACCGCGCCGCAGGCGGTGGGGCGGGCGTGACCTCGACGGATGGTGCGCGCCGTGGTAGATGTAGTGAAATAACCTACAGACGCTCCCCTACAGGCACTCCCATGCGCGTCGTCTCCGCCGCCGAGGCAAACCGCGAGTTCTCCAAGCTTCTCGCCGAGGTGAAGCGGGGCGAGAGCGTCACGATCACGTCCCACGGGGAGCCGGTCGCGAAGCTCGTCCCGTACATGGACGAAGCAGAGCTCGCCCGGCGGGAGGAGGCACGACAGCTCCTCCTGGCGCGCCTGCGGAACCAGCCTTACCTCAACCTGGGACCCTTCAAGCGAGACGATGCCTATGACGAGGGAGACCCGTGAGGATCGCGGTCGATTCGAACATCATCCTCTACGCCGAAGGCCTCGGCGATCCCGCGAAGGGGGAGAGGGCCCGGTCCGTTCTCAAGCAACTGCCCCTCGCGCGGAGCATCGTTCCCATCCAAGCTCTTGGTGAGGTCCACCACAATCTGACCCGCAAGGGGCGCTGGCCCCGCGAGCGCGCCAACGAGGCCGTCGAGGCTTGGCGGACCGTGCTCACGGCCTGCCCGACCAGCGTCGAGGCCTTCGCGGCCTCGCTTCGCCTCTCGCGGCAGCACGGCTTGCAGATCTGGGATGCCGTCATCGTGGCGGTCGCGGTCGAAGCGGGATGCCAGCTCCTGCTGTCCGAAGACATGCAGGCCGGCTTCACGTGGAACGGGTTGAGCATCATCAATCCGTTCCTGTCTCCGATGAATGCGGCCCTTGCCGCACTGCTGACGAAAAGCTGAACCTCCGGAACCCACATGCAGAACCTCACCATCAACCCGCAGCGTCTCTGGGACAGCCTCATGGAGACCGCGCGGATCGGCGGCACCGCGAAGGGCGGGATCTGCCGGTTGACGCTCACCGACCTCGACCGCGAGGTGCGCGACTGGTTCAAGGCGCAGGTCGAGGCGCTCGGCTGCACCGTGACGGTGGACGAGGTCGGCAACATGTTCGCCCTCAGGCCCGGCAAGCGCGCCGACGTCGCGCCGATCGCGATCGGCAGCCATCTCGACACGCAGCCCACCGGAGGCAAGTTCGACGGGGTCCTCGGGGTGCTCGGCGGGTTGGAGACCCTGCGCACGCTGCACGATCTCGGCTACGAGACCAACGCGCCCCTGATGCTCGTGAACTGGACCAACGAGGAGGGCTCGCGCTTCGCCCCCGCGATGCTGGGCTCCGGCGTCTATGCGGGCGTCTTCGACCGCGCCTATGCGGATGCCCGCGAGGACCGGCAGGGCGTGACCTTCAAGGATGCCATCGACAGCATCGGCTACCGCGGCGAGGCGAAAGCCGGGTCGGTGAAATTCGGCGCCATGTTCGAGCTCCACATCGAGCAGGGGCCGATCCTGGAGGCGGAGGGAAAGGTGGTCGGCGTCGTGCAGGGCGTGCAGGGCATGCGCTGGTACGAGGTCGATCTCACCGGTCGCGAGGCCCATACCGGCTCGACTCCGATGCACCTGCGCAAGAATGCGCTCCTCGGCGCAGCGCGGGTGGTCGAAGCGGTGGATCGGATCGCGCTGGAGCATGCCCCGTCCGCGGTCGGCACCGTCGGCCTCATCGAGGCGAAGCCGAACTCGCGCAACGTGATCCCGGGCCACGTCTTCCTCACCGTGGATTTCCGCCACCCGGACGACGCGGTGCTCGACCGGATGGAGCAAAAGCTCATGGCGGCGGTGCCGGAGATCGCCGCCGGCATCGGCCTCGAGGCGGACTTCCGCAAGGTCTGGGATTCGCCGGCCGTGAAGTTCGACCCCGACTGCATCGCCGCCGTGCGCAAGGGCACCGAGAAGGCGGGCTTTGCCAGCCGCGACATGGTCTCGGGCGCCGGCCACGACGCCGCCTACATCGCCCGCGTCGCGCCCACCACCATGATCTTCGTGCCCTGCGCGGGGGGCCTCAGCCACAACGAGGCCGAGAGCACCACGCTCGACGAATGCGCCGCCGGCGCGCAGGTGCTCCTCAACGCGGTGCTCGAATACGACCAGCGCTTCGCCTGAGGGCGGAGCGCGCATTATTGTCTAGACAATTGACACGGGCCGCGCCCCGTGGTGCCATGACGGTTCAGCTTGGCGGAGGGGGACGCGGCCGGTCGTCGGCATGCGCCTTGCTCGGCCCCGGCGGCATCACGGGAAGGCGGAGGTTCACGATGAAGGCATGGTTCGGCGGTCTGGCGCTGGCGCTCCTTGCGGGGGCGGCTTCGGCGCAGGAGACGAAGGTCGCGATCGGCATCTCGGGCTGGACGGGCTTCGCGCCCCTCACCCTCGCCAAGGAGGCCGGGATCTTCAAGAAGAACGGCCTCGACGTCACGATCAAGAAGGTCCCGCAGGCGAGCCGGCACCTGGCGATCCAGTCCGGCGACATCCAATGCGCCGCCACGACCGTCGAGACCTGGCTGGTGTGGAACGCCAACGGCGTCGCCACGAAGCAGATCTTCCAGCTCGACAAGTCCTACGGCGCCGACGGCATGGTGGTGCGGAGCAACATCGCCTCGATCAAGGACCTGAAGGGCAAGACCGTGGCGGCCTCGGCGCCGGGCACCGCGCCCTACTTCACGCTCGCGTGGTTCCTGAAGAAGAACGGGCTGTCCGTGAAGGACGTCACGGTCGTCAACATGGAGCCGGGTCCGGCCGCCCAGGCCTTCATCGCCGGCCAGAACGACGCCGCCCTGACCTACGAGCCGTACCTCTCGAGCGTGCGCGCCGCGCCGCAGGCCGGCAAGATCATCGCCACCACCCTCGACTACCCGATGATCATGGACACCTTCGGCTGCACGCCGAAATTCCTCGAGGACAATCCGAAGGCCGCCAAGGCGCTTGCCGACAGCTACTTCGAGGCCGTCGAGATGATCGGCAAGGAGCAGGCGAAGGCCTACGAGATCATGGGCGCCGACGTGAAGCAGACGGCTGAGCAGTTCGGCAACTCGGCGAAATTCCTGCGCTGGCAGGACCGGGAGGCCAACAAGAAGTTCTTCGCGGGCGAGTTCGAGACGTTCTCGAACGAGGCCGCGGACCTGCTGCTCGAAGTCGGCATCATCAAGCAGAAGCCGGACATCAAGAGCATCGTCGATACGCGGTTCCTGCAGTAGCGCCACCTCGTTCCCTCTCCCCGCATCCTCCTCCCTCTCCCCGCCCGCGGGGAGAGGGCCGGCGTGAGGGGCCGGTCGGAGAAGCGAGCGGCATCCGCCTCGACGATGTCATGGCCGGGCTTGTCCCGGCCACCTCGATCGGAAGGGCACGCTGGCACCGCAGCGACAAACATCGTGATCTTCATGCCGGGGTGGCCGGGTCGAGCCCGGCCATGACAACGGAGACATCGCGCTCCACCGACCAGCCCCTCACCCCAGCCCTCTCCCCGTAAACGGGGAGAGGGGGTAGAACGCCCCATGCTCCGTCCCCTCGAACCCGTCGGCCAGGGCGCCCGCGTCGCGCTCGGCATCTCGTTCTTCGTGCTCTTCGCCGCCGCCTGGGCGTTCGCGACGCTCGGCGGCTATGTCTCGAAGACGTTCCTGGCCGATCCGATCACCATGGTGCAGGACGGCTGGCTGCTCCTGACGCGCTTCGGCTTCGCCTACGACATCGGCATGACCGTGTGGCGCGTGGTCGGCGGCTTCGTGATCGCGGCGGCCGTCGCGGTGCCGCTCGGCATCCTCATGGGCGCCTACAAGCCCGTCGAGGCGTTCTTCGAGCCGTTCGTGTCCTTCGCGCGCTACCTTCCGGCCTCGGCCTTCGTGCCGCTCCTGATCCTGTGGGCCGGCATCGGCGAGACCCAGAAGCTGCTCGTGATCTTCATCGGCTCGGTGTTCCAGATCGTCCTCATGGTCGCGGTCGCGGTCGGCAACACCCGGCGCGACCTCGTCGAGGCCGCCTATACGCTGGGATCATCCGAGACCGGGGTGGTGCGCCGCGTGCTGATCCCCGCGAACGCGCCCGAGATCGCCGAGATCCTGCGGCTCGTGCTCGGCTGGGCCTGGACCTACGTGATCGTCGCCGAGCTCATCGGCTCGTCCTCGGGCATCGGCCACATGATCATCGACAGCCAGGCCCTCATGGCCACGGGCCAGATGATCTTCGGGATCATCGTGATCGGGCTCATCGGGCTCGTCTCCGACTTCGCCTTCAAGGCGCTCAACCGCAGCCTGTTCCGCTGGAGGCTCGCATGAGCCGGCCGGGCCGGTCCCCCGTGACCCGCGGCTCCGGGAGGGTCGCGTGAGCGCGCCGAAGCTCGTCGTCGAGGGCGTGTCGCGGGTCTTCCCCGGCGTCCAGGGCGGCGCGCCCGTGCGCGCGCTCGAGCCCACGAACCTCTCCGTCGCCGAGAACGACTTCATCACCATCCTCGGCCCCTCCGGCTGCGGCAAGTCCACGCTGCTCCGCATCGTGGCCGGGCTCGACCGGCCCAGCGCCGGCCGGGTGCTGCTCGACGGGCGCGAGGTGCGCGGGCCGGGCGCCGACCGGGGCATGGTGTTCCAGTCCTACACCCTGTTCCCCTGGCTCGACGTGTCCCAGAACATCGCCTACGGCTTGCGCGAGAAGGGCGTCCCGGCGGCCGAGCGCGAGGGCATCGTCGCGTCCTACATCGACAAGGTCGGCTTGAGAGGCTTCGAGAACCACTTCCCGAAGCAGCTCTCGGGCGGCATGCAGCAGCGCACGGCGATCGCCCGCGCGCTCGCCAACGACCCGGAGATCCTGCTCCTCGACGAGCCCTTCGGGGCGCTCGACAACCAGACGCGCTCGCTGATGCAGGAACTCCTCCTCGGCATCTGGGAGCGCGAGACCAAGACCGTGCTCTTCGTCACCCACGACATCGAGGAGGCGATCTTCCTCGCTTCCCGGGTCGTGGTCATGACGGCGCGCCCGGGCCGCATCAAGGCGGACGTGCCGGTCGATCTGCCCCACCCCCGCCACTACCGCATGAAGACCATGCCCGCGTTCTCGGAACTGAAGGCGCGCCTGACGGAAGAGATCCGGGCCGAGGCGGTGCTCGCGGCGGAAGCGCATTAGGCCTCGTTTTTCCCGCCGCGGCCTCCCTCTCCCACAAGCGGGGAGAGGGTCGGGGTGAGGGGCCGGTCGGTGGAGTGGGATGTCTCCCATGTCATGGCCGGGCTCGTCCCGGCCATCCCGACAGGATGCCCGCGACAGGCATTGCTTCACGGGTCAGCGCGCCCAGTCAATTGAGATGGCCGGGACGAGCCCGGCCATGACAGATGTGAGACGGAACACCGCCCACCCGCCCGACCAGGCGGCCTGCGCTACCGCCCCTCGAAGAGGCGGGAGGCGAGGCGCGGCGGCAGGCCGGCCGCGACGATCTTCCGGGCCGCCGTCTCCACATCGTACGCGACCCGGTGGAAGGTCACCACGCCCAGATCGGGGTCGAGCAGGGCGTAGCCGGCATCGGGATCGCCGTCCCGCGGCTGACCGACGGCCGGCACCACCGCGAGCCAGCGGCGCTGGCCGAGGAGCGGCACGGCGCAGCCGGCGGCCGGGCGGAAGCTCGCCGCCGGCCGGTCGGGCGCCATCTGGAACAGGGCCGGCACATGGGTGTGGCCGCAGAAGGTGGTCTGGGCCCGCGTGCAGCGCAGGCTCCGCTCCGCCTCCAGGGGGCCGGTCACGTAGCCCCAATCGCCCGGCGCCCAGGCGTTGGCGTGCACGTAGAGGATCCGGCCGTCCTCCTCGGCGAGCGGCAGGTCCGAGAGAAAGTCGATCTGCCCGGGCGCAAGCTGCTCGCGGGTCCAGTTGATCGCAGCGCGCGCGAGGGGGTTCATGCTCCCGCCGCCGGTCACGACGGCCTCGTCGTGATTGCCCTGGAGCGCGACGGCGCCGGCCGCGATCCGGTCCCGCACCGTCTCGACCACCCAGCCCGGATCGGCGCCGTAGCCCACGAAATCGCCGAGGAACACGAAGTGCCGCGCCCCGCGCCGCCCGGCATCCTCGAGGCACGCCTCGAGCGCTTCGCGGTTGCCGTGGATGTCGCTGAGGATCGCGGTGAGCATCAGGGAAGGGTAGGGCTTGCCATGGCGGATCCTACCCCCGCCCGCCGATATTCACAGCCAGGGCGGGAGAATCTGTCCGGATCGTGATCCCGCGCCGGTTCGATCCGCGACCTCTCACAGGCTCGGCAGGTTCAGGGCGTGTTCCCGCGCGCAGTCGATCGCGATGTCGTAGCCCGCATCGGCGTGGCGCATGACGCCGGTCGCCGGATCGTTCCAGAGCACGCGCTCGATCCGCCGCGCCGCCTCCGGCGTGCCGTCGCAGACGATCACCATGCCGGAATGCTGCGAATAGCCCATGCCGACGCCGCCGCCGTGATGGAGCGAGACCCAGGTGGCGCCCGACGCGCAGTTGAGAAGCGCGTTGAGGAGCGGCCAGTCCGAGACCGCGTCCGAGCCGTCCTGCATGCCCTCCGTCTCGCGGTTGGGGCTTGCGACCGAGCCCGAATCGAGGTGGTCGCGGCCGATCACGATCGGCGCCTTCAGCTCGCCCCGCGCCACCATCTCGTTGAAGGCGAGCCCGAGGCGATGGCGCTGGCCGAGGCCCACCCAGCAGATGCGGGCGGGCAGGCCCTGGAAGGCGATGCGTTCGCGGGCCATGTCGAGCCAATTGTGGAGATGCGCGTCGTCCGGGATCAGCTCCTTGACCTTGGCGTCGGTGCGCGCGATGTCTTCCGGGTCGCCCGAGAGCGCCGCCCAGCGGAACGGGCCGATGCCGCGGCAGAAGAGCGGTCGGATATAGGCGGGCACGAAGCCCGGGAACGCGAACGCGTCCTTCACGCCCATGTCCTGCGCCATCTGGCGGATGTTGTTGCCGTAGTCGAGCACCGGCACGCCCGCGCGCCAGAAATCGAGCATCGCTTCGACCTGCACCCCCATGGAGCGCTTCGCGGCCTCGACCGTGCCCTTCGGATCCCGCGCCCGACGGTCCTCCCATTCGGCGAGGCTCCAGCCCGCGGGCAGGTAGCCGTTCAACGGATCGTGCGCGGAGGTCTGGTCCGTGACCGCATCGGGCCTGACGCCGCGGCGCACGAGTTCGGGGAAGATCTCGGCCGCGTTGCCGAGAAGGCCGACCGAGACCGGCTTCCCCTCGCGGCCGGCGCGCTCGATGATCTGAAGCGCCTCGTCGAGGCTGTCGGCTTTCCTGTCGAGATAGCGGGTGCGAAGCCGCATCTCGATGCGGGAGGCCTGGCACTCGACCGCCAGCATCGAGGCGCCCGCCATGGTGGCGGCGAGCGGCTGCGCGCCGCCCATGCCGCCCAACCCTCCCGTGAGGATCCAGCGGCCCTTGAGGCTGCCGCCGTAATGCCGCCGCCCGACCTCCGCGAAGGTCTCGTAGGTGCCCTGCACGATCCCCTGCGTGCCGATATAGATCCAGGACCCGGCCGTCATCTGGCCGTACATCATGAGCCCCTTGCGATCGAGCTCGTTGAAGTGATCCCAGGTCGCGTAAGCCGGCACGAGGTTGGAGTTCGCGATGAGGACGCGCGGCGCGTCGGGGTGCGTGCGGAACACGCCGACGGGCTTGCCGGACTGCACCAGCAGCGTCTCGTCGTTCTCGAGCTTGCGCAGGGCGTCGACGATGCGGTCGAAGCTCTCCCAGTCCCGCGCCGCGCGCCCGATGCCGCCATAGACCACGAGCTCCTGCGGCCGCTCGGCCACGTCGGGATCGAGGTTGTTCATGAGCATGCGCAGGGGCGCCTCGGTGAGCCAGCTCTTGGCCGATAGCTCCGAGCCATGGGGGCTGCGGATCAGGCGGGCGTTGTCGATGCGGGTGTGCTGGTTCATCGGATCGATCCTTCGGGCGAGCGGGCCCAGGCGATGAGGGATTGGAACAGGCCGGAGAGTGCTGTCCGCATCGGCGCGGCGTAGTCCGGGTCGTACGGCGCCGGCCACGTCGCCTCCGTCACGGGGCCGATCGGCTCCGGCATGTAGGCGCGGCAGGCGAGCTCCATCTGGACCGCGTGCACGCCCGCTTCGGGCCGGCCGTAGCGACGCGTGATCCAGCCGCCCTTGAAGCGCCCGTTGGCGACCCACGAGAAGCCGGTCGCGGCGCAGGATTCCTCGACGAGACGCTGCAGCGCGGGGTCGCACGAGGCGCCCGCGTTGGTGCCGATGTTGAAATGCGGCAGCTCGCCCTCGAACAGGCGCGGGATCACGGAGCGGATCGAATGGCAGTCGTAGAGCACGACCCGCGGATGCAGCCCGCGCAGGCGCTCGATCTCGGCGGCGAGCGCCTGATGATAGGGCGCGAAGTAGCGCGAGCGGCGGGCGGCGACGTCGAGCTCTGTGGGGGCTTCGCCGTCGCGGTAGAGCGGCTCGCCTTCGAAGGTCGTCGTGGGGCAGAGCTCCGTCGTGGCCTGGCCCGGATAGAGCGAGGCCCCCGAGGGGTCCCGGTTCACGTCGATGACGGTGCGGGAGATCGTGGTGCGCAGGATCGTGGCGTCGAGATCGGCGGCGAAGTCGTAGAGCCGCTCGATCCACCAGTCGGCGTCCTTGCGGGCAAGCCACGGCGAGACGAGGCGAGATTCGAACTCCGGCGGGATGTCGGTGCCGGTGTGCGGGATGCTGACGAGGAGCGGCGCCCGTCCCTGGCGGAGGGTGAGGAACGGCGCGGTCACGGCGCGTCTCCGGCGACGGAGGGCAGCGGGCGCCCGCCCGCCGTCACGAGCGCGCCGTCGCGCACCATCCTGGTCGCGGCGGCGATGTCGGGCGCGAGGAACCGGTCCTCGTCGAGATGCGCGACGCTCCCGCGGATCCCCGCCCGCACCCGCTCCAGCGGCTCGCTCGACCGGAGCGGGGCATGGAAGTCGCAGCCCTGTGCCGCCGCCAGCGCCTCGATCGCGATCACGCCCGCGGCGTTCTCGGCCATGGGCAGGAGGCGCCGGGCGCCGTGCGTCGCCATGGAGACGTGGTCCTCCTGGTTGGCGGAGGTCGGGATCGAATCGACGCTCGCGGGATAGGCGCGCTGCTTGTTCTCGGAGACGAGCGCGGCCGCCGTGACCTGCGGGATCATGAAGCCCGAGTTGAGTCCGGGATTGGCGATGAGGAAGGCCGGCAGGCCCGACATGGTGGGATCGCACAGCATGGCGATGCGGCGCTCGGCGAGCGAGCCGATCTCGCACAGCGCCATGGCGATCATGTCGGCCGCAAAAGCCACGGGCTCGGCGTGGAAGTTGCCGCCCGAGACCACCTCGCCCTCGGCGGCGAAGACGAGCGGGTTGTCGGTGACGCCGTTCGCCTCCGTCTCCAGCGTCGCGCCGGCCTGACGCAGGAGGTCGAGGCAGGCGCCCATGACCTGGGGCTGGCAGCGCAGGCAATAGGGGTCCTGCACCCGGTCGTCGTTGACGATATGGGACGCGCGGATCGCGCTGCCCGCCATCAGGTCGCGCAAGGCGGCAGCCGCCTCGATCTGGCCGCGGTGACGGCGCACCATTTGGATGCGCGCGTCGAAGGGCGCGTCCGACCCCTTGGCGGCATCGGTCGAGAGCGCGCCGGAGACGAGTGCGGATTGAAACACCCGCTCGGCCTCGAACAGGCCGGCGAGCGCCAGCGCGGTCGAGACCTGCGTGCCGTTGAGGAGCGCGAGGCCCTCCTTCGGCCCGAGCACGAGAGGTGCAAAGCCGGCGCGGCGGAGCGCGTCCGCGGCAGGCATGCGCTCGCCCGCGACGATCATCTCGCCGACGCCGAGGAGTGCGGCGCTCATGTGCGCGAGCGGCGCGAGGTCGCCCGAGGCGCCGACGGAGCCCTGGCCCGGGATGACGGGAATGAGATCGTGCTGAAGACAGCCGAGGAGGTGCGAGAGCGTCGACCAGCGGATGCCGGAGGCGCCCTGGCCAAGGCTCGCGGCCTTCAGCGCCATGACGAGGCGCACCACCGCGACGGGCAGCGGCTCGCCGGTGCCGGAGGCGTGCGAGAGCACGAGGTTGCGCTGCAGGCGCTCGAGATCCGCATCGTCGATGCGCACCGAGGCGAGGCGGCCGAAGCCGGTGTTGATGCCGTAGACGGGCTCGCCCTTCGCCAGGATCGTCCGGATCGTCGCGGCGCCGGCCTCGACGGGGGCTTCGGCCGCGGGGTCGAGGTCGATGGCGTCGCCGAAATAGATCGCGCGCCACGCGGAGAGGCTCATGGCGCCGGGGCGGATGGTGATCGTCATGCGCCCCTCCGGGCGGAGCCGAGACACGGAATCGTGGCGAAGGGGGTCACTGGCCTCTCCAGATGCGGGCATGCAGGGGTGCGGGGCCGATCCAGGCGACCACTTGCGCGAGGTGCTCCACGTCCCAGATCGCGAGATCGCAGAACTTGCCGGCTTCCAGCGTGCCGATGCCGTCCAGGCGCCCGAGCGCCTGCGCGGCGTGGCGGGTCAGCCCGAGGATCGCCTCCGGGACGGTGAGCCCGAAGAAGGTGCAGGCCATGTGGGCGCACAGGCGCAAGGAGGCGATCGGCGACGTGCCGGGGTTGAGGTCGGTCGCGACCGCCATCGGCACGCCGTGGCGGCGGAACGCCTCCACCGGGGGCTTGCGGGTTTCCTTGAGCACGTAGAACGCGCCGGGCAGGATCACCGCGACGGTGCCGCCGCGGGCCATCGCGGCGGCGCCCGCCTCGCTCGTGTATTCGAGGTGATCGGCCGAGAGCGCCCCGAAGCGGGCCGCGAGCGCCGCGCCGTCGTTGTCATTGAGCTGGTCGGCGTGGAGCTTCACGGGCAGGCCGTGCGCCCGCGCGGCCGCGAAGACGGCGTCCGTCTCCTCGGCCGTGAACGCGATGGTCTCGTGGAACGCGTCGACCGCATCGGCGAGACCGTCGCGCGCGATCCGCGGGAGCGCCTCGTCGACGATGGAGCGGAGGTAAGCGGTCCGGTCGCCGCCGGGCGGGATCGCGTGCGCCCCGAGATAGGTGGTCGCGACGGCGACGCGGCGCTCGCCTTCGAGCCGGCGCGCCGCGCGCAGCATCCGCAACTCCGCGTCGGTGTCGAGCCCGTAGCCGGACTTCACCTCGATCGTGGTGACGCCCTCCGCGAGCAGCGCGTCGAGGCGGGGGAGGGCGCTGCGCACGAGGTCGTCCTCCGAGGCGGCGCGGGTCGCGCGCACCGTCGAGGCGATGCCGCCGCCCGAGCGTGCGATGTCGGCATAGGATTCGCCGGCGAGGCGCCGCTCGAACTCGTCCGAACGGTCGCCCGCGAAGACGAGGTGGGTGTGGCAGTCGACGAGCCCCGGCGTGATCCAGCGTCCGCCGCAATCGACCGTGCGGCTGGCCGAGAGGCCGGACGGCCTATCCCGCGCAGGCCCCACCCAGGCGATGCGCCCGTCCCGGGCCGCGACCGCGCCGTCCTCGACCACGCCGAGGCCGGCATGCCCCGCCGCGCAGGTCGCGAGGCGCGCGTTGAGCCAGATCGTGTCGACGTGCACCTCGACCCCTCTCCATGATCCGCCGGCGGTCACTTTCGCGTTGCCGATTGCAGCCGGCGCGCTAATTGTCTAGACATAATAGGCGCCGATGCCAAGCTGTCCAGAGGCCCCGGACCGATGATCAAGCTCAAGTCCCGACAGCGCTCCGGTCGGAGGGCGACCCGATGACGAAGCTCCTCCTCGACCATGCGCTGCTTCCCGGCGGCTGGGCGCAAGCGGTCGGCATCGACATCGCGGACGGGGCGATCACGGCCGTGGAAGCCGGCGCGTCGGCGGAGGGGCGCGAGCGTGTCGCCGGCGTCGCGCTGCCGGGCCTGCCGAACCTGCATTGCCATGCCTTCCAGCGCGGCATGGCAGGCCTCGCGGAGCGGCGCGGACCGGCGGGCGACAGCTTCTGGAGCTGGCGCCAGCTCATGTACCGGTTCCTGGCGGAGATTTCGCCCGAGGACGCGGAGGTGCTGGCGCGGCAGGCCTACATGGAAATGCTCGAATCCGGCTTCACGACGGTCGGCGAGTTCCACTATCTCCATCACGCCCCGGACGGCCGTCCTTACGCCAACCTCGCCGAGATGGCGGAGCGGATCGCGGCCGCGGCGGACGCCACCGGGATCGGGCTGACGCTGCTGCCCTGCCTCTACGGCTACGGCTCGTTCGGCGGCGCGCCCGCGACGGAGGGTCAGCGCCGGTTCCTCAACGATCCCGAGCGCTTCCTGCGCCTCGTGGAAGGGGCGCGGGCGGCCGTGGCGCGCCTGCCTGATGCCGGGCTTGGGATCGCGCCGCATTCGCTGCGGGCCGTCACCCCCGAGACCTTGCGCAGCGTGGTCGAGGCGACGCCCGAGGGGCCGATCCACATCCATGCGGCCGAGCAGGTCAAGGAGGTGGAGGACAGCCTGGCCTGGTCGGGCCTGCGTCCCGTGGAATGGCTCCTGCGCCACGCGGACCTCGACGAGCGCTGGTGCCTGATCCACGCGACGCACATGACGGAGGCCGAGACCGCGGCGGTCGCCCGGCGCGGCGCGGTCGTGGGCCTGTGCCCGCTCACCGAGGCGAGCCTCGGCGACGGCATCTTCGACGGCGTCGGTTACCGCGCTGCCGGCGGGCGCTTCGGCGTCGGCAGCGATTCCAATATCGAGATCACGGCGCCGGGCGAGCTGAAGCAGCTCGAGTACAGCCAGCGGCTCGCGCACCGCATCCGCAACGCCATGACGCTTCAGGAGGGCGAATCCACGGGCCGCGTGCTCTACGAAGCGGCGCTGCGGGGCGGCACGCAGGCAATGGCGCGGCCGGTCGGCGCGCTGGAGCCGGGGCGTCGCGCCGACATCGTGGTGCTGGACCGCGACCTGCCCGAGATGGCGGCCGTGACGGGCGACCGCTGGCTCGACGTCTATCTCTTCGTCCACGGCAGGCGGGCGGTCCGGGACGTGTATGTCGGCGGGCGCAGGCAGGTCGAGAACGGCGTCCACGTGGATCGCGCGGCCACGCAGGCCGCTTTCGGCCGCGTGGTGGCGCGGCTCGCCGCATGAGCGCGGGCCGCTCCCTCTCCGCCGGCGCCGTTCCGGAGCCCCGCATCTCGGGACCGGAAAGGCTTGCCGCATGAGCGCGGGCCGCTCCCTCTCGGCCGAGATCCAGGGCGAGATCGAGGCGCGCATCCGTTCGGGCGAATGGGCGCCGGGCCATCGGGTGCCGTCCGAGCACGAGCTCATGGCGGAGTACGGCTGCTCGCGCATGACGGTCAACAAGGCGCTGAGCGCGCTCGCCGCCGCCGGGCTCGTCACGCGCAAGCGCCGCTCCGGCTCGTTCGTGGCCGCGCCCGCGACCGAGGAGACGGTGCTCGAGATCCACGACGTCGAGGCCGAGATCCGGGCGAGCGGACGCGCTTACGCCTACGAGCGCGGCCGGCGCCTGGTGCGCGAGGCCACGCGGGAGGACGCCGAGCGCCTGAAAGTCGCGCCGGGCGCGCCGGTGCTGGCGCTCCAGGCGCGCCACTTCGCGGACGGGAAGCCCCACATGGTGGAGCAGCGGCTCATCAACTTGCGCCTGGTGCCCGATGCGCGCCAGGAGAGCTTTTCCGACGGCCCGAGCGGAAGCTGGCTCCTGCGCCGCATCCCCTGGACCGACGCCGAGCACCACATCCGCGCGGTCGCGGCCGACCGCACGCTGGCGGCCCAGCTCGACATCGCGCCGGGCGCCCCCTGCCTCGTGGTCGAGCGCCGCACCTGGCAGGGCGGCGTGCCGGTGACCCATGTGCGGCTCGCCTATCCGGGCGAGCGGCATCAGCTGGTGGGCCGGTTCAGCCCTGCGGCGCGCGGCGGCAAGGACGGCTAAGGCGGCGTCCCGTTCGACATCCTTGCCGTGGCCAAGTGGCAGGACGGCTAAAGCGCCGTCCAGGCCGCCTTCTTCTGCGAGGACTTCACCGTCGCCTCGATGAAGCGCACGCCGCGCACGCCGTGCTCCACGGTCGGGGCCTGCAGCGCGAAAGGATCCGGCTCGCGGCCCTCGAGGCGCGCGGCGATCTGCTCGGCGACATCCGTGTAGATCTGCGCGAAGCCCTCGAGATACCCCTCCGGGTGCCCGGACGGAATGCGCGAGGCCGCCTTCGAGGCGGCGTCGGCGCCGCTGCCGTTGCGGCGGATGATCCGCGGCGGCTCGCCGAGCGGCGTGACCGTGAGATAGTTCGGGTTCTCCTGGTGCCATTCGAGCCCGGCCTTGTCGCCGTAGACCCGGATGCGCAACCCGTTCTCCTGGCCCGACGCCACCTGGCTGCACCACAGCATGCCCTTCGCGCCGGAGGCGAAGCGCAGCATCATGTGGGCGTTGTCGTCGAGGCGGCGGCCCTCCACGAAGGTGTGGAGCTCCGCCGCGACCTCGGCGACCTCGTCGTCCGTGATGAACTCGGCGAGGTTGAAGGCATGCGTGCCGATGTCGCCGACCGAGCCCGCGGGGCCGGAGCGCGCCGGGTCGGTGCGCCAGTCGGCCTGCTTCTGGCCGGTTTCCTCGAGCCGCGTCGCGAGCCAGTCCTGGGCGTATTCCACCTGCACCACGCGGATCCGCCCGAGCTCGCCCGCCCGCACCATCGCGCGGGCCTGCCGGACCATCGGATAGCCGGTGTAGTTGTGGGTCACCGCGAAGATGAGGCCCGACTCCTTGGCGAGCCTCGCGAGCTGGTCCGCTTCCTTCCGCGTCGTGGTGAGCGGCTTGTCGCAGATCACGTGGATGCCGGCCTTGAGGAAGGCCTTCGCGGCCGCCGCGTGGGCGTGGTTCGGGGTCACGATCGCGACCGCGTCGATGCCGTCCTTGAGGCGCCGCTCGCGGCGCGCCATATCCTCGAAGCTGCCGTAGGTGCGCTCGGGCTTGAGCAGCAGGTCCTCGCCCGAGAGCCGCGCGCGCTCCGGATCGGAGGAGAGCGCGCCGGCGACGAACTCCCAGCGGTCGTCGAGGCGCGCGGCGATGCGGTGCACCGCGCCGATGAACGCGCCGCGCCCGCCCCCCACCATGCCGAGGCGCAGGCGGCGGTTGAGTTTCTGGTCGGTGGATCCTGAGATGGTCATGGGTGCCCCTTAAGTGAGTGGCGAATGGCGAGTGGCGAATGGAAGGTCATCGCCCTCCCTTCAGGGGAGGGTAGCGCCCGAAGGGTGACGGGCGGGGTGTTCGCCGAAGGCGATCTTCCTGCCGCTCTCGTGCCGGATGCGCTTCGCGCAGCACCCCACCCCGCGCGGCTGCGCCGCGTCGCCCTCCCCTGAGGGGAGGGAGTCGCCGCCGTGGAGACGATCTTCACCCCGCCACCGCGATCCCTCGTTCCTTCAGCGCGCGAGCCCGAGCATGCGCCGGTTGGCGGCCTCGTCGGTGCCGCCGGCCGCGAAATCGTCGAAGGCCTTCTCGGTCACGCGGATGATGTGCGCGCTGATGAACTCCGCGCCTTCGCGCGCCCCTTCCTCCGGGTGCTTGAGGGCGCATTCCCATTCGAGCACGGCCCAGGAATCGTAGTCGTACTGGGCGAGCTTGGAGAAGATCGCGCCGAAATCCACCTGCCCGTCGCCGAGCGAGCGGAAGCGCCCGGCCCGGTTCACCCAGGACTCGTAGCCGCCGTAGACGCCGACCCGCCCGTTCGGGTTGAACTCCGCGTCCTTCACGTGGAAGGCCTTGATGCGCTCGTGGTAGAGGTCGATGAAGGTGACGTAGTCGAGCTGCTGCAGCAGGAAGTGGCTCGGATCGTAGTTGATGCAGGCGCGCTTGTGGCCGCCGACCGCATCGACGAAGCGCTCGAAGGTGGCGCCGTCGTGGATGTCCTCGCCCGGGTGGATCTCGTAGCAGACGTCGACGCCCGCTTCCTCGTAGGCGTCGAGGATCGGGCGCCAGCGCCGGCCGAGCTCCTCGAACGCGGTCTCGACGAGGCCGGCGGGCCGCTGCGGCCAGGGATAGACGAAGGGCCAGGCGAGCGCGCCCGAGAAGGTCACGTGCGCGTCGAGGCCGAGGCGCCGGGAGGCCTGTGCGCCGAGCCGCATCTGGTTGACCGCCCATTCCGTGCGGGCGGCCGGGTTGCCGCGGACTTCCGGGGCCGCGAACCCGTCGAAGGCCTCGTCGAAGGCCGGATGCACGGCGACGAGCTGGCCCTGGAGATGGGTGGAGAGCTCCGTGATCTCGACCCCGTATTGGGCGGCAACGCCCTTCACCTCGTCGCAATAGGCGTCCGAGGCCGCGGCTTTCTCCAGGTCGAACAGGCGGGAATCCCAGGTCGGAATCTGCACGCCCTTGTAGCCAAGCGACCCGGCCCAGCGGCAGATCGCGTCGAGCGAGTTGAACGGGGCCTCGTCGCCCGCGAACTGGGCAAGGAAGATCGCAGGGCCCTTCATGGTCTTCATGGATGTCTCCGGCACGCTCCCACTCCCCAGGGGCGGGGAAGGGCAGGGGTGAGGGGCGAACTCCCTCTCCCCGCGTGCGGGGAGAGGGTTGGGGTGAGGGGCGGGTCGGTGGGGCGCGACCTCTCCATTGTCATGGCCGGGCTCGACCCGGCCATCCCGACGCGAAGCGCGCGATGTGTGTTGCTCTGGGCAGCGTGCCCTTCCGATCGAGGTGGCCGGGACAAGCCCGGCCATGACACGCGTGCGGCGGAGACGGCTCGCCTCTCCGACCGGCCCCTCACCGACCGATCCCTCTCCCCGTGAGACGGGGAGAGGGAGACGCGCAGCGGGGAGAGGGGGGCTTCCGGCGCCCTAGAACGGCGAGTTCGGGAAGTAGTGCTCCTTGGCGTTGTCCTTGGTGATCAGCTGGGCGTTCAGCACGTAGGTGCCGCGCATCGGCGCGTTCGAGTAGAAATGCGCCGCGGTGACGCCCATGGCGGTCGAGATCATCGCGGGCGGGTAGGAGACGTTGGCGGGGATCATCTTGTCGCCGTCCATCACCTTCTTGATCATCTCCTTCATGCCGGCGCCGCCGAGCACGAACTTGACGTCCTCGCGCTTGGCCTGGCGGATCGCCTCCATGATGCCGAGCGCCATGTCGTCGTCCGAGGCCCAGACCGCGTCGATCTTCGGGTGCTTCGACAGGAAGTCCTGCATCACCTTGAAGGCGTCGTCGCGGTTCCAGTTGGCGTATTGCTTGTCGATCACCTTCACGCCCGAGCCTTCGAGGGCCTTCTCGAAGTTCGAGACGCGCTCCTCGTCGATCACGGTCGGAATGCCGCGGAACACCACGACGTTGCCGGTCTTCAGGTTGTCGACGAAGTACTTGCCCGCCACGCGGCCGAATTCGGGATTGTTGCCGGCGACGTAGATGTCCTGGATCGACGGGTCCTTCAGGCCGCGGTCGACGACCGTGATGAGGGTGCCCTTCTTCTTGACCTCGCGCACGGGGTTCGTGAGCTCGTCGGAGTTGAAGGGCAGCACCACGAGGGCGTCGATCTTCTGGGTGGTGAGGTCGTCGAGGGCGTTCGCCTGCGCGGCGCCGTCCGGCGAGGTCTTCACGATCACCTTCAGGCCCGGATAGCCCTTCTCGAGGAGCTTCGCGGTCTCCTGGGCGTGGTAGACGACGCCGCCGGTCCAGCCGTGCGTGGCGGCCGGGATCGAGACGCCGATCGTCACGTTCTTCTGCTGCGCCGATGCCGCCGTGGCGAGGCCGGTGGCCAGGCCTGCCGCCAGGGCGATCTTGAGAGCTGTTTTCATGGTTTCTCCTCCCGTTCGGGTTCGAGCTTGTCGGATCCTGCTTATCCGCCGGCGGATCCGCACCGGTCTTCAACCCCGGCCGCTCCTGAAGAACGGCCGGGTATTCGTGCGTCAGCGCCCTCGGTAGAGCGAGCGCTGCACCAGCATGGCGACGATGATGATCGCGCCCTGAACCGCGCCGACGAGGAACTCGGAGACGAAGTTCGAGAGCACCATGATGTTGGCGACGAGCTCGAGGATGATGGCGCCCACCACAGTGCCCCAGATCCGCCCGATGCCGCCGCGCAAGGCCGTGCCGCCGATCACGACGGCCGTGATGGCCTGGAGTTCCCAGAGCAGGCCCGTGGTCGGGGTCGCGGAGCCCAGCCGCGGCACGTAGACCAGCACCGCGATGCCGACGCAGATCCCCTGGATCACGTAGGTCAGCGTGCGCACGCGCCCGATCGGCACGCCGGAATAGCGCGCCACGTCCTCGTTGGAGCCGAGCGCGATCACGTGGCGGCCGAAGGCGGTCTTGTAGAGGATGAGCGCCGCGACCGCCGCGACCGCGAGGAAGACGAGGATCGGGACCGGAACGCCCATGACCGAGCCGAAATAGACCGGGCGGTACATCTCGCGCAGTTCGAGGTTGCGCATGGTGATGGTGCCGCCGGCGGCGAGCCAGATCAGGAGCGCCCGGAAGATTCCCATGGTCCCGAGCGTCACGATGAAGGGCTCGATGCGCCCGAAGGTCACGATGAGCCCGTTGGCGAGGCCGCACAGAGCGGCAAGCCCGAGCGCCGCCATCATGCCGAGCGCGAGCGTGCCGGCATCCGGCGTGCCGAGCTTGTTGAGCGTCAGGATCATGATGCCGGCCACGAACGCCGCCATCGACCCGACCGAGAGGTCGAGCCCGCCGCCGGAGATCACGAAGGTGGCGCCCACCGCGATGATCGCGATGAAGGCCGAGCGCGTGACCACGTTGAGGAGGTTGGCGGGGCTCAGGAAATCCGGGTTCACGAGCGCGCCGACCACCATCAGCGCGGCGAGCGCGATGAAGGGCGCGAGCGCCCGCATGTCGAGGGCGAACCGGCGCCTCTCGGGCCGGGCGGGAGCGGTGGCGTCGCTCATCGGCCTGTCCTCGCTGCGTCTGATGCCGTCCTGACCATGGATCCCCACCCGCTCATGTGTGCCCCGCCCCGCTCCGGGAGGTACTCGGCGCAGCTTTGTGCCGTCGGCGCGTGCACCGGCCCGCTCATGTGTGCCCCGCCGCGATCTTCTCCGCCTGGTCCTCGTGGACCCCGGTGGCGAGGAAGACGATGGCGTCCTCGGTCATCCCGTCCTGGCCGACCTCGCCGGCGACGCGGCCGCCCCGCATCACGATCACCCGGTGGCACAGGCCGATCAGCTCCGGCATCTCGGAGGAGATCACGATCACGGAGCAGCCGCCCTCGGCGAGGCCGGCGATGAAGCGGTAGATCTGCTCCTTGGTGCCGATGTCGACACCGCGCGTCGGCTCGTCGATGACGACGATGCGGGGCTCGACCAGCATCATCTTGGCGAGCAGCAGCTTCTGCTGGTTGCCGCCCGAGAGCTGGCCCGCGAGCATGTCGCGGCGCCGCGCCCGGATGTCGAAATCGCCGATCGCCTTGTCGAGGGCGCGCTCCTCCCCGGCCACGTCGATGAAGGGGCCGCGCCGGAAGCGGTCGAGGCCCGCGAGCGTCAGGTTGGTGCGCAGGTTCTGCTGCAGCAGGAGCCCTTTGCCCTTGCGGTCCTCCGAGAGATAGACGACGCCCGCCGCCATGGCGTCGCGGGCGTCCCGGAACGACACGCGCTTGCCGTCGAGGGTCACGGTGCCGTGCGCGGGACGAAGGCCCACGAGCCCTTCGAAGAGCTCGGTGCGGCCGGCGCCGATCAGGCCGCCGAAGCCGAGGATCTCGCCGCGCCTCAGCGCGAACGACGCCTCCTCGACATAGCCCGGCACCGCCATGCGCTCGACCGCGAGCACGGTCTGGTCCGAGGCCGTCAGGGGCTTGGCGGGATAGAGCTTCGACATGTCCCGACCCACCATCAGGCGGGCCATCTCGATCGGCTCCAGGCCCTCGACGGCGCGGGTCGTCACGAGGCGGCCGTCGCGCAGGACCGTGACCCGGTCGGCGATCGCCTTCACCTCGTTGAGGCGGTGCGAGATGTAGAGGATCGCGGTGCCGCGCGCCCGCAGTCGCCGGATCACGGCGAACAGGCTCTCGGCCTCGATGGGCGTGAGCACCGCGGTCGGCTCGTCGAACACCACGACCCGGTGCGGCACGAGGAGAGCGCGGGCGATCTGGACGAGCTGGCGCTCGGCGATGGACAGGCGCCGCACCTCCCGGTCGGGTGCGATGCGGGCGCCGAGCTCGGCGAGCGCCGCGGCGGCGCGCTCGCGCATGGCGGCATCGTCCACGAAGCCGCGGCGGCGGATCTCGCGGCCGAGAAAGAGGTTCTGCGCGACGGTGAGGTCCTCGGCGAGGAGGAGCTCCTGATGGACGAGCACGATTCCCTTGTGCTCCGCCTCGACGGGGCCCGAGAAATCGGCCGGCGCGCCGTCGAAATGGAGAACCCCCTTGGTGGGCGGCAGGTGGCCCGAGAGGATGCGCATGAGGGTGGACTTGCCGGCGCCGTTCTCGCCGATGACGGCGTGGACCTCGCCCGGCTCGAGCGCGAGCGAGATGTCGCTCAGGACCTCGATCGGTCCGAACGATTTCGACACATGCTCCGCGCGAAGGACGGGCGCCATGGTGCGGCCGGGGAGGACGGTGCTCAGATGCGGCGGAGCCGGGCCGGGGGCGAGACGGCGAGCGAGCGGGTCATGCGGCGTCCTCCATTCTGGCGGCCCTCTGGCGGGGCGTCCCGATTCACGAAAGGCTTGATTCCTGGCCGGACCTGCGCTCTCGTGTAATCGTTTACATGCACTGTGCCGGTCTCCGGGCCGGCTGTCAATGCAGGTGCCATCCCGAGGCCGCAGCAGGTTCGATCGGTCATGAGCGACGCAGCGCGCGACGAATCAGCGGCGGAGGAGGCCCTCCCGCGCGCGGCGCGCATCCAGGACGTGGCGCGCCTCGCCGCGGTCTCGACCGCGACCGTGAGCCGGGCGCTCGCCCATCCCGACCGCGTCTCGCCGGAGGCGCGCGCCCGGGTCATGGCGGCGATCGCGCAGATCGGCTACGTGCCCAACCCGGCGGCGCGGACCCTGCGCTCGCAGAAGAGCCGCATGGTGCTCGTGGTGCTGCCGAACCTCGGCAACATCTTCTTCTCGAAGATCCTGCGCGGGATCGAGGAGACCCTGTTCGAAGCCGGCTACGGCATGATCATCGGCGATCTCGACGGCTCGCCCGAGAAGGAGGCGCGGTTCACCGCCTTCATGGCGGGCGGGCAGGTCGACGGGGCGATCCTGCTCAACGGGCACGTGTTCAGCGAGGCCAGGGCCGGGATTCCGCTGATCGCCCTCTGCGAGGCGATCCCGGAGGCTGCCATTCCGCAGATCGAGGTCGACAACCGGGCCGCCGCGCAGGCCATGACGGAATATCTCGCCGCGCTCGGCCACCGCCGCATCGCCTATGTGTGCGGCCCCGCCGGCAACGTGCTGGAGCGCGAGCGCCTGCGCGGCTACCGCGACGGGCTCGCGGCGGCGGGCCTCGCCTTCGATCCCGGCCTCGTCTTCCCCGGCGATTATTCGCTCGAGGCCGGCGTACAGGTCGGGGAGGGGATCCTCGCGCGAGAGGGGCGCCCGGGCGCGGTGTTCTGCTCCAACGACGAGATGGCGATCGGGCTGATGCGCACGCTGATCTCGGGGGGCTTGCGGGTCCCGCAGGACATCTCGGTCGCGGGCTTCGACGACATCGAGTTCGCGGCGGTCGTCGAGCCGCCGCTCACCACGGTGCATCAGCCCCGGCGCGAGCTCGGGCAGGCGGGCGCGGCGGTGCTCCTGGACCTCCTCGCCGGGCGCAAGGCCCAGCCCCGCGTGCGCCTCCCCACCGAGATCATCGTCCGCGCCAGCACGGGGCCTGCGCGCTCGTAGGGACCCTCCCCCTTTCTCCCCGCGAGCGGGGAGAAAGGGGGAGGGCAGGCGAGGAGAGGGGGGCTCCGTCTCCGGGCCGGGAGTCTAAGCCAGCGCCGCCGCGAGCAGCGGCAGGCTGCGGTCCATGCGGTAGTCGATCGAGGAGTGGTTGTCGTGGAACTCCTCGTAGGTATGCGCCACGCCGGCCGCCTCCAGCTTGCGGTGCAGGATGCGGGCGCCGTAGACGAGGTTGTACTGGTCGAGGTCGCCGCAATCGATGAAGAGGCACTTGAGCCGGCGCAACGCGTCGAGGTGCTGCGGTTCGTCCGCCATCCGCAGCGGGTCGAACGCCAGCCAGTTGGCCCAGCGCTCCGGGATGATCTCGCAGGTGTGGAGGTCGACCGGAAGCCGCACGCCGAGATAGGCGTCCGGGTCCGGATCGAAACTCGCGGCCTGGGCCAGCATCATGATCGTGTGCCAGTCGGAATCCTTCGCCTTCGGCCCGGTCTCGAAATGGCGCATGAAGGCCTCGACCGACATCACGTGGTCGGAGAGGTGCCGCAGCACGCCGCCGAACTCGGCGCGGTACATGAGTTCGAAGCCCATGTCGCCGGAATGGCACGCCGCCGCGGCCCAGACGCGGCCGCCGTGGCGCATGGCGTGCACGATGGCGCCAAAGCCGCCGGAGCTCTTGCCGAACACCCCGCGCCGGCCGTCGCCGCCGCAGCCGAAGCGTTCCTCGACGAGCGGCACCATCTCGCGCGTGAGGAACGTCTCCCATCCGCCCATCGCGACGCTGTCGACGTACTGGTTGCCGCCGAGCCGGGTGAAGCAGTCCGGGAAGGCGACCACGACCGGCGGCATGGCGCCGATGCCGATCAGCCGGTCGAGGCGCTCGGGGACGTTCTCGCCGTAGTTCTTCCAGTTGGTGTGCGCCGGCCCGCCGGCCGTGAAGCCGACGAGGTCCACGAGGAGCGGCAGCCCGCGTCCGTCGTGGCCCGCCGGCACGTAGACGTCGATGCGTCTCGAGGTGGGATCGCCGAGCAGGTTGCCCTTGAGGCTCTCCCCGTCGAGCCAGAGACGGTGCAGGGTTCCTTCCGGCGCGGTGCGGTCCGTGCGCATGGGGATCTCTCGCAGGCGCGGCTCAGGCCGGCGGGAGCGCCGCCTTGCGGCGTGCGACCTCGTTAGCCTCCCTGCCGCGATTCGGCGAGGGTCGCCCGCCTGCCGTCGAAGCAGGCCACGTCAGAGCGTGCGCGTCACCTTGGCGAGATGCGGCGGCTGGTCGGGATCGAGGCCGCGCGCGACCGCGAGGGCCGCCACGAAGCCGTAGAAGGCCTGCACGGCGACGAGCGGATCGAGGGCGGGATGGGCGTCGCGCGCGAAGGGCAGGGGGACGCTGGCGAGCGAGAGCGCCGCATCCGCGGACGACATCACCACGAGCGGCGCGCCGGCGCCCTTCAGGCGCTCCATGGTGGAGAGCACCGAGGGCAGTGTCTCGTCCTCGACCGCGAGCACCAGGATCGGCCCGGAGGGATCGACCACCGCCATCGGTCCGTGCAGCACCTCCGCGGCGCTGAAGGCCTCGGCCTGGATGCCCGCGACCTCCTTCATCTTGAGGGCGATCTCGGAGGCGATCGCGAAGGCGCGGCCGCGGGCGACCACGAGCATGCGGTCGGCGCCCGCGAGAACCGGGATGGCGGCGCTCCAATCCTGCCGCGCGGCGCGCTCGAGCGAGCCCGGGAGCGCCGGGAGAGCCTCGGCGAGGCGCCGGTCCTGCGACCAGGCGGCGGTGAGGAGCGCCGCCGCCGCGGCGGTGCAGATGAAGCTCTTCGTCGCCGCGACCGCCCGCTCGGGTCCCGCATGGAGCGAGAACACCACCTCGGCGGCCTCGCCCAGGGCGCTCCCGGCCTGGTTCACGAAGGCCGCGGTGAGCGCGCCGACCCGGCGCGCGTCCTCGACCACGCGCACGATGTCGGGGCTCGCGCCCGATTGCGACAGCCCCAGCACGAAGGCGCCGCGCACCTTGAGGGGCGCTCCGTAGGCGGTGACCACGGAGGGCGCCGCGGAGGCCGTGACGAGGCCGAGCATGGTCTCGAACAGGTAGCGGCCGTAGAGGCTCGCATGGTCGCTGGAGCCCCGTCCGACGGTGAGCACGAAGGGCGGGTCGAGGGCGCGCAGGCGCCCGCCGAGCTCCGCGATCCGGCTGCCTTCCGCAGCGATGAGCTCGCCCACGCGCGCGGGTGCCTCGCGGGCCTCGATGGTCATCAGGGGCGTGGAGCCGGTCATCCGCTTCTCTCTCGTGGGGGAGGGGGCCTGCGCGTCGTGGAACAAGCCGGGCGGCCCGCGACCGTGCCGCCCTCCTGGGCAGGAAGTGGGGCCGGAACAGGATTCCTCAAGCTGACGTTGTCGCGGCGCGGGCGGGGCCCGCTCCGTTCTCCGACACGTCAGAAGGATCACCCATGAGCTCCGGCCAGAACCAGACGCTGCCGCCGCAGACGCAGTCGACCCAGCCCGGTCGCGAGACCGAGATGAACCCGAAGCCGAACTACACCCCGCGCTTTCCGGGCAGCGGGCGCCTGAAGGGCAAGGTCGCGGTCGTGACCGGCGGCGACAGCGGCATCGGCCGCGCGGTCGCGGTGCTGTTCGCCCGCGAGGGCGCGAAGGTCGCGGTGCTCTACCTCAACGAAGGCCGGGACGCGCAGGACACCAAGCAGTTCGTCGAGACCGAAGGCAGCCAGTGCCTGCTGATCGCGGGCGACGTCGGCGATCCCGGCTTCTGCCGCGAGGCCGTGACCCGCGTCATGGGCGAGTTCGGCCGCATCGACGTGCTCGTCAACAACGCCGCCGAGCAGCACCCCAAGAAGGAGGTCACGGAGATCACGCCCGATCAGTTGGACCGCACGTTCCGGACCAATATCTACGGCTATTTCTACATGGTGCAGGCGGCGATGCCCCACCTCAAGGAGGGCGCGGCGATCATCAACACCACCTCGGTGACGGCCTATCGCGGCTCGCCGGAGCTCCTCGACTATTCCTCGACCAAGGGCGCGATCGTGACCTTCACGCGCTCGCTTGCGCAGTCGCTCGTCGGCAAGGGGATCCGGGTCAACGGCGTCGCGCCGGGTCCGATCTGGACGCCGCTCATCCCGTCGACCTTCCCGGCCGAGAAGGTCGCGACCTTCGGGGCCAACACGCCGATGAAGCGGCCGGGCCAGCCCAACGAGGTCGCCTCCTGCTTCCTGTTCCTGGCCTGCGAGGATGCGTCCTACATCACGGGCTCGGTGCTGCATCCGAACGGCGGCGACCCGACGGAAAGCTGACGCGGGCGCCGCTTCGCGGCAGGCCCGAAAACGAAGAAAGCGCCTCCGCGGGGAGGCGCTTTCCGCATGGGGCTCGGAGTAATGGGCGCGGCGTCAGCGACGCTGGCGGCGGACGCGGACCGGAACCGGCACCGGCTGGTGCACGGGCGTCGCGGCGGCGAAGAACAGCATGACGGCGCACAGGGTGCCGGCGATCAGGAACAGCGCCTCCGCGACGGGCACATGCGAGGCCAGGCCGATCCCGGCGAACACCGCCGCGAAGAGGGTGAAGATGATGCTCGCACGCAACGCCACGGACCGTGTCATGAATGAAGCCTCCGTCAGTGCTGGTTCAACGTCCGCCCCCGAAGGCAGGTTCCGCCGCGGGACATCCGGTCGCCGCCCGCGGCATTCGGGCCACCGCCGCGGGACGGAAGGCGCGTACGGGCGGCGGGACATCCGGTCGCCGGAGCCGGCGATCTCCCGCCCGGACGGGTCGGCTCGCGGGATATGCACAAGGGAAAAGCGCGCCCGTCGCGGCAAGCGTGGCGGGCGCGGAACCGCGCCGCCGAGCTTCGCGTTGCCCTGGCATCATCGGCACTCGCCGATCTGTTCAGTAGCGAGGTAACACCATGCTCGGTTGGGCCATCACCTTCCTTCTCGTCGCCCTCGTGGCCGCCGTGTTCGGCTTCGGCGGCATCGCGGGCACGGCCGTCGAGATCGCGAAGCTGATCTTCTTCGTCGCCATCGTGCTGTTCGCGATCTCGGCCGTGATCGGCCTCCTGCGCGGCCGCACTCCCCGCAGCCCGCTCTAGAGCATGATCCCGAAAAGTTGCAGACTTTTCGGACAAGATCATGCGGCACAACGATGACTGAGAGAGCTTGATCGCTCCAATCCGAAGCGATCAAGCTGTAGGGTATCGTCCGCCGGTCCGGCCGGCGCTGCGCCAAGACGAAAACGCCGCTCTCCGGAGCGGCGTTTTCGTTTGCCGTGGATCATGCGGCGAGCCCGGCGTCGGCCGGGACGCGGGTCGGCCGGCCGACCGAGGGGCGGCGCGGGTCACATCGTCAGGGAGAAAAGGCGGTCAACCGATCGCCTGCAGGGCGGCGCGGGTCATGCTGTCGGGGCCGAGATCGTCGGCATCGTCCACGGCCAGCATGCCGGCGAGCCGCGAGCGGGCGCGGTTGACGCGGCTCTTGATGGTGCCGACCGCACAGCCGCAGATCGTCGCCGCTTCCTCGTAGGAAAAACCGGAGGCGCCGACGAGGAGGAGCGCCTCGCGCTGGTCGGAGGGCAGCTTCGCGAGGGCGGAGCGGAAATCCTCGAAGTCGAGCCGGGAGCCCTGCTCGGGCTGCACCTTGAGCCGGCCCGCGTAGGACCCGTCGGGATCCTCGACCTCGCGGCGGCGCTTGCGGTACTCGGAATGGAACAGGTTGCGCAGGATCGTAAACAGCCAGGCGTGCAGGTTCGTCCCGCGCTCGAAGCGGTCGATGTGCGACAGCGCCCGCAGCAGGGTGTCCTGCACGAGGTCGTCGGCCCGGTCGACCTGGCCGCAGAGCGAGATCGCAAAGGCGCGAAGCGAAGGGACCGCCGCGAGCAGCGCGTCCCGGATCGCAGGCTCCGGCGTCATCGCGCCTTCTCCGGGGCGCCGCCTTTCTCGAGCCGGTCGAGCAGATCCTTGAAGCGGTCCGGAACCGGCTGGTTCACGAGATCGTCGTACATGGCGCGCAACTGGTCCCCCAGGCGCGTCTGGGTCGGGCGGTCGATTCTCGGCTCCGACGAATGCCCATTGTCGGCCAAGCCGTCCGTTACGACGGCGGCCAGCCTCTTCCCCTTGTTACTCGTCATCGATCTCCCCTCACCAACCCATTTTTGTCGTTGGCGGCCCTGGCCTAAGATTGGGCGGAACGCCCTCAGGGCAATGGTCCCGTGTGCAGCTTGTCCATTGTCCGGGCGCCCCGATGTGCCGGCGCGCACCTTCGCTGCGGTTCGCCCGGGCGCCCCGATGTGCCGGCGCACACCTTGGCCGTGGCTCCGCGCACTTGAACCGACAACGCGGAGCCTTGCCATCGGTTCCCGAAAGGTGGAACTTTCCGGGCATTGCCGAGTTGAATGGTCCGTATCCAACCAACGATCCAAAGCACCAATCAAGGGGAAGCGAATGTCGACAGCTCAGCTTGTCGTCCAGCACTTGCCGTATCTGCGTCGTTATGCTCGCGCCCTGACGGGCAGCCAGATGGCGGGCGACGCCTACGTGGCGGCCACGCTGGAGACCCTCGTCAGCGAGCCCGAGACCATCGGCAGCGCCGGCAACGTGAAGGTGGAGCTGTTTCAGGTTTTCACGCGGATCTGGAACTCCCTCTCCGTGAACGGACGGAGCGAGCAGATCCAGCGCGACCTGCCGGCCGAGGTCCGCATCGGGCAGATCACCCCCCTCCCGCGCCAGGCCTTCCTGCTGTCCTGCCTCGAGGGCTTCTCGGAGGAGGAGGTCGCGGGCATCCTGACCGTCAACACCGACCAGGTCCGCGAACTCGTCGACGAGGCCGGCCGCGAGCTCGCCGCCGACATGGCGACCGACATCCTCATCATCGAGGACGAGCCGCTCATCGCGATGGATCTCGAGGCCCTGGTCGAGGGGCTCGGCCACAACGTCACCGGGGTCGCCCGCACCCGCACCGAGGCCGTGAAGCTCGCGGCCACGAAGCGTCCGGGCCTGATCCTCGCCGACATCCAGCTTGCCGACGGCAGCTCGGGCCTGGATGCGGTGAACGACCTCCTGAAGGCCTTCGAGGTGCCGGTGATCTTCATCACCGCCTATCCGGAGCGCTTCCTCACCGGCGAGCGGCCCGAGCCCGCGTTCCTGATCGCCAAGCCCTTCCAGCCCGCCAACGTCTCCGCGGTGATCAGCCAGGCGCTGTTCTTCCAGCAGAGCGCGCGCCGGCGCGAGGTGCGCGCCACCGCCTGACTCCTGCGAAGCTCACACGCTGAGGCGACGCCCGGCCCCGCGCCGGGCGTTCTGCCATGGGTCGAGCCCCTGGCGGATGGAAGGCAATAAAAAAGACGGGTCAGAAAACTGACCCGTCTGAAGGTGCCGGCCAATGCACAAGGGGAATGCGGGGAGGACCAGGTGGCCGGGTACTCCAACAACGTCGGCCCAAAAAAAAGGTTCCAGGACCGATATTGTCTTGACTCGCGGTGTCCGAGCCGGCGCCGCCCGCCGCGTCCGCCCCCGAATCCGACCGGCCGGCCCATCAAAAACTGAAATTTCCGTTAGGGAAGGCCCAGGAACATCGCCGAAACTGCCGCGTTGTCTTCATAAAATCGGCCCGCGCCGAAACGGCCGGGGAGGCAACCATGATCCACACGCCCGCGACGTTCCTGGCCGTGGCCGGCACGGCCTTCGTGCTGGCAAGCTACGCCCCCGCAGCGCTCGAAGCGCGGGCGATGCTGCCTCAGGAGGGCACCGTGGTGGCCTCGCTCGATCCGCGCATCCCCGCCCCCCAGGAGCGCATCCGCACCGCGGCCTCCGCGACCGGGAAGGGCGACCGCCTCGGCCCGCCGCGGCCCGAAGCGCGCGAGCGCCCGGCCGTGTCGGTGGTGGAGATCGTCGGCCTCGCGCAGGCGACCGTGATCCTGCGCGACCGCGACGGCACCGTCCTCTACCGCTCCGACCCGCTGTCCAACACGACGATCGTCGCCAAGGGCGCCGACCTTCCCGTCGTGACCCTGAAGGACGCGCCGGCCGCGCCGACGAGCCAGCAGCCGACCGAGCCCTCCTCGGTCCAGGGCCTGTCGCCGAAGCGCGAGGGCCAGGACGTGCCGGGCGAGGGCGTGCGCCGCTCGCGCCGCCCGATCGGCTGCGAAGGGGCCCTGAGCCCGCTCGTGCGCGGCGACGCGCAGCGGATCCCCAGCCGCTGCCTCGCGCAGGCTGCCCCGCTCTCCGCTTCCTGAAATCCGGCTCCCGTCTCCGGCGGCGTCTGCGCGGCTGCGGGCGGCGGGCGCGTCCCCCGCACGGACGGGCATGGCCGCCTGCTCCCGATTTCTTGAGCGGGGGAACATCAATCTTGTGAATACATCATTCGTCTTCTGCGCTCTACTTCATCAACAAAGATAATCGGAACAAAATCCGCCGGAGGGCGTTGGCCCGACGCGCTATTTGCGCGAACGCGATCTCAAATCCATTGCAGGAGAAGAGCATGCTCAAGACGCATATGGCGGCTTGTCTGATGGCGACGATTTTCGTTGCCGCGCCGGCGCTGGCCCAGCCTGCGCCGTCGGCCGGGACCGACCGGCCCACGGCCTCCGGGACGGGCACCACGACCTCGGGCTCTCCCGCCATGCAGCCGGCTCCGACGCAGGGCTCCTCGGCCGGCGGATCGTCGGGCGCGATGTCGCAATCCTCCGGCGCCTCCGGCAGCTCCACGACGCAGCCCGCCGGCTCGACGGCGTCGAGCGGCGGCGCCGGCTCGAGCGGCGCGATGCCCGCCTCGGGCACGGCGGCGGGCACCGGCTCGTCCGCGTCGGGCGGCTCCTCCGGCATGTCGGCGACCTCCGGCTCGTCCGCATCCAGCGGGGCACAGCCCGCAGCCTCGGGCTCGTCCGCGATGGTCCCGAGCAGCGGCCAGAGCGGCGCCATGCAGGGCAACTTCATCGGCCAGCTCCAGAACCAGCAGGTCATGGCCTCGCGGCTCATCGGCACCACGGTGGTGAGCGCCAACAACGAGTCCATCGGCGACGTGAACGACATCATCCTCGACCGCCAGGGCCAGATCGCGGGCGTCGTGATCGGCGTCGGCGGCTTCCTCGGCATCGGCGAGAAGGACGTGGCGGTGCCGTTCCGGGCCCTCGAGCTCACGGCGTCGGCCAACCAGGGCGCGATGACCTCGAACAGCACCGGCGCGGGCGCCGGCGCCGCGAACACGAACGCGACGGTCGCGACCACGGGCGCCACCGGGTCGAACGACCAGCAGGCGACGGCGAGCAACCGCCAGACCGCGATGACCGGCAACACCGGCAATGCGGGCGCCGGCGGCGCCGCGCAGGGCAACGCCAACAACGACGGCGGCGTGCCGGACCGCATCATGCTGCGGATGACGAAAGCCGACCTGCAATCCGCGCCCGCCTTCCAGACCTCGCGGCGCGGCAGCGGCGACAACAACGCCTCGCGCGGCAACGCGTCGGGCGGCACCGCGACGAACCGGCCGTAATCCGCGGCCTCGGCTCGATAGCGCGTCAGGCGGGAGGTCCTCCGGGACCTCCCGTTTTTCGTAACGACGCCGGTTGGACCGCTCTTCGGCCTGAAACGGCGATGCCCGGCACGGGCCGGGCATCGGATTCGCGGGTCTCTTCGGGCCGGATCCGGCGCAGGGCCGGACCGGGGTCAGGCCGCCTGGCGGTTCAGGTTCGCGACCGCGAGCTCGGTCAGGAGCTTGTCGGTCTTCTTCTCCTCCGCGAGCGTCTCGTCGAGGAGGCGGACCGCGTCCTTCATCCCGAGCTGCTTCGCCCAAGCCTTGAGGGTGCCGTAGCGGGCGATCTCGTAATGCTCGATCGCCTGGGCGGCCGCGAGCACGCCGGCATCCATCACGTCCGGATCCTCGGCCTCCTCCATGACCTCCTTGCCTTCCTCGATCAGGCTCTGCATCGCCTCGCAGGGCACCCCGCGAGCCCGCTTGCCCATCATCTCGAACACCTGCTCGAGGCGCTCGATCTGGCCGACGGTCTCCTCGCGGTGCGTCTCGAAGGCCATGCGCAGCTCGTCGCTGTCGGTGCTCTTCGCCATCTTGGGCAGCGCGCGCAGGATCTGCTTCTCGGCGTGATAGACGTCCTTCAGCATGTGAAGGAAAAGCTCTTCCAGATTCTTCATGGGTTCGGGTCCGATCGGGTTTGAGGGACGGGGCCTCTGCGGCCCGCGGGACTCAAACGTCGCGCCTATGGCCAAGTTCCTCCCGCCGGGGCGCTCTCCCCAGGCATCCTCGCTGGTCCCGGGCACCCTCGCGCGGGCGCATTCACGTCTTCGTCGGGTCCGCTCCGGCGCCCGGCCGCCCCAGGAACCCGGACTCCGCCGGAACGTTGTTCTCGCGACGGCGCAAGGGAGAAATCCACAGGATTTCTCGAACGCGATGCGGCAGGGCGACCATGACGGCAGCACAAGAAATCGACACCATTCTCCCGAACCAGGATCCCCCCATGGAGCTCCTGCGGCTGACCTCGAGCCTCCACCCGAGCGACGAGCCGCGGATCGCCTCCATGCTGAGCGGCCTGGTGGCGGCCCGCCACGAGGACGAGGTCATCTGCCCGCTGATGATGCGGCGCAATCTGGTGATCCCGGCCCATCAGGGATCGATCGCGCGCAGCGCCTGGCGGGTCGACTGAGACGGGCCGCACGAGCCCCGGGACGAGTGACGCGGACGAACAGAGGAACGGCAGCAGGCAGCAAGAGTCGAGGTGGTCATGGTTGAGTTCAGCGTATTGTCGTCAGGCGGCCCCTCGGTTGCGGTCCTGTTCTCCCCCGGCACGGTTCCGATCGTCGACATCTTCCGCGCGCTCGGCGATTTCGAGGATCATTACGACGTCGCCGCGCTCGACGCCCTCGAGGACGACCTCGCCCGGGCGATGGGCCGCGACACCGCCAAGGGCATCGTCTCGGACGCCCTGCTGCTCGCCTTCGGGCTGCGGCGCGAGCGGCCCGAGCCGATGCAGTACGCACCGCGCCAGTCGCGGCGCGGCACCCTCGACGAGTACCGGCTCGTCTCGCTCCTGAGCGCGACCTACTGGCACGACTTCGTGCTCGCCTCCGAAGCCGCGGCGGCGCTCGAGATCATCCACCCCCAGCCCCTGATCTCGCTCGCCTTCGACATCTCGCGGCGCCTCGAGAGCGCAGGCATGAAGCTCGACGCGCCGGACCCGCGCGTGTTCCGGCCGGCGGCGCAGGCCACGACCGAGGTCGTCGTGGAGCGCATCCGCCCGGTCGTGGCGCCGCTGCGCCAGATCGACGGCTGAGAGGCGCCCTCCTCGCCACGGACCGGGCGGGCATCCCCCCGCCGCCGGCGCGGGGACTGCCGCTCCGGCGGCGTCCTCGTCCGTCGCGATCGCCTGTGACAGGCGCTCAAGAAAGACGACAAGCGCCCAAGAAAAAGGGCGGCCCGGCGGCCGCCCTGGAATTCCGCTTGCGATGAACCGTCAGCCTTCGGAATCGCGGCTCGAGCCGGAGGCTTGCCCGCCCTTGCGGCCGGCCTGCGAGGCGAGGTCGCGGTCCTGCGAGAACGACCGCTTCTCGGCCGGAACGCTCTTGCCGCCCTTGCTCGCGATCTCGCGCTGGCGCGCCGCATCCATCGAGGCGAATCCTCGCTTCGACGTGGAGTTACCTGTCGCCATCTCTGCCTCCTTGGCGAATGCCCTCATGTTTGAACAACAACGCTCCATTTCCTGGGTTCCGGCCGAGAATCGTCGATTTTCGAAAGGCCTAAGTGCATCTGCGGCCAATGCTTCTCGCGATTCGCGGAATGGCCGGAGCGGGCCGCCGCGGCCCGGGAACCGGCGCCCCGTGCTAGCGTTGCCATTCGGCCTGTGCGCCCCGGGTGCCGTTCGACTGGTGCCGTTCGACCATTGGGTTTCCGACGGCGCCGGCAATTCGAAGGAACCGTCAGGGGAGAGCGACCGCGATGACCAACAAGGACATGGTGCCCCGGCCCGGTCCCGGCCCCGCCCCGCGCGACCGCGACCCGCCGCAGGGTCCCAAGAAGGTGGACGACCGCAACCGGCGTCCCGACAACGACCCGCCCGACTCGCCCCAGGTGAAGCCCTCCCAGGACCGCAAGTAGCGGCCACGGCGCCGCCGCTCGCCTGCGGCTTCGGGCGGCCGCAGGCCGGCGCCGCGCCCGCTCCGGGCCGCCGCCCTTGTCGCCCGAATTGTTTTAAGCTTAAATCAATTCGGCCGGCCCGCGCCGGCCGGCAGGGCAGGAGCGTGCCATGAAGGTGGCGGTCATCGGCGGCGGTCCCGCCGGCCTCTATTTCGCGATCCTGATGAAGAAGCAGCGCCCATCGGCCGAGATCACGGTCTACGAGCGCAACCGCGCCGACGACACCTTCGGCTTCGGCGTGGTGTTCTCCGACGCCACCCTCGACAATTTCGAGCGCTACGACCTCCCGAGCTACCGCCGCATCACCCAGGAATTCGCCTACTGGGACGACATCGCGATCCACTTCAAGGGCGCGGTCCACCGCATCGGCGGCAACGGCTTCTGCGGCTGCTCGCGCCGCACCCTGCTCCTGATCCTGCAGGAGCGCGCCGTGGAGCTCGGCGTGCGCCTCGTCTATCAGGCCGAAATCGACGACGAGGGCCCCTTCGCGGATGCCGACCTCGTCGTGGTCGCGGACGGCATCAACTCGCGCTTCCGCGAGCGCCATGCGGCGCATTTCGAGCCCGAGGTGGATCTTCGCCCCAACAGGTTCACCTGGATGGGTTCGACCCGGCCCCTCGACGCCTTCACCTTCATCTTCCAGGAGACCGAGTGGGGGCCCTTCATCGCCCACGCCTACCAGTACGAGGCGGGGCGCTCGACCTGGGTGTTCGAGACCGATCCCGAGACCTTCGAGCGCGCCGGCCTGCCCGAGATGAGCGAGGCGGAATCCGCAGGCCTCATGGAGCGGATCTTCGGCTGGTTCCTCGACGGGCATCCGGTCCTCACCAACCGCTCGATCTGGCGCAGCTTCCCGATGATCCGCTCGAAGCGCTGGGTGCTCGGCAACAAGGTTCTGATCGGCGACGCCAAGGCGACCGCGCATTTCTCGATCGGGTCCGGCACCAAGCTCGCCATGGAGGACGCGATCGCGCTCGCGGATGCCTTCCGACGGGACCCCACGGTCGAGGGCGCGCTCGCGCTCTACGAGACCGGCCGCCGCGAGGAGGTCGAGAAGACCCAGCACGCGGCCGACGTCTCGCTCGTCTGGTTCGAGCACGTGGCGCGGTTCTGGGATTTCGATCCCGTCCAGTTCGCCTTCGGGGTGATGACGCGGGCCAAGGCCATCACCTACGACAACCTGCGCCTCCGGGCGCCGGACTTCGTCGACGAGGTGGACCGGGTCTTCGCCGGCAAGGTGCGCGAGCAGGGCTTCGCGGTCGATGTCGAGCGGCCCGTGGTGCCGATGTTCCAGCCCCTGCGCCTGCGCGACATGATCGTGCCGAACCGGGTCGTGGTCTCGCCCATGGACATGTATTCGGCGGTGAACGGCGTACCCGGCGACTGGCACCTCGTCCATTACGGCGCGCGGGCCACGGGCGGGGCGGGGCTGATCTTCACCGAGATGACCTGCGTGTCGCCGGAGGCGCGGATCACGCCCGGCTGCACGGGGCTGTGGACCGACGAGCAGGAGGCCGCGTGGCGGCGCATCGCGGATTTCGTGCATGCGCATTCGGGCTCGAAGTTCTGCCTCCAGCTCGGGCATTCCGGGCGCAAAGGCGCCACCAAGCTCATGTGGGAGGGAATCGACCGGCCGCTCGAGAGCGGCGCCTGGGAGGTCTGCTCGGCGTCACCGATCCCCTACTTCCCCGACAGCCAGGTGCCGCGCGAAGCCACCCGCGCCGACATGGACAAGATCAGGGCGGATTTCGTGCAGGCCGCCGAGCGCGGCGAGCGCGCGGGCTTCGACATGCTGGAGCTCCACTGCGCCCACGGCTACCTGCTGGCGAGCTTCATCTCGCCCCTCACCAACCGGCGCACGGACGAGTACGGCGGCCCCCTCGACAACCGCCTGCGCTTCCCGCTCGAGGTGTTCGAGGCCATGCGCGCGGTGTGGCCCTCGCACAAGCCGATGTCGGTGCGCCTCTCCGCGACCGACTGGGCGGAAGGGGGGCTCACGCCCGAGGAGGCCGTCGAGGCCGCGCGCGCCTTCGCGCGGGCCGGCGCCGACCTCGTCGACGTCTCCACGGGCCAGACGGTGCGCGAGGCGCGGCCGGTCTACGGGCGCATGTTCCAGACCCCGTTCTCGGACCAGATCCGCAACGAGGCCCGGGTCGCCACCATGTGCGTGGGCAACATCACCACCCCCGACCAAGTCAACACGATCCTGGCGGCCGGCCGCGCCGACCTCGTGGCGCTCGGCCGGCCGCACCTCGTCGACCCGTCCTTCACCCTCAAGGCGGCGGCCTGGTACGGCGCGCCCGCGATCCACTGCCCGCCGCAATACGGGCCCGGCCGCGATCAGGCCTTCCGCAACGCGGTGCGCGACCGGCAGGACCTCGACGAGCTCAAGGTCAAGGCGAAGCCCAAGACCCGCGCCGAACGCAAGATGGAAGCCGCCGCGAAGCCGCTCGCGGCGGAGTAAGGCTCCCTCTCCCCGCCTCCGCACCCCCTCTCCCCGCCAGCGGGGAGAGGGCTGGGGTGAGGGGCCGGTCGGAGAAGCGGGCGATCTCGGATGATGTCCCCTCCCCCTTGCGGGGAGGGGCCGGGGGTGGGCGTCGGTGCAGGATGAGACGCTCAGGTGCCTCCTGCACCAACCCCCACCCGGCCTGCTCCGCAGTCCACCCTCCCCGCAAGGGGGAGGGCAGGTGTGCTGGGTGCATCGCGCTTCTCCGACCCGCCCCTCGCCCTAACCCTCTCCCCGCGGGCGGGGAGAGGGAATGGACGGCACCAGATCCTTCGGCGGATCCCCCGGCGCGAAGCTCCGCGGCCGGTTGAGGCGCACCATCGGCTCGATCTGCCAGAGCCCGGCGAGGCCGACGAGGGCGCCGACGAGCGCGGCGCCCGGCGCGCCCGCACCGAGCGAGCGCCAGACCACATAGACCATGCCGAGGAGGGCGGCGCCCGCAAGGGCCGCGGTGGCGCCCCAGACCGCCGGCGGCCGGCCGGCGAGGAAGCGGGCGTCGGGGCTCGCCGCCGCGACCGCGCGCAGCAGGGTGCGCGCGAAGGCGCCGTAGGCGGGGCCCTGGTCCGTGACCTGGATCAGGGACAGCCAGTGCAGGGACGAGAGCGAGAAGGTCTTGCCGTCGCGCATCCGCACCGTGGTCCGGTAGTTCGCCTGCGCGAACCGGCCCGGCGCGTAGGTGAGGCGGACCTGCTCGACGGCACCGAGCTGGACCACGTCGACCTTGCGGCCGGAATCGACCGTCAGGGTCCGTTCGTCGAGCGTGAAGGTGACCGGCGCGGCGGTCGGGCGTGGGGCGTGGCTGTAGCGGCGGGTCATGGGGTCCGGACGCGGCGGGGTCCCGCGGTCCTAGCGCGTTCCGCCGCAAAGCGCATCCGGCCCTACCGCACCAGCTCCCGCATCGCCCCGTCGATGCCCTCGAGCGTCAGCGGGTACATGCGCTCGCCGAGGAGGCGGCGCACGAGGCCGATCGAGTGGGTGTAGTCCCAGTGCGGCCGCGGCACCGGGTTGAGCCAGACGGCCTTCGGGAAATGGCCGAGGAGGCGCTCCATCCAGGCCTGGCCCGCCTCCTCGTTCCAGTGCTCGACGGAGCCGCCCGGCATGGTGATCTCGTAGGGGCTCATGGAGGCGTCGCCCACGAACACGACGCGGTAGTCGGAGCCGTAGGTGCGCAGGATGTCCAGCGTCGGGATCGTCTCCTCGAAGCGGCGGCGGTTCTGCTTCCACACGCGCTCGTAGAGGCAGTTGTGGAAGTAGAAATGCTCGAAGTGCTTGAACTCGAGGCGGGCGGCGGAAAACAGCTCCTCGGCGATCTCCACATGCCAGTCCATGGAGCCGCCGACGTCGAGGAAGAGCAGGACCTTGACGGCGTTGCGGCGCTCCGGCCGGAGTTTGACGTCGAGATAGCCCTTGTTGGCGGTCTCCCGGATGGTGCCGTCGAGGTCGAGCTCGTCCGCCGCGCCCTGGCGCGCGAAGCGGCGGAGCCGCCGCAGGGCGACACGCATGTTGCGCACGCCGAGCTCGACCCCGTCGTCGAGATCCTTGAACTCGCGCTTGTCCCACACCTTCACGGCGCGGAAGTTGCGGTTGCCCTCCTGCCCGATGCGCACGCCTTCCGGATTGTAGCCGTAGGCGCCGTAAGGCGAGGTGCCGCCGGTGCCGATCCATTTGCTGCCGCCCTGGTGGCGGCCCTTCTGCTCCCTCAAACGCTCCTTGAGGGTTTCGAGAAGCTTCTCCCAGCCCATGGCCTCGATCTGGCGCTTCTCCTCCTCGGTGAGGAAGCGCTCGGCGATCTTGCGCAGCCATTCCTCCGGGATCTCGGCCTTCTCGAGGGCCTCGCCCAGGGTCTCCAGGCCCTTGAAGACCTGGCCGAACACCCGGTCGAACCGGTCGAGGTTGCGCTCGTCCTTCACGAGGCAGGCGCGCGAGAGGAAATAGAATTCCTCCACGCGCTTGTCGGCGAGGTCGCGGTCCAGCGCGTCCAGGAGCGTGAGGTATTCCCGCAGGGTGACGGGCACCTTGGCGGCGCGCAGTTCGGTGAAGAAGGTCAGGAACATGGGGGCAAGGTCGGGTCCGCAGGCCGGGAGGTCAAGCGGGGCTAATCCCCGGGTCTGCGCTGCTCGCGGTAGCATTGCTGCGCGAGGCCGTTGACGCGGGGGCGGTCCTCGGGCGCGACCCGGTTGCCGAGCACGGCGCGCCACAGGCTCTCCTCGATGCGGAGCCGGTCCGCCGTGCAGCGGCAGATCGCGGTGCAGAGCGCCTCGTCCCGGTCCGCGCCGATGCAGCCGGCGGCGCAGGGGCGGATGAAGGTTTGGGCCTCGGCGGCCGGGTTCGGCCCGGTGATCTGGAGCACGCCGTAGAACAAAGCCAGCAGGATCGGCTGGTGCACGAGATAGATCGGCAGGCTCCAGCGCCCGGCGCGCACGAGGGCGCGGGAGGGCGGCGCGGCGGCCCGCCAGCGCGCGAGCGGGCCCGTGCCGCGGCTCAGGAGCGCCCGGCCGAGGAGCAGGCCGAGCAGCACCGCCGCGAACCACGGGAAGACCGGGACATAGTCGTTGGTGATCGGATCCGCGGCGCCGAGCCCGAGCCAGTCGAGGGCCGGATGGTCGAGGGCCGGGCTCGTGAGGAACCGCGGCGCGGCCGCGACCGCGAGCGCGGCGAGCGCCGCGACGGGCCAGGGCGCGCGCAGGAACGGCAGGGCGAGCACGCTCGACACCGCGATGGCGTGCAGGATGCCGAAGAAGATGTAGGCGTCCGGAAAGGCCAGGATGGTCGCGGCCGTCACAAGGAGCGCCGCGCCGCCGATCTTCGCGAGCCGCCGCAGGAACGCCGCCCGGCGCACGCCCCGCGCATGCGCGAGCGCGAGGCTCACCCCCACGAGCGCGAGAAACGAGCTCGCGATCGCGCGCGCGAACGCCTTCCAGGCGGGATCGTTGATGGCGTCGAAGGCGACGAGCTTGAGGAAGCTCAGGTCCCAGGCCGCGTGGTAGACCACCATCGCGACGATCGCGAGCCCGCGCGCGGCGTCGACGGCATCCCAGCGCCCGGCGGCGGGCGGGGCATCCGGGCGGAGGGATGAGGGCGGCGGGGCGAGCGCATTCACGCGGCTGCTTTAGAGCATGATCGCTTCCGTTTGAAGCGATCATGCTCTCTAAGTTATTGTTGGGTCGCATGATCTCATCCGAAAAGCCTGCGACTTTTCGGGATCAGGCTCCAGGCCGGCGCGCGACGGAACGCGAGGGGGATCGGGCGCGGGCGAAGTCTCGACCGCCCGCGCCGGACGCAGCGGCTACTTGGTGATCTTCACCGAGACCGGGTCGCTCGCCGGGAAGGTCTCCTCGACGCCTTCGTCGAGCCGCTCGTCGAGGCGCTCCTTCCCGTTCTCGGGCACCTTCTGGCCCTTGGTGTCGGCGCCCGCGGCCTGGCCGCCCGACTTGGTGGGCAGGGATTCGGGCGCTTGTTGCTTCGTCTGCATGCAGGCTCTCCTTCTTGGGTCGCTGGGACAACGCCGCAAGCCGGGCTCCGGTCCCCGGCGCAGCCTCCGGACGCGAAGCGGGCCCCGTGCCGTGCACCCGGCCCGCCGCTCGATCGTGGGTAGGACGGATCGTCCCGTTACTTCACGGACTTCTGCATGTCCTCGAGGAGCGCGATGTGCTCCATGATGCGCCCGCGCGCCAGCTTCACCATGTTCATGTGCTCGCGGTTCTGGGCGTTCGACTTCAGGTACTGCTCCTGCACGGCGAGCAGGTCGCGGTGGCCCTCGATCTGGCCCTTGAGGTACTCGCGGTCGAAGGCCTCGCCCTGCGCCTGGTTGAGCTTCTGGACCATCTCGGCCCCCTTGGGGTCGCGGGACGCGGCGCCCGCCGGAGCGGCACCGGCCGCCGCGGTCGCGCCGGGATCCATCATGCCGCGCAGGATCTCGGCGATGGTGGTCTGCTCCTCGACCTCGAAGCCCGCGAACTGCTTCAGGCCCTCGTGGCGGGCCTTCTGCTGCGCGAGGCGGCTCGTCTCGAGCGCGACCGAGCCGATCTGCAGTGTCTGCTGCATGTGCTGCATCTCGGCTTGGCCGAGCCGGGCCGCGCCGGCCGCGCCCGCCTGACCGGCCGGCATGGCGGAGCCGGCGGCATTCGACGCGCTGCCCGCGCCGCTGGCCTGGGCGAGGGCTGGGCCGGCCGCGAAGGCGGCAAGACCCGCCAGAACGATACGACGATCCATGGGTGTCTCCTGGTTGTTCTTCCATCGAGGTTCGCGAGCCGGCTCCCGCGGGAGTCCGCCGGCGTCGAGGCCAGCGCCGGACGGATGTGCGCTCCGGCGCTGCAGCATTCCGGCCGCGTCCGGTTCTCGCGGGCGCGTCGCCGTCGCATGGGAGCCGAACGTCGCCGCCCGCCGCTTTGTTTCATGGCGGACGCGATCCGGGATTCAGGGGATTGCACGGGGCGGGTGGGATGAAAGCTCGGTCCTGGTAGGTTGGCGCTGCGACCCGACCCCGTCGCTTCGCGCCGACCCTCCCCTGAGTGGGGAGGGATGCCGACCGGATACGCTGAGCTCTTCCGACCCGCCCCTCACCCCAACCCTCTCCCCGTTCACGGGGAGAGGGGGAGAGCAGGCTGGGAGAGGGGACCCGCGGCGGGCCGCGCTGAGTGTCATCCCCGGCCGGAGCGCGACAGCGCGCGGGAGAAGGAGATCCGGCACAGTGACGTGCTGCGAAGCAGCCCCGCTTTTCGACACCCGTCAAGGGCCGCCCTCACCCCTGAGCCGAGCCCGCAAGACAATGGCCGGGACGGGCCCGGCCATCGATGCCTCATGGATGGGGCAGAGGCGGTCAGCCCCGCTCCTCCGACCCGCCCTTGGCGAGCGGGCGCTCGACCTGGCCGGTGCCCGCACGGGCCGAGCGCTTCGGCGGCTTCTCGTCGCCGGTGGAGGATTGCGAGCGGCCGCCGGACTGGGTGGCGGTCGGATGGCCGCGCACGAGCTCGCCCTTGGGCGCGGTCACGGCCGCGCCGGGCGCCGGCACGCGGGCGCGCTCGCCGGGGCCGATGCCGCCGTGGTCGGGGCCCGTGGCCGCATCGGTCTGGGCCGAGCGCCGGGCCGGGCTCTTCATCGCGGTCGTGGTGACGCTCTCGGCGATCTCCGCGTTCGAGACCTCGAGATGGGCCTCGCCGCCCTCGTCCGGCGGCACCTCCTTGAAGGAATGCAGGCCCGCCTTGGAGCCGCTCTTCGGCCGGTCCTCGTTGATGTGCTCCATGCGGAGGTCGGGATCGAGCTTCTTCGTGGCGCCCATGAGGCCCGTGGCCTTGGCGGCGGCGCGCTTGGTGTCGCCGACGTCGTTGCGGCTGGTCGGGCCTGCGTCCTGGCCGGCGGTCTCTTCGGCCGCGATCTCGTTCAGCACCTCGTCGACCGGCGGCTCCGGCGGCCTGCCACGCTTGTCCTGCGCCATGGTGTTTCCTCTTTCCTGAACGTGTGACGGGGAACGTCCCGGGGGGAGGGGGGTTCCGGCCCCCGGGACCCGCCCGGAGCCGGAACCCGACCCGTTGCGACTGGCCCGGGGCGGTGCGCCGCTAGCGGCCGAGCTCCTTGCGGATACCCTCCAGGAGCGTCAGGTGCTCGCGGATCTGGCCCCGGGCGAGCCGGGCGATCGTAACGGTCGGGCGGTGAGCGGGATTCGACGCGAGGTAGCGCTCCTGGATCGCGAGCAGCTCCTGGTGCCCGCGGATCTGGAGATCCACGTAGGCGCGGTCGAAGGCAGGACCTCCTTGCGCCTTCGACATCTCCTCCATGGCGGCCGCGGCCTGACCCGACAGCACCGGCGCGGTGGCGGCGGCCTGGGAAGGGTTGCGCGGCGCGCCCTGCGCGGTCGCCTGCGCGGCGTTCGCGTTCGTGGAGGAGGTCGTCGCGGGCTCGGCGAGGGAGTGGAGCACGTCGAACATCGTGTTCTGCTCGGTCTCCTCGAACATCGCGAACTGCTTCACCTTCGGGTGCTGGGCCTTGTCGCGGGCGAATGTCGAGGCCTGGAGCGCCAGCGTGCCGGCCGCCATGGTGGCCTGGATGTACTGGGTCGCGGCCTGGGTCTGCTCCGCGGAGCCTCCTTCGCCGCGGGCGGCTTGCGCCGCGTTCTGCCCCCCTTGCGCCGGGTCGGAGGCCTGCCCCTGCCGCCGCGCCGAGGTGGTGTCCGCGGGCGAGCCGCCGGCCTGGGTGCGGTTGATCCGGTCCTGGTTGGTCTGCGCGCCCTGCGGCCCCGCAAGCGCGCCGCCGGCCTGGCTCTCGGTCGGCTGCGGCTGCACTGGGATCGGGGACACGACGGTCGATTGCTGCGCGAGGGCGGGGGAGGCGAGGGCGGCAACGAGGCCGGCCGTGACGACGCGACGGTCCATGGGGATCTCCTGCGGGCGTATCTGACGCCGAACGCGCGCGGGAGGGGTTTGGTTCACACTTTGGCGGGTGAGCCAGTTTGCAGACCAACACGACGCATATAGGATTTTTCATCCTTACTGAGGGGCGGTTTATGACCTCAATTCCAGAAGCGACTGAAGGAGAAGCCTCGGATTTTCAGGAGGCGCAGCACCCCAGGCGAGTACCGGCGCTTGTTACTTACCTTTCGCCGTTTCGAATAGTTAATCCGTCATTAGAGTCGAAATGGCAATGCAGCATAGTCCAAGTCAATCAGCAAACTTGGGATTTTACTCAACTTCATGAAATTGTCGGAAGCATTGATGTAGGGCTAGATAAGCCGTATTGCCTTGTTGTAAGCCGCGACGGGGCCATAGCATTGCCACCTCTACAAATTTTTTTAGATACACAGAAAGCAGTGAGCTTCTTTAACAAGATATTAGCAGCGTTATTGTTAGGCGGGATATATGTTGAGGCCATAAACATTGATAGTGTCGAAAAGGGGTCGCTTATAGATTATAGTTACATACGATCCCACGTAAGCGGATTGTCTTTATCGTCTCAATTTCACGAGTTAATCCGACTACGAATGGCTCCTCCGATTCTGGCCATACAGCTATACCGGCCGCGGCAGATTGTTTTCGAGGACTTGAACAATGCGGCAGCGATGGGGTTCAAGGCCATCAATTCGGTTGTTAGACTAGTACCTGAGTACCTACTAAAAGGTATTACCGGCATTGCAAGGAAAGACGCAGGGGCAGCTCTTTCCAATTTGTGGATTGTAGTCGAGCAGCTTACCGAAGAATTGTGGCAGCGCCACCTGAAAAATATTGACTTAGAATTAGATATTCCGGGCAGATCCAGCCAGCTTTCTGACAATCGCACGTGGACCACCAGCGTAAAGCAAGAAGTCTTATATCAGTCCAACGTTGTGGATTCCGTAACGCTGAAAGCTCTGTCCAGGGCAAGGAAGGCGCGGAATGAACTAGTCCATCGCGGGCGAGAGCCTAGCTTTGAAGATGCGCAGTCTGCTCTTCAGGCAACAAGGCATCTTCTGCGCATTGCGACAAATAATGATGCTTTGGGATTTTTTTCACTTGATCTGTCAAAGCACGAGATCTCTGACCCCTTTGCTCCCAAATCCACGACTATGCATCCGGAATTTTGGATGCCCATCCCAAAACTCCCTGGTGAAGAGGAGATTGAACATCAGGAGGCTGAACGAAAACGCCCCCGCACCGCGTGATGCGGGGGCTCCTCCGGTTTAGTTCAGCACCACGTTCGGCGGCCGCTTCTCGCTCGCGGGGGCGGCGGCGAAGTCGCCGATCATCAGGCCCATCGGGCCGGCGCGCACCGGCACGGCCTCGCCGTCCCGGATCTCGCCCGAGAGGATGAGCTCGGCGAGCGGGTCCTGGACGTGCTTCTGGATCACCCGCTTCAGGGGCCGCGCCCCGTAGGCCGGGTCGTAGCCCTTGTCGGCGAGCCAGGCGCGGGCGTCCGGGTCGAGCTCGATCACGATCTTGCGGTCCTCCAGCAGGCGAGCTAAGCGGGCCATCTGGATGTCCACGATCGCACCCATCTCGGAGCGCTGCAGCCGGTGGAAGAGGATGATCTCGTCCACCCGGTTGAGGAACTCGGGCCGGAAGTGCGAGCGCACCACGCCCATGACCTCGTCGCGCACCGCATCCGTGTCCTCGCCCTCCTTCTGGGCGACGAGATACTCGGCGCCGAGGTTCGAGGTCATGATCACGAGCGTGTTGCGGAAGTCGACCGTGCGGCCCTGCCCGTCCGTCAGGCGCCCGTCGTCGAGCACCTGGAGGAGGACGTTGAACACGTCCGGATGCGCCTTCTCGATCTCGTCGAACAGCACGACCTGGTAGGGCCGCCGGCGCACGGCCTCCGTGAGCGCGCCGCCCTCCTCGTAGCCGACATAGCCGGGAGGCGCGCCGATGAGCCGGGCGACCGAGTGCTTCTCCATGTATTCCGACATGTCGAGGCGGATGAGCGCCGTCTCGTCGTCGAAGAGGAACGCCGCCAGCGCCTTGGTGAGCTCGGTCTTGCCGACGCCCGTGGGCCCCAAGAACATGAACGAGCCGATCGGCCGGTGCGGGTCCTGGAGCCCCGCACGCGCCCGGCGCACCGCGGTCGAGACCGCGACCACCGCCTCGTGCTGGCCGACGACGCGCCGTCCGATCGCCTCCTCCATCTTGAGGAGCTTCTCGCGCTCGCCCTCCAGCATCTTGTCCACGGGCACGCCGGTCCAGCGCGAGACGACGCCGGCCACGTGGTCGGGCGTCACCGCCTCCTCCATCATGCCGCCGCCGTCGCCCTTGGCCTCGACCTCGGCGAGTTCCTTTTCGAGGCCCGGAATGACCCCGTAGGAGAGCTCGCCCGCCTTGGCCCAGTCGCCGGAGCGCTGCGCCGAGGCCAACTGGTTGCGGGTCTCGTCGAGCTGCTTCTTCAGCTCCGCGGCGCGGCCGAGCTTGTCCTTCTCGGCCTTCCAGCGCGCGGTGATCGCGGCCGACCGCTCCTCGAGGTCGGCGAGCTCCTTCTCGAGCCGGCCGAGCCGGTCCTTGGAGGCGGCGTCGGTCTCCTTCTTGAGCGCCTCGGCCTCGATCTTCAGGCGCACGATCTCGCGGTCGACGTTGTCGAGCTCTTCCGGCTTCGAGTCCACCTGCATGCGCAGGCGCGAGGCCGCCTCGTCGACGAGGTCGATCGCCTTGTCGGGCAGGAAGCGGTCGGTGATGTAGCGGTTCGAGAGCGTCGCGGCCGCGACCAGCGACGAATCCGTGATGCGGACGCCGTGGTGCTGCTCGTACTTCTCCTTGATGCCGCGCAGGATCGAGACCGTGTCCTCGACCGAGGGCTCGTTCACGAACACGGGCTGGAAGCGCCGCGCGAGCGCCGCGTCCTTCTCGACGTGCTTGCGATACTCGTCGAGCGTGGTCGCGCCGACGCAGTGCAGCTCGCCGCGGGCGAGCGCGGGCTTGAGCAGGTTCGAGGCGTCCATGGCCCCGTCCGCCTTGCCGGCGCCCACGAGGGTATGCATCTCGTCGATGAACAGGATGATGCCGCCGTCCGCGGACGTCACTTCCTGGAGCACGGCCTTCAGGCGCTCCTCGAACTCGCCGCGGTACTTCGCGCCGGCGATGAGCGCGCCCATGTCGAGGGCCAGCAACTGCTTGTCCTTGAGGCTCTCCGGCACGTCCTCGTTGACGATGCGCAGCGCCAGGCCTTCTACGATCGCGGTCTTGCCGACGCCGGGCTCGCCGATGAGCACGGGGTTGTTCTTGGTGCGCCGGGACAGGACCTGGATCGTGCGGCGGATCTCCTCGTCGCGGCCGATCACCGGATCGAGCTTGCCCTCGCGCGCCGCTTCCGTGAGGTCGCGGGCGTATTTCTTCAGCGCATCGTAGGCGTTCTCGGCCGTGGCGTTGTCGGCGGTGCGGCCCTTGCGGAGCGCGTTGATGGCGGCGTTGAGCGACTGCGCGGTCACGCCGGCCTGGGCGAGGATGCGACCGGCTTCGGTGTCCTTCTCGAGGCTGAGCGCCAGCAGCATCCGCTCGACGGTGACGTAGGAATCGCCCGCCTTCTCGGCGGCCTTCTCGGCCGAGTCGAAGAAGCGCATCAATTCCCGCGTGGCCTGCGGCTGCGAGGCGGCGCCGGACACCTTGGGCTGCTTGGCGAGCCAGGCTTCGACCGCGGCGTGAGCGTCGCGGGAGCGGCCGCCGGCGCGGTCGATGAGACCGGCGCACAGGCCTTCCGCGTCGTCGAGCAGCACCTTGAGGACATGCCCCGGGGCGAGCTGCGGGTGGCCCTCGCGCATGGCGAGCGTCTGGGCCGACTGGACGAAGCCCCGCGCCCGCTCGGTGTATTTCTCGAAATTCATCGTGATCACCCCTCCTTGGCCCCCGTCCTCTCCTGAGGCCCGGGGCGGCCTTGCGTGATGTCGGACCCGCGCAGCGGCGTCCGCAGGGCTGAAATGGTGTGGCGGATTGGCAACAACAAGGGGGCCGTTCCCCTCCCTCCGCGGAGCGGCGGGGAGGGGTCAGGGGCGGGGGTGCCGGGGCCGTGCCGAACCTCTCCGAGCCTGTCCTTCGCCTTGCATATGCGAAGCGGCACCGCGCCCCCCACCCTTGATCCCTCCCCGCCGCAAGCGGGGGGGAGGGAGACGCGCGCCCCGCCCGCGTCCCCCGTGGAACCCCGGCACCCCCCTCGCATTGACCCTTCGCGAACCGACAGGCTGATCCGAGGAGAGAGCCCGTATGGCCCACGATCCGCGTTCCGAAGCCGAGAAGGCCCGGGCCGCGCTCATGCGCAACGACGCCATGGGCATGGCCGTGCCGGAGAGTCCGCTCGAGCGGCAGCCCTCCGTGACCCCGCAGACCTTCGGCGACACCACCGAGGCCGCGCGGGTCCGCTCGGGCACCGACCAGGGCGTCGAGGCGGGCGGGGTGCGGCCCCGCGGCGGCGCCGGCGGAGGCTCGGCCTCGATCGCCGAGGCCGAGCAGGTCGCGACCGGGCGGGACGACACCGCCCCCGCGCGCCGCACGGCCCGCAGCGGCGACGACGACGTGCTCTCCCGCGGCCACGAGTAGCCCGCGCTCCCTCACACCAACCAGAGCCCGTGCTCTCCCGCGGGCACGAGTAGTCCGCGCTCCCTCACACCAACCAGAGCCCAGGAAGGGACCCCATGTTCGATTTCAAGAAGATCTTCGGCTACCTCAACCCGAAGGCGCGCCGCGCCGAGCAGGCCACCGCGGAGCTGCGCGCCAACGCCGAGAAGGCCCTGCGCATGAAGCAGGAGGCCGATTCCGGCACCCACATCCCGCCCCACCGCACCGCCCACGAGGGCATGAAGGTCAAGGAGACGAACGAGGATCACATCCCGGCGCGCGAGGGTTACTTCACCCCCGAACTGAAGCGCACCAAGGTGGCGCGCAGCGGCGACACGGGCACGCCCGGCGGGCAGTAAGCGCGCCGCCATCCTCCCCGCCCCGGGGAGGGTGGCCTCCGTTGCGTCGGAGACACCCACAGCGTCATCCCCGGACGGAGCACGAAGTGCGGAGGGGAAGGGGATCCAGCACAGCAACTTGCTGCGAAGCAGCTCCGCTTTCCCCGAACCAGAAGGCGCCGCTTCGCGGCGGCATCGCCTCGCTGGATCCCCTTCCCCACTGCCCTGATGGGCTCCGGCCGGGGATGTCACGGTAGGGGCTGGATCCCCTTCAGCGGCTGCGCCGCATCCGGCCGGGGATGACACCGCGGGTCCCGGTTTTCCCCTCCTCGCGCCCCTCGTGCTGCGGCTGACATCGCGGATGTCGGCCTCTGACCCGTGCCCGCAGGGACCTTCGCTCCGCGTCATGCTATCCTCGGCGCCATGAGCGAGATCGCGCCCGCGCCCGTCCCGCCGGCGAGCCGGCCGTTCGGGCGCGCGCTCGTCCTCTCCCGCGCCGCCGCGCGGGCCGCGATCGGCCTGCTCTATCCCCCATCCTGCATCGCCTGCGGGGCCGCGACGGGCGCCGCGCATGCCCTGTGCGCCGGCTGCTGGGCCGGAATCCGTTTCATCGAACGGCCCTATTGCGAGCGGCTCGGCACCCCGTTCGCGGCCGATTACGGGCCGGGCCTGCTCTCGCCCGCCGCGGTCGCGGACCCGCCCGTGTACCGGCGGGCGCGCGCCGTCGCGCAATACGACGACACGGCGCGGGCGCTGGTGCATCGGCTCAAATACGGCGACCGGCTCGATCTCGCGCCCGCGCTCGGACGCATGATGGCCCGCGCCGGGGCGGAGCTTCTCGCCGAAGCCGACGTGATCGTGCCCGTGCCGCTGCACCGCGCGCGCCTGTGGGGGCGGCGCTTCAACCAGGCGATGGCGCTGGCCCGCACGGTCTCGGGCCTCAGCGGCGTGGCGCTCGATCCGTTCCTGCTCGCAAGGGTGAAGCGGACGCAGAGCCAGGTCGGCCTCACGCGGGCGCAGCGCGCCGCGAACCTCCAGGGCGCCTTCCGGGTGCCCGCGGAGGCGAAGGCGCGGCTCCGGGGCCGGCGCGTGCTCCTCGTCGACGACGTGCTCACCACGGGCGCAACCGCCAACGCGGCGTCCCGAGCGCTCCTGCGCGGCGGGGCCGAGGCCGTCGACGTGCTCGCCTTCGCGCGGGTCGTGACGGAGGCTTTGGAGGCTTAGGTCGGGCGCCTGTGGAACCGGCGCGGCGGCTCCTATATTGCCCCAGGTGCCACCGAGGATGTGCCACCAAAGATGAGGCCGACATGCCCGCGATCACGATCTACACCAAGAGCTGGTGCCCGTATTGCTCGGCCGCCAAGGATCTCCTCGCCGACAAGGGCGCGGCCTTCGACGAGATCGACATCGAGCGCCAGGCCGGCGCGCGCGCAGAGATGATCCAGAAGGCGAAAGGCCGCTCCACCGTGCCGCAGATCTTCATCGGCGAGCGCCACGTGGGCGGCTGCGACGACCTCTACGCCCTCGAGAGCCGGGGCGAACTCGACCGCCTGCTGGCCTCCTGACCGCCCGCCGGACCTGGCGCAGCGCGAACTGGACCGCCTGCTCGCACCCGACCCCGCCGAGCCGGGTGGGGGCGATGGGGACCGCCTGACACCGGAATGGGCCGATTTGGACCGCCGGCCCGGACCCGGTAAGATGCCGGCCGAACGATCCGCGCCCGCCGCGCGCCCCGCTTTCTCGGAGATCCCGGATGACCCCGACCCGCTTCACCGCCGCCTGCCTGCAGATGCGCTCCGGGCGCGATCCCCTGAAGAATCGCGATGCCGCCGTGGCGCTCGCCCTCGAGGCGGCCGCGGCGGGCGCCCATTTCGTCCAGACCCCGGAGATGACCTCGCTCCTCGAGCGCAGCCGCGCCGACCTGTTCCAGAAGGTCGGCCCCGAGGCCACCGACCCGACGCTCCAGGGGCTGCGCGAGGTCGCCCGCGAGCGCCGGCTCGTGGTCCATGTCGGCTCGATCGCCGTGAAGGTGGGCGACAAGATCGCCAACCGGGGCTTCCTGATCGATCGGGGCGGCGAGATCGTCACCTCCTACGACAAGGTCCACCTCTTCGACGTCGATCTGCCGAACGGCGAGAGCTGGCGCGAATCCGCGACCTATACCGGCGGCGACCGGGCGGTGCTGGCCGAGACGCCCTGGGGGCTGCTCGGCATGACGATCTGCTACGACGTGCGCTTCGCCGCCCTCTACCGGACGCTCGCCGAGAACGGCGCCTCCTTCCTCTCGGCGCCGGCCGCCTTCACCCGCCAGACCGGCGAGGCCCATTGGCACGTGCTGCACCGGGCGCGCGCCGTCGAGACCGGCTCCTTCATGATCTCGGCCGCCCAAGGGGGCGTGCACGAGGACGGGCGCGAGACCTACGGGCACTCGCTCATCGTCGACCCCTGGGGCCGGGTGCTCGCCGAGGGCGGCACGGAGCCGGGCGTGGTCATGGCCGAGATCGATACCGGCCTCGTCCAGGATGCCCGCACCCGCATCCCGACCCTGAAGCACGGGCGCTCCTTCCGGGTCGAGGTCGCGAGCGCGGCCAAGGCCTCCGACGCCGCGTGACCGGCCCGGTCTTCGCGGGGCGCGACGGCGCAAGCCCTTGGCTTCGGGGGCGAAAACCCCCATGTCAGGCTTCGCGTCCGCGCCGCCACCCCGCCAAGGTCATGATCAAGTACGCCCTCGCCTGCGAGCAGGCCCACGAGTTCGAGAGCTGGTTTCCGTCGAGCGACGCGTTCGAGACGCAGCGCAAGCGCGGCTTCGTGACCTGCCCGGTCTGCGACTCGTCCAAGGTCGAGAAGCAGATCATGGCCCCCGCGCTCGCCCGGCGCGACCGCGATCCGGCGCCCCGTCCGCCCATGCCCGAGGCTCCCGCCCCGGAGGCGCAGCCCATGGCGATCCTGTCCGAGCGTGAGCAGCACTTGCGCGCCATGCTGAAGGCGCTGCGCGAGCACGTCACGAAGACCGCCGAGCATGTGGGCGAGCGCTTCGCCGACGAGGCCCGCAAGATGCACTACGGCGAGACCGAGCACCGCTCGATCTACGGCGAGGCCAATCTCGAGGACGCCCACGCCCTGTGGGAGGAGGGGATCGAGGTCCACCCGCTCCCGATCCTGCCCGACGACCGCAACTGAGCCGCCCCGGAGCTTCGGCGACCGGCCGGGTACCCCGGCCCGCCGGCGACCGCAGCTGAGCCTCGATTTCTGGAACCCTCCCGATGCCAGCCGGTTTGGCAACGAGCATCCGGACGGACCTGCCTTGGCGATCTTCTTCACCAGCGACACGCATTTCGGCGATCCGCGCGTCCTGCGCATCGACAAGCGGCCGTTCCCGGACATCCCCTCCCACGACGCCGCCCTGATCGAGCGCTGGAACGCCGCGGTTGCGCCCGACGACGAGGTCTGGCACCTCGGCGACTTCGCGCTCCACGTGAAGCCGGAGCGGATCGCCGACCTCCTCGCCCGCCTCCACGGCACCAAGCACCTGATCACCGGCAACAACGACGGCCCCGCGACCCTGGCGGCGCCGGGCTGGGCGAGCGTGCAGGCCTACCGGGAGCTCAACGTGGGCGGCACCTGGCTCGTGATGTGCCACTACGCCTTCCGGACCTGGAAGAATATGGGCCGCGGCTGGATCGACCTGCACGGCCATTCCCACGGCAAGCTGAAACCCCAGACGCGCCAGTTCGACGTCGGCGTCGACGTGTTCGACTACCGGCCCGTGCCGCTGGAGACGGTCCTGGCGAGCCGGGCGCGGCGGAGGAAGGCGCCCGCCGTCCCGCGCTCGTGACGCGTCCGCCGCTTCGTGATCGCGGCGCCGCCCGAAAAGCGCAGGGTGCCCCTTTATCGTGAGTAGATGCCCGCTAGGACCCCTCCGGAGCCGCCGGCCGTCCGGCCCGAGGCAACGAGAGAGGTCCCGATGTCCACCGCCCGCCGCACGCGTCCCCTGTCCGCGCTCCGGACGCTCCTCACGAGCGAGGCCGGCGGGGGCCTGGTCCTCATGGGGGTCGCGGCGCTTGCCCTCGCGGTCGCCAACTCGCCGCTCGCGGGGACCTATTTCCGGGCACTCGAGCGCTACGTCCTGGGCCTGAGCGTCCTGCACTGGATCAACGACGGCCTCATGGCGGTGTTCTTCCTGCTGGTCGGGCTCGAGATCAAGCGCGAGTTCCTCGACGGGCAGCTCTCGACCTGGCCGCGGCGGGCGCTCCCCGGCATCGCGGCGCTCGGCGGCATGGTGGTGCCGGCGGCGATCTACGTGGCGTTGAACTGGAATACGCCCGAGACCCTGAGAGGCTGGGCGATCCCGTCGGCGACCGACATCGCCTTCGCGCTCGGGGTCCTGGCGCTCCTCGGCAGCCGGGTGCCGGCCTCCCTCAAGGTGTTCCTGACCGCGCTCGCGATCCTCGACGATCTCGGCGCCGTGCTGATCATCGCGATCTTCTACACCGCGGACGTGTCCGCATTGATGCTGGGCGGGGCCGCGTTGGGAATCGCGGTCCTGGCCGGGCTCAACCGCGCTGGCGTCACCCGGCTCGCGCCCTATCTCCTGATCGGCGTCGCGGTCTGGTATTTCGTGCTGAAATCCGGCGTCCACGCCACCATCGCGGGCGTGCTGGTGGCGCTGACGATCCCGCTCCACGCGACCCCCGGGCGGCCGGAATCGGCCCAATCGCCCCTGCACCGCCTGGAGCACGCGCTGCACCCCTGGAGCGCCTACGCGATCGTGCCGATCTTCGGCTTCGCCAATGCGGGCGTGTCGTTCGAGGGGCTCTCGCCCGCGGTCCTGCTCCAGCCCGTGCCGCTCGGCATCGCGCTCGGGCTCTTCGTCGGCAAGCAGATCGGCGTGTACCTGTTCTCCGAGCTGGCGATCCGCCTGCGGCTCGCCGACGTGCCGGCGGGTGCGACGCGCATGCAATGCTACGGCGTCGCGCTGCTCTGCGGCATCGGCTTCACCATGAGCCTGTTCATCGGCAACCTCGCCTTCCCGGATTCGCCCGAGCTCATCGACGCCACCAAGATCGGCGTGCTCGCGGGCTCGGTGCTGTCGGCGCTGGTCGGCTTCGCGCTGCTGCGGGTCGCGCCCAAGGAGGTCCCGCCGCGGGCGTCGCGGCCGATGGCGGAGGGGTAGGCTCCCTGTTCCGGCACGCCATGGAGCTGCTTCGACACCCAGGCGCGATCGTCTCCCTCCCCCCGCTTGCCGCTGGGAGGGACATGGGCCGCCTTCGTCCGTGCTTCCCTCTCAGGCCCGCTCGCCCGTCGCCATGTAGTTCACGGCCGTGTCGCGCGAGAGGGACCACTGGTCCCGTAAGGGGTTGTAGGTCACTCCCGAGAGGTCCGCGACCCGCATGCCGCCGGCCTCGATCGCGGCCGTCAGCTCCTCCGGGGTGACGAATTTCTCCCACTGGTGCGTGCCCCGGGGCAGCCAGCCCAGCACGTACTCGGCCCCGACGATCGCGAGGGCGAAGGCCCGCAGGGTCCGGTTGATGGTCGCCATGACGAGGAGCCCGCCGGGCTTCACGGCGCGGGCGCAGGCTCCCGTGAAGGCGGCGACGTCCGTGACGTGCTCGACCACCTCCATGGCGAGCACCACGTCGAAGCGCTCGCCGCGCTCCGCCACCGCCTCGACGGTCTCGCCCCGGTAGTCGACGGTCAGGCCCGCCTGCCCGGCGTGGAGCCGGGCAACCTGCACGTTGGTGGGGGCCGGGTCGAGGCCGGTCACCCGGGCGCCGAGCCGGGCGAGGGGCTCGGACAGCACGCCGCCGCCGCAGCCGACGTCCAGGATCGAGAGGCCTTCCAGCGACCGGGCCGAGCGCGGGTCGCGCCCGAAGCGGGCGCAGGCGGCGTCGCGGATATAGGCGAGCCGCACCGGATTGAACCGGTGCAGCGGCGCCATGGGGCCGTTGGGGTCCCACCATTCCCGGGCGATCCGCTCGAAGCGGGCAACCTCGGCGGGGTCGATGGTGCTGGTCATGGGGTCTCTTTACCCCGTCCGACCCCAGCGATCCATGATCCCGTGAGGCGGTGCGTCCGCAACATCAAAGCAGATCGCGACCCCGGCTCCTCCCTCCCCTCAGGGGAGGGCGACGCGGCAACGCCGCGCGGGGTGGGGTGGTGCGCGAAGCGCATCCTGCAACAGAGCGGCCAGAACTCGCCTCCGGCGAACACCCCACCCGTCCTCCGGGCACCCTCCCCTGAGGGGAGGGAGGAGCGCTCGGCCCGGGAGCCGGCCGGAACGGCACCCCGCGTTGACACCGGCACCCCCCGGCGTCATGAATGCGCGCCTTTTCGCACCCGCGAAGCTCCCGATCCTCGAGCCTCTCCCCCGCAATGCCCCGTCTCGTCATGAAGTTCGGCGGTACGTCCGTCGCCACGGTGGAACGCATCCGCAACGTGGCCCGGCACGTCAAACGGGAGGTCGAGGCCGGCTACGAGGTCGCGGTGGTGGTCTCCGCCATGGCGGGCAAGACCAACGAGCTCGTGGGCTGGTGCAAGGAGGCCGCCAACCTCTACGACAGCCGGGAATACGACGCGGTCGTGGCCTCGGGCGAGCAGGTGACCTCGGGGCTGCTCGCCATCGTGCTGCAGGATATGGGCATTCCCGCCCGCTCCTGGCAGGGCTGGCAGATTCCGATCCACACCTCCGACGCCCACGGCTCGGCCCGCATCGCCGGCATCGACGGCGCCAACCTCATGAGCGGCTTCAAGGCCGGCGAGGTCGCGGTGATCGCCGGGTTCCAGGGCATCCACCCCGAGACCGGGCGGATCACCACCCTCGGGCGCGGCGGCTCGGACACCAGCGCGGTCGCGATCGCGGCGGCGATCCAGGCCGAGCGCTGCGACATCTACACGGACGTGGACGGGGTCTACACCACCGATCCGCGCATCGTGAAACAGGCCCGCCGCCTCGACCGCGTCTCCTTCGAGGAGATGCTCGAGATGGCGTCGCTCGGCGCCAAGGTCCTGCAGGTGCGCTCGGTCGAGCTCGCCATGCTGCACCAGGTGCCGACCTACGTGCGCTCCAGCTTCGACGACCCGGCGGACCCGAAGCTCGGCACCCTCATCTGCGACGAGGAGGACATCGTGGAACAGCAGATCGTCACCGGCATCGCCTATTCCAAGGACGAGGCCCAGATCACGCTGCGCAACGTGGCCGACAAGCCCGGCGTCGCGGCCTCGATCTTCGTGCCGCTGGCGGATGCCAACATCAACGTCGACATGATCATCCAGGTGGTGTCCGACGACGCCCACACCACCGACATCACCTTCACGGTGCCGGCGGCCGATTACGAGCGCGCCTGCTCAGTCCTGCACGAGCACCAGGACGCCATCTCCTTCCGGGCCCTCCAGGGCGCCACCGACGTCGTCAAGGTCTCGGCCATAGGGGTCGGGATGCGCAGCCACGCGGGCGTCGCGGCACGGGCCTTCAAGGCGCTCGCCGACAAGGGCATCAACATCCGGGCGATCACCACCTCCGAGATCAAGTTCTCGGTGCTGATCGACGCCCCTTATACCGAGCTCGCGGTCCGGACGCTGCACTCGCTCTACGGGCTCGACAAGGCCTGACGGCCGCTCCCGGCCGAGGGGCGAGGCCCGGCGCCTGGAATTGGCCCTTGCCGGAGGGGAGGGGGGCTCGCTATAGGGCCTGACCATCGCGTGATTGACGCGACCTCCTGATTGCCGCGACACTCCATTTCAAGGCCGGCGCCCGCGCCGGCCCCCGGACGGGAACGAACCAGCTCATGCCAGCCGCTCCCGGCGGTCCGCGCGTTCTCCTGCGCCGCCTCCGCGAGATCATGGCGGAGCCGGTCAGCGCGCAGGACCGTCTCGACAAGATCGTGACCCTGATCGCGGCCAACATGGTCGCGGAGGTGTGCTCCCTCTACGTGATGCGTGGCGACGGGACGCTGGAGCTGTTCGCCACGGAAGGCCTCAACCGGGAAGCCGTCCACCTCACCACCATGCGGGCGGGCGAGGGCCTCGTCGGCCTCATCGCCACGACGGCCGAGCCGCTCGCGCTCTCCGACGCCCACGCCCACCCGGCCTTCTCCTACAAGCCCGAGACCGGCGAGGAGATCTATCACGCGTTCCTGGGCGTGCCGCTCCTGCGCGCCGGCAACACGCTCGGCGTGCTCGTGGTCCAGAACCGCACCCACCGGACCTATGCCGAGGAGGAGATCGAGGCGCTCCAGACCACCTCCATGGTGCTGGCCGAGATGGTCGCCACGGGCGAGCTCCAGGCGCTGGCGCCGCCGGAGACCGGCACGGCGCTCCGCCGTCCCGTGCACCAGCGCGGCGTGTCCCTCGCGGAGGGGGTGGGCTTGGGCCACGTGGTGCTCCACGAGCCCCGGGTCGTGGTCAAGAACCTCATCGCCGAGAACGTGGACGCGGAGGTCCGGCGGCTCGAGGAGGCGATCGGGGATGTGCGCGCCTCCATCGACGAGCTGATCGAGCGCGGCGACGTCGCCCATCACGGCGAGCACCGGGACGTGCTCGAGACCTTCCGGATGTTCGCCCACGACCAGGGCTGGCTGCGGCGTATGCGCGAGGCCGTGCTCTCCGGGCTCACCGCCGAGGCCGCGGTCGAGCGGGTGCAGTCCGACAACCGCGCCCGCATGCTGCGCCAGACCGACCCCTACCTCCGCGACCGCCTGCACGACCTCGACGACCTCGCCAACCGCCTGCTGCACCGCCTCGTCGGGCGCGGCTTCGTGGCCGACCACGCCTCCCTGCCCGACAACGCCATCCTGGTCGCCCGCTCCATGGGGCCGGCCGCCCTCCTCGACTACGACCGCTCGCGCCTGCGCGGCCTCGTGCTCGAGGAGGGCGGGCCCACGAGCCACATCGCCATCGTGGCGCGGGCGCTTGGCATCCCGGCGGTGGGCGAGGTCGACAACGCGACTTCGCTCGTGGAGCCCGGCGACGCCATCATCGTGGACGGCTCGGCCGGCGAGGTGCAGATCCGGCCCAAGCCCGACGTCGAGGCGGCCTACGCCGAGAAGGCGCGCCTGCGCGCCCGGCGCCAGGAGCAGTACCGGCGCCTGCGCGACCTCCCCGCCGTCACCCGCGACGGGGTCGAGGTCACGCTCCACCTCAATGCGGGGCTCCTCGTCGACCTGCCCCATCTCGAGGAGACCGGCGCCTCCGGGGTCGGGCTGTTCCGCACCGAACTGCAGTTCATGATCGCCGAGCGCATGCCCTCGGCGACCGAGCAGCAGGCGCTCTACAAGGCGGTGTTCGCGGCGGCCGGCGACCGGCCGGTGACCTTCCGGACCCTCGACATCGGCGGCGACAAGATCCTCCCCTACATGCAGGCCATGGAGGAGGAGAATCCTGCGCTCGGCTGGCGCGCGATCCGGATCGGCCTCGACCGGCCGGGCCTGCTGCGCGCCCAGTTGCGCGCGCTCCTCAAGGCCGCGGCCGGGCGGCCGCTCAAGATCATGTTCCCCATGGTCGCGACCTGCGACGAGTTCGCCCGCGCCAAGGCGATCGTCGAGCGCGAGAAGGCCTACCTCGCCCGCCACCGGCACCCGCTGCCCGCGGAGCTGAAGCTCGGGGTGATGCTCGAGGTGCCCTCGCTCCTGTTCCAGATCGAGGAGATCTGCCGGATCGCGGATTTCATCTCGGTCGGCACCAACGACCTCATGCAGTTCCTGTTCGCGGTCGACCGCGAGAACCGCCTCGTCGCCAACCGCTTCGATCCCCTGAGCGCGCCGTCCCTGCGGGCGCTGAAGCGCGTCGCCGACGCCGCGGCGGCCTCGGGCTGCCCGGCCACGATCTGCGGCGAGGTCGGAGGCAAGCCGCTCGAGGCCATGGCCCTGATCGCGCTCGGCTTCCGCCATCTCTCGATGTCGCCGGCCTCGATCGGCCCCGTGAAGGCCATGGTGCTCGGGCTCGACACCGGCCCGGTCGCGCGCCTCGTCGGGGAGGCGCTGGAGCGCGACGGGGGCAGCGAGTCCTTGCGCCCCAGGCTCGCCCGCTACGCGGAGCAGCATGGCATCCCGATCTAGATCGGGTGCCGCCGGAAGGTCGCGAACCCCGCCGTCCCGCCGAATCGTTCGGAAGCAGAAACACCGCCCATGTCCATCACGCCCCCCGTCGACCGGCTCAACGCCATCCTGGCCCGCCACGACATCGTCATGGCGACGCTGAACGCCGGTCCGGATCCGGAGGCCTTCGTGGCGCTCTCGCGCGAACTCGCCGAGCTCGACCCGGTCGTCGCCGCGATCCGGCACTACCAGGCCGCCGAGGAGAACCTGCGCGGGATCGAGGCCATGATCGCGGATCCCGCCAACGATTCGGAGATGCGGGAGCTCGCCTTCGACGAGCGCCCGCAGGCCGAGGCCGCCCGCGACGAGGCCGCCCAGGCGCTTCGCCTGATGCTGCTGCCCAAGGACTCCGCCGACGAGAAGAGCGCGATCCTCGAAGTCCGCGCCGGCACCGGCGGCGACGAGGCGGCCCTTTTCGCCGGAGACCTCTTCGCCATGTACGCACGCTACGCGCAAGCGAAGGGCTGGCGCGTCGAGGTCATGTCCGAGAGCGAGGGCACGGCCGGCGGCTACAAGGAAATCGTGGCCGAGATCAAGGGCAGGGGCGTGTTCGCCAAGCTCAAGTTCGAGAGCGGCGTCCACCGGGTCCAGCGCGTGCCCGACACCGAGACGCAGGGGCGCATCCACACCTCGGCCGCCACCGTCGCGGTGCTGCCCGAGGCCGAGGAGGTCGACATCGCGATCAACGAGGCGGAGCTCAAGATCGACACCATGCGGGCGCAGGGCGCCGGCGGGCAGCACGTCAACAAGACCGAATCCGCGATCCGGATCACCCACCTGCCCACCGGAACCGTGGTGTTCGTCCAGGACGAGCGCTCGCAGCACAAGAACCGCGCCCGCGCCATGGCGCTCCTGCGCGCCCGCCTCTACGAGGCCGAGCGCACCGCCAAGGACGCGGCGCGGGCCGCCGACCGGCGCTCGCAGGTCGGCTCCGGCGACCGCTCCGAGCGCATCCGCACCTACAATTTCCCGCAAGGCCGCGTCACCGACCACCGCATCAACCTCACCCTCTACAAGCTCGAGGAGGTCCTGAGCGGCGAGGCCCTGGACGAACTGGTCGACGCCCTGATCACCGAGCACCAGGCCGCGCTCCTCGCCGACCAGGACCACGCCGCCTAAGGCGGGCGTGGCCGCTTTCCCGGCGGTGCCGCGCGTGTCCCCCGGGGAATTCCGGCCGAGGTCGAACGGCCTAGGTGAAGCGGCGGGGTGGCGTATGGGCGCCGGTCCGGCCTAACGTTACGTCATCTGCCCCTGAGACCCTCGCCCCGCCGGCCGCACCAGCCGCGCGGGGCTTTTCTCAACCGGATTTACCGATCGTTAACCATGCCGCGCGATTCTGGTCTCAGGAGAGCACCTGGCGGCGGGCGAGAGCCCGCCTTTTTTCCGGCCTGTGTCCCGCGGCGTCAGTGCACGAAAAGCCCCGCGCGGCTGGCAGCCGGCGGGGCAAGGTCTCGATGGGCGGGCCTGATACGCAACGCGGCCCTGAGGCGACGATGCCGCGCGGGCGGTTAAGATCCCGTTGCGGCCGGGCGCCCGGCGCCCGAGGCCGGCCTCAGCCGTCCACACCCTCCCGACGCCAGGCTGAAACCGGACCGAGCCCCCGACCGTTCTCCTTGTACGAACCGCCTCACCCGTCAAACTCGCAGGAGGTTGAACATGAGAGCGTGTCGGTACCTGGGCCCGTACTGGTGCGGGCTCGCCATGTCGGGCTCGCTCGCCCTCATCGCCGCCATCATCGTGGCGCCGCTGCTGCGCTGAGGAGGTCAGGGCCCGCAAGACCATCGTCCGACCACCGAGAGCGTGGTCACTTCGATCCGAAGCGACCACGCCTCCCGAGTGATTGTTGTTCCGCATGATCCGACCCGGGAAGTCCGCGACTTTTCCGGACCAGGCTCCAGCCCGAGGACCGCATGACCGACGATCCCCGCCTCAGCGTCGCCCGGAACCTTGCACGGATCTACCGCGACGTGCTCGGAGAGCCTGTTCCGGCGCCGCTTGCCGAGCTATTGAAGCGGCTCCAGGAGCGGAATCGCCACGACGCGCCCTAGCGGCGGGACCGTGCGAGAACCCGCCGCGGCGGGGCAGGGCAGGGGGTCGATCAGGTGGAGCCGTTTCTCCGGGAGCATCCTCCCCTGCAATTCGTCGTGCTCGCCGCCCTCGGGGTGCTGATCCTGGTCTCGGTCTGGCGCCCGGCGCTCGGGCTCGCCCTCTCGGCCGCCGCCATGGTCCTGATGGCGTGCCGGATCTATTACGACGCCGGACCGACCAGCAACCAGGTCACGACCGCCGCGGTCTACATGGTGGGCGGCCTCATCGCGGCGGGCTTCGCGGGCTACATCCGCCTGCTCGAGCGGCCCGCGGCGACGCCCCCGGCCGAAGCCGTGCGGGAGGAGACCTGGGACTGGATCGACACCCCCGAGAGCGGCGGCCGCGACGGGCGCTGACCCCGCGCCTCGGCCGTCCACGGGAGCGATCCCGTTAACGGGATCGCCACGCTCCCGGACTAGCGTCCGCCCGGGCGGTTCCTGCCGCCCGCAAGGGGCGAGGCCGGATTCAATGGACCATTATCGGGAAGTCGACGTCGACAGGTTCGTGCGCCTCGGCGCGATCGCGGTCGCGGTCGTGGCCGCCTTCGGATGGTTCATGCACGATCTGGCCTCCCGCCGCATGCGGCCCGCGAATCTCGAACCCCCGACCGCCGCGGCCTGGGCGTCCGGCGCCGCGGCCGGCCAGGGTCTGGTCGCTCCGATCCGGCGCTGAGGCGGCCGCGCGGCGCGGCCGGCGGTCGGGCCCGGGCAGGCGCGGGCGGCATGGCCACTTCCCGCCCGCCCGTGCCGACCTAGATTCCGCTCGCCCGCGTCCCATTCCGTGTCCCCTCGAGCCTGACCCATCCTTGACGGCCGGGGCCGGGGAGTTCTGCGGTTCGGTCGACGGGTCGCGCCTGGCGCGCGTCGGCATGAGGTGGAGGTTGCATGAAGATCGCGCTCATCGGGACCCGCTGGTTCGGCGCCCAGATGCTGCGGCGCCTCGTCGAGCGGGGCGACGACGTCCGGGTGATCGCGACCAACGGGGAGGACCAGCTCGCGACCGCCGCGTCCGGCGCCGGCCTGCCGCTCACGGTGCTCGACAACCCGCGCCGCCTCGGCGCCGAGCACCTGCCCGAGGAGGTGGACGTGATCGTGGCGGCGCACAGCCACGCCTTCATCCTCGCCGATGCGCGCGCCCGGGCGCGCCGGGCCGCCATCGGCTACCATCCGTCCCTGCTGCCGCGCCACCGCGGCATCGCGGCGGTCGAATGGACGATCAAGTGCGGCGATCCGATCGCGGGCGGCAGCGTCTACCACCTCAGCGACAGCATGGATGCGGGCCTCATCGCGGCGCAGGACTGGTGCTTCGTCTATCCGGACGACGATGCCGGCTCGCTCTGGCGCCGGGCGCTCGCGCCCATGGGACTGAAGCTCCTCGCGCAGGTCGTCGAGCACATCGACCGCCACGGCGAGGCGCCCGCCTGGGAGCAGGACCCGAAGGCCGCCACCTACGCCCCGGCCATCAAGGAGGCCGCCGCGGGCTGAGGCCTGTCGGATAGGCGCAACCGGCCGCGCCGACAGGATCGAAACCGTTCGAGAGGAGCACCCGTGAACCTCGGTCTGATCACGCTTCTGGACGACATGGCCACCGTTCGAGAGGAGCACCCATGAGCATCGGTCTGATCGCTCTTCTGGACGACATCGCGGGTCTCGCGAAGGTCGCGGCTGCCTCCCTCGACGACGTGGCCGCCCAGGCCGCGAAGGCCGGCTCGAAGGCCGCCGGGATCGTGATCGACGACGCCGCCGTGACGCCGCGCTACGTGGTCGGCTTCAGGGCCGAGCGCGAACTGCCGATCATCGGCAAGATCGCGCTCGGCTCGCTCAAGAACAAGCTCCTGTTCCTGATGCCGGCCGCGCTGCTCCTGAGCTTCTTCGCCCCCTGGGCGATCACGCCGCTCCTGATGCTGGGCGGCGCCTATCTCTGCTACGAGGGCGCCGAGAAGGTCTACGAGATCGTGCGGCCCCACGACGCCCATGCCCACGAGGCCAAGGTCACCGGCGCGCCGCAGGACCCGCAGGCGATCGAGGACCAGAAGGTCAGCGGCGCGATCAAGACCGACTTCATCCTCTCGGCCGAGATCATGGCGATCACGCTCTCGACGGTGACGGAATCCTCCTTCGTGCTCCAGGCCTTCGTTCTCATCGCGGTCGGCATCGGGATCACGGCGCTCGTCTACGGCACCGTCGCGCTGATCGTGAAGGCGGACGATGCCGGCCTCGCGCTCGCCGCGGGCGAGCGGCCGGTTTCGGGCCTCTCGGGTTCCACCCATGCCCCGACGGGCGCCGACCGGGCGCTCCGGCCGATCACCCAGGGGATCGGGCGCGCGCTCGTGGTCGGCATGCCGATCCTGCTCACGATCCTCAGCATCATCGGGACGGCCGCGATGCTGTGGGTCGGCGGCGGCATCATCATCCACGGCCTCGAGGAATACGGGGTCACGGGGCTCGGCCACGGCATCCACGGGATCGCCGAGACGGTCGCCCACGCAGTCCCGGTCGCCACCGGCTTCGTGGAATGGCTCGTCTCCGCCGCGGCCTCGGGCCTGTTCGGGCTCGTGCTCGGCGGGCTCCTGATCCCGGTCGTCCATTATGTCGGCGCGCCGGTCATCCGGGGCATGCAGCGCCTGGTCCTGCGTTAGGCGAAACGGTCGCTCCGGGCCGGAGGAGCGTGCTACGGATGGACTCACCTGCCGTCCGGAGCCGTCCATGAACCAGTTGCCCCCCTTCAAGACCGGCCGGGCCCGCCGCGAGCAGGGGCACGTGACCCCGTTCGAAGGCGTCGAGATCCCGTATCTCCTCGTGGAGGGCGCCGCGCCCGGTCCCTGCCTCCTCGTCACCGCCGGGGTGCACGGCTCGGAATATTGCTCGATCGAAGCGGCTTTGCGCCTGCGCGCGGTCTCTCCCGACGAGATCCGCGGCACGCTCGTCGTGCTTCCGATCCTCAACGTGCGCGGCTTCCGGGCGCGCAGCATCTACGTGATGCCCGAGGACGGGAAGAACCTGAACCGCATGTTCCCCGGCCGCCCCGACGGCAGCGCGAGCGAGCGCCTCGCGCATTGGCTCGTCACGAGCGTCTACCCGCAGGCGGATGCCTATCTCGACCTGCATGGCGGCGACCTCGACGAATCGCTCCTGCCGTTCTCGCTCTTTCCCAGCGGCCATACTGCCTCCCGCGCGCTCGCCGCGGCCTTCGGCCTGCCGATCGCGGTGTCGGCGGGAGGCGAAGGCTACACCATCAACGCGGCCGGGCGGATCGGCGTCCCGAGCGTGCTCGCGGAGGTCGGCGGCAACGGGCTGTGGGACGAGGCGGGCGTGGCGCAGATGGGCGCCGGCATCCGCCGGGCCATGCACCACATCGGCATGATCGACGGGCCCGTCGAGCCGGCGCCGCAGGAGACGCCGCACGTCGTCACCATGTGGGTGCCGGCGGCCCCCTGCGACGGCCTCTGGTATCCCGCCAAGGATCTCGACGATCCCGTGGCCGAGAGCGAGACGCTGGGCGAGATCCGCGACGTGTTCGGCGCCGTGCTGGCCAAGATTCCGTCCGAACGCGCAGGCTTCATCCTCTACCGGCTCACGAGCCTTGCGGTGAACCGGGGCGAGGCGCTCCTGGGGGTCGGGACCACGCTTGAGGAGTAGGCCGAAGGGGCGAGGCGCTCCTGGGGGTCGGGGTGACCCTGAAGGAGTAGCCCGCGCTACGCCCAGGGCGCGCCCGCAGCGAGCGTCTCGGCCAGACCCGCGGCGGCCGCTTGCGTGAGGCGCTCGCCCTTCTCGGCGCTGGCGCGGCGGGCATCGCCGATGACGCCGGTCGGCGTGATCTCCGTGAACGAGCGCCAGCGGTGGATCGGCGGGCTCAGGACCGAGCGGGCGCTCTCGCCGCCCCTGCCCCCGAAAGCCTCGGCGAGCCGGCCCTCGCGCACGAGGTCCGGGCGCAGGGCCATCATCATCGAGGTCTCGGCCTCGCAGGCGTGCAGCACCGCGCTCTGGTCCTCGAGGATTTCCGCGAAAGCCTCCTCGGCGAGAAGGAAGTAGGTCGTGGTCGCGACAGGCGCGTCGAGCTCGCGGGTGAGGTCGGTGGTGAGCGCGTTGAGCGCGCTCATGTTGCCGCCGTGCCCGTTGACGATGACGATCTTGCCGAAGCCCGCGCGCAGGATCGAGCGGCAGAGGTCGCGCAGGACCGCATGGTAGGTCGGAAGGGTGAGCGTGAACGAGCCCCCGAAGGCGACGTGGTGCTCGGCCAAGCCCACCCACAGGGTCGGCGCCACCACGGCCGGCACGCCGCGCTCCGAGAGCATCCGCCCGGCGCGGCGGCACACCTCCGAGCAGAGCACGTCGTCGACGCCCGTCGCGAGATGCGGCCCGTGCTGCTCCGTCGAGGCGACGGGCAGGATCGCGAGCGCGCCCGCCGCGGCGCGCCTGCGCAGTTCCTCCGCGGTGAGGTTGCGCCATTCGACTTCGGTCATGCGAGGTCTCCTCCGGTCCCTAGCCCTTCGGCTGCAGGTACTTCTTCTCGAGCATCACGTGCACGCCCTTGTTGCCGTTGACGACCTGGGTGATGCGCAGGTCGCCGACGAGGCTGCACAGGGCATAAGCTTCCTGCCGCGACAGGCCCGTGCGCGCGGCCACGAGGTCGAGCATGGTGCGCAGGGCGATCTGCACGCAGGCGTCGAGGCTCGGGTCGAACGCCATGGTCATCACGTGCGTCGGTGTCTCGGCCATGGGCCAGATGAGGCTCATGTCGTCGCGAAGATGCAGCTCGAAGGTGCCGACGAGCCCGGTCTCGATCGCGGTGACGCAGACCTCGCCGTCGCCCTGCACCCCGTGCCCGTCGCCGACCGAGAACAGGGCGCCGTCGACATGGATCGGGAGATAGAGCGTGGTGCCGGCGACGAGCTCCTTGTTGTCGAGATTGCCGCCGTTGCGCCGCGGCGGCAGGGTGCTCAACGCGCCCCAGCCCGCGGGCGGCGCCACCGCCATGACGCCGAAGAAGGGCTTCAGGTCGAGTTCCAGGCCCCAGGGCAGGCGGCCCGTCATGCGGGAGCGGTCGAGGGGGAGATGCATCAGGTGCATCGCGTCGAAGTCTTCCGGCAGGGCGCCCTTCTGGGGCGCCGAGAAGGTGTAGCCCCAGTCGTAGTGCAGATCGATCGCCTGGATGCGCACCTCGAGCACCTGGCCCGGCCTGGCACCGCGCACCGCGACCGGCCCGGTGCAAATGTGGCCCGGGAGCTTCGGCTTGTGGGCGGCGTGGATCGCCGGCAGGGCCGGCGGGATCGCGAGGTCGCGCGGCATCACCTCGGGCCCGCCCGACACGGTCGAGAGGGTGACGGTGTCGCCGGAATCCACCGTCAGGACGGGCTCCAGCGCGGCGTCGAAATAGCCCCAGTGCACGGTCTCGGGCGCGGCGTCGATCCGATGGCTCGGCATGGGCAGGTCGTCTCCGGGATGGGGCGGGGCCCGAGGCCGCGCAGGATGGGAGCCGGAGGCTAGCGGATTCCCGCTCCGACGCAAAAAAGCCGCCGAATCGCGGAAGGCTCGGGGTCGCGGATCATGCGGCCCTGCCCGGGAGAGGCAGACGCCGGAGGCGTCTCCGGCGATCGCGGCCCGATCCCGCACCGTGGGGGCCGAGTCGGTCACGGAGAGGCGCCATGGAACACAAGCCTGTCGATGCGCTGCGGGCGCGGGCCGACGTGCACGAGGCGCCCCGCCTGTTGTCGCGCCGCGACCGCCTGGAGCGTTGGGCCGCGGTGCTCTCGCGCGAGCCGGAGCGGCGCCTGCGCTCGCTCGGCGAGATCGAGTTCGTGCCGAGGGCCGAGCGCCCGGCCCTGCGGGCCGACAACTCTCCCCTGACGGTCGCCTATGCCGACCCGGTGCTGCGGGCGGCGGGTCTCGGGAGCGACCGTCTCGGCGACGCCATGGCGTTCTTCGAACTCTCCGAGCGCCAGGCCCATCGGCTGCTGTGCTCGTGCATGAACGGCTGGCGCATCGAGGCGGGCCGCGCCGCGCAGGCGGTGCGCCGCCTCGCCGACCCGCGCTCGCGCCTGCCGCTGGCGGTCGGCCTCGGTGCCGCGCTCGCGGGACTTCCCGCCGTCATGTATTGGCTCGTCTGAGAGGGACGAGGACGTCCGGAGAGCCAATGACCGAAGAGGGAACAGCGCCGCGCCCGGCGCTCGACGAGGACACGCTCGCCTTCGCGCGGCGGGTGTTCCATCACGCGCGGGGCGGCGAGGCGGGGGAGCTCGGGGAGCTCCTGCGCATGGGATTACCCCCGAACATCCGCAACGAGAAAGGCGACAGCCTGCTGATGCTGGCGGCCTATCACGGCCACCTCGACGCCGTCCGGGTGCTCCTCGATCATGGCGGCGATCCGGAACTCGCCAACGACCGCGGGCAGACGCCGCTCGCGGCGGCGGCCTTCAAGGGCGACGCGGCCGTCTTGCGCCTGCTCCTGGAGCGCGGCGCGGCCGTGGACGGCAGCGGCCCCGACGGGCGCACGGCGCTCATGACGGCCGCGATGTTCGACCGCAGCGAGATCGTCGCGCTCCTGCTCGGCCACGGCGCCGACCCGCATGCGCGGGATGCGGGCGGGCGCACGGCGCTGGACGTCGCCGAGGCCATGGGCGCGGCGGACACGCCGAGGCTGCTCGCGGCCGCCGCGCGGACCTGAGGCGGGGCAGGGGACCCGGCTCGCGGGCGGCTCCCGCGGCTTGACCCCATCTCCCCTTTTCGCCAGGGTCGCGACCCCGACGCCAGGGTCCACGGGTTCGATGCCTCTCCACGACGCCTCCCTTCCGGCCGCGAGCGGATTGCAGGTCTGCCGCGACGGCGAGGCCGTTCCGGCGACGCTGCGCGGGGCCGTGGCGGCAATCGGCAATTTCGACGGGGTCCACCGCGGCCACGCGGCGCTCATCGAGGCGACCCGCGCGGCGGCCGCGCAGGCGGGCCGCGCCGGCGCGGTGCTCACCTTCGAGCCGCATCCGCGCACCTACTTCCGCCCCGAGGCCCCCCTGTTCCGCCTGACGCCCGAACCCGTGAAGCTCGCGCTCCTCGCGCGCCGCGGCCTCGACGGGGTGTTCGTGCGCCGCTTCGACGAAGGGCTGGCGGCGCTCTCGGCCGACGCGTTCGTGACGCGGTTCCTGCGCGAGGAGCTCGGCGTCTCGGGCGTGGTGGTCGGCCACGATTTCCATTTCGGCCGCGGCCGCGAAGGCACGCCGGACCGGCTGCGGACGCTGTGCGCGGACAACGGCATCGGCTGCACCATCGTCCCGGCCGTCACGGCCGGCGACCAAGTCGTGTCGTCGAGCGCGATCCGCGCCGCGCTGGAGCGCGGCGACGTCGCCGCCGCCAATGCGCTTCTCGGCTACCGCTGGCTCGTGCGCGGCGAGGTCCGCCACGGCCAGAAGCGCGGCCGCACCCTCGGCTACCCGACCGCGAACCTGCGCCTGCCCGACGAGGCGCGCCTGCGGCACGGCATCTACGCGGTGCGGGCCTCGCTCGGGGGCGGCGCGGTGCACGACGGCGTCGCGAGCTTCGGCCGCCGCCCCACCTTCGACAACGGCGCGCCGCTGCTGGAGGCTTTCCTGTTCGATTTCGCGGGCGACCTCTACGGTCGCATTCTCGACGTGGAGCTCGTCGGCTGGGTGCGCGGCGAGGAGCGCTTCGACGGCGCGGAGGCTCTCGTGGCGCGCATGCACCAGGATTCGCGCGAGGCGCGCGCGATGCTCGCCGCCGACCGCACGCCCTCGATGATCGGTTGAGGCGTCGGGGCCGCCGGGCCGCTCGCGGTGTCGCCCACGGCCGGAAGCGGCGCAGCCGCTGGAGGGGATTCAGCACCCACCGTGTCACCCCCGGCCGGTGCACGAAGTGCGCAGGGGAAGGGGATCCAGCACAATGATGAGGCCGCGAAGCGGCGCCTTATGTGCTGACGTATTGAGCTGCTTCGCAGCAAGTCGTTGTGCTGGATCCCCTTCCCCTCCGCCCTGACGGCTCCGGCCGGGGATGACACCGAGGGGCCTGGATCCCTTCGACGACGCCGCTTCCAGCCGGAAACGGGACCGCGGCCGCCTCGGCAAAGCCTCCCCTTAGAACCGCACCGCGCGCGCGCGCTTCACCTGCGGGATCGCCTCGATCTGGCGCAGCAGGTCGGCGGAGACCGGCTGGTCGACGGAGACGAAGCAGATGGCGTCGCCGCCCGGGTTGTTGCGCCCCAGCGCGAAGGTCGCGACGTTGACGCCCGCCTCCCCGAGCAGCGTGCCGAAGCGGCCGATGAAGCCCGGCTTGTCGTCGTTCCTGACGTAGATCATGTGCGGCGCGAACTCGGCGTCGACGGTGATGTCGCGGATCTCGAGCACCCGCGGCTTGCCGTCCTGGAACACCGTGCCGCCCGCATGCCGCGCCATGTCCTCGGCCTCGACCACGATGCGCACGAAGCTCTCGTAGTCCCGCGCCGCGTTCTCGCGCTTCACCTCCTCGACGACGATGCCGCGCTCGCGCGCGACGACCGGGGCCGAGACCATGTTGATGTCCTGCAGGAACGGGCGCAGCACGCCCGTGACCGCGGCCGAGGTGAGCGCGCGGGTGTTCATGTCGGCGACCGCGCCCTCGTATTCGATGCGGATTCCCGTGATCGGGGCTTCCGTGAGCTGACCCAGAAACGAGCCGAGCTTCTCGGCGAGCGCCACGAAGGGCTTGAGGCGCGGGGCTTCCTCGGCCGTGATCGAGGGGAAGTTCACCGCGTTCTGGATCGCGCCCTGGAGCAGGTAGTCCGACATCTGCTCGGCGATCTGGAGCGCCACGTTCTCCTGCGCCTCCGTGGTGGCGGCGCCCAGATGGGGCGTGCAGACCACGTTCGGGTGGCCGAAGAGCGGGTTCGCGGTCGCGGGCTCCTCGGAGAACACGTCGAAGGCCGCGCCCGCCACGTGGCCGGAATCGAGCGCGGCGCGCAACGCCGCCTCGTCGACGAGGCCGCCGCGGGCGCAGTTGATGATCCGCACGCCGCGCTTCGTCCGGTTCAGCGCGTCGGCCGAGAGGATGTTCCGCGTCTTCTCGGTCATGGGCACGTGCAGCGTGATGACGTCGGCGCGGCGCAGGAGATCGTCGAGCTCGACCTTCTCGACGCCGAGTTCGAGGGCGCGCTCCGGCGACAGGAAGGGATCGAAGGCGATCACCTTCATGCGCAGCCCGATGGCGCGGTCGGCCATGATCGAGCCGATGTTGCCGCAGCCGACGACGCCGAGCGTCTTGGCGGTGAGTTCGACGCCCATGAAGCGGTTCTTCTCCCACTTGCCGCCCTGCGTCGAGGCGTCCGCCTGCGGGATCTGGCGCGCGAGCGCGAACATCATCGCGATGGCATGCTCGGCCGTGGTGATCGAGTTGCCGAACGGCGTGTTCATCACGATCACGCCCTTGGCGGTGGCGGCCGGAATCTCGACGTTGTCGACGCCGATACCGGCGCGGCCGATCACCTTGAGGTTCCTGGCCTGCTCGAGGATCTTGGCCGTGACCTTGGTGGCGGAGCGGATCGCGAGGCCGTCGTACTCGCCGATGATCTGGCTGAGCTTGTCCTTGTCCTTGCCGAGATCGGGCTGGAAATCGACCGCGACGCCGCGGTCCTTGAAGATCTGGACGGCGGCGGGCGAGAGGGCGTCGGAGATGAGAACGCGGGGCTGGGGCATGGGGTGACTCCGGTTCCCTCTCCGCAGGAAGGGAGAGGGTCAGGGGGAGGGGATTCGTCTCCCTCTCCCCGTTCACGGGGAGAGGGTTGGGGTGAGGG